>Ga0157374_10000004_pt1 | contig 759774 bp, 604 predicted proteins | sample M25metaG_FD_115308 | JGI IMG/M metagenome (GOLD analysis project Ga0157374, IMG submission 115308) | Miscanthus rhizosphere microbial communities from Kellogg Biological Station, Michigan, USA - M2-5 metaG | ecosystem: Host-associated > Plants > Roots > Rhizosphere > Soil | place: USA... | reverse complement strand
TCCTGATCCAACGTCAGTCCTACGCGGGTTTTGATGCTGACCAGCAGCTTTTCCCGCTGGATCCAGCTTTCCGTATACCTTTTTTCCAACTTGTTTTGGGTGGGTCGGCAGCTCAGTTGGGAGTCCATGATCGGCGGGCTGACGCGGTTGCCACGGTCGTCCAGGGCGACATAATAAAGGCCGTTGTGCCGATGGGTTTTGCTGCCGGGGGCGCCGGTTTCGGCCGTGACATTGTACGCGCGAAGGATGGCGTTGTATTCGGCCAGATCGGTGAAATGATAGTGCTTCATGACGGTGGCAACGACGCGGTTGACAGCCTCGGAGACGGGCTCGGACGAAGCGGGATTGAGCTTTTGGGTCGACTCGGGAATGGGAAGGTTCTGGTTTTGCCGGCGCCGCTGGGAAGGGATCAACTGGAACTCGGCTTCGATGGCTTTGCAGGTGGGTTGGGACAGATCGGCGCCCATGCGGTGGGTGTTGACACGGGTGCCATCGGGGCGGATCAGCGACGAGACGATATGAATATGCGGGTGGTTGGCATCGTTATGCCGGTAGACCAGATAGGGTTGATCGTCCATTTTCAGACCCTGCATATAGCGGTCGGCGATGGCTGCCAGCTCCTGGTTGGAGAGCGTTTCCTTCGGTGAAAAGTTCAGGGTGGCATGAAACATCTTCACCTGCGAACGGCCGTTCAGTTCGTTCAGGCGCTGGAACCGGTGGAGCTTATCGTCGTACGAGAGGCGTTCTTTACGCTGCAAAAAATTGCCCGTATGAATGCATTCGGCCCTGCCTTGTGCTACTTTTTCTTCGTTGTAGTAAGGGGTTTGGCCGTGCTTCTGACGGTGTTGATTCGCGCAACCATAGTTCGTATGCTTTTTCGATGGTGGTGGATATGGTGTTCCGAAACCGCTTGCACAAGTTCTCAGTGATTTCCATCGGCACGATCCGCGGCTTCTTAACAAAGCTCTTGAATTGCGCCAAACTACCCTCCAAATGCCGGTTCCCCGGCCTTTTGTTGCCATCTACAAACTCCGAATAATAATCCAGGAAATTACTCTTAAACCGATGCGCCGGCACGAACGGCGTACCAATCGACTGCGCGTCGATCACCATCTGGGACTTTTTCGTCTCCAACAATGCCAAGGCCTCCTTGTTATGATTTTTCTGGATAATGTCTCTCGGTTTGGTATAAGTGAAAATACCCGCCGCCTTCCGCTCTCCAGGACCCTTGCCCCATTCATAATAATACGAACATATTGATTGTGTGTCATTTGTGCGATTTCCCCCGCTTCTTTTCACTTTCAATATCAGTACAAAGATAGCAAGAGATATTATGAGAAGCATCGAATATTGCATTGACCACAGCATTCTCGTTCACTGTACAAACAACAGGCATCAACTCATCTGTCATCTTGATAAATCCTATAATAACAATACAAAATCCAGGCATGCGGATGTGCACAATATACCGGCTCATCTGAATAATTAGATGTCTGATCTGGTAGACCCTCTTCAGGGATCAACGATGACTCCTCATTATCAGCGGCTGACCAATACGACGTCCAATATTGAGGGAAAGCCTTGGCATAATGAATAAAGGTCATATTCTTTAATAACCTTATCGCCTCCTGCTTGTCAATTTGTGATACGCCGATGATAACCGGGCCATTCAATGACCACCAGAATCCTCCATTTTCCCGCGAGCCTTTATCAAATTCTTCATCCTCAAATTCAGGTGACTGTTGCTGCCGGGCTCCCAGTTTTTCGCCAGGGTAAATTCGTTTTTTCATCTCTTCATATAAAGCCTTTTTCCTCTCAATTGCTAATTCATTAATCATTAACGTATAGCCTTGTGGCTCCAAAAACATATTATCCTCTCCATAAGTTTTTCCATTGAAGTACATCCTGCGTGGAAATGTCCTGTTACCCAGATCGTTCATAAATGCAGTAAGAAGTGACGCATGGTAATTCTCCATACTGGTGTATATGCTTTGGATCCGGGTTCTGTAAGCTGTCAACTCAGGAATATTTTCCGCCGATTTTAACGATGGGATCAAGGATTGAAAAATGCTCAGCGCCATTGCAGAATTCAGGTGTGATTCACCTTTATACAGCGTGCGATTGTAAGGAGCCTTCACAATATAAAATATCGCATCATTCCAGTCGGAATTCATCAGACGCACCAGGCCGTGACTGCCTGTTCCGATCTCATCTCGCAGAAAGGTAAAACAATTTTGAACAAATTCGAGTACTGTTGCTTTCGATTGACCTGAAACCGGATAATACGCAACCTGTTCCTTCAGAAAATCATATTCTTTGGTAACCCGTAAGTATTCTGACAAGAGGAAAAAGAAAAATAATTGCTGGTCGCTGGTAAAGTAAGAAGAATGATCCGCATAGCCATTCCCCATCTCTATCAACCTGATATCTCCCCATGCAGTTGTACGTTCAAGCATGTAACGCAAAATACTTTTAGCCAATTGGGGATTGTAATACAAGAGTGGTAAAGCATGCTGAAAATTATCACGGGCGCTGGCATGAATACCCCAATCAAAGTCGTATACGGTACCCTGTGGAATTTTTGTTTCTTTGTAAAAGTCGCTGTATGTTGCCATGGCCTCCAGTACATAGGCATGCCAGGTTAGCTCTTGTTTCAGTTGTGTATCGGCTTCGCTGTCGAACCCGGGAAGTATTTTTAACCAATCTCCTGCAAAAGCAGATCCGGAAATAAGATCTTTATTGGGTCCGGGATTATTTCCTGATGTAGTTAGCTCCCGGAATATCTGTTCCAGGGAAGAAACGTCATTTTCAAAAGTATAACCGATAATCAAACTGATGACCTTCTCTTCATGAGGCTTCAAAGTGAATTGATACCGTGCCGCAATCTCGTCTTTGTTTTTAAGCAGTTTTGCGTCAGCAGAGATTGACTTCAGGAATAGCGAGGGAGGAAAACCTTCCCACATTGAAATGGCGTCTTTGGAAGGGAATAATAACGGATCGTTTGAAACTCCTTTTATATGCACGAAAATTAAATGTTGGCCGGTATCGCGGAAAACAGTATTCTCATACCTCACCATTTTTTCGCTTGTCGATTGTCGTTGCTGTTGAATCATTTCGTAATTCGCCGTCACGGATTCATTGTAGGCAATATTCAGACTTTTGCCACCTTCATTCTTTATCCCTACCGTAAGTAAAAAAGCCGAAGTCCCATTGTAGGGATTAGTAGAGGGTTTGACAGACAGGACCCTATCGATATAAATGTTGTCCGTATTATAAGAGTATTTTGCAAAACCACAACCGAAAACCCGCTTGCATATATCAGGATTTGCCGCAAGTGAGTTGATGCCTGTTAAGGGCAGATTTTTTTCCGTCCTGCCGTCCTTGTTAATAATTTCAAGTGTAGAGCTGTTTAGTCCGGAATTTGGTTTGGTTCCCTGATTCATACGGCCCCAGGCTCGTTGTCCCGTTATTATCTCATACTGCCCGCTTACATGCGCAAAGAGCTTAAATTGGTAGTTTCCCAATAAGAACCAGGGATCGTCAGGCAGTTTGGCTTTTTTACCGTTTTGCAAATGGGCCTCAAAAGGGATTTTGCCTGCGTAATTAAAACAAGGTAATCCAGTGGCGTCTTTCAGCCAACCGCCAATTTTATTGTCTTGCGCCGTTGAAGGTTGAGCAAACAACAATGTTATAAGACTGAGTAGAAATCTTCTATTCATAAATAATTTGAATGATTTTTTGTTGGAGGCCAAAAAAGCTATTGTCATTCTGTCACTCAGTTAACTTTATAATTTGCTTTCTCCCCAGGCATTTTCTTTCAACGCAGGATCATCCTCTTTCCTGAGATAATCACCTCCCGAGTTGTCCTCTTTTTCCCATTCCAGAATCGCTTCGTCAGGAACAATATCAATCGGAGTTTTCCATGATTGGGACTTTTCATTATATGCCAGATTTGTTTGAAGACTGTAGCATGAAATAACAGACCAACGCGGGAAATCGGAAAGGTTTGCTTCCGAACGGTGCAGGAGGTTGGAATGGAAAATTACGGCATCACCTGCATCTAGTTCCACGTAAACAAGTTCCATGGTCTTTAGTGCATTTTCGACCATTACAGGATCGGCGCCGACTTGTTCGCCCGCAAATCCGTGATTAACCCTTCCTAATTTATGGGATCCTTTAATAACCTGCAGGCAACCGTTCTCTTTATTGGCAGGAGTTAGTGCGGTCATTACACTGATTAACTGGTCCGGAAACATAAACTGGTTCTTATACCAATAGCCGTAATCCTGGTGCCATTCCCATGCACCGCCAACTTTAGGTTCCTTTTGCATAAGTTTGGAGTGATAATGGCATACTTTGCCTTGTTTACCGAAAAGCCTGGATACAGAACTGACTACCCTGCTGGTCCGGCACAGGTAACTGAACAAATCATTTCCGGGTGTGAACCACAATGACAGTTTGGTCTTTTTTCCGGACATATCGTTCAAATCAATAACATTCTTCTGCATAACGGTGTCATTCAAGGCGGTATGGTAAGCCTTGCCGATCTCCTCTTGTGTGAACAGTTTTTTTACGACAACATAGCCATGATCGTGGTAATGGTGTACATGCCCGGCTGATAATTCGGTGTATGGCATAAATCGTTTTTTGACAAAGGTAATTTTGTATTATATTTTATACTACATTGCAAATATCCAGAACCGATACTTTTATGTCATTTGTTGGAGAAGTGAGTCATGAAACCGATACTTGAATATCTTCCAAAGGCCACGAATGAGTCGTTTGTAGTGAAATACTTTGATTATAAGTATTTTCCTACCCCATGGCATTTTCACCCGGAATACGAACTGGTGCTGGTTGTTGAAAGTACAGGAAGGAAACTGATCGGAGACAATATTTCCAGGTTTGCTCCCGGTGACTTGCTTTTGATTGGCCCCTATCTCCCGCATACTTACACCAATGATAAGGGATACCTGGATGAGCGAAGCAATCTGCGTGCAAAATCAATAGTAGTACACTTCGGTCATGACGTTTTCGGTCCTGATTTTTTTGCACTGCCTGAATTAAATAAAATAGAAAATTTGCTAATCCGATCTAAATATGGCATCTCTGTAAATGGAAAAGCAAACAAAATAATCAGCGATAGATTACACAAAATAACACAGGCAGGCGAATTCGCCAGGGTAAGCATATTGTTGGATATTTTACACAAGTTGTCTGTTTCTGATGAACTAAGTTACCTCCACGCACATACGGTGGTTGGTTACAACGATGACGAGACGAACAGGATGAATTTAGTCATCAATTTCGTCATTAAGAATTTTGACAGGCAATTTGGGATTGAAGAGGTAGCTGATCTGGTTGATCTGAGCAAAAATTCGTTTTCAAGATACTTTAGCCAACACACCAGAAAATCATTTACCTCCTTCGTAAACGAAGTAAGGCTAAAGCATGCAACCAGGCAACTGATTGAAACCTCGAAATCTGTAATTGAGATCAGTTTGGAATCAGGATTTTCGAACCTTTCAAATTTCAACAGACAATTCAGGCTGCTTTATCACACCAACCCTGTTTCCTATCGCAATCAATACCATAATAGTTCAAGGGTAATTCATGAGAGTGCTCAATAAACCCACACGATTCAATACTTCCATTTTATTTCTTGGATACCTTTCGTTAATTTTTGCTCAAAATAAGCTGTTTATGCGCTTTCAATTCGTTGGTTTCCTCTTAGCGATATATATTTATCAACCCTTAAAAGCACAAACAGCAGAGCATAAGGTACTTCCTTCCCCTTCCCAAGTAAGCTGGGCTGATTCGGAAGTGGGTGTGATCATTCATCTCGACATCAATATTTTTGCCCCTGATTCTTTCGATTATCACCGCAGGGAAACCTTGCCACCACTCAGTATTTTCCATCCCTCCAGGTTAAACACCGATCAATGGATTGCAGCTGCAAAAGCAGCAGGCGCTACTTACGCCATCCTGGTGGCCAAGCATGGAACAGGTTTCTCTCTTTGGCCAACGGATGCGAATGACTATAATATCAGCCATACACCATTTCAAAACGGGAAGGGGGATATTGTTGCAGATTTTATACGGTCTTGTAAAAAGTACGGAGTGCAGCCGGGAATCTATTGCAATACCAACGTCAATACCTATTACGGAGTGGACTATAGTATACCTTTTCCCTCGGAAGAAGCGCACAAGGCCTATAATGAAATGGTCTTGCAGCAACTGAGGGAGCTGTGGTCGCGTTATGGCAAATTGTTTGAGATCTGGTTTGACGGAGGGGTCGTGCCAGATGAAAAGGGGGGAATAGCAGACGAAGTAAATTATTTGATCCGGCAATACCAGCCGGGGGCTATCTTGTTCCAGGGGCCTCCCAAAAACGAGAACTTAATAAGATGGGTGGGCAATGAAGAAGGGATACCTGCCTATCCTATGTGGAGCAGGGCGGATACCAGTACTTCTTCTAACGGGGTGGTGCAGATAAAAGAGTTCCATGGCAATCCCGATGGAAAGATCTGGTGCCCGGCTGAATCGGATATTCCCAACCGGAAAAACAATGCCTGGAATGGGGGCTGGTTATGGAAGGCCAACCAGGAAAATTATTTATTTTCCACCGGCGAACTAATAGAAAAATATTACCAATGTGTCGGGCGAAACACGAATATGCTTATCGGGATGGCAATAGATACGTCCGGGCAATTCCCGGCAAAAGATGGGGAGATTCTGGCGGCTTTTGGAAAGGAGATCAAGAGACGATTTGGGAAAAGCAAAGCAGAAACGCAGGGCTCAGGAAAAGAGATACTATTGAATATAAGCGAACAGCCTGCTAAAATCGATCATGTTGTTATCATGGAAGATATAGCCAAAGGTGAGAATATACGTGCGTATGAAATAGATGCATGGACGAATGGAAAATGGGTGAAAATAGCAGACGGTTTATCTGTGGGGCATAAGAGCATACAAAAGCTAAAAACCGTACTTACAAGTAAGATAAAGTTATTGGTGACAAGATCTTCAGGCCTGCCAGTCATAAGAAAGATTGCTGTGTATTACGTACAGCCTTAAGACCCGAAATTCGGCTACGCTGAATGGGTCCTCCGGTAAGTTCCGGGGTAACGCGCTCAAAGTGACTGCCAGCGCCACCGTCATGACCCAGATCCCCACCGGGCCTTAGGCCGGGCGGCTCATTTGTCAATACGGGCGCCGTCGTAACAGCAAGGGGATCTAATAGTGTGGTAACTTAAAGTTAACCCCTATTGTCAGATCAAATCTTGACTTCTACAAATTACAAAATACTGGATATGAATAAATATACCGTAACAATGCGATGTTTCAGTTTGTTGGCCTTTGCAAGCGAGCCGTATCGTCGCAAAATTAAAATGCCCCCAGATTTCGTCCGGAAGGCATTTGTGCGCGGGATGAGATTCGAACTCACACGCCTCGCGGCGCTACCACCTCAAAGTAGTGCGTCTACCAATTTCGCCACCCACGCATCCACCTTTTTTTGAAGGGACTGCAAAAATAGGGTTTTCACCTCTAATTCCAAAACCCACCCCCAATTTTTACCACCTGAAAAACAACCCTTATTTTTTCAACACGATCCGGAACGTCGTGCCCTTCCCGATCTCCGACTGCTTCACAAACAGCTGCCCTTTATGATATTGCTCGATAACTCGTTTAGAAAGGCTCAATCCCAGGCCCCAGCCCCTCTTTTTCGTCGTGAACCCCGGCTTGAACACCTTCTGCAGGTTCCGCGCCGCGATCCCCTTTCCCGTATCCGTCACGTCGATAATGATCTCCTTCTCGTGGTTCGCAATATTCACCGTGATCGAACCCTTTCCCTCCATGGCATCCAGCGCATTCTTGAGCAAATTCTCGATCACCCAGTCGAACAGCGGCCCCGAGATCCGGGCGATCAGCGGCGCCGCGAACCCGCTACCATCACCTGACGCCGAAACGACCCCGCCCGAACCTCCCGCCGTAAAACCCGAACCCGAAATTCCACCCGTCATCGCTGCGCCTCCTCCCGCGCCACCCCCTTCCGGCAACCCCGGCGCGTTCAGCGCAAACTGCACCTTCCCTGTCGCGCGCTTCCGGATATACTCCATCATATTCCGCACCTGGCCGATCAGGTCTTTTTCCTCCAACACAGGTTTGCTCCCGATCTTCCCAAAACGATCCGACACCAGTTTCAACCGGTCCACGTCCTTCTGGATCTCCTGAACCGTCCGGGCATCCACACTACTCTCCCGTAACATCTCCACCCAGCCTTCCAGCGACGACACTGGCGTACCCAGCTGATGCGCCGTCTCCTTGGCCATCCCCGCCCACAGCTGGTTCTGCGTCGACCGGTTGCGCACCGTGATTGAATAAAGTGTAAAAAAGATCACGATCGCCACGATGAACAGCTGCACCAGCGGATAGTATCGCACCTCGTCCAGCAGCGCCGTATGACCATAATAATAACGGTTGGCGATATAGGGGGTGTCGCTCAGCTTCACCTCGATCCGATGGTCCTCGCTCTTGAACCGCCGCAGCTGTTGATATAGCCAGCTCTTGTCACGTGCCGCCCGGGCACTGTCCAGATTGATATAGTCGATGATGCTGTCCTGCTCGTTGGTCTCGATGATGGGAACCGACTGCTGCCCGTTCCGGATCCGATTGGGCAGTGCCAGGTCCATACCCGGATTGTTCAGCATCGACTTACTCGCGGCAACCCATAGGTCCACCTTTTGCTGCTCGTCTGTCGCTATCTTCTTGGCCAGATATTGGGAATAGAAGATGGTTGCCGTCACGATGACGATGCCCGCAAGGGCCAGTAACGTTCTCCAGTTGAATAAACCTCTGATCATAGGCCGAATATACCTTATTTTTGGGCCCGGCGGTAGGCAAACCCGCCATCGAAAAACAGAGTGACGCCAACAACAGCCATTGTTATTCTCAACTGGAACGGACGCAAGTTCCTCGAACAATTCCTGCCCTTCGTAACGGCCAATACCTGCCCGGGCGCCACGGTCGTCGTCGCCGACAATGCTTCTACGGACGACAGCCTGGACTTCGTCAGAACACACTATCCCGCCGTCCGCATCATCGCCATGGACAAGAACCGCGGATTCGCCGGCGGCTATAACGAGGCCCTGAAACACGTCGACACCGACTATTATGTGCTCCTTAATTCCGACGTGGAGGTCACGCCCGGTTGGCTCGAACCCGTCATTCAACTGATGGAATCAGACCCTACTGTCGGCGCCTGTCAGCCGAAGATCAGGATGTACGCCGATCGTGAGTCCTTCGAATATGCCGGCGCGGCCGGGGGCTGGCTGGATCAGCTTGGATATCCCTTTGCAAAGGGTAGGGTATTCGATGTCTGCGAGACCGATGAAGGTCAGTACGATAAGGCCGAGCCTATCTTCTGGGCCAGCGGCGCTGCTATGTTCATCCGCGCCCGCCTCTATCACGAGCTCCGGGGGCTCGAAGACTTCTTCTTCGCCCACCAGGAAGAGATCGACCTCTGCTGGCGGCTCCAACTCGCCGGGTACAAGGTCTACAGTTGTCCTCAGTCGGTCGTCTACCACGTCGGGGGCGGCACCCTGCCAAAGGGTAACGAACGCAAGGTCTTCCTCAACTTCCGGAATAATCTGATCATGATGGCCAAATGCCTGCCGCCTGAGCAATGGCTATGGAAGATCCCGTTTCGTTTTTTGCTCGATTCCGTTTCAGCCTGGAAATCCCTTTTCGCCGGTGAGGCGGTCTATTTCTGGGCCATTCTCGAAGCGCATCTCGCCTTCTTCAAGTGGTTGGTTGTCAGTCGAAAGAAAAGCATCTTCCCAAAGAACAAACGCGCTAAGCTCGGCGGCTGGTATAGCGGAAGCGTCGTCTGGCAGTACTTCGTAAAAGGCAAAAAGACCTTTGCGGAGATCGTAAAAGGCAAATAAAACCGACAATAAAAATTCCCCGCCGCGATTCGGATTTCTCCCCGAATGTCCTATTTTTGCACCGTAATTAAAGCGTTATGGATCAACAACTAGACCAACCAATAGAGCTGAAAGACCCAAAACTGAAAGACTTCGCCAACAGCTGGGTCGACTCCTCCGTATTCTTGTTCTATCTGCAGGTATTTTGCGTCGTCGCCCTGGTCGTCGGCGGAAGCTACGGTCTCTGGGCCCATCGCTACAAAGGCAAGCCCAATGTGAATGTACCCGGCAACACGCTGTATACGCCCAAGTACAGCGATAAATAATTAAGAAAAAGTTTTTGCGGGAACCATTCTTTCCCTATTTTTGCAACCCCAAGTAAGAAACCCCGTTACACAATAACGGTCAGCGACTTACAGAAGGAATGGTTCTTTCAGAATATAGTTCATGCGGAAGTAGCTCAGTTGGTAGAGCGCAACCTTGCCAAGGTTGAGGTCGCGGGTTCGAGCCTCGTCTTCCGCTCTAAAAAACCGGACACCGTCCGGTTTTTTTTTGACTATCTTTAATCGGGCATCCCCCAATGCCCGTCACACCCATACCCGGGTGGCGGAACAGGTAGACGCGCAGGACTTAAAATCCTGTTGCCCGCAACGGCAGTACGGGTTCGATTCCCGTCCCGGGTACACTCTAATGGACCATTTACTGCAGCCTCAATAGACTCATTCCACCCAGGAACAAGTATGCCCGTTGTTTAGACAACACAATCTTTCCACTCACACAAACAAACTTCCCCTTTAATTCCCACACGTCTTTGTATGGCGTCAAAGATCGGTCGCGCCTGATTACCTTGCCTGTTATCACTACTTCGAGCGATTGGTTTGAGTTGATTCCGCCAAGATCCAGGTAAACATTGATCTTGTTCATGTGCAGGCTGTCGATCTTTCCGTAGACGTTTACCGTCTCGCCCTCATGATCTTTGGCCTCATAGGGACTGATCGTTTGCGTTCCGGTAGCCGCAGCACAGCAGACCCGTCTGACCTTCAGCACCTGTTTGCCGCCCTCATACACGATGATCGAGTCGGTATTCGGGAAGTCGAACTGAATATCATGGCCCTCCAGGAAGAACTTATTGAGGGATTCGGGGAACAATACCGACGTAGGCAATCCGTCACCCGAGACTTTGAGTGCATTGCCTTCCTTTTCTACCTTCATCAACTTACCGTTGCTTTGCTTGTAGCGGCCGCTATAGCTTTGAAGGAGCGTATCGGCTATGACAACCCTTTCATGGGTGTTCGCCCCTTTGTTCATAATGGCCAACAGTTGCATTCCACAACTAAGCGCACGCTCGATAACGCGGTCGCAGACGAACAGGCCGTTATCCGCATTTGTCATGACCACCACGCCGGTTTTTGACTGAGGTAGGAAAGCAGCCATGGTGCGTACTCCGATGTCGGAACCTCCATGCTCGAACGCATACTCGCCGTTGGGCAAGCCCTGCACCAAACCCCAGCCCAGGCCCCGGTAATAGTTTTCTTTGACCTTGATCTCGGGCTTATTGTATAAGGCTGCGTTATTCATCGCCTCGATGCCAAGCGTGCAATAGTCTGCCACGCTGGTGATCAGATCGTCCGCCGCACTCACCTTTGTTTGAATAGATTTTGGATAGCGTCTGCCTTGTCCGTCATGCCACATTGCAAAGCGGCTGGTATCCAGGTTTTCGCTCCAATAATGGGTATCGTTGATGCCCAACGGCTTGAATAAGTAGGTGTCCAGTAATACGGCCAGCGAAACATGAAACTTCCCTTCCAGCGCCCGTCTTAAATATTCATATCCCTCGCCGGAATACCCGAATTGGGTGCCGGGCTCAAAATTGAAATGTAGTTTGGTCCCCCCATTATCCTTGCGCCAGTTAGGGAACCCGGTCTGATGGCTCAATACGATGCGGGTGGTCAGCTTCGGCAAAAAGGCATCGCCGGTGATATCCGGGTCCGTCCAATAATGCATCAGTGGCTCGTCCAGATCCCATTTGCCCAGCTGTACCAGTTTCAGGACCAGCATCGCGGTGATGGGTTTGGTCTGGGAGGCGATATTGAACAGCGTATTATTGGGAGCAGGATGCCCGGCCTGTAGTTCGCCAAAGTTTTTGACCCATTTGATCCGGCTATTCTCGATCAGGCCGACACCTACACAGGGCACATGGTATTCGGCCATCCACACCGGGAGATCCCGTGTTAGCGAGGTTTGGATCTCATCGCTCTGCGTGAATGCAGGATGGAACAAGAGGATCAGGACAAGGAGGAATAAGGTTTGTTTTGCTCTCATGTTCTGGTAAAGATTTAACCAAAGATATTCTATCCGGGCTATTTCCTCCCATCGATCTTCACCGACAACATATTTAAACTCCCCGCAAGCAACCCATCATTAAAAAGGGTAGGGGCCTCATCCTTCTCCTGCAGCCCCAGCGTATACAACAGCGGAATATAATGCTCCGGCGTAGGGATCGCCAGCTGAAAAGCCTTCCCCTGCTGATCATAACGCACCAAGCCCTCATGATCGCCCGAAACCACCATCGCCTTCATCTTTTCATTTGCCTCTACCGCCCAATCATACCCAAACGACTCACCCAGCCGGTTCCACGCCGCCATCCGCAGATTATGCACCGTATTGCCGCTGCCGACGATCAGCACTCCTTTTCTACGCAACGCCGCCAGTTCCTTTCCCAGCGCATAGTGATAGGCCGGAGGTTGCGTATAGTCGATGCTCATCTCGAACACGGGTACCGAAGCGTCGGGATAAAGATGCTTCACCACCGACCAGCAACCATGATCCAGACCCCAGCTATAGTCGAGCCCCACTTCCGTACCCCGCACCTCCCGCTGTGTTTCCAGCGCCAGTTCCGGACTACCGGGCGCCGGGTACTGCACTTCGAATAACTCCCGGGGGAAACCGCCGAAATCATGGATCGTCCTCGGCTGCTCCATCGCCGTCACAAACGTCCCCCGCGTCTCCCAATGCGCCGAGATACAAAGGATGGCCGTAGGCCTGGGCATCTCCCGGCTTACCTTTTCGAAGCCCCGCGTAAAAACATTATCGTCAAGGGCATTCATCGGACTGCCATGACCCAGGAACAACACCGGCATTCGCTCCGTCGAAGTCGCCGCATCCGCGAAACGACCTAATATATTTAAAGTCATGTATGCAAAGTTATCCAAACCCGCGCGATCGACCGTTAACCTACATTAAGGCCCCGTTACAGCCCTCACCCACGCCACAACATCTCCGCCGCCGGCCCGTCTCAGCCGCAGACCCCCGTCACAGGCTCACACCCACATCCAAACCCTAATTCCCGCCCCTAGGGCACCACCACCAACCTCTTCCCAGCCAGGTCCTCCCGCCTCCACGCCTCCCCAATCTCCGCCAGCGGCACCCGCTCGATCTCCATATAAAACTTCCCTTCCTTCATCCAATCATAGATTCGCGCCATCTCTTCGAACAACACCTCATGTGCGATCTTCCCGATCCCCATCAACTGCAACCCAGACGTCCGAAGGACACTTCCATGCAGCGACACATGCGACCCTGCCTTTTCGCCGATCTGCAGATACCGGATGTTCCGCTTCGCAAATCCCACCTCATCAGGCAGGAACGTATTGATCAACACCTCTGCCGGATGCCCCCACAAAAAATCCACCACCACATCATATCCGTTCGGCCCTTCATTGGCCAAAAACGCCTTGGCCAATTCGTCATCGGGCAGCGAAAGATCGATCACCGCGTCGGCCCCAAGCGACCGGACGATTTCCATCGACGTCGCATTTCTTCCCGTCCCCACCACCTTTCCGGCGCCGAGCAACTTAGCCACCTGCACGGCAATCCGCCCCGACACCCCGGTGGCGCCATTGATCAACACCGTCTCTCCCCGCTGCAGGCACGCCGAATATTTCAAAGGCAGGAGCGAGGTCAACACCGAGGGCGGTATCGCCGCAGCCTCAGCCGGATCGATACCATCAGGCACCGGCATCGTAAACCCCGCAACAGTCTTTTCGGCAAAGGCCCCATAGGGTGACCGCAGGGCTCCAAATCCTACAAGTCTACCGTCTTCTGTCATCCCGATCCCATCCGTCCCCACCACAGCGGGAAACGAAGGGAATAATTTCTTACTGGAATAATGCGTCCCCGCCGCGGTGATCTTGTCGAAATTCTCCAGCACGCTGGCCTTGACATGAACAAGGGTTTCGGAACCCGCCGCAACCGGCTCGGAGAGATCCCGGTACTGCGGTACCTCGCCAAAGGCATTGATGATAGCTGCTTTCATGATCTTTTTTTTACAAAGATGCCCCGCAACCCACCCTATAAACGATAACAATTGTTAATTTCCGATATGAAACGCCCAACACTGATCGCCGCCCTCATCGCTACGTTCGTCGCCCCCCTCTCATTGGCCGTCACCGCACAGCCGGCCCACCAAACTACGTCGCCGAAAACTGCCCTGCCGCAAACTACGCCGCAGCAAACTGCGCCCCCACACTACACCATCTATGCCGTCCGCTTCGCGTCGATGCTCCATCGCCTTCCGCTCTCCTATTGGGTGTTAAAAGGCCCCGAAAAAGACAGCGTGCAGATCGACTTCATGGTTTGGCTCATCAAAGGCGACAACGGCCGTACCATCCTGCTCGACGCCGGATTCCGCAACGACATCGAAGACGCAAAAGAATTCCAACCCTTTGCCTACATGCGTCCCGACTCCGCATTAAATAAACTCAACATCAAGGCAACAGACATCACCGACATCATCCTCAGCCATCCCCACTGGGATCACAGCGATGGGATCGCACTCTTTCCCAACGCACACGTCTGGATGCAAAAGGACGACTACGGCTACTATGTAGGCGGGGCCTGGCAAAAAGGAGGGCAACCCGGCGGCTATAACCCACGCGACGTCCGCATGCTGCTCGATCTCAATCTCGCCGGACGGCTCACCCTCGTCGATGGGGATAACAAAGAGATCATTCCCGGAATCACCGTCTATACCGGTTCACGGCATACATTCAACTCTCAATTCGCCGTAGTACAAACTCTAACGAATAAGATCCTCCTCGCCTCCGACAACATCTGGGTCTATTACAGTCTCGATCACATGCTGCCCCCCTCCGAAGGCGGCACTTTCGACAACGCCGGCTTCGTCAAGTCTTTGCAGCGAATGAAAACGCTCGTGTCCGATCCCAAATATATCATCCCTGGTCACGACGGGCAGATCTTCACCCGATTCCCAGCCGTCGCCGACGGCATCGTCGAGATAAAATAACTCCCGAAAAAAAACCGCATTCACGCTGGTCACATCCCCGAGCGACCAGCCTGGTGCCGGAACCGTCGCGCCTCTTCCATTGCAGCCTCGCAGATCATCCTCAACTTCCCAAAAGCCGCTAAAAGATCTGTATCGCCATCCGGGAATTCCAGTCGATCGAGCAGGTCACCTGACCGCTCGCTCATCCCCATGATCGATACCGTCGTTTTCATATTGTGTGCCGTCTTGCTTACTTTCGCAAGGTCATTCGCCGCCAGCGCCTCTCTCAGCTGCCCCAATTCCTCCGGTATTCCCCGCAGGAACTCATCAGCCATTTCTATCTCATACTGCCGGTCACCCGCACTCAACTCCTGCAAATAACTCACATCGATAACCGCGTACTTCTTCTCCACAAACTTTTCGATGACGCGAAACAACTCCTCAGCATCGATCGGCTTCGACAAATATTCATTCATTCCACTCTCCAGGCACTTCTCCCGCTCCCCCCGCATCGCATGCGCCGTCATCGCCACGATCGGCACCGACGACCCCAGTTCCCCCCGGATCGTCCGGCTCGCCGTATATCCATCCATCCCCGGCATCTGGATATCCATCAACACCAGGTCATACTGCTTCTCCCGCAGTCGCTCCACAGCCTTATGCCCGTCATCGACAATATCGAACGAGATCCCGGCGCCACGCAACAGATGCTCCATCAGTCGCTGGTTCATCCGGTTGTCATCTGCGACAAGCACACAGGTTCCATCCATCCTCGGCAACGCCATAACAGGGGTAGCCAAACTCGCCGAAGGCGCTTCCGCAACCACATAAGGAATGAAGAAACGGAACGTCGCACCCATTCCCGGCTCGCTTTCGAGTTCGATTGCCCCGTTCTGCAATTCGATCAATTCTTTCACGATCGTCAATCCTAATCCCGTACCCCCATACTTGCGAGTCGTCGAGCCCTCAGCCTGGGAAAATCGTTCGAAAACCACCTCTTTCTGCTCCTTGCTGATCCCAATGCCCGTATCCCGCACCTCCGCCCACAACTGCACCGCGCCAGCCGCATCCACCCGCGAGCTTGCTTGCACGGCCCCGGCCCCAACCACCCGCGAACTTACCCGAACCGCGATCCCGCCAGTCTCGGTAAACTTCATCGCATTGGAGATCAAATTCACCAACACCTGCGTCAGCCGCGTCGCATCACCCAGGAGCACATCCGGAACATCGGCCGCCACGGCTACCTCGAATCGAAGCCCTTTCTCCTCGATCCGGTGCCGGAACAACGTTTCCACCGAATGGAACAACTCGCGGACAGCAAAAGGCCGCGCTTCCACCCGCATCATCCGCGCCTCGATCTTCGACAGATCGAGAATATCATTGATGATAGCCATCAAATTCTCCCCCGACTTTTCTATCGCCCCGACAAATTCCCTGGAATTGCCATCCAACGGCTGTTTGTCCAGCAGTCGCGTAAAGCCGATGATGGAATTCAGCGGCGTTCGGATCTCATGGCTCATATTGGCGAGGAAATTCTCCTTGATCCGGATCGCATCCTGCAATTTGCGTTCGGAAGCATCGAGCCGCCGGATCAATTCGTTCTGTTTGCGTATCCGGTCGATGATGAACCAGAACAGCCCGCTGCCACTCAATAGCACGAGCACACTCAACGCGATCCCGCTCGTCCGCGCGATCCGTCCATATTTCGTGACCGATGCATTCACTGCCGCCAACCGGTCCTTCCTCTTGGAATAGAGCCGTCGCATGATACCGTTTATCTCGTTGGCGGCTCCGGTAGCCGTCGTATTGGCGACAAGCCTCGATGGCGGTTTGAGCCCCATCCGGAAAAAACTATCGAGCAGGACATTTTTACGTTTCATCCGGTCCTTCGCCAGTAGGGTCAACCGCTCGATATCCGTCCTGGAGCCCGCATCCAGGTCCATCATCAGCAAAGTATCCAGGTTGGCTGCCGCCTCGGCATTTTGCTCATCGATGCCCCGCACAAATGCGGAATCCCCCGTAGCCACCGCCGCTCTGATCTTACTTTCTACCGAAAGGATATCCCGCTCCATCTCCCGGAGATCATTACCCATCTTCATATCGTTTAACAACAACCGGTTCCCGTCGATCAGCTGATCGATACTCCGGGACGAGTTATACTCGATATAGATCAGCAACAACATCCCCGTGAGAAAACTGGCCAGGATCGTGTAGATAAATCGCTTGTTGATCATAGCGGACACCTAAGTTAACCTAATTATCGTTCGAACCATCGCGATCGAGGTAATGGCGGATAAAGAGCGCCAACAGGAAGATCGCCAGCGCCAGCGTTACTCCTAATATCAGCTTCAGCCATATCGGAAAGTCATTATCCAATCCCTGGAACAGCTGGAACGCCAGTCCGGAAATGACCACCATGCCCAGGAAAAAGCCACTTATATACAAGATTTTCATAGTACAAAGATCCTCCCGCAGAGCCGCCCCGCGGCCCGCTCTTCGCTGAAACGGCAAAACCCATCGGTAGAAAAGGAAAATCAGCGGACACCCTCACACCCAGGCGGCGAACTCATCCAATCTCCCGCGGCGAACCCCGCCATTACAGGATCTTCATCCGGCTGTTCAACTGTTTCCGGTAGGCATCCGCCACCGGCACCGGCTTCTCGCCGATAATAAGCACGCCATCCTGTATGGTGTCGATCTTATTCAACGCCACCAAAAATGACCGGTGTACCCGCAAAAACTTGCTCGCCGGCAATCGATCCTCCACCGCTTTCAATGTCGTATGGATCGCAAAGAACTTCTGCGGTGTATATAATTTTACGTAGTCCCCCATCGCCTCGGCAAAAAGGATATCTTCCACCCGCAGCCGCCGCACCACCAGGCTATCCCGGATAAAAATAAACTCCTCCTCCTCCCATTTCACCTCCTCTTCATTGCTCTCGAGGATCTCCCGCGCCTTGGCCATCGCCTGCACAAACCTCGCCGGCGTCACCGGTTTGACGATATAGTCCGCTACATTGAGGTCAAACGCCTCGCTGGCATACTCTTTCTTCGATGTGGTAAAAATGATCACCGGCCGCTTCCGCCCCAGGTTCTCCACCAGTTGCAACCCCGTCATCCCCGGCATTTCGATGTCCAGCAACAACAGATCTACCGCCTGCTCCTGCAGGAACCCATAAGCCTCCTCGGCCGTAGCGCATTCCCCGGCGACAATGATATCCTTCTGTTGAGAACACAATTTTTTCAGGACCGACCGGGCAATAGTATTGTCATCGATGATCAGGGCATTCATGCCGTAAATTTAGAACAAAAAGGCCATCACCCCAACCGTCCAACGACCGTTCCCGGCTATCCAAACCGCCTGTTCGCCGACTCTCCCAAACCCCGGTCTCATCGCCGTCCTATCTTCGATATATAAAATTAAATGTTATGGAACAGGTACTCAACCTCAACTTACGCGAATCCCTTCTCCGGGGATTGGTCGCCGTCTTACTGCCCATGTTGATGCTCCTCATCGATCACCGCATTCTCGTCTACTTCCTGCCGGTCATCGTGTATCTTTACATCACGGCCATGATCCACATCTGCCCGCTCAAACACCTCTGGCGCCTCAAAGTCCTCCACGTCCCTGATGAGAATGACAATCCCTTCTGGGACCGGGGTTGAGCCGGCATAAAAGCCACAACTTTACCGATAAATTATACATCCAAAAACCATTTTCATGTCCAATCTCTTCGCAAAAGACGAGTCCCGACTCTCCGCAGCAACCGGCAAGCCCGGCATCGCCCTCATCGGCGCCGGTATAATGAGCGCCACCCTCGCCGTGATGCTGAAAGAACTCGATCCTTCCCTCGACATTACCATCTATGAAGTTCTCGACAAACCCGCACAGGAAAGCTCCAACGCCTGGAACAACGCCGGCACCGGCCACGCCGCCCTCTGTGAGCTCAATTATACGCCTGAGAACAGCGACGGTAGCATCGATATCCACAAGGCCCTCGAGGTCAACACCGAATTCGATCTCTCGCGCCAGTTTTGGTCTTACCTCGTTACAAAGGGTGCGATAAAAGCGCCGCAATCCTTCATCCACTCCGTTCCCCATCACAGCTTCGTCCGCGGCGCGGACAATGTGACCTATCTCAAAAAACGGTTCGCGGCCCTCTCCGCCCACCCCCTCTATCACGGGATGGAATACACGGATGATAAACAGCAGCTCATGGAATGGTTTCCGCTAGTCATGGAAGGCCGCGACCCCCACGCCACCGTGGCTGGCACCCGCATGATAACCGGCAGCGACGTCGACTATGGCGCCCTTACCCGGCACCTCCTCGATATCCTTCAAACAAAAGAGGGCTTCAACATTCAATATTACACACGCGTGCAGGACCTCCATCGCACCGGCGATGGGTGGGACCTCAAACTCCGCGACGAACGCACCGGCCACCATCGCCATACCCTCGCCAAATTCGTCTTCCTTGGCGCAGGCGGCGGCTCACTCCCCCTGCTCCAGCGATCCAGGATCCCCGAAGCCAACGGCTATGGCGGCTTCCCCGTCAGCGGCATCTGGCTCCGCTGCGACAACCCGGCCATCGCATCCCGCCATCACGCAAAAGTCTATGGCAAGGCCGCCGTCGGCTCCCCACCCATGTCCGTGCCCCACCTCGACACCCGCCACATCGACGGCCAGACCTCCCTGCTCTTCGGTCCCTATGCCGGCTTCTCGACAAAATTCCTTAAACACGGCTCCTGGCTCGATCTCTTCGGCTCGATCGATCCCGAAAATATTCTCCCCCTCCTCGCCGTCGGCCGCGACAACTTCGCCCTCGAAAAATACCTCGTCGGCCAGGTCTTCGAATCCGACCGGGACCGCTTCGCCACCCTCCGCGAATTCTTCCCCCTCGCAAAAGAAGAGGACTGGCGCGTGGAAGTCGCAGGCCAGCGGGTGCAGATCATCAAAAAGGACCCCGTCCACGGCGGCATCCTCCAATTCGGCACCGAGCTCGTCTCCTCCGCGGACCACAGCCTCGTCGCCATGCTCGGCGCCAGCCCCGGTGCATCCACGGCGGTTTCTGTCATGACGAGCGTCATCCAACGCTGCTTCGCCCCACAACTCGCCAATGGCTGGGCTCCCAAACTAAAGACCATGATCCCCTCCTTCGGCGCCTCGCTGATCCGAGACACCACGCTGGCGCATCGTCTTCGTGCGTCCACAGCAGAAGTCCTCAACTTACAGAACGTACAAGCATGATTATCGCCTATTATCTCTATACCGGCCCTGGCGCCGACCCACACTTCATTCCCAGCGAAGGCCACCTAAAGGTGGCCTTCAGTTTTTTCCCAGACTTCAACGACCGCTTTTGCCCAACCAACGATTCCCACAGATCTTCCCCTCATTCTCGCGCTAGTTTTACACCAGCAAACAAAAACTAGCCGACATGCGACATCAGATAACATTCATCTTCTTCCTGCTCACAGCGCAAATAACAACCAAAGCTCAGCGCACATCCATGCAGTCGCCAACCACCCAGTCGCCGGGCAACCAAACCGCCGACACGACGCTCACCCTCCCCCAGGCGCTCCGCATCGCAGTCACCAACTACCCCCAAATAAAAGCGGCCCAAAACATTGCCGACGCCTCCGCCCTCGAACTAAAAGCCGCCAGACAGGACGGCCTCCCCGATCTCAACCTCGGTATCGAATCGGCCTATGGCACCCTCAACGGAATGAACGGCCTCTCCTCCGGCGAACCCGGCCTTACCGCCCTGACAAGCGGCCCCGTGTCCACCACCCAAAACTGGAACGCCGCCTTCGGCGCCCTCTATCTGACGAATGTGAATTTCAACCTGTTCTCCTTCGGCCTCCAGCGGGCGCATGTAGCCGCCGCAAAAGGCCAATACGATCAGGACAAAAGCGCCCTCGACCAACAGATCTTCCAACAACAGGTACGTGTAGCCGCCGCCTATCTCTCGCTCCTCGCAGCCCGCCAGGTCCGCCACGCCATGGAAGCCAACCTGACACGCACCCTCGACCTGCGCAACGTCATCCTGGCCCGCACTCTCAACGGTCTCAACGCCGGCGTCGATAGCTCCATCGCCGACGCAGAAGTAGCCAAAGCCCGCCTCACCCTCATCGACGCCCAAAACTTCGAGCAACAGCAAGCCAGCAAGCTGTCGACCGAAATGGGTATCAAGCCCCGGATCTTCAACCTCGACACCGCAACAGTGCAAAACCTCCCCAATAACCTTCTGGACAGTCAAACCGTCAATCTCGCCAACCATCCCGACCTGCGCTTCCTCGCCAGCCGCATCACCACAAGCAATCTCCTCGGCAGTTATATCCAAAAGACCGGTCTGCCCCGGCTTTCCCTATTCGCGGTAGGACAGGAGAGGGGCTCCGGTTTCGGCAATACCTACGCCACCAACCCCACCGACTATACAACAAATTTCCTGCATGGCGTCCAACCGGAACGCGCCAACTATCTCCTCGGCATCGGCCTCACCTGGGACTTCACGAATCTGGGCCGAAGTCACAGCCGAGCCGCCGCACAACACCAACGCTCCAATGCCTATACAAACGAATATCTTTTCGTACAGAATAACCTCACCAACCAACTGGCCTTCGCCGAACAACAGATCCATAATGCGATGGAAAAATACCGGCAGACCCCGGTCCAGCTCCAGGCTGCCACCGATGCCTATACACAGAAAAAGGTCCTCTACCAAAATGGCCTCACCAACATCGTCGATGTCTCCCAAACCCTCTACCTGCTCAACCGGGCGGAGATCGATCTGGACATCGCATCCAACGCCGTCTGGCAGGCCCTGCTCTTCAAAGCGGGCACCCTTGGCGACCTGAACCCATTTGTACAACAATTCTAAACCAACGGCTATGAACCTCATCACCTCCGCATTACGCAAACCCATCTCAGTCATCGTGCTCGTGGCTGCCCTCGTCCTCTTTGGGATCACCGCCGTCATCCGGATCAATATCGACATCTTCCCCTCCCTCGATATCCCCACCATCTATGTGTCCCAACCTTATGGCGGGCTGTCGCCCCAGCAGATGGAAGGCTTCGTCGCCACCAACTACCAGAATCTCTATCTCTATGTCAGTGGTATCAAGTCCATCCAGACCAGTAATATCCAGGGCCTCAGCCTGCTGAAGCTGAGTTTCTACAGCGGCACCAATATGGCCCAGGCCGCGGCCGAGGTCACCTCGCTCACTAACCGCGCCTTCGCGGAGATGCCCCCCGGCACCCCGCCCCCGATCATCATCCGCTTCGATGCCTCGACGCTTCCAGTGGGACAACTGACGCTCAGCAGCCCGAAACGCTCCAATAATGAGCTGCAGGATCTCGCCAGCGTCTGGGTTCGCCCCGGTTTCGCGAGCGTTCCCGGTCTGTCTTCCCCGCCCCCCATCGGCGGCAACGTTCGAACGGTGGTCGTAAAAGCCGATCCCTCCCTGATGCGTAGTCACAACATCACTCCCGAACAGATCACCGCGGCCATCCAGGATAACAACCATATCTCGCCCGCCGGTACCGTCAACATCGGCAGCAAAACCTATATCACTCCCGCCAACACCGTCCTACGCAATATCCCGGACTTTGCCAATATTCCTCTCGTTTACCGCGACGGTGCGACCATTTACGTCAGGGACGTGGCCACCGTGGAAGACGGTGCGGATATCACCACCGGCTTCGCATACATCAACGGCAAGCGATCCATCTATATCCCGATTATAAAAAACGCCAATGCCTCCACCTGGTCCGTTGTGCAGAACCTCAAAGCCGCCATCCCGCACATGCAAAGCCTCCTGCCCCCGGACGTAGAACTGAAATATGTCTTCGACCAGTCGGTGTATGTCAGTAACGCCGTAAAAAGCCTCGTACTTGAAGGCTGCATCGGTGCAGGCCTCACTTCCCTGATGGTCCTGCTCTTCCTCCGCGATCCGCGCAGCGCCTTCATCGTCATTCTTAATATACCTGTTTCGATCAGCACCAGCACCTTGCTGCTGAAACTCGCCGGCCAGACGATCAACATCATGACCCTTGGTGGTCTGGCGCTGGCGATCGGCATCCTCGTGGACGAGTCGACGGTCACGATAGAGAATATCCATCGCCACCAGGAAATGGGCAAGACCCGCGCCCGCGCCATCGCCGACGCCTGCCGCGAGATCGCCCTGCCCAAACTGCTGATCCTGCTAAGCACGCTCGCAGTTTTTGCACCTGCTTTTCTGATGACCGGTGTCCCGCAAGGCATGTTCCTCCCGCTCTCGCTGGCCGTAGGCTTCGCCATGATCCCGGCCTACCTGCTCTCGAACACCTTTGTTCCCGTGCTCTCGAACTGGATCCTCAAAGACAAACCGCATAACCCCGAAACCGCTAAACCCAGGGCACCAAATAACTTTGAAAAATTCAAGAACAGATTCCTCCGCTTCCTCGAAAGAGAAATGCGCCACGGCAAGACAGTCATCCTCGCCTATTTCGGCATCGCCATCGCTCTCACCGCCTTCTTCGCCACTCACATCGGGAAGGATATCCTCCCCGCCGCCAATGACGGCCAATTCCAGCTCCGTCTCCGCGCGCCGGAGGGCAGTCGTCTCGAGACGACCGAAGCCACGCTTCAAAAAGCACAACAAATACTGTATCAAACAGTCGGCGGGAAGCAAAACGTCGCCATTGTCTCAGCCTTCGCCGGTCAGATACCCTCATCCTTTCCGACCCTCTCGATCATTCTCTTCACCAGTGGCCCCAATGAGGTCCTCATGCAGGTGAGCATGTCCCCCGACTACAAGGAAAACGTCGACGACTTGCAGGAGCGCTATCGCATCGCGCTTCACAAGGCCATGCCGGACGTAAGCGTATCCTACGAGCCCATCGACCTGACCGACAAGATCATGAGTCAGGGCGCCGCGACACCCATCGAGATCGCGGTCATGAGCCCCGACCTCGCCGCAAGCCAGGCCTATGCCCAAAAGATCGAAGCGGCCTTGCACAAGATCCCCTTTCTCCGTGATATCGGCCTGAAAGAGCAGCTCCACAACCCCGCTATCCGCATCGACATCGACCGTGACAAGGTCAAACAATATGGCCTCACCATGTCGGATGTTTCCAACTCGTTGACCGAAACCACCTCCTCGAGCCGGTATGTCAACAAGATGCTCTGGCTCAATGAAGCCAACGCCAACTCCTACGAAGTACAGGTGGAAGTTCCCCAGACCTCGATGAGCAGCATCCAGGAACTCGCGGCCATCCCCGTCAGCCCGAACAATAGCCGGCCGGTCCTTGGCGATGTCGCCACCCTCACGGAAGATCGGGTCGTCGGGGAGTATGACCGCCAGGGCGCTACCCGGTTCCTCTCCGTCGGCGCGAATATTTATCATAAAGACCTCGGCTCCGCCGCGTCGGCGGTTGCCGCCGCCCTCCGTTCCGTCGGGACCCCGCCCCGCGGGGTCCGCGTCGAGCCACGCGGCCTTACCAATCTCCTCACGGAAACCCTCAATAGCTTGCAAACCGGCCTGATCATCACCGTCGTGGTCCTCCTGCTCATGCTGACAGCCAACTACCAATCCTTTCCCCTGGCCCTCACCGTGGTCACCGCCATTCCCGCCGTACTGGCAGGCTCACTCCTCGTGTTGCTGGCGACGGGCTCTACCCTCAATCTGCAATCCTATATGGGGGTCATCATGTCGGTCGGGGTATCCGTCTCCAATGCCATCCTGCTCGTGACCAATGCGGAAGAGATCCGCAAGTCCGGCACAGATGCGGCAACAGCGGCCGTCGAAGCAGCCGGCCTCCGCCTCCGGCCGATCCTCATGACCAGCATTTCCATGATCGTCGGGATGATCCCCATGGCGACAGGCCTCGGCGACGGCGCACAAAGCGCTCCCCTGGGCCGGGCGGTCATCGGCGGTCTCCTGTTCTCTACCGCGGCGTCGCTCTTCGTTCTTCCGGTGATCTTCTATCGTATAAGACGCAAAGCTCCCATCCACAACGTGTCACTAGATCCGGACGACACCAAAAGCATCCATTATGAACCCACCACCGGCGACATCCATTAACAAACCAATAAATTCTCATAAAATGAAACGCAAGATCTTTATCATCCTTACGCTCTTCGCCCCGCTCGCCGCGCTGGTCTCATCCTGCCACAACTCTTCGGCGGCAACCAACGCAGGCAACGCGCCGACTGCCACAATCGCTGCCGGCGATTCCACCGCGGTCACTCCCGACTCCGCCCTCGTGCAGACCCTCACCCTGAAAAAGGACTATCTGACGACCACTATGACCCTGCCGGGGCAACTGCTGCCCTTCCAGACCGTCGACCTCTATGCCAAACTCGGCAGCTATGTAAAGGAAATGTTTGTCGACGTCGGCAGCCAGGTAAGAAAAGGCCAGCTTCTCGCCACCCTCGAAGCGCCCGAGCTCCAGGCCCAATCCGACGAGTCGGCCTCTCTCCTCCATACACAGGAAGCCGCCTGGCGCGCCTCGAAAGCCACCTATGACAGGCTCTACGCCACCAGCAAAATACCCGGAACGGTATCCCCCAATGAACTGGAACTGGCTAAGGCAAAAATGAACAGCGACAGCGCCAATCTTGCCGCCGCCCATTCGCACTATCTCGCATCCTCTGACATGCAGTCCTACTTGCAAGTGCGCGCCCCATTCGACGGGGTCGTCAGCAGCCGCAACATCTATCCCGGGGCATATGCCGGGCCCGCAGGGAAAGGCTCCTCCATCCCTTTGATGACCGTCCAGGAACAACGGCGGCTACGCCTCGTCGTTGCCGTCCCGGAAGCCGCCACCGCCTATTTCCGCAATAAGGACACCGTTCACTTCACCGTCCAAACCCTGCCCGGCCGGGTCTTCGCTGCCACTGTTACGCGGATGGCCGGCGCCCTCGACCTGCAGTTACGGACCGAACAGCTGCAGATGGACGTGGCCAATGACAATGGCCTCCTCCTGCCCGGCATGTTCGCCCAGGTCAACCTCGACCTCACCAACAGCGACCGGCAATTCATCGTCCCCCTCGCGGCCGTAACGGCCAACAGCAAACGCATCTTCGTCATCCGCGTCACCGCCGGCAAGACCGAATGGGTCACTGTTCAGAAAGGCCGCGAAGCGGATGGAAAAGTAGAAATATTCGGAGACCTCAGCTCCGGCGACCAGCTCGTCGCCGCCGCCACCGACGAATTAAAAGGCGGTACTCCCGTCAAAACCAATTAAAATCAACGTATATGAATTACATCGAAAAGTACGGCCCGATCTTTCTGATTTTCGCGATCATCATCGTTCTGTTCACAGCCTGTAACGATCGGCCCCATTCCTACACCCCTGGCTTCGGCGAGCTGATGCTCAATATCCAGATCCACCACGCCAAACTCTGGTTTGCCGGAAAGAACGGCCATTGGGAACTCGCCGCCTATGACCAAAGCCTCATCCGCAGCGCCTTTCAGAAGATCCGCAACTACCACCCCGACAATCCAGCCACCGCTGCAACAGCAATGATCGATATCCCCCTCGACAGCGTCGATGCAGCCATCAACCATAAGAATCCCGCCGCCTTCCGGCGCAGCTTCGAATTCCTCACGACAACCTGTAACAATTGTCACACCGTGACGCATCATCCCTTCAATCTGATCATTACTCCGAGAACAGAACCCATCGGCAATCAATCTTATTGAAGAGGCTTCGTCCCGCTCAACCTATCCAAAATATACTTCCACACCGGCACGAACACCTCATTCATCGTCGACCCGTGATGATCCTGGGTATCCAGATCGTTCACAAAAATATGCCGTTCTCCTCCAACCGATCCGCCGGCAACAACCACCGTCGTGTCACTCGGTGAAAAACCCGTCACCGCCACCACATCCGCCAGTTGGAAGCTATAATTAAAGGGGTCCTGCAAATTCAAAAAAGCAAACTGCCGCGAAGCCGGCGTTTGTCCCGGTAATCCCTGCCAGGGCGCCGGCCGGCCGAATACTTTCAAATAGTCTTGCGGACCGCTTAACATCACCACCCCCTTCAGCGCATATCTCTTCCCCAGATAGGCCGCATGACCTGCCCCCTGCGAATGACCCATCACCACGATCCGGTCCCAGCGCGGCTGCCCGCCGTCTAAAAAGTCGCCCCACTCGCCCGAAGGATCATTCACTGCCAACCAACGCAGGAACACGGTAAATCTATTCACGATACAATTCACCGAGTCCACTTTCACTTTCTCACTCACCGGCGATCCGAAAAGAATCTCCTGCCGGAACCCGTCGAAACACGCGCTGTCCGGACTATCGCTACACACCGTCGTGATCACGTCATTGGGATAATCGATGCTGATCACATGATAGCCCAATCGCGCAATACAACTGTCGAACTTCCGGCACCCCAACGCGCGCCCACCAGTTCCCTGGATCATCAGCACCAACACCTGTCCCGCCGCCGGCATCGTCGAGTCATACTCCGCAATATGCGGTCCATGCACTTCAAAGATTGCCGTATCCGTCACAAACGGCCGCACGCGCAACAGCTTTACCTGCGCGCTTACCTCACCGGCCAGACAGCAAAGCCCTGTTAGCAGTAACAAAAATTGATTTGACTTCATATCGATTGATCAAATAAGAAACTCACTAATAGGGGTATTCCTGCAGCCATTCCCAAAAATTATCCCGATGTATAACTTTTGTTTCCACTGGTTTATAAGCTTCTACAAAGCTAGTAGGAAACTTGACTTTTGCTGCAGGATTCCATTTGAATTCATATGCGTATATCTTGCCGTCAATTTCTTCCAGATAATCTATTTTCGCTTGAGCCTTACTTCTCCAGAAATAAGTCTGACCGTGAAAGCCGTTGTACGATAATAGCTTTTTTCGTTCACCGATTAAATAGTTTTCCCAAAGGCTGCCAATATCATTCCGGTTGTCAGGCAAACTATAGTTGCCAATAAGAGCATTCCTGACGCCATTGTCAAGGAAATATATTTTCTTTTTACGGTTGATTTCATTTCGCAAATTCCCACTATAGGCTCCTAACCGATACACCACAAAAACTTGCTCTAAAAGGTGAATATAGCTGTCAATCGTTTTGGCATCCGCGCCGACAATTTTTGATAGTTCCGTCAAAGAGACCTCGTTACCGATCTGCCATGCCAGGGCCTTAAGTATCTTTTCCAATAAAAGAGGCCTCTTGACGCCTGTCAATGCAAGTACATCTTTATACAAATAGCTGCTTGCAAGATTGTTCAATATTTCTTTCGCATCATCGGGATGAGTGACGACTTCCGGATAACTGCCGTATACAAGATAAAGAGTCAATTTTTTTACCAGATCCGCGGCGTTCGAATTTTGTATCATCTCTCCGCAACTCATTGGATAAAGGAAATACTCCCATTTTCGTCCGGTCAACGGCTCCTGCGTTAGATTAGCGATATTCAATGCGGACGATCCCGTTATTATTAGTTGCACTCCCAGTTTGGCATCGACTATCTGCTTACAAATTGCGCCTACTTCTTCGATCATTTGCGCTTCATCTAAGACGATTATTTTTTTAGTGCCAAAGCTTTGGATCAATGTGGGAACCTGATCATTCTTCCAAAGATTTCTGACACTGATCTCATCTCCGTTGAAATATAGATATGGTTGATCTAGTTTTTGCATCAACTCTTTCACCAACGTTGTCTTGCCTACTTGACGTGGCCCAGAAATTACAATAACCTTACCGTAGTCCACATGCTTAATGAGCTGTCTTTCAATTGATCTATAAAGCATCGAAATTTTAAGGATTTAATTCCTCAATTTACCGTCTTTTTGCGGATTTAATTCCTTAAAAGTAAAAAAACGTCACAATAAGATAATTTTCAATCACTTACGACGGTCTCCCTGCCTCACGACAGCCGTATCCGTCTCCAACACCGGCATCGAATAACCCCCCGTATCCAACTCCACCTTAGGAAACATCCTCTTCAATTCAACCCAATCCCCAGCCCCTATTTTCGTCTTAAACAAATAAATAACCCGCAACTTCCCCAACCCCTTCAACCCTTCAACCCCCGCCGCGCTCACCCGGGTCCCGACAAGATTCAAGACCCGCAACTCATTCAACCCATTCACCGCTGCCAACCCCGCATCTCCAACTGGTGCCCCCGCCAGATCCAACGATCGCAACGCCTCACACTGCCCGATCACCGTCATTGCATTATCCCCAACACCAACCACCCTCAACGAGATCAATTGCTTCTTCAGTCCCAACAGCAGCCGAACCACACTATCTATCCCGCGAACATCCGCCGCTGACCCGTCCACCCCGTGCGAACCTCCTGCCGGTCCACCCCCCGCCGCACCACTCGCCTCCGGCACCTCGGCGCTTAGCCAATTCCTCCCCTGCGCCACAGGCATCACCAACACCCCCTTTCCCCTCAATGCCGCCACCACCTTCTCATCCGCGGCCTCTACCTCCGCTACCGGCACATCACCAGCAGCCACCGCCCGCGATCCCGCCCCTCCTGGCGAAAACCCACCCGCTCCATCCGCTAAACCGCGTACCCCGCGTCCTTGCACTGCCAGCAATGCCCCCCTCACCGAATCCGGCTGCTTCAACTCCGCCACCTTCCGCGAAAGAGTTGCACCCTGGTCGATCCACCAATGCAACAACAGGATCTCGCGTGAATTCAAGGGTCGCTTCTCCTTCGGCGGCATATGATGCTCATCTTCTAAAGGCAACAACAACCTCTTCACCAACTCACTCTCAAACCCACGCCCCCGCAAAACAACAACTCCATCCTTCCCACCCCGAAAGATCCCCGCACTATCATCCAGCCGCAACCCTCCCTTCTGCCGGTTAGCCCCATGGCAGCTATAGCAATTATCGCGCAACAACGGCCGCACCACCCGCTGATACGCCAACACTTCCTGCACATTCACGATCGGCGAATCCACCTCCGAAACCGTCGACGCCCCACCCAACGATAAATAGTCTGAACCATGCGTCAACGAACCTCCTAAATGCCCCGTCACGATCACCAACCCCAACAACCCAACAGACAACAACCACTGTACCCGGTCCAATCCGTAAATGCGCATCCTCGACCAAACATAAAAACAAAAAAAGGTCAGGCTAATGGCCATCCACTGATGCCAACCCACCAACGATGCATCATAGTCCCCCGAAAGCGATAATACGTACCCTGTACAACACGAGACCAACCCCGACAACGCCCCTGCCAGCAACAAAACTGTCACTGCAGGCCGCAACGCACTAAACTCCGCCCGCAAGGCCAATACCTGCAGCAACAACGCCCCCAGGATCATCCCGATCGGTAAATGAACCACCACCGGATGCCAATGCCCCATAAAAGTCAGAAATCCACTCATGCGTACCTGCTTCTGAGTAGATGCATCATGTACACATTGATCGCCCACTGATCACCCAGCGGCTGCCGCGTATAAGGTAACGTCGGCATATAGTCGGGCGGACCGAATTCAGTAAGTACAGTCAACCTCCGCCCCTCCTTCTTCTTTCGCTCCACCACCACATCCCACCACGCAAAATGCGCCTCCACTGCCGCCTTCCACTCCGGCGCCCGCGGATCATTCACCTGCGGCCCCTCCGGATGTCCTATCCGCGCATGAATATGATCCACCCGCGACAAGGTCAGATCCACAGTCGACGCCTGGTCCGCCAGCAAACTCTCACTCACATTGCACCAGTGCGACACATCAAAGGTCACTCGCAGATCCGGGTCGTTTTCTATATAGTGGCGAGCCACCGGCGCCGCAAACAACATCCGCGACCGGTGCGTCTCATGGCAGATGGTAATCCCCGTCCGCGCCGCCAACGCCCGCGTATGATCCAAAAACTTCCTGTTCTGCTCGTACGAAAAATAATCCCGCCCCGAATGACAATTGATATACAACGGCCGCTGCACCGAATTCAATGCAGCCCCCTCCGTCATTTTCACAAACGTCTCCAGGTGCGGCGCAAACTCCGCCTGCTGCCCCCCGCATAAAAACCCCACCTCCAACTGATGCTCCTTCAACGCCGCAAACAATTCCTTCTGCGCCGCAACTTCCAGCGGCCACCAGATCTCGATCCCGTCATAACCTTCCTTCTTCGCCTTCGCGCAATACGCGTCAAGCGTTCCCTCAAATCCCCAATTGGTCGCCATCACCTTTAATTCAAATCCAGCTGTATTCATACCGATTTTTTCATTTGCAAAACTTTCAAGCGCGCCAAACAACAATGCCGTAGCCGCTGCCGAACTCCGGCCGATAAAACTCCTTCGATTCAAACTCATGCTAAAATATCATTTATAACCTTTCCATACACATCCGTCAGCCGGAAAGGTCTCCCCTCGAACAAATACGTAAATTTCTCATGATCCATCCCCAACTGATTCAATATCGTCGCCTGGATATCGAAGGGCGTCGTCTTCCCGCTGATCGCCGAGTATCCGATCTCATCCGTCTCCCCATAGGAAAAACCACGCTTCACCCCCGCACCCGCCATCCAGATCGTAAATGCCTCCGTATGATGATCCCGACCCTTGAACGGATTGGGCTTCCCCTCCCGGTTCTCCATCATCGGCGTCCGCCCGAATTCCCCGCCCCAGATCACAAGGGTATCCTCGAGCAATCCGCGCTGCTTCAGATCCAGGATCAGCGCCGTCACACACCGGTCCACCTGCCGGCACTTGTTGATAAAGCCGATATCGATCGCCAGACTCGCATCCGTTCCATGACTATCCCACCCCCAGTCGAACAACTGCACGAATCGTACGCCTTTCTCGACGAGCTTCCGCGCCAGCAGCACATTATTCGCAAAACAGGCCTTCCCCGGCTGCGTCCCGTACAACTCGTGGATATACGCAGGCTCATCATTGATATTCATCGTGTCCGGCACCGACAGCTGCATCTTGAACGCCATCTCGTATTGCGAGATCCGTGACAGCGTCTCGGGGTCGCCATAATCTTTATATTCTTCCGCATTGACCGCGTTGATCGCATCGATCGACGCCTTCCTTAGGTCGCGGCTCATCCCATCGGGATCTTTGATAAAAAGAACCGGATCGCCCTCGCTGCGGCATTGCACCCCCTGGTATACACTCGGCAGGAACCCGCTGCCCCACACGCTCTTGCCCGCGTCGGGAAACTTACCGCCACTCGTCAACACCACAAACCCCGGCAGATTCTGATTCTCCGTGCCCAGGCCATAGGTCACCCACGAACCCATCGCCGGCCGTCCCAGCCGCGGCGAGCCCGTCTGCACTAACAATTGCGCCGGCGCGTGATTGAACTGGTCCGTCCCCACTCCCTTCAAAAAACAGATCTCATCCACAATAGTCGACAAATGCGGCATATGCTCACTTACCCACGCCCCGCTCTGCCCATGCTGCGCAAACTTCGCCTGCGGCCCCAACATCTTCGGTACGCCCCGGATAAAGGCAAACCGCTTGCCCTGCAGGAGCGACTGCGGACAGTCCTGCCCGTCCAGCTTCGCCAGCGCCGGTTTGTAATCGAATAATTCCAACTGCGACGGGGCGCCCGCCATATGCAGATAAATCACCCGCTTCGCCTTCGCCGCAAACATCGGCACGCGGGCTGCAAGCGGATGCGCCGGATCAAAGACGATCGGCGCATACTCATCCTGCCGGAGGCTGCCGGCGCCCGGATGGCAACCTGGCAACAACGAACCCAACGCCAACGCCCCAAACCCAAACGCACACTCCTGCAAAAAATGCCGCCGCGTATACCGCTGCGCAACCGCCATCTCCGCTTCACGCAACAACCGCTGATTATGTAACTCCTTCTGGGTCATAAAATTCAATTTTTGGTAACAACCTCATCCAAATTCAACAACGCACTCGCCACGACCGTCATCGCATCCACCTTACCATTATAATCTTTATTTGCTTTATCATACAACAACATCAGCGGCTTCATCTTCTCCGCCGATATAGGCTTCAGCATAATCTCCTCATAGCCCAGCCTTATCGCCTCCTTGACACCCCCGCCGCCCCGCATTTTCTCCGCCAATTTCCCCGCCGCCTCCAAATAAACACTATCATTCAACAACACCAACGCCTGCAACGGCGTATTCGTCCGAATTCTCCTCGCCGTACACACCTCCCGCGCCGTCCCGTCGAACGATATCATCGAAGGGTAGGGGGCCGTCCGCTTCCAATACGTATATACAGCACGGCGATACCCCGCCGCCCCCGTACTCTTCTTCCAATCCTGCCCATTCCACGGCGAAAGCCATATCCCCTTCGGCTGCCACGGCATCACCGACGGACCACCCACCGTATCATTCAACAGCCCACTTACAGCCAGCGCCTGATCCCGCACCTCCTCCGCAGAAAGCCGCACCCGCGGCGCCCGCGAATAATAATGGTCGTCCGCATCCTTCGCCAACGCTTCCTTACTCACCTTCGAATCCTGCCGGTACGTCGCCGACAAAACCATCTCCCGCAAAAGCTTCTTCACACTCCATCCATCCTCATGCATAAACTGCCACGCGAGATGATCCAACAACTCCCGGTGCGTCGGGATCGCGCCCTGCGTTCCCAGGTCTTCCAGCGTCTCCACAAGTCCCGATCCGTATAACTGCTCCCAAAGGCGGTTCACCATCGTCCGCGCCGTCAGGGGATTCTGCGGGTCCGTCAACCAGCGCGCCAGCCCCAGCCGGTTACGCGGCGCACCCGAGGGCCAGGGGTTCAACGCATGCGGCGTCGCCGGCTCCACCAGCGCCCCCTTCACCAGCCAGTTCCCTTTCTCGAACACATGCGTCGGCCGGTGCATATCCGCCGGATTGTCCATCATCACCGGCACTGTCGGAACATCGGCATTTACCAACTTCCAAAACAACCCGTTCATTCCCGCATCCCCCTCGGGCAACTTCCGGGAAAAATAAAACCAGTCGAACTGCAACCCACTCTGGTCGGGCTTTTTTATCCTGGGATTCTCATACGTAATAAAAACATCGTGCACCCCCTTCACCGCCGGCAGCGGCACCACCGCGATCTTCCAATCTTTCGTCGTATCCGCCTTCACCCGTCCGATCACCGGCCCATCCGGTTTGTCCAGATGCATCGTCCACTCTCCGCCCGCAACCATTCCCAGGTAGCGGTAGATCAACTGATCCCGCCCCTCCAGATCTACCCGCTGCAACCGCGCCGATCCACGATTGCGGAACACCAGCCACTTCGTGTCCGCCAGCTCCGCATTCACAAACTGATCCGCCGTCAGCGAATTGATCGCCGGCTCCCAGGTCCGCAAAAATCGCCGTACGGCATGCGCCTCTCCTTCTCCGCCCCGCATCCGCACCCAGTCCACCAGCCGCACCATCGCCGCACTGTCTTCCTTCGAAAACTTCCGCAGCAGCGGATAGTCCGCCCAGGTATCTTCATCCCGCGTGTCGTTGAAAAAGGCCATGAATTGGTAGTACTCCTCGTGCCGGAAAGGATCATAAGGATGGCTATGACATTGCACACAGGCAAAGGTCGTCCCCATCAGCGCCTGCCAGGTCGTATTCACCCGGTCCAGTACCGCCGCCGTGCGGAACTCTTCATTGTCCGTACCGCCTTCGTCATTCGTCATGGTATTGCGGTGAAATGCCGTCGCGATCAATTCCTCGTCCGTGGGATCCGGCAACAGATCGCCTGCCAGCTGTTCCGTCAAAAAGCGGTCGTACGGCATATCCTGGTTGAATGCCGAGATCAGCCAATCTCTATATCGCCATATACTCCTCGAGTCATCCCGCTCATATCCCTTCGTATCTGCATATCGCGCCAGGTCCAGCCACAACGCCGCCCATCGCTCCCCGAAATGCGGCGAGGCCAGCAGGGCATCTACCACCCGCTCATACGCCCCCGCACTGCTATCTGCAAAGAATTGCCGCGCAAACTCCTGCGACGGCGGTAATCCCACCAGGTCCAGACTCACCCGCCGCAGCAGCGTCGCCTTATCTGCTTCCGCGGAAGGCGACAACCCTACCTGCTGCATCTTATCGTAAATAAATGGATCGATATCGTTCCGCACCCAACCCGCGCCCTTGCTCTTCTTCAATCCCCAGAAACTCCCCGTCAACTTCGGCACGGCCACCGGCTTGACCGGCACATAGGCCCAGTGATCCCCCCACTTCGCGCCCTGCTTGATCCACTTGCGCAGCGTCCCGATCTCCTCGCCCGACAAGGGCTCTTGCTTATACGGCATCCGGTCTTCCGGATCATGCATCGTCAGCCGCCGGATCATCTCGCTGTGGTCGGGATCCCCCGGCACGATCGCCGGCTTTCCCGACTTCGTCTTGCCATTGATCGCATCCACCCGGAATAACAAACTGAAATCAGCCTGCCGCCGGACTCCGCCATGACACGTGATACATTTCTTATTGAGGATCGGCTTTACCTCCGTGTTGAAATCCACATCGCGCTCCGGCTTAAAGATCCGCCACGATACAAGCGCAACACCCACAAGTATCGCCACCACCAACAGCAACCGTTTATGTCGAACAAGCATTTCTCAATTTACCCAAATCCCCTCAAAGGGCCAAAAACCAACTGACCTAACGTGCATCCCGCGTCACCCGACGCCATACCCGACACCGGGTCCCCCGAATACGGTATTGACTCGCCTTCAAATTCATCACAACTTTACACCACACATAAAAACAACTCAACCCATGCGCACCGCCAACCCGCCGCGGACAGGCCTCCTCCTGTCCGTAGCAATCCTCCTCATTGTCGCCTGCGAAAAGCAAAATGCCCCGGCAACAACGCAACCCGCCACCAACCAAAAAACAACCGCCGGCTTCGGCGTCCAGCCGCCGCCCGTCTTCGTCGTCTGGATCCGCCGCGACAATATCCCCTCCGCCCTTTCCAATTTCAAAGGCCGTTTCGGCGGCTGGTCTTTCGTCATCGGCGGCAAAGGCTACATCGGCGGCGGCACCGCCGTCACCACCAACAACGACCAATCAGTTGGACGTAACGTCTTCGCTTACGACACCACTACGCAATCCTGGTCCCAACAGGCAACGCCACCTTCCGAAGCCACCGGCAACGAAGGCGCCTTCGCCATCGGCGCCAACGGCTACATCGTTTCCGGCTCGGGATCCAACACCCAGAATAACTATCAATACAACTCCCTCGCCAACACCTGGACCTTACGGGCTCCGCTACCGGGAGCCGCCCGCCAGTATTCCTTTGGCGTCGCCACAGCCGGCAAAGGTTACATCGGCGGCGGAGCGAACAAACCCGGACTCGGGCTGAACATCAAGGACTGGATGCAATACGACCCGCCCACGGATCATTGGACCGCAATGGCCCAATTCCCCGGCGAACCTACCTATGGCGCCGCCGCCTTTGCCTCCTCGCCCGATGCCGGAGGCAAAGCCTATTTCTGCGGCGGATATGACAATGAAGGCCGACTCCGTACCGATCTGTGGCAGTACGACCCGGCCACCAACCAATGGACCCAAAAGACAAGTCTCCCCGGCGCCGCCCGCGCCTATGCCGTCGGCATGAACACGACCACCGCCGGCTTCATCTCCACCGGCTGGAGCAACGCAGGTACACTAGCCGACGTCTGGCAGTACAATTTCTCCACCGACACCTGGGGCACCGAACCAAACATCCCCTATTACGCTCCAATTATCGGCCTCAACGGCGCCCGGCTCGCTGGCTTCGGCTTCGGTATCGGCAATACCATCTATATCGGCGGCGGCCTCTCGGATAACAGTATCCCCGACGCCCGCGCCGACCTCTGGTCATTGGCAATTCCCAATTAACATCACCCGGTCAACAAAGGCTATAACTATTAAACATATGCGAAAAAAACAGCTCCTCGTAAATCTCCTCCTCGCCGCGACCCTCATCGTCGCCTGCGAGAAGCAAAGCGACCCCACTACATCGAAATCCGCGACCAACCAAAAAACAACCGACGGCATCGGACCCGTGCCGCCCCCCGTCTTCGTGGCCTGGATTCGCCGCGACAATATCCCCTCAGCCCTTACCAACTTCAAAGGTCGATTTGGCGCCTGGTCCTTTGTCATCGGCGGGAAAGGATATGTCGGCGGCGGTACCGCCGTAAACACCAACGGCAGTCCCTCGTCCGGTAGAAATGTTTATTCCTACGACACCCTCATCCAATCCTGGGCTCAGCAAGCGACCCCGCCTTCGGTCGTGGCCGGCAACGAAGCCGCCTTCGCGATCGGCAATTATGGCTATGTCCTCGACGGCCAGGATGATACGACCCAATTCAACTATCAGTTCAATTCCCTCACCAACACCTGGGCGCCAAAAAGGCCCATGTCCAGCATGTGCCGCTTCAACGCTACAGCAGTCAGCGCCGGCGGCAAAGCCTACATTCAAGGTGGCGCATTCATCCCTTCGGGCGTCATCTTCAACAGCCTGTTGGAGTACGATCCTGTCGCAGACCATTGGACCTATAAAGCCCCTTTCTTCGGCACAGCTACCTATGGCGGATCTGGCTTTGCCTCCCCCGACAGCAAGGCCTATTTCTGCGGTGGCAAAAGCGGAAGCGATACTTACTCAAAGGAGCTCTGGCAATACGATCCCACTACGGACCATTGGACCCAGAAGACAAACCTCCCCGGTTCCGCCCGGGCCTATGCCGTGGGCATGACCACGACAACGGCCGGGTTCATCGCCACCGGCTACGACGGGACAAACACCCTCGCCGATGTCTGGAAATACAATTTCGCAACCGGCACCTGGGGCTCAGACCCCAACATACCCTACAATTCACCCATCGTCGGGCTCAACGGCTCCCGCGAAAAAGGCTTTGGCTTCGGAATAGGCAAGACGATCTACATCGGCGGCGGCCTTTCCTCGGATAACGATTGGAACACGGCCCGCGCCGACTTTTGGTCTCTCGCAATACCCAACTAGGACCTCCACGCAACATCAAAAACAAAAGATCATGAAAACACCACACCTTATCAACGGCCTCCTCGCGATCATCCTCCTGGTCATCGCCTGCGGCAAGCAGAACCTGCTCACCCAACAACCGGCGAGTCCCTCGCAAAACCCCGCGGGCATCGTCATCGGCCTGCCCGGCAAATTCCTCCTCTGGAGCAAAGCGCCCGCCCTGCCCCTCCCGCTGACCGTGATGATCGGCCGGAAATCCCCTTATACCTTCGCCATCGGCAGCAAGGGCTATCTCGGCGGCGGAGTTCTCGTAAAAAAGGACGGCGTGGAATCCCCGGCCAACGACCTCTGGGCCTACGACACCACGACAAAGTCCTGGTCGCAGCGCTCGGATTTTCTTGGGGACAGCCGTGTCGGCGCGGCTTCCTACGCATTACTGGGCAAAGGCTATGTATGCACCGGCGATACCTGGGCAGGAACTTCGTTGAAACAAAACTGGCAGTATGATCCCTCCCTGAACAGTTGGGTCCGCAAAAAGGACTTTCCCGGCCCGGCCCGGGCCAACGCACTCGGCAATGCCATGGGTGGGTTTGGCTACGTAGGCACCGGTCGGCCCAACCAGTCCTCGGACAATGCTTTCGCCGACTGGTATCGGTACGATCCGGCTACCGACACCTGGACCCAAAGAGCAAACGTTCCCCGCGCCCGGTGGAGCGGCTTCTCCTTCGCTTCTTCCAGTCGGATCTTCGTGAGTGGTGGCACCGATGTCATCGGCAACGGCGGCACTATCACCGATATGTGGTCCTACGAGGCATCCGGTAATAACTGGATCGCCCGCACCGCCCTCCCCGGCGCCCGCACCGACGCGGTTGCCGTGAGCCTCCCGCAGACGGGAGTCGTTGTTTCCGGACTTGCGAATGGAACTACGTTAAGTACCGCCTATCGCTATAGCTATTCCGACAACGCCTGGGTCCAGATCACCAGCATCCCCACCGCTCGCATGAACGCCGGCGGATTCGCTATCGGCGGCACCGTCTATGCAGGCGGCGGACAGATGACGATAAATGCGCCTAAGACCGCCCTTGACGACTTCTGGGGCATGGCCGTGGAATAATATCATTCGTGGCCCTGCCACAATCACCCGGCCCCGCCCCACCCGGGGCGGGGCCGCCTTTTCTCACACCAACCCGTCGTTCAATGCTTTGGAAACCGCCTCGGCCTGCGAATGGACCTGAAGCTTCTCGTAGATATTCTTGATATGCGTCCGTACCGTGTCCAGGCTGATCGCCAGATCCGACGCGATCATCTTCAGCCCTTTACCCTTCGAAAGTTGGGCAAGGATCTCTTTTTCCCGGACGGTGAGCCCATAATCCGGCGCCGCCGGCTTCATGGTCTGCTCCTGCATATTCTGGATGATCATCCGCGCGATCCCCGGCGACATCGGTGGTTCGCCATGCATGACCATGCGAATGGCATCCGGCAAATGGTCCGACAGATGCTTCTTCAGCAGGTAACCCGACGCCCCCGCACAGATCGCATCCAGCACATGCCGATTATCGTCGAAGATCGTCAGCATAATGATCTGCACCTTCTTATCGATCGTCCGCACCTGCTTCACCGCATCGATCCCGTTCATCCCAGGCATATCGATATCCATCAGGATCACATCCGGCCGCATCTCCTTCACTTGCTCCACTACTCCGCCGGCTCTCGAAAAACTTCCCAGCAACAGCAGGTCGTGGGACAGCGCCAGCAGATTGGCCAGACTCTCCCGCAGGCTGTCATTGTCTTCGTATAATAAGATGCCAAGCATATCACAAATTACCCTAAAAACCCGCTCCGCCAATACCGAATTCGGGGTAGTCCTTTTAAAATACAACTTTCCGGCCATCCCAAAACCGGGATGCGATGAGTATATTTAAGCCAGACCCAATACACCAACATGCGTCCTGCCGCCCTTATCTTCCTGTTCTGTCTCATCGCAGCGTTGGGCCATTCCCAGCCCGCCACCGATTCCCCCGCCATAAAGCGGATGAAGGCCGCCTATGCCCTCATCAATACCAACCCCGACTCCGCTATTTTCATTGCGAATGCGAGCCTGCATCAGGGACGACACCCCGCCGCCGAACGTCTCCGGGCATGGTCATACAACACAAGGGGTTGGGCTTTATACCGCACCGGGAATTACGATTCGGGCCTGGTAGACCTTCTCAGGGCAACCCGGCTCTTCATACAACTTCGCGATACCATCGAGACCATGCACCTGTACACCAGCCTGGCGATCGTGTATTCCAGCCGCAGTCAGTTCTCCCAAAGCGCAGCGTATGCCATGAAAGCCGACTCGCTGGCGCGAATAAAAAAAGACCCGGAAGTCGAAGCCGCGATAAAAAGACAGCTGGGGATCTTGTACCGGCAACAGGACGAGATCGATAAAGCGATTGCCTATTTCAAAGAAAGCCTCGCGCTCTATGTCGGGATAAATGACTCGGTGAGGATCTGGGATGTGGTCACCAGCCTTGCCATCACGTACAATTCCTACCTGGGCAAGCCCGACAGCAGTCTTCCGCTACTAAAAAAATATGCGCCCCTGGTAGAGGCAATAAAGGGACCTACCTATCAAAAGGCATCGATGCACGAGCAGTTCGGCGATACTTACTATGCCCTTGCCGACTATAACGAGGCCCTGGGTAATTATAAGGCGGCCTATGCCATCTTTGCATCGCAGGATCGAAAGGCGGATATGTATTATGAGGCGATGGATATAGGAAAAGCATATGTGCAATTGAAGAACTATGCCGAAGCAGAAAGATTTCTGTTGCAGGCTTATAAAGGCGACGATAGTCTGAGAATGATCAATTACAAGCACGATGCGGCTTCGCAGCTGGCTGCCCTCTATAAGAAAAAAGGCGATTGGCAAAAAGCATATCGGTGGTTTGAAACGAAGTTCTGGCTGTACGATAGCATGCGCATTGCCGAACAGCATAAGAAAGCCGAGGAACTGGAGACAAAATATGAAACGGCAAAAAAAGATGCGGAGATCGCCATCCTTAAAAAGGACCAGGAGCTTGACCGGCTTACGCTCCAAAAACAAAAGACGTTCCGCTATGGCTCAATGACGCTGCTGGGCTTACTCGCCCTTATTGCTTTCCTGTTCATAAATCGCTACCGGATCATCCAGCGGGCCAAAAGACTGGTTGAGCTGGAGCGGCTGAGAAATAACATTGCCCGCGATCTGCACGATGACATGGGTTCTTCCCTGTCCAGTATCAACATCATCAGTAAAGTAGCCATGGAGAGTCCGGATAGCAGCGACAATATCCGCGGGTACTTTAAAAAGATCAGGGATAACTCGGGCTTTATGATGGAGAGCATGAGCGATATCGTCTGGGCCATAAATCCCGTGAACGACAATTTTGAGAGCGTGGTGTTCAAAATGAAGGAGTTTGCAGCCTCTCTCCTCGAACCCCTCAACATCCGGTACGAGTTTGCCTTCACCGGCGAGCCTTCTTCCGTCGACATCGGTCTTGATAGGCGAAAAGACCTCTACCTCATCTTCAAAGAGGCGATAAACAACATCGCCAAATACAGCGGTTCTACAATAGTGCTGATAAGTCTGGTCTTGAATAAGGGTGGGATCATATTGAAGGTAAAAGACGACGGTCATGGCTTCGATGTCGGGAATACTTCGAGAGGTAACGGCCTTAGGAACATGAAGCAACGCGCGGCCCTGATGGGCGGAAGTGCCACCATCACAAGCGCGAAGGGGAAAGGCACCACTGTCACCCTGTATATCCATCCGGCGGCCGGAGCATAGCACCCCAATCGTCATCACAGCGCCGCATCCAACACGATCCTCGTCCCCCTTCCGATCCCCGAGTCGATCCAGATCTTCCCCGCCATCGCCGCTGCCCGCTCCCGCATATTATTCAATCCATTCCCTCTGCTCACATCCGCCTCCGCAAATCCCTTTCCGTCATCGATGATCTCCATCTGTAGCGACCCGCCCTCCTGCCGTAGCCGCATCGTCAGGTTCGAACACTGGCTATACTTTGCGGCATTATTCACCGCCTCCTTGAACAACAGGTACAGATCGCGTCGCCGCCGCACATCCAGCCGCATCGGTCCCAGATCCCCCTCCTCCTCGAACCGGTAGCGGATATTCAAGGGCTCCAGCAATTCTGCCGCAAACTCCTTCATCCGCGTCAACAGCTGCTCCATCGAATCATTGTGCGGGTTGATGGCCCACACGATATCATCCATCCGTTCCATGATCGCCGAGCTGCGGTCCTTGATCTTCTGCAGACTGTTCTCGCGAAACCCTTCCGCCTGCGGCTCCAGCGCTACCTTGCTCAGTACATTGATACTCGTCAGCGTCGACCCGATATCGTCGTGCAGGTCGCGGGCGATAGTATTCCGCATCTTCTCCATCTCCACCATCCGCCGGGCATTGTGAACCGCCCGGTTCCGGTTGAAAAGCAATACCCCCGTCGCCACCAGGAAGCACACGAAGATCAAAGCACCCCACTGAAAGGCCTTCTGCTTCTCCACAATAGCTTTCTGGCGTTGCACCTCCAGCCGGGTCAGTTCCTGATCTTTTTTCAACAGCGCGATCTCGTGTTCCTTCTTGTCCACGTTATATTGTGCTTCCATCCGGGTCAGCTGCAACTTGGTCTCCCCCTGTTGCAGCGTGTCCTGTGTCGTGTAGAAGAGCTTTGCATATTCCAGCGCTTTGTCAAATCGCCTGGTCCGTTCGTAGTGCTCGAAGAGATAATGGTAGCCGGCCATTGCCTGAGGCCGGTCCTTCTCTTCCAGCGACGCCCGCAGACTGGTCATCAGCTTCGCTTCATCCCGCTGCTCTCCGTGCACCTGCGCCCGCACCTCCACCAGGGACGCATTGGCCGCCTTGATCCGGATCGAGTCCCCCGCCTCCGTGCCAACCGCGATCGAATTGTTCAGATGCAGCTGCGCGTTCACAAGATCATGTTTCTCCGAATAGGTATTTCCGATGTCGAATTCCAGGTCGGCCTCATCCACCTTCATTTTCTGGGTCTGAAAGACATTCAGCGCCTGCAAATAATAGGCGATCGCGGAATCCGGCTTCTTCATATACCGGTAGATGGTGCCCAGCTGCTTTAATCCCGTACCGATCCCCCGCAGATCGTTGAGCTTCCGTTTTAGCGCCAGGCCTTTATACGTATAATCGAAGGACTTCTCATATTGGCCAAGCTCCGAGAACGAGGAGGCAATGCCCTGGTAGCAATACGCCACACCGCGATCGACCCCCACCTCTTCAAAAAGCGTCAGCCCCTCGAGCAGATATTTCAAGGCATTCCGGTACTCACCCATGGAATTGTAGCTATTGCCCACGTTCAGGTACTGTCCGGCGGTGTACGTCTTGGCGGCGGGGGCATCATGCCCCTTATGCATCGTAGCGATCGCATCGTCCAACGCTGCAAGCCGGTGGGGGAGGGCAGTCTTGTATTGGCCCAGCATCGTATAGATCGCGCCGGCGGTCTGGTGATAGTCCCCCTGCACATCCCGTGTGGCGCCTGGCGCCTCCGCCAGCTTTTGCAGCAGGCCGAGATAATACATCGCGCTGTCCCGGCTGCCGATATGCATCTTTGAATTGGCCATCCCATTATAGGCATGCGACAGATGCAGCGTATCGTTGATCCGCCGGCCAAGCGCTACTGCCTCATACCACCAGGCAAAGGACATAGGGACGTTGTCGAGCCGGTAACACTGCGCAAGCAGGACGAGTGCCTTCACCTCTGTTGCGTCTTGCGTATTCCTTTTGACAATAGCCATCAGGCTGTCTCTCGACAGCTCCTGCCCGGCGCAAAAAAGGGGAAGGGAACAAAACAGGACCCAACAGCAACAAAGCATCTTTTTCATTAGCAAAAAGGTACGAATTCTACCCTAAACAAGGTATTCCCTCTTCGTTGTATCTCCACCGACTACAAATTACGTTTTCGGTTCCGTACGAACAACAACCCCATCGCAGCCCCCAAAAACGCTAACCCCGCTGCCATTCGCATGATATCCTGATAAACTTCGATAAACCCCTCCCGGTAGATGCGCGGCAACTCCCTCATCGCCTTCGCCTTTGCCGCCGCCTTTTCCGGGCCCAGGTCTGGACCCTCACCCCAAACTGCCTTCGACAATCCTGCGTTCCCCAAATTCCCGGCCTCCGCCAGCGCTCCTTGCCGCTGCGTCGGTGTCAACTCCCATCCTTCGATCCGGTCCCGGATCATCCCCGCAAACAACAACACAGCCAGCGCCCCGAAAATGGCATTTGCAAATACATTCGCGATCCGCGTCATCGCATTGTTGACCCCCGACGCCACCCCCGAATATTCGTCACTCACTGCCGTCATCACCGTCGTCGTCAGCGGCGCCACCGTAAAGGCCATCCCCAACCCAAATACCAGCACCCCCGGCAAAAAACTCGTCCCGTAATCCGCCGGCCCTCGCGTCTGCCCCACGAACGACAGGATCAGCAATCCGACCCCGGCCGCTGCCGGCCCCGCGATCAGAAAGGGCCGCGCCCCATGTTTATCAGCCAGCGACCCCGCCCATCGCGCAAGACCGATCATCAACACCGTAAAAGGTAAAAAGGTCAGCCCCGACTGGAGCTGGCTATACCCCTGCGCCTGCACCAGGTTCAGCGACAGGAACAACATCCCCGCGCCCAATCCCGCATAGAGAAAAAAGGTCAGCGCATTCACGGCGCTGAAGGTTCTGTTCTCAAACAGGAACAAGGGCATCATTGGCTGCCGGCTTCGCGCCTCGATGAAAATAAACAAACCCAGCAACAGCACTCCCAACAGAAGCGAGCCCCACACCGCAAACGCCCCGAATCCCAATTCCGGCAGCCGGAGGAATCCAAAGGTCATCGCCGCCAGCCCAAACGCGATAGCAGCCGCGCCCCACCCATCCACTCGCCGCCCGCCGGATGAGTTATCCGAATACTCATCCTGCCCGGGGCTAACTACCTTTCGCGCCAGGATCAGCAACGCGACAAGCCCGATCGGCACATTGATAAAAAAGATGCTCCGCCACATCCCCGCATCCGCCAGCGCCCCGCCCAGGATCGGTCCACCCATCGTCACAACCGTCGTCACCGCACTCCAGGTCCCGATCGCCTTGCCCCGCTCTTTTTCGTCGATCGATGAGGAAAGCAGCGATAAACTTCCCGGGATCATCAACGCGCCGCCCAACCCCTGCAACACCCGGAAGGCCACCAACAGGCCGACATCCGGCGCCACCCCGCAGGCCGCGCTGCCGATAATGAACACGAAGATACCGATCATGTATACCCGCTTTCTACCCAGCCGGTCCCCAAGCGCTCCCCCCACCAGGATCAGTGCCGCCAGCACCAGCAAATAAGCATTCAGCATCCAGAACAGATCCGCCGCCGTCGCATGCAGATCCTTCTGCAGGGCCGGCAGCACCACATTCAAAGCTGTACTGTCGATGAACGCCATCGCCGAAGCCAGGATCGTAGCCGTTAAAACCCACCGCCCCTGCGGGCTCTTCAAAGGGAAAGTTGCCATAATTAAAATTAGCCAAAACTCCGCTTTCCCAACCCTAAACCGACGCTCAGCACATCGATTGCCAATTCGCAATCCTCCGTTGATCGACGACATTTCGCCGATCGGCAAAAACTCCCGATCCGCAAACCCTTGCAAATCAAATTCTCAGATTAGGCACAATTGTAGACATACCAACGGCAAGTTACCCACGCACATGAAAAAATGCCTCCTGTTCATTTACCGGCTGAAACAACGAAACGACAACCACCTGAAACACCTCATCGCCGAAAAGGAATCGCTCCGGCGGGAGATCTACCAAAGAGTAAAGAACAACCTCCAGATCACGATGAGCCTTCTCGATATCCAGTCCAGGAATCACGTGTACGCGTTATCCCTCATTCATCAGCGTCTTGCTCAAACCGACTACCTCGAGCCGATTGAAATGAACCGCTATATCCCCGAACTCGTCGACTATCTCCACGAAAGCTTCGCCGGGGAGCGGAATATCCAGTTCGACCTCCGCATCCAACCCATCTGGCTCGATGTCGCCCAGGCCGTTCCGGTCGGTCTCATCCTCAGCGAGGCGATCACCAACTCGATCACACACGCCTTCCCCGATCAGTCGGCCGGCCACATCACCATCGTCCTCGAACAGCAGGAAACCGACACCCGTATCCGCCTCGAGATCGCCGACGATGGGGTAGGGGTGCCCCCCGGCTTCGACATCCGCCGAAAATCCTCTATGGGCATGCAACTCATCGACACCCTCGTTCAGCAACTCTCCGGCGACATCGCCTTCAGCAGCCAGCAGGGTCTCACCATCACCATCCGCTTCGCAAGTCATTATACTCCCGTCAAAAAGAACTAACCCGCAACAAATATCACTCACCTCACCCCCACCACCGGGGGGTAGGCGCCAACCCAAACCTCAAACCGCCGCCCCCACCGGCGAAATCCCGCCGCCGGCCCTCGTCAAACGACGAAATATCGTCTGTTGATATATTCGATATTTTCACGTAACTTTCTGTAAATGAACACCAAAAAATAGGGCACCTTTTTGGCGTCGATCACGGAGAACTAACCGCTATGCAAAAAACGATTCTGGTTGTCGAAGACGAACTTGTCGTTGCCAACGACATCCGCCTCACGCTCGAACGGGCAGGCTACACCGTGGTCGGCATCTCCCGTACGTATCATTCCGCCATGGAAACGATCATGGCTACCCGCCCCGCCCTCGTTCTGCTCGACATCTTCCTGAAAGGCGATCTCACAGGCATCGATGTTGCTGCCCAACTAAACAAACAGGACATCCCCTTCGTCTATCTCTCCGCCAACTGCAATACCACCGTCCTCGAAATGGCTAAGGTGACCCAACCCTCCGGCTTCATCGTAAAACCCTTCCGCGAAAAAGACCTGCTCGTCACCCTCGACATCGCCCGCTATCGCCACGAGACCAAACAACAACTCGCTACCGCCGGCCGCGACCAGGTCCACACCACGAGCCGCCGCGCCACCGCCATCACAAACAACGATAACGTAATAGCAGACCCCAACCAGGGGCTCCCCGGCATCATCGGCAAAAGCAGCGGCATGCTCCGCATTTTCCAGCAGGTGAAGGAAGTCGGACCACTCGATACGTCCGTGCTTATCTTAGGTGAGAGCGGGACGGGTAAAGAAGGCATCGCCAACAATATTCACAATCTCTCCCCCCGGCGCGGCAAACCCTTCGTAAAGCTCAACTGTGCCGCCCTTCCGCCCAACCTCGTTGAATCCGAACTCTTCGGCCATGAGAAAGGTGCTTTCACCGGAGCTTTTGAAAGGCGCATCGGTAAATTCGAACAGGCCAACGGCGGAACGCTCTTTCTTGACGAGATCGGAGAAATGCCTCCTTCCTTGCAGGTAAAACTGCTTCGCGTCCTGCAGGAACGCGAGATCGAACGGCTCGGCGGCCGCGAGACCATTAAGGTCAATGTCCGGATCATTGCGGCCACCAACGCCAACCTCGAGAAAGGCATCGCCGAAGGCCGCTTCCGGCTCGATCTCTACTATCGGCTCAATGTCTTTCCCATCGTCCTGCCTCCGCTCAAGCAGCGCCGGGAAGACATTCCTCTCCTCGTCAACCATTTTATCCGAATGTATGCCCTGAAGGCCAATCGCCGCACCGACTCCATCTCCGCCGAAGCTCTCTCCCGGCTCATCGACTACTCCTGGCCCGGCAATGTCCGCGAACTGCAGAACGTCATCGAGCGCAGCATCCTCATGACCAACGACACCGTCCTCCGCGATGTCTCCTTCATCTCCTCCACCCCCCGTGAGATCCCGGTCGACGAAGGACAACAGGTAAAGACCATCGCCGAAATGGAACGCGACCACATCCTCACCGTCCTCCGCCAATGCAAAGGCCGCGTCTCCGGCCCCGGCGGCGCCGCAGAACTACTCAACTTACCCGCCAGCACCCTTAAAAGCAAAATGAAAAAACTCGGCATCGAAAAAAGTTACAAGGCCTAGGCCACACAACCCGCCTTGACGTTGCGGTCAAAAAAGCCCAAACATAAAAATCTTTTTCCTATCTTAGTGCCGTAACCGATGATTCCCCACGGTACATATCATAGCCGGAAACTGGCCGCCCGCGCCCTCCTCTTGACGGGCTACCTCATCTTTTTCGCCACCCAGTTCACCGGTAGGTACTACGCCATCGCCAACTTCTTCGTGTATAAGACCGGGACCACGGTAACCCTTACCGCCGATCAGCATTCGCCTGTACACGGCCAGATCTACCGTGATAATACCAGGCACCCGGCCCATCTCGGCATCGACAAACGCTTCTCTTATAAAACCGCGATCCAGCCCGTCTTCCCTGGTCACCAGGCTCCCGTCCCAAGCTACATCATTATCACCCGGAAGGCGCTGCCTCCCCCGGCTGTTTACGCTACACCTGATCTTCCCACTAATAGTCTCCGCGGCCCACCTACGGTCTGATAGCTCCCGCTGACCAAAAGCAAACACCCCAACATCAGGGGTATCTCTCATTTTAATAATTGATTGAACATGGCTGACTCGTGCCTACGGGCAGCCGGTCGCCTGCTCGGGCTATTGCTCGCGCTTGCGCCGGCCTGCTCTCTATTCGCACAAGCGACAACCACTTATTCCCTTGCTGCACTCGTAGACTCGGCTGGCAACCATTTGCCCCTCCTGCTCGAAGAACAAGCCCTCGTAGAAAGCGCAAAGGCCGGCATCACCGAAGCCCGGCATTCCTTCCTGCCAAAACTCAATGTGGTGGAAGCGATCTCCGTCGGCTCCGCCAACGACCTCGCCGGCCCGTTCTTACCCGTACCCGGCACGCTGCACTCGATCTCTGGCAGCATCGACGCCGCCCAAACAAATCAGGCCGTCACCGGCAACATAGCCTCCCTCTACGGTGAATATGAACTGGTCAACTTCGGCCTCCGCGGCGCAAAGATCGCCAACGCCAAAGCCGTAGCTACCTTTAGCGAGGCGAGTCTGCTTAAGCAACGCTACCTCCTGTCCTGGGACATCGGCAAGCTCTACTTCGCGATCATCCGGTATTCCGACCAACTGGCCGTCGACGCGGAAGACATCCGCCGCTACGAATCGATGCTCTCTATCAGCCGCGCCCTCACCGCCTCCGGCGTAAACCCCGGCGTGGACTCCTCCCTCGCAAAGGCAGGCCTTTCCCGAACCCGGGTCAATTACAACGAAGCCACCGGCGCCCTGTACCGCCTCGAGCAACAACTCGCAGACCTGACGGGCATCACTAACCCCGCGATCAGCCGCGACACCACCCACAATTTCATCTTACCCTTGTTGCCTTCCGACACCGCCGCGGCACAGATCAACCCTCTTGCCGACTACTACGCAAAACAAAAGCAACAGTATGACGCCGAGGCGCAACTGGCGCGCAAGAGCTTCCTGCCAAAGGTCCTCCTCGGCGCCGGCGGCTGGGCCCGCGGCTCATCGATCCAATACAGCAACGTCTATGGCCCGGCAGGAGAAGGCCTCGGCTACCAGCGTCTCAACTACCTCGCAGGTGTCGGCGTCACGTATGATCTGTTCAATGGCATTCATCGCCGCGACCGCCTCGCCGTCATCAGCGCGCAAACCAAAGCGGCGGACTATGCCCTGCAACAACAACAGCTCAAACTGCACACACTGGAGTTCCAGGCCGACGAATCCATCCGGGTGGCTGAAGCGAACCTGAAAGAACTCCCCAGCCAGCTTCGTGCCGCTACCGACGCTTATCATCAGAAGGAAGCCCAGTACAAGGCAGGGATCATCAACTTCGTCGATCTGGCCAACGCTTCCTTCGAACTTTTCGAAGCCCAGTCAGCCTGGATCCGGACGGTCAACGACTGGTACTCCGCCAATCTCGACAAGGCCGCCGCCACCGGAAAACTCGATCTCTTCATTCAAACCCTAAAATAGAACACCATGGTAAAAACAGCTTTGAAAAGGCCCATTACGATCCTGGTGCTCTTCACTGGTCTCCTGCTCTTTTCCGTCATGGCCATCCGCACTATCGCCATCGACATCTTTCCTAACCTCAACCTGCCGGTGATCTATGTCATTCAGCAATATGGCGGGATGACTGCAAAACAGATGGAAGGATTCTTCTCGACAAAGATGCAGGACAACTTCCTCTATATCGATGGGGTCAGCAGCATCGAAAGCAAAAATATCCAGGGCCTCACGCTCATCAAACTCAGCTTCTATGAAGGCACTGACATGGCCGAAGCGGCCGCGGAAGTCGCCATCCAGGTAAATCGCTGCCAGGCCTTTTTCCCACCCGGTTCGCTGCCACCCGAAGTGGTCCGCTTCGATGCGTCCAGCCTGCCCGTGGGGGAATTGGTCTTCAGCACAAAGACCCGGAGCCTCAATGAGACCTTCGATCTCGCCGCAGTCCTCGTCCGCCCGCTCTTCGGGAAAGTGCCCGGGCTATCGGCGCCACCGCCGTTTGGATCCAACGCCCGCTCGGTGATCATCAAGGTCGATCCGGTCAAACTCCGGGAACTCAATCTCTCCCCCGAAGCCGTGGTGGAAGCGCTCGGTCGCAACAACTCGATGACCCCATCCGGCAATGTCCGCATCGATAGCACGATGTACATCGCATCCACCAACTCGCAGGAAGAGAAGGTCAGGGATTTCGGGGATATCCCCATCGTCACCAGCGGCGCCCAAATGGTCACGGCAAGGGACATCGCAAAGATCGAAGACGCGGCGGACATCGTCGTCGACTACGCGCTGGTCGATGGAAAGCGAAGTGTCTACTTCCCGATCGTAAAGACGGCCAGCGCCTCCACCTGGGACGTCGTACAGGGCCTCCGAAAGGAAATCCCGGAGATGCAAAGCCTCCTGCCGGAGGACGTCCATCTCAGCTATGAGTTCGACCAAAGCGTATTCGTAATGAATGCCGCCAAATCACTCATGACGGAAGGCATCCTGGGCGCCCTGCTCACCGGCCTCATGGTCCTGCTCTTCCTTCGCGACTGGCGTAGCAGCCTGGTCGTGATCATCACGATCCCCGTGGCGGTTCTCGGCACGGTGCTCTGCCTCAAACTCGCGGGTCAGACGATCAATATCATGACGCTGAGCGGTCTGGCATTGGCTATCGGGATACTGGTCGATCAGGCGACGGTCACCATCGAGAATATCCATCAGCACCTCGAGATGAACAAACCGAAGCGTAAGGCTATTTTGGACGCCTGCCTGGAGATCGCCTTCCCGCTGCTGCTCATCCTGCTCTGTATCCTCGCGGTCTTCGCCCCCTCCTTCGTAATGAAGGGCGTTCCAAAGGCCATGTTCCTGCCGCTCGCCCTGTCCATCGCCTTCGCCATGATCATCTCCTACATCGCCGCGCAAACCCTCGTGCCGATCCTTTCCAACTGGCTCCTGAAGGCGGAAATGTTTCAGCATTACCATCATACAGGCATACACGCCCATGCTGGACTGGCCCTCGACCACAAAGAGGTCCAGGAGGTGAAAGCCCACACCAGGCAAGACGAACGCCACAGAGAAGAGAACAGCCTTTCTCAGCGCATGAAGATAGGCCTCCTCCACAAACTCGATCGTTGGATGCCCCGGCGAAAAGCCATCGTCATGCTTTATCTCGTCGGCTCCCTCGCCCTTGCGGCGCTCTTCCTCGGCATCATCGGCAAGGACATGCTCCCGCATTCCAACGCCGGCCAGCTGCAGCTGCGCATCCGCGAACCGGATGGCACCCGCCTCGAGATTACCGAACAGACGGTAAAAGGAATCCTCAAGAGCATCGATTCGACGGTCGGCGGTCAGGTAGCCATCACTTCAGCCTTCGTCGGCACGGTCTCCCCCAACTATGGCCATAGCAATCTCTATGTCTTCAACAGCGGGTCACACGAGGCCGTTCTTCAGATCCAGCTGAACGAAGACTACAAGACCAATATGGACGAGCTAAAAGATCGCATTCGTCAGAATGTCTCGCAAGAATATCCGCGGGTAAAACTGTCCTTTGAACCGATCGAACTCACGGAAAAGCTCATGGCCCAGGGCGCCGCAACACCCATCGAGGTCCGTGTAGCCTCAAAGAACATCGGGGACATCGAGGCATACTCCGACAAGCTCATCACGAGCTTAAAAACGATCCCCTTCCTGCGGGATATCCAGATCGCCCAGCCGTTAAAGTTTCCGACGCTGACTATCCGGATGGACCGGCAAAAGCTGGCTCAAATGGGCCTCGGCATCGACGCCGTCTCCCGCAGCATCTCCGACGCTACAGCCTCCAGCCGCTTCACGTTGAAGAACCTCTGGCTCGACGACACAAAACAATATACCTACAATACCCAGGTCCAGATCCCCGAATACCTGATGAATTCCCTCGCCCAGTTGAAGGAACTCCCCATCGTGCCCGGGAAGATGCGCCCCGTATTGTCCGATGTTGCGAGCATCACGATCGACTCCCTCCCCGGGGAATACGATCGCTCCGGACCCCGCCGCTTTATCACCATCAACGCCAACGTCTATAAAAAGGACCTCGGGACGGCGACAAAAGCAGTGCAAAAGGCCATCGACGATCTGGGTACTCCGCCCCGGGGACTCGTCGCGGAGATCCGCGGACTCTCCTCGTTGCTCACCGAAACACTCAGCTCCCTGCAGGGCGGCCTGCTGGCGGCAATCATCGTCATTCTCCTCCTGCTCGCAGCCAATTACCAAAGCTTCGGTCTGGCGATCTCCGTCCTCGCGACGATCCCCGCGGTGCTTACGGGCGCGCTCGCACTGCTGCTGGCAACGGGCGCAACGCTCAACCTGCAATCATACATGGGCATCATCATGTCCGTCGGTGTCTCGGTGGCCAACGCGATCCTCATCGTCACAAATGCGGAATCGCTCCGCCTCGAGTATCGCAGTCCGTTCAAGGCCGCATCGATGGCCGCAAGCATCCGCCTCCGGCCCATCCTGATGACCAGCTTCGCGATGATCGCGGGGATGATCCCAATGGCATCCGGTCTCGGCGAAGCCGGTGACCAATCCACACCCCTTGGCCGTGCAGTCATCGGCGGCCTTGCCGCATCCACCCTTGCCGCACTCTTCGTCGTGCCCCTGGTCTACGGCTGGATCCAACAGAAACAATCCTATAAATCGGTCTCCCTCCTCCCGGAAGAGGAACCATCAATTCAGAAAATATGAAGTGTTATCGAACATCGGTCTTCCGCATTCTCGCTCTATCCCTCATAGCAACGACGTTCACCCGCTGCAATGACGGAAAAGGTGCACCCGTAAGATCGGACAACGCGGCGGCCGCATCCACGGCCGCGCCCGCGACGCAACAACTGCTCACCCTCCGAAAAGGCGCCCTGGCTCAACTCATAAAGCTGCCCGCGCAACTTGCGTCATTCGAAGAGGTCAGCATCTTTCCAAAAGTCAACGGCTACGTCAAGGATGTCTTTGTCGACGTGGGCACACAAGTACACAAAGGCCAAACCCTGATGACCCTCGAGGCGCCGGAGCTGCTTCAAGCCTCCATTCAGGCAAAAGAACGCTATGCCCGCGCAAAACTCGACTACACTATCAGCGCCGAGAATTACCGGCGCATGGCAAAAGCCGCCGAGACCCCGGGCGCCGTCTCACCCATGAACCTGGCCGGCCTCAAAGCAAAGGCCGATGCCGACAGCACATTGGTCAATGCTGAAAAGGCCAACTGGGATATGCAACAGGCCATCCTTGGTTATCTCAGGGTAACGGCCCCCTTCGATGGCACGATCACCGAAAGGAACGTCCACCCCGGCGCCCTTGTCAGCGCCGAAGGAAAGGACGGCAAACCCATGCTCCACCTCGGCCAGATGGACCATCTCCGGCTCCAGGTGGATATCCCCGAAGGCATCGCGGCCGGGCTCGAAAACAAAGACACGATCCGGTTCTATCTCAGCGCTTATCCAGGCCGCCAATTCATCGGCCACGTGACCCGCAAGTCCGGCCTCGTCAACAGCCAGTTCCGCGCCGAACGCATGGAAATGGACGTCTACAACAAGGACGGCAAACTTGCCCCCGGCATGTACGCCGATGTCGTGTTCTATTCGAATGGGAACGTTGACGCCTTTACCGTACCCCACTCCGCCGTAGTTACCTCCACCGAACGCAAATACGTCGTTGCTGTCCGCGACGGTAAGACCGTCCGCGTCGACGTCACCACCGGCAATGATTCCGCCGACAAGGTCGAGATCAGCGGTAGCCTCCAGCCCGGAGAGACCATCCTCACGCACGCAAACGACGAGCTTCCCGAAGGAACCCCCGTCAAATAACTCATCGCAAAAAAATCAAACAAAATGAAAAAGCTTATCACGCTCATCGCCATCGCCCTCTTCTCTCAATCCATGATCGCCCAGGCGAACAACTCGATCTCGGTCCCGCATGCCGTCCTCGCAGCCTTCACCATCCGCTTCCCCAATGCGCATGTCCGCGACTGGCAACAACGCCCGGAAGGCTACATCGCCGACTTCAAATTCGACGGCAAAAAGCTCTACGCCTATTATGCTGCCGACGGCACCTGGAAAGGCACCGAGACGCCCATCAAATGGACAAAGAACCTCCCCACTGCCGTTAAAGAAGGTTGGAAGAACAGCAGCTACGCTGCCTGGTATGTCGAAGACATCAAAAAGATCGATCAGCCGGAAGGCCCCCTCTACGCCCTCCACGTCAACAATGGCTCCACTCTCGATTCGGACCATCACGATGCCTTCCTCGAAGAATATGTCATTTTCTTCAACGGCGCCGGTCAGCTCGTCCGGAAAGACAAGAAATAACCAACCCTCCCCCGGTTGGTCTGGAAAGACTGGTTAGAGGAGTAACGCAGTTGCTCCTCTAACATCTTAATACATCTTCTGCAACACCCATTGGATCCCTTCCGCGATCCACACCGTCACCCGGGCAAAGAAACCCAGCACCGAGTGGATCTGTCCCGGAAACGGCAGGGAACTCCATTTTAGATTTTTATTAGGGTTTGGTTTACTACTTTTGATGCGTCATGGGTCGTAATAACAAATATATCGCCTTGATCATTGTCCTGCTGGCCGTCGCCGCGGCAGGATTCATTCGTTCCCAGGACGACGCGCGCACTGCTCATTGGCGTGCGGTTCATTCGGCCCACACTCAAAAATACAAGGATGCGGTCATTATAGCCCGACTGCACCAGAATCACTTCAAACGGCAGAGATTCCACCTCGACGGCTGGCTGCCGGTACAGCAGCACACGATGCTTCCCGTCGTGACCGGCACATACACCGTCGCCTTTGTAAAGGATCAACCGTTTTCCACCCCATCGACGACGCTGCTCCGCGGGCCGCCCTCTGCCTGATCGTTTTCCGATCATCTCGTCCACCATTTTATCTGCAACTATTCGCTCGGTCCGCAAAACCGCATGGGCTCGGGTCCGGCAGAATCACATAATCTATACGAACATGAAAAAATTAATGGCAGCCATCGCCTCCTTTATACTCATTCAGAATATCTCCGCTCAAACTGTAAACACCAATAGCGTTCCTAAGCCGGTCCAGGCCGCATTTAGTACGCAGTTCCCGCCCGCGACCCTCAAAAAATGGGAGGTCCGCAAGGAAGGATACATCGCCGTTTTCAAACTCGGAAGCCAGAAGAAGTACGCCTACTATAATCACGACGGGAAATGGGTGGCCACCGAAACCCGGGTAAAAAGAACGCGCCATCTGCCGGAGGCCGTCCGTACCGCATGGCTCAACAGCGGCTATGCCGACTGGTATGTACACAATATCCGCAGAGTCGAGACCACCGAAGGCAATAGCTACGTGATGCACCTCAACAACGGCAGCACCCTCGACGCCAACAAGGTTGACGCATTCAACCAGGATCATGTTCTGGTCCTTGCGCATCAGCCCGCCGCGCTCAACTAGGCGGCAACAACGTCAATTCAGAAATCCCCAATCGACTATACGTCGCAGGTATTGTTTATCACGGATAACAAAGGTGTATTCCACACCTTTGTTATCTATATTTAGCAGGTAAATGTAGAAAGTGTGCTTATCATTGGACAGGAACACTCCATTCCTGCTCCGCGTCTCGCCATTCTCCCGGAAACTGAACTTCGGATCATAAAGATCGAAATACGCCGTCGGCGGAATAGCGACCGTATCCTTTCCCACGGTCACGGTGATCGATTCGATGGTCGTATGAGGAGGTTGACCGATGATCCCTCCATAATACGGCTTCCCATCTATTCGCAGCAGATGACTTTCCTGCATCATCAGCTTATGCTTCGACGGCAGAAAAATACCCGATTTGATGACCACCTGGATATTGTCATTGCCGTATGTGATCGAATTTGGCTTGACGTCCAGCACCGGTAGGGAGGGCAGCGGCGCCTTGCCGATGCTTTCGTCCACTCCCGCCAGCGCAAAGGACGCTGCGTCATTGCGGATAGCCTTATCCGATACTTTGGAGAAATTATCTTTTTTGTTGCGAAAGTCCGGGAAATCCAGGTCCTGGGCCATCCCCGAAAGCCCCGAAAGAACAAGTAAAAGCAAGAAAAGACGGCGCATGGTGAGGTTTATTTGGTTCGATACTCGTATTCGATCGTTCCCAGCAGTTCTTTCTGTTTGTTAAAGCATTGGTCCTTCGTCTTCAGTCCGGTCTCGTCATTATAGCTGTAATACCACTTCTGATAAAAGCTGTTCCCTTCCTCCGGGACCACCAGCGTCGATCTGAGCCGGCCTTCTTCGTATTCGAAGACCTCTAGCGGCAGCAGCCGCTTCGCCCTTATACTGTAACGAACGATGTCAGTCATCCGGTTGTCTTCATCATAGTAATAATAGATCGTGGGCAGATCCTGGCCTTGCCGCCGGCTCCGCTCCTCGACGATATTTCCCTTTTCGTCCGTGATAAGTTGGATATAGGTCGTATCCGTTCCGTTCTTGATCTTTAGCATCGATGCCGGTCTGCCCGGATGGGCCGGATCATAGCTCCAGAGATGGGTTTCCACATCCTTCAGATGGTTGTCCGTTTCGGTCGAGGTATTAGTGATGGAAGTAATGTGTCCCTCCGGGTCATACTGATAGATCGTCTCGCTCTGATAGGTGTCGCTCGTATCCAGGTTCCGGACCATCCGGCCGTTCGTATATGTCGCGATCAGCCAGCTATCCGTCGAACCCGCCGTTTGGGTATGGGTCACCATCTTCGAATAGTCATCCTCCAGATCCTGCATGCATCCAAACCCCTCCGTCGGCTGGCCATTCGCCTCCAGGCTCTTCAGCGTCACCGATTTAACCCGGTTGTCCATAAACAGCTTCCAGCGGGCATTATTCTGGCGGGTGACCACCAGGTCCTTATACAGAAACTGCGCCTGCAACGTGCCACAAAGTACCAGCCCAAACAAACATCCTAATAATACCTTCATATTTTTCGCGAATTTAACTCCCGACTCCAACCCTAACGCTCCACCCGGCTTCTCTCCCGATTAAAATACGCGCTAACGATTGGCCTTCGGCCGAAGGCCCTCCGGTCCTTCATACCACAAATTTAAACCAACCTCGTAACGAAAAAACAACCTTTTTAATACGCGAAACCCCCTCATTTGCCTTATTTTAGGCAAAAATTATACTGCTTTGTCGCATTTACATGAGAGAAAGGAAAAGAACTGCCTGAACTGCCAGACCGAAGTGATCGGCCGCTATTGCCACAAATGCGGCCAGGAGAACCTCGAACCCAAGGAGACCGTCTGGCACCTCATCCAGCATTTCTTCAATGACATCACCCACTTCGACGGGAAATTCTTCGATACGGTCAAATACCTGATCAAAAGACCCGGCTTCCTTTCCCTCGAATACATGCGCGGCCGCCGGATGTCCTACCTTAACCCGATCCGGATGTATGTCTTTACGTCCGCCATCTTCTTCATCATTTTATTCTCCATCAGCAAGCCCGAGGACATGGCCAAGGGCTTCCGGCAAAATAAGAATGAACAGACGACCAAAGATGTGGGCGATCTGCGGGACGACACCGCCACCCTCCGCAAGCGCATCGCCGCCTCCGACGACGCCGACGACCGCCAGTCCTATGAGGAACGTCTCAATTGGCGGAACATCCAGCTCGCCTCCATCAAAAAGGCCTACGGCGACACCTCCATGGATTTCAGCCAACGCGCACTGGACAGTATGGTCGTCACCGCCTACGCCGACTCCGTTGCAAATGGCGACCAGGAATTGGCCAAATCAAGGCGGTTCAGACGTGCCATGCAGCGCTTCGGCACCGGAGCCATCAGCAACGCCGATAACTTCAACTTCATGGGCGAGGAGATCAAATACGAGACGGTCGAACAATACGATTCCGCCGAAAAACGCCTCTCCGACGACCTCCGTGACGGTTGGTTCACTCGTTTCGTTACCAAGCGGGGGATCGTGATCCGCCAGGAGTGGCATGAGGATAAGGCCCGCTTTATCGAGCACCTGATGGAAAATATCTTCCATTCTTTCCCCAAGATCCTCTGGATCTCGCTGCCCATCTTCGCCATGATCCTGAATATTCTTTATTTCCGGCACAAAAAGACGTTCTACTATGTCAATCACGGCATTTTTACGATCCATCTCTATTGTGCGACGTTCATCCAGCTCTTCCTGGGGATGATGATCTACCTCATTCAGCGCTCTACGGAAAATAAGACGGTACATATTTTCACGTTTATTGCGAACTTTGCCATCTTCCTGTGGATGATTATCTACCTGTATAAGGCCATGAGGGGCTTCTATGGACAGCGAAGGGCAAAAACATTCGTAAAATATTTCATCGTGATGGGGCTGATGTTCTGGATCAATCTCATCCTCCTCTGCCTCTTCCTGGCTATCTCAGTCTTCTCGGTCTAAGGACCGCCGGAAGCAGGCCTCAAACATTAAAAACATGAACACAACCGATACCGCTTTCCAACGCCTCGTCACCATCATGGACGAACTCCGCGAGCAATGCCCCTGGGATAAAAAACAAACCGTACAAACCCTCCGCCCCCTCACCATCGAAGAAATGTACGAGCTCGCCGACTCCATCACCGACGGCAACTGGACCGGTATCAAGGAAGAACTCGGCGACCTCTTCCTCCACCTCGTCTTCTACGCCCGGATCGGCAAAGAGCAGGGCCAGTTCACCCTGGACGAGGTTCTCAACGGCATCTGCGACAAACTCATCGCCCGCCACCCCCATATCTACGGCGACACTTCCCAAACCCCAGGTCTCACGGAGGTAAAAACCGAAGAGGACGTCAAACGCAACTGGGAGCAGCTAAAACTCAGGGAAGGCAAAAAGTCCGTCCTCTCCGGCGTTCCCGTCTCCCTCCCCGCCACCGTCAAAGCCACCCGCCTGCAGGAAAAAGCCGGCAAGGTCGGCTTCGAATGGGACGAGACCGCCCAAGTCTGGGAAAAGGTCCGGGAAGAAATGGCCGAACTGCAGGAGGCCATCTCCGAGGGTGATCAAAACAAGATCGAAGAAGAATTCGGCGATCTTTCCTTCTCTCTGATCAATTATGCACGGTTTTTGCATGTAGACGCCGAGAACGCCCTGGAACGGACCAACAAGAAATTTATCGCCCGGTTCACCCGCATGGAAGACGAAGCCCGGTCCCAGGGCAAGTCCCTGGCCGACATGACCTTAGCCGAAATGGACGCTCTCTGGAACGGCATCAAAGCCGCGGACCACATCAAAAACGCAAACAGACAGGATTGAAATCCTTCTTCATAGACATATTTCGCCGAAACATCTATCTGCTGCTCGCCGCCTTCGTGCTGTTCATCAGCGGATATTTCCTCAACCTCTACTTCAGCAGCGACGCCTCGGTAGCCGTCCTTCGCAACTCCATCCAAACCTCCCTCCAGCAACGCCAGGAAGACTTCATCCATCTCGCCAAAGACTCTGCCTATCTCAACCGGCTAGCCGATAACCGCTATTCAAAAGCCGATCTCGACAACATTCTCAAAAAGGAATACGGCATCTTCCTCTATAAGCCCGACACCGCCGGTGACCCCACCACCATCGACTTCTGGAGCGACCAGCGCTCCATGCCCACCCCCGCCATCATCAACGGCGAAGACGGCACCGGCTTCATTCAGCTCAGCAACGGCCAGTACGACTATGTCCGCACCACCGTCCCTACCCGGATCGGAAAACCGATGGTAGCCATCGCCCTTATCCCCGTCCGCTTTCAATATTTTATCGCTGCCAACAACCTCACCCCCGAATTCGTCGACCTGTCGTCCGCCGAAGCCCGGGTGCAGATCGTCACCAACCCGACCGAATTTCCCGTAAAGGACTACCACAACAACGTCGTCTTCTACCTTGAAAAGCGGGCCGGCTACCACTCTTCCGCCCATAATTGGCCGATTCCCCTGGTCATCCTGCTCGGAACCTTCCTTATTCTGATCATCATCCACAACATCGCCCATACCATCCGCGAGAAATGGGGCCCCGGCTGGGGCATCGGCTTTCTCGTCACTGTCATCCTCCTGCTGCGGACCATCGTCTATGTTTCGCCCGGCATGCTCAACCTCCGGCAATTCGACCTCTTCGATCCCAGCATCTATGGCTCCAGCTTTATCCTTAAATCCCTCGGAGACCTGCTCATCAACTCCTTCCTCTTCTGCTGGATCATCCTGTTCGTCCGGCGGGAGCTTAGCGACTATACCATCCCCCAGTCCGTCCACCGCTGGCGCAACTGGCTTTGGATCTTTATCGGCCTCTCTCTGCTCGTCGTTACGACCTTCGAATTTGCCAATATCATCCAATCCCTCGTCCTCGACGCCAAGATCTCGTTCAACGTCACCAACTTCTTCAGCCTGCTCAACAACTATAGCTTTATCGGCTTCCTGGCCCTTGCCGCCCTTGCCCTGGGTTATTTCTTTCTTTCCCAGGTGCTCTTCCAGCTGATCGGCTATCTTATCCGCAGTCTGTCCATCGTGTTGTATATCCTCATAGCCACGATGGGGCTCATCCTGCTTACCTTCATCCCCAACCCATATACCGTTGAGCTCGACATCCTCGTCCTCATCTGGCTTCTCGCCTATACCTGGCTTATGCAGCGCCGGATCTTTTTCGACCTGCGTTTCCGGTTCAACGTCTCTGAGGTCCTGTTCTGGCTCTTCATTTTCTCCACATCCATCTCCGCTGTTATCCTGTTCGAGAATCGCAAGATTGAACAGGAAAACCGGAAGACCATGGCCGAGCGCCTCGGTGACCGGGCCGATCCGTCCAGTGAAAAAGTCCTCAGCATCGTCTTCAACTACGTCGACAACGACTTCCTCACCCTCAACTTCGACCGCTTCCGCGACCCCATCTCCAACCTGCTCGTCAAGGACAGCATGATCAACCGCAATTTCAGCGTTTATCAGGCCAGCTTCGATACCCGCATCTACACCTATGACGGCGACGAAAAACCCTTGTTCAACGATCCTCCGGTCTCCTATGACACCCTCAATACCATCTTTACCGTCCTTGGTAAGAATACCGAAATTCCCGATCTGAAATACTACACCCGTAGTTTCGACAAATACACCTACATCTACCGGAAAGCCCTCCGCAATGACACCACCGGCAAGATGTCCGGCTATCTTTTCGTCATCTCCGAACCAAAGACCTACAAGGCCGACGACGCCCTTGTGCCTGAACTCTTCCGCACAAAGACCGAAAATCTTCCCGAATACTACGCCATCTACAAGAAGCGGGAGCTCGTCAGCGACAACAGCGACTACCCCTTCTCCACCCGGCTCACGCCGCAGCAGATCCCGGACGGGGACTTCGTTCATGTTAAAAAGGATGGCTACGACGAGCTCTGGCACCGCACCGGCAAGGACGATGACTATGTCGTCATCGTAAAGCCCGATAACTCCTCCCTCGAGGACGTCACCCTCTTTGCATATCTCTTCAGCGCCTTCCTCTTTCTCGTAGCGCTCTTCCGGCTCGCTGCCCTGCTCATCTGGAGTCGTCTCCACTGGAGCCAGCTCAAGACCTACTGGCAGATGAACATTCGGTCGCAGATCCATACCACCATCATTTTCATCAGCCTCTTTTCCTTCGTCGTCATCGGTGTCGCCACCATCCTTTTCTTTATCAGCCGGTATAACAGGAATAACCAGGAGCGGCTCAGCAAGGCCATGCAGATCATGGTCAACGAAGTGCAGAGCAAGCTCTCCGACCAGGGCGACGAGGGGAAGCTCTATTATCAGGGCTCGCATTCCCAACTGCAAAAGCTCATCGAGGACATTGCCCAGACCCATGGCTCCGATATCAACATCTATGACATGGAGGGCAATCTGCAGGTTTCGTCAAATCTCTTTGTTTACAGCAAGGGCATCCTCAATAAAAAGATGAACCCGCTGGCGTATTATAATCTGCACGATCTCAATACCATCCAGTTCGCCAACGACGAGCACCTCGGCGGCGTGCCCTATCTCAGCGTCTATCGCCCGTTGCGGGATGAGAATGGCAACGCCTACGCCTATCTCAATATCCCCTCGTTCACCACCCAGGACGAGCTCAAGGAAGAGATCTCCAACTTCCTCGTCACCATTATTAATCTCAATGCCTTTATCTTCCTCATCGCCGGGACCATCGCCCTTTTCCTCACTAACAGGATCACTATTTCGTTCCTTCTGATCTCCAAGAAAATGCAGGAGATCAATCTCGGGAAGACCAACGAGGCCATCGAATGGAACCGGAATGACGAGATCGGCGGGCTCGTAAAGGAGTACAACAAGATGGTGCGAAAGCTCGAAGAAAGCGCTGCCGCCCTGGCCAAGAGCGAACGGGAGGGGGCCTGGCGCGAGATGGCCCGGCAGGTTGCCCACGAGATCAAGAACCCGCTGACCCCCATGAAGCTCAGCATTCAGTACCTGCAAAAGGCCATCGATAATAATTCTGCAAATGTGAAGGAAATGGCTTCCAGCGTCGCCCGGACCCTCGTCGAGCAGATCGATCATTTGTCCAAGATTGCCTCCGACTTCGCGCAATTCGCAAACATCGGAAATCCCAAAAAAGAGGTGTTCGATCTGCACGAAATGCTCTACTCCCTCGTTTCCCTCTACGAGACCACCGAGAACCTGCTGTTCAAATGGGTTCCCGTACATCACAAGATCCATGTCTTCGCCGACAAGACGCAGCTGAACCGGCTCTTCACCAATTTACTCCAAAACGCCCTCGAGGCCTGCGTCAACAAAACCCGTCGCGTGATCAGCGTCAGCGAGGAGGTCAAGGACGACAGCATTATTGTGAAGGTAACCGACAATGGGGAAGGCATCCCCCTCGAAATGCAGAGCAAGATCTTCATCCCCAACTTTACCACCAAATCCAGCGGCACCGGCCTCGGCCTTGCCATGAGCAAGACCATCGTTGAACAAGCCAAGGGCAAGATCTGGTTCGAAACTGTAGAAGGGGAGGGCACCACCTTCTTCGTTGAGCTGCCCATTCTGCGAGCATCCCAAACTGCCATCGCAGCCGCCACTCCCCCCGCGGCCGCAAGCTAGATTCCCTTCCCCTCCCTCGTCTCAAACAACCACTCCCGAAACTCGTCCAACCCAAAACTACTCAAATTCTGCGCCGCCGTAACCCCCGCCTTCTGCGCCGCCAACACCCCATATCTCGTCACATCCATCCCTTCGACCGAGTGTGCATCCGGGTCGATCGAGATCATTGCCCCCTGCTCCAGCGCATAGCCGATCCAGCGCCAGTCCATATCCAGCCGCCGGGGGTGCGCATTCAACTCGATCACCACATTGTTCTGCACACAGGCATCGATGATGGCCTTATGATCTACCGGATAGCCTGGCCGGCTCAAGAGCAGCCGTCCCGTCATATGCCCCAGGATCATCGTATAAGGATTCTCGATTGCCGCCAAAAGCCGGCTCGTCGCCTTCTCCTGACTCATCTTCAGGTTGGAATGCACGGAGGCGATCACCAGGTCGAAGGTCGCCAGCACATCATCCGTATAGTCCAGGGCCCCGTCATTCAAGATATCGCATTCGATGCTCTTGAAGATGGTAAATGGCGCCAGTTTCCGGTTTAACTCCTCTATTTGCGCATGCTGCTCCCGGATCCGCTCCACGCTCAGACCGTTCGCATAAAAGGCGCTCTTACTATGGTCGCTGATCACCAGGTACTCATAACCCTTCCGGATACAGGCCGCTGCCATCTCTTCCAGCGAATGCGACCCGTCGCTCCACGTGCTGTGGCTGTGGATCACCGCCCGGATGTCCCCCGGCTCGATCACCCGTCCCCAGTCTTTCAACCCCCGTTGCTCACGCCTGACTGGGGAAGAGTAGGGCATCCCCACTGCCTTGAAGATCGCCTCTTCATTCTCAAAGGCCCCAACCGCAGTCCAACCATCCCGCGCCTTCATATCTTCCAGGAACTCTCCGCTACAACTCGTCTCGAACAACACCCGCACAAGATCCCCCGGCTCCGTCCGGATAAACTCGATCTCCACTCCCTCGTCGCCAGTCAGTACCGATTTGGCCGCCTCCACATCCGCCGTCGTCACCCACTGAAGCTTCGTCACTACCTCCAGCTGCCGCCGGAATTCCCCTGTCAGTGCAAATTGCTCATTGGGCAACGCTGCCTTCAGCGCCGCATCCAGCCGTAACGCAAGCTCTTCCGCTTCTGCATACAGCAGACTGCCCGCGTGGCGCAGCCGGAACTCGATCGCATCGCGCACGTTTTGCTGGGTCTTCTCGCCGAATCCTTTGAACAGGAGCAGCCGGTTCTCCTGGCAGGCATAAAGCAATTCGCCTACCGACTCGATCTCCATCTCCTTCCAGATGGTGGCGATCTTCTTCGGGCCGAGCCCTTTGATCTGCAGCATCTCGATCACTCCCGGCGGCGTCTTATGGATGATTTCCTGCAGGGCTTTCAGCTCTCCCGTCTGCTGGATCTCCAATATCTTTTTGCTAATGGAATCCCCGATCCCCTTGATCCCCGCAATCTTCTCCACCGGCATGCCCTCCACCGGCGGGTTCTTCTCCAGGGTAAATGCCGCCACCGAATAACTCTTGGCTTTAAAGGAATTCTCCCCGTGGATATCCATCAGTTTCGCCAGCAGGCTGAACCGCTCCGCGATATAGTCATTGTCGATTGTGCTCATACGCCGAAGTTACGGAGCGCCCCCCGCCAAAAAAAATGGGGCCCTCCCTCTCGGGCGGCCCCAATGAAAAAGGCCCGAATTGCTTCGGGCAGGGCAGACCTGTGGTCTGCCGGCCGAAGGCCCGATATAAATGAAAAAGTCCCGGATTTCTCCGGGACTTATTATTTTCTGCCAAACTAAGGAAGAACTATTTCTTCTTTGCAGCCTTCTTAGCAGCTTTCTTCTTGGGAGCAGCTTTCTTTTTAGGAGCGGCTTTTTTCTTAGCGGCTTTTTTTGCAGTTGCCATTTTTTTAGAATTTAAATTGGTTAGTAAAACAATTTACACCCATAAAAATAGAAACTTCTTTGGAAGTTCCAAAAAAATTTTTGAAAAATCCAAAAAATTTTCTAAGCACCTGCTTCGACTGCATTCACGGAGACAAAGGTCTTATCACCTTTTCCCTTCCGGAATTCAACCGTACCGTCAGAAAGCGCGAACAGCGTATAGTCTCTGCCAACACCTACATTCTTGCCAGGATGATACTCCGTACCACGCTGACGAACGAGGATATTGCCGGCAATCGCGGGCTGACCACCGTAGATCTTTACCCCCAACCGCTTGCTGTGCGAGTCGCGGCCGTTCTTTACACTACCTTCACCTTTTTTGTGAGCCATATTCTAGAGATTGAAAACTTACAGAATTTAGATTAAGCGACCAAAGACACCGGAGGTGGCTTCAGGCTACGCAATTTCCGCAATGCGGATCTTCGTATAGTGCGTACGATGACCATGCTTCTTCCGGAAACCCTTCCTTCTTTTCATTTTGAAGGCGATCACCTTGTCACCCTGAACATGATCCAGGATCTCAGCCTTGATCACAGCCTTTACATCTTTACCGGTAGCAAGCTTATCACCGTCGGTAAGAAGAACCTCAGCAAACTCGACCTTGTCGCCGGCGTTGCCCGCAATACGGGGAACGTACAAAGTCTGATCCTTCTGGACCTTGAACTGCTGACCGGCTATTTTCACAACTGCTAACATGATAAATAATATTAGGGCTGCAAAGGTAAGGGGAATCAGTCAAAAAAAGAAGCAATCTTCCGAAAAATCCCTGCCAAACCCCAAAAATACCCCAAAAAAACCGCGAGCCGCGCACAGTTCCTCAAAACCAATCCCTTACGGCCAAAACCACCCCCGCCGGCCACCCATTGTCCATTGCTCAAATTCCCGTAGGTTTGCCCGCATGAATATGAAGATCAAATCCTTCCTTGCCAGGCCTTTTGCATCATATATATACAAGGGCATACAGAAGGGGATGACAACGGCGATCGCGGATCAGGAGGCTATTCTTAAGGAGCTGTTACGGGTAGGCGCCAAAACGGCATTTGGAACTGACCACCGGCTGGGCGAAATAAAAACATACGAAGAATACACGCAGGCGGTACCTGTCAGGGACTATGAACAATTCTCGAAGTATATCCAGCTGATCAAAGAAGGAAGACATAACGTATTATGGAAGGGGCAACCCATCTATTTCGCAAAGACTTCCGGCACTACCAGCGGCGTCAAATACATTCCCATCACAAAAGATAGCATCGACAATCATATAAACACCGCACGCAACGCCCTGCTCTGTTATATGGCCGCTACGGGAAACACCGCCTTTGCCGACGGGAAGATGATCTTCCTCTCAGGCTCGCCCGAACTGGAGAGGGTAGGAGGCATCCCCACCGGCCGCCTCAGCGGTATCGTCAACCACCACGTCCCCGGCTATCTCCGCACCAACCAGCTCCCCTCTTACGAGACCAATTGTATCGAGGACTGGGAGACTAAGCTCGACAAGATCGTCGAAGAGACCCTTTCCCAGGATATGACCCTCATCAGCGGCATCCCACCCTGGGTACAGATGTACTTCGACCGTCTCACCGAACTAAAAGGAATGCCGATCAAGGATATCTTCCCCAACTTCTCTGTCCTCGTCCACGGCGGCGTCAACTTTGAACCGTATAAACACCGGCTCTTCGACGCTATCGGCAAAAAGATCGATACCATCGAGACCTTCCCCGCTTCCGAAGGCTTCTTCGCTTTCCAGGATGCGCGCGAGGAAGAGGGACTGTTACTGAATACCAACAGCGGCATCTTCTTCGAATTCATCCCCGCATCGGAACTCGGAAAAGAGAACCCCCGACGGCTTTCGTTAAAGGACGTCACCACCGGCGAGAACTATGCCCTCGTCGTCAGCACCTATGCCGGGCTCTGGGGCTATAGCATCGGCGACATGGTTCGCTTCACTTCCGTCAACCCCTGGCGCCTCGTCGTCTCAGGGCGGACAAAGCACTTTATCTCCGCCTTCGGTGAGCATGTCATCGGCGAGGAAGTCGAATACAGCCTGATGAAGGCCGCCGAAGAGGCCGGGCTCCATATCACCGAATTCACCGTCGCCCCCATGATCCAGCAGGAGAAAGGGAAGTCCTATCATGAATGGTTCGTCGAATTCGGCAATAAACCCGGCGATCTGGCTGCCTTCGCCGATATGGTCGATCACCATCTCCGGGAAAAGAATATCTACTACGACGACCTCATCACCGGCAATATCCTGCAACCCCTCAAGATCCGGCCCATTAAAAAGCACGGCTTCATCGATTATATGAAATCGGTAGGTAAATTAGGGGGCCAGAACAAGGTCCCCCGGTTGAGCAACGACCGCAAGCTGGCGGCCGATCTGGAAAAATACACCGAGTAACAAACCGAGAAACGAGAACACCATGTCAAACGCCAGCGTAAAAAAGCGCATCGCGATCTTCGGCTCCACCGGTTCCATCGGGAAGCAGGCCCTCGAAGTCATAGATGCCAATCCGGCCTCTTTTACCGTAGAGGTGCTGACGGCCCACAGCAATGACGATCTCCTGATAAAACAGGCTCTTCACTTCAAACCCAATATCGTCGTCATCGGCGATGATAAGAAATACACCCATGTCAAGGCTGCTCTCGCCAGCCATCCCATCAAGGTCTTTGCCGGCGAAAAAGCCCTCGAAGAGGTAGCCGCCATGGATATTTATGATATGATGCTGGCTGCCATCGTCGGTTTTGCCGGTCTCCGGCCCACGCTCAAAGCCATCGAAAATGGGAAGGCCATCGCCCTTGCGAACAAAGAGACCCTCGTCGTCGCCGGCGATATCGTCATGCAAAAGGCCATCGAGCGAAAGGCGCCGATCCTCCCCGTCGACTCCGAGCACAGCGCCATTTTTCAATGTCTGGTCGGGGAGACCCGGAACCCCATCGAAAAGATCATCCTCACAGCCTCGGGTGGTCCCTTTCTGGGTAAGAAACCCAACTTCCTCGTCAATGTGAAGCGGGATCATGCCCTGCAACATCCCAACTGGAACATGGGCGCCAAGATCACCATTGACTCCGCCACATTAATGAATAAGGGCCTCGAAATGATCGAAGCCAAATGGCTTTTTGGACTGCAACCCGATCAGGTTCAGGTAGTAATCCATCCTCAGAGCATTATACACAGCATGGTCATGTTCGAGGATGGAAGCATCAAGTCGCAGATGGGGCTGCCCGATATGAAGCTGCCCATCCAGTATGCCCTCGGCTTCCCCCGCCGCATGCCCAGCAACTTTCCCCGGTACGACTTCCGCAAACCCAACACCCTGACGTTCGAAGAACCCGATACAAAGACCTTCCGCAATCTGTTATTGGCCACCGACGCCCTCAATAAAGGCGGCAACCTCCCCTGTGTGCTCAATGCAGCAAACGAGATCGCCGTCTTCGCCTTCCTGCGCAATCGCATCGGTTTCCTCGACATGACCGACCTGGTGGAACGGACCATGCAGGAACTACCGTTCATCGAAAAGCCCACGCTTGAAGAATATTTTGAAAGCGACGGGGAGGCTCGTAATTTTGCGGCATCGCTGATCAAATTGTAGATTTTAGCATTACATTTAGAAAAAAATCACCCACCTTGCCGGTGGCCATCATCCAAATAACACAATGGTATTACTAGCAATAGAGTGGGCAGCTGTCGGAGTCAAGGTCCTTCAATTCATCCTCTCCTTTTCCATATTGGTCGTTCTTCATGAGGCAGGTCACTTTTTCCCCGCCCGTTGGTTCAAATGCCGGGTCGAGAAATTTTACCTCTTCTTCAATCCCTGGTTCTCCCTTTTCAAAAAGAAGATCGGTGACACCGAATACGGCCTCGGCTGGATCCCCTTTGGCGGGTATGTCAAGATCTCCGGGATGATCGACGAGAGCATGGACAAGGAGCAGATGGCCCTGCCGCCCCAGCCCTACGAGTTCCGCAGCAAACCCGCCTGGCAGCGCCTTATCATCATGCTCGGCGGCGTCACCGTCAACGTCCTCCTGGCCTTTGTCATCTTTATTATGATCATGTGGGTCTGGGGCGAGAACTATATCCCCGTCTCCAAGATGAAATATGGCCTGTACGTTGATAGCCTCGGAAAAAAAATGGGGTTGCAGGATGGCGACAATATCATTGCCGTTGCCGGTAAGCCTGTCGAAAAATATGGTTCCGTCGGCTCTGAGATGATCATGAACGAGGCTAAGAACATCACCATCGTCCGCAACGGCGATACCCTCAACGTCCCCGTTCCCGCTGGTACTATCGGCCAGCTGAATCGCAACCGGCTCGGCGGCTTTGCGTCGATCCGCTTTCCCCAGGTGATCGATACCGTTGAAAAATGGGCGATCTTCAAGTCAACCGAGCGCTTTCATCACGGGGATACTGTCGTAGGACTGAATGGCTTTCCGATCCGGTTCATCACCGATCAGTTGGACACCAACTTCCGCAAGCAACTCAAAAAGACCATGGTGCTCAACTACACCGTGGTCCGCAACGGACACGACACGTTGACGGTTACGTTGCAACGGAATCCCGATCACGACAGCACTTTTGGAACCCGGTATCTTTCCCCCGATAGCATTCTGGGCTACACGCACATCCCATATACCCTTACCCAGGCCATTCCTGCCGGCATCCACAAGGCTGGCGAAACCCTCGGTAATTATATCCGCAACCTCAAACTGCTCTTCACGTCCAAAGAGGTCAAGGCCCAGGATTCGCTCGGCAGTGTCATTAGCATTGCCGGTATCTTCCCCGGGCTGTGGGATTGGGAAAGCTTCTGGATGCTCACCGGTATTTTCAGCATCCTGCTCGCATTCATGAACGTGCTGCCCATTCCCGCGCTCGACGGCGGCCACGCTCTCTTCACGATTTACGAGATGATCTCCGGCCGGAAGCCCAGCGACAAATTCATCGAGTACGCGCAGATGGTCGGTATGATCCTGCTGTTCGGCCTCATGGCCTATGCGCTCGGCCTCGACGTCTTCCATCTGTTCAAGCACTAACGCCGCACACGCACAAAATCGCGCCCCCTCTCGCGGCTCCAAAAAAAATTCGTATATTTGCAGTCCTCCGGTACCCAACCGGGGGACTGTTCACAATGGGGCTGCCCGGTTTTGACAGCATAGATCTTTGAAGGTGTAAGCATGTCGTGCGTTGGATAATTAGCACGCTAATCTGAATATTCAAACTTCAAATGGCAATACTCAGTATGCCATGGCTGCCTAATCAGTGATTAGATAGTCATTTGGGCCGCGCTGGCCGGTTCGCCCGTTTCCACGCTGCGCCGCCGACTCAAAACAAACACGGGATGCTGCAACAGTAGGCTGTGCCTGTTGCTTAAGCCCATCCAGCTAAGGAGGTGATTGGTTCGTCCGTCCCCGGCCATCTCCCGACAACTAATGACGGAATAAACATGTAGAAAGCCTTTGGCGATTATGTTTGGACAGGGGTTCGACTCCCCTCAGCTCCACAAAGCCTTGCAAATTAATTATTTGCAAGGCTTTTTCACTTAATTAAGGTAGATGATATTAATTGATTTGTCGCCTTCTCCTTCAAGGTCGATTTGACCTCGATTATTTTCAATTAACGGAGGCGAATCAAATTGGACACTGAACGGTTTATCCTTGTTTCCTAATAAATTTGTTCCTTTTTTGAATTCATTTCCCACTACTTCAACAGCGCTTTGAAACCAGCAGTCGAAGAAATTCACAAAGCCATGAAACGACGAGTTTTTTATTTGGAATCCGCGATCATTCTGATTGTGGCCACCAGCTTCAAAATCCAAATAGCTATCAAAAGTGCAATCACTGATAAATAAGCCGCCGATGAAGTAGGCATAATTGAAGGAGCACTTGGCTAAATGGGATCTCACAATCCTAAGACCATGGATGAATTCGGCGGATGGTGAAACGAGGTCTTCAATGAAGCAATCTTGTATAACTAATTCTCGATTTAGTTTGCTTGCTATTTTGTATAGCTCTGTCTTTCCTATAATATGATAATTGGCAATTTCTTGACCCTGCAGAATTAATTCAATGGCATCTTCTGACGAAATAATGTTCTTTTGATTGTTCATTCTAAATGCATATTTCAAGAACCAAAGGTCTTCACAATAAAGGGCGCTTCTAATTAGAGATTAAATCGCCTCCAGAATCTGGTTGCCGTCCAAACTCAACTTGCTATGTATTGCTTTAACGAAATAAATATCAGGTTTCTGCTTGCCATTCATAATAAGCGAAAATTTGGCTTCGCTTACCCCCAATAGCTTAGCGGTAAACTGTTGATTAAGCTTAAGCTGAAACATCTTAAACCGAATCATGTCAGGAAGTGAAGAAGGGACCGGAAGCGGGTGATGTACATCCTCGAAGTCTTCTGCTGCCTCGGAAAGCACGCCCAACCGATCCAGTTCTACCTTGGTTAAATTCTCTTCACCCTTTTTTGCCAGGAAGTCAATTTCTTTCATTATGACTTCATAGGCTGCTTCATTTTTAATCTTCAATTTCAAATACTCCTTTTTACCGGCACGTTTACCTTGACTAATACTCAGATCGACATGAGCTTTACCTTTTAATTGGTTTTTATTTTTCTGCATGTTATTCAAGTGACGAGGATAATAAATTACCGTCAATCTACCAGGGTGACGTCTTTGCTATAGCACGGACAAATTCACCCTGTCATACTCTTTATGTGTTCCGACAAAGCGGATATACACAAGACCAGCAGGAAATATAACTCGGGCAATAATCCTGAATTTATTCCCTCCGATATCAAATATATAGAGTCCATTTCCTACCGAGTCGGTAGCAGGAAAGGTACTTTTCAACTCCGCAAAGTTTGCCCAACTGGCTTCTTTAGATAAATGCTTCAACAGTACAAAAGTATAAAAAATATTTTGAATATCGATATATAATTTAGAATATCTAAATTAATATCTTTTTGTTTGAATTACAGTTGAGTATGTATATGGTGTATTTTAAAAAAGATAAGCCGGAACCGATTCATTTGAAATCTTCAGCGAAACAATGCTTTTTTGTGATTGTCGGGTTTGATAGTTTGAACGATTTCCGTTGACCGCGCCGTAATCAAAAAAAATTAATATTTTAAACACTGGATCAGTGCAAAAAGAGGCGCCAAGTGTTCGATTGGGATCCCCTCACCTCCACAAAAATTGCAGCCCTGCAAATCAATGATTTGTGGGGCTTTTTTGTTGACGAATACAGTGGCAACGTTCTTATATTATTGGCTGGCAGGGCCCAATGACGGGTACGAGCATCGACTGATGACAAAATCAGCCGAAGAGACAACCAACAACGCTGTCCATTTGCTCCTTAAGACTTATGAAGGGCATGTTCAAAAGCCTGAGCCATCAATTCCTGCTCTGATCTTTTTATTTTGTACTTCGAAGCTATTTTGGGCCACTGGCCTACCATTTTTCGGGTGTGGGAAATTATTTCTGTTGCCAGCTTGTCTTCAACTCTGAAATATTTGGCCACGGACCTGGCAAGGTCCCAATTCAGTGCATTGTCTGTTTCTGAAATATTCAAGGTTAAACCAGTTCCGGAATATACAGGATTCACATCGTAGGCCGGAGAGAGTGTCCAGCCGTTGGGTGTTAACAGGAATCCGTGGTTGCGCAGATGATCGTCAGTGTTTTTTACGGCAATAAAAAAAACGATTCTTCTCCAGAGCTCTTGCAGGTTTGCATTTGGCGAGGCGCTGTTTCGCAAGATAAACTCGGCCATATCCAAATAAGAGGCAACTGTCGCTCCGTCAATCTGACCGAGAAGTGTCATTGCTGAAGCAAAATGTATTCTTTCTCCGTTTTCAGTTCTGTCAAATCGCTTTGATAAAAATGTATGCCTCTCGCTATTGTAAACCTTGGCCATGCCTTTTGCAATATCAATGCCGGCTTTTTCTGCCAATTCGTTGACGACCATTTCCCAGGCCCCGATATCCGTTCGGTCTTTCGCGCTTGGAAATTTGGCTATCCAGAGTTGCTGTTTTTCATCAATTACACTGGCCTTTGGTCTTGCCCCACCGAGCGAAGCGCCAGGTGCTATCAACATATTGATCCATTTGAGGATTTCCCCATCCGGTATTGAATCTTCTTCTATCCGGAGACTTGCGGCTTCCAATTCCCGTAAGCTGGTCCATGGAGGTGCGGCAAGACCCCTGTTATCATTGAGAAATGGTCCTTCTTTCTTTAGTTTAAACCGCAGGGCGCCCATCCTATACTCATCGTAGACACCCAACAGGTAGTCTTCTTCAAATAAGGGTTTTGCTTTTCTCCTTTCTTGTCTGGCCAGAATCGCTTCCCGCCTGTCCATAAGAACCCTACCCCAACGATCAGGAGAAGAATCCAGGAATAGACCGAAATTGGGTTTGCTGCCGGCCAGAAATTGGGGGCCGTCATACAATTGCAAATCCGGATCGAGGTTCTGCGCTTTGTCGGCCTTTATCCACAGTTTATCGTAGGAGAAGGTGAATACAGCGTGGCCTCGGGTATGTATGACAGATAATAAACCCATTAGTGTTGGAGTCTCCAATCCTTTCCAGTCGGCATAAACAAGTATATCCATACACTACCTTTTTTTAGGGGCTCGTTTGCCGGTCACCAATTGAGCGTCTTGTAACCGTCTTCCCAGTTCGTCATCGGTAGCCAGTTTCAATAAATCTTTTTCCAGGCCTAACACAAAAAGTACCTGAGCATACGCACCCATACTGACGTGGGGAGCTCCTTTTTCCACCTGCCATAATGTAGTACGGGTAATTCCAGCTCGTTCGGCGACTTGCGCTGTGGTTAATTTCCTGCGCAAGCGACTTAGCTTTAGATTCTCGCCTAATTGGGAAAGGAGCTTTTCCAACTGAGGTAGGACGAGGACGCTTCTGCTATTCATAATGTCTAATATAATAAGCAAATATAGCATAAATGTTTATTATAGTGAACACTGAATTAAAACATCTAATAATCAATTACATAGTTTCGAGATTAAGTTCAGTAGTTGAACAAGGGGTTCGACTGATCCCCCCCTCACCTCCACTTAAATTTTAACCCTGCAAGTCAACAACTTGCGGGTTTTCTCTTGATAGCCGCTGAGGATATCAAACTTCGTGTTCCGCCAGGCAACAGCGGCCCTTGATAGGTGATAGTCGAAATCGGAGCGAAGGTCCACTTTTTGCATACTCGTCATTGAGTCCCACTATTAAGGGATAACGCAGCGTATGAACAAATTACAACAACTTGATCTCATGGACAAGGTGCAACGCGAGTTGGAAGATCTGAAGAATAGCCAGACGTCAATTCTTAAAAAGGTTTCTCAAATCGCCGCGCACAATATTACTCTCGGCGTGAACCTCCTGGATGAAAAACTTCCCGAACTGGAAGAGCAAGTGAACGTTACCCTAAAAACTACCTCCGATCTATCAGAAACTTTCGCTGAACATCGAACCAAATTTTTTTCCGACAACAATCTGGCAGCTACGGTCGATCCCACCGCCTAAAATCTGTGTAAGGGGTTCGATCTCACTCCCCTCACCTCCACAAATCAAAAAGCCGCCGAAGATCAGCGGCTTTTTTTTATTTATACCTCCCCCCTAACTCTTCTTCACGTATTCCTTATTTCCCTTACTATTAATGTAATAATGCCCACCTCTCGGGCCCTCATAAATAGTCCTTCCCTTAGCATCCGTTCCAACCACCTTGTCGGCGGACTTGTTCGGTGGATTTACCACCGGTGCAGCGGGCTTGGTAGGAACGGTTGTCGTCGTTGCCGGCTTGGGATTCGTCGTCGTTGCCGGCGGTGGAGGCGGTGGCTTGACGGCGGGGGTGGCCGGTGTAGTGACTTTGGCTTGCGCCGCTTTTGCAGAATCCTTGTTCTTTTTCAGGCGCATGTCGGGCGATCCATCCTTGTTGGTACCGGTGGATTTCGTCTGAGCCATGGAAGTGACCAGCAGACCCAAAAGCAGGAAGGCAGTAGCAAATACCTTTTTCATAACGTGTGTGTTTAATTTGTTAGCGGTGCCATAAATATATTAAAATAATTTATCAAAAAGTTCATTACCTTTTCTTTACATAGAAAGATATTTGCGACTTTGTATAAAAAGTTTAATACCTTCCTTAAAACCATTTTTATGTTTGAAGAGATCCTACAGCATGTAAAGGAGCACTTTGCCCAAAACCCAGAGGTAGCCGCCGCAATTCCTGCCGATAAGATGGAAGCCATCCACCAGGAAATTGCGAGTCACGTAACAAACGGCCTCACGGACCAGCCTGTCGCAGCTCAGAGTGGACTGGGAAGCCTGGCTGGTGGTTTTGGCGGCATCCTCGAAAAACTGGAAAGCAGCGTCGCCTCGGGAGGCGCCGTTACTAGTGCCATAGAAGGAGGGCTTGTAAATAGTCTGGCGTCGAAATTCGGATTATCGCCCGCCATAACTGGCGCCATCGCGGGTGCCCTGCCGGGTATCCTGCAAAAATTTGCCGCCAAAAAGATCGAGGGTCAGGTCTAAATTTTGGTCGGACCAGTCCCCTCAGCCCCACGAAATAAGAAAGCCGCTGATCTTCAGCGGCTTTCTTGTTATATAGCTAAGGGACAATCGAACTCATCTGGGCTATAATTGATGGCCATTGCGTAGGTTTTCCTATCTTCCCTCGCTATGTTGCCACTAGAACTTGCCCCAACCATAAGAACACCACGTCCAGACGAAGTACCGCAACACTCAGATATATTGGAGAACATCCAACGTCGGTATACGGCGAAGATTGTGGAGGGCTACACTTTGAAAGCAAACACCTCGCACGATCAGCCCTTTTCATTTTACTCGGAAATAAATATTGACAATTCCAGTCTATGGAGGCTTTTCCAGGCCGTCCTGTCGCAAATGCCGGACGAGGTTTATTTTATCTACGGGCATAAGGATACGGAATCCCCCTTTTGCAGCTCCTATAAAAACAAATTTCAGATACTAAATTTACTGTCGCCATTCGAAACAGAATTGACGCAGGATGGCTTGGTGAAATTCGGCGTCGCCTTCCACAATGAAGATTATTTTGAAGAGATATTCATAATGCCCGCCAAGTACGTACAGTATTGGGGAGTGAATGAGCAAAAGTTCAACCGGTTAATGGAGGATTTCAGGCTGCAGATGATACCGGATCTTAATTTTATTGACGAATTTCCTTTGGTAACCGAATCGCTTCAAATGCATAACGTGGGGGTCACCCGAACTGAGGACCTGTTAGGCCATTTTGATAGCATTTTTACGGCCGAAAAATAAAGGACCGAGAATTTTACTGGCGCGGCTATAGGGCGTCTGTTTACCTACAGGATGACATGCCCGACTCCGCGTTAAAATACTAAAAACCAGATATTTTCGTTTGATCTCCCAAACCCGTCCTAAATGGTCTACCCCATTCGAGCTCTTCTGATTCTATCCGTATGTTTAGGCCTTCACCTTGCCGCACATTCCCAGGTCTATCTCGGCGCCGGCTACGGTACCTTCAATGTCCCCGGCGCAAGCATGAGTTTCCATGGCACCGGTCCAACCTTCCGCTTTGAATATACGAAACCGGACTACCGTACCAGCGTTTTCGTCGATGTTTCCTATTTTGAAAAATCGCTGGATGGAGGAACGGCTCAGATCTACGACAATAACGGCGTACCGATAGGAAATGCAATGGTGACCAATAAGTATTCATATATCTATAACACGGTTGGATTCAAAGCAAAGTTCAGTGACAGAAAAATTTCCCCATATCTGGGCGGCGGTGTGGCGATTGTGTTTGCCAGACAGAAACCGTCGTACGAACCTTCGTATAGTGTAAGTGGCGACGTACAAACTATGGTGACGGAAGGTTTTCATTTCAACGCCGGTTTACAATATAATACCGGGCCTGTTCTGCTCGAGTTGCAAGGCAATCTGGATATTGTATTAAAAACTCTCGTGGATGACGTTTCTAATGTCATGATCAATCTCAGGCTTACGGCCCTCGTGCCCGTGTTCCGCTAAAACGTCAAAATTTTCTTATGTCATTAAAGAAGATCTGTTTGCCCTTTGTTGCGCTGGCGTTGCTGCTGAGCTGTAAAAAGTCCGGAAGTTCCGGATGTCCTGTCGGATTGAGATTAACACCCAACGATTCGGTCCCGGTGGTCGGAGATACCCTCAGGATCTATGCCAACGACCTGAACATGAATTATCAGTGGTCAGGCCCTGGGGGAGTCTCCTATCAATCGACAGACAACAGCATGTCGGTTCCCGGTATTCGCATCTTTCAAAGTGGATGGTATTATTGTACAGTTTGGCTGGACGGTTGCAAAACTCTTACAGACAGTATCTATATTCGGGTCCGATATGCGCAAGGAACGCCTTCATGTAGCCTTACCAATAATCAGATCCTCAGCACCGCTGGAGTGCCCGACTTCAATGCGGCCCTGGTATTGAAGAGTTATAGTCTGAGTTGGAACGGCATTATGATACAGGCCTCCGATCTGGGATCGATGGAATATGATTTTATCTTTAATTCCTTAAATGGCAACACCGAGCCTCAGGATGGCATTTACTATACAACCAACATTCCGGTCTTTGATTCTGACCAGGATGCCGATGCCCTCTGCATGACCCTGACTTATAGTATGTACTATTTTACCAGCTATCCCGGGCAAAAGGTGTACGTATCTCACGTAAATGGAAAATTGCGGATCTCCTTTTGTAGCATCAAGGCCGGCGACTCCGGCGGGGTGAATGGATTGTTCACCGGAGAACTGACGGCGCAATAGTCGTGAAATAAACCATTGGTTCCGCTTCTTCAGTACCGGCCGGTTCCCCTTTTAAGCTGCACGAAATTGATAATACGCTGTTAATCAGCGTATTTTTTTCTTCAATCCCTCCTGACATAGGGCTGTCACACCCCCTTACGATCTTTGTCCTTATAATCAATTAATCGAACAATTATGACAACGCAAGAGCTCGCAAGCCGCTACCAGCAACTAATGACCGAAAGAAAGTTCCTCGAAATCCAGGACACCTACTACGCCCAGGACGTCGTATGTCAGGAAATGGAGAAAGCCACGACAATGGGTCTGGCTGTGATCACACAGGGCCTTGAAGCCATCAAAGCCAAGGGGATCGCACGTCGCGCAACCATCGAGACCATCCATAGCTACTTTTGCAGCGAACCCCTTGTCGCGGGAGAATTTTTCAGCGTCGTCCTGAGGCAGGATATCACGTTCAAAGGCAGACCCCGAACGATGATCGAAGAGATCGGCATTTTTCAGGTAAAGGATGGGAAGGTCGTAAAAGAACAGTTTTTTTACTGATTTTCTTAATACTTCGCCGGTTCCCCAGGCTTAGGCGTCGCCTCACGTATGAACCGACGCAAATTTTCCGTAGCCGCTTCAAGGTCTGCTTTCCGCAGGTAAAGCATGTGGCCGCTCTGGTAACCCTCCCAGCGCAGCCGCTTCTTCAGTTTCCCACTCGGGTCGATCTGCCAAAGACTGTACTTCGCATTGAAATAGTCGCAGGCTCCGTCATAGTAACCCGATTGGATCAGCAGATGTAGGTACGGGTTTTGGGCCATGGCCTGCCGGAGATTTTCGCCAACGCGATTGTCTCGGTTGTCCCACGGATGGACGGGACCGAACATATAATATGTCAGGTCGGTCTTGTAATGAAGATCATCCCGGAGATAAATATTGATCGCCGGCGTGAATGAGTGCTCCCAGGAGGTGAGTTCGGCGTTGTAGTCAGGGGAAGAGCCGGCATCCTGACGATCGATGCCCTTATAACGGGAATCCAGGCGACCCACGGTGAAGCCCTTGTCCCGGAGGAGTTCTTTCCAGAAAAAATCGGTAGGGATCTCGAGGTTGGTCTCAAGAACGGCCTTTTCGGAGAGGCCGGTATAGCGCGCCAGTTTGCCGGCCAGGGATTGCCGTTTGGCATCGTCGAGAAAGCCGCCTTTCGCCAGCGCCGGCATAAGTTCGTTGATTGTGAAGTCTTCGACTTCGGGGAGGTAATCGGTGAGGTTTTTCTTTTCGAATTCGGGTGCAAGTGCTTTGTGGTACCAGGCCGTGGCGGCATAGTAGGGGACGAGGAGGGATGTCTTTACATAGTCCGCGCGATCGATGCCGATCTCCGTTGGGGAGACGAGGACGACGCCATTGAGGTACATCCATTGCGCATTTTGTAGTTCAAGGGCAAGTCCGGATACGCGGGTAGTGCCATAGCTTTCGCCGATGAGGAATTTGGGTGAGGCCCAGCGGTGTTTGCGGGATACGAAAGAGGTAACCCACTCCGCGAGATATTTAATGTCTTCGTTTACACCAAAGAATTTGGCGGTCGGAATATCTTTGCTGACAGTGCGGGAGAAACCTGTGTTGACCGGATCGATATAGACGATATCGGCGACATCGAGTATGGAATTGGGATTTTCCTGAACCCCATAGGGTTGGATGGGGTAGCCTTCATCGTCGATCTTTAAACGCCGGGGGCCGGTATAGCCAATCTCCATCCAGACGGAAGGTGTTCCGGGGCCGCCATTGAAGGAGATGACGAGGGGGCGACTTTCGTGATCCTTTATGTCTGACCGTTCGTAGTAGGTATAGAAGACGCCCGCGATGGGTTTCCCTTCCTCGTCCCAAACGGGGATGGTCCCTGCCGTTGCGTCGTAGGGTATCTTCTGGCCTTTAATGGTTACGTCCGCGTGGGTGGTGACCGAGGAATCGATATCGAGGACCCGGCTATGAGCAGCCGGCTTTTCACCTGTGGCTGGCGCCGCGGGAGCGGCAGTATTCGCCCGGGGCTGGGCCATGGCCGGAAAAGAGAGAACGCAGATAGCGGCGGTTTGCAGGATACAAACAAATAGGCGAGAGGTGAAAATGTTCATGCGGCTAATTTAGGTTTGACCCCGAATATAGGAAGAATCCCCTCACCTTCATCGTTCTTCAAGCCGCTGATCTTCAGCGGCTTTCTTTTTTGCCTCATCTGTCAATTGCCCTATATTCGGGTAGGACTGGTCTCCATCAGAGACTGGAGACAACCCATCAAAATTATCTTCTCCTGCAATGATCACAAATAAAATTCCGCTGTTACTGCTTAGCCTCTTCCTTTATTGCACGTGTCGTAGTCAGGAACCCTCCCTGCCGACGCCCTGGACCAGGGCGGCTATGTCCCTTTCCATCCCTTTTCCTGACTACCCAAGACCCCAGTTACAGCGCCGTGATTGGCTTTGCCTCAACGGCAAATGGGACTATCTCGGAGGCAAGAACATACCCGACGCAGGTGATCCCGCCAAACCGATCTCTTTTGAAAAAAACGCGCAACAGATCCTCGTGCCCTACTGCCCCGAATCTTATCTCTCCGGCATCCGGCATACGCAGGACATCAACATGTGGTACCGCCGCACCTTTACACTGCCCCCCACCTGGAAGAACAAAAGGATCATCCTGCACTTCGAAGCCGTAGCTCACGACGCCACAGTCTTTATCAACGGCCATAAGGCTGGCACCCATGCCGGCAACTACGATACCTTCAGCTTCGACATCACTCCTTATCTCATCAATGGAGTGAACGACCTTACCGTAGCAGCCCACGATCCGAATGACGGCAGGGTCCCATCTGGTAAAAGCGGCCCCCGGGGTGACTACACCTTCTGCTCCGGAATCTGGCAGACGGTATGGCTGGAGCCGGTTGAAAAAGAGCACATCGATGACGTTCGTCTGCTTCCTGATCCGGCCAATAGCCGGCTGCGTATTTTGGTAAACACCACCGGCAACACCAGGCTCGAAGTCACTGCGTTTGACGGCGACAAAGAAGTTGCCCGGGCCATTGGTACAAGCGGCGCCTACTTTTATCTGGCCATCAGAGATCCCAAACTTTGGTCACCGGATAGTCCTTTTTTATATGACCTCACCATTCGGCTGCAGGATGAACGTGCACGTACCACCGATGAGGTCAGGAGCTATTTCGGAATGCGGGATATCCGCCTCGGTAAAATAAATGGCGTCACCCGGCCTTTGATCAACGGTAAGTTTATCTTCCAGCTCGGGTTGCTGGACCAGGGCTATTGGCCGGACGGCATCCTGACGGCCCCAACGGAGGATGCATTGAAATCTGATCTCGAATTTGCAAAGAAAGCTGGGTTCAATCTGGTCAGGAAACACATGAAGACTGAGCCGCGGCGGTTTTATTATTGGGCTGACAAGCTGGGACTGCTCGTCTGGCAGGACATGCCGGCGATATGGTACCAGGACGAGGATACCGCCGTCGTACGAGCCGAATACAGACGGGAGCTAAAGGCGCTCATCGATGAGCACTACAATTCGCCATCGATCATTACCTGGGTGCCTTTCAATGAGAACTGGGGCGCTTTTGATGTCAGGCAGATCACGGACTGGGTGAAGTTGTATGATCCATCAAGATTGGTAAATGGCAATTCCGGCTTCAATAACAACCCCTCCTATCAAAAGGCCTATGGGGACCCCGGAAATGGCGACTATGTGGATACTCATATTTATGTCGGACCCTACGGAGCTTCGGTGCCCGGGGAGCAGCGCGCAGCTTCGCTGGGCGAATTCGGTGGCGTGGGCTTGTTTGTCCGGGGTCATATGTGGCCCGTGCCCAATAATGCGTACGATTATGAACCTACGAAGGCGAGGTTGACGGATAGATACGTATTCTTGTTGGACGAAGTCGAACAATTGATGCGGTACAAAGGCTTGAGCGTGGCCATCTATACGCAGACCACCGATGTGGAACATGAGGTCAATGGTTTAATAACGTATGACAGGGCATTTGAGAAAATGGAAATGGACAAGGTCAGGGAGGTTAACCAGGCCGTTATCAAGGCCGGAGCTTCACTCGCAGTAACCATCCAACCTTAAGGTATGATCGCATAAGTATTGTAAAAGGAGCCAGTCGTTTAAAATTTGGCCAAATTGGTTGAAAGGGGTGATCCGGATAGGATTAATAAAGCTAGTTTCAAACCATGAAAGCCATATCGATCTTCCTTGTCAGCCTCCTTATTGTTGCCAGCAGCTACAGCCAGAACCGCCTCTTCATTGCAACCGGAGCGAGATCCACCGTTTTTATGCCGGATAGCGCCACAGTTCCAAACCAGGAATCCACCCCAACATTTATGCCTGACGGTAAGACGGTTTATCTCGCCAACAATGGCGCCATTTGCGTGTGCAAAAAGGTTGGGGATCATTGGACAAAACCATTGCCGATCTCGTTCACGGGTCAATACAAGGACTGGGATCCCACCCTTACCCCGGACGGAAAGCGACTTTTGTTCGTTTCCAATCGTCCTTACATCGCCTCGGACGGGAGCACTAAAAAGGGTAACCATTTATGGATCTCACAAATAATGGACGGAAAGTGGTCGGAACCCAAGCACCTGGATTCTCCCATTAATGAAGCGGCTTTTGTGAACTATGGACCCTCGATCAGTGCATCCGGAACAATATGTTTTTGCTCCCGCGATAGATATGGCAATAAAGGCATGCACGCGTACCTTTGCCGCTGGGCGGACGACCATTACGAAAAGCCCCAACTCCTGGTATTGAACGGAAACGAGCAAGTCTACGATCCTTATATTGCTCCCGACGAGCGTTACATTTTATTTTCCAGTGACAGCGCGCTCTTTATCAGTTACCATACCAATCAGGGATGGTCGCCAGGAAAAAAGCTCGGACCACAGGTCAATGACGCTGCAAAAGCAGGCATGCTTTGGGGACCGTCCATCTCACGCGATGGGAAGACACTGTATTATAACGGCGGAACCGTAGATGGGATCGAGATGATACCCGTGCAATGGAAATAGCGGCGTCAGTCTCTTCGCCCCGCCGGGTTGTTCGTCTCATTGGAAAAATAGTTTCCGAATAAAAATTGTATTACTTTGAGTGAGAGATGCCCCAAACGACTGGGGATCCAATCCTGCCCGCATCTAAAACCTCTTATATGCGCAGCATCTCCCAAGTCATTGTATTTCTAATCCTAACAGGTTATTGCTACAAAGCTCATGGGCAAAAACAACCCAATATCATTTTAATATTGGTTGATGATATGGGTTATTCCGATCTCGGTTCATACGGTTCAGAAATAAAAACACCTAATCTCGACCGGCTGGCCGCGGAAGGGGTGCGGTTTACACAATTTTATAATAATTCTATTTGCGCCCCAACAAGGGCCTCCGTCCTTACAGGACAATATCCACACAAGGCCGGAGTAGGGTATTTCAATGTCAACCTTGGCCTCCCGCCCTACCAGGGCTATCTGAACAAAGAGTCCATCACTTTTGCCGAGGTATTGAAGCAGGGCGGATATCAAACCTATCTTTCAGGCAAGTGGCATGTGGGGGGCGATAGCTCTAATAAGGAATGGCCTGTTCAACGGGGCTTTGATCATGCTTTTGGATTTTTAGGCGGCGCCTCATCTTACCTGTATGGCCCCGCCGTTCAAAAAGGGATTCGTGAACCAGGACCTTTTTATGACGACAATAAAGCCATTTCATTTAGAGGTGACCCCGATTTTTATGCCACCGATAAGATCACAGATTATGCGGTGCAGTATGTAAAAGAGGCGGCAAAAACCCCTAAACCTTTTTTCCTGTATCTGGCATACAACTCGCCGCATTGGCCATTGCAGGCTAGAAAAGAAGACATTGAAAAATACAAGGGCGCATATGATATTGGCTGGGATTCACTGAGAACACGAAGATTAAAGAGGCAAATAGAACTGGGTATTATCCCTGCCACCACCAGGCCGTCTGTAAAAGAAAGCGACATTCCGGATTGGAATAGCCTCACGTATGAGGAGCAGCTCTTCTGGTCAAGGAAAATGGAAGTGTATGCCGCGATGGTCGATCGTTTAGACCAACAAATAGGACGGGTATTGGAAACCCTAAAGGAAACAAAGGCATCGGGTAATACCGTCATTTTTTTCCTGTCGGACAATGGCGCACCCGTGGAGGATGTATCCCGTTTCCAGGGTACAGTAGCCAATGAAGGCCCGGTCGGGACGGCTGGAAGTTTTGAATCGCAATATAAGAACTGGTCTTATGCGTCGAATACACCTTACCGGTCGTTTAAATCGTATGCCTATGAAGGGGGTATCCGCACCCCCTTTATTGCCTGGTATCCCACGCAAATTAAGGCAGGCGCCATATTGCAGGGGGATGGCCATATTATCGATCTGGCGCCCACCTTCTACGATCTGGCAGGCGTTGCCTATCCGGAAAAATACAAAGGCGCAAATACCAATAAATTACCAGGGAAGAGTTTGAAGGATCTTCTACTTCAGCAAACCCCTTTACAGGAGCGCCCCATATTTTGGGAGCGGGCCGGCAACCGGGCAGTACGACTCGGAAAATGGAAGTTAGTTTCCATATACCCTTCCTACCAATGGGAGCTGTATGATATTTCCGGGGACGGCGGGGAAACCCACGATCTAGCTGCTCAAAATGCAGAGATAGTAAACAAATTATCCCGTTTGTATTTTGATTGGGCAAGGGAAAATGGAGTGGTCGACTTCAATACCATAAAACCAAAGAAGCCATTGTTGCCTACACCCGATGGGAAGGGCGTTCAGGCATACTGATTACGTCTTCTGTAAATCCGATAACTAAATAAAAAGCCACTGATTTTCAGCGGCTTTATTGTTAGTATTTTCGGCTCGAATTAATACCGGCCTCGGCCTCCGCCATATCCACCGCCACCACGACGATCGTTTCCACCACGGAAACCGCCACCGCCGCCACCGCCCCTTGGCTTGTCTTCGGCGAGTTTGACAGTGAGAGTCCTACCTTCAAGACTGCCACCGTTCAAGGCCTTGATCGCTGCCTCACCGTCCGAATCGGTCGGAAATTCAACAAACCCAAAACCCCGGCTTTTACCGGTTTCCCGATCCATAATGATCTTTGCAGAACCAACGGTTCCGTAAGCCTCAAACATTTCCTGTAATTCCTGGTCGTCTACACTAAAGGGAAGACCTCCTACAAATAGTTTCACGTTAAATTTTTTTGTGAAGATACGTTTCTGATGGCAGCTTGCGCAAATGGATTTTTAAAGTTCTTTAAAGTGCTTATATTGAATCATTTATGATGCTAAAAAAGTAAAGCAAATGGCTAGGAACCCGATCGAACCCTGTTCACAGCCTATTAAAATTAACCCCCTTCGCCCGGCTTACGGAAACAGACATCTCCCTGCCTCCGGAGCGGAACACAACCTCCCCTTTCTCGCCGGAGAACCCCCCTATATCCGTAATGAACTGATCCTTGCCTGTCGGGGTCAGCGGGATCATCGTCTGCGGCGAGCGAAATAGATACAGCGAGCCCTCCTTGACAATCACGGTAAATCCTGCCTCGGCTTCTTCAGAATAATAATTGCCGGTATAAGCCTGCAGGGCCGCGGCCGAAAGGGAATAAGACGGGGCTTGGGCCGGCGAGTTCCGCGATCCCGGCCCCCCGGTGGTTCCTGACCCGGACCTGGCGAAGAAAAGCTCTTCCACTTGTTGAAAGATATTTCCCTTGCCGTCGAAGGCCGAGGTATTACTAAGCCAGGCTATGGAAAGCGCGGACGCGGGGAAAGCCTCGAGGTCGGCCCGATAGGAAGCCGTGGCCCCACTATGTTCGATCCGCAGCTGACCATATCGTTGGCTAAGGAACAGACCGGCTCCATATTCGTTGGGTTTACCGTTCGTAAGGTTATCTACAGCGAGCTGTTTGGGCAGGAGAGAAGGATTGCCCAGATGGCCGCCCAGATACCAGGCATTCCATTTAAGCAGGTCTTCGGCCGTCGTGAGGAGCCCGCCATTGCCGTAGACGTCCTCATTAGGCAGGTTGGTCTCGTAGATGTTACGGGTAAGGTCATAGGCGATGGCGCGGTCAGGCACCACCCGTTTGTGATCGTCCCGCCAGGAGGTGTGTGTCATACCAGCCGGTAAAAAAATATACTGTCTCGTGAATGCCGCCAGGCTCATACCACTGACCCGCTCCACGATGATGGCAAACAGGTTGTAGTTGGAGTTGCTGTAACCAAAAGCTTCATTGGGCGGGGTATTGAGGTGTTGCTGATGAACAATGATGTCCAGCGCATCATGGTTATTGTAGGTCTTGGTCGTTCGGGGCCAGCCGGCAATGGCGGCTATGGATCCCCAATCGCGAAGTCCGCTGCTATGGTGCATCATATACCGGAGGAGGATCGGTTTGCCATAGTCGGGTAGTTCGGGAACGTATTTGCGGACGTCGTCATCCAGCGACAACTTGCCCTGCTGTTCCAGCAGCAGGATTGCCGCCGCGGTGAATTGTTTGGAGACGGAACCAGCCTCGCTGATCGAATTTGTGGTCATCGGAATATGATGTTCCAGATCGGCCATGCCCCAGGCTTTCGAATAGATCACCTGCCCATTGCGGCTGATCGCAAGTTCGCATCCCGGGGCCTCCGAATGGTATCTTTCGAACAGGGCGTCAATGGCCCTGGCCGTGTCCGCTCCAAGTTGAGCAAATCCACAAAAGGGGAGGAAGATCAGGATGCAAATCAATAGTTTTAGGCTAGGTCTCATGTTGTGAATTTAGCAAAAACAGCCCAATAACAACGCTTTAACAGCATCTCCGCTGTCACCCGGTAATCTTTTGCGCGCCGATCCGTTCTCACATAGCAACTTAAAATCTACACAAAATGAAACTCCATCATTTGCTGTTTGCCTTCGTTTTTATCTTCGCCTCCTGCGGCCCCACCCGTCAGGCCGCTGGTCCGCGGCATCCGCACTACCTGCGTGCATTATCCGATCTGCGCGCCGCCCGTTGGATGATCGAACATCGTCCCGGTGACTGGGCTCAGTCACTGGATGAGCAGCAAGCCGTCAATCGGATCGACGCTGCCATCAATGAGATCAAACAAGCGTCGATATGGGACGGCAAGAACCTCAATGACCATCCCCCTGTAACCCAAGTGTCCGGGCAACCGGGCCGCCTTCATGCCGCATTGGACTATTTGCGGGAAGCACGCGGGGAGATCAACCTGGAGGAAGATAATGGCGCTGTACAGGGCCTGCAGGCAAGAGCCTTTCAACACATTGACGGCGCCATCGGAAGCGTAAAACGCGCCTTGCACGAGTAGCCCTCAAAATTCCCAAATGACCTGGGGGGTCATCGAGCGGTTTCCAGATCGAACGTGGTACCTTCGCCGGGGATTGATCGCACTGTGATATTGCACTGGATTGCCTTGGCAAGGTCGCGGATCAGATGCAACCCTAAACCGGTCCTGGCGTTAGCGGCCACCGTCTCATGTTGTAATGTGTGTTGGAATTCCTGTGATAAACCAGGGCCGTTGTCGCTAATAGAGAGGATCGTACGCCCATCCTTCTGAAATGCCTGCCATTCGATTTTCGCGTTACTTGACTTTTGGACGGCTTTTACGGCATTCGAGGTGAGGTTGTGCATGATGGTTTGCAGGTAGTTGGCATCGGTTGTGACCTTCAGGTTTTGAGGATTGATGAAGTTGAACCGTATGTTTTCATTCGCAGAAAAGGTTTGGGCGAGGTAATCAAACAAAGTTTCGACTTCTACAGTTTGGATTTCAGGCTTGAAATAGTCCATCTGTCCTTTACTCCACAGTAGCATGGTCTCCATAGTTTGAAGCAAAGACTCGCTGGATGCAGTGATCTTTCTTTCACGATCCTCAATTTGTTCTTCGGTAAGCAATCCTGGTTTCCTTTTTTGCAATTGGAGAAAATTAATGAGGTTGGCGACCGGGCTTCTCAGGTCATGGCTTAATATGGCGAAGAACCTGGCTTTTATTTTATTAGCCTCATCCAATTCAGTATTGAGTTGCAGCAGCGTTGTGTTCGTTCTTTTCCGGGTTAAGCTTTGGCGGTATAGAAGTGCCCCGGTTACGATCAGGAAGATTACGCTTATCAGTAGCAAGAGCATTCCCTTTTGCTGGTTGCCCAGCTGTAGTTGATTGTTCTCTATTTCCTTGTTTTTAATGTCGATGGCCCGTTGGCCTTCCAGGGCGGCTATCTTATTCTTCTGATCCTGGGAAAACATGGAGTCATTGATAGCTACATAATTTTTGTAGTTTTCCAGGGCCGCTTTATAATTGCCCCTCGTTTCTTGTAAGTTGGACATCAGTTCCTTTATGTCGGCTTCGTATTCGGGGTTATTGGTGACCTTGCAAAGCGCCATTCCCCGGACAAGGTACATCTCTGCACTGTCAAAACATACCGTCCTTTCTTTCCCGGATCTCGTCCTGCCGAGGTTATAATAATTTAGCCCCAGGTTGGCCACGTTCAGGATTGAATTTTGCGAAGAGGGGGCTATCTCGTCCAAAATTTTCTGCACTCTGAGACAGAGGACGATGGCCTTTTTCGGGTCCGGCTCTGCCGAGGCTATATTGGATAGCACAGCTACTGCCCCTAATTTATTTCCCAACTTCTCATTGATCGATAGGGCTTTTTCGAGGTTTTTGTTGGCGGAGGGTGTGTCAAGGATGTTCAAATCGATCACGCCGAGCAATTCATACGCTTTTGCGACATGGGAGAGTGCATTGGCTGCCTCGCCCTTTTTTATGGTGATCGCGGCGTATTCGGAAGCTTTTTTATAGTCCTTCTGTATGATAAATAAGGAAGTGATATTTGTTCCCAGCAATGCGGCCTGCTCATTGTTGCCGGACTCTTCAGCTATCTGGAAGGCTTTGAAATAATATTCCGAGGCTTTTGTAAAATTCGTTTCGCGCTGATAACTGCGACCGATATTGTTCATGTTCGCCAACATGAAGGGCTTGGCGTCCAGTTCTTTGTTGATGGCCAGGCTTTTTTCAAAATAGGCTCTCGCGCCGGCGTTATTCCCCGTGTCGCCGGTCAGCAGTCCCAGGCAATTGTTCATATTCGCAATGCCCCGTTTCCATGGAAGCCGCTGCGCAAGTTCCAGGCCGGTCGTCGCATATTTAAATCCTTCTTTTGGATTTAGGGTGACATATAATTGAGAGATACTCAACAAGAGTTTTACTTTGTTGGTATCTTCTTTTGCCATCGACAGCGCATGTTGCATCGAGTCGAGCGGTGCTTTTCCGGCATTTTGCGCCCGGGTGGATCCCAGGAAAAATAACAACAAAACAGTAAGCTTATAGCGCATAACAAAATGGGAGGGGTTATACGAAATCCATAATATCCTAAATTTAAGTGACTAAATTGATTAAATAAATTCCGTTGAAAAATAATGCCCGAAGCCTATCTTTATAGGAATGGCAAACAACGAATTCGACGCTATCGTCATCGGCTCCGGGATCAGCGGTGGCGTGGCCGCAAAGGAACTGACCGAGAAAGGGCTAAAGACCATCCTGCTGGAACGCGGGATGAACATCGAGCACGTCAAGGATTACACCGAGGCCAACAAGGAAGCCTGGGATTACCCCCATCGTGGCGACCGAACGCAACAGATGATCAAAGACTATCCCGTTCTCGGCCGCAAGTACCCGCTGAATGAAAGGAACCTTTCCTGGTGGGCCAGCGATAAGGACAGTCCATATACCGAGACTAAGCGCTTCGATTGGTTCCGGGGATATCAGGTGGGCGGACGTTCCCTGCTATGGGGAAGACAGACGTATCGCTGGAGCGATATGTATTTTGAGGAAAATGCAAAGCAAGGGATCGCTATCGACTGGCCGGTAAGGTACAAAGATATCGAACCATGGTACGACCACGTAGAGCGTTACGCCGGCATTAGCGGATCCCGGGAAGACCTGCCCGAACTGCCGGATAGCCTCTTCCTCCCCCCGATGGAAATGAATTGTGTGGAGAAGGACATGGCCCAAAGGATAAAGAACCTCTTCAACGGCCATCGTAAGATCATCATCGGCCGCTGTGCGCACGCCACCGTGCCGATGGAAGGAAGACAGTGCCAGTTTCGCAACAAATGCTGGTACGGTTGCCCTTTTGGCGGGTATTTCAGTACGCAGTCGGTAACACTCCCCGCCGCAATGAAGACCGGCAATCTCACCCTGCGGCCCTGGTCGATCGTGACCCAGATCCTATACGACAAGGACCGCAAACGGGCTACAGGTGTGGAAGTACTGGACGCCGAAACGATGAAAACCTACACGTACAAGGCAAAGATCGTCTTCCTCAACGCCTCTACGCTGAACAGCGCCTGGATCCTCATGAACTCAGCCACCGGTATTTGGCCCGGTGGATTGGGCAGCAGCTCCGGGGAACTCGGACATAACGTTATGGATCACCACCAGGGCTTATGGGCCAGCGGCAGGGTAGAGGGCTACCTTGATAAATATGTTTACGGCCGGCGGGCCAATGGGATCTACATTCCCCGTTTCCGGAACTTTTTTGGCGATAAAAGGGACTATCTGCGTGGGTTCGGCTATCAGGGAGGTGCCGCGCGCCGGCGGGGCGAAACAAGCGACGATTCCATCGGCGCGGGACTAAAGGAGGCCATGTCCAAACCCGGTCCCTGGACGTTCAGCATCGATGCCTTCGGGGAGATCCTTCCCTATCACGAAAATAAGATCACTCTCGACAAAACCAGAAAAGATAAATGGGGTTTGAACATCCTCGCTATGGATTGTGAGCTGAAGGAAAATGAACGGAAGATGCGGAAGGACATGCTAAACGATGCCAAAGAAATACTGGCGGCACTTGGCGTCAAAGATATCGAGGGGGTAGATGATAATGATAGCCCGTATGTTGGGCGCAGCATCCATGAGATGGGCACTGCGCGGATGGGCGCCGATCCCAGGACTTCAGTGCTGAACAAGTGGAATCAGGTTTGGGATGCGCCCAACGTGTTTGTCACCGATGGCGCCTTTATGACCTCGGCGGCTTGCCAGAATCCAAGCCTTACCTACATGGCCTTTACTGCGCGCGCAGCAGACTATGCGGTGCAGGAATTAAAAAAGAGGAATCTGTAAAATTTTATATTTCTTATGGAAAATACACCCGAAAACCTACTTGACGAATATTCCGGGGAAGGGCTGCGGCAGGTCCGGCGCAGAAAGCTCTTACCAGTTTGGATCAGGATCTTTATATGGATCTTTATGGTCTTGGGAGGCATTTCGATCCCGATCCTGATAGCTGGCCTGATGGGGATGAATGTTAGTTTAGCGCTCTATGGTTTGGAGACAAACGAAGTAACTTCAGGGGAAGGATTTTTACTCCTTTTTCTGTTTTTATATAAGGGTATCGTCTCGGCCCTGTTATGGTTCGAGCAAGGTCCTGCCGTGGTGCTGGCCATCCTCGATGCCGTTCTTGGTATCCTGATCTGCACCTGGGTCATGTTTGCCGTGCCAAGGTTTAACTTCAGACTTGAATTGGTGGCTCTGATTCCCTACCTCATCGCAATGATCAGGATCAGGAAAAAATGGTAAGCCGGACGCCGGCCATACTGGACATCCATTGTATCATAACCGTATCGCGACGGTCAGCCAGCTTTCAGGGCCAAAGCCCTGTATCAAAAACGAACAAAGCCTGTAGCGCAACAGAACGATCCTCCATAAAAATTCTACATTACCGCTCTGGATATCAGTTGCCTGCAACTCAGGCATGAACATTGAGGTTAGCCAACGAATCACTAGATAATGAAAAAAACATACTTACTGATCTTCCTCACTTACACCGTACTGTCAGGCGCCGCTCAATCCACCGCGCAATCAACCCCCACAATGCTCACCGCACCCGCCAACTGGCAATTTGAAACATTCTCCCTGCCACCGGGTTTTGCCCTAGCCGTAAAATATCACGGCCGCGAAGAACTGCGCTTTTCGCCCGGGTGGGACAAAAAGGAAGCAAGAGACTATTTTACCATAATTTGGGGCTTCCGCTTCGATGAAACCAAAAGTGTTTCACAGGAAGATATTAAGGATTTCCTACAGACCTACTTCCGGGGGTTGTGCAGCAGCACCGCCAGGAACCGCCACCTGACTCCAGTAGACAGCTCCGCCGTCAGCGTATCGCTACAAAAACCGGCCGCCGACAAACCGCAAGTTTACAACGCAACATTGCTTCTGTTCGGCGTCTTCGCGGATGGCTTACCGGTAACCCTAAACGCCGAGATCAAAGTAATGGAAGACGGCGCCCATCAAAAGACCTATCTTCTCATGATTGCCTCTACCCAGGGTAAAACAGATCCTGTCTGGGAGCCTCTGTATAAAGAACAGCGGGAATTTGTCATACCTTCCAACTAAAATACCGCATGAACACCCACCCGGTAAACCTCCTGATCCGCTTCCTCCTCGAACTGGCCATGCTGGCTGTCTTCGCCATTTGGGGTTATCGCCACTTCCCCGGTTGGCAAGGTATCACGGCGGCCATCATCTTACCTGTCGTGGCAGCGACCCTTTGGGGTGTCTTCCGCATCCCGAATGACCCGCGTCCCGCACCGGTGGCCATCCCCGGCCCGCTTCGCCTGCTCCTCGAAGGGATATTATTCGGAGGCACTGTCTGGGCCCTCGAAGACCTGGGCTATGATACCTGGGCTTGGTTGATGGCGGGGATCCTGGTTGCGCATTACCTCGTCAGCTACGACCGCACGGCAACCATGCTCCGGAACAGACCGTACAAGGGTTTCGCAAAGTGCCTTGGCCCATTTGCCATCGGCCTCACCTTCCTCTTTGCCACTTGCACCACTTCGGTCACCAAAACAAAAAATCCGGAATTTAGCATTCCCATGGCCAGCCTTGCCAGACAAATCGATAGTCTCGTTCCCGGCGGACACAAGAATCTTATAGGAAGATCGATAACGACCAATGGAAAGGATAGTTCCGTACTCGAGGTCGACATCATCAATGGCCGGGATATTCCAAAAGACGATACGCAAAAAAAGGAGCTGGGCCGGTCCATCGCGGCCGGGATCCACAATGCACTCAAGGATAAAAATGAATACAAAGCCTTTTCAGTCGTTTTTGTGAAGGTCGATTCTGGCTCTGTAGTTACTAAAAAGACCTGGAATGGTTTTACCTATCCGGCCTCGAACCTATAACCGTCGCCCGCACCGGGCTGTCTCACCCCTTTAGGATCGCGCCGATCTTTATCCGGTGCTCGGCCGGGCATACCTTCAGGATTTTCTCCCTATCGGGAGCAGGGATATTCCGGGCGCTGATCCAGGCTTCCAGCCCGGTCTTATTCACATTCTGATCGTAGTTGTGACGGATCTTGCCGTCTTCAAAAAAGGTGTAGTCGTTGTCTAGATCGCCTTTCGGCACGGAAATAGTCACTATTTCCTTGGACGCATTGGCCATTGTCAGTCGGATGATTAGAGTTCCCCGAAGGTAGTCAAAATTGGAAAAGAGTCAAAAATAGGCTAATTTAATATCGGACCGAACCACTACTAACACATGAGAAAACAGACTATCTGCCTGATAACTTTATTGGCCCTCATCACCCTTTCCGCTTATTCACAAAAGAAGAAAGCCCCCGCAGATCAATCGGCAATCCTTACACCCGACACCCTCTTCAAAGACCTGAAATGGAGAAATGTCGGCCCTTTCCGCGGTGGCCGCTCCAATACCATCACAGGTGTCACGGGCAACGACCAGCGTTACTATGCCGGTTACACCGGTGGCGGCGTGTGGCAAACGGATGATGCGGGCAACTCCTGGCATAACATCTCAGATAGCTTTTTCACGACTGGCTCCATCGGCGCCATCTCCGTGTCGGAATCCGATCCTAATGTAATTTATGTGGGAACCGGTGAACATGCCGTCCGGGGGGTTATGACCACCTATGGGGATGGGGTATACAAAAGCACCGACGGCGGAAAGACATGGAAGAACATAGGACTGGAAAAGACAAGGCAGATCTCCGACATCGCCATCAACCCGCACAATCCGGACATCGTGTACGTCGCCGCGCAAGGCGCCGTGCATGGACCAAACAATGAACGGGGCGTATATAAAAGCACTGATGGCGGCGCTTCCTGGACACGGGTCCTTTATATCAACGACAGCACCGGCATCGCTTCCCTGCAAATGGATATGACAAACCCGCGCATTCTCTATGCCACCTCCTGGGAACATCGTCGTTACCCCTGGACGGTCGTCAGCGGAGGCCCGGGTTCGGGGATCTGGAAATCCGTGGATGAAGGCAGGACCTGGCAACGCCTCAAAGCCGGCTTACCCGAAAAAATGGGCAAGATCGGCCTCGCCGTATCGCGGGCAAATCCGGAACGAATATTTGCCATAGTCGAGACTGATAGGGCCAAGGCCGGCCTTTACCGCACCGATGACGGTGGAAAAACCTGGTCGCTGCATGGCCAGGGTCCTGACCTCGTTGGCCGTGCCTGGTATTATATGAAAGTTAGCGCCGATCCAAAAAATCCGGATGTGGTATATGTTTTAAACTGGCTGGTGCAAAAGTCCATCGATGGCGGCAACAGTTTCCGGCCGATCAAAATTCAACATGGCGATACCCATGCCTTGTGGATCAACCCGCACGATGCGGGAAACATGGCACTGGCCGATGATGGCGGCGCACAGATCACATATGACGGCGCGAGCTCCTGGAGCTCGATCAATAACCAGCCCACCGCGCAATTCTATCGGGTAAACGCCGACAATCAATTTCCTTATAAGCTTTATGGAGGCCAGCAGGACAACACTTCCGTAATCATTTCCAGCCGCAACAACAAAGGGGAGATAACCGAACGCGACTGGACCTTCGGACCCGGCGGTGAATCCGCCTACCTGGTCTTCGATCCCAATGCACCCAATATCGTCTATGGCGGCGGATACCAGGGTTTTATCGACCGTATGGATATGAAGTCGGGCGAAGTGAAAAGCATCCAGGTTTATCCCTCCAACATGATGGCCAATACCCCGGTGAAAATGAAGTATCGGTTCAACTGGAACTTTCCGGTGATGGTCTCGCCGCATGATCCGCACATCGTCTATCATGCCGGCAACCGGCTTTTCCGTAGCAATAACGCCGGCCTGAAATGGGATGTGATCAGCCCGGATCTGACACGAAACGACTCCTCAAAGCAAGTCGACGGCGGCAAGCCGTTCACCAACGAAGGAGCCGGCGGAGAAGTGTACAATACCATCTATTACGTGATGGAATCTCCCCTGGAGAAAGGCGAGCTGTGGACCGCCAGCGACGATGGACTGGTTTATCTCACCAGGGACAATGGCACAAACTGGACGAATGTGACGCCCGCCGGCTTGCCCGAATGCCTCATCCAGAGCATCGAACTTTCTTCGGCAGACAAGGGCACAGCCTATATCACCGGTACGCGGTATAAATTCAATGATTTCGGGTCTTATACGTACAAAACGGTTGATTATGGTAAATCTTGGACAAAAATTGCCGACGGCATCCGCAACGACGATTTCCTCAAAGTGATCCGCGAAGACAACAAGAACAAAAACATCCTCTATGGCGGTGCCGAACGGGGATTCTATATCTCTTTCAATGCCGGCGCTTCCTGGCAGCCCATGCAGTTGAACCTCCCGGTGGTGCCCGTCACTGACCTCCTGATCCATGGCAATGACCTGGTGGCTGCTACCGCCGGTCGCGCGTTCTGGATCCTCGATGATCTTGGCGCCATCCAGCAGCATGGGGCGGGTAACGCTCCTAATACGGTAAAATTATTCCATCCCAAACCATCCTATCGGTATGGCGCGGGAACCTCGCTCCCGGAGAAGGACCCACGGGCAGGGCAGGACGCTCCAACCGGCGTCATCTTCGATTACAATTTGCCGGAGATCACGGAGAAGGACACCGTCACTTTGTCGATCTATGGCCAGGATGGAAAACTGGTAAGGGTCTATAGCAATCAAAAAGATTCCGGCTTCACCACCTATCCCGGCGGCCCCGCGCCCGCTCCTTTATTAAAAGTTACCAAAGGACATAACCGCTTTCTCTGGGATCTTCGGTGGTTATCATTGACCCCCGATATCAAAGGTCAGTTCATGTCTGCCCCCTACCGCGGCGCAATGGTGCGGCCCGGGGAGTACAAAGCCATTCTAAAGGCAAAAGGGCAAAGCTCGGAAACATCCGTTACCCTGCTGCCGAATCCATTGATCGAGGGGCTTACGGATTCCGACTGGGCCGAGCAGAATACGATGCTGGATCGTATCAGGACCGATATTTCGGACGTGCATAGCGCCATCAATAGCATGCGTAAGGTGCGTCAGCAACTCCTTGCGCAGGCCGATGTCTATGCCAGTGTGAAAGGCGCCGACACACTCGTGAAGGAAGCAAAGCGGATCGCAAAAAACCTTGAGGATTGGGAGTCGAATGTGCTCGAGACAAAGGCGACGGGCGGGCAGGATCTGATCAACTATGCCGCAAAGCTAAATCTCGAATTCTTTTCGCTATACGGCTATGTCGACGTCGCCGATCCACGCGTCACGGCCGGTGCCAGGGAACGTCTGGCCGATCTGGAACAGCAATGGTCCGCCGCAAAAGAAAAACTCGCCCCCATTAAAGTGTCTATCGCAAAATACAATGCACTCGTTCGTGCCAAACAGGTAGATGCGGTACCCTATTGATTGAAGCTACCTGGAATAAGGGCCGATGGCCAATTCAAAGGAATAGCCCTTTTCGACGCCCGAAAAATCCGGCTTCAGGAAATGGGAAGTGAGCAGCAATCGATCGGCCACTCGCCGCATCGATAAATAATGGAACATCGGCTTGTAGCCGAACGCGATATCGGGTATCCGTGTGGCGGAGGTATCCAATGGCTGGTGAAGTCCGCCACCCCCGCCGACGACCAGGAAATTTTTTCCACCTCGGGTGAAATGCTCAAAGGCATGCGCATGGCCCGTGATAAAAAGCCGGCATTTAGCCGTTTGCATAAAGGCCGGTAGAAAATAACGTTGCACGGGCACGGAAGAGCCGGCGATCCGGCTATTGGAATAAGGCGCATGATGGCAGCTCACGATGATTGTTTGGATAGAAGGATTGCTGTCCAGCGCTTTAAGCGTTGCCGTGTACCAGCGCTGCTGCGTTTCGATCTCGGCGGCGGTTAATTTCTTGAAATTTGAATTTAATAGCACGATCGCCATCGAGTCGACGAGACTCACATATCCGACGTTCACATGATCCGGGAATCTGCGCTGAAAGTTTATTTCACCCTTTCTCCTGCTCCATAGCAGATCGTGATTTCCTAATAGCCCGTGAACGGCTATATTTTTCTTTACACAGCTATCCAGGAACCTGTCTGTCGAATGCCACTTACGATCACTGGATCCAAGTGCCACCACATCCCCGAGCATATAGATGGCCTGCGGTTTTTCTTTGAGCATGTCGGCCAACAATAACGACGTGGCCTTGACATTGTGGTTTGGATGTAGCCGGATTTCTTCCAGCAGTAACGGTTGCTGGGTATCACTTATAAGATCGATCTCTACGGTCTGCGCGATCGATAGCTGGGGGATAGCCGAAAGGCAGAGCAGGAGCAGGCTTATCATTCGGGCCATCCTCAAATATATAACTAGAACTCCGGTTTATTGCCGTATCTTCCCTCTATGCTAAAACACCATCTCTTCCTGCTTTTCGCCGCAGCGTTTAGCACCGCGGGTTACACCCAGAAATTCCAGGTAACCTATCCCGCCGCCGTTCTCAACGGCCCATTTACCGGGAAGGTGATCCTCTACCTCAATAAAGAGAACAGGAATCCCAAGGACGCTATGGCCGATCTGGAGGTCTTTCCCTGCTTTTCCATCGACGTAAAGGACGTAAAGCCCGGCGCCACGGTCACGTTTGACGACAAGGCAGCAGCTTACCCAGCCAAATTATCCGACATCGAAAGGGGCGAATATTATGCACAGGCCGTTTGGGACCGGAACCTGGGCGGACGGGCGATTGCGGCGAGCCCGGGTAACCTATATTCTTTACCCCAAAAGTTCAGGCTGACAAAAGATGCTAATGCGTCGTTCAGCCTCAACTGCGATCAGGTTGTGCCGCAAGTAACATTCACCGATACAAAATTCGTAAAGGAGCTAAAGGCGCCTTCGCCGCTTCTATCGAAATCCCAGGGAAAGGCGATGACCGTAGATGCTGCCGTCCTCCTCCCGAAGGAGTATTATACTCAGCCGCAGCGGCAATTCCCCGTGCAGTTTATCGTATCCGGCTATGGCGGCGATTATCATCGGTTTTCAGGAGATACCACGGCGTTCAGCAGACCCTTCGATACCGTCTCCTGCATCACCGTCTTCCTGGATGGCAATTGCGCCGGTGGCCATTCTGTCTATGCCAACAGCGATAACAACGGTCCCTGGGGCGACGCTCTCACCACCGAATTCATCCCGCAGCTGGAAAAGACCTATCGCTGCAATGGAGCTCGGCTCCTGAGGGGACATAGCAGCGGGGGTTGGACGGTCCTCTGGTTACAGACACATTATCCCGAGGTGTTTGCGGGTTGCTGGTCAAGCTCGCCGGACCCCGTCGACTTCCGGGATTTCCAGCGGATCAACCTTTATGAAGAAGAGAACGACTACTATAGAAAGGACGGTTCTCAGCACGTGGTCGCCACCATCGCGGGGTATTTTCCCGTGGCAACAACGAAACAATGTTACCAGCAGGAATTTGTACTCTACCGTGGCGAACAGATGCATTCATTTGACTACGTGTTTGGTCCAAAAGGTCCCAACGGTCAGCCGGTACCGATCTGCGACCCCGTCACAGGGGCCATCGACAAGTCCTGCTTCGAACATTGGAAGGCCTACGATATCTGCGCCTATCTGCGCAACAACTGGCCGGCCCTCGAGAAAGGGCTGCAAGGCAAGATCCGCGTATCGGTAGGCAACCAGGACAATTTTCTGCTGAACTATGCCGTGCACCTGCTCGACGACGAAATGAAGAAGCTCGATACGCACTTTGTCTTTGGGTACTACCCAGGCGATCATTTTACGGTGGGTACACCGGAATACTCGACAGCAGGGACGACGTTTCTGGCGGATCGATACAATCAGTGGAAAGCGTGGCACTGATCAGACTTTCCCTTGAGATCGCGTCACTGCCCCCAAACATTATTTCCCCGATCCATATCCGGCAGCACCCCATCGGCGTCCAGCACTACCTTATCGATCTTCGTCGTCGAAGCGTATTTGAAGGTCCAGCTACCGCCCCGATACCAGATATTCACGGGCAATTGGACTGTCTCCACGCGGCCATTGCCCTGCGTAATGGTCGCCGCAACAGGCATGATCATTTGCCCCTTGTTTTCGATCGTGATCAATGCTCCTTTCGCCGGGTCGCCGCCGACATAGGCTACCCCCGTCACCGCCTGGTCAAGTTTCCAGGTGGTGAAGAACCATTCCTTCCAGAACCAGTTCAGGTCTTCCCCGGTAGCATTGTTAATGCAATGGAAAAAGTCATAGGGAGTCGGATGCTTGAAGGCCCACGCTTCCGTATATTTCCGGAAGGCATAATCAAAACGTTCCTTGCCCACGACCACCGTTCGCAACAGGTTGAGGCCATAAGCCGTCTTGCCATAGAATTGATAGTGCTGCTCCTCCGTCATCGCATCCGAAACCGTCATTAGCGCGTCTTTATATTGCATGAACTGCCTATAATCACGGGAGGCAAAGAACGCCTTGTCGAAATACGCCGGAGCATTCACATACTCCCCATGGTTGAACAGGTCCGTCGCGATATAATTGACGTACGTATTAAAACCTTCGTCCTGCCACATGTATCTTCTTTCATTACTTCCCACGATCATCGGGTACCAATTGTGACCGATCTCATGCGCGATCAAAAACCACAGCCTGGCCTTCACTTCGCTATAGTTGTTGAAGATCAGCCCGGGATATTCCATGCCCGGCGTGATGCCCGCACTGCTGATCGCCACGTTCCAGGGATATTCAAAGAGGTTTTTTGAATAGGTCTCCATGCTGGCCTTCAGGTATTCGGTCGATCGGGTCCAGGCCGTGTCCCCGGCGCTTTCCACCGGATAACAGGACATCGCCAGCGCCTTCCGGCCTGAGGGCAGATTTACCCTGGCGGCATCCCAGATCATCGCCTTACCGGCCGCCCACGCCACATCCCTTGTATGCTTCATGGAAAAATGCCAGGTAAGATTTCCCTTTGCAGCAGGCCGGGTACTGGCCTTCCCCGCTTCATCGGCGCTGACAATGGTGACCGTTTGATCACTGACCGCCGCTGCCGCCAGTCGTTTTATTTCGACGGCTGTCAGTACCTCCACCGGATTTTGCAGATCGCCCGAGCCATAGACGATCATCTCCGCCGGGGCGGTGACAAAATATTCATAGTCGCCATAGTCGCAATAAAATTCCCCCAACCCCATATAGGGCAAAGTATTCCACCCTTCCACCTCATCAAAAACGCACATGCGCGGATACCACTGCCCGATCTGATAAACAACCCCGTTCCTGGTGTATTGCCTTCCAAACCGACCCGCCCCGTCGAGCGGGATCTTGAAATGGAAACGGATCTTAACGGAAACCTTACCCCCCTTGGGCGATACAGGCTTGTCAAGCCGAAGCTGCATTCTTGTGTCGTTGATAAAGGGGACGACAGGATAGGTTTTATCGCCTTGCGTGATGGCAACATCTTTTATCTCGTACCCCCCGGTGCCGGTTCCCCCAAGGATCTCGAAATAGTCGCCTGGATATTTGGTCGCCGAAACGGCCCTGGAAGAAGGCTTGAAGATATTCTGGTCCAGCTGCAGCCAAAGGTAGTCCAGCGCATCGGGACTGTTATTGGTATAGCTGATCGTTACGTCGCCGGTTACGGACGTGTCTGCCTCGCTAAAGGTCACATGGATCAGGTAGCCCGCTGCGTTTTGCCAGTAATCGGGGCCGGGAACTCCCTTCGCGGACCGAAGTCCATTTCCCGTCGGCATTGTAAAAGTTTGCGTAAACAGATCATGCGGATTGTAGCCTGCCGCGTCATTGGTTCCGGTTTGGGCACTCAGAAAGCAAATGTTCAAGGCCGTAAATAAAGACAGTACAAATCTTCTCATCACAGTGGTTTGATAAGAAGGTAATTTAGGATATTTCCCTACAATAATTTCAATCCGCTGATAATCAGTCGATTTTTTCCTACAATCGGCGCGCTATTCCCCGTGGCCGACTATTTGCATTCCTTTAAAGGCATACTCTCATCAACTTAAAATTTTTGTTATGAAAAAGAAAAGCACCCTTATAACAGCAGTACTTCTCATGATATTCTCAGGCCTGTTCTTACCACGCGTGGTAAAAGCACAAAGCGAATCCCAGGAGCGGATCATTACTGATAGTAAAGAAGCGAAATCCTCCTTTCTAAAATCAGACCCTTCCATGGAAAATCTCTTCAAACATTCGTCTGGATATGTGATCTTCCCTAACGTAGGCAAGGGTGCCGTTGGAGTAGGTGGCGCTGCAGGCAAAGGAGCGGTTTATCAACGGGGAGTTACTGTCGGTACCTCCCAGATGATCCAGGTGACCGTTGGCGCCCAGGCCGGAGGCCAGGCCTATCGCGAAATTATCTTTTTTGAGAACAGAGATGCCCTCGACCGCTTCATGGCGAATAAGGTCGAATTCAGCGGCCAGGCCTCCGCAATCGCAGTCAAGGCAGGGGCTTCCGCAAACGCGAACTATCGTAATGGCGTAATCGTATTTTCACAGGAAAAGGGCGGATTGATGCTCGAGGCCTCCATCGGTGGGCAAAAATTTTCCTATAAGGGACTAAAGTAAGGAGCCGAAATGAATAATCTAAGCGACGACGAGGCAGCGATCAGGGCGGTCGAAGAGCGGTTTACCGCCGCCTTCAACGCAGGGGATATCGATGCGATAATGAACAACTATGTCCAGGATAAAAGCCTCGTCGTTTTTGACGTGGTTCCACGAACGAACTATACCGGCGCCGACACATATCGTGAGAATTGGATGGATTTCTTTACTCACTTTAAAGGAAGGCCAAGGATCGACATCACTGATCTTAGTATCTCGGTGGAGGGCAACCTCGCGTTCAGTCGTAGTTTCCAGCATGTCACAGGCACCGACAAAAAAGATCAGCCCGTTGATCGTTGGGTGCGCGTTACCGATGGGTATCGAAAGATCGGCGACAAGTGGCTGATCGTGCTCGAACATGTTTCAATGCCGGTCGAGCTGCACTAGGGGATAAAATTCAAGCCGCTGCATCGCAGCGGCTTTTTACTATCTTCACACCCAAACCAACCCCCTCCACACCAATAACAGAACACAAAAATGGCAAAACCGGACAGCCCACCGCCGGTGCCATCCTGATCACCTTGCTGACGGCGAGCTATCAAAGCATCAGGACCGCATTGACAAATCCAACAAAGAGCTTGAGGGCTGAATAAGGATCAATTGCTCCAGCTATTATCCTTCTCATTCGCGTCCATAAAGATCCCTCCGTCAAGCGTTAACGATTTTACCGTCTTGTCGGTCTTGATTTTCACGGTTGTTCCTTTTTGATCCTTTTCCCAAACAGCCGGCGTCTGATGAAAACGCTCCGTCGTACCATCCTCATAAGTCGCCACCACATCAAATGGAACGGCAAACCCTCCAATATTCCTGATCGACAACGTATATCCCTTGCCGGCTTTATCCGCCTTCACCAATCCCAGATCGATATAGCCCGGCGTATAGAACCAGTTATAAAAGAACCAGTCCAGATTCCTACCCGCCCCCTTGCTCATCGAGTAAAAATAGTCCCAGGGAATTGGGTGTTTTCCGTTCCAGTTATTCATATAGTTGTGTAAAGCCTTCTTGAACAACTCATCCCCCAGCAGATCCTTTAAGGCAAGATAGCTCAACGAGGGCTTTCCATAAGCGTTATTGCCCCCGCCAAACGTAACGTCCGGGCTCGGGGTAATGATGGGGTTTTCCTTATCGTGCGGGCCATGGATCCAGCGGGTCACGCGGAAGGATTTATAGAATTGGTCAGCCGCCTTTTGCCCTTTTTCGACGATCCCGATCAGGTATTCAAAAGTAGTCGCCCATCCTTCGTCCATAAAAGCATAACGGCTTTCATTGGTGCCCATATAAAAGGGAAAATAGGTATGAGCCTGTTCATGATCCTGCACCAGTTCCGCAAAACCCAGATCGGGTGCATGGCTGTCATTGATCATCATGGGGTATTCCATATCGGCAAATCCCTCAAAAGCGTTGGATTTTGGATAGGGGTAGGCAACACCCGGCCAGTTATTCGAGAACCATGCCAGCGAGTATCTGCCGAATTGCACCGAGTGATGAAAATCTTCTGACGAGTCGTTGAATGCCGCCTGCATACTCGTGCGCCGCCCCGTTTTGCTGTCGACCACAACACTCCCGCCGTCCCAGTCATAATGGTCGCTGACCCCGATTGCCACATCGCTGACATTCGAGGCAGCCCATTTCCAGGTATTGGTGGCATTTTGAGCGGTCACTTTCTTGCCGGCGATGTCTTGTTGGCTCGCGATATGGATCGTAGAGTCGCTTGTCAGGGACTCCTTCAGTCGCGCTGCCGTCTCCGGTTGTAGCACTTCGTTAGGATTTTGCAACATGCCCGTTGCCCAGACCATAAAGTCTTTCGGCACCGTTACATCCACATCATAGTCATTGAAGTCGTTGTAAAACTCCAGGGAGCCGATATGCGGCTGTGTGTCCCACCCCATATAATCATCATAGACCGAGACGCGCGGATAAAAATAGGCGATGTAGAAGCTGGTCGAATCGATCACGCCGTCGCGCCCGCGTCTCTTCGAGAGGTTATAGTGCCAATTAATGGCAAGTCTTATCGAATCATGGGGCATCAACGGTGCGGGAAGGTCGATCATTTGATTCGTGGTCGTCGCCTTTTCGTTTTCCCAGGCTGCCTTGGCCCCATTGATCATCATTTCGTCGATCTTGATCCCCGCGGACGTATCCACTGATCCTCCCCGGCCTCCACCCCGGTGAGCATTGACGATCAATTTCATGTTTAGAGTCCTCAGCGTATCCGGACTATTGTTGGTATAAGAGATCTGTTCTACGCCGCTGATCAGGTTGCTTGGCGGTGCTACCGTTAAGGAAATATGATAATGCGCGTGGTTCTGCCAGTACTTCTTCCCGGGCTTACCGCTAAGGGAGCGGGTATCATTGGCATATGCCTTTTGGATCTCGGAAGGCATCGTGAGCGTCTGTGCTTCTGCCTGCAGGAAGACCAGGGACAGAAGAGGGAAGAGGAGGAGTTTTGACATGGCCGGTCGTTGAATTTATTGGTGAATTTATAAAATTATCCTGGCTTTAGGTTAATCCTCACCAATTACTATATTCGCTTCATGAAAACCCGCGTTGTCAAACGACTTCTTTGCATCTTGCTCCTAGTATCGGGAACACAGCACTCCCGGGCGCAACATGCCTATATGGACTCTTTGCAATCCTGGCGAAAGAATTACATCGAGACCCACGAATTACTAAAAACTCCCGAGCAGCGCAGCCTGCTCCGGTTCTTTCCTCTTAGCCCCGAATACAGCGTGACCTGTTCTTTCGAAAGACTGGCTGATAGTGCGTGGTTCCCCATGCAGACTTCCGGGAAGGTTAAGACAGCAAGGAAATATGGGCGGCTCACTTTCAGGCTGCATGATACCACGATGCATCTCATCGTATTTCAGTTGCAGATGCTCCTGCAAAAACCGGAAACCCGGGACTATCTGTTCGTAGGGTTTACCGACGTGACAAGCGCCGTCGACTCCTATGGCGCCGGTCGGTATATCGACTGCACCATTGGCGATATACACAACAATCGGCTGGAACTCGATTTCAACAAGGCCTACAACCCCTATTGCGCCTACAGCTCAGGATATAATTGCCCCATTCCCCCAAAGGAGAACGATCTGCCGGTTGCAATTCTCGCCGGAGAAAAGAATTACGCGGGAAAGGTGCACTGATTTGAATTTCCCGGACCATGGAGTCCAATGTCAAACCTTACACTTATCTGGCCATCGGCTCCCGTCGATCACCCCTACTTCGTCACCACCATCGTACACATCACCCTCACATCACTTACATTCACCGTCTTGAACGGCTCCAAAAACGACAGCCCATTTTTTGACATACACTCCGCCAGCAAAGCCCTCGTCAGCAAAAACCGCCGCGAGCCGTCAGGAATAACATACACCCCATCTCCGACGAGCCGAACCTTATCTTCGATCCCGATATCCGAGGTCATTCGGATAAAAAGCGAACCACCCGGCTTCAGTACCCGGACCATTTCCTCCAGCATCCGGTGAAAATGCCGGGTATCCCGCGCAAAATGCAGCACCGCGCTGCTGATGACATGATCGAATTGCGAACTATCGTACGGAATCTGATCTACTCCCGCAACGCGAAACCTTTCTGCCATCGACGGATGCCGCCCCACCACCGCATGCTGCCCCGCCGCGGTCTCCTGCCGCTCCGCCGCCGCACGCTGCCCCGTCACCACATGCTCCCCCGCCACGGCTTCAAACCGCCGCGCCACATCGGCAATAGCATCCGCATCCTGGTCCACACCATAGGCAGCAATGCCGCTATACAAAAACCAATGCAGGTTCCGCCCGCGGCCGCAACCCGCGTCCAGCACCACATCCCCCGGCTTATACCTGCCCTTCATGATCTGATCTACAAGGTAAATGTCAGTGGAACCTATTATTTCGGTGATCGATTGCATGATTAAAGGTACTTTTTCCCCGATCCACACAGACTATTTTTTTTACTTATACGTTAGAGCAGCGAACAGCCTAAGATTCACCAGCCTAACGCCAAAACCTATTCGCCAGTCGCAGCTATGATTACCCGTTTGACCAAAACCCTAACACTCCTTGGCCTATTTTTCGTTTGCTTTCACTGCAAAACTTTAGCAACCGTTTATTATGTTAACGCTTCCAACCCCACGCCGGGGTCGGGAACGACCTGGGCCACTGCGTTCACGGACTTCAATGCCGCACTGACCGCCGCAACCGGCGTCTTTGATCAGATCTGGGTGGCAAAAGGGACTTATTACCCCACGACCACGACTAATCGCGCGGCGACCTTTACTATCGCAGGTGGAATTCCCATCTACGGCGGGTTCAACGGCACCGAAACCGCGTATACCCAGGCCAATCCAACCGCCAACCCCACCATTCTCAGCGGCGATATCGGCATTCCCGGCAACCCAACGGATAACTCCTATCACGTCGTGACCTATTATATGCCCACAGCCGGGTCAAATCTCACGATGGACGGATTTACCATCACTGGCGGCTATGCCGACCAGGGCTATCCCGGCAGCACAACCCCGTCCCTCGGCAACACCGGTGGGGGCTTCCTCGAATACTCCATCAACGGCCAGATGGCCAGCGCCTCGATCTCGCACTGCACGTTTACCAACAATTTTGCCGTCTATGGCGGTGGTTTTGGCGTCTACGGCGATGCAAGTTCGACTTTCTATGGTCTCGTCTATTGCTCCTTCACCAACAACACCGCCTGGTCGGGTGGGGCAGTGGCATCCCTCGGTTTCAACGTCAACTGGAGTAATGACGAGATCGATCAGAGCACATTCATCGGTAACATCAGCCTCAACAACCAGGGTTCGGCCATCACGACCATGAACACCAACGGTACCGCCGGCTACGCTATGCTGACCACCGTCACCAATTGCATCTTCTATAACGATGCCCAACCCCAACTCTATAATCAGTGTACAGCCGGTACCGGTTCCCTTCAAGTCTATTGCAGCATCATCTGGAATTCGGTAGCCCCCTACACCGGTCCCCTATCCGGTGGCAACAGTGTTCTTATCGACATCTGCGACCTCGATCTGGTGACTCCCCTCAGCTCCAACCTCGACATCGACCCTCAGTTCACCAATGCCGCCGCCGGCGACTTCCATGTTCCGCATTGCAGCCCCCTGATCGATCAGGGTTTTACGACCGACGGTTTTAACATCGGCAAAAAAGACCCCGATGGGAATCCCCGCATCCTTGGCCCCAAGACGGATATAGGATTATACGAATCGCAATTGCCCGCATCCCCCACGGCCCCCACCGTGACGTACTGCCAGTATCAGGCCGCCGTTCCTTTGACCGCCACCGTAGCCGCCGGCAACAGTATGCTCTGGTACACTGCGTCCACGGGCGGAACGGGCTCGACCACCCCGATCACCCCGTCCACAGCCACCGCAAGCGCTTTCCCCACCTATTACTACGTTTCTGCAGTGGATGCCAATGGTTGCGAAAGCTCTCGTTATGGCATTGCCGTCACGGTCAATGCCGGGGCGACGGCGCCCACCGCCCCTTCACCGACTTACTGCCTGAATGCCACCGCTACGGCTCTTACTGCCACCGGCTCCAACCTGCTTTGGTACACCGCATCTACCGGCGGTATCGGTGATCCCACCGCGCCGACCCCGGCAACCACTGCTACGGGGACCACAACTTATTACGTGACCCAAACGCCCGCATCCAGTTGCGAAAGCGCACGAACACCCGTCACCGTTACCATTTCCGCGGCCGCGGCTGCCCCCACGGCCACTGCAATATCCTATTGCCTGAATTCCACCGCCACGGCCCTTACCGCTACCGGCACAAACCTGCTCTGGTACACCGCATCCACCGGCGGCACCGGAACCCCCACGGCCCCAACCCCCGCCACTACCAGCGCGGGATCCACGGACTATTACGTCACCCAAACTCCGGCAGGCAGCTGCGAAAGCAGCCGCACCCCGCTCACCGTCACGATAAACCCCGACGCAACTGCGCCGGGCACAACGCCTGAAAACTATTGTCTGAATGCCACGGCCTCGCCGCTTACGGCCACCGGCACAAACCTCCTCTGGTACGCTGCGTCCACCGGCGGCACCGGCACCCCCACGGCCCCGACACCGGCCACCACCAGCGCGGGAACCACCGACTACTATGTCTCACAAACTCCTGCCGGCAGCTGTGAAAGCCCCCGCTCGTTAATCACCGTGACCATCGGCTCACCTGCGTCGGCACCCGGAACCGCACCGCAAACCTATTGTCAGAACACGACGGCTGCGCCGCTCACGGCCACTGGCACAAACCTGCTCTGGTACACCGCATCCTCCGGCGGCACCGGAAGCTCCACGGCCCCGACGCCCGTCACCACCAGCGCGGGATCCACCGACTACTATGTCTCGCAAACCCCGGCCGGATCCTGCGAAAGCAGCCGTACGCCGCTCACGGTTACAATAACACCCGGCGCAACTGCGCCAGGCACCACCCCGGAATCCTATTGTCTGAATGCGACGGCCACGCCGCTCACGGCCACCGGCACAAACCTGCTCTGGTATACCACCGCCACCGGCGGCACTGGCAACCCCACCGCCCCGACACCGTCGACCACCAGCGCGGGAACAACCGACTACTACGTCACCCAAACCCCGGCCGGTAGCTGCGAAAGCAATCGCTCAGCCATCACCGTGACCATCGGATCACCGGCTGCTGCACCAATCACGGCGCCGGAAACTTATTGCCAAAACGCGACGGCCACTCCACTCACGGCCACCGGCGCAAACCTGCTCTGGTATACCACCGCCACCGGCGGCACCGGCACCTCCGCCGCGCCAACACCCTCCACGACCAACTCCGGCTCCACAGATTATTATGTCACCCAAACTCCGGCCGGCAGTTGCGAAAGCAGTCGTACACCCCTTACCGTTACCATTAATCCGGATCCCAAAGTAGGGATCGCTCCCCCTCCGACCTCTCTTTGTCTGGGAGTCGATATTCCCCTTGAGGCCTATGGGGCAAAGTTCTTCCAATGGAGCCCCGCCACGGATCTGTCAAACCCCGACATCGGCAACCCCGTGGCAAAACTGGAAGGCAATATTCAATATACGGTCACCGGCACCGACGACAACGGCTGCTCGGCTACCGCGAAGATCACGCTGGACGTCACCCCCGACTGCCTGGCCTATTATATCCCCGACGCCTTCACACCCAACGGCGATGGCAACAACGACCTGTTCCGCGTAAAGACCGGCGACGTCCCGAAAACTTCGTCCTTGATCATTTTCAATCGGTGGGGAGCCAAGGTCTTCGAAAGTCAGGACATCGGCGCCGGTTGGAACGGCACCTTCGGTGGCAACAAGGCGCCTACCGGAACATACGTCTATATTTTCCAGGCCGTAACCTCCGCGGGCACCCCCGTGAAAAAACAAGGGACACTCATTCTCATTCGCTAAAAACCTGATTCGCCCAAACCCCCGATTCGCTAAAAAACCTTTGATCATCCTGCCTTTCCACTGGTCCGTTCTTGCCCGACGGTAATGGCCCCATTTTTTTATATTGGGTAGGTGAAGCACCACGCCCACCTACTACTGCTTTTTTTCGGCCTTCTGGTCGCAGCGCGCCCAACCCCGGCATCCGCGCAACCAACTGCAACCACCAAATTGACGACAACCACCACGCCGGGGTCAACAACCCTCACCCAATTCCCCGCCACCGACTACCTCGCCGAAGACATCGATTACGACCCCACGACAAACACCTTCCTGTTCACCAGCATCCTCCATCACGCCGTCTACCGCCTCACCCCCGGCGGCAAATGCCGCGAATTCGCCCGATCTCCCAGCAACTGGCCCCTCATGGCCATTAAGATCGACCATCGACACCACCTTGTATACGCCACCGAGGTTGCCCTGCCCGGGTTCGACGGAATTCCCGACACGGCAATAGGCCGGTCCGCCCTTTGCTGTTTCGATCTAAAAACTGGGAAACTAAAACAAAGATTCGAGGCGCCCGGGAAGGCGCAATGGGGCGACATGGTTCTCGACGCCCAGGGCAATCCCATCGTCTGCGACGGACGATCCGGCGCGATCTACCGGCTCGATCAAAGCAGCTCGCCGCCCCGTCAAAGCAACTCGCAGGTCAACAAAAACAACTCTCAGGTTAATAAAAACAACTCGCAGGCCAACCAAAACATCTGGCAACGCCTGGACAAAGGCGATCTCACTTCACCCCAGACTCCTACAGTCACCTCCGACGGCAAACACCTCATCATTCCCGACTATGAGCGGGGACTCGCCCTCATGACTATCGCAACAGGCGAGATCTCCTGGATAAAGGACGATTCCGCACATCCCTGCACCCTCACCGGCATCGACGGCGTCTATCTCCAAGACCAATCTCACCCCGCCGCACAACCGCAACCCGCAACCCAACCCGCCGCACAACCCCAACTCGCAACCCAACACCATCTCTTCGTCACGCAGAACGGCGTTCAACCGGAACGCGTCCTGCAAATAAACCTCGACAACACAAACCCCCACGTTACAGGCTGTACCCTCATCGAACCGGCACCCGCCACCCCCTCCCTCACCGAAACTACCTCCCCCTCTCACGCCGGGAGCGCCACCCACGGCGCCAGCGCCATGCCGCCACTCGGCGAACCCACCCACGGCGTCCTCGCCCACGGCAACTTCTACTACATCGCCAACTCTGGCTGGGATGTCCTCGACCGCCACGGCATCGTCAAACCCGGCGCCCGCATGACCCCGCCCAGGCTCATGCGCTATCGTCCCTGATGGGCCACTATACTATCCGGTTCTCCGTCGAATAACTGCATCGATCATTATCCAGACTGCCCCCGTCATTATCCAAACATCCGCGAAATTAAACACGCCACTACGCAGGGACAGCACCCCCACATTCATGAAGTCCGTCACATGCCGGTCGAAGATCAATCGATCCAGCACATTCCCCATCCCGCCTGCAAAGATCAGACTCATCGCAGTCAATCGCCATCGCGGGAACTCCCGCGCATGAAGGGCAACATAGCCGAACATCCCCGCCAGCACCACCAACGGCAAGACCCCCAGTACCCAAAAACTTACCCGCGGATCCAGATCATCCCACATACTCATTGCCGCGCCGGTATTCTCCACGTATTCCAGCCGGACACTGTCGTGAAAAAAACTCCGTGCCGGCTTGTTCCGGAGAAATTCTTTGGCCAGGTCCTTGCTCGCCCGGTCCCAGCTGATCAACGACAGGGATAGCGTGCAAAAGAGCAGGATGCGGGGATTAAACGGGGACTTCATGTTCCATTGGTCGCACCGGCTCTTGAATTGTTACACCCGGCTCCCGGGTTATTACGCCCGCCGTCGCGCCATCTCCTGCCGCGCCACCCGCCGCTGCGCCACCCGCCGCCAGCGCGCCACCCGCCGGCGGAATATATTCGTCCCAATGCGCTACCGTATTCTTATTCATATCCACGGGGTAATTTCGCCGCACCCGCTTATACATATAAAATCCATTCATCGCCATCGCCAGCAACAACGCCCCCGGCCGCAACGAAACCAACGCCCTCAACACGCGCCGCACCGAATAGCGCACGGAGAAAGCTTTCTTCCACAGATTCCGATGCGCCTGCAACAATTCCGCCGCACTCATTTTCTTAGGCTTAAAAGCCACATTATATCCATTGTAGAACTGCCAGCCCTTATCCAGCATCCGCCCCTCCTTCAACAACTCTTGATAGACAGGCGTCCCGCGAAAAGGCGTCATCACACTGAGAAAGGGAACGTCGATCCCGATCTCCATGATCCGATCGGCCATTTCTTCGATACTTTCCCGGGTGTCGTGATCGAAACCCGCGATAAATCCCGCCATCACCGCGATCCCCCGTTTATGGATCGCCGCCACCGCGTTCTTATAATTTTCGATCTTATTCTGCCGCTTATGCGCATCCCCCAGGCTCTCCGCCGAGAAGGATTCGATGCCCAGGAATACCCCGATACATCCCGAATCGCGCATCAGGTCGAGGAGCTTTTCATCTTTGGCAATGTCCATACTTGCCTGCGTAAGCCACCATTTCTTCAGGGGCTTCAGCGCCGTCAGCAGCTCGTGGATATATTTACGGTTGATCGTCAGATTGTCGTCCCAGAACCAGACCACCTTTCGTTGCCACCAGTGAGGAAAGGCGTCATAGGAAGCATCCCGCACAACATCCTGCACCGGCCGCAACCGGAAACCCGGATTCAGCGTCGGCACCGTGCAAAACGAACAGGTGAAGGGACATCCCCGCGTCGCCTGGATCACCTTGCGGACAAAGAATTTGTCGGACAGCAGGTCATACCGCGGCGTCGGCAGGTCTTTCATGTCGCAGGGGCGGCCGCGATAAACTCTTTTCAACTCGCCGCGCTCCAGGTCCCGCAACAACTCCAGCCAGGCCGTCTCCGCCTCACCCGTTACCACCGCATCGAAATACCCAAGCGACTCCTCCACATTGAAGGTCACATGCGGCCCACCCGCCACTACCGTCTTATCCCTGCTTTTGAAGGCTCGTGCCAGATCCATCGCCGCCGGAGCAAATCCACTAAAGAACGACAGCGCGATCAGATCCGCGTCCGAATCCAACTCGATCCGGTCCACCTGCTGATGAAAGACCCGCACGGTATGCTCCCGCGGCGTGATCGCGGCGAGATGGATCGCTGTTATCGGCGGCACGAAATCTTTTTCATGGCCGAACTCGTACCGCTTGACATAAGCAACGATAATATCTATTTTCATAAAAGTGCTTTGAAATACAAAGTAAATGATCAAAAAAACGGGTCACAAGCCCCCCAGCTGCAACCCTAAAAGTAAAAGTACTTTGTAATGCAAAGTAAAATAATCCTCCCACACGGCCAAACCTTTGGAAAAATATTCTTTGGGCGCCCCCCGCCGCCCTCTACCCCCGCGGCGGCACACTATGCAACGCCACCCGGTTGCCCTCCGTGTCGATAAACACTGCCATATGCCCATGCTCCGGCGAGATCGCCGTCTTCGGGACAACGATCTTCCCACCGGCCGCCTCCACCTTATCGAGCACCAGTTGCACATCGGGATTACCGTTGAGGTAGATCAGCGGTCCGTCCGTGGCGGAGGGTTGATAAAATCCCGGCGCCGAAGCGAGCGCACCACCAATGCCCGTCATCGGGTCGTCGATAGGGAACATCCGCATCCGGATCTGCGGGGTGTCGAGCGGATTCATTTTAATATTGAAGATCGTTTCGTAGAATTTCGTTGCGCGGTCGAGATCGACAGTAGGTATCTCAAACCAGCTGATGACATTTTTCATGGTCGTTCACATTTTTTCCTGGAATAAATTTACGCCCTTTCATCAAGAATTTCCTCCCGCTGGTGTAGCCGCATCCCTCGCTGACGTAGTACCAGGCCACGCCCCGAAAAATCACCCAACCCTCCACAAGCATCCCCCGTTTCTATATCCTGAAAAAACTAAATACACACGCGATGAACAGAAAAACACTTTGCGCGGCAGCGTTGATCATGGGATGCGTTGCCTGTCACAAGAACAACAATGGCGGCCCCAAACCGCCGGTCCTCGTTCCCGGCAACTTTGCAGAAACAAACCTCGTCGCCGATACGCCGTCTCTCGGCGCCTCCTTCCTCGACCCTACGTTCAGGAATGCCTGGGGCATCGCTGTCAACCCCGGCGCCGGTCTCATCTGGATCTCCGCCAATCACGACGGCTCTACAAAACTATTGGACTCCACCGGCCGGACCGTCCTTGGCCCGATACCCATCGCGGCGGTCGGTGCCACTCCCGATGGCGGTTCGCCCACCGGCGCCATCTTCAATCCGACACCCGATTTTATCGTCCCCTCCGTGGGCGGCTCCACAAAGTTCATTTTCGTCAACGAGGACGGCACCATTGCAGCCTGGCCCTTCGGCGCCGCCGTCACTTTCACAGTGGTCAATAACTCCGCCGCCGGTGCCGTGTACAAAGGCGGTGCGATGTTCTCCTATTTAAGCAGCACCTATCTTGCCGTCGCCAATTTCAAAGCCGGCACCATCGAGGTCTACGATAAGAACTGGCAGCCCGTCACAAACCTGCCGTTTAAGGATCCGAACATTCCCGCCGGCTACGCCCCCTTCAATATTACCAATATCGGAGGTAACCTGTATGTCACCTATGCCAAACAAAAAGGCCCCGATAACGAAGACGATGAGGCCGGTGCAGGCAATGGGTTCGTCGACATCTTTCTGCCCAACGGGAACCTGCTTGCCAACTTTACTGCCCGGGGTCCACTCAACTCACCCTGGGGGATCGCCCAGGTGCCCGACGGATTCGGCCTGCCCTTCCACTCCATCGTCATCGGGAATTTCGGGGATGGCCGCATCAATGTCTATGATTCCACCGGCCTGTATCTTGGCGCCATGCAGAACAACGGGCAACCCATCACCATCGAAGGACTGTGGGCCCTGGATTTCCCCATCAACGAAAGCGCTAAGTTCGGTCCGCAGAAACTGTATTTCACCGCCGGTCCCGGCGATGAACAGCATGGCCTGTTTGGCTATTTGAAGAAACAATAACCCCTTGTTGCAATATAAACACCGGCCCCCGACCGACAGCGGGGGCCATTTTTTGCTATCTTTCGATCCTATGAACAAACTCCTTTTCCTGCTCCTGCTTTCTTCTATTACCGTCTGTGGCCAGTCTTCCGGTGAAAAGATCCATGCCCATATCGACAACACAAAAACCCTCGCTCACATCCGCATCCCCGGGACCAGGCTGTATATTATTCCCCCACCTCATTTTACTGTCGCCACCTCGATCGTGGGCCTAAAAAAAGGGGAACAGGCCGCAATGCAGATCTTCGATCTCGTTGGCGGCAATTTTTATACAAATGCCGCAACCTTTAGCAAGTTCGAATTTCTCTCGCGCGGAGCAAAGGTCTCCGACTATCAGGAAATAACGGTGAATGGTTATCCGGCAAAATATATTTCATTACAGGGAGACCCCGAGGCAAAAGGCTTTAGCCTCGTCTTTGGGGATACTTCCTTTTCGACTGCGATCATGTGCTTTTATCCCTCGAATGACGATGCGACAGAACGGGAGATTCTCCAATCACTCAACACCATTTATTACGACAAGACCCACAAGATCGATCCATTCGAGGCCGCCGCATTTTCCATCGACGAAAAGGCCTCCAAATTCAAATTTCTGAACAGTAATCCGCCCTTGTACCTCTATACCATTGGCGGTGTAGATGATCGGAACAACCCGGATGCATCGTCGGTCGCCGTCACTCAGATACCCTTCGACAGGGCCGTCGGCTTAAAGGGCGTCGTCGGTCAAATGCTGGACAAAGCCCATCAATACGGTCTCACCGAAGCAACCCCCAAATTTGCGACGACTAAAAACCTGAACGGCTACGAGGTCTATGAGACAGGGCTGGACGTTACTATAAAAGGCGTCAAAGGCTTTATGTACTATTTCGTCGTGGCAAAAGACGACAAGGCATTTGTGGTCATCGGCACTATCCATAAGAACGTCGAAAGTACTCTGCAGGAGGTCAAAAAGCTCGCCTACTCCATAAAACTGAAGTAACTGGCTGATAAACAATCCCCTTCCTTTTTTCAACAAAATTTTACATCTTGTAGCAAAAAAAAGAATGCCCCTAAAACTACTCCTGACCTTACCCGTGGTATTTCTGATATCCCTATGCGTAAAGGCCAACAACAACGACCCAGCCGACTCCCTGGCGATCCGCCAGAAAAAACTCGAACAATTTATCGACTCCGTCAACAACTCCCTGAAATACACTACAGGGGAGGTAAAACTCGAAGACAATAAGATCAAGCTCAATGTCCCCCAGGGTTTTAAATATCTCAACAAAGACCAAAGCAAATGGGTCCTCACCAAACTCTGGGGAAATCCGGAGACGGCCGCCTCCAATGTCGACGGGATGCTCTTCCCCGCCGATTCCGGCCCATTCGCGGACAGCAGCTACGCCTTCATTATTTCTTACACCGAAGAAGGACACATAAAAGATGAGGACGCCGGCAAAATAGACTATGCCGAACTCCTCAAGAACCTCCAGTCCGAAGAAAAAGAAGAAAACGCCAATCGGACAAAGGCCGGTTATCCCTCCGTCCACATCGTCGGCTGGGCCCAGAAGCCCTACTATGACGCGGACCGGAAGATCCTGCACTGGGCCAAGGAGATCCAATTCTCCGACGGCGACGGCATTAATACCCTGAATTACCAGGTCCGCATCCTCGGTCGCAAGGGCATGGTCTCCCTCAATGCCGTCGGCAAAATGTACGATCTTCCCCTCGTCGACAAGGATATCGCCAGCGTCCTGAACATCGTTACGTTCACCGATGGCAACTCCTACAAGGACTTCGACCCCAAGATCGATAAGGTCGCCGCGTGGACCATCGGCGGGCTCGTCGCCGGGAAACTCCTGCTGAAGGCCGGTGTTTTCGCCGGACTCTTGAAATTTCTTGCGCCCTTCTGGAAATTCATCATCGCATTCTTTGTCGGTATCGGCGCCTGGTTCAAAAGAAAGCTGGGCCGTAAGAAGGATGACGATTTCCAGCAATATACCTCCAGCCAGCCTACGGAAGATCCGACTCCAGCCGCAGAAGCAGTTCCGGCATCAGGCGAAACTCCGCCGGCACTCCCTGAATCGGTGCATAGCGAAACAACTCAGCCGTAAACGTTCATGAATGTACTCCGAGCCCCCGCCTCAAAAACGGGGGCTTTTTTATTGGTTGAAATTCCCGCTCCGGCGTAAATACCCACACAAACAGTCAATATGAAGACAATAAGACTAGCAATGGTGACAGTGCTCTGTGCAATGGCGCAACTCCTCTTCGCCCAGGAAATGCCTTCAGAAATGAGCGCAGCAATAAAAGCGGACGACTCCGTAAAACTGGCGAACCTCATCACGAAAGAAAACATCAGCACCTGTTACCAGGAAGGCTCCTGGCAATATAGCCCGCTCTCGCAAACGGTAAGACACAACGCGGTGAAGTGTTTCAATCTCCTGATCGCATTGGGAGCGGATGTAAACAAAGCCTGCGGGGGCTATGTACCTCCCCTGATGCATGCTGCGAAATATGGCCGGCTCGAAATGGTGAAGATCCTGGTAGCCAAGGGCGCTAATCCCAATTATAAATACAGCGGCGAATATACACCCGCCGACGGCGAGACGCCACTCACCTACGCCCAAAAGAACAACCAAACGGCGGTAGCGGATTTCTTACGCACCGTACAAAATAAATAAGACCCCATCCGCTAACCCATAAAAAAAGCCCGCGGCCCCCAAAGCCCCGGCTTTTTTATTATTTAGTCACTAAAAGGACTTTTCAACTTCCCTTTCCCTTAGCATTAACAAACCCTAGGCACAAGTACTTAATTTTCAAATTCGCCCACGACGGAATACCCTGTCTATGCCTTTCATATAGTAGTTTTCGGTTATAAGCGAAAGCTATGTATGTAGCAAGCCGGCCGGGAATCACGAGTAACCTTATTGCACTTCTTTTCAACAGGAACAGGTGTAAGATGCTGCATGTCATGAGCTTTGTATTCCTGGCATTCTCCAGGACGCAAATCCAGCTGGAACCGGATTATCGACTGCATGCCAACATTATTTATCGATTCACCAAGTATATCGAATGGCCTGCTGCTAAGAGATCCGGCGATTTTATCATTGGAATTGTAGGCGATTCACCGCTGTATGACGATCTGAAGAATTTGAGCAGCAATAAAACGGTCGGGGATCAGAAAATAGTGGTCGTCAAAATGTCTCCCTCGGCAAGCTCGTACCCTTGCCATATCCTCTTCATCAGTGAGGAAGAAAGCAGTAGTCTGAAACGTATCGTCGCCTTGACAGCCGGCGCACCCACCCTGATCGTCTCGGAATCCGAAGGCCTTGCCCGGAAAGGAGCCTGTATAAACTTTATTACGGTTGATGACCGGCTGAAACTGGAGATAAATAAGTCCAGCATCGAACAACGGAATCTACATATTGCCTCGGAATTACTTGAACTGGGGATAATAATAAAATAGCGATGCAGACCTAAAAAAGGACAATGAACAGAAACTTTACCATAAAAAAGAGAATATACGGGGGCTTCTTCCTCATGGTATTTCTGTTCGTGATCAGTGGTGCCGTCACACTCCTCACCCTGGTCCATAACCGTAAAGCCGCTGCCAATCTATCCAGAGTGATCGATCCGTCCATCCAGGGCCTGGAGGATTTCAGGAAAATGATGATGGAGTCGAAGATGTACACCACCAACTGGGTTTTTCTGCGATTTAAACAAGAAGATAAGCAACTGTTGAAGCAATTGCATAATTCCGACTATGGCCGGTTGAGATCCAGGATCGATGAATACGCCGCGCAGTGGCCGCATAGACAGTGGATTGACAGCTTGAATGCCGTTTATGCCGGGTTCGAGGATTTACTCGGTATCGAGAAAAATATAATGGCCTCCCTGCACACCTTCCAGGACTATGATGACCCCGTGACAAAGCTGGAAGCCGAACGCCAGATCGAAGAAGAAGTGCTGCCGAGGACAAGCGCATTGATGAACTCGCTGAGTAACATCAATATCTATGCGCAAGGGATTCGGCAGCAGGGCAATGCCGAACTGGAAAGTTCTTCCAGGCTCCTCGGCGCGGTCATTATCGGAAAAACCCTTCTCGTGTTGTTGGCAGGGGTCTGGTTGTCCCTGTACCTTACTCGGATCATCATCGGCCCGATAAACAGGATCCGGCTCATCGTGAATGATCTGGGTAAAGGTATTACCCGGAAGATAGCGGACGAGACAAGTAAGGATGAACTCGGGGAAATGGTTCGTTCCGTCAACAATCTTTCCGAAAAATTGCAGGTCACCGCCAGCTTTGCACAAGAAGTAGGCGCCAGGCATTTTGATATTGCTTTTCAACCGCTAAGTGACGAGGATACATTGGGAAAATCGCTGATATCCATGCGGGACAATCTCAAGGAAAGCGAGCAGCATTTGCTGCAGGTCACCGCGGACCTGAGTGAAAAGGAGCGGCTCCTGGAGGCAGTTGGCTCCGCGACGCATGAATTTATCAGTCACGATCATTTCGAGACCGCTATTGGAAAGGCCATAAAGATGCTGGGCTCCCGGATGGCCGTCGACAAGGTGTCGATCTACCGTAACTTCCCGGATAGTCTCAGCAATCTTACCTGCAGCAGTCAGGTCGCGTCCTGGTCATGCAGCATCGATGAAGTGGAATACCATTCCCCGGCATACCAGGAGATACCGTTCCATCAGATGACCGACATTGCCCAAACTCTTTTAAAGAATAATATCTTTTACAGCCCGGTGTCCGATCTCAGGCAGCCCTGTGCGAAAGAATGGGCCCGGCTATCGAATGCAAAGACGGTTACGATCATCCCGGCGTTTGCCGCGGAAAGTCTATGGGGGTTCATCTGTATCGAGGACTGTAACACAGCAAGGCCCAGGACTAAGGCCGAACTATCCGTACTGGAATCCTTCTCCGCTACCCTGGGGTCGGCCATCCATCGTATTCAGGTGGAACAGCAAAGGAATCATGCGGAGGCAGCAAGTACGGCAAAAAGTGAATTTATGGCCAACATGAGTCATGAACTACGCACTCCCATGAACGGCATTATTGGATTTACCGAACTCGTACTTGCTACCGATCTCCAGAAGACCCAGCGGGAATACCTGCAAAACGTCACTAAGTCCGCCCACAACCTTTTGGATATCATCAATGATATTCTGGACTTCTCTAAACTGGAAGCCGGAAAACTCTTGATCGACAATACCTCCTTCAAACTCGACGAATTGGTGGAAGATACCATCGATATCCTCTCCATAAAGGCCCAGGAAAAGGGGCTCGAACTTGTCTGTAACATCGAACCCCTTCTTCCCACGACGTTTTCCGGCGATCCAACGCGGATAAGACAGATACTTATCAATCTGGTCGGCAATGCCATAAAATTCACCGCTAAAGGGGAGGTCTGTGTCTCGGTCGAACAGGAAACCTCGATCCATGAGTCGGACGGAAAGAAATTCATGGACGTCTCCATATCGGTCCGGGACACAGGCATCGGCATCCGGCCGGAGAAGCTCGATGCCATCTTTGAGAGCTTTACTCAGGCCGACTCCTCGACAACCCGGAAATTCGGCGGATCAGGACTGGGGCTCACCATTTCCAAAAGTCTGGCCGAACTCATGTCCGGCGATCTCAGGGTAACAAGTGAATTCGGCAGGGGCAGCACCTTTACCCTCTGGCTAACCCTGGAAGTCCTGGATGACCATCCTCGGGTGGAATTGACCTCAAAGGGGTCCCTACGCAACGTTTTGGTGATAGATGACAATATCACGAACTGCCACCTCATGGAGGGCATTTTCCAATACCTCGATATTCCCTGTAAGATATGCCTCAGTGGTGAAGAGGCTTTGACGATCATTGATGGGGCCATCAGGTCCGGTAACCCCTTCGACCTGGTCATTACGGACAATAAGATGCCTGAAATGGATGGCATAACCCTGGTTCGAAAGATCAAGGAAATGAAAGCGGGGAAAGCCCAGCCGTTCATTCTGATGCTCTCTTCCCTGGAAAGGAAAATAGTCCAGCAGGAAGCCGAAAACATCGGCCTCGACAAATTCCTTTCAAAGCCGGTGAAGCTGAGCGACCTGGTCGGTCTTTTGTCGAAGCATTTTGAACATGCCGGCTTACAGAAGGAGATCGCGGCTGTTCCGCAAAGGATGGAAAAGAAATTCAAAAGAAGAAAGATCCTCGTGGCGGAAGATAACCCGATGAACATGCTGCTCATTTCAGAGGTATTGCGGAAGATGGGGCTCGAGGTGATAAAGGCGGAGAACGGTGAGGAAGCGATCGCTATGCTCCTCGAGCACGATCCTGCCATGATCTTTATGGATGTCAACATGCCTGTGATGGACGGGTATACTGCAACCCGGAACATCCGTCGCACTCCCTTACCCTATAGAAACGTACCAGTCATCGCTCTGACCGCCGATGCAATGGAGGAAGATAAGGAAAAATGCCTCCAGGCGGGAATGAACGATTTTTTATCCAAACCCTTTCATGTAAACGAAATTGAATCAGTAATGAGTAATTATCTGCAGCAATGAAAAAAGATAGGGTTGGCGAATTCGTTTCTTCGCTATTGGTCTTCTTATTTGTCTACGCAGCCTTAAGCAAATGGCTGGACTTTGGCAAATTTCGGTATCAGTTGGGGCAATCCCCGTTCATAACCAACATCTCCGGGCTCGTCGTATGGGTAATCCCCCTTGCAGAGCTGTTCATTTCCGTACTATTGATAAAAAAGCGTACAAGGCTTGCCGGCCTTTACGCCTCCTTCTTCCTCATGTCGCTTTTCACGGGCTACATCTGGATCATGCTCAGATACAGCCCCTATCTTCCCTGTTCCTGCGGAGGAGTATTGTCAGGTATGTCCTGGCAACAGCACTTCGTCTTCAATCTCGGCTTTACCGGGCTGGCGTTGGGAGGCATTCTGCTGCAAACCGTCAAACCATCGAAGAGGCTATATAGTAAACAGGAATGCAGCCGAACACCTGAATAAAAAAGTAGGCAAAATTAATAGTACGAAAGTTTTTCATGCTTTTTGAATTACAAAAGCATTCCCATCATGAAAAGGTCAATTCCTTTTGTTGCAATCGCAGCACTGTTCGCAGTAGTATCCGCTTTCACCGGCAAAGCCCAGATCCAGCAATGGAACGTGGATCATCCCTACAAAGGCACCCCCGGTATTTATTTTTTGACTGCTGACCAGGTGAAGAACCTCTATTGCCCTGGCCTGAATAACCAGGAATGCGCCTACCTGGTTGGAAACTCCGGCGTCATTATCAAGAGACCATAACGGGATACCTTATATAGCCGGAAAGCGCGTCCATGCTGGCCGGCTATATTCAAATGATTTACCATGAGAGTGTTTTTTATCCTCCTGGGCATCCTTCTCACCTCGTTTTTGATCCTCCTGGGTATCTATCATTTCGGAGAACTCCCTAACAGGCATAAGAATGGATTCAACAGGAATTACGTATCCGGACCTATCCCGCCAATAAGTCAAACAGAGGTTCCGGACACTACGCACGAGATCATCGGTTCGACCGCTTCCAATTGGTATGTCTCACTGGCAAGGCAGGACGAGATACTGGAGATCGGAAAGACTCCGGGGAACAAGATCCGCCGGATCAGACTCCCCTTTTTCGAAAGATTCTACGATAGCCTTCAATTCAGCAGCCTGGAGGTTAGGATCGATTCTCCACATATCTACCTGTTCGCGGAAAATAAGCCGGCCATCGTCAGCACGGATTTTGACTCTACCCGGTTCGACGTCCGGATCCTTCCGCCGGGACCGTTCACCCGCGAAGTGATCACCGGACCCGGCCGGTTCGTCCTGCGAAAGCTCGACCCCAGGCTCTCGGATCAGGTCTTTACCCGGTACGATCTTGGCACCGGAGAATTGAAGAAAGAAGATTCCATCTCCCCGGTATATGGCGACGGTGGGATCATCACGGATGGCCAATTGTATTTCGACGCGGCAGACAGCCGGTTGTGCTATGTCTATTATTATAAGAACCTGTTCCTCTCTTTTGACACCGCACTGAATACCGTAAGACGATTTTATTCCCTGGATACCACGCGTTCGTTTAAAATGCAGGTTGGACTGGTGGAGAACAACGGAACAAAAGCCTATACAAATATTTCCCCCACGGAGGTTCTCAACAAGACGAGCGATGTTTGCAATGGGCTCCTGTTTAATATGTCCGGCCTGAAGGCGGACAACGAATCAGACGCCTTCTTTAACGGGCATTCGATCATCGACGTGATCCGTCTGCACGATGGCGACTACCTCGGTAGTATCTGTCTGCCCACGATAAGTGGGAACAAGCTGTCCCGGTTCATGGTTGCCGGCGACCGGATGATCGTCCTTTATACCCATACACTTGTCATCTACCCATTGGATATCGGCGGTCTCCTCGGCGGCCATTAATAACCCATGTTTTGGGTTAAATGAGGGTTTACGTTCCGTTGGCCCTGGGGAACAGGCCACAAAGCAGCCGTTCCACGCCACGTTGGCTTCGTGCCGCCCAATACAGCATCGGTCGTATTACTTCTTTTCAGGTCGAGCCAGCGATCTCCGAACTCGGCAAATAATTCGACCCGTCGTTCCTGCCGGACGGCTGCGGCCGCCTGATCCGGCGACAGGGATGCGGGCAGCCCACCCAGGCCTGCCCTGGAACGGATGGTATTTATATCGGCTATGGCGTCGATCGTATTGCCTTCCTGTATCCTTGCTTCGGCTCTGATCAGGTACTGCTCCGCCAGCCGAAAGGCAATATGATACTCTGTCGCAGGACTCCCGCTGCTGACCTTATATTTAGCCGGATAGTAGAATTCCTGGGTTCCGATAACCGTACTGGCCGTCCAGGCGGACATCCGGGCATCGCCAGGCTCAAAGGCGCCGATAAGCCCCGCCGTAAGGGGGAAGTTCGGGATCTGATCCGGAGCAGAGGGAATAAAAATGAAGGCTTCCTGCGTGTTTAAAGAGGGAATGACCGGCATCAATTGCCAGATCGACTCGTTGCTGCTGTTCAGGAAGACTGTTCCCACATCTTGCAACGAATAAAGGCCGGACTCGATAACTGCGGAAGCCTGGGCGTCCGCGGCTGACCAATCGCCATTGTATAGATACACCCTCGCGAGAAGAGCGTTTGCCGTCCAAAGGTTGGGTCGCACACGTTGAGCGCTGGGATAGTCAGGCGTCAGCAGCGACTGCGCCTTCTGGAGGTCGGCGATCATTTGTTGATACACTTTCGCTGAGGCCGTCCTGCCAAGAGTGTCGGTAACACGGTAATCCGTCGAGACGACCAACGGAACATCCCCGAAAAGATTGACAAGATAGAAATAACAAAAGGCCCGGCTGAACAGGGCTTCTCCCAGAAGTTGATTTTTGGTCCTGGATGACAGCCCATGCGACTTTTCGATCCTCTCTATACAGGAATTGGCTTCGTAGATGTAGCGGTAAATGCCCCAGGTGGAAGAAACATAAGGATTATTTGGCGTATACGAGTTGGTCACGAATTCGGAAAAGCTGTTGTCAAAAGAAGTATAAGCCAGTTCATCGGCGCTAAGGCCCGGAAGCAAGGTCAGATAGGTACTGACAGGAGAGTAAAACTCCATCTCGCTGTAGATCCCCACAACGGCGGCGGTAGCCGTCTTGTCGTCCGTAAAAACACTGTTGACGTCCAGTTGATTGGCGGGGGAGGACACCTCCACAAATTTCTTACAGGAGCCAAGACCCAGCAGCGACAGGAGTAAGCACGGTATATAGAGGGTTGGTTTCATGATCGGTGTTTAAAAGCTGAGTTGAACGCCGGCTGTAAGCCTCCTCAGCGGTGGTAAAATGGCGGCATTTCTGATCTCGGGATCCCCGCCCTTATAGCTCGTAAAAGTGACGAGGTTCTGCCCCTGTAGATAGAACCGCACGGATTCGGCTTTGATCCGCCGGCTCCAGGCTGATGGAACGCTATATGACAGGGCCGCATTTTTCAATCGGATGTAAGAAGCATCACTGACGGCGCCGTCGGAGCCGGAACTGTAATAATAATAAGCTGTAGCCGCGGAACCGGTCGTGGTATATAACTGCGTGGCGGCCTGGTCTCCTGGTTGTCTCCAGTGGTTGAGCATTGCCGTGGGTTGGTTGTTCATCGTGCCGGGCGTGCTGTTGTTGTAGACAATATTGAGCCCGTCCTGCCTGACGAACTGGAAGAACACGCTTAGGCTGATGCCTTTGTACTGGAACCGGTTGCTGACCCCACCATAAAAGGCCGGTGTGAGGTCCTTAACTACGGTATAATCGTCGGGGAAGGTAGGAGTGGCAGTGATATGCCCGTTCTTGTCGGTAAATTGGAAAATCCCGGTCTGTGGATCGATTTCCGCAACATGCACCAGCTTTAAGATATTCAGTGGCTTACCTATCTCATACTTTTGAGCATACGCGGAAGAAGCCAGGTTCGGGAATTCCAGCAGTGCATTACGCGCGACGGTCAGGTTCAACCCGGCCTCCCAGTTAAAGCTCCTGCCCTTGACAATAACGCCGTTCAACTGGTATTCCCAGCCCGTATTTTGTACAAGGGAGGGAAAATTCTGGATCACGCTGTTGAACCCGGTCTGGATAGGCAGGGAATAGTTGATCAGCTGGTTTGTGCTTCGGTTTCGGTAATAACTGATCATGGCCGAGAGCCGGTTATCCCAAAAACCCAGCTCCAGCCCGAGTTCCGACTTGCGATTGGTTTCCCAGCTGTAATCGGGATTATAGAGTTGGGTGGGGACAAGCGCTGTTTGTCCCTGGTAAGGATATAGGAAGGAACTGTAGGTATTCAGGAATTGATAATCGCCGATCTGGTCGTTACCGGTAATCCCAAGGCTGCCCCTTATCTTGCCGTATTTCAGGAAGGGAAGCTGTTCTTTTATGAAAGCCGTTCTCGAGAAGATCCAGGCGGCGCCGATAGCTCCGAAACTCGCAAATTGCCGGTCAGGGCCAAACCGCGACGATCCATCCCTTCTCCCCGTTAAATTCAATAGGTAGCGGTCCGCCCAGTTGAGATTGATCCTTCCAAACACGGCCTGGTAATGGTACAGCGTGTTGTTGTTGTTGACACTGGTGGTTCCTGCCGCCGAAGGAGACAAGAGGAGTGCGTCGCTGCTGAAATTGCTGGCAAACGTGATACTCCCGTTCGTTTTTTCCTGTTGGAAGCTCGTGCCCACCAACACCTCCAGTTTGGCTTTGCCCCAGGCATTCTGATACTCCGCCTGTGGTTCGATGATCCAGCTCTTGAAGTTGTTATTACTGTATTCCGCAAATCCCGTGAAATTGAACGCCGGGTCCAGCGAGGCGCCCGGGTAGATAAAGGTCTGTTGTAACTGGATACTGTTATATCCAAGATTGGATTTCAGATCGAGACCCGGCAACAACTGGTAACGCAATACCAGGTTACTGATCATGTTATCCGTATTCGCGGTGGACTTCTGCAACAGGTAGGCCAGCGGATTCGAAAAGGATGCGCCGCCTTCACTCCAATTCAGCTTCCCGGTGGAATCATACAACGTCGGAGCATTGGGAGATGATCGGATAGCGCCTGTCAGGTCCTGACCGATCAGGGCGATGTTATCGATACTATAGTTGGTAGTGAACGTTACCTTGAATCGATTGTCCTGTGAAATATGCGTGAGATTGAAATGGAAGGCTCCCCGCACGTCCGACAAGGGCGCGCGGAAGACGGTCGTCTCCCGGTGCAGGGCGCCGCTCAGCAGGAATTGAGTCTGCACATTGCCTCCGGACAGCGTAGCCTGTGCGTCAGTAATGGCCGCCGATCCGCCCGTCAACAGTTTCTTCCAGTCCGTGTACCGGGTCGTATCCCAGGCTGCCAGGTCGGGGGCACCAAAGATATCTGGTGTGAGGCCGTCATTCGCCAGCGCTTCGCGACGCATCCGGATGTATTGCTGTGTATTCATCAGATCGATCATCCGGGTGGTCCTTCCTGTCCCGGTATAGACGTTCAGATCCAGTTTGGTCTTTCCACTCCTTCCTTTTCTGGTGGTGATCAGTACGACGCCATTGGCGCCCCGGGAACCGTAGATCGCCGTGGCATCCGCGTCCTTGAGGATCTCTATGCTTTCGATATCGGCGGGGTTGATGTTATTGAAAGGGCTTTGGAAACCATTCGCTGATATGACGCCGAGCGAAAGGCTGGTGTTGGTAAATGGGACCCCATCGATCAGGTACAAAGGACCATCGCCATTCAGGATGGAGCTCTTCCCACGGATCTGTACGCTAAAAGACGCGCCGGGCAATCCGTTGGCTTGCGTCGTGATCACGCCGGGCGCACGCCCCTCCAGGGTAGCCAGCGGATTAGGCACCGGCTGCGAAGCTATTTCGGTGGCTTTGATGGTGCTGACGTTGCCTGTATTCAGCCGTTGAGTAGTGGTATAATATCCCTTATTGACGACCGTGGTGTTTAACAGCGAAGCCAGGTTCAGCTCCAGTTGGATAGTGGGGGTCTTGTCCGCGCCGACAAGCACTTCCCGCTCCTCATACCCCTGGCTGGCAATTACCAGGGTCTGACCTTCGTTCGCAGAAACGGAAAATCTCCCCTTCGGGTCGGTTACGGTCCCTTGTGCCGTATTCTTAACGGTTACCCTCGCCCCATGCAGCGGCTTACCACTCTCATCCACCACTTTCCCCTGGATCCCAGCAAACGCTGGCGGGGCATGGCTGGAATCGCTCCGGGACCCGGTGCCCTGGGCAAGACCCGCGACGCTCAGCTGCAAGCAGGCGGCAACAGTTAAAACAAGGCTCTTTTTCATAGTTCATCAGATATTGGTATGAAAAATAGAGCCAGTAGGGTAGATATTGGATTTTTATGTAATTAAATGCTAAAAATTACAGATCAGCGCTTGTCCGTATACCAGATAACCATTAAAAACCGCATATTTGGTCATTCATAACTCTTATGAAAGGAATGACCTCCTGGCTTTCGCTCCTTATCCCGCTGTCGACCCTGGCGCAGACGCATCCATCACCGTCTCAACCCCCGCAACTCACCGGCAAGATGCGCTCAAAAAATACCAACGAGATCATTTCCGACGTCACCATCAGCAACGCAACCCTCGGAAAACACAATATTTCCGATCTCGGCGGCAACTATCGCATCACTGCCCGCCCCGGCGACACCCTCATCTTTTCGTCGGCGGGCTACCACCCGGATACCCTCCTTATCACTCCCTCCATGCTCAACACAGAAACAACCATCTATCTCGCCGAAAACGTCGTCGCTATGCCCTCCATAAAGGTCACGGAATCCAACTACCAGAAGGACTCCATCCAGCGCAGGGAGGAATACGCCTGGCTGCTCAACAAAAAACACCCCGTAAAACTCTGGAATGAAAAACGCGCCGGCGACGCCCCCGGCCTCAACTTCAGCCCCATCGGCTACTACTCTAAAGAAGAGGTTCGCAAACGGCGGCTCAAAAAACGGCTCCTGCAACAGGAGGAGGATTATTACATCGACTCCAAATTCTCCCGCGCCCGCGTCGCCGCCCTGACCGGACTAAAAGGCGACTCCCTCAATCAATTCCTGATCAGGTACCGTCCCGGCTACAAATGGTGCAGGTCCGCCAACGCTGAAGACATCCTGCTTTACATCAATGATAAGTTGGTTCTCTATCGGAAACCCGCTTAATTACTGCGCACTTCCCCCGACGGTATCCGCCGCATCACCTTGCTTGTGATCCAGCAGGCGGAGCAACGGCTCGATCATTGGTTGAATGACCACCCGCGTCTTTCGATTGGCAGACCGTCCTTCCGGAGTATCGGACGGCGTCATCCCGGAATATTCGCTCCGGCCGGACGCCGTCATCCGCAGCGGAGAAATATTATAGTCGGTTTGCAGAATGCGGATCACGGAAGTCGCCCGCTTCACGCTCAGATCCCAGTCGTCGACAAGCACATCCTGGGGATGTACGACACTCTCCGTATGCGCGAGCACCGCGAACTCGAAATCGGGCTGATCTGTCAATACCCTTGCCAACCGCCCAAGTACTTGCTTAGCCTTGTCCTCTACTTTATAACTGTTGCTGTCACTGTTGAAAAGCAATTTTTCGGACAGATCGACATAAAGGGTCCCCTTCTCGATCTTGATGGTCACGTCGTCCCCATAGCCGCCGATCGATGCCTTCAGCTCCATCAAAAGGGCAAAGTTCGCGGAGTCGCGGTGCGCGATCGCCGCCCGTAATTGCTGGATGTATACGTCCTTGGCGCCGATATTGTCGATGCTGCGTTTGATGCTCTCGGCCTGCGCACTGCTGATGGCCGAAAGATCCGTCAGTTGCTTCCGTAAAAGGGTGTTGTTATCCTGTGTGGCCGAAAGCAGACCATTCAGATTGTTCATCTTCGTCTGCATGTCGTTCCGCTGTTTGGTCAGGTCGGTATTGGCGTCCTGGGTCGTCTTTAGCGTGTGCAACGTCCAATTGTAGAGGGAGTCGCTATTCTTATATTGCGCTTCCATGGCCTTGTATTTCCCGGTGCTGACACAGCTGGTGAAAAGGCCTGCGACGGATACGAATACAACGAGGTAAGTTTGGGTCCTTGGCATAAAAGGGTTTATATCGGCGCCAAATTAATACATATTTGGCTCTCATACAACCCTCAGGAATAAACAAGCCTTAGGACCCCATGTTCAAGCACCTCCTGGCTCGCCAATCGAAAACCCCTGGCGGGCAAGCCGTCTTCAAAATATCGCTTACCGGAGCCCATTACAAACGGATGCACCAGCAGCCGGATCTCATCGACAAGCCCCGCACGCAGTAGCGAATTCGTCAGCCTCCCACTCCCCTCGATGCGGATCTCTTTCCCCGGCTCCGCCTTCAACCGCCTGACGGCTTCGACCACGTCCTGGCGGATGATCGTCGAATTGGCCCAGGGCGCAGCGGAAAGACTCGTCGACACCACATATTTTGGCGAATGATTCAACTTCCCCGCCACTCCATCCATTTCTCCATCCGGCAATTGCGACCAGTAAGGCATCAGCATCTCATAGGTGCTGCGGCCCATCAGGAATATGTCCGATCCCATCAACGACTCGCGGATGGCATTTTGGCGACTCTTGCTGTCAAAAGGAAAAAACCATTGGGGCATCAGGCCGGCATCGAAGACATTATCCAGTGTGACCCAGGCAGAAGCGACTAACTTGCTCATAGATATTTGTTTTTATGAGGGCAAGATACTCCGGTGGCACCCCGGGAACATAGAACAAACCCGACATTCTTAGCGCCCGGAGGGCGCTGGCCGAAGGCCCATCTTCGGCCCCGCTAAATCTCATCCCTTCCCTTCACCCCCTCCAAAAACTCCCTCGTCCGGTCTAAGTACTCCCCCGGTGTAAAACCCGTAAACTCCCGGAACACTCGGATCAGATGGCTCTGATCCGCATACCCATTATCATAAGCAATATCGCTCAAACGCGAAAAATCCCCCGCGCTCAGCTGACGGAACGCCGGCCGAAACTGACAGATGCGGCTAAACACTTTCGGCGAGACCCCAACATGTTCCGCGAAAAGCCGCTGTAAACTCCGCTCCGTGACCCGCAGCTCCTGCTGCAACGACCGCAACGCCATCCGTCCCTCGCCCGCCGCGATCACTCCCGCCGCATATCCTGCGACGCGGTTCCCATCCCTTGCCACCGCACAAAGCCCAATCACAAACTCCTCCATCAGTCGCAATCGCTCACTGGTCTCGCCAGCCATCCCCAACCGCTCGACCAATCCCATCTCCCGTACCAACGCCAGGTCCTCCAATGACACACAGCAGTCCGTGATCTCACCTGCCCGCATCCCAAACAACGGCCCCAACCGGTGGGGTTGCAAAAACCATGCGATCATCGTCACCGTTCCGGTAGCCCGCACCGTGATCGGCGCCACATTCTGCCCATATAACACCAACTGCGCTCCATCGCCCGTCGACTGATACACGATCGATGGCGCAGCCTTCGCCACCAGCGGAATACTCCATTCCCCCGGCATACGCTGCACCTGCAGCACCGTGATGCCGCTGACCGTATCCGCCAGGACCGGCGGCGCCAAAAACTCCCGTAAGATCATAGGCTATCCTTTTTATTGCAGGCCTCGAGCTTCCGCCGGATCACCACCTTCTCCGCCTCCGTCCCCGCCAGCCCTAGCGCCCGCTGGAAATGCATGACGGCGCACGCGTCATCCCCACCGCTATACAACTCCCCCAGCAAACTATGATAGAATAGATTCCCTGTCAACCCAAGACCTTCCGCCTCCGGGATCGCCTTCTCCTTTCCATACACCCGTGAAAAGGCATAAGCCCGGTTCAGGGCCGCCACCGGCGAATACGCCACGATCAGCAGCTTGTTGTAAAGCATTAAAATATTCTCCCATTTCTCCGCGCTGTTTGCTGGATGCGTATGCCACCAGGCAATGGCCGCCTCGAAATGATAGCGTGAATATAACCCCTCCTCGCAAGCCTGTACAAAGAAATAATTTCCCCGTTCGATCAATTCAGTGTCCCAGCGACTGCTGTCCTGTTGCTCATATAATACCAACTCCCCTGCCTCATCGAAGCGCGCCTCGAACCGCGAAGCCTGAAAGCACATCAGCGCCAATAACGCATACACTTCGTGGCGGACCGAACCCACCCGCTTCGTCAATAAAAAGCAAAGCCGCATCGCCTCCAGGCACAGGTCTTTTCGCAGCACCATGGAAGGACTCGCGGAATAATATCCCTCATTGAAAAGTAAATAGATCGTCAGTAACACCGCGTCCAATCTCGCATCGAACGCAACCCCGGTCGGCATCTCGAGCTCGACCCGCTCTTCCCTCAACCGCTCCTTTGCCCGGTAGAGTCGCTTATTGATATTGGCCTTGGTCGTCAGCTGCGCCTGCGCGATCTCCTCGATCGTAAAACTACACAGCACCCGCAGCGCCAATGAGACCTGGGCTTCCAAAGGAATGACCGGATGACAAACGGCGAACAACATCCGCAATTGATTATCGGCGATCCCTTCAAGTGACAGATCCCACTCCGGCTCCACGCCTTCAGACTTTCCCCCTTGTCGCGCCCATTGCCGGACTACCTTCTCATGCTTCAACCCATTCAATGCATTGTTGCGGGCGACAGCGTATAGCCAGGCCGCCGGATCATCCGGAACGCCCTTCAACCCCCAGGTCTCCGCCGCGGACAAAAAGGTTTCAGAGACGATGTCCTCCGCCGCATCCATCTGGTCGATGCCAAATCGGTTGCAGAGGAGGGACACCATCTTGCTATACTCTTGTCGGTATAAATGCGGTATCAGCTCGCGTTCGGTCATACATTATTCCGCAAAATCCGGCGCCACCAGCGGTCGCACCTCGACCGTTCCACCCGGCGCAAACAGGATCGGACACCCCTTCGCCATTTCTGCCGCCTCTTCTACCGTCTCCCCACGAACGATGATATACCCGTTGATGAATTCCTTCACTTCGGTATACGGTCCATCGGAGACCACACCGCCGGCCCCAACCCACTTGGAACCCTTCACTCCAAGCCGGCTTCCATTGCTGGCCAGCCTGTCCTTGGCGGCTATGCCACCCATCCAATTCATCCAGGTCGTCATCATTTGCTGCATCTCAGCAGGAGACCTTTTTTCCATAGGGGTGTTGTCCACCCGGAAAACTAATGCAAACTCTTTCATAACTAATGATTTTTTTGGTTATCAATACCATCTAGACAACCCTCTAATCCCTGATAGGACAAATATGAACTCAAATTTAATTATTTTTGGAGGTAAACTATCCGAACCTCCTATTGTTGAAGTATCGATGACTGACCTGCTGACCTATCGCCCTTTTTGGCTGATCGCCTGCCTGGTGACGGCCCTCTCCGTCTCTGCTCAGCCCGATTGGGAACTGCGCACCGAAAAGAAGGATATTAAAGTCTATACCCGAACTTTCCCCGAAAGCAAATACAAGGCCATAAAGGTTGAATTAATTCTACAGACCACGCTCACCCGTCTCGTCGCCGTCCTCCTCGATGTTAAAACCGCCCCTGACTGGGTTTACGCGACCAAATCGGCCGTCCTCCTTAGGCAGCCATCCCCCTCCGAAGTCATTTATTACTCCGAAGTCCGGCTCCCCTGGCCCATGAGCAACCGGGATTTTATCGCTCATCTGATCACCACCCAGGACCCCCATACGCACGTGGTTACGATACTAGGCCCTACGATGAACGATTACGTCCCGGTAAAAAAAGACATCGTCCGGGTAAGGAGCTCCGAAGGCAAATGGATCCTCACCCCGGTAGCCAAAAACAGCATCAGGGTGGAATATACGCTCCGCACTGACCCCGGGGGCGACATCCCCGCCTGGCTCTTCAACCTGTTCGTTACAAAGGGCCCGCTCGAATCCTTCCAAAACCTCAAGACGCAGCTCAACAAGTCCGAATACGACAATAGCCGCCTGTCCTTTATTATCGACTAGCCCCATTGCCGGAACCCCCTTTGCATGGCTTGTCCGATAACCTTAACTTTGCTCCATGCACCTCAACTTGAAACGGGCATCCACCGCGGGCTTCATCATCGCCCTGGGCATCATCTACGGGGACATCGGCACCTCCCCGCTGTATACGTTGCAAACCCTGTTCAATGAGGGCGGAACCATCAATAAAGACCTGGTCTTCGGAGCTATCTCCTGCATCTTCTGGACCCTCACCCTCCAAACCACCTTCAAATATGTCCTGATTACTATCCGCGCCGACAACCATGGCGAAGGTGGCGTGTTTTCGCTCTATGCCCTCGTCCGCCGCTACGGCAAATGGCTCGTCTATCCCGCCATCATCGGTGCCGGCACCCTGCTGGCCGACGGCATCATCACGCCCCCCATTACGGTTACCTCCGCCATCGAAGGCCTCAACATGGTGAAAGGCCTGCAGGAACACATCGTCCCCGGCAACAACCTCGTTCTTGAGATCGTCCTCGTCATCCTGCTGGGACTCTTCATCTTTCAACGCTTCGGCACCAAGGTCGTCGGCGGCTCATTCGGCCCCATCATGTTCCTCTGGTTCGCCTTGCTTTCCTATGCGGGTCTCCGCCAGATCATCCAGCATCCCCAGATCTTCGCTGCATTAAACCCGATTTACGGCATAAGACTCCTTATCGAACATCCTCACGGCTTCTGGCTGCTGGGCTCCATCTTCCTCTGTACCACAGGTGCCGAAGCCCTCTACTCCGACTTAGGACATGTCGGTCGCCATAACATCTACACCTCCTGGACCTTCGTAAAGATCGCCCTCGTACTCAACTACCTCGGCCAGGGCGCCTGGGTACTGCTGCAGCAAAAGCCGACTCTCAACGGCGTGAACCCCTTTTTCGCCATCGTCCCCGACCAGTTTCTCCTCATCAGTGTCATCGTAGCCGCCATTGCCTCCATCATCGCCAGCCAGGCCCTTATCAGCGGCTCCTTCACGCTCATAAGCGAAGCCATCAGCCTCGGCTTCTGGCCCCGCGTCAAAGTAAAATACCCTACCGACGTCCGGGGACAGATCTACATCCCGAGTATCAACTGGATCTTGTTCACCGGCTGCGTTCTGGTAGCCCTCTATTTCCGCACCAGTGAGGCCATGACGGCTGCCTATGGCTTTTCCATCACGGTCGCCATGCTCATGACGACCGTGCTAGTATTCTACTACCTCCGTTATGTCAGGAAATGGGCCTTCTGGATCGTCGGTGCGATCGTCACGGTCTTCCTCCTCGTGGAGACCTCCTTCTTCGTGGCCAATGCTGTAAAACTGCTCAAGCGTCTCTTCTTCCTCGTATTCGAGCTCGGCCTCATCGGCACGATGTATACCTGGTACAATGCTCGCAGGATAACGATCCGCCTCCTCAAATTCACCGACCTCATGCCGCTCCTGCCTGATCTGGTGAAGCTAAGCCACGACACGACCCTACCCAAATACTCCAAACACCTCGTCTATCTCACCCGCGCCTCCCATCATGAAATAGAAACGCGGATCATCGACTCTATCTTCGACAATCCGCCCAAACGCGCCGATATCTATTGGCTTGTCAACTTCGAGCGGGTCGACGACCCCTACACCGTAGAATATGACGTCGAAGTCCTCGTCCCCGAAAAAGTAATTCGGGTAAATTTCCATCTCGGCTTCCGCGTCCAACCCCGTATCGGCATCATGCTCCGCAAAATTGCCGAGGAAATGGTTACCACAAGCGAGATCCCCTACTGCGGCCGCCCAAAGGACTTCAAATTCGTCATCCTGGAACGCTTCCTCTCCTATGACAACGAATTTTCCACCCGCGAGAATTTCATCCTCAACACCTACTTCAGCCTGCTCCGCCTCGCCCGCTCCGACAGCCGCGCCTACGGCATCGACTCCGACCAGGCCGTTATCGAAAAGGTCCCGCTCATCGTTACCCCCGTCAGTAAGATCAGCCTAAAACGAATCCACCGCCCCCGTCATTAATCACAATGCGGCATCGTCGTCAATATCTGATAATATATCCTCCCTTTCTCCGCATTCCCCCGCGCCAGCTGCACCCCCCCGCCCGGATATTGCCGGTCCACGGCCTGCATTCTAGCCAACGCATCCTGTAATATCCGTATCTGGTCATTCAAACAATTGATCTTGTTGCCAATGGACGCTGCCCGGTCCGGATGTTTCGCCATATCCGCACGCGCAAGACAGATACTCTGTTGCGCCTGAAGGATACCCATCTGGCAGTTGTCCTCCGGATCGTTTAATGAAAGCATCGCCCGCTGTGCCGCCGTATCATTGTACATATTTCCCCCCTGCACCTTCCGCATGATCTCCGCATGCTTATCATTCATGGCCTTTTTAAAATTGATCACCGCCATCTTCTCCCCTGTACAGTCTCCCTCGACCTTCGCCTCCTCCTCATCATTCTTTTGCCGCTCACGTGCTATCTCGTCCTGCTGCTTGGCCTGGAAATGGTCTTCCATTACCACAAACTCGCTCGGATTAAAACAGGCATGCATACTATATATGTTGCCGATCCGCACAAAACTGTTCGTAAACTCCAGTTCCATGACCAGGTACATCCCCTCCTGGCAAAAAAGATAGCCAACTCCAAAGGCGCCCAGATACTTCACAGGATGCAGCTGCGCCGGGAACCGGTCCCCATACATATACCACCTGGTCGTCCCGCCGTCATACTTGTACGCCTGCGCCATGATCTGCCCTCCACAATAACTGCGGTTCTCCGCCTTTCGCATCAATGGGCCCGCAGACCCTGCAGCCTGTCGCTCCGGCGATTGGTACAGGTAGGTCTGCGTATTACCCGTCGACACCCAATGCTCGATCCCATTCTTCCCCTTATTGTTTTTATAGATATAAACGTTCCCTTTCATACTCATCACGATGAAATTAAAATGCTCCAGCTCCGGCATAATATCCGTCACAGCCCCACCACCCGGCGAAGGCGGCAATATCCCCGTCAAACCTTTCTCCGGATCGAGATAGACGGTTTGTTCCAGCATCCGGCCACCGACCTGCATCTTCAAATCGATCTCCTTCGTAAAACAAAACTCCATCCGTTGAGGCATAATGATGACCGGCTGACTCTGCCCCGTCAACACCGGCACCCGCATAAGCTCAGGTAATCCCCCCGGCCCAAAATGCAGCGTATCGCGATGACGCCGCGGGTCCTGCGCCCGCGACGTCATGCCCGCAAGAGCGAACAAACACAAAAAGAATATTGTCCTCATAAGTAATTTATAGTTTTACAAATTCCACCCGACGGTTCTTCGCCTTCCCCGCCTCGGTATCATTGGCCGCCACCGGCTGTGTCATCCCCTTCCCATCAGACTGTAACCTCGACCCATCGATCCCGTGCGCCACCAGGTAATTCTTCACCGCAGCCGCCCGCCGCTGTGACAGATCCAGGTTATGCGCAGCCGTCCCATCACTGTCCGTATGCCCCGTGATCTGCACCCGCACCGCCCCATTCGCCTTCAACCCATCCACCAATGCGTCGATCACCGGGAAAGACGCCGCCTTGATCACATCGCTATTCACGTCAAAAAGGATATCATTGGTCACGGCCTTGCCCTCTTCCATCAATTGTTTCACCAATAAACTTCGTGCATCGGTCTCTGCCGAGGCGATGCGAATATTCCCTACCAGTACCTCCAGTTGAGGTGCGGGCACCATCGACACACTGGTCACAAAGAAATTGTTCCGCATCCCTGGCGTCAATGCCCGCGGCAGGTCGATCAGCTTCGTCTGGCCTGCATATACCCGGATCCTCGTCTTGTTGATCGCCATATCGATATGCAACACTTTGCCCGCATAGGAAACAATCGGAAAATCATTCTTATTCCCTACCACATCCCTCAATCCATATTCAAGTGTATGTCCGTCATTCTCCGCATATCGGCTGATCCCCACAAAGAACTTGTCCTTATAGGCAATATCATCTTTCAACAGGTCTGACACCGCCGTCAGCCCGAATTGGATCGTCGGCGTCACCTGGTCGCCTTGCGCCTGCAGGAACAGATCAAAGCTGATAGTCGAATTCTCCGGCAAGGGTTTGTTCAACACGGGATTCACAACCGAATTATGCGCGATATCCAGCCACTTCCCATTCTGTCCGCCCACATTCACCACCTTCCCGCTGCCGTTCGTATTCCACTGCGCCGGAAAATCTCCCAAAGCATCTTTGTCAAAATGCTCGTCGATCAATACCGTCGCCCCCGGCACAAAATCCCCGTAGGCTCCGACCACCGCCGGTGCCGCCGTAACATCCGTCGGCTGCGCAGCAGCCGGCGTCGCCGCCGCAACAGGCACTGCCGCGCCACCAGTGCTCGCATCCACCGGCGCCGCAGGCGCCGGATCACTCTTCTTCTTTTTCTTAAACAACCCTCCAATCGCCCTCCCCGCCTTACTGGCGGTCGAATCCACCCCACTGCCGATCGTCTGATCCATCTTGTCCCCAACCCGCTGCACCGTCGTGGCCTTCGCCCGATCTCCAAGCGTCTGCGCATTCGCCGCAAACACAAATAACAATCCGAAAAACAAACAAACTGATTTCATAAAACGGTTTTTAATGGTTAATGTGCCGGCGGCGCAACAAATAGCGCCGTCGAATAATTATTACCCTCACTCGATTCCTTCGTGTTGTTATAAAAATCCGCCAGTACGATCAGATAGAACTTCCTTCCCATCGTGACATCATCATAATTCACGTCGTAAGTAAAACTCCCGTTCCACACGGTCCCGCCATTCACCACCGGCAGCTTCGGCTCCGCTGCAGCCGGCGTCCAAGGCCCCAGCACGCTATGATTGGGATCATTCGCCGTCGTCGGCAATTGCGCCGGCGGTTTGAACTCGCCGCCGCTCTGCATGTGATAATACGCCTTCATCACGGTAATACTGCTCGTCGGCTGCCCACCACGATTCTCCACCTCCAAACCCACGTTGACATGATAACAACCACAGCTCGCATCCTTGGTCACTCCCACCAGGCTGATCCGCGAAATATAGATGTCTGCAGGCGCTGGCGTTGTATTCGGATGCGGATTCGGCAACACCGGCTTCCCCGCCTGTAAAGGATCAAGTCGCGGTGTCACCGGCCGCACCTGCGCAAATAACCCCGTCGTAAGCATCCCGCTGACAACGGTGAGATATACATAGTTTAAACAAGTCATTGTAGAGTCATTTTGAGGATGATACATTGGCTGCGGTCGGCCAGATACACGGCCCCGCTATTGTCCGTCACCATCCCGCCGGGCGACCAGATAATACTGTTATAGCCATTCATCTGGCCGGAAGGGGTCGTTACCATCCCGTCTTTGCTGATCCGGCGGATAAGCGTCATATTACCATTAGGCCCAAGCGTACTGAGGTCCGCGGCATAAAGATTGCCACCGCCATCCATCGCCAGCCCCCCGACGCCAAAATCCCCGCCCATATTAGAGAACAGCGCGTCCTGCCCAAAGCCATCTACCATCCCATAGGCCCCTGGATTTCCAGCGATGGTCCGAACCATCCCGCCGTTGAGACACTTTATCACCGTGCCGCAATTCAAATAGATCTCATGCGTTGGCGACACCACCATCCCGGTTATCCCACCAATCCCCGGCACCGTCGTCACATTCCCCGCCAGATCGATCTTCCTCAACCCGCCACCGTCAACATACAGATAGGTGCCGTCGAAGGCCATCGCTCCCGGCCTCGAAAAACTGGCTGCCGTACCCCGCCCATCCGCACGCCCATCCTGCCCGCTACCCGCAAACGTGGTTACCGTCCCGTTAGGGGCGATCTTCCGGATGCGGTTATTATAGGAATCGGCAACATAGACATTCCCGGCATTATCACAGGCCACCCCCGCCGGGAAATGAAATTTCGCATTCGTCCCCTGCCCATCGGCGTAACCCTGCGTCCCGTCCCCCGCGATCGTCGTTACCTCGCCAAAATTGTTCATCTTCCGGATACAGTTGTTCTCCTGGTCCGCGATATACATAAACCCTGCCTGGTCCCGGCACATCCCCGCAGGGGAATGAAATCGGGCTACCGTGCCACTACCGTTTGCAAAAGCCCTCGCCCCCGATGCCCCCGCAACCGTAGTAAACCGCGCCGCCCAGTCATAGATAAAATAGGCGCCCCCGGACCACTTACCCTTCACGCCGACCGTGATCGGCCCACTGCCACACCGGTCCGGCACGATACACTGTATCTGGTTATCGCTCATGGCCGTGATGATGGCCGCAACGCCATTGATCCTCACCTCCACGTCCGACTGCACATTTCCAAACTTCGACCCGCTGATCGTAATGGGCGTTGCCCGCGGCCCTTCGTTCGGGATCACACCCGTTAATAGCTGCTCACCGGCCGTGAAACCCGGTGGGGTCTTCAACACCGGCGGCGTCACCAGCTTCCGGGTCATGCCCGGACTGAGCTTGATACTGGTTAAATTGGGTTTACCCGCGGCCGGCTTGACCGTCGGATTGGCGGCGATCTTCCCCATCGGGGTGTTCGCTGCGCTGGCTGGTATCTGCGCCGTCGACGACAACACGAGCATACCGGAAAAGGCTAGTAGTAGGAATGTCTTTTTCATGGTACCCTAAAGTACCGGGTCTACCCTGGGGATGCAACTACATCATTGTGTAGGGCTCACCTCAACTCCTTTAAAATAAGAGGCTTATCAATTTGCCCCGCAGTCCCTTGGACACCGCTTCGGGCGCGGAATGGACATGTAACTTGTCGTAGATATTCTTGATATGGAATCGCACCGTATCCATGCTGACGCCGATTTCAGCCGCGATCATTTTATAACTGAACCCCCGCGCAAGCAACTGCAGGATCTGTACCTCGCGCTGCGACAGCTCTGCCCGGCCCTCCTCTACAGGCCCTTTCGCCGCCGGCACCATCTGCAACACCTTTCTCGCGACAACCCCCGTCATCGGCGCCCCGCCCGTCATGACATTGCGTATCGCGGCCGTCAACTCTTCCGTCGCGCAACGCTTCAAAATATACCCTGAAGCTCCTGCACATACGGCATTGAAGATATTCTCATTGTCATCGAATACAGTCAGCATGATCACCGGCAACACCCCATCCAGCTTCCGGATCCGCCGCACTGCCGCAACCCCATCTACCGCCGGCATATCGATATCCATCAACACGACATCCGGTTTCAACTCCCGCACATCCGTTTCCACAGTCTCCGCGTTGGACATCGCCGCGATCAACTGGAACTCCGCCTCCTCACGGATCAGCGTCTCCATACTCTGGCGCAACGCCTCATTATCATCATATATCAGAATGCGTACAGGCATAGTTACTCAATTTACGACCCTACCCCGAACCGGCCACTACATCTTCATGTAGTCATGGGCATTTCCACCACCACCCGCGTCCCCTTCCCTAAAGCACTCTCCACCCGGCACTCCCCATCCAACGCTGCCGACCTCGTCCGCATATTATTCAATCCATTCCCAGATCGCCGCAGGCTCGAATCAAACCCAATCCCGTCATCCGCCACCTCCAACACCACCCGCTCCCCACAACGCCGGAACGACACCTCCAACCGCGTACATCCGGCATATTTCGCGGCATTATTCACCGCCTCCTTAAAGATCAGCAGTAAATCCTTCCGCTGCTGCATCGAAAAATGATACCCCAGCAACTCCTCATCCGCCTCAAACTGGATATCGATGTCCTTCGCCTCCAACGTCTGCGCCAGGTACTCCCGCATCCTTACCATCATATTCTCTATCTTGTCATTGTCACTCTTGATAGCCCACACGATATCACTCATGCTTTGCTGCATCTGCCGCGACTGATCCGTTATCTTCTCCATCAACGACATGGCCCTCGACTGATCCTTATCAAACGAATTTCGGCTCACCTGCGACAAGATGTGTATCGAAGTCAGCGTCGACCCCAGCTCATCATGCAGGTCCCGCGCGATATCATTGCGCATCTCCAGCAAGGCCGCTTGCTGTTGCAACTTCTTCTTCAACTGATAGCGGTTGAAAAGTCCTGCGGCGATAAACCCCAACAAGACAACGGCCCCGATCAAAATGTTCCTTCCCTGCTTTTGCTGCGACAATTCCCGGTCCTTCAACTCCTTCTCGGTCTTCGCCAGCCTTAGTTCCTGCTCCTGCGCCCGGATCTCCTCGTCTTTCTTCTCCGTCTCATACCTGGCCTGGATCTCCGCGATATTCCGCTTCGTCTCCTGGCCCGCGATACTGTCCTTATAGGAATAATATTTTTTCAGATTGTCGTAGGCCAGAAAATAGTCCTTCCGGTCCCGATAGAACACGGTCCGGTACAGATAAAGGTCCCGTAAATTATACTTGTCATTGATCGCCCGCGCCACCAGCTCGCACTCTGTATAATAGGCCACGGCACCTGCTGAGTCCTCCAATGCCGCCGACAACATCGCCGCCGCGATACACCGCCGTGCCAGCATACTCGAGTCGCCTGTTTTCCGGCAGATGGCCATCGCCTTCTTTTCATATTCCAGCGCCTCCGCATTCTTCCCCTTTCGGTTCAGCAACAGCGACATGCTGGTATAGCTTTGTGCCAGCCGCAATGGAGACCCGCTTTCGTCGGCATACTTCATCCCCAACCGCTGGAAATAGATCGCCTGATCCATACTGTCGGCCTGCAAATAAATTTGTGAAAGATTGTTACACGACAAGGCCAGGATATCCTTGTCCCGGCCCTGCTCCCGGATGGCCAGCGCCCGCCGGCCATAGGCAATCGCCGATGCCTTGTCGCCCAACTCGAGGCTGCTGCTCGACAAATTCGACAGGGTCTCCGCCATTCCTGAAGAGTCGCGCACCCGGTCATAGATGCGCATCGCTTTCAGATACCAATGCTGCGCAGAGTCCAGCGCACCTTTGTCGCCATAGACATAACCCAGATCGTTATAGACACCCGCCGTCCCGGCAGACTGCGCCCACTCGAACCAGGATGCCAACGCCCGCCGCAGATCACGCAATGCCTCATCCCGTCTGTTGGTACGCGACGCACACTGTCCCAAACCATAATAGCCCTGGGCGATCAACTCACTGTCCTTGAGCAACAGCCCAAGTTGAAGGCCGCCCGAATCCCATCTGCTCATCGCAGCCCAGCCCTCGCGCCTGTACTCGATATCTCCCAGCGCAAAGAAAGCCGCGGCCTCACCCCGAAAAAAACGCCTGGCCCGGCTCAGCTCCAACGCCTGATGGCAAATCGCTGCCGCAGAGTCAAGCCTCGACCGCTCCTTATAAACATCGGCATTTGCTAGCAACTGGAAAATAACGACGGAATCCTGCACAGACACTCCTCCCTCAGTCCCCGGACGAAAAGCAACCGTCCGTACCGACTGGGCGAAAGTGGTAGAAAAGAATAAAAGGGATATGCCGGTTAGGAGACACGGCATAAAGCGGTATCGAGTCATAGGTAGCCCTTCCGGATGAAGGTACAAAATCCCGCTGACAACCCAGTGCGCAACATCCTCTACGCCATCCTCGGATTTCTCCATGTACTGCGTGTAGGGTTCCTCCCGCAGATCGGCGGAGAATTCGACAAAATGGTCCTGAAAATGTTCGAGCTCCTTCCGCGTGAAACCTTCGAGGACCTTCTTCAACTCACCCCGGTCCCGCTCCACCAACTCGATGATGCTCCAGATCTGCGCACAAGGCCGCGACAATGCCGACGCATTCATCCGGAACGGCGCCCGCCGCTTCGGCCTGCCGATCTGACGCCGTCGCCCGTGGCCTGGTCCCCCAGAATTAAATTACCTTGAACACCTGCCCCGTCTGCGCCCCAAACGCACTCTTCACATACGCCGCCACCACGCGGTCCATCGTCACGGGAATATGCCCATGGAAATAAGAGAAATACCCCGGCGAATCCTCCACCACTCCGGGGCTCACCACGTTGATGCGCACCCCATTGTTCAATTCTATCGCCGCTGCGCGGCCAAAGGCTTCCAGCGCGCCATTCACCGCACTCAAATTAGCCCCATTGACTACGGGGTCTTCGGATAAGACGCCCGCTGTCAGTGTAAAACTTCCTTTTGGCCGGATATAGTGCTGGCCTACCAGCACCAGGTTCACCTGCCCCAGCAACTTACTATCCAGTCCCTTCCGAAAATCCGCGGCCTTCATCTCCGCCAGCGGGCCGAAATGCCCACCGCCTGCCGCACTGATCAGCGTGTCGAAAGGGCCGACCTTTTTAAAGAATTGCTCGATCGACTCCGTTGACTCGATGTCGACGCGGAGATCTCCGCTCTTACTGCCGACTCTGACCAACTCGTGATCCTTTTCTACAACTTCCGCTATCTTCCTGCCGATGGTGCCCGAGGCACCGATAAGAATGATCCTCATATCTGATGGTTTTTAAATACTTCGCCTGCCTGGCGGATCGCATTGCTCACTTTTAAGCCGCCGGCATAGAACATCATTTGTAAGATTGTCTCCACTATTTCCTGTTTCGTGGCGCCCTCGGTGATCGCCGCGTCGATATGGGCTTGTAACTGCGGTTCCGCGCCGCCGCCGATCGTCACACAGGAAGCGATAAGCAATAACTCCCGGGTTTTCAGGTCGAGCCCCGGCCGTCCCATGATACCGGAGAGCGCCCATTCCAGGGTCATATCGACAAGGTCCGGACAGACCTCTTCCAATGACCGGACAAGCTGTTCCCCCGAATGGCCCCCATGGAGGCGCTCGAGGAGGGCAAGGCCCTTTTCATATTCCGCACTTTTTGTTTTCATGACCCAAAGTTGAGACATTACTGGATAAAAGTCAAGTAATGACCAAAATGTCCAGTAATGACAAATATGTCTTAATTTTACTGGGCGCGGCGTTCACACCGGCCTTACCGCAAAATTTTTTTTCACCGCATGGCAAAAACAATTAGAAAAGCAACGCCGACGTCAACATCAAAGGCAAAACGCTATCACGACGCCACCCAATGCCCCATGACCGCCACTATCGACGTCATCGGCGGCAAATGGAAACCTGTCATCATCTACATCCTCATGGACGGGGCCCTTCGCTTCGGCGAGATTCACCGCACCATCCCCGGCATGGCTCTCAAAGTCCTCTCCCGCCAACTCAAAGAACTCGAAGCCGACGACATTATCACCCGCACTGCCTATCCTGAGGTCCCGCCCCGCGTCGAATACTCTCTCTCCCCCAAAGGCGAAACCCTCCGCCCGGTCATTCAACTCCTCTCCGCCTGGAGCACGGAGCACCTACTTCAATCCACCTGACCTTCCCAGCCCCAATAAAAAAGCGCCGGATCTCTCCGGCGCCCGTATAAGCAGAAACAAACAATTCTAGAACATATACCTCAGCCCAAACTGGATCTGCCATCTGCTCGGCAGGTCCGGACTCGACGTAAACGTCTTTGTTTGCGCCGGATCGAACTGATATTGCGCTTGCCCTGCTCCATTATTCCCCACATACGAGATCGGCTGGAAATAACCCGACGTACTCGCATACTTCCTCACCCCCCAAGAACTATGCAGCAGATTGCCCAGATTCACGACATCCATACTCAACTGGATCCGCTGTGTACCGCCCAACTTGAGATCCTGTAACACCCGCATATCCACCTGGCTGAACCACGGCGTCTGCCCGCCATTCCGCTCCGTATACTGCCCGCGATGTTTACTCAGGTATTTATCCTGCTGGATAAACGCTTCCAGCGCCTGCCGCTGCACCGCCGGACCCTGCACCGCCCCATGCACGTCAGTATACGGTGTGAACAACATACTGCCGATCTCCGCCTGCGTCGGCACATACAACAAGGCATTGATGCCCGCAAAGCTACTGTTGGTCAGGTCGCCGGCATAAGTATAGGAAAATCGGTTCCCACTGGTCCAGTTGCCGAACAACGACACCGAAGTACCACCCCATTTATAGTCCCAGCGCTTGATGCCCGCGATCACAAACCGATGCGTGTTGCCATACAGCGAATGCGCTACCACGGGGACGTTCGGATTGCTCACGACAGGATTTCGGTCAAACGCATCTCCCGAGATCTCCGCTGAGATAGAGTTCGCATCCTTCGCCACCTGGTAGTTATACGATCCGGTCAGGTACAATCCCATCGGCAGATTTTCCGTCACCTGAAGTGTCGCATTATAAGAATATCCTTTTCCATTGTTCCCAAACACATAGGTCCCCGTGCTTCCTTTGTCTGTAGACTTATAGACGGCCCTGTTATCCGCGGTACCCGAATTCAGCGTTCCCGTCGGTGTCCCCAGTCCATAGTCCTGCACCATCATCGCATGTACATCCTTTGTATATCCCAGGTCCAGCGTCAACACCGTCGTTGCCCCCAGCTTGTAATCGACCCCGGCGCTGGTCCGCCACACCTGCGGAAAATGGAAATTCTTCGCCGTCACGTTGAAATAGCCGGTGAAAGGATTCTCTATCTGGTTGCCTAGCCAAACGAAGGGGAACCTACCAGTGAAAAGGCCACTCCCGCCACGGATCTGGATCTTGTTCTCGCCATCGACGTTCCAGTTGAAACCTACCCGCGGCGAGAAAAGTGGTGTCGATCTCGGGAATTTCGAGTTGTCGAACGGATCTCCATTCTTCACGGGCGTCCCGTTCAGCGGATCGTAGATCGTCAGATTGTCCGTATTGTGTACAGTAGGTTGCCCGTAGGAATAGCTTCCGCTAAATGTCCCGTCAGAGTTCATGATCGGGCTCTCGAAATAGCCCTTGCTGCCATAAAAATATACCGGCTTGTCTACCCGTAACCCATAGGTCAGCTTAAAGGTCGGCGAGATCTTCCACGCATCCTGCGCATACAACGCTGCCTGGCCGACCGTAAAATAGCTCCAGGTCCATTTATCCGCGGCCGCGGCATTCTTCGCATAGGTGACATCGCTCGCTCCTGGATAACCACCTGCCATAAAATTGGCGAGGTCCACAGACCCGAATACGTCGAAGCCATAGCCGGTCAGGTTAAAGCTGTTCTCGAACCGGAACGATTCGAAACTTCCGCCAAAGGTCAGCGTATGGTTGTTCAACGCCACCGTTACATTGTCCGTCAACTGCAGCGCATTCTGATTTAAAATATTGTGGATGCTGAAGGGCTCTTCACCCGCAATGATATAAGGGACATTGTTCTTCGTGATATTGATCACGGGGAAAGGCGTCGAATTAGGATTGCGGAAGTCGTGGAAGATCGTATTGATCACCCTTAGGTTATTCGACACCGTACTGTTGAAGTTGGTCTTCAATTCCAACCCGAAATTCTCGAGATGGTTATTCATCCGGTAACCCGAATTCTGATATTGCAGGGTGATGGCATCAGGACCACGACGGTTGATCGCACTCGGGTGCGCCGGCTTGTCCTGGTAGGCGCTCAGTCCGTTATAGGTAAAGGTCAGCGTGTTACGGTCATTGATCACCCAGTCCAGTTTGGCGATCCATTTATAACTATGGGTATTCTGCGTGAAATCCTGGTAGGGCCCCGTTTCATACCCATAATTACTCTTCAGTAAAGCGCTCACGGCATCGAGATCGGATTTCAGCACGCGTGAGGTCGTGATCTGGCCGGTGTTGGTCCCGTCGTTGGCCACATAGGCGCTGTTCGCATCACTCCGCAGTTGGCTCTCGAAATTGACAAAATAGAACAGCTTGTTCTTTTTCAATGCCCCGCCCAGCGATACGCCGCCCTGGAAATCATGCAACGAAGGGACATTGAAGGAATTTCCCTCGACCTTATGTCCCGTCAGCGACTGATTTCGGAAGAACCCATAGACCGTACCGAACGTCTTATTGGTACCACTCTTCGTGACCGTATTGACACCGGCCCCGGTAAACCCCGCCTGCGTAACATCGTAGGGTGCAATATTTACTTGTATCTGGTCTATCGCGTCCAACGAGATCGGCTGGGCGCTGGCCTGACCTCCGGGCGTCGGCGCATCCAGCCCAAAGGGATTATTGAAGACTGCCCCATCGAGGGAATAGTTGTTGTACTGCCCATTCCTGCCGGCGAACGAAACCCCGTTATAAGTAGGGGAGGCCGAAGGCGTCAGCCGGGTATAGTCATCGGCGCTTCGGGAAATGGTCGGCAGCCGCTGGATCTGCTGGCTGGAGATATTCACCGAGGCCCCCGTCCTGTTCTCATTGAAGATCCGGCTTCGACCGGTGACCGTCACTGCGCCAAGATTTGCCGTGGCTAGTTCCATCTTGAAATCCACCGTGCTGGTCTGACCCAGTTCGAGCATGATATTGTTCTCCGTCTTCGGATTGAACCCCGTATAGCTCACGGTAATCGTGTAAGGGCCGCCCACCCGCAGGTTGGGTACAAAGAAATTACCCCCGCTGCCCGACACGATATGCCGTTTGATCCCCGCATCCGGAAAACTGATCTCTACGGTGGCCCCGGCAAGCGGCTTGCCCCCGGCATCGGTCACCGTCCCCCCGACACTCGAGGTCGTCACTTGCGCAATCGTAGAAAAATGGGAAAAAACGAGGAGGAGCACGAGCAATAGGCAGCCCGGCCGAAAGATAGTGTTTCTCATTCAGAAATGGTTTTGGTTATATATATAGTCTACATTCAATTTAACCCAAAAAGGCGATAGTTGTTCTTTTTGCGGTCAATATTTTGTAAATTGAAAATACGAGGGTGCGCCATATTCAAAAATTATTCATGGTCAAATTCGTCCTCAATAATAAACTGATCCGATCGGAGGATCCACCGGCAACAATCCTACTCGATCTCATCCGCTACCGCGAACACCTCACAGGGACCAAGATCGGTTGTCGTGAAGGGGATTGCGGTGCCTGCACTGTCCTCATCGGCGAAGTAAGGGGTGACGCCATCCTCTACCGATCGGCAACTTCCTGTCTCACTGCCATCGGCAACGTCGATAACAAACACGTCGTCACCATCGAAGGTATTAATAGTGCCGACGGCGACAACCTCAACTTCCTCCAACAGGCCATCTGCGAAGAGGGCGCCAGCCAGTGCGGCTTCTGCACTCCGGGCTTCATCGTCTCGATGGCCGGCTACTGCCTCAGCGATAACCCGCCTACCCGGGCCGCGGCCATCGCCGCCGTCGATGGAAACATCTGCCGCTGTACAGGTTATAAAAGTATCGAACGTGCGCTCACACGGCTGACAAACCTGCTGTCCAACCGCACAAACACCGAGACCCTCGACTTCGCCATCACCAACCAGATCCTCCCGGCTTACTTTAAGGAGATCCCTCGCAGGCTCACGCAACTTGCACTCGAATCCAATGGTGTCTTTACCACCCCTCTCAACCCCATCTTCCTCGGCGGCGGTACGGACCTGTATGTGCAACAACCCGAAGAAATGGTCAGGAGCAAGCCCTCGTTTCTCAACACAGATCCAGGACTAAAACAGATCGCCGAAACAGCCGGTGAGTTGCATATCGGTGGCGCCGCCACAGTCACCCAATTGCTCGAATCCCCGCTCATCCGCCGGGACTTCCCGCATTTCGGCCACTACGCCCGGCTCATCTCTTCCACCCCGATCCGCAACATCGCTACTGTCGCCGGCAACTTCGTCAACGCGTCACCCATCGGTGATCTTTCTATTTTCTTCCTTGCCCTCGACGCCAGATTGACCCTAACTGATGGGACTACCCGCCGCACCCTGCCGTTGAACAAATTCTTCAAAAGCTACAAGACCCTTGACAAAACCCCGGGCGAATATGTCGAGGCCATTCACATCCCACGCCCATCATCCAACACCAGGTTTAATTTCGAGAAAGTCAGCAAACGTACCTGTCTCGACATCGCCAGCGTTAACACCGCTATCCAGCTGACGCTCGACGGCGACACCATCCGCCAGGTACATCTCTCGGCGGGTGGGGTAGGACCTGTCCCCCTCTATCTCCAAAAGACCTCGATGCTCCTCGCAGGGCGGCAACCTTCGGCGTCCCTCGTCCAAACGGCGATCGACTCGGCTCTCACGGAAATCAGCCCCATCAGCGATGTTCGCGGCACGGCGGAATACAAACGACTCCTCCTCGGCCAACTTATCAAAGCACATTTCATCATTGTTTTTCACCATCTGCCGGAGGAAGAATGGGTATGAGTTCGAACCACACACCAGGCACGCGATCCACCGCCAGACATCTCGACGCCCCCGCACACACCCGCGGCGAATCCATCTATCTCGATGATATCCCGCTCCTGCAGGGTACTCTCTTTGGCGCTGCCTTCGGCTCCCCTATCGCACATGGCCATATCCAAAAACTCAATCTCGGTGAAGCGACGCATTATCCCGGCGTCATCCGCATCTTCACCCATAAAGACATCCCGGGCGAGAACCAGATAGGTGGCATCATCCCCGACGAACCACTCTTCGCTGAAACCCATGTTCACTACTGTGGCATGCCCATCGCCTTCGTCGTCGCGGAATCTGAGGCCGTTGCCCGCCATGCGGTATCCCTCATAAAAGTCGAGATCGATCCCCTACCGGTCACCACCGATCCCCGCGAAGCCAAAGCCAACGATGAACTCATTGTCCCGCCCCGCACCTTCCGCCTCGGCGATACCACCGCAGCGTGGCAAGACTGCACCCATATCATCGAAGGAACAACCGAAACCAACGGCCAGGAACATCTCTACATCGAAACGCAGGGCGCATACGCCCTCCCCCTTGAGAACCAGGCTATCCGGGTCTATTCCTCTACCCAGGCGCCGACAGCAACCCAACGCGCCATCAGCAAGATCACCGGTCTGGCGATGCACGCCATCGACGTCGAAGTCACCCGTCTCGGCGGCGGCTTCGGTGGCAAGGAAGACCAGGCCAACGGGTGGGCGGCACTCTGCGCCCTGGCCTGCCGGGAACTGCGAACTCCCGTCAAATACGCGCTTCCACGCACGGACGATATGGTGATGACCGGGAAACGCCATCCCTATTCCTCGGACTTCAAACTAGGCCTCGATGCCAGTGGCAAGATTCGCGCATATGAGGTCACCTTCTACCAGAACGCGGGCGCCGCGGCCGATCTTTCCCCTGCGGTCCTCGAGCGCACCCTCTTCCATTGCACGAATTCCTACTATATCCCCAACGTTACGGCCACGGCCTATAGCTGCCGCACGCACCTTCCGCCCAACACAGCCTTCCGGGGCTTCGGCGGCCCCCAGGGCATGTTCGTCATTGAAGCCGCCATCGCAAAGGCAGCCGAGACCCTGGGCATCCCCGCAGCACAGATCCAGAAAACCAACCTGCTCCAATCGGGCGACGAATTTCCCTATGGCCAGAAAGCAGAAAGCGAAGCACACGCCTGCTGGCAAAAAGCCGAACAACTCTATGACATCGATGCGCTGCAAAAAGAAATAGGAGATTTCAACGCAGGACACCGGCTCACGAAAAAGGGCCTGGCCTTTATGCCCATCTGTTTTGGCATCTCCTTCACAAAAACACTCCTCAACCAGGCAAGGGCCCTGGTCCACGTCTATACCGACGGGAGTGTCTCCCTTAGTACGGGCGCTGTGGAAATGGGGCAGGGAGTCAACTCGAAAATGATCCAGGTGGCCGCATCCGTCTTTTCCATCGATCCCTCCCTGATCCGGATCCAGGCTACCAGCACTCAACGTATCGCCAACACTTCGCCCTCCGCCGCCAGCGCCACCGCGGATCTCAACGGCAAGGCCGTGGAAATAGCCTGTAACACGATCCTTCAACGTCTCCGTGCCGTAGCCGCCGCCGAACTGGCCGCAAGCGCAACCAACCCCGCCAACTCCACAGGCTCCGCAGGCATCCCCAACTCCGCCGCCAACATCGACCCCGATACCATCACCATCCGCAACGGCCTGATCTTCGTCAACAACACTCCGACGAACCTCCATTGGAAACAACTCGTGATGGCAGCGTACATTCGCCGCGTCAGCCTGTCCGAACATTCACACTATGCGACCCCCGTGATCCATTTCGACTATGCAAAAGAAAAAGGCCATCCCTTCGCCTATCATGTCTATGGTACCGCCATCGTCATCGCCACCCTCGACTGCGTCCGCGGACGCTACACCATCGACGCGGTAAAACTCGTCCACGATGCGGGCGCAAGCATGAATCTAACTATCGATCGCGGCCAGATCGAAGGCGGCATCGTTCAGGGCATCGGCTGGATGACGATGGAAGAAGTAGTGTATGATGAAAAAGGCCGGCTACGCTCCAACACGCTCTCTACCTATAAGGTCCCGGACATCTATTCGGCCCCCGCGGAGATTGCCCTCGAATTCCTTCACACCGATCGGGACAACCTGGCGGTCTTCCGCAGCAAAGCCGTGGGCGAGCCACCTCTCATGTATGGCATCGGCGCTTACTTCGCCCTCCGTAACGCGATCCACGCCTTCAACCCCGACGCCCGACTCTCCTTCGACGCTCCGCTCACACCCGAAAAAGCATTGATGGGCCTGTATCAAAAGCAATCGACGCATGTTGCCGGCTAAACAAGCCGCCCTTTGGCGATTTGCCCTCTCGGCACTCCATCGGGATATTCCGGCAATGCTCTTATATGTGGTGGAAAGCAAAGGCAGCAGCCCGGGACGCCAGGGCTTCTTTCTGGTCATCGATGCTACTGGTCATACCGAAGGGTCCATCGGCGGCGGCATCATGGAACATAAATTTATCGAACTCGCAAAGGAATATCTCCATCAAAATACCCGGGTGAACCTCCTCCGACGCCAGATCCATGACAAGGAGGCGCCAAACGACCAAAGCGGCATGATCTGCTCGGGCGAACAAACCCTTCTCCTGTATTCCCTAAAACCAAACGATACGCCCATCATCGACAGGCTCCTCGGACATCCGCAGAACGGTTGCCTCGAATTCTCCCCGGAAGGCATGCGCTTCGATGCACAACCGCCGGAAAAAACCAATTTCTTTCAAAAAGACAGTGATGTTGGTTGGATCTATCGCGAAAAGACGGGGTACACCCACCATCTCTACATCATCGGAGGCGGCCATGTCGCCCTTGCTTTCTCCCGCCTCATGCAAATGATGGATTTCTATATCACGCTCTATGACGATCGGAGTTCCCTCGACTCCTTTAAACGCAACCATTATGTTCAGGAAAAAATAAGTATCGACGACTATAGCCGGCTGACTTCGCTCATTCCCGGTGGCCCGGGTAGTTTCGTCGTCGTAATGACCCAGGGCTATCGCACCGATGACCTGGCCATCCGGGCACTCTGGGAAAAGAACTTTCAGTATTTCGGCGTCCTCGGCAGTAAGAACAAGATCGAAAAATTATTGGCCTCCTATCGGCTGGAAGGCATCTGCGAAGAAAAGATCCAAAAGCTTCGGGCGCCGGCCGGACTGGCCATCCATAGCCAGACGCCCGAAGAGATTGCCGTGAGCATCGCGGCGGAGATCATCCGCCACCGGCATGCCCGGGACTGAATTTATTTGCGGACATTGGCAAAAACTTCCCAGCTATCCCCGTTGCTACGCAGCGTCACCCGGCTGTCGGCATTCTCGAGCGTCAGATAGTAACCGCTCTCCTCATGTTGGCTAACCTCGAACAAGTCGGTAACCCAATATCCGTCATAGTGTTTCTTGTAGTTCATCAGCAGGCTCACCGGCAACTGCGATGTCGTCAGGTTTCGGGTTACGGCGAGCAATTCTCCGCTGGTGGAATAAAAGGCGGTCATGATCTGCCCGTTCAGGCTGAAGGCCACTTTCGTAAAATTGACATGCGCTTCGGTGCTCATCAGCTGCGCATTCTCGAAATCGTGCCGGAAGGCACTCTTTATCTCTTTGTTCTCATCATTTCCGGCTGCAAAACTGTAGGAAGAGCAAAGGGTCAATACGAAAGCCAGGGTAAAGGCGGCTTTTTTAACAAACTGTTTCATAAAATTATTTTTTGATTGGTTGAGATATTTTGGTTCCGGTCAGGCGTCCCCGACATGCCAATCCTGTTTCCAGCGGAGTGCCAACTTTTTCCTGGCGCTGAAAACCAATGACTTAATAAAGAGGCGGGAATAGCGGGTGTCCGGTATTGATCAAAATACTGTCCGCTTTTGAGACGGTCACCCCTCGCGCACCACGGTACCCGTAATATATCCGTACGGTTCTTCGGTCGCGATAAAGATCTCATTGTTGTTTTCCAGCCCGAAAGGCTGGAAATTGAAAAGAATATGATGCTTGTTCGGCATTTTCAACGTGACCTCCTTTACCCGCGGAAATTCTTTCACCACCGCTTCGCCCATCGCATACAGCGTATGCTGCACGGAAAGACTCTGATGATGAGCAAAGCTCCGCAGCAAAGCCTCCCGGATACCAGTATATAGGCCCTCCAATCCCTCCGGGACACCGGAATAGACCCAGCGCACATCGCAGGAGGTGGAAAAGATGCGGTCCGCGGTCTCCTTCAATGTCGTATACTTATCTCTGATATATCCCTCAAAACCGGAATCGGTCGTCTTCAGGATCAGCAGGTCTCCGATCCCCGCAGACAAGATCATCCCTTGCCGGTCCCGCACCACCCGGGCCAGATGTTTTTCCGACCCGCCATTCACGAAGGCATGAGGATGCGCCACCCCATCGAAATGCATTCGGGCCCAGCAATCCTCCGCCAAATCGATCCTCACAGCGGATACCTGTGGGTTGTGACGCATAAAATGATCCGCCAGCGCCAACCCGAATTCCTCGATCGAATCCGTTAGCAGGTCCTTGGCCAGCGCGTACACCGTATTTTTCATCGTATCGGTAGGCAACACCTTGCTGTTGTCGCCCGTCAGATGCACCGCATCGAAGTCTCCCTCCAGCGAAACGTCCACGCTCATCTGGCGCAGCTCATGCCGGTCCGGATGCCGAATGATCTTCGACAGCCGGATCGCATTCTTCCCGTACGCATTCTGATCAAGCCGGATAGTCATTCTTCAATTTAAAGAATAATTTCGGTAAATTAGGGAAAATGCCGGCGAGAACGGTAGCCATACATAGTCAACACATGCTCCTGCCCGATGGCATCGGGGAGGCTACGCTATTCATCGACAATGGGACGATCACCGGCGTTGTCCCTGGTCCCACTACTGCTGTCGCTCACGGCCCCACCACCGGCGTTGTCCCTGACCCCGTCATGACGGCAAGCGGCGAATTTATCGACGTAGGTCGACTCCTTGTCATGCCCGGTCTCATCGATCCCCATGTACATATCAATGAACCGGGCCGCACAGAATGGGAAGGCTTCGACACGGCCTCCCGCGCCGCCATAGCAGGCGGATTCACTCTCCTCGTGGACATGCCTCTCAACTCGGCGCCCGTCACCACCATCGCTACCGCCTTCGACCGGAAACAGGCGGCCGCCAAGGACCAACTTCATTGCGATTGCGGCTTCTGGGGGGGCGTCATCCCGGGCAACGAAAACGACATCGGGTCCCTCATCGAACGCGGCGTTCTCGGTTTCAAAGCCTTTCTCACGCATTCCGGCATCGACGATTTTCCCAATGTAACAGAAGCCCATCTGCGAAAAATAATGCCGCTCCTCGCCGACCAGGGGCTCCCCCTGCTCGTACACTGCGAACTCGAATCGCCTGTCGCTCACGAGACCACGGATCCCCGGTCTTATAGGCAATATCTCGCCTCACGCCCTGCTAAATGGGAGGACGACGCCATTGCCCTGATGATCCGCCTTTGCGCGGAATATCACTGTCCGACGCATATCGTACACCTTTCCTCTGCGGCAAGTATCGACCCCATCCGCAGGGCAAAGGAAAAAGGCCTTCCGCTGACCGTGGAGACGGCCCCGCATTATCTCTTCTTTGCGGCGGAGACTATTCCCGATGGCAACACCTTCTTCAAATGCGCCCCACCCATCCGCAGCCGGGACAACAATGAACGGCTTTGGACAGCACTGCGTGACGGGGTCATCGACTTCATCGCCACCGACCACAGCCCTGCGCCACCTGATCTGAAGCATGTCGACAGCGGTGACCTTCAAAAAGCCTGGGGTGGCATCGCCTCATTGCAACTTTCCCTTCCCGTTGTATGGACCGCCGCCCGCCAACGCGGCTTCGACCTTGAACAGATCTCACGCTGGCTTTCCTCTGCGCCCGCCAAACTCGCCGGCCAGTCCGCCTGCCGCGGAAAGATCGCGCCCGGCTATCGCGCGGATCTCACCATCTGGGATCCCACCCGGCCGTTTGTTGTCGATCCACAAGCCCTCTATCACAAACACAAGGGAACTCCCTACGCCGGACAGGAGCTTTTTGGCCAGGTGGTCGAAACCTGGCTTGGTGGGGAGAGGGTCTTTGATAAAGGTCAGTTCACACCTGGCTGTGGACACCCTATCCACGCAACTCCAATAACCATTTCACACCCATGATCGACCGCGCTCGAAATATCGTCAGCCGAATCCACCTCCTCGCGGCTATCAGCGAGGATGACAAATGCATTACCCGCCGCTACGGGACACCCGCGGCTGTCGAAGCCGGCAAACTTCTCCTCGAATGGATGCAGACCGCCGGTTTACAAACCCGCATCGATGCGATCGGTAATCTTCGCGGTCGTTGGCCTTCGGCCGATCCGGATGCAAAGACCCTGGTCATTGCTTCCCACTTTGATACCGTGGTCAACGCGGGGCGCTGGGACGGACCCCTTGGCGTGCTCACCGGTCTCGATCTCCTCGAGACCCTCGTCCGGCAAAACAAACGTCTTCCCTTTCATATCGAACTCATTGCATTTTGCGACGAAGAAGGCGTCCGCTTTCACACGACCTATCTCGGGAGCAAGACCCTCACCGGCAGCCTTGAACCGGCGACGCTGAAACGCACGGATGATCAGGGCATCACCCTGGAACAGGCCATCCGGACCATCGGCGGCACCCCTGCCGCCCTCGCCGGCGAAGCCCTTCCAAAGGACCAATGGCTGGGCTATTTCGAACTGCATATCGAACAGGGCCCCGTTCTCTGGGAAAAGAACATTCCCATCGCGCCAGTCACGGCCATCGCCGGTCAGATCCGCGCGGAACTTCACTTCACCGGTGAGGCTGGCCACGCCGGTACCGTTCCTCCCGCCATGCGCCATGACGCCCTCTGCGCCGCCGCGGAATTCATCCTCGGAACCGAAAGCCTCGCCCGCGCCTCGTCCTCCTTCCTCGCCACCGTCGGCAAACTCCATATCCCCAACCCGGCTTCCAACGTCATCCCGGGTGAAACAACACTCAGCCTCGACATCCGCAGCGCCGATACGGCCACCCTTGAAAAAGCGCACGGTCAACTCCACACCCTCGCCAAAACCATCGCCGCCCAACGCGGACTGACCCTGAACTGGGAGATCATCCAATCCTCCGATCCGGTCACCTGCGATCAACAAATGACCCGCATCCTGACGGAAACCATCCGGACTGCCGGTTACGAACCCCTTCCCCTCGTCAGCGGTGCAGGCCATGATGCTGTACCCATCTCGGCCATCGCCCCCGTCAGCATGCTCTTTGTTCGCTGCTACAAGGGGATCAGCCATAACCCACAGGAAAACGTGGAACCGGAAGACCTGGCAGCCGCCATCGCCGTCGCCGAAAATTTTATTCTTAACTTGTCAGAAATACCAACCAATGGAGATCTCCGCACTAACCCGATCGGTCGTTAAAAAAAGCCACGCTCTCATTAGCCCGGATGGCTATATCAATAGCGTCGTCCCGGGCTGGACCGACTGTACGATCAATATCATCATCAGCAAGGAGATGGGCGCCCGCTTCACGCAAACCTTGATCACCTGCCGCCCGGGCGCCGTTCTCAGCGGACAAACCCAGCAGATGCAAGCGTTCTTTTATCTCGTCGGCGGGTCCATTAACGCCACCATCGACGGCAAGACAAAAACCCTCACGCAGGGAAAATATGTCTATATCCCGGAATGGAGAGACTATCATTTCGATAACGCAACCGAAGGCGCCCAACTCCTGAGCTTCCATAAGACTTACGAGCCCCACGAAGGAGCCGCCGTACCCAATACACTCTTCGGGGACGCAGCCTCCATCCCTGCCAACCAATATCTCGGCGACCCCGCCCTCCGCCTCCAGGTCCTCCTGCCGGATGACCCAAGCTTCGACATGGCCATCAATATCTTTACCTACGACCCCGGTGGTCATTTGCCCCTGGTCGAAACCCATATCATGGAACATGGACTCCTCTACCTGCAGGGACAGGGTATCTACCGTCTCGACCAGGACTGGTATCCGATAAAAAAAGGCGATTGTATCTGGATGGCCCCCTACTGTCAGCAATGGTTCACCGCGATGGGAAAAGAACCAGCCGTGTACATCTATTACAAGAACGTAAACCGCTTTCCGCAGGGATGAACCTGGAAACACTAAATAATCTCGACACCGCCACGCGGTTCACCACGCTGCAACAATGCTGCGGTAGCAGGAACTGGGTGGTGAAAATGCTCGCCGGCTTCCCCTTCGCCGATGCCCCGGCCGTTTTTGCAGCCGCCTCCGATGCCTGGCATGCCTGTGGACCCGCCGATTGGCTCGAAGCCTTCGCTCATCATCCCGCCATCGGCGCCCAAACCACCGATTCCACTGCCGCCGCCGAGCAATCCGGAACTAAAACAGCCACCGGCGACACTCGCGCCGCACTTTCTACCGGCAACCAAGCCTATAAAGACCGTTTTGGCTTCATCTATATCATCTGCGCAACCGGCAAGACTGCCGACGAAATGCTCGCCAACCTGGACACACGACTTCATAACAGCCCGGAAGTCGAACTTCGCATAGCCATGGCCGAACAGGAGAAGATCACCCTTCTCCGCCTCCAAAAACTACTCGCATGAGCACGATCAGCACCCACATCCTCGATATCGCCCGCGGCCGCCCCGCCGCCGGCATAACGGTCATCCTCCTCAGCGGCGACCGGGAATTCGCCCGGGCCCGCACTGACAACAATGGCCGGATCACGACCTGGACAACCGGCCCCGCTACTACTGCCCCCAACACAACCGCCCCCGGTGCAACGGCTCTCGCCGCCGGCCCCGGCGCCTATACCCTTCGCTTCGAAACAAAACCTTATTTCGAGACCCAGGCCCTCGCCACCCTCTATCCATTCATAGAGATCCACTTCGAGATCGGCGACGACACCCATTACCATATCCCATTATTGTTAAGTCCCTGGGGCTATTCTACCTACCGGGGATCCTAAAACGCATGACCATGAACTTATCTATAAACCAAAACGAAAAAGAAAGCCTCCTTGCTTCCCTCGGAACGGCCAACCTGGCCTTTCAACGCAATTATCCTGGCGACCGACCCGATCGTCAGCCCGTTCATACAGTCTACGGCGGCGCCAATCTCTTCAAAAGTGATACCTGTCAACGCATGGGGGAGACGGCCCTGAAAAGCCTGCATGTCTACGCCCCGAACTTCGCCGAACTCGCCCGGGCGCTCGCTCTTGAGGGACATGAGTACCTGCCGCATACCGAGGCGGAAGCCCTGGTCCTCGACCAAAAATTGCAAAGTCTGCCCGAAGACCGGCGCCGCAAAGAAAAAGCATGGCTGCCCTGGGCGGTCTATCACAAGATCATCCAAAAACTCGAAATAGAGCCCGTCGAAGATTTCCGCATCGACTTCGAAGACGGCTATGGCAACCGCCCCGATGAGGAAGAGGATGCCACCGCAATCGCAGCCGCAAGGGAACTGGCCGCCGGCATGCAAAAGAACACCCTTTCCCCCTTCATAGGAATCCGGATAAAACCCTTTACAGAAGACCTCAAAGTTCGTAGCGTTCGCACCCTCGATCTCTTTCTGACGGAGCTGCTCCAACAAACAAAGGGCAAACTACCCGATAATTTCATCGTCATGTTGCCAAAAGTGACGATCCCCGAACAGGTCGTCACCCTCGTCCACCTCTTTCGTCTTATCGAAAAAGCCAACAAACTCCCCGAGGGTACGCTCAAAATGGAGACGATGGTGGAAGCGACCCAGATCATCATGGACGAAGAAGGACGAAACCCGCTCTTCCGGATCATCAAAGCCTCAGAAGGTCGTTGCATCGCCGCCCACTTCGGCACCTATGACTATACCGCGTCCTGCGGGATCACTGCACGCTACCAGACGATGGCGCACCCGGTTTGCGACTTCGCCCACCATATGACAAAGGTCGCCCTCGCAGGAACGGGCATCTGGCTCTCGGACGGGGCCACCAACGTGATGCCCATCGGCCCGCACCGCGGCGAAAGTCTCAGTTTTGAACAACAACAGGAGAATCGGGCTGCGGTTCACAAAGCCTGGCGGACAGGCTTCGGTCACACCATGCATTCCCTGATCAATGGATTCTATCAGGGCTGGGACCTCAACCCTGCACAACTCCCGATGCGTTATGCCGCCACCTACACCTTCTTCCTGAGCAGCCTCGAGGAAGCAACCCACCGGCTAAAAGTCTTTGTTGAGCGTAGCGCCATCTCCACGCTGACAAACGATATCTTCGACGATGCGGCCACTGGTCAGGGTCTGCTGAATTTCTTCCTGAAAGCGATGAACTGTGGCGCCATCGAAGAAAAAGAAGCCCTCGCCACTGGCCTCTCGCTCGACGAGATCCGCAGTCGCAGCTTCCTCCAAATTTTAAAGGGAAGAAGACGGACAAATTCAGTAACTTCCTAGTATATGCATCTGTCACCAAAAGAAACCGAGAAACTGCTGCTTTTTCTCGCTGGAGAGCTCGCGGAAAAACGGCTGGCTCGTGGCCTGAAACTGAACTATCCCGAAGCGATCGCCCTCATCTCGTCCCGCTTGCAGGAGGCTGCCCGCGACGGTAAATCAGTGGCGCAACTCATGCAGTACGGAACCACCATCCTGACCCGCAACGATGTCATGGAAGGTATCCCCGAAATGGTGCAGGAGATTCAGATAGAAGCCACCTTCAAAGACGGCACAAAACTTGTCACCGTTCACGATCCCATAAAATAAGAGTATTGCCGATGATTCCTGGAGAATACATACTGCGATCGGAACCGATCGTCGCCAACAGCGGCCGCCGCACCGAAAGGATCACCGTCGTCAACAAAGGCGATCGTCCTGTGCAGATCGGGTCACACTTCCATTTCTACGAGGTCAACCGCGAAATGGTCTTCCCCCGCGAAAAAGCGCTAGGTATGCGCCTCGACATCCCTTCGGGCACGGCCGTACGTTTTGAACCCGGCGAAGAAAAAGAAGTAGAACTTGTCGAGCTCGGCGGCGCCAAACGGGCTATCGGGTTTAACAATCTTGTCAACGGCCTCACTGCAGGGCCTGCCCAAAAATTGGAAAACCTATGAGCATATCCATCCCCCGCTCCAAATACGCCGGCCTCTATGGCCCCACAACGGGCGATAAGGTCCGCCTCGCCGATACCGAACTCATCGTCGAAATTGAAAAAGACCACACCGTCTATGGCGACGAGATAAAATTCGGCGGCGGCAAAACTATCCGTGATGGCATGGGCCAATCCGCCACCGCCACCCGTGACCAGGGTGTCCTCGACCTGGTGATCACCGGCGTCATTATCATCGACCACTGGGGTATCGTAAAAGGCGATATCGGTATAAAAGACGGGAAGATTGCCGGCATCGGTAAGGCCGGCAATCCCGATATTATGGACGGAGTGGACAAAGACATGGTCATCGGCGCTTCCACCGAAGTACACGGTGGCAACGGCCTCATCGCGACCGCCGGCGGCGTCGATACCCATATCCATTTTATCTGCCCTCAACAGATAGAACACGCCCTCTATAGCGGCATCACAACCATGATCGGCGGCGGCACCGGTCCCGCCGATGGAACGAATGCTACCACCGTCACCCCCGGGGCCTGGAACATCCAAAAAATGCTCGGCGCTGCCGAGGCCTTTCCCATGAATCTCGGTTTTCTCGGTAAGGGCAACTGTGCTACAGAGGCGCCGCTCGAAGAGCAGATCCTCGCCGGTGCGATTGGGCTAAAGATCCATGAAGACTGGGGCGCGACTCCGGCCACCATCGATGCTTCGCTAAAGATCGCCGACAAACACGATGTCCAGATCGCCATCCATACCGATACCCTCAACGAAGCAGGCTTTCTGGAACGCACCCTTGAAGCCATCGCCGGTCGTGTCATCCATACCTATCACACGGAAGGTGCGGGTGGCGGTCACGCTCCCGATATCATTCGCGCGGCGATGTTTCCCAATATCCTGCCCTCCTCTACAAACCCGACAAGACCCTATACCGTGAACACCATCGACGAACACCTCGATATGCTGATGGTCTGCCACCACCTTAGCCGTTCGATTCCCGAGGATGTCTCTTTCGCCGACAGCCGCATCCGCCCGGAAACCATCGCCGCCGAGGATATTCTCCACGATATGGGAGTATTCAGTATGATGAGCTCCGACTCGCAGGCCATGGGCCGTGTCAGCGAAATAATCCTCCGCACCTGGCAGACAGCCGATAAAATGAAGAAACAACGCGGCGCCTTGCCCGAGGACGCTGACAAAAACAACGACAACTTCCGCGTAAAACGCTACGTCGCAAAATATACCATCAACCCCGCCCTTACCCATGGCATCGCCGCCTATGTCGGCAGTCTCGAAAAAGGCAAGATGGCCGATCTCGTACTCTGGAAACCGGCCCTCTTTGGCGCAAAACCCGAACTGATCATCAAAGGCGGCATGATCATCGGCGCAAGGATGGGCGATCCCAACGCAAGCATTCCCACTCCCCAGCCGGTGATCTATCGGCCGATGTTCGGCGCCTTCGGCAAGGCCCTGCAGCAGACCTGCGCCACATTCGTCTCGCAGTTGTCGCTGGAATTGGGTATGATCGGCAGCCAAGGTCTCCAAAAACAAATCCTTCCCGTACATAACTGCCGATCGATCTCAAAGTACGATATGATCCATAACGACCGGACCCCGGAGATTCACGTCAACCCCGAAACCTACGAAGTAACCGTTGACGGCCAGCCTGCCGTTTGCGAACCCGCAAAGGAACTTGCCTTGGCCCAACGCTATTTTTTATTTTAACACACTATGCTCATCCAGGAAAAAATAGGCAACCTCGCCGACTTCGATGCCCGGGATCGCAACATCGACTACCTCCCGATAGAATGGTATGAGTCGGCAAAACGCATCCAGCGCAAACCAACGCGTTCGGGCCTGGATGTAGCCCTGCGTTTCCTCAGGGAAAGCCCGGCCCTCACCGATGGCGACATTCTCTTCGCCAATGACCAGATCATTATTGCCGTCGAAATTATTCCCTGCGAGGCGATGACGATAAAAATGACAACCCCGTCGGCCATCGCCGCCGCTTGTTACGAAATTGGCAACCGTCACCTGCCGCTCTTCCTGGAAAAGGACGAGTTGCTGGCGCCCTTCGAAGAACCCCTCTTCCGCTGGCTGAGCGCTAACGGCTACAACCCCAAGCGGGAAGAACGAAAACTCGGTTGCCCGCTGCGCTCCACCATCATGGCCCACGACCACGGCAACAGCCTTTTTTCCAGGATCCTTCAACTTACCTCTCCCCGACAATGAATCACGACTTCGACGAGAACACAAACAATTTGGCTTTGCTGAGTCTCCTGCAACTCAGCGACCCGGCCCTTCCCATTGGCGGCTACGCCCATTCCAACGGATTGGAGACCTATGTCCAACAGGAAATCGTCCGCGATGCCGCCACCGCCCGGGAATGGATCACACAAATACTCAGCACAGCCATCCACTATACGGATGCTGCCCTCTTATCTCTCGCACATGGAGCAACCCGAAACAACGACCTCACCCGGCTCGGCGAACTAAATGCGCTGGCCGAGGCCCTTAAACTCCCCAGGGAAATTCGCGAATCCAGCCGCCTCCTCGGCCGTCGCCTGCTGGCGATCTTCGCTCCTCATCTGACGCAGGCACACCCGGCTCCAACTGACCTGCATTACCCGATAGCCTTCGCCTGGTGCGCCGCAAACTTGGGCATCACCCTCGAACCAACGCTCACCGCCTTCTACTACAACGCCGCCGCAGGCATGGTCACCAATTGCGTCAAACTCATCCCCATCGGCCAGCACGACGGACAGAAGATCCTCTTCGGTCTTCAACCCCGGATACGCAAACTAACCGCAAAAAGCATCCACCCCGATGAAGACCTGATCGGCCTCTGTTGCGCCGGCCTCGACATCCGGTGCATGCAACACGAACAACTGTACTCAAGATTATACATGTCCTGAAATGAACGAAAGAAACTATATAAAGATCGGTATCGCGGGCCCCGTTGGCTCCGGCAAAACAGCGCTTATCGAACGCCTCACGCGTCTGCTGACGAAAGAATACAGTCTCGCCGTCATCACCAATGATATCTATACAAAGGAAGACGCCGAATTCCTTACGCAGCACAGCCTCCTGCCCCCCGAGCGCATCATAGGGGTCGAGACCGGCGGCTGCCCCCACACTGCCATTCGCGAAGACGCCAGCATGAACCTCGAGGCTGTGGAGGAAATGGCCAGGCGCTTTCCGGAACTAAGACTCATTTTTATCGAGAGCGGCGGCGACAACCTCTCCGCCACTTTCAGCCCCGACCTGGCCGACCTGAGCATCTTCGTCATCGATGTCGCCGAAGGCGACAAGATCCCCCGTAAAGGTGGCCCCGGCATCACCCGCAGCGATCTGCTCGTGATCAACAAGATCGATCTGGCCCCGCACGTAGGCGCCAGTCTGGAGGTGATGGAGCGTGACGCGCGAAAAATGCGCCGCGGCGCTCCCTTCGTCTTTACCAATCTGATGAATCTCGAAGGCCTCGGCAGCGTCATCGGCTGGATAAAGAAATATGCGTTGTTGGAAGACACCGCCGAACCCAAACTCTGGCGATGAATTCCACCGTGCAAATCCATATCACCTCCCGCAACGGAATAAGCCATCTGGCATCGGCCTATTTCACACCCCCATTCAAAATAGCGAATGTCACGGAAGACAAAAGCGATCCTACCCTTCATCTCATGCTCATGTCCTCCTCGCCCGGCATCCTCGATGGCGACGAACAAACCCTGAAACTCACCCTCGACGCCGACACCCGTCTCCAACTACATACCCAATCCTACCAACGGCTCTTCACCATGCGAACGGGCGCTACCCAGACCATACAAGTCGACATCGGTCCGGGCGCCCGTTTCTGCTGGCTGCCTCATCCCGCCGTTCCCCATGCCGGCTCGATCTTCAAAGGCCGCAACAAGATCGTCCTTGCAAAAGGATCCCAACTCATCTGGGGGGAAGTCTTGACTTGCGGCCGCAAGCTCTCCGGCGAGGTCTTTGCATTGTCCGTCTATCATAGCCGCACCGAAATATTCGGCGACAACCACCTCGCATTGCTGGAGAATCAATATCTCTGCCCCGCCGCGCTTCCCGTTACCACCTTCGGACAACTCGAACAATTCACACACCAGGCCAGCCTCATTACCACGGAGACTCATAGTCGCAAGGATATCGAAGACTACGTTGCCGGACAAACCAGCACTCGACCTGGTGTCCTCGGCGGGGTAACCGAAGGGCCCGCAGGCTTCCTCGTCATCCGTCTGCTCGGCCATGCCGCAGAGCACCTCCATGCAACCCTGAAAGCCATTGCGTGCCTCATCCAAAATCCCAAGCCCGTATGTCAGCCGAATTAAGCTTCCTCATCACCGCTGCAATCACGGTTGCCTGCCTCCATACGGTCACCGGTCCGGATCATTACCTTCCGTTCATCGCCCTCAGCAGGTCCCGGGGTTGGTCGCTGACCAAAACGCTTTTCTGGACCATCGTATGCGGTTGTGGTCACGTATGGAGCTCGGTCCTGCTTGGGCTCGGTGGTGCAGCCATCGGCTGGTCCTTGTCAAAAGCAAAAGGTCTGGAGAATATCCGCGGCGGCATCGCAGGCTGGGCCATGTTGGGATTTGGCCTTATCTACGGCATCTGGGGCATCATCCGCGCAAAGCAGAACCGCCGCCACAAACATTTCGATGTTCAAGCCGACGGCAGCGTCTATGTTTACGACCATAAGCATGGAGAAACGGTTCGCCCAAAGGACCGGCACAAAGTCACCCCCTGGGTCATGTTCATCGTCTTCGTACTCGGCCCCTGCGAACCCATGATCCCCCTGCTTTACTTCCCCGCCGCAAAAGCCTCCTGGACCGGCATGATCATCCTTATCCTCGTCTACACCTTCTTCACCCTTGCTACTATGGTGGGCATGGTCGTCGCGGGTTTCTTCGGTCTCCATTTCCTGAAGACCGAAAATCTCGAACGCTACGTGCACGCACTCGGCGGCCTCACTATCTTTCTTTGCGGCGCCGGTATGGTGTTTGTTGGATGGTAATATAGGGATCTTATTATTCGATCGATCTCTATTTCTTGAACATCATTATCAGGGCGATCAGAACAACGATCGCCGCGATCACCGCCAGCGCGATCTTCACGGCGCTATAGGGCCGCTCGCCGACCACTTCCCCGGTGCAGGCATTGACTGTGAAATGATACACCTTGTTATTGTACTTGTAGGCGCTGATCCAGGCCGGTAGCATGATGTATTTCAGCCCTAGATTATTGTATTGCGTTTGGATGCCATCGATCGTCTGCTCGTCACCTCCGATATCGGCGCAGATCGTCTCCCGGATGATCGGCCCCATTCTCCGCTTGGCTGTTTCGAGCCCATTCTCCGGGCTGATCTGGAACAACTCGCTTCTAAAGCCGCTCACATATTGCTCATTATAATTCACCAGGGCTTCCAGTTTCCAGGGCTCAAGCCTATTGGCCACATCCTGCGGCAATGAATTACTCGCGGAAACAAGTACGTCAAAGAAATCATATCCCACGGTCCCGCTGACCGGTGTCCAACGGGTATGCCGGACCTCCCGGGTTCGCGTGACGGTATTCCCGTCATCATCCTGCTCGGTATAGGTCTCCGTAACGTAATAATAGTCGCCACGAGCGCCGGCATAGTCGGAGATCGTGGCCGCATCATAGCTCCAATGCGGGATATAGATGCCTTTGAACTGCTGGGCATTTCCACTCACCATCTTGTTTAGATCGGAAGGCGCCCACCAAAGGCGCTTCAACCAGGCGCGGAAATCCTCCAGCGCTTTGTTCTGCGGGACGATGAACGGCAGGATATAATGTGGCCGGACGATAGTCTTGTTTTGCGCATCGCTCAACACCAGGGGGCTGGCGCAAAAAACGCAGTTGTCGCTGTTCACTTCAGGGGGCAGGGTAGTGGAGGCCCCGCAGTTCTTGCAACAGACGACCCGTGCTGTCTGGGCTGCGCTGCCGCCGTTCATTCCGGCGACAAACGCCTGATAGGCCACCGGGACGACCGGCCCTGCTGCTTCCTCTTTTATCTCATTCTTGGCGCCACAGTACTGGCAGGTCAGATGATGCGTGCCGGGGGCAAATTGCAAAGTGGCGCCGCAGCTGCTGCATTGCAACGTATTGACCGTGCCGACGGTCTGTTCCGATTGATCCATTGGTTAGAGAATTATGCGTGCCGGTGGATCCGGCTCGCTATGGGGTTTAAGCGTTTGGCAAAGGTGGTGGCATATTATTGAAGATCGCGGCCAGCTCGGGAACCGTATTCGCCGCTGCCCATCCGGGCATCCCCTTCTTCCACACCTGGCTCTGAGCATTGATCGTTCCGGCGGAGACCAGCTGCGTCAGTTGCTCGACCGTATACGGCCCCGCCTGTTTGCCGTCTATCGCCGCAAAAAATGGTGTTGCACCCGGCAAGGGTGGAGGACCGTCGTTGCCCTGCACCGTATTGTTCGCAAATACATTCGCCATCTGACCCCCTACGGCCATGCCCAGACCCGCACCAATCCCTGCGCCGGCAAGTCCGCCGCCACCGGGGTTCTTAGCCGCATCCTCCATTGCATTCGCCGCCTGGAACTGCGCATAGGCTCCCAGGTTTCCAACGATCCCCATGCTGCTGCGTTTGTCGAGCGCCGCTTCCACTTCGGGAGGCAGGGAAATATTTTCGATCAGGAACTTCGTCAGCTCGAGACCCAGTTCAGTGAACTCAGGCTTTATCTTTTCGGTGATCTTCGCACTTACCTCATCGTAGTTGGCGGCGAGATCGAGCACGGGGATCTTTACCTCAGCGATCGCATCCATGCCCCGCGAAACGGCCAGGTTGCGCAACTGCTCGTTGATGGAATCCACCGAGAACTCGGGGTTCGTTGCCGCAACTTCTTTCAAAAATACGGCCGGGTCTTTCACGCGGAAGGCAAAACTGCCGAAAGCCCGAAGCCGGATCGGTCCGAACTCGGCATCCCGAAGCATGATGGGGTTCTTCGTCCCCCATTTTTGATTGATGAACTGGCGGCTGCTGACAAAGAAAACATCCGCCTTGAACGGGCTGTTGAAACCATATTTCCATCCCTTCAACGTGGTCAGGATGGGCATATTCTGCGTCGATAACGTATACATTCCGGGCTGGAAGACGTCAGCGATCGCCCCTTCGTTCATAAAAATTGCCCACTGCGACTCCCGCACCGTAAGCTTACTGTTCATCTTGATCTCATTCTGATACCGCGGAAATTTCCAGACGATGGTGTCGTTGGTTGTGTCGACCCATTCGATGATATCTATAAATTCATTCCTGATCTTATCAAAAAGTCCCATATTCAATGTTTTAGAGCGGGATGAAAATACAAAAAAATCATTGCGTCCTGTTAAAATTTTCCCACCGGACAACCCCAGCCCGAATTCCAGCATTCAGAGGACAATGAAAGCTGCGCTGCTTCTGTCGTTACTGTTTGTGACACCGGCCCTACGGGCACAACCGGCATCCCCATCAACCATCGGGCCGGTCGGCTACCGCCAAATCCTGCTCACCGATTCCTCCCGCCGATACGACCCAAGCGCTCATCCCGGCCAGAGGCTTTACTATCGGCCGATCGAGATCGATTGTTGGTACCCTGCCCAGCCCACCAGGACAACCCCCGCGACCCCATCCCCGGTACCCCCTCCATCGACACCAACTCCCACCCGCTTCGGCTACTTTCTCCAGCTTTTCGAACAGCGTGCAAACTCCTTCCAGCACGATACCACCTACACCGGCCTCGCAGCCGAAACTGCCCAATATCTCTGCGCAGGCCTCGGCATCACTGACACGGCAAGCCTCACTCAGCTTCGCACCCTATGGTTATTTGTCCAGCGACAACAAACAGGCCGATCATCCCGCCGATTCCATATATAATCCCCACCCGGCCCATTACTGGCTGCTTCCCAACACGACACACGAAGATTTCTCCGACCTGCCCCTTCTTGCCGCTCAGATCAAAAGAGCCGGGGTTGCCGATCCTCCCCGATACATCACCCTCACTATAGATTGGTTCGATCACTATTTAAAAGGACTGCCCGCCCGCTTTCCTCCCGACTCCCCATACCCCGTCATCGCCCCGCATTCCATCACTGACGTAGCCGCAAGGATTGTCGACAGCAAAGACAGTACACCACTAGCCTATGTCAATGTCGGTATCCCCGGAAAGAACCTCGGCACCGTCACCCGCGAAGACGGCGGCTTCAACCTGACCATCGATCTTCAAGCGGCTAACGACAGTCTCTCGATCTCCATGACGGGCTACGAATGCCGGATCCTCCCGATAAAAAAACTCCCTCAGACGATCGCCCTTCGTCGCAGCACGAAAACCCTTGACGAGGTCGTCGTGACTTCCAGATCAAGAAAAATAAGAAAACTGGGCAATACCACCCACTCCCGGTTCATGAGCGTTGGCTTCCCCTTGCGCTTCCTCGGCGCGGAGATCGGTATCCGGATAAAACTTGGCAAACAAGCTGTCAAACTAAGAACCTTTCACTGCAATGTCTCCGACAGCCGCATCGACTCGGCCCTCTTCCGCCTCAATATCTACACCCTCGAAACCGGAACGCCCCAAAATATTTTAAAACAAGACATCTTCTTACCCATCGGTAAGCGAACAGGCGAATACGCTATCGATCTCACCGGCCAAAACCTCGTGCAAAAAGGCGACATCCTCATCTCTCTCGAACTGATCCGCGGCTCTTCCCCGACAACCGGTGCAGCCAATCCCGGCGCCCTCTTCTTCTCTGCCGCCCTCCTCAACTCCGCCACCTGGCGCCGCGCCACCAGCCAGGCGGCCTGGAAAAAAGCCAGCGGCATCGGCGTCGGCTTCAATATCGAAGTACAATAAGGACGACCGGCCGAACCTTTCTCCCCTTTTTTTGTAAATTGTCCCATGCACCGAGCCCCGATCTACATTGTCTACCTCATTTTCGCCATCAACTTTGTCATGGATCCCTATGTTTTCAATGGCCTTAAGACCCTGACAAAGAACTGGCGCTCCCGTCGCCGGCAACTTATCGTAAGATGGGGTTTTCTTATTCTGACCCTGGGCATCACCGCCCTGCTCCTGATCAATATCGCCAGCTTTCGAACCGCAAAAGGCATGACCCCCTTTTACGAATGGGTGCTCAGTCTCTTCCTTGCGCTCTTCATCACCAAACTGTTTTTCTGTCTTATACTTCTTGTGGGCGACATCGGCCGTGGCATCTTCGGTGTCGTCAATGTGGCAAACAAAAAGCATCAGGGCCCGGCAATCCCCTCCCGCCGCCGTTTCATCAGCCAGGCCGCCACCGTCTTTGCTGCCATTCCCTTCACCGGTTTCCTGTATGCGATGCTGAAAGGTAAATATGATTACCGGGTCCATCGCGAAACGCTTTACTTCGACGATCTTCCACCCGCCTTCGACGGCTTCACCATCACTCAGCTCTCCGACGTTCACTCCGGCAGCTTCGACAGCACTCATGGTGTTCAAAAAGGGATCGACCTCGCCAATGCCCAGAAAAGCGATCTCTTTGTGTTCACCGGCGATCTGGTCAACAACGCTGCCTGGGAGATCGAGCCCTGGCTCGAGCGCTTCAGCTCCCTGAAGGCGCCCTTTGGTCAATACTCGATCCTCGGCAATCACGACTATGGGGACTATATCAAATGGGACAGCGAACAGGAAAAAGCAGACAACCTCGAAAAGCTCAAAGCTCATCATAAAACACTCGGCTACCGGTTGCTGATGGATGAACACGTATCCATCGAAAAGGACGGGCAGAAGATCACGCTCGTCGGCGTACAGAACTGGGGCCGCGGTTTCATCCAATTGGGCGATCTCGACAAAGCCCTCGAAAACACCGATCCCAACGACTTTAAGATCCTGCTTTCCCACGACCCGACTCACTGGGAGGAAAAGGTTCGCTACCATCCCACTCGGATCCATCTCACCCTCGCAGGGCACACCCATGGGGCGCAATTCGGCGTCGAATCCGACAAATGGCGCTGGAGCCCCGTGCAATATCGCTATCTCGACTGGGCCGGCCTCGCCCATGAAAATGGCCGCTATCTCTACGTCAACCGCGGCTTTGGCTTCCTCGCCTTCTCCGGCCGGCTCGGGATCTGGCCGGAAGTCACCGTCATCACCCTCAAACGAAAGGCTTAAATCGACCCCGGATTTCCGCGCTTTTGTACTATCTTAGGAACGGCCCGAAGAACACCAACCCCCTAAACGCATGCTATCCTTAACCGCAGGGTACAGACAACTGCTGCTGCTTCTTTGCCTTTGCGCCGCCTTCCACCGGCCATATGCTCAAATGGCCCCGATCCAGGGATGGGTGACCGATTCTGCCTCCAAAGAAAAGATCATATTGGCCAGCGTCGCCTGGAAGACCTCGGGTAAGGGATGCATTACCGATAGCAATGGCCATTTCAGTCTTCACAGAAGCAACCACCCGGATACCCTCATCATCAGTTGTGTCGGATATTCCCCCGTCACTATAGCCGTTGGTCCGGCATTCACCGGGGAATTACACGTTGAACTGACGCAAAAACAAGCCGATAAAGTGTTGGTTATGGCAAGGTACAGCCGGGGAGCACTCTGGTGGAAAAAGCTCGTCCAATACAAGGCTGCCAACGACGTCAACCGAACCGGCGCTTTTTCCTGCGACCTCTACAAAAAGCTGGAACTTGACCTCAACAACATCACCCGCAATTCATTTGAAAAAAGAAAACTCCTGAGGTCTTTTACTTTTCTTGCCGACAATATAGATACCCTGTCCGGAAACCGGCCGTTCCTTCCGGTATTCGTGAAAGAGACCCTGGCAAAATTTTACTATAGCGCCCGTCCCCGTAGGACAAGGGAGGAAATAGCGGCGGTTCAAACCAGCGGCGTAAAGAATGAGGGGGTCCTCCATCTTATCGACGGATTTGACCAGCGCATTGATGTCTATTCAAATTATATCACACTGTTCGGAAAGGAATTCATCAGTCCGTTGAGCGATTTCGGTGATGCCCACTATGTTTACAAAGGCGCGGACACGCAATACATCGACAACCAGCGTTATCTTCATCTTTTCTTTTCACCAAAACACCCGGGCGAAAACACGTTTTCAGGCGATTGCTGGATCCACCAGGGCAGCTGGGCCATCAGCCGCATCCAGCTCGAAATAGGGGCAACAGCGAATATCAATTTTGTCAACCGGCTCACGATCCATCAGGATTTTTTCAGGCAGGGAAACAAATGGCTGTACGCCCGGGACCAATCGGTGGCCGAGATCGCCCCCCTGAAAAAAGACCGGCTTTCGCTTATCGCCCGTCAAACCCGCATTTACCAAAGCGTCCGGATCGATCCTTCGGAGATATCCGAAATTCTCGCGAAGAACATCAGGTCGGATGAGGAAGTAGAACTCACCGGAGCCCGCCAAAAGCCGGCTGTTTTGTGGCAATCCCTGCGGCCGGAACCACTCAGCGCCAATGAGCAGAAAGTGTATAAGATGGTCGATACCCTGAACAGCCTTCCCCTGTTCAGATCCTACGCGCGGACCATGGAATTCCTTATCGACGGCCACCGGCGTTTCGGGAAAGTAGAGATCGGCCCCTGGTATAAATGGATGAGCGGCAACCAACGCGAAAAATTAAGATTGCGGTTCGACCTGGCCACTACAGAGAAATTCAGCAAGCAGCTTCGACTCCATTGGTATCTTGCGTATGGCTTCGCCGACAAGGAATTCAAAGGACAGGCAGATATAAAATATAAGTTTCCCGGCAACAGCGGGTATACGCTACAGGCGGCCTACCTGCACGATCTGGACAACGGCCGGGCCCGCAATGAAGAGCACGGCATCTCGGCGGACAATCTCTTCAGCCAGTTGATCCGCCGGCCGGGGATCCGGCAGAAATTTGTCGGTGTCGATGAACTGAGTGCCGGCGCCGGAAAGGAATGGACCAATGGATTTTCCGCTCAGCTCCTCGCCAGCCGGACGAGCTACACTACTTTTAATCCCTTGCCCCCCACGAAGATCATCTCTCTCAATGAGCGGGACATTCTCAATACGGAATTGGCGCTTCGCCTGCGCTATGCTCCCGGCGAGAAAAAAATCACCATGCTGCATAAAGACAGGCGCATTGCCGGCGATCACCCGGTCTTTGAACTCGGTTATGCAAAAGGGCTGCCGGGAATAGCAGGCAGCCAGTACAATTATCAGAAATGGAATGCCGCCATCACGCAAGGGCTTCACCTGCCTGGCTGGGGCCAGCTGCATTATCAGCTGTATGGAGGCCAAATACTCGGGGATGCCTTGCCGTTCATGCTGTTGCAGGTGCCGTTGGGGAATGAAACCTATTATTATTCGCGATCGGCTTTCAACCTCATGAGCCGATTTGAATTTGTCAGTGACCGATATGCCGGTTTTTCCGTCGAGCACAATTTCGACAAGAAATTGCTCAATCTTTTGCCGTTCCTGGGCAGTGCACTTCAAAAATGGAACATCCGCCAGTTCTGGAACGCAAAGGCCGTATGGGGTACACTTTCTGCCGCAAACAAAAAATTGAATCATTGTGAATACGGCAGTTATCATATGCGTTCGCTCAACGGTCGGCCTTATATCGAACTGGGTACGGGATTGGACAACCTCTTCACCTATTTCCGCATCGACGCCGTATGGCGTTTTGCCCCGCCTCAACCCGTTCACCCCCCTCAAACGATTCAACCTGCGCGAACCGGCGGTTTCGGCCTATTTGGCAGCGCCCACATCCAGTTTTAGTTCTATCCACACCGGCGCGTGATCACTCGACTTCTCCCAACCCCGCACCTCCTTATCCACGCCTGCGGCCTTCAACCACTTTGCCACCGCCGGCGACAACAAAAAATGATCGATCCGTAACCCCGCATTCCGCCCATACGCATTCCGGAAATAATCCCAGAATGTATAGATAGTCTCGCTCGGATGCAAATGCCTCACCGCATCCGTCCACCCCTGCGCCACCAGCGTACGAAAAGCCGCACGCACCTCGGGACGGAACAGCGCGTCATCCACCCATTTCTCCGGCTTGTAGACATCCTTCTCAGTAGGCATCACATTATAATCGCCCGTCAGCACCACCGGCTTGCCCGAATCGAACAACGAAGCGGCATGCAAGGTCAGTCGTTCAAACCATTTCATCTTATAGTCGAACTTCGGACCCGGCGCCGGATTCCCGTTGGGCAGATATAAACAGCCCACGACGATCCCGCCCACCTCAGCCTCTATATATCTGCTATGTGTATCCTCATCATCCCCGGGTAACCCCCTTCGCACTTCTACCGGCTTCCCGCTCCGTGCCAGGATTGCCACCCCGTTCCAGCTTTTTTGTCCATGCCAGATGGCATGATAACCCGCCTCCGTGATCGAAGACTCGGGGAATTTCTCCTGCGGCGCCTTCAACTCCTGTAAACAAACGACATCCGGCTTTGTCTCCTCCAGCCAGCGAAGCAGCACCGGCAGCCGCGCCCCGATACCATTGACGTTATACGTAGCGATTCTCATGGAAAAAACCTTTCTGTAAAGCTATCGAAAAGGCTGCCAAACTCGCATTTTTAAATAGAAGTATCTATTAAGGCTGGTCGCTTGGCTTTAATTACCACAACAACCCTTCCTGTTTTGATTGCAGGGAAGGATATCCGTTGTTCTTTTGCGGGTACAACCATCATTATTTATTATTTTATGGAAACCATTCTTGTTACCCCTCGTCTTGCCCAGAAAGCTTCTCATTTTGCCTTCGAACCCTCCCATAACCGGGTCAAGGTCTCCCTGCACCACCTGATCGACCAGCTACTGACAGGCCTTCAGCCCCTCGCGATAAAACGCGATAATATAATCGTCAACGGAGTTCCGGAAGGGATCTGCTTTATTGCCGAGGAAAACCTGCTTGCTTACGTGCTGTGGAATCTGTTGAGCAACGTGATCCAGGCCAGGCAGAATGAGTGTATCTATGTACAGACCCTTGTTGACGATACGCGAACCTATATCTGCGTTAAAGACGCAGGCACCTACCTCTATCGCTCTCTTGCGCCCGAGTTCCGCAAACTGCAGCATGCCGCCGGGCAGATCGGCGGGTCGATTGATCTATGCAACGATCATAACGGTAACTGCAATATCGCTCTGTGCATATCTCACAAACACCTGGCGGTTTAAGCCGAAAAGTCGTTAAATTGGGGGAACACATCCCTCCAATGCACAAATCATCTGCCGTTATCTGCCTGCTGGCAGCCATTCTCATCACCGGGCTTTGCATCCATCTCGACACTACGCCGGTCCAGGCAGATCCGTCTCCGGCTGACTATGAGTTCTCTCAAAAACGCGCTCTGGAGCATCTCCGGCAAATAGCGGGATCCCCACATAGCACAGGCACCCCCGGAAACGCCGTTGCCCGCGCCTATATCCTCAACACCTGCGCGGCCCTGGGCCTCGACACCTCCGTCGGGCACGCCATCGGCGTTAGTCCTCAAGGGGGCGGGGCAGTGGCTGCAAACGTCTATAACATAGTAGCCCGGCTAAAAGGCTCTGCAAGCAGCAAAACGGTTCTTATCGCGGCTCACTACGACTCCCAACCCAATGCTGGCGGAGCCGGGGACGACGGAGCCGGCTGCGCAGCTATGCTCGAGACGGCCCGGATCCTTAAAACCGGCCGGCCGTTGATGAACGATATCGTCTTTCTTTTTACCGATGGGGAAGAGGACGGGCTACTGGGTGCAAACGCTTTTGTCCGGGAGAACCCGCTCCTCAAGGACATCGGGATCATGCTGAACTTCGACAACAGAGGCGGTGCCGGCCCCATCCTGCTCTCCGAGACAAATCCCGGTAATGGCTGGGTCATCGACGGTTTCGCCCGCTCCGGCGCCCATCATAATGCCTCGTCGCTCAATTATGAAGTTTACAAGCGGCTTCCCAACAGTACCGACTACACGCCGTTCAAATCCTCGGGCATCGCCGGGCTCAACAACGCGTTTATCGACGGATTTGTCCATTACCACAGCATAAGTGATATACCCGCCAACCTGGACCCCGGTACCCTGCAGGAAGAAGGCGACAACATGGTGGCGGAGGCCCGCTATTTCGGCAATGTCAGGATCGGTGACACAAAAGCTCCCGATCTCACCTTTTTCAACATCATCGGTGGTTGGTTCGTGCGCTACCCGGCCTCGCTCAATATCGTCCTGCTCGTCCTCGTCAATATCCTGTTGGTCACCTGTCTGATCATTGGATTTACCGGGAGACAAGTTCGTATTCCCGGCCTGGCCTTCGGATTCCTTGCCTTTCCGCTGATGCTCGGCATCCTCTATTTTGTCAGTGATTGGGCCCTGAAAGCCATCCGCCTCGCTTCACCATTGTATGAAGGATATTATTCCAACGCGTACCACCCGGGTTATTACTTTCTTGCCCTCGCAGCGCTGGGTATTACCCTCTTCTCTGTCGTCTACCGCTGGTTGCTCTCCCGGTTCAGCATGCCTTCCCTCCTGGGCGGAACACTCGTTTTCCTGGTCATCCTGCTCGACTTCTTGTATATGATCATGCCCACGGCTATCTATTTTCTTTGCATTCCGCTCCTTGTTTTGCTTGCCGGCGGCGCTTTTACCTTTTTTCGCCGGCCGTCATCCTCTGCCGCCCGTCAACCTTCTCCGGGGATCAGCCTCTTGTTGCTTATCCCCGCCATCCTTCTGCTGGCGCCCATCTATGCCATGTTCTTTGTCGCCTTCGACCTGCAGGCTACATCCGCCGCCGTGCCGGCCCTCATTGGCATCTTGCTGGGACTGGCCTTGCCGCTATTGGCCGCCGTCTTCCGCGAATCCCGCTGGCTACTGCCGGCAGGCGCCTTCTCCCTCTGCATCGTGGCGGCAGTGCTGGGCCTGGTGCAGAACCGCCCCTCAGCAGAACAGCCGTTCAAAACGAACCTGGTATACGTCATAAATGCCGACCAGGGTAAAGCCCGCTGGGTCTCCCTATCGTTTGGGGCCGATCGCTGGAACAAACAATTTTTTCCCAACGCCCAACTCCTCCCCATCGCCACTGTGTTCCCCGGTGGTCCATACCATCTTTCACACGTGCTGACAAACGACGCTCCCCTGCAGGATTTTCCGGCTCCCACATTGACGGTCAAAAGAGACACCATCGAGAACGACCGGCGTCTGCTCTCCCTCCACCTCCAGGCGTCCCCGGGCGCAAACTCCGTTCACCTCATCTTCGATGCCAACAACCTGCCGGAAAAGATCCTCCTGCAGGATAGCGTCCAACTCGACGACTCGACCCATCGCCGGACCGGCTTCCATTGGCTTATGTACAAAGGCATCACGGCCGCTGGCCTCGATCTCCAACTTCAGCTGAGTACCAAGGACTCCGCCCGGATAGATGTCCTAAGCCGTTCCATCGGCCTGCCGGCGGGCGCCGGATTCAAAGGCTTCCCTCCCGGCGTCATCCCAGGTCCCGAAAATTACAGCAATGCAACAATAGCGGTAAAAAAATTCAGCTTCTGATCATTCCCGCAATCGCGGCCTTATATTTGGACCAACAAAATTCGCAATCATGCGCCTTCCACTCCTTACGATCGCCTGTCTTTTTTCTTCCATCCTCTTTGCTGAAGATCGCAGCGCTACTACTTATGACATCAAGTCCCCCGACGGTACTCTCATAGTTCATATCACCACGACCGGCCAGATCCAATGGTCCGCCGAACAGGACGGCCAGCCCATCATCCTTCCATCCACCATTGCCCTGCATCTCGAAACGGGCGAGACCCTCGGCGCCAATGCGAAGATCCTTTCTGCTCAAACGCAGAACATCAATACGCAATTCATCCCTGTCAACTATAAGAAATCCACGATCACCGACCAGTGTACCCAATTCACGCTCACCTGCAAGGGCGACTATAGTATTGTCTTCCGGGTCTACAACGATGCAGCGGCCTATCGCTTTGTCACAAAACGCAAAGGCGATCTGGTAATAAAGGACGAGGACGCCACCTTCAACTTCGCGGCCGACGACAAAGCCTTTATCCCCATTCAACACGAATATCGCCGCAACAAGAGTTTCAATTCCTCTTTCGAGGCCCTCTATCACGAGATCACGTTAAGCCAGTTTCCCAAAGACTCCCTGGCCTTCCTGCCCCTCCTCGTCGATATCGGACAAAATAAAAAAGTCGTCATCACCGAAGCCGACCTCGATGACTATCCCGGAATGTACCTCCATCTCAGCGAAAACCAACATGCGCCGGACGCTGTCCGTTTCGGGCTAAGTGGAGTCTACGCTCCCTATCCCCTCGACGCATCATTGGCCAGTATCAACTATATCCCCGGAAATCGCGCGGATTACATTGCGAAGACCACCGGAACCCGCAACTTTCCCTGGCGCGTCATCGCCATCAGCCGCCAGGATAAGGATCTCCTCTCCCAGGACATCGTCCAGAAGCTGGCCGCCCCCTCACGCCTTACCGATCTCTCCTGGATCACCCCGGGTCAGGTCGCCTGGGACTGGTGGAATAACTGGAACATCACCCATGTCGACTTCGAGGCCGGGATCAACACCGAGACCTATAAATACTATATCGACTTCGCCGCCGCAAATCATTTAAAATACATCATCATGGACGAAGGATGGTCCAATGACCTCGACTTGCTGCAAGTCCGTCCCGTGATCGATCTTCAGCAGATAATAGATTATGGCCGCCAAAAAGGCATTGGCGTCATTCTCTGGGCTACCTGGTACGCCATCGACCACCAGATGGATACCGTCTTCCCAAAATACGCGGGCATGGGTGTGAAAGGATTCAAAATAGACTTTATCGATCGGGATGATCAGGTGGCCATCGCGTCTACCTATGCCATCGCGGCAAAGGCAGCGCAATACAAACTTCTTGTGGACTACCACGGGACATCGAAACCCGCCGGGCTTCCCCGCACCTGGCCGAATGTCATCGGCTATGAAGGAGTAAGAGGATTGGAGAATTTCAAATGGATAAACGAGGATCAGCCTCGCTATGTCGTGACCATTCCCTTTATCCGGATGCTGGCCGGGCCGATGGACTATACGCCTGGCGCAATGCGCAACGCAACAAAGGCCACATTCCGGCCCGTCAACGACGATCCGATGTCGACGGGCACCCGCTGTCAGCAGTTGGCCGAATATGTTGTCTTCGATGCGCCGCTGCAAATGCTCTCCGACAATCCTACCATTTATAAAAGAGAAAAGGAATGCACCGACTTCATCTCCGCCATCCCTACCACTTTCGACGAAACAGTACCCATGGACGGAAGGGTAGGAGAGTACCTGGCGCTTGCTCACCGTAAGGGGAAAGATTGGTTCGTCGGCGCGTTGACCAACTGGACTCCCCGGGAGCTGACCCTCGACTTCTCCTTCCTGCCCGAAGGCTCATACGAGGTGGAGATCTTTAAGGATGGCGTGAATGCGGGGCGTGATGCAACCGACTACAAAAAAGAAACCATCCGCCTTAAGCGAGGCGACAAACTGAATATTCAGCTTGCCCCTGGCGGCGGATGGGTAGCACACATCAGACCAATATCTTAAAAACCCGCAGACATCAGCTCATTGGAAGAACGCAGTGACTGCGCCGACTCACTCATCAAGCGATGGAATTTCTCATCGGAATTCTCGGGTGTGGCCGCATCTCTTTCGAAATACCAGGCCGTTGCAATAAACTTCTTGACATGCATCCGGGACTCGGTGGGCAGGTACTGCTGCAGCACCCAGAAATTCCGGCTATGCGCTTTGTGAATGGCGCGATGTACGGGCAGCGGACCGCCATTGTATGCCGCAAGCACCAGCAACCAGTCTCCAAATTCATGGTGCAGGTCGCGCAGGTATTTGGCCGCGGCCTTCGTACTCTTGGCGAGGTCCTTGCGTTCGTCCGTCTGGCGATTGACCTTCAGTCCCAGCTCATGCGCCGTGCCGCGCATCAGCTGCCATGTTCCTTTGGCGCCCACCCGGGAGACCGCCGTCGGCTTGAGCTCCGATTCTATCACCGCCAGGTACTTCAATTCCAGCGGCAAATGATAGCGCGTCAGCACGGAATCGATCACGGAAAAAGGTTCCTCGCTCCGCTCTTTGATCACCGTCAGTGACTCGTCATTATTGCGAATATAATTACTTACGAACTTCAGCCCCTTCTTGTCGGGTGCTGCAAACGTCATCTTTTTTTGAGAAAGAGAGTTCTTGGTGCGAGCTTGCACGGTCTTTGCATCGGCGGTAGGCCGATCAGGGTTTGCCGAAGTAGGGTTTGCTACGATCAGGGCAAAACTGTAAATGAACACAGGCATTGGCTTCAACATCGTTTTAGTTTTTGGGTAAAACAATGCCGGCCCCAGGAATGGATCAATTAAAGGTGAGACATAGAATATTGGCTGAAGCTGTAGGTTGTCCGTGGGTACGGTTCAATAGGGTTTTTCATTTGCGGACAACTACAACAAAACGTACATTGATGCTCCGCAAATATAGTCAACAAACCTCGCAAAACGCAGGGGTTCCTACGAGGGAAAACTACGATGTCAGATTGACGCCTACGTATGGTCTTCGGCGTCAGGAATTTGTGTGGTAACCGCCTGCCAACATCTCAGTAGCCGATTTCCACAACTCCTTGAAACAACCCCCGGTCTTTCGCATGATGGACCATAAAATGCCCTACATCCGCCCGCGAGATACTAAGGCAGTTGCGTAAAAAACTATTTACGGCAAACCGGTACTGCCCGGTCATCTTTTTATCCGTCAGCCTTGGCGGCCGGACGATCGTCCAGTCCAGCCTGCTTTCCTTCACCTGGTCTTCCATTTTCCGCAGATCGGCATACATATGCCGTAACAATTTCTGCACGATATTTTTCGCCACCCACCGGACGAATGCCGGCAACACCGGACTGACTTCCACGGCCGAGGCTGAAATAAAATAGGCCCGTCTCGCGCCCCGCCGATGCATGGCCGCCAGGATCTGCCTGGCGCCATCCGAATACAAGCTGGTCGGTTCATCGTGGAAAAACCCCGCGGGAATTCCCACCGCCGAGAGAACGATCGTTCCCTCCGTTAAATACTCCTCATAGGTTGCAGGTTGCAGCACATCGCCTTGCACGATCGTCAGCGAGGGATGGACAAGCGACAATTTAGCGGGCGTTCGCAACACCGCGATCACCCGGTAGCCCTGAGATAAGGCAACCTCCGCCGCCTGCCGGCCGATGCCGCCGGCAGCGCCGATCACCAGAAATGTATTTTCCATAGAGCTAAAATTTAAAAACACTCAGGAAGAACACGGTTAGGAACAGGAGTAGTTCGATGCCGAGAAAGAGGTTCAATCGTCGTTTCACCACCAGGATGGCAGCATCGTTATGGGTGTCGGCTTTTTCCAGCAGCGCCATCAGCCGGGCGCCATTTCGCCGCAAAACGGCCACCCCAATGATCACGATCAGCAAAACGATGGCCATCTTGATCTTGAACCAGAGCATTCCCCCAACGGCCTCTCTGAAGACGGAAAGCATCGCGATGCCCGTAACGAGCAGCATCGCGCCGCCGAGCCCCATGAGTCGTGGAAATACCGCCACGCTGTCCAGGATGGTCACGGCTCGTGCCTTGTCCGTGAGCAGGTACCGGTTCGCCCGTTGATTAACGACAAATTGCGCCAGGATGCTCCCCGCCATGATAGTAAATCCTGTGATGTGCAGGACAAGATCCACATTGATAAAGGTCTGTGTGTTCATATTGCTATTGTTTAATTCCTATCTGTTATCGGATAAAGTGCTTTAATTTGTCCGGATTCGACTGTACATAGATATTTTTCACTTGTTCTTCCTCTGTCTCGATTGCCACCAGGCTCATCGGTTGGTCTCCCGAATAGACGATAAGCGTCGGCATGCCGTTGACCAACGTGGTCTCCTGTCGGTAATTCGGGACGGACTGGCGAATTTTCGGGATGAGATTGAGCAGGAGCCGGACGATCTTCTCGCGGCCTCGGATCGGTTTCGGAAATGCCGTGATCCGTTGCTGCTGGAGCGCAAACACTGCCCCGCCGCCATCGGCGAATAACAGGATATCCTCTTTTAAAAGATGGATCAGTCCCTCCATGCTGCCTGCTGATATGGCTTCGAGGAAATTGTGCAGGATCCGCTCGTGGACCCGCATATCGACCTGGAAGCGTCGCGTGTCCTTGCCCAAATGTTCCTTTGCCCGCCGGAAGATCTGCCGGCAATGGGCCGCCGTCCTGGCAAAGATCTCGGCCAGTTCATCATAATCATAGGAGAAGATCTCTTTGAGCAGGAAAATGGCTCGCTCCTGTGGCGTCAGTTTTTCCAGAAGGACCAGCAATCCGATCGACAGCGCATGGTAGCTCTCGATCCGTTTGATCGCCTCGGGCCGGTCCGGATCGGGTAGGGGTTCCGGCAGCCAGATGCCGACATATTTTTCTTTCCGGGCCCGGGCGCTACTGAGCTGATTGATACTGGCATTGGTCACCATCCGTACAAGAAAAGCCTTACGATTTTGTACGGATTCGGCTCCGGCCTCCATCCATTTCAAAAAAACATCCTGGACGATATCTTCGGCCGCGTCGATATTCCCCAGCATATTATAGGCGATGGAGAATAAAAGCCCCTTGTATTCAAGAAATAACTGACTATTGCTATCCATACTCCATTAAGACAAATTAGCCCCGCGGTTTGTGACAAAGGCAAAATGATAATATTTACATAAAGTACTTTTTCTCCGGATTCTCTTGAATCGCCTTTCTTTTGCTCCTCCTAACGGACCAAAAAGACAAGACATGAAAATCCCCAAACTATTCTTCGTTGCCAGCCTATTGCTGACTTTTACCGGTTTCAATGCCGCCTATGCTCAGGACGACAAACAACTGCTGGGCGCCGGCAGTTCCTTCGACTATCCCCTGTTCACCAAAATGTTCGCTTCTTACAACACCAGCACCGGTGTGCAGATCAACTACCAGTCCGTTGGTTCGGGTGCCGGGATCTCCCAGCTGACCGCCAAGACCGTTGATTTCGGTGCCTCCGATGCACCGATGAACGGCAAACAGGATTCTGCCATTTCCGCCCCAGCCATCCACATCCCCGTCACCGCCGGTGCCGTCGTACTCAGCTACAACATCCCCGAGGTAAAGGAGCAGCTGCAGTTCACTCCCGCCGTTCTCGCGGATATCTTCATGGGGAACATCACTAAATGGGATGATGCAAAGATCGCCACCATCAACAAGGGCGTAAAGCTTCCTTCTACTCCGATCCTGATCGCTCACCGTTCGGACGGCAGCGGTACCACGAACATCTTCACCACCTACCTGTCGAAGGTTAGCGACGCCTGGAAGTCCAAGGTCGGAGCAGGCTCGGCCGTCAACTGGCCCGTTGGTCTCGGCGGCAAGGGTAACGAAGGCGTTGCCGGGCTCATCAAACAGACCCCCGGTTCCATCGGCTATATCGAACTGGCCTATGCCATCCAAAATGGCATGCCTTATGCAAAAATGCAGAACAAGGCGGGCAAATGGATCAACCCCAGCATTGCCAGCGTAACCGCTGCTGCTAATGTGGCGATCCCCGCCGACTCAAAGGTTTCGCTCACCAACACCGACGCCGCTGACGGTTATCCTATCTCCGGCTTCTCCTGGGTTGTAGTTTACAAGGAGCAGAACTATAATGGCCGCTCCAAAGACCGCGCTGCCAATCTGCTGAAACTTCTGTCCTGGATGATCCACGACGGCCAGAAGTTCAGCAACGACCTCAACTACGCACCGCTCTCCGCCGCCGCTGTAAAAGTCGGCGACGCCCAGCTCAAATCGATCACCTTTAACGGGAAGTCCGTTCTCTAAATAACGACGAACGCCGACAAAATAAAGAACGGGAGATGGTTTCATCTCCCGTTTCTGTTATCTGACTGACTTGCCTCGGTCTGCCAGGATCTTCTTCGCCAACGCAAAATTGAAATATCCCCATTCGTCCGGATTGGCCTCGATACCGTTCTCTTTTAATTTTTCAGCCACCGCCGCCGCCAGCGCTGGGTCATTGAATCGTTCAAAAGTCAAAAAGGATGCGCCCATCGGACAAGTATTTTGAACCACGAAAATACAAAAACCTTATCTTGGGTGATTATGAATACGACCATTAGCTCCGCCACTGCCGCTGATATCCCTTCCCTCGTGCCCCTCGTCAACAGCGCCTACCGCGGCGAAAACGGTCACCAGGGTTGGACCCATGAGTCGCATCTGATCTCCGGCTCGCGCACCAATGCGGCCGGCATCGAAGAACTCCTTCAAAATCCCGGCGCCACCATTCTTAAATATACCGGCGCCGGTGGCGACCTTCTCGGCTGTGTGTATCTCCAGAAAGAGGGGGACAAACTTCATCTGGGTCTCCTCAGCGTCCGGCCCGATCAACAAAACTCCGGCATCGGCAAAAAACTCCTGGCCGCCGGCGACGACTATGCCCGTCAACATCGCTGCACGCATATCCATATCACCGTCATCACCGCCCGCCCAGAACTCCTCGCCTGGTACGAACGCCACGGCTACCGCCGCACCGGCGAGATCGAGCCTTTCCACGCCGGCGAAAAATTCGGCATCCAAAAACAAAGACTCGAACTCGCCGTCCTGGAAAAGCCCATTCCGGCCTAACCTCAACCGCCGCTAATCTGCCGGCCAGGCCTTCTTTCCACGGCACAAAGCTGCAATAACTGTCACAGCCTCTCTTACCCGGCATCCTCCGCATACCCTATTTCAAAAACTCCGCCATCGTCTCATTTAAGAATTTCGCATCCGCGGGATTACTTGCGGCTCCGGCAGTATGCCCCCACAGGGAAGGGATCGGCTTGAATAGCACTTTCGGAATAAATCCGGCTTCGTAACGCGCATCCTCCACCGGAAAATAGAGATCTGTCTCCGACGGCATATACAACAAAGGCACCCTGATCGATCGTAAAGCCTTCTCGGTATCACCCCCAAAACCCGGCGTCCCGCCCACATCATGCTTCTCCCAGGTCTTGCATTGCAATATCAGGTTATTTGCATCCGCACCTGGGATAAAATGATGGAACCGCTTCAGCACGGAATCAAAGGTAGTTCCCGGCGGTGACCCCTCTTTCCACAATTCCTTTCTCCACCATTCCTGCGAGTATAGCCAGGCCGCCCAAACCATCCCAAAATTCTCGAGTCCCCGTGCCGGCTGGGTCGTATAATCCCCATTCTTGAAATCCGGGTCATTGGTGATAGAGATGATCTGGCTTTCCAGCCGCACAACCCCGTGTGGCCAGCATTTCGCAGTACCTGACGTTGCGACGATCCTGTCCGTAAAATCCGGGTAGCTCACTGCCCATTGAAAGGCCTGCTCCGCACCCATGCTAAACCCAATAAGTGCCCGAAGATGCGTAACATGCAATCCCAGCGTCAGTAACTCATGTACCGCAAGAACGTTATCCCGTATGGTCATTACCGGGAACCTGGGGCCATGAAAAGGCTCCGGGGTGTTACTCGGCGAAGAAGAATGCCCATTGCCGAAAAGTTCGGTTGCTACAAGAAAGAAGCGAGCCGTATCCAGGGCCTTCCCCGGACCGATTAGCCATTCATACCCCCGATGCGTTGCCATATAATGCGAAGGCAACAACACGACATTATCATGCGCGGCATTCAAGTGACCATACGTGCCATAAACGACTACGGCTTTCGGCAAAATCACCCCGCTTTCTGTCCGGAAGTTCTTGATCACATACTCTTGCACATCGGCGACGTCGGGCCGTTGGCCGAACGCCAACACCGGCGCGGACAATAACCACAAAAAGAGTAATCTCATATTTTAAGAAATTAATTTAGTCCGACGCGGCCCTTTACGGACGCCAATATCTTTTGTGTATCGAACCCTATGCCCCCTTTGAAGACTACGGCCGTCTTCCGGATATTCTTTACGTCCGCCGGGAGATCCCCGTCGATCAACACAACGTCCGCCCGCTTACCTGCACTGATCGTCCCGATCTCCTTCTCCCTGCCGAGGTACCGCGCACCGTTCAGCGTACACACCTGGATCGCTTGCGGGATCGTAAATCCGCCCTCGACCAGTAACTCGATCTCCCGCCAATTGGAATACCCGGCGATCGTCCGTCCCGCTCCCGTGGGATCCGTTCCCGCTACGAGCAATCCGCCACCGTCGAAGAACTGCTTCTCCCATGCCAGCTCCCGCCGGAAGAGATCGCTTGATGCCGAATCATGTCCCTGCGCCCGGTCCCAACCGGCCTTCACCCGCTCCAATACGACCGGCAATACCGCGTCCGTGCCGCCGCCCAGGATAACCTCCCGGCCGGTGTACGGCTCGAACACGGGTAAGGTCGATGTAACGGCCACTTTTTTTCTGATCAAAAAACCGATCAGGTCTTTCATTTTGGGGCTGTTCACTGGCAGTTGCTGCAACGCCGCGTGGGCCTTCGGGTAATCAAAGGAATCCGCCACCCGGCCTTCGTCAAAATCCGAGGAGGCCATGAAGCCATGCTCGAGGTCGTCGATCCCGATCTCCGCCGCCTCGCGATAGGTCACTGTACAGAGATGCCCCGTCACCTTCATACCCCGCTTATGCGCTTCCCGCACCGTGGCTATCATATCCCCCCGCGTCACATGCATATACATTTTTATCGACGTGCAACCCTTGTCCGCCCAATGCGCTACCTCCCGTGCGGCCTGCGTCGAATCCCGGATCATATTGATGGAAGGGATATCCCATCCCGGCCGCTCGATATAGGGCGCCGAGCAATCCATATCCGGTCCTATCATCTTCCCTTCGCTGATCAACCGCCGCAGCGTCAGGTCCGTTTGCGGCTCGATACTCCCGCCTGTCCGCGACGTCGTCACACCTCCGGCGAGGTACATGCGCGGAAAGGACCCCGGCATCTCGGCCACATTGAAGAACCCATCTATCGGGATCGTATAATATAAATGCTCGTGCAACATCACCAGCCCCGGGATCACAGTCTTTCCGCTACCCGCGATCACCGTCGCCCCCGCCGGTACAGTCACTGCGCCCGCCGCACCCAAGGCGCTGATCCGCCCGTCCGCCATGACGACTGTCTGATGGGACAACGGCGCCGCCCCCGTCCCGTCGATCACGGTCACATCGGTGATCGCGATCGTTCCGCCGGGATAATCGATATACTTTTTTACATCTGGCGTAAATTGTTGGGCAAACGCCGTCACCGGTAGTAAGAGAAGAAGCAGTATGCGCCTCATAAGAGTCTTTGGTTTACCTAAAGATATGCAATAGGGCGTTTCCGCCGTCCCTAACAAAACCCTTAGCGAGCCTTCCATCCATAAACCTTCGCCACCGCCTTTACCACCTCATTCAAGATCCCCCCATTATCACTATTCACCATCACCACAACTCCCTCGCCTCCATCCACCGAGCCGTAATACTGTGACCGGAAACCCTCATTCGCCCCTCCATGGCCAAAATATTTTAAGCCATCGACCGTATTGATAAACACTCCCAGCGCGGCACTGCTATCCACGTAGGGCGTGAGCCTCAACCGCGTATGCGCCGCATCCAGCACCTTCACCGACTTGCCGGCCAGCGAAAGCTGCGTCTCGATGATATACTTGCTCAGGTCCGTCGGATTCGTCCATAAACCCGCCGGCGCCTCTTCCGGATAGATATGGTATTTTCCGGGAACCGCCGATCCATCCGAATGATACGCCGTTGCCAACATTACTACCGCAGCAGCCGGCGCCGGCTGGGTGTAAAAACTTTCCGTCATCCCCATCGGCCGCAGCACATGCCCGGACATCCACCGGTCATAGGCCTCTCCCGTTACGTCCGTCACGATCACCTGCGAGATGGTCGTACCTCCGCCCGAATATTCCGATTTGATCCCCGGCGCATACATACTCCGGACAGCCGAGGTATTCGCGGGCGGTGACCCATTCAACACCTGCACTAAGGTCGGCAATGCCGCTCCCTTTTCATATCCCGGAAATCCATGCACCGTCAATCCCCCGGTATGGCTCAGCAGATTGGCAACACTGATCCTCTTGCCTTTCGACGCAGTGTCATACGGGAATTTCCAGCTCCTTAAATACGTGTTGATATCTGCATAGAGATCGATCTTCTTCTCCTGCGCCAGCAACACCAGGCCAACACCATTCAATGATTTACTTATCGACGCTGCCTGAAACAACGTATGCACCGTCACCGGCCGTCGCTCCCCCGCATCGGCCCACCCATACCCTCGCGCCCACTCGATCTTGTGATCGTAAACTACCGCCATACTCAACCCCTGAATATGGTAGTAACCCATCCGTTCCTGCAGATGTACTTCGGCCTCCACCGCCTTGATCTTTTTCTCCACCTCCAGTGAATACGTCTGCGCGAACGCGACCCGGGACATGCACAGCACGACAAATAAGCAGCTGAATAGTCTGTTCATAAAAAAGGTTTTAATTCTGGGGACCAACAAATTATAAAAATATCCCGTAACTTTAAGCAACAACCCGGCGATATGCGCACACTCTTTGCCATCCTCCTATCCGTGACCTTCCTCTCCACGAAGGCTCAATCGCATCTCCCGGTTCCCACCTGGGGATTCGGCTATATGCCCTGGCAACCCACACCGCTTTTCAACAGCCCCGGCAAATACTTCACAGCCAACAAATGGCAGATCGTTCCATCCGCCGGCCTGTCCGCGGGATATATCTTTTACAATGGGGGAATGTCCTACGTGTCCGCACCTCTGGCTCTCACGTTGTATCATCCGCTCACCTCCAACGTCACCGCTTTCGGCGGCGTTTTCGCCGCACCTGCCGTTTTTAGCGTCAACAGCCTATATGCCGCTCCGCCAAATGGGAAATTCTCCGGCAACCCATTCGCCCAATCCTATGGCCTCGGCATCAACGCCGGCATCCAGGGCGGACTCATGTATACCAACGACGCTCATACCTTCTCCGTCTCCGGCAGCATTTCCGTCCAACGGGGCAGCACTCCGGTCTACTACCCGTCGCAGCGGAACTCCAACACCAAAAACTGACCCCTTTCGTCCACTTTATAGACTTTCTTCCATCATTGGGAAAATTTCCGTCCTGACGGCCGGCCGTTAAGGTGCGTAAAGTATTGTAAATCAATGTGATCGCTGTTTTGGCATGAATTGGCCCGCCGATTGTCTTATACACTACGTCTTTCAAGGATAACATGATGGATTTAGAAAAAACGGGCTGGATTTCTATCTGGGCCTTTTTTTTGCCCCTGCCTGAACGCAAAGTCGCTTTGAGTCTATCCCCCCGAGCCCTTCCGGCCCCCGCCAAACCCACCACCTCCACCACCGCGGAACCTCCCGCCCCCCGGCGGTTGCATCCCGGGCCCGCGACGCTGCCGGTTCTGCCTGAAATTATTCAGATTATACGTAAAGGTCAGCATGACATACCTCGTCAATGTCGTCGTCCTGCTGTCACTCACCTGGTTCAGCGAAACCTGCTTACTCACCATCGTATTCTGATTCAAAATGTCGAATACCGTCAGGCGCAACTCTCCCTGTTTCTTCGCAAACAGCTGCTTGGCGATCGATGGACTCCACAGCGGAATACTCGCATTATACCCGGGGGTATGATTGTTGGTATACGTATAGGTGAAGTCACTGGCCATCAGCCATCCACTATTGGTGTAGGTCGTGAACTCCGCATTCACCACCTCCGAGAAGTAATCGAAATCCTGTGTCGGCCGGAGCGAATTCCGCGCAATGGTATAATTGGATGCCGAACTCAGGTTCATGTCGAAGTTCTTCCGGATATTCGTCGTCCAGGAGACCGTCTCCGACAATGCCGTATTCCGGGTATAGTCATGCTGGAAGAACCCCGGCACCCGCGTCGAATCCACCAGCGTCTGACTCTGGGAATAGTTGATATTCGAAATTAGATTCAGATTCGACTTCGGCTGCTTCAACGAGAACCCATAATCGAAATAGCCGGCAACGCTCCAGGTGCCGTTCAGGTTCACATAGGTCGTTGTTTGTCCGCCCTTCTCGTTGGGGATTATCTCACTTTGAATATCGTTGATCGTCGTACTCGCATTGAGGGTGGCGAAAATGACATTCTGCGTCGATGGATTGTAGGACGAATACAACAGCCGCATGCTGTGCGTGAACTGTGGCTTTAACGCCGGGTTCCCAACGGTATAGTTGATATCGTTGGTCGTTGTCGTCAATGGCTGCAACTGACTTGCCGTCGGGGTACCCGTCCGCCCGGTATAATAAAATCGAAGTCTTTGCCGGTTGGTGAAGCTATAGGTGAAATTCACCGTCGGCGTAAAGTTTATGAAATTGTGCGACACATCGATCCCTTTCGTCGTATTCTTACTATCGAAATTGATCCACTGGATCCCGCTTCCGATGTTCACATTCAGCTTCGAATACTGCAGGCGGTAACTAAGACTGACCCGATCGCTATTACTCTCGAACCGGTAAGAGTTACTGAAAAGACTATCGAAAGCCGTGTATCCCTTCGCAGCATCGCTATAATCATAAGTATTATTGATCGTCCGGCTCCGGTTATACGTGTGATTGTAATTCAACTCGATGATCGAATGCTTCGATAGCGGCTCGGTATAGGAGAGGGTAGGGGAGAGGTTCACCGAATGCAGCGAATCATTGTAGTACTGGCGCAAATTCTGGAAGGAATCCAACTTATAAAAGTTATTGGCTGAATTGTAGTAGCCATTTCCGTCATTCACATTCACTGTGCCGGTAATATCAAGCGACATGGTCCGAAACGCCTTTTTAAACTTATGCCGCAACGTAAGGTTGCTCCCGTTGATATTATACCCATCGTTACTGCTGCGCGAATTTCCAACGCTCGAACTCACCGGCCGCCCGTCCTGGTCGACGGTGGAAGCATCGGTCGAGCTATTGGGACTCGTATGCTGCCACGTGATATTCGGGCGGAAGACCAGGGAATTCCCGCTGTCGCTCTTATTCTCGAAGTTGAAATTGATCCGCTGGTTGGTACTCCGGGAAATGGCCGGATTCGTCTGCGTGGTTACGTTGGAGGTGTCATCCGCCGAAGTAAAGAACCGTTGCGTCAGGCTGGATGTTGTGCTCGAGACATGCGTAAAATTGTAAAAATAGCTGCCGTACCCGTCGAACTTCCCCCAACTGTCCCGATAATTGAGGCCTCCGGCCCAGATCGTCGTGATCCCGGCAGCGCTTGGATTGGCTGCCGCACCAGGCCCGCCACCGCTTCCCCGCCGGCTCCCGCTCGCCCCCAGCACATCCTGAACTGTAAAGTTCTGCTTATTAACATCATTCCCTTCCTCCAGTAGCGACACTTGCCGATCATTATGAAAATCATGTACCGCCACACTCTCGTTATAGGTCTGATCCGTGCCCGCTCCCGCGATAAACCGGCCAAAGTACCCTTGCCGCTTGTCCCGGCGCGTGATGATATTGATCGTCTTGACCCGGTTGCCATCGTCAAACCCCGAAAATTTACTCTGATCATCCAGATCGTCGAAGATCTGGTACTTCTCGATGATCTCAGGGGGAATATTCCGGGTAGCTAATTTCGGGTCGTTTCCGAAGAATCTTTTGCCATTGACCAGCACCCGGGTGACTTTTTCTCCTTGCGCCGTAATATTCCCGCTTGCATCCACCTGAACCCCCGGCAGTTTCTTCAGCTGATCCTCCGCCACGGCATTGGGCTTGGTGGCAAAGCTTTCAGCGTTGTACTCGATCGTATCCTTCTTGATCTGCATCGGTGGCCGCTGGATCACCACTTCGGCAAGGATGTCCGGCGCCCGCTGCATCAGCACCGTCCCGAAGTCCAGGTCCCGGTTGAGCGCATCGATAGCAAAATCCTTCCGAACATGCCGGTATCCTTCAAACGTTATGATCAGGTGATATTTTCCGGGATTCAGCGCCCTGAACGAAAAGGCCCCTCGTTTATCCGTGATCGCAAACTGTGCCTCCGCCGTATCGATCTCGGGCGTAACGCTAACCGTCGCATCCGGCATCGGCGCCTTGCCGGCCGTATCCGCAACTACCCCCCGGGCCGAGCCCCGCACCCGCACCTGGGAGTAACCACACAGAACAAAAGAGAGAAATAGCGCCACCAAGATAAAAGGCTTCCTCATAAGCTGGATAATTGCCGAACAGACTACGAAGGTAGCCGTAAGTTTAACCTTCGGAGCCCATTCCAGGCGAATAGCCACTCTTTATCGGTGGATGGACTAAACTCCTTAAATTGCACCTTAACCACAGGTTAACTACGGCAAACCGACGATATGAAAAAGCTCAACATCCTGGCATTATTTCTCATTACAAGCACAGCATCCTTCGCCCAATTCGAAGGCGTACTCACATACGACTGCACTCTCAAGAACAAGACCATCACCACTATTTACGAATCCAAAACAAAGGTTCTGCTGGAAGCAAAGATCTATCCCATGAAGGCGGGCATCGCCGACATCAAGGAAGCGAAAGTGCAGGATGCCGTAATCTTTGATTTCGATAAGAAAAAGGCTTCACGCATCGGCGCGAAGCATCATGAAGTGCTCACTTCGGAGATCGTCCCGGTAACCAATGACCGCAACGACAAGGCGAAAAGCGAGGACATCACCATTACCCTGGTAGGCTCCGAAAAGATCGACGCCTGGAGCTGTCAGCATTTCACGGTAAAGATCAGAAACACAGAGGTCGACCTTTGGGTCACTAAAGACCTCGGCGCGTCTTCCGTTATCATGCTCTCGCAATTCGACTATTATCCCGCCGGCTCCATTCTCTTTGATAAATTAAAGGCCGCGGGTGGCGAAGGTATTGTAGTCCGGTCCAGGCAGGGAGACGTCGTCGTCAACCTTACCAACGCGCAGGCAAAGACGGTTCCTCTTTCTTACTTCGACATCCCCGGCGCCAAGCCTTGATATCAAATCCCGGCGCAAACACCGGGGGCGATTCTAACCCAGGATCCTCGATATAAAGTCCGAGTGCAGGCTCACCTTCATAAAGGCTGCCAGGCCCAGCACGATCCCCAGGGCACTCATCCCGCTGGCAAACCATAACAACCACTTGCGTTGGGTCAGCGAGGCAATCCCGAACATGGCGATCGAGATCGTCAGTAATGCCTCAGTCATATCGAACTGATCGTCGAATAGATTCAGGTCATCATACTGCTGGGCATATCCTTCCGCCTGCTTTTTAATGTCTGCCTTCTCCTTGTCATAGCGTGCAATTTGCGCCTCGTACTTCCGGACGAGAGTGTCTACTCCCGGCGTCCGCTGCAGCCGCGCCAGTTCGAGCACGCTCTCGACTGTCGCTTGTTTGGTGCTCTTGGCCTGGTAATAGGACCACGAGTCGATAGAATGGGCCTGTGCCTGGTCCATGGCCTGCACGATATTGCCGTCCTTGACATTGCAGATCGCCATAAACGTCGCGGTTATGGCGACGAACAGCGCTACCAGCGCGTTGATCTTGCTCTTGCCGGCATTCTCCACCGACTCTTGCATCGAATCTGTTATCTCGCTCATATTTTAAGGTTGTAATACCAATTGCGCATAAAGCCGGTTCAACTCTCCCGGCATGTCCCCACAAAAACCCGGATGCACCTTCGATGCCTGGATCACCGTACTCCGTGTCGCCGTCAGCCACCGAAACCGTGACGCCTTGTCCAGCTGTCCGATAGGACCTCCTTCCGCCGAGCCATTGACTATCTCCTCAAAACCCCTCAAATGCGCCAGGATGTCACCGAGATCCAATTTGGGCGCAAAGGCCAGCAGCCGGTCTTCATCGATGGCATACCGGATCCCCAGCCAGCGTTGCGAATGACAATAGACGATCACCCCCACATTGAGGAATTCCTCCCGGTCCACCCTTGGCACGACCCGGATGACGGCATACTCAAACAATTGCTTTTCTTGCATTCAGGGCTTCGTTTATAAATATTGCAGTATGCTGTAAACGTCTTGTCAAAAACTCGCGATATACGTTCCGTACGGCCGATGGCGACTCGCCCCAGGGGCCACCGGCGATCCACTCATCCGGCACCAATCCGACAACCGCAGCGATCGATTCCGGCGTCAATACCGAACAAAAGGCCGCATCTACTTCCTCCAGACGCGAAGCAAATGGCAATAAGACATGATCCTTCACCTGCGCAAACGGTCGCACCGCGGCTTCTTCAAAACCACTCCAGCTATGGTGGAAGTATAATGCTGCCCCGTGATCGATAAGCCACAGCTCTTTATTCCAAATCAACATATTGGTATTGCGCACCGTACGGTCCACATTTGTCAATAGACAATCAAGCCACACGATCTGCGACGCCAAAAGTCCATCCACCCGGTTCACCACGGGATCGAAGGTGATCGATCCCTGCAGGTAATGTAGTCCCATATTCAACCCTACACTCGCCTTCAACAGGTCCTGTATCTCCTCATCCGGCTCGCTCCGGCCAAATGCCGGGTCCAGCGATGCGAACACGATCTCCGGTATCCGCAATCCCAGTAACCGGGCAATCTCACCACCGATCAATTCCGCGACCAGCGACTTGACCCCCTGACCTGCACCCCGGAACTTCAGGACATATAAGAATCCATCATCGGCCTCGGCTATCGCCGGCAGTGAACCACCCTCCCGAAGGGGGGTTACATATCGCGTCACCGAAACATTTCTCAATTCAGTCAAAACCTTGCTCATATCGAACCGGCAAGATAGCAATTATTCATCACCCCCACCGCCTCTGTCAATTGCATTTCGCGTAACTTTATCCAATGGAATTCCTCGAGGTCGCCCTGGCACAGATCAGCTTCACCCTACGCAAAAACCAACGCCTTGCTATCGCCGGCGAAACCGGCTCCGGCAAAAGTACCCTCCTGAAGATCATTGGCGGCCTCGCCGCACCCCCGGCAGCCACAACTCCAACTTCGGTCAACTCCGGCCAAAACGCCATCCATTTTGAAGGCGCCCGCGTGCTCCCCCCGCTCGAACGCCTTATTCCCGGCCAACCCGGCATCGCCTATCTCTCCCAGCACTTCGAGCTTTGGCACAACTACCGCGTCACCGAAGTCCTCGACTACAGCAACGATCTCGAACCCGCAGACGCCCGGCAACTCTATGATCTCTGCCATATCCAACACCTTCTCGATCGCCGTACCGACCAACTCTCCGGTGGCGAACGCCAGCGAATCGCCCTTGCCCGCCTCCTCGTCCGTCCGCCCCGTCTCCTGCTCCTCGACGAACCGTTCTCCAATCTCGATATGAACCACAAGCGAACGCTGAAAACCGTCCTCGAAAATATCGCGAACACCTTCGACATCACCACCATCCTGGTCTCACACGACCCTTACGACACCCTCACGTGGGCTGACCAGATCATTATCTTAAAGGACGGCCGTCTCATTCAGCAAGGCCCACCCAAACAAGTCTACAACCACCCCATCGATGAATATACCGCCGGACTCCTCGGCGACTACACAGTAAACAATGGGGAATTTATCAGGCCCCCGGCCCAAACAGCCTTCTTTTTTTCCACACATCCCTAAAATCTGCCATGCAGCCCCTGCCTTCCCTACCTTCGCGGGCATCTGTCTGATTAAAACAAGATACACCATGAGAAATGTCTTTGGCCTTCTGGCCCTGGCGGCGTTGTTGCTTTCCCAAGGGACAACAAACGCCCAATCCTCCTCCAATTACGACCCCCACGACGCTTTTGCGCCGATCTTCTACCCGGCCTATGGCGATGACATCCGCACCGCCGCCGGAACTCCCGGACCGAAATACTGGCAAAACTCCGCCGACTATAAAATTGATGCCAGCCTTGACGCCGAAACCCACGGACTCACCGGCACTGTTATCATTACCTATAAGAACAATAGTCCGATTGACCTTCCCTTTGTCTGGCTGCAACTTGATCAGAACATCTACAACCTCAAATCCCGCGGCGTAGCCATTACCGATCTGTCCGGTGGTCGCTGGGCCAACAGAGACCAGTTCGACGGCGGCTATGAACTCAAATCCGTCGATGTCGTCAACCCCGCCACCAACGCGGCTTCCAAAGCAGACTACCTCGTATCCGACACCCGCATGCAGGTCAAACTCGCTACCCCACTTAAAACAGGCGGTATTTTAAAACTGAAAATTGCCTATCATTTTATCCTCCCGCAATATGGTACCGATCGCTGCGGAAGACTCGAGACCCCCGGTGGCTGGATCTATGAATTCGCTCAATGGTACCCCCGCATGTGCGTCTTCGATAACGTTCAGGGCTGGAACACCCTTCCTTATCTTGGCCAGGGCGAGTTCTATCTCGAATACGGTAACATCGAATACAACGTCAACGTCCCCTCGGAAATGCTCGTCGGTGGCAGCGGCGAACTCCTCAACCCCGCCGAGGTTCTCACCCCGAGCCAGCTCAAACGCTATAATGAAGCAAAGACGAGCGAGAAGACCGTAATCCTGCGCAGCGAAGCCGAGGTCAGCGACCCCACCAGCCGTCCCCAGGGCAAACGACTTACCTGGAAATTCAAGTGCACCAACACCCGCGATGTCGCCTGGGCCGCGTCAAAGGCTTTTGTGTGGGATGCCGCACGGATCAACCTGGCTAACGGGAAGAAATCCCTCGCCGAATCTCTTTATCCCCGGGAAAGCAGCGGCGATTCCGCGTGGGGCCGCAGCACCGAATACGTGAAGGCCTGTATCGAATTCTATTCCAAATATCTTTATGAGTTCACTTATCCTGCCGCCACCAACATTGCAGGCGTCGTTGGGGGCATGGAATACCCCGGCATCGTATTCTGCAGCGCAAGAAGCAACCGCGGCCGCCTCTGGGGCGTCACCCGGCACGAATTCGGTCACAACTGGTTCCCCATGATCGTCGGCAGCAACGAACGCAAATACTCCTGGATGGACGAAGGCTTCAACACCTTCATCAACACCGTCGCCGACTCCGCCTTCAACAACGGCGAATACTTCCGCGCCGTGGGCAGCCGCGACCGGATGGCCCGCCCGTATTATGGCGCCGTCAATCCTATGCTCACTATCCCTGATCAGGAACCAACGATGGAGTGGGGGATCCTTTCTTACAACAAACCCGGCACCGGCCTCGAACTCCTGCGGGAAGAGGTCCTCGGGAAAGACCGCTTCGACTATGCCTTCCGTTATTATGTTCATGCCTGGGCCTTCAAACATCCCACCCCGTATGACTTCTTCCATGCTATGGAGAATGCCTCCGGCGAAACCCTCGACTGGTTCTGGCGCGGCTGGGTCTTCAACAATTGGAAGATCGATCAGGCCGTCGCCGGCGTCGACTATGTTGGCGGTGATCCAGCGAAGGGCGCCAGCATCACCATCCAGAATAAGGAGAAGCTGCCGATGCCCGTTACTGTGGAAGTAAAAGAGGAAAATGGCACGACTAATCGGGTGAAACTCCCCGTCGAGATCTGGGAGAAAGGGGGCAGCTGGAAGTTCCACTACCCGTCGACCGGCAAGATCGTCCAGGTGACCATCGACCCCGATCAGCGCTATCCTGACGCCGACCGATCTAACAATACCTTCAAGCCTTAATATAAGGAAAGCCTCCCATCGGGAGGCGCCCCGGCAAATATGTTTGCCGGACATAAGCGAAAAAAAGAGGTCCCTACTTTTAATATTGGAGGGGCCTCTTTTTGGTTATATTTGTATACACTCAAGCACAATCTTATGACTCAAAAGAAAGTACTCCCCGCATCGATAACCATCTTCGGGGCAAAAGGCGACTTGACCTGGCGTAAACTCATCCCCGCATTGTACAACCTCTATATCGACCACCATCTCAACCCAACCTTTCACATCTTTTGCGTCGACTTCCTCACCGTCGACGATGCAGCCTATCGGGATTGGCTCCTTACCGGCGTAAACGAATTCAGCCGTACCGGCCGCGCCGATGCCCAGAAATGGACCGAATTTGCCCGGCGTATTACCTACGTCCAGGGCGACTTCATGAACAAGCAAACCTACGACGACCTAAAAACACAAATAGCCAAATTCGAAAAAGCAGAAAATATCCGCGGCGTCCGCATGTTCTACTTCGCCGTGGCGCCCCGCTTCATCGAAGTCATCGCCGATGCCCTCTGCAAACAAAAACTTTGCAATCGGGATGTTCTCGACCGTATCGTCGTCGAGAAACCCTTTGGCACCGACCTCGACTCCGCCCGTAAACTCAACCGTTATCTGGCCAAACGCTTCAAGGAAAAACAGATCTATCATATCGACCATTATCTCGGCAAGGAAATGGTCCAGAACATCCTTGCTTTCCGCTTTGCCAACCACGTCTTCGAGCCATTGTGGAATAAAGAATATATCTCTCAGATCCAGATCTCCGTCGCCGAAGAGGTCAGCGTCGGCAAACGCGGCGGCTACTATGACAGCAGCGGAGCGCTCCGCGACATGATCCAGAACCACTTGCTCCAATTGCTTTGTATCATCTCCATGGATTGTCCAAAAGCTTACGAAGCCGAGGCCATCCGCGATGCCAAAATTAAAGTGTTGAAGGGTGTTCGTATTTACAACCAGGAACAGGTGTTCAAGAACGTCGTCCGTGGCCAGTACTCCGCGGGCGTCGTCCACGGAGAATCCCGCAAGGCCTATCGGGAAGAAGAGCAGGTAAAGCCTGACTCGAATACCGAAACGTTCGTGGCCGCCCGATTCTTCATCGACAGCCCCCGCTGGAAAGGTGTACCCTTCTTCCTGCGCACCGGCAAGAGCATGGAGCGGCAATCCACGACCATCATGATCCAGTTCAAAGACACACCACACAAAATATTCAAGGACGATATTACCCCCAACCGGCTCATCATCTCGATCCAGCCTGAGCTCGAGATCGGCCTCGTCTTCGAAGGCAAGGTGCCCGGCCTCCACATGAAACTCCTTCCCATGGAAATGGACTTCATGTACAAGGACGCTTACACCCAGTCACTGCCGGAAGCCTACGAAGCCCTCCTCCTCGACGTCCTCGACGGCGACGCCACGCAATTCATGCGCGCCGACCAGATCGAATGGGCCTGGAAGGTCGTCATGCCCATCCTCGATGCCTGGAAGAAGAACCCCAAGAAACAACTCCAATTTTACGAATCCGGCACCTGGGGTCCCACTGCTGCTAACGCCCTGCTCAAACCTTACGGCAAGGAATGGTTCCGGCTGCAGCACGAACCGGTCGCCCCACTCGCCCCCGCCGTCGAAAAAGCGCAGACGACCGCATCGACCTAGTCGCTACTTTATTGCCTCCCCGATCACATCCCCGATATTCCCATCGGGCATCTGAATATGCAACAACGCCGCCACCGTCGGCGCAATGTCCGTCATATGCATCGTACGGTACGAAACGCCGTGCTTCACTCCCCAACCCATAAATACCAGCGGGATATGCGTGTCCTGCGGATTCCAGGTCCCATGCGTCGTTCCCGTCGCTCCACCGTCAAACCATCCCGGCTCGGGCAGCAACAGGATCGACCCGCTCCTTTTCCGGTTATATCCGTTCTCCACCATGCCTCGGAGGCGTTGGGGCAGATTCGCACCCGCCACATTCTCCATGTCGATCACATACTGCAGACCCCCCTGGTGCGATAGATATGCCATCGCTACCTTCTTCACCGAGTCCAGCGGCAACCCCGCCTGGCGCAACTTTGCAAAACTGAAATTCACATAATAATTCGTCGACGAGATCACCAGGTCCTTTGCCCCCGTCACGGCCGTCAGCGTATCATTCAGCCCCTTCATCATCGCCCGCAACCCCGAAAGACCCGCCGGGATCTGATGTTCTTTCATGAAATTCACGGCGTGCGACGCCCCGTGATCCGCCGTCAGAAAGACGGTGTACTTTCCTTTACCAACCCGGGCATCCAAAAAAGTAAAGAATGCCGCAAGGTCCCGGTCCAACCGCAGGTACACATCTTCCACTTCCACCGAATTGGGCCCGTATTTATGCCCGACATAATCCGTCGAGGCGCAATTGATCGTCAAAAAATCCGTCACGTCCCGTTGCCCCAATGCATACCCTTCGATGGCTGCCCTGGCAAAATCCAGTGTCAGTGTATTTCCGAATGGCGAACTCCGGATATTATCATGATCCTCATGGTAGGCTTTCGCAATATCATGTGGGAACACCGGCGCCGTCTCGCCCCGGAACATTCCTTCCCATGGACTGTTGTCGGGTGTACTTTGCAGGTAGGTATCCAGCGGATACAGGGTATTCCATCCTTCTGTGACCAGTTTCTCCGGCTCGTTTGCTGCGTTGAAGGCCGACACCCAAGCCGGAAGCTCTTTCATATACCAGGTGCTCGTGCTGAAGACACCCTTTACATCGTCGAACCAGAAGGCCCCCGTCGGCGTATGCCCCGCCGGCAGGATCGAAGCCCGGTCCTTCAGCGATACCCCGACAACCCGCGAATGAAAATTCGTTGCCAGCATCAACTCATCGGTCACCGTCGTCGCCAGGAGATTTCGCGGCGACATATTTCCCGCCGGCGCGGTCCCACCTACGGGTTGCACCGTGCTGTCCTCCACGCAATACATATCTTTACCCGTAGCCTGGTCGATCCAGTCGTTTCCCGCGATCCCATCGATAGACGGTACACTCCCCGTAAATATCGTCGTATGTCCTACGGCGGTATACGACGGCAGATGGCTGATGTAGGTGTCCTCACAGGAAAACCCCTCGTTCAGCAACCGCTTGAACCCACCAGCCCCATATCTTGCCGAATAACGATATAGATAATCCCACCGCATCTGGTCCACGACAATACCCACGACAAGTTTTGGCCTGGCCTCCGGCTCCGCGGCTGGCCGGGCGACATGCTTCGCCACCGGCTGGGCAACTGCCGAACTCAAGCCCGCGCAAAGCAATAGGGTCCCGAATAGTCGATGATGTCTCATGCAGAAAAATTTTTTAAGCGCTGAAGGTAAGGATTCCGCCGCAATTGCGGCATTAAAAAACCGCACCCGCCAATTCTTCATTTTTTACTACTTTCATTCCATGAAGCGCCACTATCTTCTTATCCTCCTCGTCCTGTCCGCCGTCTCCTTCACGCGGCGGGTCTCCAACCCCCACGACGGCTGGCACTCTCTCTTCGACGGTAAGGACCTGAAAGGCTGGAATACCTATCTAAAAGGCATTGGCCCCAACACCGATCCGCAACAGGTGTTCTCCGTTGTCACCGATGGCAACGACAAATGCATTCGGGTCTCCGGCGAAACCACCGGCGGCCTCTCCACTACGAAATCCTACCGCAACTACCACCTTCAACTCCTCTTCAAATGGGGCACCCTTTCCTGGGGTTCGAAAAAAGGAAAAAAGAAGGACAGCGGTCTGCTATATCACTCCGTAGGTGCCGACGGCGCCGACAATGGCGCCTGGATGCGCAGCCAGGAATTCCAGATCGAAGAAACAAACACCGGCGACTATTGGGGTTGCGCCGGCGGCACCGCCGATATCCCGGCAATAAAGAAGGGCGATTCCACCTATATCTATGACCCCTCCGCCGCCCTCACCTCCTTTCGCGCCGGCAACGGCGTTGGCCGTCACTGCATAAAAGCCGGCGACTCCGAAAAACCCACCGGCGAATGGAATACCCTCGACCTCTACTGTCACGGCGACACGGCAGTCCACGTCGTCAACGGCAGGACACTCATGATCCTCTATCATTGCGGTCAGGTCGACAATGGCAAAGTAACGCCCCTTACAAAAGGGAAGATCCAACTACAGTCCGAAGGCGCCGAGATCTTTTACAAAAATATCCGCATCAGGCCCATCCGGTACATAGACCCGGCAATCCTCAGCAAATGAAATATCCGGAATAACTATGCCCGACTATAAACAACAAGCAGCACAAGAAGCCGCCAAACTGATAAAACCCAACTCGACGATCGGTCTCGGCGCCGGCTCCACCATGATCCACCTGGTCAACGCTCTGAAGCAAAGCCCCGACCTCGTTCAAACCCTCACCGTCGCCAGCTCTTCTTTCGTCTCCCGTCAATTTCTACTTCAGCAGGACTTTCGTGTCAGCGAGTCTGGCTGGCTCTCTCGCCTCGACTATTATTTCGATGGCTGTGACCAGTTTGACTGGCGGCTCACGGCATTAAAAAGCGGTGGCGGAGTCCACGCTGCGGAAAAGGTACTCGCTGCCATGGCAGACCAATTCATTTTAGTCGGCGACTCCGGCAAACGTGCCGATCGCCTCACCAACACCTATCCTCTCGTCGTCGAAGTCATCCCTGAAGCGCTCGCGTATGTTACCGACAGGCTCAAACGCTTCTTCAACCCAACACGGTCCGAACTTCGCCTCAGCGACAAGAAGGACGGGGCCGTCATCACGGAAAGGGGAAACTACCTTATCGACAACTGGTTCGACACCTTCCCCGAGCCGGGCATTCTCAATGACCGCGTCACTGCTCTCCCTGGTGTTCTCGAACACTCCCTCTTCTTCAACATGGCGCACAAAGCCATCACCGCGGGGCCCGACGGGATCGCTGTATATACAAAACCCTGATCAATGAAAACCGTCCTCATCCTCGGCGCCAACTCTGACACCGCAAAAGAAGCAATGCGCCTCTACCTGCAAGAGGGCCACCAGGTCATCGCTGCTTCGCGAACGCTGACCGAAATAGACGCCTTTATCAATACGCACGATCTCCCCCGCGACCGCGTCGTTACCCGTTATTTCGACGCCACGGCCTTCGCCGATCATGCCGCTTTCTACGCGGGACTGCCTGCCAAACCCCATATCGTTCTCTATGCCGCGGGCTTCCAGGTCACAAATGAAGAAGCCCTCCGTTCCTGGGAGGGCAGCTATCGAATGATCAATGTATTATATTCCGGCGCCGTTTCCATCCTCAACATCATCGCCACCGACCCTGGAAACAGGAACCTGGAACGCATCGTCGGCCTCTCTTCCCTTTCCGGCGTCCGCGGTCGCAAAAGCAATTTCGTCTATGGTAGTACAAAAGCGGCCTTCACCACCTATCTCGCCGGCCTCCGGCAACATCTGGCACCCCGGAATATCACTGTTAACGCGATCATCGCCGGGTACATCGACAGCAAACTCACCGCGCATCTCGATCTTCCGAAAAACCTCCTCATGGAACCCGCTTTCATCGCCCGCCACATCGTCCACGCCGGCCGCCGTTTTACCATCGTACCCGGCTGGAAATGGAAGATCATCTACAATATCCTCCGCATGCTGCCGGAATCACTGGTCGCAAAGCTTCCATAACGGCAACGGCTAATGGCCTACCGGCCCTATATCTCCTTCTTCCATTACCACCGGCCGCTTTCGCCCGAGGAACAAAACCACTATCGCGAGCGCCGAGGTCACCGCTATCACCCCGGCCACGGGCCTCACCGTTCCGTCTCCTACTGCACTTACCGCTGCGGATGCCAGTGCCCCAAAGCCCAACTGCAGACATCCGAGCAACGATGAAGCCGTCCCCGCATTTTTCGCAAAAGGCGCCATCGATAAGGCCGCGGCATTCGGATTGGTGAAACCGAGAAATCCTAAAAACACGAACAGGAACCCGATCGTCGTACCCAGGCTCAGCCAGCCGGCCATTGCCGCACCCCAGAACACCAGACCCGTTATTACTTGTCCCGTCAGTGTCACCCGGATGATCTGCTGGCTCGTATATCGCTTCAGCAACAACCCATTGAATTGACTCAGCCCGATGAAGGCTACCGCCAGGAACGCGAAGATCCATCCGTACACCTGCTTGCTGACATGAAAGAGGCCCATAAAGATCACCGGCGACCCGGCCACATAGGCAAGCAGGCCAGAAAAAGCCAGGGCCATTACAAAAACATAGATCAAAAATTGTGGTACTGAAAGCACCGAGATAAAGTTCCGGATGATCGGCCCCGGTCGTAGACTAAACCCTTTATCCGCCGGATAACTATTAGGGAGGAAGAAGATACTCAATAGCAGGATCATCACACCCAGGATCAGCAGCACCAAAAAGATCGCCCGCCAGCCCCAGGTCACCACAATATATCCGCCCGCCGTCGGCGCGATCATCGGCGAAGCGCCCAACACCAGCAGGAGCAGCGACAACACCTTCGCGCTCTCCTTCGGCCCGAAAAGGTCCCGGACCATTGCCATCGCCGTCACCTGCGCGGCACAACTGCCTACAGCCTGGATAAATCGCAATACGATCAGCACATTGATGTCTTTCGCTTGCATACAGCCGATCGTCGCCAGAATATAGATCCCCAGTCCCGCGTAAAGCGGCTTCTTTCGGCCATGCCGGTCCAGCAGCGGACCATACAATAACTGGCCCAGCGAAATGCCCACAAAATAGGTCGCCAGCGAAAGCCCAACCTGCGATACCGTCGTCTCGAGGCTCTTCGCAATATCCTCGAACCCGGGGAGGTACATATCTATGGAAAAAGGCCCCAATGCCGTCAACGATCCTAATACTAAAATATAGGTATAATACTTTCTCTTGTCCATATCCGCCGCAAAAATAACGCAATTCTCTTACCCATTCACCCGCATCCTCATCTCACCAACCGGTTACTAACCAGTCGCGAACCACTCCGCTTGCCTTTTTGCACTAACTTTCCGGTAAATAAAAACACATGCCCGAAAATAACCAAAACACGATCCGGATAACGCTGGAATGTGTCACCGGAAAGGACGAGAACCGCCACATCGTGGTCGACGAACGCCCCATCCGCATCGCCCATGCTGCCCTCCAACCCGCCCTGGCTGTTACGGAGTTGATGCCTGGCCAGGGTTATATCAGCGTTCGGGTGGACAACGGACTGCTTCTTATCGATGCGCATAATTGTCTCGCACCGATCTATATAAACAACCAGGAGGCAATGACGGCCAATCTTCTCGAAGGCGACGTCCTGCGCATCGGCAACTCGACCTGGCGCAGCCGCACGGGCGCTCCTCAAACCGTCCCCGACCGCAACGCCGATCGCCAAACCAGCGACCGCCAAAACTTCCAACGCGGCAACTCTGACCGCCAATATTCCGGCCGCCCGGACCCCAGCACCCGCCGCGACAACGCCGGCCAGGCCAACGACCAGGGCAATGGCCAGGGCAACAACCGCGCCGCTCAGCACAACGCACACGACCGCTTCTCCGATCTCCTCGGCCTCGAGGCGCTGCAGGACTTCAAACTAAGCGAAGTCTTCTCCGACGTCTTCAAAAAACACACGCAGGAAGAAATGGAAGAGCAACTGATCACCGGGACAGCCCGTCACACCCCGACCCTCGCGGAGATCGCCGTTGGCTGGGCCAAACCCTGGCTTTTCGCCCGCCTGCTCGCATGGTCGGCCCTGTTAGCCGTAGTACTATATATCGCGCTTGGATATTTTCATAACATCAAACTCGTTCCCGGCCTCATCTTCGTCGGCTCCTTCGCCGTACCCGTCTCCACACTCATCTTCTTCCTCGAAATGAACGTTCCCCGCAATATCTCCATCTTCAAGATGATGCAGCTCCTCTTCGTTGGGGGTGTCGCCTCCATCTTCGTCGCCCTTATCTTCTTCAACCGTCTGACCTTCCTGGGTACTTTCCTGGGCGCCTCCGCAGCCGGCATCATCGAGGAGTCGGCCAAGCTGCTCATCGTCATCTTCCTCATGGGCAAGACGGGACGCTATCATTGGATCCTGAACGGCCTCCTCTTCGGCGCAGCAGTAGGAACCGGTTTCGCGGCATTCGAAAGCGCCGGCTATGCGCTGGAAATAATGCTCGGCAGCAATGTCGATGTAGGCGTCGGCAACCTCCTCCTCCGCGGCATCACCGCCCCCTTTACGCATATCGTGTGGACAGCCAACAGCGCGGCCGCCCTCTGGATGGTAAAAGGCGATAAGCCCTTCTCCTGGAGCATGGTGCAAAACGGTAAATTCTTACGCGTGTTCGTCTCGTCGATGCTCCTCCATATGTGTTGGAACGCCCCCTTTACCCTAGTACCCCTTCCACTCATCGGGGACCTGAAATTCGTGATCCTCGGCGTCCTCGGCTGGGTCATCACCCTCCGCCTTATCCAAACGGGCCTTCGCCAACTCAGCAAAGCCCGCCGCGATGCCGGCCTCAGCACCCTATCGATCGCCTCGGTCCCGCCCGGTCTCATCCCCCGTGAAACCCATCGTATGACCCGCTAAAAAATAGCTCCCGCCGTAAGGCGGGAGCTATTATATTTGCAAAAAGGAATACCATGAGCATCGCCGATCGTCTCTTTAACCTCAACAAGGAAAAAGCCGCCGCCAACCTCAAAGCCGGCCAGGACTTCCTCGAATCCAACAAAGCCAAAGCCGGCGTGGTCGCCCTGCCGAGCGGCCTCCAATACGAGATCCTCACCGAAGGCGCCGGACCCAAGCCCACGGCTACCAGCAAGGTCACCTGCCATTATCACGGCACCCTCATCAATGGTACCGTGTTCGATAGCAGCGTCCGCCGCGGCCAACCCGCCACCTTCCCCCTCAATGCCGTCATTAAAGGCTGGACCGAAGGCCTCCAACTCATGCCCACCGGTAGCAAGTTCCGTTTCTTCATCCCGCCCCAACTCGCATACGGCGAACGGCAGGTCAGCGCCGAGATCGGGCCAAACAGCACTCTCATCTTCGACGTCGAACTCATCTCGTTCAACTAGCAGCGGTCGCTATAACCGCTAAAGCCACTATACCCGTTGGAAAATATTCATCGCGTCATACACCACTACCTTTGCCCACAGATGACTGTAGTTCTTGATAAAGGCCTGGTGTAACGGATGATCCTGGTAATTCTTTTGCCCTGCCAGGTCGTCGAAGAACATCAACTCCGACACCTGCCAGGATGCATCGACGACATCCCGCTTCTCGGTATCCGCCAGCACGCCTACATGCAATTCCTTGATCAGCGGGATCCCTGCCAATGTCTTCAACCCCTCTACCAGCTTATCCCTGTCTTCCGTCGACGTCGGATTCTTCAGCCAAAAGAACACATGATGAACCACCGGTGGTCGCTTGGCCCCCGACGCCCCACCACCCGAAAACTCTGCCAGTCCATTCGCCGCACGGGCCGCAGAAGCCCCCAAACCCAATACTCCCGCCGTCATGGCCGAAGCGCCCAAAAACTTCCTTCTTTTCATATCCATATTTTTACAGGAAAGATAACCATTAACTCAACGTAATCCCTCCACTCTCAAAATCCTTAGCACCCCTTCGGGATTCCCTGCCAGCTTCTCCGGCGTAAAGCTCTCCTCCAGTCGCCGCAGCGACGGCACCGAGATCTGCCACCCCAACGGTGCCAGCGGGCAATACGCACTATCAGTCGCGGCGTTTATGCAAAAAGTGTTCGGCCACACGGAGAAATACCCTCCGTACAGTCCCCGGAACAATGGGTTCCCTGCGAACCGCGACCGCAACATACTATCGGCCTCCATCGCATTCCCATTGATCCCGCTATTGATGATCCCTACTACGGGATTCAGGGGTTCGAAGGGATTCTTCATGATCCTCCGGTCATCGGGCGGCGGCACCCGCAAGGTCGTCGTCGCCGAATTCGAAATACTCACAAAATAGATGCGCAACTTCCGCAGCAATGAAACATAGGCGGAATCCGAACTCCGCTCCAACTCCAGCTCGATATGCCGGCTCAGCGCATAAAAGATCGCCGCCGAAGTCGCCGCTCCCGAGTTGTCCTTTCCTCCGCCATCCATGAAATGAAATGCCGGCCCCATCTTCCCGCTTGGACTGATATAAGGGAACCGCGCACTGAGAAAAGCCCCGGTGATCAGCGAGATCGACTGTAGCCCATCCCCCGGCCGGTTACATGCATTCAATGCATTGATCCGGTCACGGATCTGGATCACCTCCGGGAAATCTGCAAAGTCCAGACTCACAGGAGCACAGATACCCTTCAATCCATCATCCACATTCAACGTATTGGCAAACAACAACGGCACATCGTAGGCATGACGACCGGCAACCCTCGGATCCCATATCGAATTGAACTCACTGTCCAAATTCAGCCCCAGCTCCTCCCGTCCATATCTGGCCCACAGCTCTTCCTGCACGGCCGCCCTGTCCGCCCACAGATCTCCCTTCGTTGCGGTCCAGAGGTCGGCCACTCCGGATGACCACACGTCCCTGCCGAGGATACTCGCCAGTACCGGAGTCAAAAAGTCCTTGCGGTAGAAGCGCTCGAGGTCTGACCGGAAATTCGCATAGGGATTAACGAGACTACCCTCCCGGCTCGTCATGCTATCCGGATGCGTCGACCGGAAAGCGCATTGGATGGCCGACCCGATCGTTCCTCCCGATGCCCCGGACAGCGAGAACACATAGTGTTCGAAGCTCCGCCGCGGAAGCCCTGCCATACCGGCCCGGCGCAAAAGCGAATCATCCATGTACGAAAGGAACATATTGGTAAAGGCCGCCGCCCGGATGCCCCCGCCATAACTGTTGATCAAAAACACCGGATAAGTGCCCGACGCGGCGCGGATTTCATCCTGCCGCGCGAGTACCCACTGCTTGAAATGATCCGTCATCCGCGGGGACACCGGTGCTTCCTTTACGGGCATCCGGTGTACCGCATGAAAATCACTGCTCCCGTTCATGACTATAAGAAACCAGCCCAGGGCAATGAAGAAGATGAAATTTATCGCTTTCATCTGCCCCGCCCGGAGAACCAGCGTGATCACCAATGTATAAAATACGATCCCGGCCAGCAGTACCGGCAGACTGAGAAAACAGCCTTCCACCGCCTGCGCGGCATCGGGAAAGACATTGTAAAGGATAAAGCCCAACGCCAGCAGCACCGCCAGCGGCAGGATCAGCCGTCCGATCTTCTCGCCAAGCCATCCCCGGGATGAGAAGGCCAGCGTCCGCACACTCACAAAAAGATAGAACGCAAGCGCAAAAAGCACGACGTCCAGGAATAAAAAATTCAGGGATTGCGGGGACTCGCGGCTATGCGGGATAAAGACCGCGCGAAACAGCAGGGGTAAACCGACGGTAAGCAGCAATAGCAGTACAACCAGCAATCCCCTCGCTCCCCCTGGCCCCAGCCGGGCAACGACCCGCGGATAGACCCGCTCCGCCACATTCTGTTGCACCAGTACAAAGAAAAGCGCGAGCAGACACACCAGCCAGGCCATGGGCGACAGCTGATCGGCCCAATAATGGATCCGTGACGCTGCCAGCGCGTTCAGGATGGCCACAGCCGGAAGGATGATCGTACAGATACCGAGATAGCGCGACGCTTTCTTCTCCGAGGCCAGCACCTGCTCGTACACCGCCGGCGGTATCGGTTCGGTAAGTACGGGTTCATTCAATGGCCAGAAGGGGGGAACATAGCGGCTTTCGAAAAAAAGCTTGGCAAGATACCAGTTCAGCAGGGCCGCGATCATCACCACACCGATAAAAAGCACCACCCCCTTATCCTGCGCATTGGTATTCACCAGCAGATCCTGCCCCTGATCCATGATCCAGATCGGCGCAGAGAAGAACACAACTCCCAATAAGATCAGGCGAAAGCGGAACAGCTGCAACGCCTTTATACGGAGATACTTCGACAGCCATTGCAACCCATAGTGCCGCCACACCAGCACATAGACAATATACCCCACCAGAAACACCAGGAGAACCCCCGTGATCAAGAAGGTCACGCCGGACAGCAATGCCAGCGATGCCGTCGCTTCACCTCGCAGCAATCGCAACAATAAGACATCATGGATCATCCCTGCCCCACCGGCAATGATCACCAGCGTCACCAGCAGATGACTAAACCCGGCACTCTTGCCCATGGAACGCGCCTCCCGTTCCGACTGTAAGGTTGCCAGAACGATGATGAACAACGAACTAAAGAACAGGATAAAGAAAAAGTCCCGGACCACCACCGAATGCGCCACCTGCAGTCGCGTAGGGGGTGACACCTTTACTTCGCAGAAATCGTCCGCGGGAATATCGGGAAGCCGGCCCTTCCAGGAAGCGACGATCGCCGAGTCCATTCGCGGCGCCCCCAATGCCAGGGAAACAAGCCTCATCGGCGCGGCGTCGGTATGTAATACCGCCTGATCTTTCAGCTGCAATAGCAGCATACCAAGCGTGCCTGCAAGCACCGGCCAGAAAAATCGATGGAAATGACGGGCGATCGTCCCGTAGAATCGGTTCTGTGAAGCGGCTTTGGATTCGAGGTTCATATAGCGAGTTTACGAAATATATAGATTCGCTTTCGCACTTGCAACCGTATTTACACTCGAATTACCCACCGCCCTGCATTACTTCGTCACTTGCACCTCAAATTGCTCCTGGATGCAACCTGTGGCATCCTTTACGGTATACACTTTGGAAGAAGAGGCTTTCACCGTTATGCTCGACCCCGTCGCCTTGTTGCTCCAGGTTCCTTCGAATGGCGCCGTCAGGGTCACTTCCTCTCCTTTTTTGACCGTGACGATATGCGGACTCCGCGTATTCTTCAGCATTGTAAAACGATCTCTTACCTCGCCGTCAGCGCAGATCCACTTCCAGTCCAGCCGGTCTCCCTGGATCTCCAGCATCCCGGCACCGCCATGCGTCGCATCCGAATAGGGCAAGGCGTCGTGGGGGAAGCAGGGTTGTTTTCCCCCCAATTGACCGGCACTTCCGCTCACGATATAGACCGTCCCGACGTAGCCGTTGGCCGAGTCCTTGAGAAAGGCACAGCTATTCGGGCTGCCGTCATATCGGCCATTGCTGTGCTGCACAACATACGACGAAGAATCCCAGCTCGTCTCCATGCCATAGTGGCCCCTGATCAATTCAGACCGCTCATAGTCGTGACTGTGCCCGCAAATGATCAGATCCACCCCGTACCGTTCCAGGATACGGATAAAATTCTCCCGGATATGCACCAGCTCAGACTCATGATCCGAGTTATGCGAACCCATCGTGTAGGGTGGGTGGTGCCAGTATGCGATCACCCAGCCCTTGTGACCATTGGCCTCCAGGTCCTTCTTTACCCACTGCACCTGCGGGCCCAGGGTATCATAGAGACGATACTGATCCTGCTCGATCCCATAGCTGTCGAGCGACAGAAAATGGATATTGCCCAGGTCGAAGGAATAGAAGGCCGGATTATGCGAGGGTACGCCCCCTGCTTCTCCATTCACCGGCATGGTAAAATTCTGGAAATAGGCCACCTGGTGTGTATGCTGGACCTTTTCTTCCGTCGAATCCCCGTCGTAATAGTCGTGGTTGCCAGGGCTGGGATAAAGCGGGCTCCTGGGAAGAAGATTATCCTTGTAGATATTGAAGAAATTGGACTGGAACTCCGCGTCCCGCCCCGTGTAATAAGCGTTGTCGCCCAGCAGGATCCAGGCATTGAGATAATATCCACCCAGGTATTTCAGGAAGGCATCCCGGACATCCCGTTGGTTGACCGAATTGTTGCCGCAATCCCCGACTACCCCTATCCGATAGAGGGATTCCGTACCCGGCCGTGGCAGCGTCATGAAGTAATTGTTGGGGCCTATTTGCAAGGTATCCTTGAAGGACCCGATGGAATAGAAATAGCGGGTGTCCGGTTGCAGACCTTCGAGCAGAAGCTTGTGTTCGGTCGTCAGGACCGTATCCTGCACATTCCGGTCGAGGAAATCCCCGCTCCGGCCAAAATGAACGATCCCCCGGGTCAGCACATCCGTACGCCAGCGGATAACCGCCGAGGTCGGTGAAACAGATTGCAGATAAGGACCACGAAGAAGAACACTTTTGATAGGGCTGACATACCGTTGGGCGAAAAGACCTGCTGCGCTCGACAACAGCAGGAACATCAGAGCGAGTTTCTTTACCATGTGCGAATGTAGTTCGTCAATATTAAGCTAAAGTTAAGGAAGGCTATCCGTTAAGGTCCGGATGAAAAGGACGATATCGCTCATTTCTCTGGCTGAAAGGCGCAGGGAGTCGGATGAAAGCGTTTGGTACGGCACCCTCAGTCCCATACCAGCCCCTCCGCCGTTGTTATAGAACTGTACCACGGTCTCCAGACTTCCGAATCCCCCATTGTGCATATACGGTCCCGTTACCGCTGCATTCCGCACCGTCGGCGTCTTGAACGCGCCGCGGAAAAAGGGTAGGGGATAGAGGCCATACCGTCCCGAATCCGGGCTTAGCCGGAATCCGTCGCCATTCGTATCCATGGCACCCTTTCCCACATCGGCTCGCAGATAGCCATCCCCCTCCGTCGCACCCAGCACTTCAAACTCCGTCACCGCATAGTCCGGCGGTATCAATCCGTTAAATAAAGGAATAAAATGACAGGTTGCGCACTGCGCCTTACCCATAAATAAATTAGCGCCCCGCCTTGCCCCGGCGGATAGCAATTCCCGGCCCTGTTCTTCCGCAACATCCGGTCTTCCCCGAATGTACCTGTCGAACGCCGAATTCATCGGCCGCAGGCTGCGTACATACGCCGCCAGCGCCTTCACGTCCCCCTCCCGCACCGTTGCCGCTCCCATTTCGCGTTTATCCTTTAACACCGTCCGGATCTGCTCCTCGAGAATCCTTACCCGTCCATCCCAAAACTGTGAGAACTGATAGCCCGCATACAGCAGGGTAGGGGCATTGCGGTCCAGTCGCTGATGCCCATCCAATCCCACACTGACCGGCAGCCCATCCGTAAACGCTTTTGCCGGATCATGACAGGAAGCACAACTCTTTCGTCCATTCCCCGATAAACCCGGATCACCAAACAACCGCCGCCCGCTGGCGATCAACTCCGGTGAACCACTATCCCCAAATTTTTTCAAGTCCAACGCATCCGGCGAAAAGATATCCGCCGCCGCATAGTCCAGGGTCTTTGTCGTATTTATCTCTAACCCCTTTTCCCGGATGAATAAGCCCAACTGCCGTTGCAACGGCAATGCCACTTCCTTCAAAAATCTCACCCGGTCAAACCCATCAAACTCTCCCTTCAACGACTGCAGGCAGAACTCCAGATCCCGGGATACACTATCCGCCCGCCTCGACGCATCCAGGTAGGGTCGCAACTGCACCTCTACCGCCTCAAGGGCTGCATGCGCCTCCGCGATCCCGCTCTTCAGCATAGGTGCGTCATATCCCGTAATATCAAGCGCGATCACCCGGATCAACTCCATTCGAAGACTCTCCAACAATTGCCGGTCATTCGCCCGAAGTTGATAGAGCAGTGCCGGAAGATCGACTGCCGAACTCTCTACTGCCTTCGCCTGCGCCAGCAGCGCTCCCCGGTTCAGGGCTGGCGCATACAGCAGTGTTTCCATTAGTTGCATCCCAATCGCCTCCTGATACTCCATCCCCCCGTCCTCCGCCTCGAACTTCGCCGGCCGGTTATAGATCGTCGCACTGCTCCGGAAAAAATATTCGAGGAACGACTCGATCCGCTTATACCTCCCTCTCGCCTCCGCCAGCCTTCGTCGCAAACTCCCGACATCCTCCTGACCCTCCACCGCCTTTCGCAATTCTGTACAACTCCCCGCAAATTCCCTTGCCTCCCGTCGGAAATACTCCACGGCTCCGTCGAGCCCCGGCGAACGACCGGACGACCCGACCAGCCGCGAAGCGGCCATCAACCCAAAACACAAACTGCAAAGGATAAAAACTCTCATCGGAGGCCAAAGGTAGATACCGCATCTCAAAAAAAGCATTACCTTACTATAAACTATACAGCCACATGAAAAAGCTGATACCTGCTCTCCTAACGGTCATCACTCTTGCGCCGGCAATCGGCTTTACTCAAACCTCCATCCCCACTCAACTCACTTCCTCCCGCACGCTTACCATCACCCCGGAACCCTCGGTCGACTCACGCCGCCTCGCCCGGATCGATAGCTTCGTCAACGGCTATCTCAGCAAAGGCTGGATCAATGGCGTCGTCACCCTCGTCGTAAAGAATGGCCATGTCGTCCAATACAAAGGCTATGGCTTCGCCGATAAAGAGGCCAACAAGCCCATGCGTCGCGATGATCTCTTTCGGATCGCCAGCCAGACAAAGGCCATCGTCAGCGTCGGCATCATGACTCTCTTCGAACAGGGGAAATTTGAGCTCGACGAACCGATCTCCGATTTTCTCCCAACCTTTAAGGATGCCAGGGTCCTCGATAAATTCAACGCCGCCGACAGCAGCTATACCACTATCCCCGCAAAAAAAGCGATCACCTTCCGGGACTTGCTCACCCATACCGCCGGCCTCGACTATGCCGGCATCGGCACCACGGCAGGCCGCGCTATCTATGCAAAGGCCGGTATTCCTTCCGGCCTCGGCGAATTCGATCTCGATCTGAAAGAAACGATGGCAAAGCTCGGCACCCTGCCCCTGACAAACCAACCCGGCGAGAAATGGCAATACAGTCTCAGCGTCGATGTCCTCGGCGCCCTGATAGAAGTGATCAGTGGTAAAGATCTGGAAACCTATCTCGTGGAAGCTATCTTCAAACCCCTCGGGATGAACGACACCCGGTTCAACATCCCCGCCGATAAGGCGGGCCGCCTTACTACAGTCTATACCGAGGACTCGGTGCTTCATGTTATTCCGTGGACAAAACAGCGCACCGGCATCGATCCCAACTACCCCCTGGCGCATAAACGCTATTTCTCCGGTGGCGCAGGTCTCACCTCCACGGCCTGGGACTACGCGGTCTTCCTGCAAATGATGCTCAACGGCGGCTCCTACAACGGCGCCCGGATTCTCTCCCCCCGCACCGTCGAAATGATGACCAGCGGTCAGCTCTCCTTCCTCTTCAACGGCACCGACAATTTCGGCCTTGGCTTCGAGATCACCAGCGCTCTCGCCGCTGCCCGCGAAGTCCGTGGTGAAGGCACCTTCTCCTGGGGCGGTTTCTTCGGCACCACCTATTGGGCAGATCCAAAGAATAATGTCATTTGTCTCGTTATGACACAGCAAACTCCAAACTCCCACGGCGACTTCGAACACCGCCTCGAACAGGTCATCTACGCGAGTTTTACCCGCTGACCTTTTGCTTCGTCAACGTTTCACGAATGGGTCCTTCACCGGCGCATCCGAAAAAACGATATACGCCAACCCGCGGATATCATACCGCCCATCGGGATTCAACACCTTTACCCGAACCGAATGTTTCCCTTTCGGCAAGGGATACTTCCAGCAAACCTCCAGCCGTCGTGTTGTAAAATCGGTCGGCAGCGCGGGATTCTCGATCTTCTTCCCATCCAGCCACACCTCGGTCTGGAAAATATAGTCCGGGCCCTTATTGTCCATGGCCTCCGGCGTTCCAGTCAGGATAAACCCGGTTCCCTCGAATTCGAAGGCGATCTCATGCGCCGCATTCATCGCTACCTCCTCTTTCGTTACCGGAACCATTCCCGGAAAACTCTGCTCCAGCCGCACCGCCTTCGGCTCCTGCGTCCGGATAACCAACGATCCGCCGTCGACCCGCCCGCCATTCCGTTTGATATTCTCCACCGCATGCCGGTAGCCTATTGCATAAACCTTATTCAGCGAGATCGTCGTATACTTGAAATCGATGTCTTCTGATCCGGCCAACCCCTTCTTCCAATAAGAAGGCAGCTTGTCATAGCCCAATACAGTCCCAAGGATCCCGCCGGCGGATGAAGGATTGCAATCCGCATCCTGCCCTGCCCGTGCCGCAATATCCAACGTCCGGCCAAAATCCCCATTCCCATACAACAAAGCCATTACGACATAAGCACTATTGATCGTCGCGTCGATATCAAACGGTGCAAAGATCCCCTCCGGGCAAGCCCTGTCGCTCGACCACTTCTTCTGCAACTCGAACCACGTCGAATGCCAATCCCCCGGATACTGCCGATGCCAGCGGATCACATCCACTATACACTGATGATACGTACTTGCCTCGGGGATCGTCTTCAACGCCTCATTCACGATCCAGTTCACATCGTCCGAGACAAAGGCCAGCGAATACATCGCGCCAAAATAAACACCCCCATACCAGCCATCGCCATAGTTCATGATATGACCTATCTTATCACTGATCGCCGATGCCGCATTGGGCATCCCGGGGCTCATCAATCCTGCATAGTCGGACTCTATCTGGTAATCGATATCGTCGGCATGCGGACTGTTGATCCAATTCCCGCTCGCCGGCGCCTTCATGCCATTCAGAATGTTATACCGTGCCGCCTGGTTGGCATGCCAAAGCTTGTATCCCGCATGTGCAAACGCACTGGCGAAGGAATCCACCGGCGCATCCAACCCCAGTCGCTCGAACACATCCACAAACGTCAGATCCATATACAGGTCGTCATACAGGCCTGGCGTCTCGAGCATCGTCTTCCGGATATACCCCTCGCTATAGAACAATGGCTGATAGTCCTGGATAAAAGTGCCGTTGTACCGGAATTCGTACGGACCTCCAAAGGTCACCCCGATCGTCTGACCGGCCCATCCTCCCTTGATCTTATCCCGCAATACTGCCTCTGGGATCGTCACGGGCTCGCCTAAATGAACCGGGGCCTTCTGTGCCGCCAGGGGCAGCAGGACGTGTACCATAAAAAACATGTTCAGGAACTTCTTCATTTCAAATAGTTGTAGTGAATGTAAGTTCTTTTCGATACGGAATCGAAGCCTGGGCGCCAGGCCGGGTTACCGCCTGGTTGGCGCCTTTGCCGCTGCGATCTTCCTGTTTTTCATAAGCAAATATAAAGTTTACCTTCCTGTAAGGGACCCGACCCCTTTAATCGTTATTCTGTTATCGGCACGGACCAAAATAAATAAAGTGGCGCTTACTGAACCGGCTTTCGAAGAACTTTTTACGACCCACTACGAAACTCTCTACCGGTATGCTTTCAGCATAATCCGGGCGGAAGCCTTCGCGGCGGAGATCGTGTCGGACGTCTTTTGCAAACTCTGGCAGAAAAAGGACACTCTCCCGGTGGACCCTTCCGGGGCAGGATATCTCTACACCGCAGTCCATCATGCGGCAATGGATCACCTGAAACACCATAAAGTAAAAAAACGCTATGAGAACCACCTGGCTTACCACAACCGGCAGGACCCGCCGGCCAACGAAGCGACGCATCGCGCCGAACTAAGTGACTTCCAACGGGGGCTGCAACAGGCGCTGGAGAAGTTGCCCGACCAATGCCGCCTCATCTTCCACCTGAGCAGGGTAGAAGAACTAAGCTATAAGGAGATTGCCGCCCGCCTGGGCCTTTCTGTAAGAACAGTAGAAGTACAGATCAGCCGGGCGCTGAAACGCCTGCGCATTTCGCTGGCCCATTTTTTAACCGTAATGATCGTCGTCTATGGCATCCTCGCATAAAAATATCCCCGACCAGGCATTCGATGCCCTCGTCACTGCCGAAGCCCGGCAACTTGCCGCTATCCCCCGGCCCGACGTCCAGGCCGCCCTGGGCGAATTCCGCGAAAAAAGGATCAACCTCGCGAATCCACCGGTTGCATCGCATCCTGTGGAAGACCGGGCCATCCTTCGACAGGTCCCCCCACGCTTCTGGCCAGCCGTTGCGGCTGCCGCCGTGATCCTCGTCGCCGCCCTTGCGATCGTCTACCACCTTCCTTCGCGTAAAGTGCGCCCCCTCAGCAACAGCGCATCCACCGGCAATACTTCGCCCGTCGTCAACACCCCGCCCGCCGCCAACTGGTCTACCGTTACCGCTACTGTACCCGGCCGCACGGAAACCCTCCCGGACGGCTCCTCGATCCAACTGGCCTTCCAATCCTCTATCTCCTTTCCCGCGAATTTCAACGCCGACCGCCAGATCCGCCTTTCCGGCGACGCTGCCTTCAAGGTAACCCACAACCCCTCCAACCCCTTCCGTGTCCAAACAAAGGACATAACCATCACCGTCCTGGGCACCTCCTTTAGCGTCACTACCATCACCGGCCAAACCAAGGTCGCCGTTAAGGAAGGTCTCATCGAGGTCTCCCGCAATCAACACCGCATCCGCGTTTCGGCCCATGAAGCCCTGAACATCCCCCACGACACCGGTTCCTGGCAAAAGTTCGGCGACACCACGATCGCACCCGCGCCGGCCAGATCAGCCACTCCCGGAACCTCGGCTCAACTCACAACTCCCAGGATATCTTCCCTGAAAGATACCCTCAAACCATCCTTCACCACCCAGTCGGCCAAGCGTATCACTTACGACGACGAATTGAACTCCCGGCTCAATGCCATGCGCTCCATTCTCGCCGACCTGGTCTCCGAACATTGCGTAGCCAACCAGGAGAGCATCGTCTCCGCCACCCTCACCCCGGAGGCTCTCATCGTCAACGACGTTGTCCAACCCAACTATTTATTCGAAAAATTCAAAGCGAAATACCTCGACAACTCCGGCAACGGCTATTTCTATGGGTCCGTCCACATCACCGGCCGTGGGTACTTCTTCAACAAGTCCGACCTCGACGCCCCGCCCCGCCACCGCGAACCTAAGGCCCGCTACGACTCGCTCAAACAACTTCATGCCAACTAAATCCCTATTTCCTTGTTAACGCAGGCATGTCACTGCTAAAAGCCCTTGGCAAATCCCCCGCCGGTCCCCGCCTCCAGCGCATCCATCGCTCGTCACATTACAGCGACGGCGCCTTCCAAAACCTCGTGCCTACCCAGGTCACCCTGAAAGACACGAACATGTGGAAGATGCTAAAGGAATACCGGCATCGGCCCACCAGCACCACCCCGCCGAAGCCCATCCCCGTGATTCGCACCAACTTAAATGATCTTCCGGACGACCAGGCCACCCTCGTCTGGTTCGGTCACTCCTCTTATCTTTTAAAACTCGCATCCACCCATATCCTCGTCGATCCCGTCTTTAGCGGCAATGCCTCCCCCTTTACCTTCTTCGCAAAAGCCTTTCCCGGCGCCGACTTATATAAGCCGGCCGGCATGCCCCAGCGCCTGGAAGCCATCCTCCTTACCCACGATCACTACGACCATCTCGACTATAAGACCATCCTCCAGCTAAAGGACCGCACCAACCATTTCTATACCTCCCTCGGCGTTGGCGCCCATCTCGAATTCTGGGGCGTCCCCGCAGAAAAGATCACGGAACTCGACTGGTGGGACTCGGTCACCCTCGACCCCTCCGGCCACCCCGCAACATCCGCCAACGCACTTCGCCTCACCGCCACCCCGGCCCGGCATTTCTCCGGCCGAACCTTCAAACGCGGCGGCTCAGCCTGGTCTTCCTTCGTATTGAACACCCCCGACCCGAACGCGCCCGGTAAAAACCTCAACCTTTTCCTCGGCGGCGACTCCGGCTATGCTCCCCATTTCAAATCCATCGGTGACAAATTCGGTCCCTTCGACCTCGCCATCCTCGAATGCGGTCAATACGGCATCCACTGGCCCGAGATCCATATGTTCCCCGAAGAGACCGTCCAGGCCGCCCTCGATCTCAGTGCGAGAACACTCCTGCCCGTCCACTGGGCCAAATTTACCCTATCCCTTCATCCCTGGAACGAATCCATCCATCGCGTAAAAGCCGCGGCCGGGGCGGCCCACCTGCCCATTACAACCCCCCGCATCGGCGAACCCGTCATCATAAACCATGATTACCCCATCGACCCCTGGTATGAAAATTTATAAATTACAGACATGGAAAAAGAATACACCGTCAAGCTCCTCGAGACAAGGCAAGTCACGCATGACGTAAAACAATTCCGGCTGGAAAAGCCCAGGGGCTATACCTTCATTCCTGGCCAGGCCACCGATTTGACTATTAACGAACCGGGGTGGACCGACAAAAAGAACCCGTTCACGTTCACAGGTTACAACGACGATCCCTTCCTCCAGTTCACCATCAAAAGATACCCGGATCACCATGGCGTGACCGACCAGCTTCACCAACTCCAACCTGGAGACACGGTCATCATCCACGACGTCTGGGGCGCGATCGAATACCGCGGTCCGGGCGTCTTCCTCGCCGGCGGTGCGGGGATCACACCCTTCCTGGCCATCCTCCGCCAACTTCACCGCGACCATGAAGCCCAGGGTAACACTCTCTACTTCTCCAACAAGACCATAAACGATATCATCGAACACCAGGAACTGATCGACATCCTCGGCGTAAGCGCCTACTTCCTGCTCTCGCAGGATAACACCCCCGGCTATCTGCATGCAAAGATCGACAAGACCTTCCTGAAAGAACAGATCACTGACTTTAAACAACCCTTCTACATCTGCGGCCCCGATCAGATGGTCGCCGATCTCAACAACACCCTGAAAGAACTCGGAGCCGACCCGGAATCCGTCGTTTTCGAAAAATAGGAAGATATTCCATCAAAATAATCAAACCTGACATTGCGCGCGGCTTGTCGCGGCGGTACCTTCATTTCCAAATCAAGGTCTCACGATTGCTTAAAAATGAAGAAGTACTACGAAGAGTTTGAGCCCGGCCAGACCCGCAACACTACCGGCCGCACGATCACGGAGACGGATATCATCCTCCATGCCGGTCAGACCGGTGATTTCTTCCCCCATCATATGGACGAGGAATGGTGCAAGACCCAACCATTCAAACGGCGCATCGCTCACGGCACCCTCATCTTCAGTATCGCCATCGGCCAGACGGCAAACGAGATCAACGAAGTATCGATGACCTATGGTTATGACCGCCTTCGCTTCATCCGACCGGTATTCATCGGCGACACCCTTCGCACGGAGGTAACAATAAAAAGCAAGAACGAACATAAACGACCCGAATACGGTCTCGTCGTCGAACAGGTTCAGACCTTCAACCAGCACCTGGAACTGGTCATGGCCTGCGAACACCTCCTGCTCGTCGAAAAAGGCAAGCCCGAACACGTGGAAAAAGCAAAAAACTAACATGTTCGACACAAAAAGCCATACTGAAAAACTGCTGAGAGGAATTACCTGGGGGCATAGCCGGGGTTATACTCCGCTCGTGGCCGCTGCCCAGCGCTTTTCCGAATTACACCCCGGCACCAACATCGTCTGGGAGAAACGGACCCTTCAGCAATTCGCGGATTATCCCATCGAAGAACTGGCAAAAACCTACGACCTCCTCATCATCGACCATCCCTGGGTAGGCACCGCCGCACACACCGGCGCCGTCCTGCCTCTCGACAAATATCTTCCCGCGGACTACCTGAAAGACCAGGCCGAGAACAGCGTCGGCTACAGCCACCAGAGCTATAACTATGGTGGGCACCAGTGGGCCCTCGCCATCGATGCCGCAACTCCTGTTGCCAGCCATCGGGCCGATCTGATGGCAAAGGCAGGCGTTCGCCCCCCCGAAACCTGGGAAGAGGTCTTGTCCCTCGCCCGCAAGGGCCGGGTCGCCCTCCCCGCGATTCCTATCGATCTGCTGATGAACTTTTATATGTTCTGCATCGCCCACGGCTCCCGGCCCTTCCAGTCGGAAACGCCGGTCATCGACCCCGCAACAGGCGAAGCCGCGCTCGGAACGATGCGCGAACTCTACAACCTCATCGATAGAAAATTCTTCGACGCAAATCCAATCGCGGTAGCAGAGTATATGACGGCCACCGACGACTATTGGTATTGCCCCTTTGCCTATGGCTATTCCAACTATGCCCGCGACGGCTATGCCCGAAACAAATTGACCTATAGCGACCTGGTATATTTCGCTCCGAACAACCCCACAACGATCCCGGGCAAAACAGTTCGCCCCCGCATTTCCCGTCTCCGCAGCACCATCGGCGGCACCGGCCTCGCCATTTCCGCTGCCGGCAAACACCAGCCCGAAGCCCTCGCCTTCGCCCAATACGCTTGCGGAGCGACGACCCAATCCACGCTCTACACGGAACATGGCGGCCAGCCCGGTCATCGGAAGGCCTGGCTCAGCGAAAGAACAAACCGCCTCGCCAATAACTACTTCTACTCCGTTCTCCCTGCCATGGAACGCGGCTACATGCGGCCCCGCTATCACGGCTACCTTTACTTTCAGGATCACGCCGGCGACCCTATCCGCGAATTCATCCTCGGCCAACGCGACTCCCAAACCACCCTGTCCGCCCTCGAAAACCTTTACGCGCAAAGCCTCAAAAAACTCGAAGTCAACACATGAACCAACTGCCACTACACGGGCTGACTGTATTGGAGTTCAGCCAATATCTCTCCGGACCCTCGGCAGGTCTTCGCCTGGCCGACCTCGGCGCCCGTGTTATTAAGATCGAGCGACCCGGCACGGGTGATGCCTGCCGTCGCCTCTCGATCAAAAACCTCTGGGTCGATGGCGACTCGCTCCTGTTCCATACCATTAACCGCAACAAAGAAAGCTATACCGCCGATCTCAAGTCGGAAGAAGGGCTACAGCAAATAAAAAAACTCATCGCCGTCGCCGACGTCCTCACCCATAATTTCCGACCGGGAGTCATGGAATCCGCCGGCCTCGGGTACGATGACATAAAAACCCTGAACCCCCGGCTCATCTATGGCGCCATCAGCGGCTATGGCAAGGAAGGTCCCTGGAAGGACCGCCCCGGCCAGGATCTGCTTCTGCAATCCATGAGCGGGCTGGCTTATACCACGGGGAATGAGAATGACAACCCCATTCCCTTTGGCCTTTCTATTGCAGACAGCCTCTGCGGGGCCCAGCTCGTCCAGGGTATCCTCGCATCCCTCGTTCGCCGCGGCAAGACGGGCAAAGGCGCTCTGGTGGAGATCAGCATGATGGAATCCCTGTTGGACTTTCAATTCGAATTTCTGACCACGTATCATAGCAGCGGGCACCTGCCAAAACGCAGCCGGAACAACAACGGCAATCCGCTGCTCAGCGCACCCTATGGCATCTATGCCACCGCCGACGGCTTCGTCGCCATCGCCATGGTCAATATCCCGCAGCTGGCCCAGGCCATCGCATCGACACCACTGGCCGCCTATACCCAGGACCAGGCCTTCAGTCACCGCGACGAGATCAAATCGAGCCTTGCGCAGCACCTCCTGGCGAATCCGACCCACTACTGGCTTGAAAGACTGCATGCCGAAGATCTGTGGGCCATGGAGGTACTCGACTGGCGCACACTGACGGCGCACGAAGGATACAGGATATTGGAGATGGAACAGCCCGTTACGACTGCAAGGGGCAAACGGGTCATCACGACCCGCTGCCCCATCCGTATCGACGGCGAAAGGCTGTTCGCGGAAAAACCGGCACCCATGTTAGGTCAGGATAATATAAAGATCGAACTAGAACTACAACAATGGACCTCTTAAACGATATCATCGTCATCGATTTCAGCCAGTTCCTTTCGGGACCTTCCGCCGGCCTCCGGCTCGCGGACATGGGCGCCCGTGTCATCAAGGTCGAACGGCCGGAGATCGGCGACATCTGCCGCCAGCTCTATGTCTCGGATACCCGCATCGAAGGCGAATCCACCATTTTCCATGCGATCAACCGCAACAAACAGAGCTATGCAGCCGACCTCAAAGACCCGAAAGACCTCGAAAAGATAAAGATCCTCATCGGGAAGGCCGACATCGTGCTTCATAACTTCCGTCCGGGGGTCATGGAACGTATCGGCCTCGACTACGCCACCGTGAAAGGGATCAAACCCGATATCATCTATGGGGAAGTGAGTGGCTATGGTAACGAAGGCCCGTGGAAGGACCTGCCCGGTCAGGACCTGCTGGTCCAGGCGCTCTCCGGGCTCACCTGGCTGAGCAACAACCGTGACGAGCGACCCACACCGATGGGTGTCTCAGTCGTCGACATCCTCGCGGGGACCTATCTTACGCAGGGGCTTCTGGCAGCATTGTATCGCCGGGGCATCACCGGACAAAGCGCTCTCGTACAGGTAAGCATGATGGAAGCGATCCTCGACTTTCAGTTCGAAGTACTCACCAGTCACTTCAACGATGGCCGCCAGTTGCCTGAAAGAAGCAAGCTCAGCAACGGTAACGCCTATATCCCGGCTCCCTATGGCATCTACAAGACCCGCGAAGGCTATCTCTCCCTGGCGATGGGCGATATTCCGGGACTTGGCGGGCTCCTCGAGTGTGATAGTCTCGCATCTTTTGCCGACAGTGCCGAATGGTTCGACAGACGCGACGAGATAAAAGCGATCCTGACCCAGCACCTGTTGCTTCGCACCGCCGACGAATGGCTGGCCATTCTTCAGCCCGCCGATGTCTGGTGTGCCAAGGTGATGGACTACCGGGATCTGATGGAACAGGTAGGCTATAAGGTGCTGAACATGGAGCTGAAAGTAAAGACAAGCAATGGGCTATCCATCCGTACTACGCGTTGTCCGATCCGTGTGGATGGAAAAATAGCCCTATCGGAAAAAGGCGCACCCCTGCTGGGCGAACACAACGCCCTTATCGATGCGCAATTCGGTTTGGTAAAGTAACTTGGGTCCATGAAACTCATAGACACACATATTCACGTCTGGAATTTCGATCAGGCCGAATATCCCTGGTTGAGAGGGAATACCAGCATCCTCAACCGGACCTATGAACTCGCCGAACTCGAGCCGCAACGCATCAGGGCAGGAGTTACGGCCGGCGTTCTCATCCAGGCGGCAAACAGTCTGGAAGATACCGCCAACATGATGCGTACCGCTGAAGAACATCCGTGGATCACCGGGATCGTGGGCTGGCTGCCCTTACAAGATCCCGGCGCCACTGCCCGCATCCTTGAAAAGAACTACCACCCGAAAGGAAAACTAAAAGGCGTTCGCCATCTCATCCATGACGAACCCTCTACGCGATGGCTGTTGCAGGACACCGTACTCGAAAGCCTCGGACTCCTCGCGGAAAAAAATATACCCTACGATCTCGTCGGCGTCCGGGCGGAACATATCGAGACGGCGCTGGCCGTTGCCGAAAAATGGCCGACGCTGAGAATGGTCTTTGATCATCTTAACCAGCCACCCATCGGCCGCGTCGACAAAAAATGGGAACACCTGATGAAAACCGCCGCTGCCCATCCCCATTTCTATGGGAAGATCTCCGGTCTGGGCACCGCTGCACAAAAAGGACAGGAATGGTCGGCTGCCGACCTCGAACCCAGTATCGAATTCGCCCTGCGCTATTTCGGCGTGGACCGATGTTTTTGCGGTGGCGACTGGCCCGTATCCTTGCTCGCCGGCTCCTATGAAAAAACCATCGAAGCCTACCGGATGCTGATCGAAAAATACGTCGATCCTGCCGATCGGGCACGACTGTACTCTGACAACGCCGAACGATTTTACAATCTGCCAGTATGAACATTTTCATTGGTCTCACCATGCTTATCTTGGGCGGTCTTTCCGCCGGAAGCAGTTATGTGCCACTCAAAGGAGTAAAAGGCTGGGCCTGGGAAAGCGGCTGGGCCGTCCAGGGCATCGTGGCCTGGCTGCTCCTGCCGTTGGCGCTCGCCCTTCTTGCGACACCGCATCTCTTCAGCGTCATCCATGCAACTCCCGCAGGAACCCTCGCAACTACCTATGCGTTTGGGTTTCTCTGGGGCCTCGGCGGCCTCGCGTGGGGAATGGCCGTCCGCTATATCGGCCTCGCTCTTGGATTCTCCATCGCCACCGGTTTCCTCTCCTCCCTCGGCACGATGGTCCCGATCATCGCCCAGGGCCGGCTGACGACCACACTCTCTACTACCGGAGGACGGATCACTATCACTGGCATAGCCCTCTCCCTCATTGGTATTGCCATCTGCGGACGAGCAGGTTGGCTTCGTGACAAAATGCAGCAAACCGGCTCCGGATTCAATTTCAAAAAAGGCATCGCCATCGCCCTGGCTGCCGGCATCCTCGGCGCCTGCTTCGCCTTCGGCATCGCTGCCGGCGACCCCATCAAACAAAATGCGATCGCCGCCGGCACAGCCCCTCAATACGCATCCTTCCCCATATTTTTTATCGAACTGCTCGGTGGTATCACGGTCAACCTCGCATACTGCCTCTTCATGAACCGCCGCAACAACACCTTCAACAACTACCGACAGGCCGGTGACAACAAGACCCTCAAAACAAATTACGCATTCAGCGCTCTCGTCGGCGCCTTGTGGTATCTGCAATTCGTATTCTACGGCATGGCCGCTTTTTATATGGGGCCCTACAACTTCGCCAATTGGTCCGTGCACATGTCCTTCATGGTCGTGGCCAGCAACCTGTGGGGCTATTATTTTAAGGAATGGAAAGAGGCGCCACCCGCCGCCATCGGTTGGAACAATGCGGGTATCGGGGTCCTGGTCATTTCCGGGATCATTATGGGCATCGCTCAGTATGTATCAAATTAAAGCTTATGATTGTCGAAACAAATAGTCCCTTACCCCAGCGCTCGCGTCCAATCGTTCTCGTCGGCGCCGGCGGCATCGTCAACGATGCACACCTGCCTGCCTATAAACTGGCGGGCTTCTGGGTCACCGGCATCTTCGATATCGATCGCGAGAAGGCGCTGCAGACTGCCGCCCGCTTCGATATCCCTCTCGTCTACTATAGTATGGAGGATATGCTCACCCGCTGCCCCCGCACCGCGGTATTCGACATCGCCGTACCCGGCTCCCAGATGCTGCCCGTGCTGAAAGAGCTGCCCGATGAATCCTGCGTGCTGATGCAAAAACCCATGGGCGAAGACCTCGCCATGGCCCGCGAGATACTTGCCCTCACCCGCGCCAAACGCATGACCTGCGGCGTGAATTTCCAGTTACGCTACGCTCCGTATATCATCGCCGCCCGGAACCTTATCCGCCAGGGACTTATCGGTGATCTCTGCGATATCGAGATCAACGTCAACGTCTACACACCCTGGCATCTCTGGAAATTCCTTTATGAGCTGCCCCGTGTCGAGATCCTGTACCATAGCATCCACTATATCGATCTCATCCGCAGTTTCCTGGGTAACCCCGCCACGGTCTATGCCAAGACGGTTCAGCATCCGGGTATGCCCGAACTGGCCTCCGTCCGCAGCAGCATCATCATGGATTATGGATCGATGATCCGCGCCAATATCCTTACCAACCACAGCCACGATTTTGGATTGCTTCAGCAGCACTCCTACATCAAATTCGAAGGAACGAAAGGCGCCATCAAGATCAAGATGGGCCTGCTGATGAATTATCCCGAAGGGGTGCCCGACAGCTTTGAATATTGTATAGTCGGGACAGATCGCTCCAGGGTCTGGAAATCCCTCGACATCGCCGGCGGCTGGTTTCCCGACGCGTTTATCGGCAGCATGGCCCAGGTCATGCTCGCCGCCGAAGGATCCATTCCTCAACCCGATAACTCCGTCGAGGACGCGATCGACACCATGGCCTGCGTCGAAGCGGCCTACGAATCGAGCGCCCAGGGCGGGATAAAACCAAATTTCTAAAACAATAACAACAACTGCCATATGTATCGCAAACAACTGAGACGACTGGTTTGGGTCCTGATCCTTCCCCTGCTGTTTACTGCGACGGCCTTCGCACAGGGAAGGACCATCGACGGGACCATCATCGATCAATTGACCGGTCAGCCGCTCGTCGGAGTAACCGTCATGGTCAAAGGCGAACCTCAAAGCGCCGTTACCACGGACAACGCCGGGGCCTTTCACATCCAAACAAAGAACGCAAAACCGCTGCTTCAATTTACGTATGTCGGCTATGAATCATCGGAACACCGTCCCGGATCAGGCTCCGATCCCATCCGCATCGGCCTGAAAAAACTCGACAAGAGTCTTGATGAGGTAGTTGTCGTCGGTTACGGAACCACAGTAAAGAAACGCGACCTCACCGGAGCGATCTCCGTGGTGAAATCGGGTGATATCACGCGGGCCCCTACAAGCGACCCATTGGAAGCCATCCAGGGGATGGTGCCCGGCGCCGATATTACCAAGACCAGCGGTAAAGCAGGAGCAGGCGACAGTATCCATATCCGCGGTACCCACACCATCAGCGGCAGCACCAGTCCTTTATACATCATCGATGGCATCCAGGGCGGCAACATCGGAACGCTGAATCCAAGTGATATCGAATCCATCGAGTTCCTGAAGGACGCCTCTTCTACTGCCATCTATGGCAGCCAGGGCGCCAACGGGGTCATCATCGTCACCACCAAACGAGGCACGAGCGGCAAAGCAAAGGTCAATTACAACGGATACCTGGGAACCAACGGATTCGTGGAATATCCTCATCCGCGGGAAGGGCAGTCTTATCTGTGGCTGCGCCGTCAGGCCTATGCCGCTACCGGTCTTTGGAACAGCCCCTCGGACGATACCAAGATCTTTACCGCCGGCGAACAGGCCGCGATCGCGAAAAATCAATGGGTGGACTGGCCAAGCCTGATCACCCAAAACGGCCTTCGTCAATACCACTCGGTCTCCGTTGGCGGCGGCAGCGAAAAAAGCAAGGCCTATCTGTCTTTAGGTTATTTCGGTGACAATGGCATGCTCAAGTTCAATAATCTCAAACAATATAACGCCCTCCTCAACCTCGATCAGGACCTCGGTTCCTGGATCAAGGCCGGCCTCCAGCTGGGCTTCGTCTATTCCAATGGCAATACGCGCAGCTCGGATCCGTACTCACAGGCAACCATCGCGACGCCCCTCGGTACGCCTTATGATTCGAGCGGAAAGATCGTCGTCTATCCAATCGCCGGCAACTCCGGTTTCATGAGCCCGCTCTCGGATGACCGCGGACCGCTCATCGCCACCAACACCAGTCAGTCGACGCAAACGACCGTCAACGCCCATGTTGATATCCATCCTCTCCCCGGGCTTAATTTCACCAGCCGGTTTGGCGCCAACATCTATAGCAGCCGCACTGGTCAATACTTCGACTCCTCTGCCGCCGAAGAGATCAATACCAAATACACGTATGCCAGCGCAACCAATAAGAACAGCCGCTTTTACGAGTGGGATAACGTCCTGACCTATAACAAACAGTTCGGTGATCACTCCCTGACGCTCACCGGCATTACCACCTATACCCAGAGCACGAGCGAGATGTACACCGAAGGTGGTACCGGCCTTTTGTATGCTTCGCAGCTGTTCTATAACCTCAACGGTGCACCCAACAACCGGTTCATCGGCTCCGGTTATACACAGACCAATAATATGTCCTATGCCGGCCGGCTGAACTACAACTATAAGGGAAGATACCTCCTCGAGGTCTCCGATCGCTACGATGGCGCCTCGATCCTTTCCGGCGGCCATAAGAACTACAACTTCCCCTCCGCTTCCGCGGCCTGGCGGATCAGCGATGAGAAGTTCATGGAGCCCGTGACTCCCATTTCCAATCTGAAACTTCGCCTTAGCTACGGCATCGCCGGTAACTCGGGGATCCCCGCCTATGGAACTCAATCGTATCTTGTCGTTCAGTCGATGGGCTTCGAGAATACCAACGCTCCTGCCTATATCTTCAATACGACCATCGGTAATCAAAGCCTCGGATGGGAATTGTCGAAGCAGGCGAACATCGGCCTCGACCTCGGGCTTCTCAAGAACAGGATCGACATGTCGGTGGATCTCTATAATATCAACACCGATAACATCCTGCTGCTCCGCACCCTTCCATCCAGCCTCGGGGTGGGCGCCACTTTCCAGAACGTAGGTGCATCACGCAACCGGGGGGTCGAGATCGCCCTCAATACGCGCAACATCGACGGCCCCGCCTTCAAATGGATTTCGACGATCAATTTTACGAGCAACCAGGAAAAGATCACCAAACTCGTCAACGGAAAGGAAATCATCGACGGATCGAATCCGGAAACAGCCTCGTTGCTGCTCGGCCATCCGATCCATTCTTTCTACAACTATGTGAAACAGGGCATCTGGCAGAATGGCGAAGCATCGAAGGCCGGCGGTCTCGTCTTCGGGACCACACCGTTCAAACCGGGCGATATCAAGCTCAAGGATATCAATGGCGACAACAAGATCTCTCCGGACAGCGATCGTGTTTATATCGGATCACAAGTCCCCAAATGGTCGATCGGATTCCAGAATACTTTTAACTATAAGAATTTCGATCTTACTGTCCTGATGGTCATGCGCTGGGGCCAGATGATCAATGATCAGGTCCTGGGTCGCTACAATCCCGCCGGCCAGGGCAACAACGGACCCCAGTACTTCAATTATTGGACACCTACCCATCCGTCGAACGACTACCCTGCGCCAAAGGCAAACGAAAGCATCAGCAGCGTACCCGGCTATACTACCCTTCAATACGTCGACGGTTCCTACTGGAAGGTGCAGACGGCTACCCTCGGCTATACGCTCCCGCCGGGACTGCTGAAAAAGGCGTTCATGACCAACCTTCGCGCCTATGTCACCGTCCACAATATTTTCGTACAGGCAAAGAGCCACCTGATCAAAAACTATGACCCCGAACGCGGAGGCGCTGAGGACTCGCCGCTCTCCCGCCAGGTTGTATTCGGCCTGAATGTCGGGTTCTAAATAAATGACAAAAAACGATCAACAAAGCCATCATGCAAACGAAAAATAAACAGCTCCTCATAGTATTCTCACTCCTCGCTTTTATAGGCCTGCTGTCCTGTCAGAAAAAGCTCGTGGAATATAACCCGACCAACCCAGCCGCCACTACCGTCTGGTCGACCCCCGCCGGTTTTGTGACCAATGTCAACGGGGCCTATTCTTATGTTCCCTATCTCTATGGCAACGACGAGAACGGTCTTTTTCTCTCGGAGCCCGGCACCGATATCTGGTACAACTATAACAAGGTCAACTACGACATCGACGTAACCCAGTACCAGAACTTTACCTCCAACTCCAACCCTGTAAAAGGGGTATGGACGACCCTTTACAAAGCGATCAACCAATGTAACGCCGGCATCGGCCGCATCAATAGCGCCGGCTTTACCAACCCCGTTGAAAAGAATATCCGGCTGGCGGAACTGAAATTCCTGCGCGGGTTCTACTACTGGTGGGTGGTGGAGCAGTTCGGCAATGTGATCCTCGATACCGTGGAGACCACCACGGTGGTGTTGACGGCCCAGCGTAGCTCCGTCACGGATTTTTACAATCTGATCACCAGCGATCTTCAGTTCGCCGTCGATAATCTTCCCGCGGTGGCCGGTACGAATACCAATGTCGCCGGAGGTATCTATGAATTTGGCCGGGCCACTAAGCCCGCTGCCATGGCGATCCTGGCAAGGGCCTATCTCTCCCGGGCCTACTATAACACTGGCGACGCGGCCACCTGGTTCCAGAAAGCGCACGACATGGCCGCGCAGGTGATCAACAACGCGACACAGTACAACATCAGCCTTTATGCCAACTACGCCGATATGTGGAATCCCAACAACCGCGTAGCCAACAGCAGCGCCAGGAACAATAAGGAAGCCATCTTCTCCGCGACTTATTCCACGAACACGGCTATCGACATCAACGGCAATGGCAATCGCACCAATCTCTGGTTTCTGACCAACTACAGCGGTTACACCGGTACCACGATCCCCGGCCTGCAGCTGAGCATTCAGTATGGCAACGACCAGAAGAACCGCCGCTTCATGCCCACCCGATCCCTGCTCAACTTCTATAACGATACCATCGACTCACGCTATGCAGGTTCTTTCCAGGAGATCTGGCTCTGTAACAAGGCCTACACCTGGACTGCCTCCGACGTAAAGACCTTCGGTAAGGACCCCAGCCTCGTAGGACATATCATGAAGATCGGCGATACCGCCATGTGGATCAGCAAACATGCGATCGCCAATAAACCCCTCAGACCCTATGCCTGCTTCGGTGTCGATACCACCTACAACGCGAATGGGTCGATCAGCAATACGGGGGGCGACCGCTACGTAGTCCTGACCAAATACCTGGATCCTTTGACAAAAACCGGTACGACCACGTATCCCGGTTATCTGGACCTGCCCATTATCCGGCTTGCCGAGATGTACCTCATCGTCGCCGAAGCCGACGTGCAGCTGAACAACACCTCTGAGGCCGCCACCTTTGTCAATGTCCTCCGCACCCGCGCCGCGATCAAGACACCCGTCGACCATACGGCACAGATGCAGGTCAATTCGGGCCAGATGACCCTCGACTTCATTCTCGACGAGCGGGCCCGCGAACTCTGCGGCGAGTACACGCGCTGGTTCGATCTTAAGCGTACCCAGAAGTTGCAAAGCCGCATCACCCAATACAACCCGGATATCACCAACTTTAATCCGAACTATTACCTTCGTCCGGTGCCACTCTCCGAAATGCAAGCCCTCGCCAATGCGGCTGCATTCGGACAAAATCCAGGTTTCTAAATGAAATTAGTTGTCGTCTTACTTCTGTCTTCACTTTCCGCCATAGCACAACCACGCGTCGAGTATGGCAAACAACGGCTGGCTTCGGTTTCCGGCAGGAACCGCAGCTTTGTCGTTAAAATAGATACCACCACCGGCAAAAAAGAAGGCTTCACGATCGACGTCGCCGGGAACACCGCCCACATCACAGGCGCCGACGCCTCGGGCGCCCTCTACGGCTGCCTAACCCTCGCCGACGAAGTCAAAGCCCATGGCTGGCCCAATAAGTATCATCTTGCCGACCATCCCCGCATGGTCCTTCGCGGATCCTGCATCGGCCTCCAAAAACCGACCCTGCTCCCCGGCCGTGGACCCTACGAGTATCCATATACGCCGCAAAACTTTCCCTGGTTCTATGACAAGGCCCTCTGGCGGAAATACCTCGACTCGATGGTCGGCTGCCGGCTCAATACGCTCTATCTCTGGAACGGCCATCCCTTTGCCTCCCTCGTCCGGCTCCCGGACTATCCCTATGCCGTCGAGGTGGACGACAGCACCTTCAAAAAGAATGAGGAGATCTATCATTGGCTCACCACAGAGGCTGACAAGCGCGGCATCTGGGTCATCCAGCTCTTTTATAATATCATTGTCTCCAAACCGTTTGCCGAACACAATCATTTAAAGACCCAGGATCGAAACCGCCATATCATTCCAATCATCGCCGCCTACACCCGCAAATCGATCGCCGCGTTTGTTGAAAAATACCCCAACGTCGGTCTCATGTTCACTCTTGGCGAGGCGATGCAAGGGGTAGGGCAGGACGATATCGACTGGTTGACGAAGACGATCATCCCCGGTATCAAAGACGGCCTTCGCGCGATGCATCGCACCGATGAACCTCCCATCGTGCTCCGCGCCCACGATACCGATGGCCCTGCCGATCTCAAGGCCGCCCTTCCGCTCTATAAGAATTTATACGTCGAAGCCAAATACAATGGCGAGGCCCCCACTACCTATACTCCCCATGGCTCCTGGGCGGACCTGCATCGCCAGTTAAGCAGTCTCAGTAAAGGCCTCATCGAGAATGTCCACATCATGGCCAATCTCGAGCCCTTTCGCTACGGCTCACCCGATTTCATTCAAAAATGCGTCCAGGCCATGCACAAGGTCTATGGCGCCAATTCCCTCCATCTTTATCCTCAGGCATCCTATTGGGATTGGCCCTACGCCGCCGATAGCGTTGCTCCCCATTTATTGGAAATAGACCGTGACTGGATCTGGTACAAAGCGTGGGCTCGTTACGCCTGGAACAGCGACCGTCCCCGCGACGAAGAGGAGAAGTTTTGGGCCGGACAGTTCGCTGTCAAATATAGCTGCGACGCGGCCTCCGCCCACTCCATCCTCGACGCCTATGAACAATCCGGCGAAATCTCCCCCAAACTCCTGCGCCGGTTTGGCATCACCGATGGGAACCGCCAGACCATGACCCTTGGTGAATTCATGACCCAACTCATCGACCCCGAACGCTACGGTCTTTTCACCCTCCTCTACGAATCCGAAGGCCCTCCCGGTGAATCCCTCGCTGAATATGCCGAAAAAGAATGGAAACACTTGCCGCATACCGGTGAAACACCCGTCGACGTCATCAACAGCGTCCGGCAGGAAGCCAACGCCGCCGTCGCTGCCATCGACAATGCAAAGGCGGTCACCGACAAGGCCGAATTCGCCCGGCTCCGCAACGACATGTACTGCTACCGCGCCATGGCCGAATTCTACGCGGCAAAGGCCGAAGCCGCCCTCGCCGTCCTGCGCTACAACTACTCGAACGACCCTGCCGATCTGCAAAAGACCCTCAAACCCCTCGAGTCCAGCGTCTCCTGGTTTCGCGAACTCACCCGCCTCGCGTCTCCCGCCTATCGCTATGCCAACAGCATGCAGACCCAGCAGCGGAAGATCCCCATCCGCGGCGCCAATGGCAGGTTCATCACCTGGCAGGAGATGCTGCCCCTCTATGAAGAAGAGCTGCAACACTTCAAATCTCATCTCGATTCGTTAACAAGTATCCAGCCGGAGGCTCCCGGTCAACCCGCCCCGGCGCACCAGGCTCTCGACTCCGCCGCCGTCCAACTCGCGACCACGATTCCCCTTTATGATATCGAGAGCGGCGCCCACCCCTTCACGGACACCAACCTGGCCATAAAAGCGGCCACTCCCGTGCTAAACAAGCTAAAGGGGCTCCGGATAACCTTTAGCGATCAGCGCAAACAAGGCACAAAAATTGCCTTCGCGTGCACCGAACCCGTAGATTTGCTCATCGGTTTCTTCAACCAAAAAGGCTCCGGCTTCGCGCCGCCGCCCCAGCTGGAGACCGATGCCAGCGCCAATGACTTCGGCCAAGCCGAGCCGCGCATCACCAATGGCATTATTGTCGGCGGTATGCCCCCGGTGAATATTCACGCCTGGTCCTTTCAACCCGGTACCCATACGCTGGAGCTCGGAAAAGGCCTTTGCCTTGTCCTGGGCTTCGCCAGACAACAACCCAGGAGCAAACCCTTCGATGCCGGCCTCAACGAACCCGGCAAAAAAAATCTCGACTGGTTATTCGAATGAAACGACTCATCCCATATCTCGTCGCGACACTCGCCTCCCTGGCGAGCCATGCACAAAACCTGACCCTCTGGTACCGTCAACCCGCGGCCATCTGGACTGAAGCCCTGCCGCTGGGCAACGGCAACCTTGGCGCCATGGTCTTCGGCGGGGTAGGGGAGGACCATCTCCAGCTAAACTTCTCTACTTTCTGGACCGGCCGGCCTCGTTCCTATCAACGCGAAGATGCCTATCAATATTTCGACACGATCCGTCAGCTGCTCTTTAAAGACCAACAAGCCGCAGCGGAAGCCCTCGCCCAGCAACATTTCATGGGTAAAAAAGACCCGGACGAGGATCAATACGTTGACCACAAAGCAAACTGGCTCAAAAAGGTCCGCACCGATACCAGCTTTGCCACTGCGGACCCCACCCACTGGAACCTTATGGCTCTTCCCACCCCCAACGGATGGGAAGACGCGGGCCACGCCGGCCTCGACGGCTCCGTCTGGTTCCAGACTCAATTCGAACTCCCCGCCAACTTCACAGGAAAAGACCTCTGGCTCGATCTCGGGCGTATCCGGGATCTGGACTACAGCTACATCAATGGCCATCTGATCGGCAGCGCGGAAGGCATCAGCACAAAACGTCACTATCTCGTCCCCGCAGGTCTCCTTCACCAGGGCCTGAACAAACTCGCCGTCCAGGTCATCAACTTTGACGACAAAGGCGGATTCACCGGCCTCAAAGGGGACAAGCCGTCCTTTATCCTTTATCCCGAAGGCATACCCGCAGATCAGGCCTTCCACCTGTCCACCACCTGGAGCTTTCACATACAGGACCAGTCTCCACCGCCCCTCCCCAAATATGAAGCCGAATACCAACCCTTCGGCGATCTCTATCTTCAATTCGACCAATCCCAACCCGAGAACTACCGTCGCGAACTCGATCTCTCCACCGCGATCGCAAAAACAACCTATACCGCCAACGGCGTCCACTACACCCGCGAGTATCTCTCCAGCGCCCCGGACAAAGCCCTCATCATCCACCTCACCGCCGACAAACCGGGCGCCCTGAAGGTCAAAGCCCTCCTCAAAACCCCACAACGCGACTTCCAGATAAAGCAGATCGATGAGAACACAACGGAATTGATCGAACAGGCCAAAGAGGGCGCCCTCAAAGGCGTAGCCATCCTATACGTCGAAAAACACCCCACCGAAGCCACCATCATCCTGACGGCGGCCACTAGTTTCGTCAACTATCACGACATCTCCGCCAACCCCGGAACCATCGCAAAAGCTCAACTACAAAAGATCAAAGCCAAAACCTGGGCAACCCTCAAAGCCGCACATCTCGCCGAATACCAAAAACTCTTCAACACCTTCTCCCTGAAACTCGGCAACAACAACGCGCAAGCAATCCCCACCGACGAACGTATCATCCAATACACCCCGGAAAAAGACCCCGATTTCATCGCCCTCTACGTGCAATACGCCCGTTACCTGATGATCGCCTCCTCCCGCCCCGGCGCCGCCATGCCCGCCAACCTCCAGGGCATCTGGAATGACGAACTTACACCGCCCTGGGGCAGCAAATACACCACGAACATCAATCTGCAAATGAACTACTGGCCGGCAGAGGAACTCAACCTAGCGGCCTGCGAACAACCGCTGTTCAAGCTGTTAAAAGATCTTTCCGTTGCCGGCCAGGCCACGGCAAAAGCCTATTACAAGGCGCCCGGCTGGGTGCTGCATCACAATACCGACCTCTGGTGCGGGACAGCACCCATCAACGCCTCCAACCATGGCATCTGGCCGACAGGCGGCGCCTGGCTCTGCGAGGCCATCTGGCAACATTACCTCTACACACGCGATACGACCTTCCTCCGGGAATATTATCCCATCATGCGGTCAGCCGCCGACTTCTTTCTCCACTATCTCATCAAAGACCCGCGCAGCGGCTACCTGATCAGTACACCCAGCGCCTCTCCTGAACATGGTGGCCTCGTCGCCGGTCCGACAATGGACCACCAGATCATCCGCGAACTCCTGCGTCATTGTATCAAAGCGGAAAACCTCCTTTATCATCACTATCCCGAATTCCAAAATACGTTGAGGGTAACGATCGATCACATCGCGCCCAACACCATCGGCCGCCACGGCCAGCTGCAGGAATGGCTCGAAGACAAGGACGACACCGCCGACACCCATCGCCATATCTCGCATCTCTGGGGCGTCTACCCCGGGGCCGACATCAGCTGGAAGGACAGCACGATGATGCGTGCGGCCCGCCAGTCGCTTCTCTATCGCGGCGACGAAGGCACCGGCTGGAGCCTGGCCTGGAAAGTCAACTGCTGGGCGCGCTTTCGTGAAGGCGACCACGCCCTGAAACTTTTTAACAAACTTTTGTCAAATGCTGTCGGCGCCACCGGTGAGCATGGCGGCGTCTATCCGAATCTGTTCGACGCCCATCCTCCGTTCCAGATAGACGGCAACTTCGGCGGCGCCGCAGGCTTCGCGGAGATGCTGGTCCAGAGCCAGGACAGCACGATCGATCTCCTGCCGGCCCTTCCCACCGCCCTCCCCAACGGCGAGGTAAAAGGCCTCAAAGCCCGCGGCGGGTTTACTCTTGATCTGAAATGGCAGAATGGCATCCTCGAGTCCCTGACCATCACCTCAAAGGCAACAGGACCCTGCACCCTCCGCTATCTCGATCAAAAAACAACAATCCCTACCTTTGCCGGAAAAACTTATCATCTCAACGGTCAACTGAAATGAGACTTTTTCTTATCGCATTGATATTATCCGCACTCTCCGCCGCCGCTCAACCACGACAGGATCTGATTATCAACACCGGCTGGCGCACTACCCTCGTCGACAGCAACCACTGGCAAAATGTCGAAATCCCCCACAACTGGGATGACTATGGCGGCTACCGCCGCCTCCTTCACGGCAATCTTCACGGCAGCGCCCTCTATACGAAGACCATCGAAGTAAAAAAGCTGGATGACAAACGCTACTTCCTCTGGTTCGAAGGCGTCGGCTCCTACGCCACCGTACGTGTCAACGGCCAACTGGTCGGTACTCACGCCGGCGGCCGCACCTCCTTCACCCTCGACATTACACATGCCCTAAAAGCCGGCAAAGCCCAAAACTCCATCGAGGTCCGCGCCGATCATCCCGCCAATATCCGCGATCTCCCCTGGGTCTGCGGCGGTTGCTCCGACGAACGCGGATTCTCGGAAGGCTCCCAGCCCTTCGGCATCTTTCGCTCCGTCCACCTGCTCACCACCAATAGTATCCGCGTCGAACCCTTCGGAGTTCATATCTGGAACGACACAACTGTCACCGCCCACCAGGCGACCCTCTTCGTCGAAACCGAATTGAAGAACTACGATGGCCTGCCAACCGCAGTCGTCGTGACCCAGCAGCTCTATGACACAAGCGGCCTGCTGATAGTCACAACCCAACAGCCGGTCTCCTTCACCGACACGACCACTGTTCATCAACAGCTTCCAAAAATAACAGACCCCCACCTTTGGTCTCCAAATGATCCTTTTCGTTATGTTCTGGTCACGGAGATCGTTCGCAAGGATAAACTCCTCGACCGGACTGTCGTCGGCTACGGCATTCGCCGTATTCACTGGGCCGACCCCAACGCCCCCGGAGCCCATCCCTTTACCGTCAACGGTAAACCTATCTTCATCAATGGGGTCGCCGAATACGAACATCGCATCGGCAACAGCCACGCCTTCACCCTCGAGGAGATAAAGGCCCGGGTGGAGCAGATCCGCGCCGCCGGCTTCAACGCCTTCCGCGATGCCCATCAACCTCACAACCTGTATTATCAACACTTCTGGGACAGCATCGGCATCCTTTGGTGGCCACAGTACTCGGCGCATATCTGGGTTGACTCTCCTGAATTCCGGAAGAACTTCAAACAGGACCTGGTAGAATGGATCAAAGAACGCCGCAACAGCCCCAGTATCATTCTATGGGGATTACAGAACGAAAGCAAGTTGCCCGAAGACTTCGCGAAGGAATGCGCAGAGATCATCCGGAAACTCGACCCGACAGCCTCGTCTCAACGCCTCATCGTCACCTGCAACGGCGGCGCCGGCACCGACTGGGATGTCCCGCAGAACTGGACGGGAACCTACGGCGGCGATCCGAAAACATATGGCGCCGATCTCATCCGTCAAATACTCGTAGGTGAATATGGCGCCTGGCGTACTGCCCATCTGCACGGAGACACCACCAACTCCGAGGAAAGAATGTGCGCCCTCCTGGAACAAAAGATCCGCCTCGCCGACAGCGTAAAGGGCCAGGTAGCCGGCCAGTTCACATGGCTCTACGCCTCCCACGACAACCCCGGCCGCGTGCAGTCCGGCGAAGGAAAATTGCCGATGGATCGCATCGGCCCCGTCAACTACAAAGGCCTTCTCACCGAATGGGAAGAACCCCTCGATCCCTATTATCTCTACAAGTCTAATTTCACCAATCCGGACAAAGACCCGATGGTCTACATCGTCTCCCATAGCTGGCCCGATCGCTGGGAAACACCCGGCATCAAGTCCGGCATCATCGTCTACTCCAACTGCGACACCGTCGAACTCTTCAACGGTCCCACCTCCCTCGGCAAGCGGACCCGCCACGGCATCGGCACCCATTTTCAATGGGATAGCGTTGAAATAAAATATCCCACCCTGGAAGCCGTCGCTCACAGAAAAGGGCAACAGGTAGCGACCGATGAGATCCAACTCACCGCCCTCCGCGGAAAGGTGCCCCTGCCGGTCAAACCGCGGCGAACGGGTGTCTTCGGCAAGATCCAGAGCCTGGGTAAGAAGCTCCGCAACGCCGTCCCGGACATCCTGAGTCGCGACGAGGAACCGGTAACAGCTGCAAGCGGCTACAACTATTTATATCGCGTCAACTGCGGCGGCGAAACCTACGCCGACCATAACAAAGATCTGTGGGCCGGCGACAGACACTACATCGGTGGGAAAACCTGGGGCTCCACCTCCTGGACAGACGAATACAAAACCATCCCTCCCTTCTTCGCGAGCCAACGGACCATCACGGACTCGATCGAGAACACCGTAGACGGCTCTCTCTTCCAATCCTTCCGCTACGGCCTCCAAAAGCTCGCATATACTTTCCCGGTAGCACCCGGTGAATACCGCGTCGAACTTTATTTCATCGAACCCTGGCTCGGCACCGGCAGCCCCAAAACCGATTGCTCCGGCTGGCGCCAATTCGACGTTGCCGTCAACGGCCAAACGGTGATAAAAGACCTCGACATCTGGAAAGAAGCTGAAGGCCGCGCAAAAGCCCTGAAGAAAGTAGTTAACGTCCGCGTCACCGGGAACACCCTTGTCATCAACTTCCCGAAAATAGCCGCCGGCCAGGCCCTCATCTCCGCCATCGCCATCGCTACAAAAGACAAAACGCAGAAACCCGCGCCGGCATCACTGGACACGGCCACCTACCGCCTGGAGCCCGCCTACGATACCCGCCCGGTAACACATTACCGCGGCGACACCACCCAATGGACCATCGAGGTCGGTGTCAGTGACAAATACGCCCTTACGGTCAAATACCATTGGGAGAACCCCGACACAACGGCAAAGCTCGAGATCCGCCTCGCCGACGGCACGCTCATCAACAGCGAAACCGTCACCCTTAAAACGACCCAGCCCGAAAAGGCCAACTATATCAGCACAACCACCGGCACCATGATCAATGCCGGTCGCTATACCATCACCCTCACCGTCCCCACCCGCGAAAACCTAGAGATCGACGATCTCCAGGTTCAATAAAAAACGATGCACAAACTCCTGACCATCCCCCTTCTCGCCCTCTTCCTGAACGCAAAGACCCAGGACGTCAAGCTTTCCAATCTCCGAACCGAATACCACGTGGATCCCATTGGTGTCGGGACGCTCACACCGGGATTCAGCTGGGAGATCAACTCTTCCCACCATGGCGTCACCCAGTCCGCCTGGCGGATCATCCTATCGGAAGACACCGGCAGTCTCAAAAACGGTGCCGGCGCCCTCTGGGACAGCAAAAAACAACCTGGCTCCATCAGCACCGGCATCCCCTACAACGGTCCTGCTCTCACCCCCGGCCACACCTACTACTGGCGGCTAAAGGTCTGGGACGAAAAACGCAACGATAGCTCCAGGCTAAGCGCCGTTCAGTCCTTTCAGATCGGCCTCATCAACAAACAGGACTGGCAGGGCGCCAACTGGATCGCCGCCGCTCTTACCCGCGATTCAACCCTCCCTGTTTTCAAAAAAGAACTTACCGTCGACAAGCCCCTGCGCCGCGCTACCGCCTTTATCAGCGGCCTTGGCCACTTCGAACTAAGCGTCAATGGAGAAAAGACCGGCGACCATTTCCTCGACCCCGGCTGGGTCAACTACGATAAAAAGGCCCTCTACGTCGCACTCGATCTCCTGCCGCAATTAAAACAAGGCGCCAACACGCTCACTGTACTTCTCGGCAACGGATTCTACTATGTCCCCGGCCGACGGTATCACAAACTGATCACCAACTACGGCATCCCGAAATGTATCGCCCGCATCTTCCTCGAATACATGGACGGCACCACAAAAGATATTGTCACGGATAATTCCTGGCTTGCCGCCGCCGGTCCGATCACCTACTCCAGCATTTATGGCGGCGAAGACTATGACGCCCGCCTCGAAACAAACATGCTGACGGAGACATCCTGGCACTCCGCCGTCACCGTCACCGGCCCGCCAAAACTCGAAGCCCAGTCCGCCGAACCCCTGAAGATCTTCCCGGCCTTCGGCGCCTGCAACCAAAAACGACGCGGCCCAGGCTCCTATACCTTCGATTGTAAACAGAATTTCTCCGGCATCGCCAGCATCAGGGTCTCGGGTCCGAAAGGCGCCACCATCCGCATCACCCCCGCGGAACTAATGGCCGGCGACAGCGTTAATCAAAAAGCCACAGGCAAACCTTATTATTGGCAATACACGCTGAAAGGGGATGGCGAAAAGGAATCCTGGCAACCGCGATTCACCTATTACGGTTTCCGTTATCTCCAGGTCGATGGGGCCGTAGTGGAAGGCGAACCCAATCCCGACCATCTCCCGGTGCTGCACGATCTGCAAGGTCTTCTTACCCGCAACGCGGTGGAACGCACCGGCAGGTTCACCACCAGTAATCTCCTCTTCCGCCGCATAGACACCCTCATCGACTGGGCGATCCAAAGTAATCTCGCCAGCGTCTTCACCGACTGTCCCCATCGCGAAAAACTGGGCTGGCTCGAAGAAGCCCATCTCATGGGTAATTCCATGCGCTATGACTTCGATATCGCCTCCCTCTATCGCAAAGTCATTCGCGACATGATGGACGCACAAACCGACAGTGGTCTCGTCCCGGAGATCGCCCCGGAATTCACCGTCTTCGGCAAACCCTTCCGCGACTCCCCGGAATGGGGCAGCAGCGCGATCATCCTTCCCTGGTACTGTTACCAATGGTATGGCGACACCGCGGCTCTCGCGGAAGCCTGGCCAATGATGCAGCGGTACATGGCCTATTTGCGCGAAAGGTCCGAGGGCCACCTTCTCTATCAGGGCCTCGGCGATTGGTACGATATCGGCCCGAATCATCCCGGCCTTTCCCAAAACACCCCCCAAGGCATCACCGCCAGCGCCATCTATTATTACGATCTCACCCTTATGGCGAAGGCCGCAACCCTCCTGCACGAACCGGCGAAAACCACCACCTACGCTGAAGAAGCAGCAGCCGTCAAAACCGCATTCAACGAAAAATTCTTCGACAGGAAGACCAACAACATTGGCAGCGGCAGCCAGGCCGCCAATGCCGTTGCCCTCTACACCGGCGTCATCCCGGAACAAGCCCGACAAGCCGTCTTCGCCAACATCGTCAGCGATCTCCAAAAACGAAACAACAGCCTCACCGCCGGTGACATCGGCTTCCGCTATCTGCTCAAGGTGCTCGACGACTACCATCGCCCCGATCTCATCTTCGCCATGAACAACCGCAGCGACGTTCCGGGTTATGGTTACCAGTTGGCGAAAGGCGCTACCGCCCTTACCGAGTCCTGGCAAGCCCTTCCCTCGGTCTCGAATAACCACCTTATGCTCGGGCACCTCCTCGAATGGTTCTATGAGGGCCTCGCCGGCATCCACGCCCTCGACGTCCCCGCTAGCAACGGCACAAACGGCTTTGCCCACTCGACCATCCGACCGGAACCCGTCGGCGATATCCAATGGGCCGGCGCCGACTACCACTCCCCATACGGTCCGATCTCCTCCCACTGGAAAAAGGGCTCCAACACCTTCGACCTTGACGTAACTATCCCCGGCAACACCACCGCCACCGTCTGGCTCCCTGCTGCGCAAAACGCCGTCATTACCGAGGGCTGGAAACGCATCGCGGATCAAAAAGACATCCACCTCGTCCGCCGCGACAGTGGCTGGGCCGTCTTCGAACTCGGCTCGGGCACGTATAATTTCCGCGCTGCCACCGGCAATGCCGTCAGCGAAAAGACAATGGACGCGGTCTACGAAAAAATAAAAACACCTTACAAATACGGGCTCGTCCTGACTCCCCCCGGCAACAAAAAACTCGACTGTCCCTCTGTCTTCCGTAAGGGCAATAGCTGGTTCATGTCCTACATCATCTACGACGGCCGGGGCTACGAAACCTGGCTCGCCCAAAGCCCCGATCTCCTTCACTGGACCACTCTCGGCCGGATCCTGTCATTTTCCGACACCGCTTGGGACGCCAACCAAAAAGCCGGCTACATCTCCCTGCAGGACCCTACCTGGGGCGGGACTTATCAACTCCAAAAATTCGATAACAAATACTGGATGCCCTATTTCGGGGGCACCTCAACCGGCTACGAAGCCGGCACGCTCTCGATCAGCATGGCCTACACGGACAAGAACCCTGCGGAACCCCATGAATGGCAACGCCTCGGGCATCCCGTCCTCAGCCCCCGTGACTCCACCGTGGCCTGGTGGGACAACCACACCATGTATAAATCCTGGGTCATCGAGGACAAAAGCCGCTATTCCGGCCACCGGTTCATTTTATATTACAATGCCAACGGCGACAGTCTCGACAAAAAAAGAGGCGCGGAACGCATCGGCATGGCCGTCTCCGACGACATGATCCATTGGACCCGACCCACCCCCAATCCCCTCCTCGACCACGGAACAGGCATCACCGGTGACCCGTATATCCAAAAAATGGGCGATATTTACACCCTGTTCTATTTCGGGGCCTTCTGGAAGGGCACTCATGCGGCGTTCAACAGGTTTGCCTGTAGCTACGACCTGATCCATTGGACCGACTGGACCGGCCCCGACCTGATAGAACCTTCTGAACCCTACGATGAAGTTTTTGCCCACAAGTCTTTTGTCGTAAATTATAAAGGCGTCGTATATCACTATTACTGCGCTGTTGACAAAAAAGGCAATCGCGGAATCGCAGTAGCTACCTCCACCGACAAAGGGAAAAGCCAACTCAGCTTTGACCCAAAAACAACCCAATAGCAGAACACGAGTATGCGTATCAATCATGCCATCGGCATCTTCTTCTTATTTCTGTCCAACGTCGCAACACCCCAGTCCCCCGAGCCTTTACACAACCCTCATCAGCGCCTCAATTTCGACGCCGGCTGGAAGTTCCACCTTGGCGACATCCCCGGCGCCCAGACAAACGGAATCCACCTGCCTGAAGCCGCCGACAGATCCTGGCGCAGCCTCGACCTCCCCCACGACTGGAGCATCGAAGGCGAATTCAGCCAGAATAATTCCACCGGTCAGCAGGAAGGCGGACTTCCCGCGGGCATCGGCTGGTACTGCAAGGCCTTCAAAACTCCGCAAAATCCCGCCGAAAAGGTCTATATCGACTTCGATGGCATCTATCGTAACAGCGAGGTCTATCTCAACGGCCACCTCCTGGGTAAACGTCCTAATGGCTATATCTCCTTTCGCTATGACCTGACCTCCTGGCTCAAAAAAGGAGGCGACAACATCCTCGCCGTCCGCGTCGACAACTCCGCCCAGCCCAACTCCCGCTGGTATACGGGCTCGGGGATCTATCGCCATGTCTGGCTGGAAACCTGCCCGGCGGCCCCCGTCGTCCTCGACCATTGGGGTATCCTGGCCTACACCGGCGACATAACTACTCAGGAGGCTCGCCTTCACCTCGCCACGACCTTAAAGTCTCTGCAGCCGGGTCAGAAAGCGACTGTCCAGCAAATCCTCTACGACGCAAACGGCAAAAAGGTCACAACCCTCAACCTGGCCTACTCTTCGAAAGATACCCTCGACACCGTCCAACAGGATCTGCCGGTCCCTAACCCCCAGCGCTGGTCCCCGGAAACCCCATACCTCTACACCCTCGAAACCAACATCTTCATCGGCTCCAGACTTACTTGTCGCCAACAGACCTCTATCGGCATCCGCCAGTTTCAATTCGATCACCGCCAGGGCTTCCTCGTCAACGGCCGTCATATCAAGATAAAAGGCGTCTGTCTGCATCACGATCTCGGCGCCCTGGGCGCTGCCGTCAACACCAGCGCCATGCGCCGGCAACTGCTGATCCTGAAAGACATGGGCTGCAATGCCATCCGCACCGCCCACAATCCCCCCGCCCCCGAATTCCTCGACCTCTGCGACGAAATGGGGTTCCTCGTCATGGACGAAGCCTTCGATATGTGGGAGAAGAAGAAGAATAAATACGACTACTCACTCGACTTCGCCCAATGGCATCGCCAGGATCTGGAAGACCAGGTTCGCCGCGATCGCAACCACCCCAGCATCTTTATCTGGAGCATCGGCAATGAAATAAGGGAACAATTCGACAAAACGGGCCTCACCCTGACAAAAGAACTCACCGCCATCGTCAGGGCAAATGACCCCTCCCGGCCCGTCACCTCCGCAATGACCGAGCCGGACAGCCTCGAGAACAATATCTGGCAGGCCGGCGTCCTCGACGTCATGGGACTCAATTATCACCAGGAGGTTTATGATTCGGCACAGCGGAAATACGATCGCCCCTTCCTCGCCACCGAGACCATGTGCGCGGAGGCGACCCGCGGACACTATGATATGCCCTCCGACAGCATCCGTCGCTGGCCAACATCCGCCAGGATTCCCGCCGTAGGGGTGAATCATGACTATACCGTCTCGGCCTATGACAACGTCTCGGCTTACTGGGGCTCCACCCACGAAGAGACCTGGCGCGTCGTAAAGCGCAACCCCTTCGTCTCCGGCCTGTTCGTGTGGACCGGATTTGACTACCTCGGCGAACCCACTCCCTATAAATGGCCCGCCCGGAGCAGCTATTTCGGCATCGTCGACCTCGCCGGCTTCCCCAAGGACAGCTATTACATGTATCAGTCGGAATGGTCCTCCAAACCCGTCCTGCATATCCTTCCCCATTGGAACTGGAAGCCCGGCCAATTGGTGGATGTCTGGTGTTACTACAGCCAGGCCAGCGAAGTGGAACTTTTCCTAAATGGCAAAAGCCTTGGAGTAAAACGAAAGGAAGGGGAGGAGCTGCATGTACAATGGCGCGTTCCTTTCGAACCCGGTGTCCTCAAAGCCGTGTCCCGCGCGCGTGGAAAGACGATCCTCGAGACGGAGGTCCACACCGCCGGAATCCCCGAACACATTCAACTCATGGCAGACAGACAGGCGATCCACGCCGACGGACTTGATCTCTCCTATGTCAGCATCCGCATCGTCGACGCCGAAGGGAACCTCGTCCCCGACGCCGATCCCGAACTGACGGTCAACGTGTCGGGCGAAGGCGCCCTCGCCGGGCTGGACAACGGCTACCAGGCCGACCTGGGATCCTTCCGCGGGAACAGACACAAAGCTTTCAACGGTCTCTGTATGGCGATCATCCGGTCCAAAAAGAAAGCCGGCAGGATCACCGTCCACGTCAGTGGCGCGGGCCTCCAGCCGGCAACTCTCGAACTTCAGTCGCAATGACCCCGCTCGCCGGAGTTTACTGCTGCCTGGTATATTTGATCTCCATCGCCTTGAACTCCTTTCCCTCCATCGGATAGAACATCTCCATCACCTGGTGATTGTCATCCGTAAATGTCCACACTTCCCGGAACGGCATGTCCTTCCCGGACATCGGATCCGCCATCGACCCGGTATAGGTGATGCTCTTGCTCGCCTCGTCATAGGTTCCGGTCATCGTCATGATCCCGGTACCCATATTGTCGATCCATGAATTGACGAACTGCTTTTTCACATTGTCATAGCCGGTGATCCCAAAGCCCTCGAACGGCATCTTCATAAAAGTACCCTTGTTGGTAGATCGCAGATATCGACCTCCCATGATCATCACATTCGTCGCCGTGGCCGTCGAGGTCGCCGGCGGCGCTCCCGGCTGCATCCACATCGACACCGAAGCCGACCAGGTACCGGCCGATTTGGCCAGCATCTTCTGGTTGACGCCCGGCGAAGCAGCGGCCATCATGGCCTTCATGTCATCACTACTCTGGGAATAAGAAAGGAAGGGAATCGTGACGGCAAGCGCCACAGCGGCAAAGGCTAGCTTGTTCATATCATCAATCGTTTTGGTGTACCACAAGCTACAACTTTTCGCCTAAAAATAGTAAGATATTCCATCAACATAGTAAAACCTCACATTGTTTCCCCTTCCCGCCGCCAGTACCTTTAAATTCCAACAGTTAAACGGTCAAGACATATGAAGGTACGCTTGCTTGCATTGGGTATAACCCTACTACAATTCGCCTTTTCACCCTCTTATGCCGGCGAAACTGTTGCCCTGACCTCATACGAAGACACCACTTACACCCGGATTATCACCGAACGTTCAGGAAAGATCGTGGCCACCCTGGGCCTGTCTGACTCCGCCGCCTTTTTTCGCGTTCGTACTATTGTAGCCGGTCAATACCGTGCCCTCAATGCCGTCTATACGGAAAGGGACGAGAAGAAGATAGTCCAGCAGGACGTCGATGCAAAAATTGCAACGCTCCACTCGGCCTACCTTGCAAAATTGGCAACCGAGCTGACACCCGAACAGATCGAAAAGGTAAAGGACGGAATGACCTATGGCGTCGTCCAGGTCACCTATCGGGCGTACCAACAGCAGCTGCCTGAACTGACGGATCAACAAAAAGCCTATATCCTTGCCGCACTCATCGAAGCCCGCGAGCATGCAATGGACGCCGAATCGGCTGAGAAGAAACATGCCTGGTTCGGGAAGTACAAAGGACGGATCAACAATTATCTGTCTTCCCAGGGGATCAGCATGAAGAAGAACTAGTATTTGATACCATCAATATAATGATTGCTCAATTTTCTCCTAAAACTAAATGCCATATGACATTGCAACGTCTGGCGAGATACTCCCTCGCTTTGCTGCTTTTGTTCCTGCATCACTCGATGCTTTACGCCCAAAAGAAGACTGTAACGGGTCACGTCTATAATAAGGACACAAAAGATCCGATGATGGGCGTCACGGTCGGCGTCAAAGGGACCTCCACCGCGGTCATCACCGATAACAACGGCTATTTCGCCATCACTCCTCCCGCAAGGATGAAGGAGGTCTATCTTACCTTCTCCTACATCGGTTTCGGCAGTATGAGCGTAAGGGTCGACTCCACCGAGCCGCTGTCGGTCAGTATGTCCACCGCCAATAAATCCATGGACGATATCATCGTCGTCGGATACGGTACTCAGAAAAGATCGAATGTCCTGGGTTCCGTATCTGTCGTCTCCGGAAAGGAACTGGAAGATATTCCGGCCGTGAATATGTCCACCTCCCTGATCAATACCGTTCCGGGTGTAGGCGTCAGCCAAACCTCGGGTAAGCCGGGCTCCACGACCAACCTGACCATCCGCGGCGCAACCACATTCGCCAGCGGCGGTACGACCAAACCATTATATGTCATCGATGGCCTTGTGCCTATCATCTCTGCTTCGGGATCTGTCGACCCCACCGGTAAAACGGCTTTCGACCTGCTCGACCCCTCCGAAGTAGAAAGCATCACCTTCCTCAAGGATGCCGCCGCCTCGATCTATGGCGCCCGGGGTGCCAACGGCGTCGTGCTGGTCACTACCAAAAGAGGCCGTCCCGGAAAGCCGCATGTCAGCTACTCCGGCTCTTATATTCATGAGGACGCCTCCAGAATGCCGAAGATGATTGATGGTTATGATCATATGCTGCTCCTGAACAACTGGGTCCAGAACTACATGCCCTACAAAGTAACACCGACGGAGATCTATACGCAACAGGAACTGGATTCGGTTCGCTTCAGGACGCACAACCAGCGGAACATCTGGCTCAACAGAACATGGCAGCCCGGCTATGCTACCCGCCATAACGTAAACGTCAGCGGCGGCTCCGATAAGCTCACCTTCTTCGCCGGCGCAAACTACTACAACGAGATCGGGAACCTCCCCAATGTTACCCATAGTAAATATGGTATCGATCTGGGCATGAACGCCAAGGTAACCGACGATCTCACGGTGGACATGGTCCTCGGCTACAACGTCGGAAACAATAACCAGCCGGTGCCAAAAGGGATCACGACTACCGATCAGTCCGACCAGGAGAACGGCTACGTGGGAAGCATGCTCACCACCCCGAGCTTTATGCCGGAGACCATCGGGGGGAAGGGATTATACTACACCCCGACGAAATTCAATCCGATCCCGTTCCAGCAGTCGGGATCCTATACAAAAGATAATTCCGAGACCTTCAACGTCAACCTCTCGGTCCACTACAAAGTACCTTTCATAAAGGGATTGACCCTTCATGGACAATACGGCCGTAATACGTACAATGACTTCGCAAAACAGTGGTTCGTTCCCTATAACGCCTATAACTTCAAGTCCCCCGGCGTACACACCAACAAGAACGGAGGAGGTGCGAACACACCTACCGGTACGCAGAACGTAATGTTTGTCGATACGGTGACCAGCGTGCAAAAGGTAACCAACAGCGACCAGCTCGCCGAGAATTACAACAACTCCAAGAACTGGCAGGCCACCGAAGGTATCCAATACGCCCGCGTCTTCGGAAAACACAACATCGACATCGCTTTGTATGCCGAACAGGCTCAGACCATCGGCAACTATCTGCAAACCTATCGGCAGACACAGGTCATCCCCGGGGTCGACCAGTATTACGCCTATTCCTCGAATTCGGCTAACTGGTATACCGGCGGCTATCAAACGTCCACGGGCCGTGCCAGCTATCTGGGCCGCCTGTCCTATACCTTTAATGACAAGTACATGTTGCAGGCGGCCTTCCGTAACGATGCCTCCCCGCAATTCCCGACCAACCATCAATGGGGCTTCTTCCCTTCGGTGTCCGTGGGCTGGCTGGCTTCCAACGAAGACTGGTGGCAAAAAATGTTCCCCGGCATCAATGACTTCAAGGTTCGCCTGAACGTTGGCCTTACGGGTAATGACGCAACTTCTTCCTTCTCCTGGTCCCAGGTCTACTCCGCCTCGAGCCCCATTGGTTATCTCTTCGGCAACACCGGGCAATATGCGGCCAATGGCCTGCAAACGACAACCGTTCCAAACCCGGAGATCACCTGGGAGCGGGCGCTCATGAAAGATCTCGGTTTCGATGGAACCTTCGCGAACCGCAAATTCCACTTCAGCGTCGATCTCTGGTATAAACACCAGTATGATATGCTGGACCTCCCTACGGCCTCCGTCCCGAACACCTTCGGCGGCACCATCGCCAACTTCAACTACGGCATCCTCAATTCCTGGGGTGATGAGTTCCAGGTAGGCTATAATGGCCGGATCAATAAAGACTGGTCCATCTTCGCAACGGTCAACTTCGGATTCTCCATCAATGGGAACAATAAGGTCATCAGAACTTATTATAGTGCCGGCACGGACACGGGGTATAAATATCCCATCGGCAAACCCACCGATCTCGGCATCAGCGGCTATAAGTCGACGGGCATCGTCCGCACCCAGGACCAGGTCAATTCCTGGTACGCAAAACACCCGGGTTGGACCATCAATGGCGACTCGCTCCGTCCCGGCGATCTTAACTTCGTCGACGTGAACGGCGACGGCGTAATCGATGCGAATGACCAAACCCAGATAGCCAGGCACTCCAACGCGATCGCCAACTTTGGCTATATCCTCGGCGCGCAATGGAAAGGATTCCGCCTCTCGACGAACATCGCATTGACCCTTGGCGGTAAACAGGTGCTAAGCAAGGTCGACATCACCCCGCCGACAAAAGATGCCGCCGGATTGGCTATGTGGCAACACTCTTATACAGCCTGGAAAACGGATGCAACCCTGCCGGCGATCTATGCGCCCCTGGTCAACCAGGCCTCGACCTTCTGGCTCCGCAGCAGCACGACGCTTTACATAAACAACCTCCAGTTGTCCTGGTCGCTGCCGAAGAGTGTTATTGGAAAATACAAGATCCCCGATGCACGTCTCTATCTGACGGGGATGAACCTCTGGAGCATTATCAATCCGACCCCTTATATGGACCCGCGTTCGGGCGAGATCACTGACTATCCGATCCTTCGCTCCTGGACCTTTGGATTGAATGTAAACTTATAGTATTTAAAAAGTACGAAAATGAAAAAGACGATTGCATATATATTTCTGGCAGTGACAGTTCTTGCCGGCAACTCCTGCACCAAACATATTCTCGAAAAGGTAAATTTCAACGGCCTGCCCGGCGCCGAGGTTTGGGCCGATACGGTCCAGGCCAATCTTTACCTGAATTCCCTGTATAACGTCGTGATGCCGGTATGGCCTTGCAATGAAAATGCGAACACGTTCCCTTCAAATTTTCACAACACCAGCGATGAGAGCAACGGCGGAACAACGACCCTGCTGCAGGGTAAGCTCACCAGCGAGTCGGTCACGGATTTCTTCGCCTCGGGTTCGGCCGGCGCGTACCCCTATATGCGGCGGATCAATATCCTCTTCGACAATATCGATAAGTTCGGACTGCAACCCTCGCAAACGGCGGTGATCAAGGCTCAAGCCTACTTCCTTCGGGCCTATATTTACTTCGATCTGCTGAAGCTCTATGGTGGCATCCCTTATATCACTTCACCCGAAGACTGGATCACAGATTCACTCAACGTTGCCCGCACCAGCTCCTCGGCTTGTATCGATAGCCTCGTGGCAGATCTCAATCACTGCTCTATCCTTCCGGCGGCCTGGCCGTCCACGGACTTTGGCCGTATCACACGGGGCGCGGCGCTCGCCTTCAAGGCAAGGGTGCTGCTCACCTGGGCCAGCCCCCAGTTCAATCCCCAGAATGACGCGAGCCGTTGGCAAAGAGCGTATACAGCCGCCAAGAGCGCTTACGATACCTGCACGCTGGACGGCTATGCACTCAATTCCAATTTCTCCCGCATATTCCTGGACATAGCTACCGGTAGCGACAAGGAGCCCATCATCTTCCGCCCCTACAACGGAACCAATGTAAGCGGACAATATCAGACCTATGACGCCGTGACCCGTCCCTACTCGCAGTCCGCAACCGGCGGTGGCCAGACCAATAACCCCACCTGGAACCTGGTACAGGCCTTCCCGATGAAGGACGGGTTCCCGATCAGCACCGACTCGGGGGCTATCCACAAGATCAAGTACGATTCCATCTATTACTTTAAGAACCGGGACCCCCGGTTTTATGCCACCGTTGCGTACAATGGCGCCGTCTATGGATTGGGAAATGCCACCGGCCGAAAACAATGGACCTATACGAACTATGTTTCAGATAAAGGTCATGCGACGGTCACCGGCTTTTATTGCCGGAAGAATGTCGACACATCCTTATCCAAAGACGCCTCGCAATACGGCAAGACCTTCTGGGTGGAATTGCGCTTTGCCGAAGTGATGATGAACCTGGCAGAGTGCGCGAACATGACAGGCAACCAGGCGCAGGCCTATACGATGCTGGAACAGATCCGGAAGCGGGCGGGGATCTCGGCCAACTCCGACGGACTCTACGGTCTTCAGTCAGGCATGAGCCAGGACCAGATGCAAGCCGCGATCCTCAACGAACGCGAGGTGGAATTTGCCTTCGAAGGCAAACGGTATGACGATCTGCGGCGGACCCGCAGCTTCGACAAACTGAACGGCACCTCCCGTACTCAATTGGTGCTGACCCTGAACTCGTCGGTCCCGAACATCTCCAAGATCGAGAACGCCAATCCGGCGACGGGCGGACTCTATGTAGATACCATCGATGTCAACGGCCCGGATTACACCAAATATTTTACTCGTAAGCTCATCCCTATCACCAACGACCTCCCCATCAATTTCCTGCCCATCTATTATTCGTATGCCATCCCTTCGAGCAATATCAGCAAGGAGCCGGCGATGCAGCAGACCATCGGTTGGTTATTCGCAGGTGGCCAGGGAACCTTTGATCCAACGAAATAAAACAGTAACATGATGCGCAACTTATTTCTCATCGCCAGTCTTACCGCAGCCGCTTTCGGTTCGTCCGTTCCGGCCCGGGCCCAGTACCCTACCATTCCCGACGACGTAAAAGCACAATCGGAGGCTCTGATGAAGGAGACCTATCGCCGGAGTGACTCCGCATGGCAGGTAGCCTGGCCCACCGTCGACAACGACGCAAAACACGGGAAACTCTACATCCCCTGGGCCGCCAGACCTACCGATCTGCCCCAGTCATCCCTCCTCGCCTTTCCCGGCGCCGAGGGTGGGGGAGCTCACAGCTTCGGCGGCCATGGCGGAAAGGTACTGGTCGTCACCAGCCTCGAGGACAGCGGCCCCGGCACTCTTCGCTGGGCCGTAGAGCAAGGCGGAGCCCGGATCGTCGTCTTCAACGTCGCCGGTATCATCCACCTGAAAAGCCCCATCATCCTCCGCGCTCCCTATATCTCTATCGAAGGTCAGTCCGCACCGGGCGACGGCATCTGCGTGGCCGGCGAATCCTTCTGGGTCAATACACACGATGTGATCATCCGCTATATGCGCTTCCGCCGCGGTCAGACGAACGTAGGTCGCCGCGACGACGCTCTCGGCGGCAACCCGGTAGGAAACGTCATCGTCGACCACACTTCGACCTCCTGGGGTCTCGACGAGAACTTCTCGATGTATCGCCATATGTTCGATCCCGGCGATGGCTCGAAAGAAGAGAAACTGGGTACGGTGAATATCACCATCTCCAATTGTATCTCCGCGGAATCCCTCGACACCTGGAACCATGCCTTCGGTACGACCATGGGCGGCGAGAACTGCATGCTCGTGCGCAACCTCTGGGCGGACAACACGGGTCGTAATCCCTCCGTGGGCTGGAACGGGGTGTTCAATTTCGTCAACAACGTCGTATTCAACTGGCACCATCGCAGCATGGACGGCGGCGACTATACGAGCCTGTTCAATATCATCAACAATTATTTCAAGCCCGGACCTGTTACTCCAAAAGAGGAGAACGTCGGCCACCGCATCCTGAAACCCGAGACCGGTCGCAGCAAACTCAAAGAATTGCACTTCGGCCGCTGCTATGTCAACGGGAACATCATGGACGGCTACCCTGAGATCACAAAGGACAACTGGAACGGCGGGGTCCAGGTCGGCGAAGAAAAGGACGCCGCCCAATACAAGGATTACATGAAGGTCGACAAACCCTTCCCCATGCCCGCGGTGAAGATCATGCCCACCGAGCAGGCTTACCAGTTCGTCCTCGCAAATGTCGGCGCCACCCTCCCGCATCGCGACGCGGTCGACACCCGGGTCGTCGAACAGGTCCGGACCGGTAAAATAACTTTCAAAGACGTTAATACGGATACGCTTCCTCAGTTCCATGTTCGTAAATTGCCAAAGGATTCGTACAAGCTCGGGATCGTGACAGAGGTATTCGAAGTAGGCGGCTATCCCAACTATCAGGGTACCCCCTATAAGGACAGCGACAACGACGGACTGCCCGATAGCTATGAAACCAGCCACGGCCTCAACCCCAAAGATCCGAACGACTCCGCAAAACCGGCAAAGGACGGCAGCGGCTATTCGAATATCGAGGTCTGGCTCAATACCCTGGCTCAGAAAGGGGAAAAGATGGTTAAATAAGGTTTGATCCATGCGATTCACTGTATTCTTATTCGCTACATTCCTGCTGCCCTTTTGGTCAGCAGCACAAAAGAAGACGAAACCACCCGAGCCACCCGCACCTGTGGCGTTCAAAGGAGGCCACCTGGTTTATGCCGCCGATGAAAAAGGCGATCGCATCCCGGATTTCTCCTACAGCGGCTACAAAGGCGGCGACTCTATAATAAGAGATGTCCCCATTCGCGTCACCGTTCCTCAAAAGGACGGTGACGCTACGTTTCGGGTCCAGACCGCACTGGACTACGTAGCCGGTCTTCCGGCCGACAAGAACGGGATTCGCGGCGCCGTGCTCCTCGAAAAAGGAGTGTACGAGATCGACGGCGCCCTCCTCATCCGCCACAGTGGGGTTGTCCTCCGCGGCAGTGGGATGGCCGGGAACGGCACCATCCTTCGGGCCGCGGGCTCCGACCGCCGGACCCTCATCCGGATCGCCGGTGTAGACGATCGCCACACTGAAAAAGAAATAGCCATCGCCGACCCCTATGTGCCGGTGAATTCAAAACATTTCCGCCTCGCCGGTCCCAACCCCTTCCATCCCGGCGATCATATCCTCGTCCATCGGCCCTCGACGGACGCCTGGATAAAACTGCTGGGCATGGAAACGTTCGGCGGCGGCATCTCCGCGCTCGGCTGGAAACCCGGCCAGCGCGATATCTTCTGGGACCGAACCGTCACCGCCATCGATGGCGACGGAGTTACCATCGATGCTCCCATCACGACGGCGCTGGACACGGCCTATGGCGGCGGCAAAGCAGCAGCCTATCAATGGCCCGGCCGCATCGAACAGGTGGGCGTCGAAAACCTTCGCTGCGTCTCCGACTACGATCTTCAAAATCCAAAAGATGAGGCCCACAGCTGGATGGCCATCACCATCGAAAATGCCCGCGACGCCTGGGTGCGCCAGGTCGTCGTCCAACACTTTGCGGGCTCGGCTGTAGACGTTCTTGCAACCGCCTGCCGTGTCACTGTACAGGACTGTAAATATCTTGCCCCTGTGTCTGAGATCGGCGGCCAGCGCCGCAACGCCTTCATCACCGAAGGCGGGCAGACCCTTTTTCAGCGGCTGTACTCCGAGCGGGCGTTTCATGACTTTGCCGTAGGCTTCTGCGCCCCCGGTCCCAACGCCTTTGTACAATGCCAATCCTATTATCCTTACAATATCAGCGGCGCCATCGACAGCTGGGCCTCCGGTATCCTCTTCGATGTCGTCAACATCGATGCTCAAACGCTCAGCTATGCTGATCGCGAACAGGACGGCCAGGGCGCAGGCTGGTGTGCAGCCAATAGTTTGTTCTGGAACTGTACCGCGGCCCGCATCAATTGCTATCGCCCCCCGGGTGCACAAAATTGGTCCTATGGCTCCTGGGCGCAATTCGGCGGCGACGGCTATTGGAACGAATCCAACGCCACCCTCCAGCCACGCAGTTTCTTCTATGCCCAACTGACAGACCGCCTGGGGCCCGATGCTGCAAAACGCGGCGAGATCCTGCCCGTAGAGAACGAAGCATCCAGCAGCCCGACCGTCGATCAGGCCAAAGCCTTGACGGAATGGTCGGTAAAACCACGTGTACAAATGACGGCATGGATCGACGAAGCCGCCCAACGCGACCCGGTCCCTGTGAATGCCAACGGTGCCCCTTCCATCGAACAGCTGAATATAAAACCCCCGCACACTCCACAAAAAGCGGCGCCGATGCAAGTCGTCAACGGCTGGCTCGTCCGCGGGAACACCGTCCTCACAGGCCGCCGCTATGAAGAACCCTGGTGGATGGGCACGGTTCGCCCCTATGGCGCCCTGGAAGCAAAGCCCGCCATCACCCGCTGGGTGCCCGGTCGCACGGGAACAGGATGGACGGATGACCTCGACACCCTCACCGACATCATGCGTAACAAACATGTCATCGCCCTCGACCACAACTACGGTCTCTGGTACGACCGCCGCCGCGACGACCACGAACGCATCCGCCGCGCGGACGGCGATGTCTGGCCCCCCTTCTATGAACTGCCTTTCAAACGCTGTGGCAGAGACACCGCCTGGGACGGCCTCAGCAGATACGATCTCACGAAATACAACCCCTGGTACTGGCACCGGCTCAGACAATTCGCCGACCTGGCCGACGAAAAAGGACTGGTACTCCTCCATCAAAACTATTTCCAGCACAATATCATCGAAGCCGGCGCCCATAACGCGGACTTCCCCTGGCGGCCGGCCAACAACATCAACAACACCGGGTTCCCCGAACCCACACCCTATGCCGGCGACAAACGCGTCTTTCTCGCCGAACAGTTCTATGACACATCCAGCCCCGCCCGGCATGATCTGCATCGCGCCTTCATCCGGCAATGCCTCGATAACTTTACAAACAACACCGGCGTCATCCAGCTCATCAGCGCGGAATATACCGGCCCCCTCCACTTCACCCAATTCTGGCTCGATGTTATCCGCCAGTGGGAAGGGGAGAAGGGTAGAAAAGAGATCATCGGCCTCAGCACGACAAAGGACGTGCAGGACGCGATCCTCGCCGACCCTACCCGTGCCGCAACAGTTGATTTGATCGATATCCGCTACTGGTATTACCAGGAAGACGGCAAGACCTACGCCCCGGCCGGTGGTGAGAATCTCGCACCCCGCCAGCATGAACGTCTGCTGAAACCCAAGCGTCCTTCTTTTGAACAGGTCTATCGGGCCGTAAAAGAATACCGGACAAAATATCCCTCGAAGGCAGTCATCTATTCTGCCGAAGGCGAGAACCTCGGCTGGGCGGTCTTCATGGGCGGCGGCTCCCTCGCGAACATCCCCATCTCTGATCCTGGCTTTCTCGCCGCCGCATCATCGATGACTCCGGGGGCAACTAACTATGTACTCACGGGATCGAACGGCTACATCTTATATAGCACGGGCAATACTCAACTCGATCTGGCTCCGGGCACCTATAAATTACATCGTATCCATCCCGATGGTCAAATGGAACCGTCAACCACCAAAATAAAAGGCGGCAAAACTGCCACCCTCGAATCACAAGGAACAACCATTATTTGGTTGGAAAGGCTATAACTATGCGCATCGTAGCTCTCATATTATCCTTACTCATCCTCGATCCCGGACAACCGGGCCTGCCCCGGCTGCGGGTGTCGCCGGACAAACACTTTCTCCAAACAGAAAAAGGCGAACCCTTCTTCTGGCTGGGCGATACCGGCTGGCTCCTGCTCTCCAGGCTGACCACCCCCGAAGCCGTCCGCTACCTTGACGACCGCCACAAAAAGGGTTTCAACGTCATCCAGGTCATGCTGGTCCATGGTCTTACCGATACCGATGCCTACGGCGATTCCGCACTCCGCAATAAGAATATCGCTACTCCCGGCGACGCTTATTGGCGACATCTCGACACCATCGCCGGCCTCGCGGAGACCCGGCGCATCTATCTCGCGCTGGTCCCGGTCTGGGGCGGCGTAGTAAAGCAGGCAAAACCATCCGTAACCCAGGCACGCGCCTACGCGACCTTCCTTGCACATCGTTATAAGGACAGATCCAACATCATCTGGATGAACGGCGGTGACATAAAAGGTACGGACTACGAAGGGGTTTGGAATACCATCGGCACGACCCTGAAGTCCGAAGACCCCAACCATCTCGTTACCTTCCATCCCCGCGGTCGCGCATCCTCGTCCTTCTGGTTCGAACAACAGCCCTGGCTGGACTTCAACAGCATCCAGTCTGGCCATAAAAGCTATGAACAGGACACCTCGCGCGATGACCCTCATTATGGCGAGGACAACTGGCGCTATATCGACGCAGATTATAAACAAACACCCACCCGTCCGGTACTGGATGCCGAACCGTCGTATGAAGGAATCCCGCATGGACTTCACGACACAAGCCAACCCCGCTGGACAGCCGGCGATGTTCGCCGTTACGGCTATTGGTCCGTCTTCGCCGGCGCGTGCGGCTTCACTTATGGTGACAACTCGGTCATGCAAATGCTCCGGCCGGGCGACAAAGGCAGCGCTTATGGCGCAAGAACACCCTGGTTCAAGGCGATCGATGATGCCGGAGCCGGCCAGATGATCCACCTCAAACAATTAATGCTCTCCCGCCCCTACTTCGATCGCGGTCCCGATCAGTCCCTCGTCGCCGATGAGGGTAAACGATATGACCATCTCGTTGCTACCCGGGGCAAGGACTATGCCTTCATCTATACCTACACCGGGCGAAGCTTTACTCTCAATAACACAGTCAAATACCAAAAAGCATCCTGGTACAACCCCCGCACGGGCGAAACGACAGCTATCGCCGCATCCGCATCCCTCAACTTCGACCCTCCCGGCGAACCTCGTCCCGGCAACGACTGGGTGCTCATCCTCGACAAATTGCAAAAATGAAAAAGGTCCATTTCATCATAGCATCCCTGCTGCTCCTGGCCTCCTGCAACCCGGCAAAGGATGTCTATCTTTTTACAAGCTTCCGTGAACCCGCCGTAGACGGACTCTTTTTTCTGACAAGTACCGATGGCTATCACTGGACCGACCTCGGTGGCTCCTTCCTGAAACCGGCCGTCGGCGAGAAGAAACTCATGCGCGATCCCTCCATGGCGCAGGACCCGGATGGAACCTGGCGCCTCGTCTGGACCAGCGGCTGGAACGGAGACAAAGGCTTTGGCTATGCGTCCTCAAAGGACCTCATTCACTGGAGCGAACAACAATTCATCCCCGTCATGCAACAGGAACCCGAAGCGTTCAACGTTTGGGCTCCGGAGATCTTTTATCAAAAGGACAGTTCGCAATTTATAATCGTCTGGGCGACGACGATCCCCTTCCGGTTCCCAAAGGGGCTGGAAGACGAAAAGAATAACCATCGGCTCTATTGTACCACCACCCGGGATTTCAAAACCTTCTCACCAACCCGCCTCTTCTACGACCCGGGATTCAGCTCGATCGACGCCACCATCGTTCAACGTGGACCCAAAGACTTTGTCCTCGTCTTCAAGGACAATACCCGCCTGCAACGCAACATAAAAGTAGCCTTCGCCAGCAGCGCCGCCGGCCCCTGGCACGATGACTCGAAAGCTTTCACGCCCGAGTTCACCGAAGGCCCCACCGTCGCGAAAGTAAAAGACCATTACCTCATCTATTTCGACAGCTACCGCGCAAAAAAGTACGGTGCGGTAAAGACCTCCGATTTCAAGACCTTTACGGACGCCTCGGACGAGGTATCGGTACCTATCGGGCATAAACATGGCACCATCATCATGACGGATAAACGAACCATAAAAAGATTACAAAATGAGCACAGGTCGCAGAACCTTCCTTAAACTAGCGTCCCTTGGCGGGATCTTCGCCGTCAATATCCCGGACATCTTATCCGCTGCTCCGGCTTCGAAGCGCATCCCCCTGTCGAAAGACGACATCATTCTCTTTCAGGGCGACAGCATCACCGATTCCCATCGCAAACGCGACGATAGCAATCCCAATAGCCCGGCAGGCCTCGGCACCGGTTATCCGTTTCTAGCGGCCGCCGAACTCCTCAACCGCGACCCTGAAAAAAATCTGCGCGTCTACAACAAAGGCATCAGCGGCAACAAGGTCTACCAACTGGCGGAACGCTGGCAGGCCGACTGCCTCGACCTGAAACCCACCGTCCTCAGCATCCTTGTCGGCGTCAACGATTTCTGGCATACCCTCGTCAACGGCTACACCGGCACCATCAAAACCTATCGCGACGACTACAAAGCCCTCCTCGATCGCACAAAGCAACAGCTCCCCGATGTAAAACTCATCATCGGTGAACCCTATGCGGTCATAGGGATCAAATCCGTCGACGACAAATGGTATCCCGCCTTCAACGAATACCGGCAGGCCGCCCGCGAATTAGCCGAAAGCTTCGGCGCGGCCTTTATCCCATACCAGGAGATCTATGACAAGGCACAGAGATCCGCCCCTGGGGTTTACTGGACTGCCGATGGCGTCCATCCCACACTCGCCGGTGCTCAACTCATGGCGGAAGCCTGGCTACAAACGGTAAGGAAATAACATGAAAAGATTTCTCTTTCATATCGCTTTGCTAGTAGCCATTCTCCCGGCTCAAGCTCAGGACACGACCGGCGGTGACATCGTCCATTATAGCGGCCATACTCTGTCCAATCCCGACTATCACCATGGGCAACTGGTTCCGGCTGTCGGCGTCCACAGCATGCAGGTGCTCCGCGCCAACCGGGAACACCCTGAACTTGCGGAAGGTTCCGGCTTCACCTACAACCATGCGCCCATGCTGGCCTACTGGAACAATAAATTCTATCTGGAATACCTCAGCGACAGGGTAGGGGAGAGCGTCCCCCCCGGCCAGACCCTCCTGCTCACCTCCGCGGATGGCTACAACTGGTCAAGACCGGTCGTGATCTTCCCACCCTATAAAGTTCCCGACGGGACGACCAAGGAAGGCCATCCCGGTGTTGCAAAAGACCTCTATGCCGTCATGCACCAGCGCATGGGGTTTTACGTATCGAAACACAACCGCCTCCTCGTACTCGGATTCTATGGCATCTGCCTCGACCCGCACGACGATCCCAACGATGGCAAAGGTATCGGCCGTGTCGTCCGCGAGATAAAACCCGACGGCACTTACGGCCCGATCTACTTCATTCACTACAACCCGGCCTGGAACGAAAAGAACACTAGCTATCCATTCTATACTTCCAGTAAGGACAAAGGTTTCATCGCCGACTGCAACGAACTCATGGCCACCCTGCTCATGATGATGCAATGGGTGGAAGAAACGGATCGAAACGACCCGCTCATCCCCCTCAAAAAGGAATACAAAGCCTTCAACTTTTACCATCTCCCGGACGGTAACGCCATTGGTCTCTGGAAGAACGGGCTCACAGCCTACAGCAAGGACGAAGGCCGCACCTGGTCCCGCGTCATTCGCGCCCCGCACGTCGTGACGTCCAACGCGAAGATCTGGGGACAAAAAACTTCGGACGGGAATTACGCAACGATCTACAACCCCTCGGAGTTCCGCTGGCCCCTTGCCATCTCCACCAGCAAGGATGGCCTGGACTATACTAATTTATTACTGGTCAACGGCGAGATCTCCACCGCCCGCTATGGCGGCAATTACAAGAACTACGGGCCTCAATACACCCGCGGCATCGAAGAAGGCAACGGCACACCCCCTGACGGGAACGTCTGGATCACCTATAGCATGAACAAGGAGGATATCTGGGTCAGCTCCATCCCCGTCCCCGTCACCGACAAGGTCACGACCGATGTCGACGACAAAGGGAAAGATTTCTCCCGCTGGAATACCTTCAGCCCCCTCTGGGCTCCCGTCGCTATCACCGATCGTGGACTCGAATTGAAGGACGCCGACCCTTATGACTATGCGATGGCGGAACGCGTCTTCCCCGGCGCAAAAAAGATGACGGCTGAGTTCAGTGTTACCGCTGCTCAAAATGACCACGGCGAATTGCAGATCGAATTCCAGGACCAGCGAAATGCCCCGGCCGTCCGCCTCAGCTTCGAGCCCGACGGAACCTTTATTGCAAAGGCCGGCGCCCGCATCAAGAAAATGCTCAGCTACCAGGCCGGACACACCTACTCGATCAAGGTCTCGCTCAATACGGATACCCGCATGTATACGGTGAACGTCGACGGCAAAGACGTCGTGACCCAACTCTTCTTCGCCCCCGTCGAAAGCTTTGGCCATATCGTCTTCCGCACCGGTGAACCGCGCCGCTTTCCAACCCCCGATAGTCCCGCGGAAGCCGACACCGATCAACCGCATGCCGGCGACAAAGTACCCGAAGCCGCCTTCTCCATCGCCTACCTGAAGACCACAAAAGAATGATGACCCGACTCACCATATTGGCCCTCCTGCTCACGCTTACCGCCACCGCGCAGAAAGAAACCTCGATCGCGCCCACCGCCGTGACCCATATCGGCGGCTTTGCCGGCAATCGCATCGATAAGAACCGGAACAACTATCTCAAAACCTTCGACATCGCCAAATATGTCGGACTCATGGAGACCCGCTCTTTCACCGGCTGGGACTGGCGCCAGGGCGAACAACCCGGCAAATGGCTGGAAGCCGCGATCCTCAGCAAAGACCCCTCCCTGGAGAAAGAAGCCCACACGATGCTCGACCGCCTCATAAGATCGCAGGCGGCCGACGGCTACATCGGCATTACCAGCCAGTCGGCCCGCACACCGGAAAAGCCTCTCGGCGGCATGGACGCATATGAACTCTATTTCCTGCAGCACGCCCTGCTCACGGCTTATGAACAATGGAAGGATCAAAAGGCCCTCACCGCGGCCAGGCGACTCGGCGATTATTTCGTTCAGTCCATCGACCCCGGCAAAGCCGAATTCTGGCCGTCACCCGAACATGCCCCCGAAAACAAAGGCAAGACCCTCAAAGGGACCATGCACTCGGCCATCGCGGGTCACAGCATTCACTACTCCTGGGAAGGCACCCTGCTCATCGACCCCATGATGCGGCTCTATCAGCTTTCCGGCGACAAACGATATTACGACTGGTGCAAATGGGTGGTGAACAGCATTGACAAATGGAGCGGCTGGGATGCGTATTCGAATCTCGACAAGGTCGCCGCCGGCACGATGCCGATCGATAAGATCCAACCCTACGTCCATTCCCATACTTTCCAGATGAATTTCCTCGGCCTGCTGCGGATGTACCGCGTCAGTGGCGACAGCTCCTACCTGAAGAAGGTGGAAGGCGCCTGGAACGATATCGCCGCCCGCCAGCGGTACATCACCGGCGGTGTCAGTGTCGGCGAACACTATGAACGGGACTACATCAAACCCCTCACGGGTGAGATGATGGAGACCTGCGCTACGATGTCCTGGATGCAGCTCTCTCAAGCCCTGCTCGAGATCACCGGGGACCCGAAGTACGCTGACGCGATCGAACGCATCCAGTGGAACAACGTCTTTGCCGAACAAACCATCGACGGCGACGCCAATCACTATTTCACTCCCCCCAATGGATCTACTCCCAAAGGCTATTACCGCGATCCCGACTGCTGCATGAGCAGCGGCGAACGTCTGTTCTCGATCCTGCCCGGTTTCATCTACGCCGCCGGTCCCGGGAAAAATATCTTCATCAACCAGTTCGTCTCTTCAACGACAACATGCAACCAACTGACCCTGACACAACAAACCGGGTTCCCCGGGACAGATATCGTCACCATTCTCATTAATTCAACAACCCCGGCAACCGCTACTCTCAATATTCGCATCCCTGACTGGTGTAACGCTCCAACCCTGAGCCTCAACGGTGAACGGGTCCCCGCCCGGGCCGGCTCCTATGCCCGCATCACCCGGGCGTGGCATAAAGGGGACAAACTCACGCTTACCCTGCCCATGGAATTGCAGTGGGTGCGGCATGACCACTATCAAAAAACCGCCGACCGGAAACCTTATAAGACGACACCCGATGACGACGCTCCCTACGCCCTCACCCGCGGCCCCGTCGTCTACGCCGTCGACGATATCTGGTACAAAGGCGATACCGCTGACTTTCACAAGGGCTGGATGGACAGCGTACGGGTCCTCCTCACCAACCCATCACAGCTAAAAATGATCCAGGCACCGGATAGTAATATCCTCGGCCCGGGTTACGAACTCACCCTCGTTCTGACCGACGGCCGCAAGACCACGATCCCGGTCTTCCCCTTCGCCAACATCGGAAAATGGTATCGCGATCCCGCACATAAACCCGACAGCAATGCTGCCGCCTGGACCTATGCCATCTGGTTGAAGGGCGAGCCGGCCAACAGCGGCGCCCTCAAAATGCCGCATATCTTCGGCAACAACATGGTCCTCCAACGGAATGCTCCCGTTCCCGTCTGGGGCGAAGCAAAACCCAATGCGGCTGTTACCGTTCAATTCCATTCCCAGACAAAAACCACCACGGCCAATGCGAATGGTCATTGGCGCCTCGATCTGGGTCCGCTGGATGCCTCGGCCGATCCATCGATCCTCACCATCGCCAGCGAAGACGGGGCCATCCGCTATCGAAACGTCCTCGTCGGCGAGGTCTGGTTCTGCAGCGGCCAATCCAACATGGAATATCCGATGCGCCGGCTCAAAGACCCGGATACAGCCAACAACCGCAATATCCGTCTCTTCCTCGTTCGGAATAACTATAGTAAACCCGACGAAAAGAATATCCGCAGAGCCTGGGATCCCGCGGAAGGCAATCCGCTTCGCGACTTCTCCGCCCCGGCTTACTTCTTTGCGGCGGATCTGTACGCAGCCCTCCACGTCCCCATCGGCGTCATCTCCAACGCCATCCCCGGCAGTCGCATCGAACCCTGGCTCCCCGACACCGGTAAATTCTATAATACCATCGTTAAACCGCTCGCACCCTACGCAATAAAAGGCTTCTGCTGGTACCAGGGCGAATCCAACTGCTTCGTTAGCGACACCATCGCCTATACGAACAAAATGACGACGCTGATCACCAGCTGGCGCGAACTCTGGGCCGAACCAAACGCTCCCTTCTACCTCGTTCAGATCACCCCCTACGAGTATTCGAAGACCACTCACTCGGTCTACACGGAACCGGCTTTCTGGGAATCCCAGCAAAAAACCCTGCAACTTCCGCACACGGGAATGATCGTGACCACCGATCTCGTCGACAGCATCTCCCAACTGCACCCCCGCGACAAACAACCCGTCGGCCACCGCCTGGCCCTGCTGGCCCTCGCAAATGACTATCATCAAAACCTCGTGGGAGCCTCCCCCGTCTTTCAATCCCTGACCGTCAAAGGCCGCACCATTCGGATAAAATTCGTCAACACCGGCGACGGCCTCACCAGCCACGACGGCCGGCCGATCGACTGGTTCGAAACTGCCGGCAAAAACGGTAAATTTACCTCCGCAACGGCAACTGTCACCGGCCCGGACATGATCACCCTAACGGCAAAGAACAAACCGACCGCCGTCCGCTTCGGCTGGAACGAAGCAGCTCAACCCAATTTATTCAACAAAGAAGGCCTGCCCGCCATGCCGTTCCGGGCATCGGTCAACGAAACAAAATGAACCGGATCATCACCATAGCGCTCATTGCCATCGCGCCCCTGTTCACTCACGCGCAAGATACTCAGAAACTCTACCTCTCGGGGACAGGCAGCGACCATACCGTCGACTGGAAATTCTTTTGCACCGACGGCCGCAACTCCGGCAAATGGACCACCATCCCCGTCCCCTCCAACTGGGAACTGCAGGGCTTCGGCAAATACAACTACGGTCTCGATAAGGATTCCGTCCGTGGCCATGAAAAAGGATTCTATAAATACAGTTTCAACATTCCGGCCGCCTGGAAAGGCCGCGTCATTGACATCGTCTTCGACGGCAGCATGACCGATACCGAAGTAAAGATCAACGGGAAGTCCGCGGGTGCGACCCACCAGGGTTCCTTCTATCGCTTCCGCTATAACATCTCCGCCCTCCTCCGCTATGGCAGTCAGAATTTGCTGGAAGTAACCGTTGCAAAAGAATCGGCCAACCAATCGGTCAATATGGCCGAACGCCACGCCGATTTCTGGATCTTCGGCGGCATCTTCCGCCCCGTCTATCTCGAAGCCTCTCCCGTCCAGCACATCACCGGCGAGGCCATCGACGCGAAAGCAAATGGTTACTTCACGGCAAACATCCGCCTCGCGGGCGTCACGGGAGCTGACCACATCACCGCCCAGGTCTATACCCTTGCCAACCAGCCCTTCGGTCAGCCCTTCTCCACAAAACTTTACGCCGGCGATACCCTCGCTCGTCTTCAGACCAACATCAGCAACCCTCAGACCTGGACACCCGAGACACCCAATCTCTATAAGGTCGTCTTCACGCTCTCCCGCGAGAACACGGCCATCCATACCGTCGAACAACGCTTTGGCTTTCGCACCGTGGAACTCCGTCCCCAGGACGGCATCTATGTCAACGGTACTAAAATAAAATTCAAGGGTATCTGCCGCCACTCCTTCTGGCCTGCTTCCGGCCGCGCCCTCAATAAAAACCTCAGTATAGAGGACGTCCAGCTGATGAAAGATATGAACATGAACGCCGTCCGGATGTCTCATTATCCACCCGACGATCATTTTCTCGATGTCTGCGATTCGCTCGGTCTCTTCGTACTCGATGAACTTACCGGCTGGCACCATGCCTATGACACCGAGGTCGGCTCGAAACTCGTTAAAGAAATGATCGAAAAGGACGTTAACCATCCTTCCATCGTCCTCTGGGATAACGGCAATGAAGGCGGCTTCAACTTCGATCTCGACCAGAGCTTCGATCGCTACGATCCGCAGAACCGCCCCCTCACTCATCCCTGGGCGCTGTTCCGCCACATGGACACCCAGCATTATATCAACTATAACTACGGCAACGGGACCTACTGGCAGGGTCACGAGATCTTCTTTCCCACGGAATTCCTCCACGGCCTCTATGATGGCGGCCATGGCGCGGGTCTGTATGACTATTGGGAATCCATGTACCACACGCCGCTCTCCGCCGGAGGCTTCCTCTGGGATTTCTCGGACGAAGCCGTCGTTCGTACGGATCGTAACGGCGAACTCGACGCGGACAAAGATCATGGTCCCGATGGCATCCTCGGTCCCTATCGCGAAAAAGAGGGTAGCTTCTATGCCGTAAAAGAGATCTGGTGTCCCGTACATCTTCCGCATCGCGAGATCACCCCGGCCTTCGATGGGACCATCCCCGTCGAGAACCGGTTCCTCTATACCAATCTCAAACAGTGCCGCTTCTCCTGGCGCCTCAGCCACGCAGCAAGTAACCCCATGGGTACCGCGGGCGAGGTCACAGCCCCGGATCTCCGCCCGGGCCAGAACGGCACCCTGAACCTCTCCCTGCCCGCGCACTGGCAGGACTACGATATCCTTTCCCTCACGGCAAAGGATCCCGCCGGCCGGGAACTCTATACCTGGACCTGGCCCATTACAAAACCCGCAACCATCGCTGCCCGTATGGTCGATACGTCGGGCTCTACACCGGCGACCGTTACCCAAACCGATTCGCTCTTTACCCTTAGCGCCGCCGGTGTTACGGCTTCCTTCGGAAAAGCCACCGGTCTGCTCCGATCGATCAACAACACCAACGGCGCCATCCCCTTCGCTGACGGTCCTATCGTGACATCCGGAACGGCCATTCCCCAGCAGGTGACGATCCGCCGCGAAGGCAACAGCCAGGTCGTCGAAGCTGCTTATGCCAAAGGCAGCTTTGTCCGCGAACTGAAATGGACGATGTACCCCTCGGGCTGGCTCAAAATGGAATTGAAATATTACCCGACGGAATATGATTATACCCTTCTCGGCGCGAGCTTCTCTTATCCTGAAAAAGGAAAGGATTCCGTGAAAGGAATAAAATGGCTCGGCGACGGCCCCTATAGAGTATGGAAGAACCGTACGCAGGGTGTAACCCTCGACGTCTGGAACAAAGCCTATAACAATACTATCACCGGTCTGGGTAATGTCGTCTATCCGGAATTCAAAGGCTACTTCTCCAACTTCTATTGGATGCGCCTGGAAACGGCCCGGCAGCCCTTTACGATCGTCTGCGCGGACGAAGATGTTTATCTCCGCCTGTTCACGCCCGGCAATCCCCCAAAAACCTATAACACGGCTCCACCCTTCCCCGACGGAGATCTTTCCTTCATGCACGCGATCCCGCCCATCGGCACCAAATCGCAAAAACCCGAAAATATGGGCCCGTCCGGCGCGAAGAGTATGTATTATGACTATACCCGCAGTAAGGATTATGCCAAACCGCTAACACTTTACTTCGATTTCTCCGGCAAATGACAAAATGGATCGCCCATATCATCCTCCTTTTCTCGGCTTTCACCGCCCGGGCTGCGGGCAGCCTGCCGCCTACACCAACTCCCGCCCAACCCACCGCGCTCGAGTGCGAACAATTGATAGATCCGCAGGGCATCGATGTACGGCATCCCCGCCTCAGCTGGCAATTGACGGGAGAAGGCGAGAACATCCATCAAACAGCCTGGCAGATCATCGTCGCCTCCACTCCCGAGCTACTCGCAAAAGATAGAGGCGACTGCTGGATCTCGCCGAAAACCGGCACCGACCAATCCCGCATGATCCCCTACGCCGGCAAACCGCTTATCTCCGGCCGGAACTATTATTGGAAGGTCCACATCTGGTCGGCCAGCACGTCCGACGCAGGCGCTCCGGTCACCTCCGAAGCATGGAGTACCCCCGCGCAATGGTCAATGGGGCTGCTCGACCCATCCGACTGGAAGGCAAAATGGATCGGTTACGACAACGCCTTCTCTTGGGACAGTGTCTCAAAATTTTCACGTCTTTCTGCCCGTTACTTTCGCAAGGAATTTAAAGAAACCAACCCAATAAAAAAGGCCACACTCTATATTGCCGGTCTCGGTCACTACATCACGTCCATCAACGGCCAGCCCATCGGCGACCAGGTCCTCGCAGAGCCTCCCACCGACTACACAAAGAACATAAAATACAACACCTTCGACGTCACCGCCGCTTGTCGTAAAGGCACGAATGCGATCGGCGTTACCCTGGGCAACGGCCGCTTCTTTACGATGCGCCCAAAATACAAACCGCAAAAAATAAAGGAATTCGGATTCCCGAAACTACTCCTCCAACTGGATATCGAAGACGACAATGGTGCCCACCATCTCATCACCAGCGATGACTCCTGGCGATTTACCGCGGACGGCCCCATCCGCACCAACAACGAATACGACGGAGAGGAATATGACGCCACAAAAGAATTCCCCGGCTGGACAACCCCCGGTTTCGATGACAACCACTGGCTGAAGCCCCAATACACCTCCAGTCCCGGCGGCCGGCTTACGGCGCAAATGAACGAGCCGATCAGGATCATGGCTTCGATCCAGCCTGTTTCAATAAAATCCCTCGACGCCTCTACCTGGGTCCTCGACATGGGTCAGAATATGGCCGGCTGGTTACAGCTAAAAGTAAAAGGCCGGCGCGGACAACCGATCACCCTCCGCTTTGCCGAGACCCTGAAACCCAATGGCGATCTCTATACGGCCAATCTCCGCGACGCAAAGGTTACAGACAGCTACACCTGCAAGGGCGAGGGCGAAGAGACCTGGCACCCGGTCTTCGTCTTTCACGGTTTTCGTTATGTCGCCATCACGGGATACCCCGGTACGCCCGAATTAAAAGATTTCCAGGGCCAGGTCGTTTATGACAACCTCCCTACCATCGGGCAGATCGAAACATCCGACACCCTGCTCAACCGGATCATCCGCAACGCCTGGTGGGGGATCAATGCCAACTACAAAGGGATGCCCGTCGATTGCCCGCAACGCAACGAGCGCATGCCCTGGCTCGGCGACCGGGCGACGGGCTCCCTCGGCGAGTCCTATCTCTTCGCAAACGGCAATCTCTACTCGAAATGGCTGGACGATATCGAAGAGTCCCAAAAACCCACCGGCGCCCTTCCCGATGTCGCACCTGCCTACTGGAACTACTACTCCGACAACATGACCTGGCCGGGAACCTATATCCTCGTCGCCGACATGCTCTATAACCAATTCGGTGACCTCCGGCCCATCCAAAAACATTACCCCTCGATGCAGCGTTGGCTCCATTACATGAGCACCAACTATGAACACGGCGGTCTCATGACGAAGGATAAGTACGGCGACTGGTGCGTTCCGCCCGAATCCCCGCAACTGATCCACTCCCGCGACTCCCTGCGCAACACCGACGGAACCCTCATCGCGACGGCCTATTATTACCACCTGCTGACCCTGATGCAAAAATTCGCGGGCCTGCTGCATCAACCCGACTCCTTTGCAAAACACGCCACCGCTACAAGAATGGCCTTCAACAAACACTTCCTGAACGGTAACCATTACGCAAACAACTCTGTCACCTCCAACCTGCTTCCGCTGTGCTTCGGCATGACCCCCGAAAGCGATCGTTCCGCAGTGATCCAACAACTCCTCGAAAAGATCGGGCAAAACAAGGATCACATCAGCACGGGCGTCATCGGCACCCAATGGTTGATGCGCGGCCTGACGGAATTCCATCATCCCGATCTGGCCGTCCAAATTGCGACGAATTCGGATTACCCCAGCTGGGGCTACATGGTAAAACAAGGCGCAACCACCATCTGGGAACTATGGAACGGCAATACCGCCGACCCGGCCATGAACTCCCAGAACCATATCATGCTGCTGGGCGACCTCCTCACCTGGTGCTTCGAAGATCTCGCCGGCATCGCACCCGCCGAACCGGGATTCAAAAAAATTCGCCTGAACCCGTTTTTCCCAAAGAATCTCGACTCGGTAAAAGCGACCTATCAAAGCCCTTACGGAACGATCAAAAGCGAATGGCGGCGCGAAGGGGACAAACTCATCTGGGACATCACCATCCCACCAAACACAACCGCGATCGGCCAGGACGGCGAGACCCTCGGTTCTGGAACCCATCGCTTCACATCAAAAAGCCCGGAACTATTATGAGATACGTTGTCTTTTTTCTCCTCCTCCTGATCAGCGCACTGGCGACCCATGCGCAGCTTTCCCCCATCGTCCGGGAAGAATTCCTCTATGACACCGCCGCCTTTCCGGAATGTCATGCCGCCACCATCGCCGAGACCCCAAAAGGACTCGTAGCAGCCTTTTTCGGCGGCACGCAGGAGCGCAACCCCGATGTCTGCATTTACGTCTGCCGGAAAGACCAGGGGGCATCCCATTGGACCGCCCCACTCAACGTAGCCAACGGCATCCAGAACGACACCCTTCGCTACGCCTGCTGGAACCCCGTACTTTACCAGGTCCCCGCCGGCGACCTCCTGCTTTTCTACAAGGTAGGACCCAGCCCTGCGAAGTGGAAAGGCTGGCTCATCCGCAGCAAGGACGGCGGTAACACCTGGTCGAAACCCCAGGCCCTGCCGGAAGGCATCCTCGGCCCGATCAAGAACCAACCCGTCCGCCTTGTAAACGGCGCCCTCCTCTGCCCAACCAGCACGGAAGGCAATGGCTGGAACATTCATTTTGAGCAAACCGTCGACAACGGGAGGACCTGGCAGTCTTCAGCTCCACCTTCGGATACCTTTCGCGCCATCCAACCGACCCTGCTGATATATAAGAACGGCCGCATCCAGGCGCTTAGCCGAAGTGAGAACCGCGCCATCCTGTCCACGACCTCGAAAGACAACGGTCGCACCTGGTCGCCTCAGCAACCTATCGACCTCCCTAACAACAACTCCGGTATCGACGGCACGACGCTCGCCGATGGCCGTCAGATCCTCGTATACAACCATGTTCTTCCGCCACCCGGCGAGACCAAGGGAGAACGCTCACCACTCAACGTCGCAGTTTCACCCGATGGGAAGGAATGGTATGCCGCCCTCGTACTGGAAGACGATCACACCGGTCAGTATTCCTATCCCAGCGTGATCCAGTCAGCCGACGGCAAAGTACACGTCGTCTATACCTGGCACCGGAAGAAGATAAAATATGTGGAGATCGATCCGGCGAAACTCAAACTCGAAAAGATTACGAACGGCATCTGGCCGGCCCAAATCGGACGGATGCCGGCTCAAGACATGAAATAATTAAAAAAATAGGTCCCAATGGAAAAGAAATTTGTCCCCGTCATGATCACCCCCTTCAACCTGAAGGCCAAGGTCGATCTCGATGCCGTCTCCGTCCTCGTGGAGTTCTACCTGGCGGCCGGCGTCAAAGGCTTCTTCGCCAATTGCCTCAGCAGCGAAATGTACAGTATCAGCGAAGACGAACGCCTCGAACTGACGCGTCACGTGGTCCATGCCGTCGACGGCCGCGTCCCCATCGTGGCTACCGGCTCTTTCGGCCTCACCATCGAGGACAAGGCGGACTTCACAGCCCGCATCTACGACACGGGCATCGACGCGGTGATCCTCATCACCGGCCACTACGCGAACGTGGAGGATAACGACGAGATCCTCCTGCGCAACTTTCATAAGATGTTCCGGCTCACGCGCGACATCCCTCTCGGACTCTACGAATGTCCTGCCCCCTATAAGCGGATCATCACACCGGAAGTATTCCAGAAGTTGCTCGACACGGGCCGCCTCGTATATCATAAGGATACCTCCATCGAATTGGAAAAAGTAAAAGCCAAGCTCGATATCCTTAACGGCGGGAACTATGGCCTCGAATTCTACGACGCTCACACCCCCAATGCCATGTACTCCCTCCAAATGGGCGCCCGCGGCATGAGCAGCATCTCGGGGAATTTCTACCCGGAGATCCTCGTCTGGATGTGCAACAACGCCAACGATGCGGATAGACAGGAAGACGTTCGCTGGCTGCAGGGCGAACTCAGCAGGGTAGACCCGCTTATCCATATTGCCTACCCTCTGAGCGCGAAATATTTCCTCCAGAAGAGAGGCCTGCCCGTCCGAACTATCAGCCGGGCCCATGCCCTCGAGCTGACCATCCAGCAAAAACAAACCCTGGACGATATTCATACCAGCTTTCTCGGCTGGTGCGAACGACTGGATATCACACCCGTACAAACAAGCCGGCTCCTTCGGCCAAAAATGCCGCTCGATCCCCCCATCTGATAAACTATGTTACCACTACGCATCCACTTCCCCGGCAAATTGGTCTTCTGCAACGGCTGCATCGAACAGCTTCCCGACGAGATCGCATCCCTCGCGCCAACCCGGGTATTTATCCTCACCATCACCCCCTTGCTTTCTCCGCTGCAGCCCCTGATCGCGCAGTTGGAAAAAAAAGATATCGATGTTGTCATCCATACCGGAATTACACAGGAACCCTCCTTCAGCGATTTCGGTCGCGTCATGGCCGAAGCCACACCCTTTGACCCGGATCTCGTTCTTGGGATCGGCGGTGGGAGCGTGCTCGACATCGCGAAGCTCGTAGCGGCGCAGCTTGGCAACACTCAATCCCTCGCGGACTACGTCGGCATCGGCCTCCTGAAAGGTCGCACCCGCAAACTCATCTGCATGCCGGCGACTTCCGGCACCGGCAGTGAGGTCTCGCCAAACGCCATCCTGGTCGACGATAAGGACAAACAGAAGAAAGGAATCATCAGCCCCTTTCTTGTGCCCGATATCGTCTATGTCGATCCCAGGCTCACCATCAGCGTACCGCCGTCAATTACCGCAGCCACCGGACTCGACGCGCTGACTCATTGTCTCGAAGCCTATACCAACAAATTTTCCCAAACCTTCATCGACCTCTATGCTTTCGAAGGGATGCGTCTCATCGCCAGTCACCTGGTCCGCGCCGTCCGCAATGGTGCCGACGAAGAGGCCAGATCACAGGTAGCCATGGGCAGCCTGCTCGGCGGTTTTTGTCTCGGCCCCGTCAATACGGCCGCCGTCCACGCCCTGTCCTATCCGCTGGGCAGTAGCTTCCACCTGCCGCATGGCCTCTCCAATGCTCTCTTGTTGCCTTACGTCATGGAGTTCAATATCCCTGCCGCGCCAGAACGCTACGCGGATGTCGCCGTCGCGCTTGGTTGCCCACGGGAAAGAACCAGCGAAGACACAGCCCGGCTCGGTGTCGAAGCGATCCGTTCCCTGATCCGCGACTGCGGTATCCCCGCAACCCTGAAAGAAGTAAACGTGCCCTATGACGCTATCGGGACGATGGCCGACGACGCGATAAAGATCACGCGCCTGCTCAACAACAATCCCCGTCCCGTCACAAAAGCAGACGCCATCACCATCTATAAAGCCGCATATGAATAAAAAATACAAGGGAATCGTCGTTCCCGCTATCACTCCGCTAAACGCAGACCGCACATTGGATACAAAGGCGGTAGAGACCCTTCTCCCACTCTTCCCGCATTCCTTTATCCTCGGAACAACGGGTGAATTCCCCTCCCTTCCGGGTCGCCTGAAGGAGGAGTACATCCGCCTCGCCGGCCGGATAAAAAAGCGGGGTCAGCACCTTTACATCGGAATTTCGTCCAACTGCTTCGCCGATTCTGTCGATCATGCCCATATCGCTGCGGAAGCAGGCGCCGACCTGGTGGTAGCAAATCTTCCTTCGTACTATCAGCTAAGTGAAACGCAGATGCGCAACTATTTTCAGTCCCTGGCTGATGCAGTCCCTATCCCTCTGATCATCTACAACATCCCGTCGACAACGCATCATTCGATACCACTCACGCTGATAGACGAACTCAGCCACCATCCCAACATCGCGGGAACAAAGGATTCCGAACGGAACGAAGAACGGCTGAAACAATCGCTGCAACTTTGGTCGAATCGCGCCGACTTCAGCCATTTCCTCGGATGGGCTGCTAAATCTGCTGAATCGCTGCTCAACGGCGGCGATGGGCTAGTCCCCAGCACAGCGAACCTCGATCCCGGACTCTATACCGGGATGGAGAAAGCCGCCGCTGCCGGCGATACCGCAGAACTCACCCGCTTGCAGGAACTGTCCGACAACCTCGGCAACAGCTACCAGGGTCACGGTGTCGGGGAGTCCATCGGCCGGCTAAAACGTCTCATGCGGGATAAAGGTCTTTGCCAACCCTATACCATGCCTCCGTTATAAACAGAAGAAATGAACAAGCCAATAATAGGAATCACCATGGGCGACCCGGCCAGCATCGGCCCGGAGATAGCGATCAAAGCCCTGCTCTCGGAAAAGGTAACGTCCATCTGCCGGCCGGTCATCGTCGGTGACGCGGCTACGCTCGACTTTACCATCGACCACCTGAAATGGAAGGCTCGCATCCATCCGATCTCAACCATCGGCGAAGCGCTCTTCCAACCGGGCATCATCGATGTCCTCGACATGGAAACCGTCGATCTGGACAAACTCAAATTCGGGGAGATCTCGGCCATGGCCGGCCACGCGGCCTTCGAAGCAGTCAGGAAGGTCATCGAACTCGCCCTGGCCGGAGAGGTCGAAGCCACCGTCACCGGACCCATCAACAAAAAGTCCATCAACGACGCCGGCCATCATTTCGCGGGTCACACAGAGATCTATGCACATTATACCAGCACGGCAAAATATGGGATGCTGCTCGTGGAGGATAACCTGAAAGTCATCCATGTCTCCACCCATGTCTCCCTCCGCCAGGCCTGCGATCTGGTAAAGAAAGACCGGGTCCTCGCAGTCATCTCTCTCTTACAGGACGGCCTCATCCGCCTGGGCGAAACAAATCTGCGCATCGGCGTCGCGGGCCTCAATCCCCATGCAGGGGACTCGGGACTCTTCGGCACAGAGGATGACCTGGAGATCCTACCCGCCGTCCTGGAAGCGCGCCGCCTTGGATACGATGTTGACGGACCCGTTCCACCCGACACCTTATTCGCAAAAGCAGCGACCGGTCACTACGGCGGCGTCGTCGCGATGTATCACGACCAGGGACATATTCCTTTTAAGCTCAACGGCTTTAAATGGAATGCGGAAAAGCAGCGCATGGATAGCGTCAAGGGTGTCAATATCACGATGGGCTTACCCATCATCCGGACCAGCGTCGACCACGGCACGGCCTTCGAGATCGCCGGCAAGGGCATCGCCAGCCCCGACGCCATGATCCTGGCCATCGAAGCGGCCGTTCAACTGAGCCGCACCCGCTCCACAGCACAACCATCATCCTCAAAGCCAAACGAGTCATGATAGCGGTCATCGCAGACGATCTCACGGGCGCCGCAGAACTCGGCGGCATCGGCATCCGCCACGGTCTCCAAACGGAGATCCGCACCGCCGTGGGAACTGCAACAAACGCAGAATTACTGGTCATCGCCGCCGACAGCCGCTCGAAACATCAAACGGCCGCCGTTGAAGAAATGACAAGCATCACGCGCGAGCTGCGCCTCCTAAAACCCGAATTCATTTACAAAAAGACCGACTCGGTCCTCCGCGGCCACGTCGTCGCGGAACTGAAAGCGCACCTGCAGGCCCTGGACGCTCACCTGGCCCTCCTTGTCCCGGCTAACCCATCGTTGGGCCGCACCATCCGCGACGGGCACTACTATCTCAACGACAAACCCATCCACCAAAGCAGCTTCTCGATAGACCCGGAATTCCCGATCATGGATTCAGATCTGCAGTCGATGCTCCATACAAAAGCCCATCCAATACCCATCCGGAAACCAACCGAACAACTACCCGTCCGCGGCATTGTCGTCGGCGAAGCGGCTTCTTCCAACGACCTGACTACATGGGCGCGACAAATCCCACCGAAAACCATGCTCGCCGGCGCCGCAGGCTTCTTCTCGGCGATCCTCGACACCCGCTACCTTACAGCCCCTACCCAAAACATCACCTTAAATAAACCCGTCCTCTACATCAGCGGCAGCACCTTCGAACCGAACCGCAACCTCATCCGCCAACAGGCCGCCAACGGCGGCCCCGTCACCTGGTTATGGGAACCGGGTTGGCAAAACTCCCTTGTCACTAACCTGCAAGATCGCCGCAAGGCGATCGTCGCCCTGGAACCCTCCGACACACCCGCCCTCGAACTCCGCACCGCGATGGCGCAAGCCATCGCCCCCATCCTAAGAATGGCCACTCCCGCGGAGCTTATTATCGAAGGCGGCTCCACCGCCTACGCCATCCTGCAGCAATTGGGCTGGCACACCTTTATCCCCGAACAGGAACTCGCCCAGGGCGTCGTTCGCATGCGCATTCCCGATAGCCCCGGCCTGCATATCACCCTAAAACCCGGCAGCTATGCCTGGCCGCCATCCATCAGCTACTAACAACGCATTGACCATATGAACAGACTCAGTACCGCCGATATTCTCATCATTGCCTTCTTCCTGGCTCTGACCCTTTATCTGGGTCTTCGCCATGCCCGGCGAAAACAATCCACCCAATCCTATTTCCTCGCTAAGGGAAAGATTCCCGCCTGGGCCATCGGCATGTCCCTGCTCGCCAGCATGATCAGCAGCGTTACCTTCCTGGCCTATCCCGGCGAAGGATTTTCCTCCAATTGGATCCTCCTCGTCCAGGGTCTCATGGTCCCGGTCATACTCCTGGGCATCATCTGGTTCGTCGTCCCGGTCTATAGAAAGGTCATCGGCCTCAGCACCTATGAATACTTCGAGAAACGCTTCGGCTCCTTTGCCCGCTACTATAGCTCCCTGGCCTTCGTCCTCCGTCAGTTCTCCGCCATGGGCACCATCTTCTTCCTGCTGGCACTCGCCCTCAGCAAAATGCTGGGCTGGAATACCACCGGTATGATCGTCGCCATCGGTAGTATCATCATTCTCATCAACCTCCTCGGCGGTATCGAAGCCGTCATCTGGCTCGACGTCTTCCAGGGCTTCATGCTCTTCGCCAGCGGCATCACCTGCCTGCTCATCCTCCTGTTCTCTGCGGGGCCTTCCCCCACGGACGTGATCGCCATCGCAAAAGCGAACCATCACACCGGCTTCGGTCCCTATGACTTCGACTTTTCTCACCTTACCTTCTGGGTCATGGCGATCAACGGGGTTTTCTACGCCATCCAGAAATACGGAACGGATCAGACCGTCGTCCAGCGCTATCTTACCGCAAAGACGGACAAAGCGGCCATCCGTGCCTCCCTGATGGGTGTCCTCCTCACGGTCCCCGTATGGATGCTCTTCATGTTCATCGGCACCGGCCTTTTCGTCTATTATCAGTCGCATTCCCTGCCCGCCGGCACCCGCGCCGACGCGGTATTTCCTTATTTTATCATGACCCGCTTGCCCACGGGACTGGTCGGCTTCATCCTCTCGGCAATGACCTCCGCCGCCATCTGCAGCATGAGTGCCGACCTCAATTCCCTCGGCGCCGTCGGCGTGGAAGACTATTACAAAAAGGCCCGCCCGGGTCAGTCCGACCAACATTATCTCCGCGCCGGCAAGATCATCGTTACGGCCGCGGGACTCATCTCCATCGGCATCGCGATGCTCTACGTCAACGCGGGCAGCGGCGGAGTCCTCGGTATCGTCTTCTCGCTCTACGCGATCTTCTCGGGTGGCATCTCGGGTATCTTCCTGCTCGGCCTCTTCAGCGCCCGCACCAACCGCCAGGGAATGAACATCGGCATCATCGCCTGCATCCTCTTCACGTCCTACGCCTTTCTCACCTCGACCAAAATCGGCCTCGGCGAACACAAAACATTGCTCCTCGACCTGGGCCGCTATAACTTCACCCATCATACCCTCATGCTCGGAGTTTACAGTCATCTCGTCGTTATCGTTGTCGGCTATGTCGCCAGCCTCTTCTTTCCAAAACCCGCACTCGACCAAAATCTTCTTTTCAGCGGCTGGCGCAAAGCCCGCAAACTGGAGCGCAAGTCCCGGCTGGTAGCCGTCGCTCTGCTGCTCCTCTTCTGCACCACAACCCACGCCCAGGAAACGGAAGCCCAACCCTGGAAACGCAGTTACGAAAAAGGCGTCACCGCCCTGGATAACCTGGCGGCCCAATATCACAACAAAACCGAATGGGAACAACGCCGCTCAACATTACAATCCTGCCTGTATCAGGCCCTGGATCTAAATCCCCTCCCGCCCAAACTCAACACGCCTCCCATCATCACTCCATGGCGAAAAAAAGATGGCTACGAAGTAGCCAACATCGCCATCGAACTCATACCCGGGCTCTACGTCAACGGATCTGTCTACAGACCACTTAAAATAAAAGGAAAAGCGCCGATCATCCTCAACCCAGACGGCCACTTCGAACACCACCGCTATCGCGCCGACTGCCAGATCCGCTGCGCCGCCGAAGCCCGCATGGGCGCCATCGCGGTCAGCTATGATCTTTTCGGCTGGAACGAATCTCTCCTTCAATTCAAATTCGAAGATCATCGCACGCCGCTGGCGCAAACCATCCAGATCCTCAGCGGCATCCGCATCCTCGATTATCTTCTTTCGCTTCCCGAAACCGATAAGGACAGGGTAGGGGTCACGGGCGCCTCCGGCGGCGGCACCCAGACCATCCTCCTCACAGCCCTTGACGATCGGATAAAAGTTTCCGCCCCCATCGTCATGGTCTCCGCCTACTTCGACGGCGGCTGCCCCTGTGAACACGGCCGGCCTATCCATGCCTGTGCCGGCGGCACGGACAATGTCGAGATCGCCGCCCTCACTGCGCCCCGCCCGCAACTTCTCGTCTCGGACGGCCACGACTGGACGGCCCATATGCCCGACCATGATTTCCCGTATATCAAACATATCTATTCCTACTTTGGCGATACTTCCCTCGTCGGGAATGTCCACCTGCCAGCGGAAGGTCATGACTATGGCCCCAACAAACGCATCGCCATGTATCATTTCATGGCAAAACGCCTCGGCCTCGACATCAGGGCCATCCAGCACAAGGATGGCAGCATCGACGAGAGCCGCTGCACCGTCGAACCCGACTCCGCGCTCTACACCTTCGGACCCCACGGCGAGAACCTCCCCGCCAATGCGATCATGGGCTTCGCCAACCTCGAACACGCCTGGGCCAACCGCTACGCAGCAAAGCCGCAATCATCAAAATATAAGGTCGCGGTCGTCGACCTCATGCTCCTCAAACGCCAGAAATTGGGCGCCATCCCACTCGCCAAAACCGTCGGCGCAGACGGCCTCGAAGTTGATATGGGAGGTCTTGGCGCCAGAGAGACCTTCGATAACACCCTATCTACCGACTCCATCCGCCGCCAATATCTTGAAACTGCGCAGGCAGACTGTATCGAATTCTGCTCTCTTGCAATGACGGGCTTCTACTCGCAGAACTTCGCTACCCGCCCAACCTGGCAAAAAATGGTCGCCGACTGTATTGCCACCATGAAAGGGTTGCATGTCCGTGTCGCATTCCTTCCTCTAGGCGTAAACGCCGATCCCGGTAAACACCCTGAACTCAGAGATTCGCTCATCCGCCGCCTCAAGATCGCCGGTAAAATGGCGGAAGCCGCCGGCGCCGTCATCGGTATCGAAACAACCCTACCGGCGGCTGATGAGCTGCAATTCCTCAAGGCGATCAACTCCCCTGCGATAAAGTCTTATTTCAACTTCGCCAATGCCCTCGACGCGAAACGCGATCTGATCAGCGAACTAAGAACCCTCGGCAAAGACAATATCGCACAGATCCATTGCTCCAACACCGACGGCGTCTGGCTCCAGAACGATCCTGCCATCGATCTGAACAAAGTCAAAGCGACTCTCGACGACCTTGGTTACACCGGTTGGCTCGTCATCGAACGCTCCCGTGATGCAAAGGATCCGCATAATGTCAAAAAGAACTATCGCGCGAACACCCACTACGTTCAATCCATCTTCCAACCCGGCGCCATCATCGAGGCCTCTCCAAACGGAAAGTCCCTCGCCACCGCCCTCCGCGAGGCCCGCGAACTCCGTCGCCTCGCCGACCCATCGGTAAAACATGGCATTCACATCATAGTGAAGGGCGGTGAATATCAACTCTCGGAACCTATCTTCCTTCGCCCCGAAGACAGCGGTACCCCCGCCAGCCCTACTATCGTCGAAGCAGCCCCCGGAGAAATCCCCATTCTCAGCGGCGGCATCCCAATAAACCACTGGAATAAATTCACCGGCAATCTCTGGGAAGCCGATCTCCCCACAAACTCCTCCTTCCGCGAACTTTGGGTCAGCGGTGTTAAAGCCACCCGCGCCCGCGACGTCGACGAAGACGACCAGATGCAGCGCATCCTCTCCGTCGATAAAAAAGGGCACGCCATCTATATCCCCGCCACCCGCACCCTCCCCACCAACCCCGGGAACATGGAAATGATCATCCACCAGATGTGGGCCATCGCCGTTCTCCGCATCCAGTCCATCGAAAAGATCAACAACAGCTATAAACTCACCTTCAAAGAACCGGAGTCCCATCTCGAATTCGAACATCCCTGGCCCGCACCCGTCCTCGATAGCGCCCGCAAACAGAATGGCAGTTCGGCCTACTTTCTCACCAACGCACTCGAATTTCTCGATCATCCCGGCGAATGGTATGCCGATGAACAGCGCCATAAACTCTATTACTGGCCCCGGACCGGAGAAGACATGAACTCGGCGCAAGTTCGGATTCCCATCCTCACCAACCTCCTGGTCACGCTGGGAACTATCGACAACCCCGTTCACGATCTTCATTTCAAAGGCATCCAATTCTCCTATGCGGGCTGGACCCGGCCCTCGGAACAGGGGCACGTTCCTCTCCAGGCGGGTATGTACCTCCTCGATGCTTATAAGCTAAAGATCCCCGGCACGCCCGATAAGAAAGGCCTCGAGAACCAGGCCTGGATCGGCCGTCCTGCTTCTGCCGTGGAGATTTCTTACGCCCACGACCTGTGCTTCGATCGCTGCACATTCTCCCACCTGGCTTCCACCGGGCTCGACTTCATCCGCGGCACCGGCAACGATAGCACTACCCATTGCCTGTTCCGGGACATTGGCGGCACCGCCCTGCAACTCGGCGTCTACTCCGACCCCGCCTTCGAAACACACCTGCCCTACAATCCAACAGACAGCCGCGAGGTTTGTCACGACGAATGGATCACGGACAACACGGTCACTGATTGTACCAATGAGGACTGGGGTACCGTCGGAATCAGTGCGGGCTATGTCCACGACATCCATATCGAACACAACGAAGTGAGCGAAGTTTCCTACTCCGGTATCTGCGTCGGCTGGGGCTGGACCCGCACGCTCAATGCTGCACACAATAACACCATCGTCGGCAATTATGTCCACCACTACGCGAAACATATGTTCGACGTAGGCGGGATCTACACCCTCTCGGCGCAACCGGGCACGCTCATCATGAACAACCGCATCGAAGCGATCTACCATCCGCCCTATGCACATGACCCCAACCACTGGTTCTGGTTCTATTTCGACGAAGGATCGTCCTTTATCACGATAAAGGACAACTGGTGCCCTGGCGATAAGTTCATGCACAACGCAAATGGTCCCGGCAACACCTGGGAGAACAACGGACCAACAGTATCAGATGAAATAAAAAACGCCGCAGGCGTAAGAAAATAGACGACTATGCTAAGAATCGGAATCCTTGGACTTGGCGAAGGCCGCAGTACGATGTCCGCCGCCCTCAACAGCCCCAAATTTCAACTGAAAAAGATCTGCGATCTCAACGAAGATCTCTGCCGCCACCGCGCCGGGGAATTCAACTTCCCTCACTATACGCAGAGATACGAAGACCTGCTTACGGACCCGGAGATCGACATCATCGGCATCTATACCCCCGATAAACTCCACGCCACCCATGTAAAAATGGCCCTGTCCCACGGCAAACACGTCGTTTGTACAAAACCATTCATCGACGATCTCGCCGATGCAAAACAGATCCTTGATCTCGTTGCCGCTACAGGCAAAAAGGTCTTCGTTGGTCAGTCCTCCCGCTTTTTCGAACCCATGCGCCGCCAACGCGCGGACTACGAAGCAAACCTCATCGGCGAACTCATCACGGTCGAAGCCTATTATCACGCCGACCACCGCTGGTTCCTCGAAAAAGGCTGGTCCCTCGAATCGAAATTCAAATGGCTCTATGGCGGCCTCAGTCATCCGGTCGATCTGGTCCGTTGGTACCTCCCCGGGATCACCGAGGTCATGGGCTATGGCATGCTCAGCGCCAACGGGAAAAAGGGCGGCCTCTACCATGAAGACACCATGCATTTCATCTTCAAGGCAAAGGACGGTCGCATCGCCCGCGTCAGCGGCGCCTATACCGGACCCGTCCAGCCCGTCATCCGCGACAGCGAAATGAGCTGCATCCTCCGCGCTACGGAAGGCTGCAGCCAGGCGGACTATATGGACCTCCGTTATGCCGTCACCACAAACACCGGCGAAGAAAAGCTTATCACCTGGGAACATAAGCTCAAACACTATTTCCGCTTCGAAGGCAAAAGCCATCATGCCGGTGAATACCAGAATTATCTGGAATACTTCCACGACTGCCTGGAGACGGACCAGACGGCATACCCCGATGTCCACGAAGGCATCGGCACCATCGCCCTGCTGAAAGCCATGGAAGAATCCCTGGCTTCCGGCCGCCCCGTAGCAGTCGACGCCATCCTAAAAACCTATGGCCTATGAAGGATCTCCTCCGGCCCGTAGATGGGATCATCATCGCCGCCTACTTCCTTGTCCTCTTTGCCATCGGTTACTGGACCAGCTTCGTCCGGAAAAAGAAAGCTAACGAGAACCTCTTCCTCGCGGAACGCTCCCTCGGCTGGGGTAGCATCGGACTGAATATGTGGGGAACAAATGTCGGTCCGTCCATGCTGATTGCCTCGGCCAGCATCGGCTACTCCACCGGCATCGTCGCCGGCAACTTCGCGTGGTACGCCTTTGTCTTCATTCTCCTGCTGGCCGTCGTCTTCGCCCCCCGCTACCTCGGCGCCAGGGTCTCGACCCTGCCGGAATACATGGGCCTGCGCTTCGGCGAATCCACCCGGACCATCCTCGCCTGGTATACCCTGATCACCATCCTCATCTCCTGGCTCTCCCTCGGCCTCTTCGCCGGCGGCGTCCTCGTCCGCCAACTGCTGGGACTGCCCATGTGGCTCTCGGTGATAAGTATGGTCGTTCTGGCTACCTTCTTCACGGCTGCCGGCGGCCTCAAGGCCATTGCCTATACGAACGTCTTCCAGATGCTCCTGCTCATCGCGGTCTCGGCCGCGCTGGTATATATCGGGATCACAAAGATCGGCGGCGTCCATGCGCTTTTCGAAAAGACCCCCCGCACCTATTGGAATCTCTTCCTCCCCGCGAACGACAAGAACTACCCCTGGCCGGCGATCATCCTCGGCTATCCGGTGATGGGCGTCTGGTTCTGGTGTACCGAACAGTCGATGGTGCAATCGGTCCTGGGTGCCCGCAACCTCGAACAGGGCCAGTTGGGCGCGAACTTCATCGGCTGGCTCAAGATTCTCGACGTCCCCCTCTTTATCATCCCCGGCGTCCTCTGTTTTATCCTCTACCCCCATCTGAAAAACCCCGATGAAGCTTATCTTACACTCGTAACCCAGCTTTTCCCGCCAGGGATGCGCGGCCTCATCATCGTCGTGCTCGTCGCGGCTCTCGTCGGGAACATCGGCTCATCACTAAATTCCGTCAGCACCGTCTTTACTATGGATATCTATATCAAGAAATACCGGCCGGATGCTACCAATAGGGAGATCATCCGCATCGGCCGCATCATCACCGTCGCGGGCGCCATCGTTTCGGTCCTCATCACCCTGGCCATCGACAACATCAAAGGCCTGAACCTCTTCGACGTCTTCCAAAGCGTCCTGGGATTCCTCGCGCCTCCCATGTCCGTCGCCTTCCTGCTGGGCGTCCTCTGGAAGGGCACCACCGCCCGCGCGATCAACGGTGTCCTGACGATCGGTACGCTCTTCAGCGTTGCCATCGGCGTTCTCTTCCTCTGGGTCTATCCGGCATCGAAATATCCCGCCTGGCCGCATTTTCTGCTGCTTTCCTTTTACATCTTTGTCGTCATCACCCTCGGTGCGATCCTTGTCTCCAAAACCGGCGGTGGTCAGGCCCCAATACTCATCCTGCCGGAGGCCGCCGTAAAACCCACCCGCAAAGTAAAAAGCCTTTGGATCATCCTCACGATCGTGATGATCATCCTATATATCCTCTTCAACGGCTACTCCGCAAAAGCGCAATCGACTCCCGCGCCACCCGGCGCACAACCGGCATGGGTCGGTTATCCCGGCGACTACGAGATCTGGCTCTCCAACCAGCTGCAAAATCGCCGCACGGAACGCGGCACCTTCTTCCCGCCTTTCTGGAAACTCGACAATCACTATCTGCTCATCGACTTCCACAAACAATTCACCTTCCCCGCCGACGATGACATCGAAATAAAGACCCAGGGTCGCTATAACGTCAAGCTCGACGGCAAGATGCTCCCGGGCGCACCCCAACACCTCCACCTGCCAAAAGGCCCTCATACCCTGGAACTAAAGGTCTATAACCAGTCGACCCCACCCGCACTCTACGTCAGGAGCCGTTACCTCATCACAGACAACACCTGGGACGTCACCTATGAAGACAAGGAATGGATCGACGCCACGGGGAAAGCATCCGACAAGTCCGGGACTACCTGGCTTTCCGCGGAACCGCTTCCCGGCGAGGACCCGGCGCACTGGCATCTGGCAACGGAACCCCATCACGCTATCCAAACACAACGCACCGCCAATGGTATCCTGGTCGACTTCGGTAAAGAATCTTTCGGCTATATCAAGCTCCATGGTCTGAAAGGCAAAGGCAAATTAGATCTCTATTACGGCGAATCAAAAGAGGAAGCCCTCTCCACCGATAGCTGCGAAGTCCTCGACCGGCTCGACATCGACGAGAAGAAAACCATCGACTCCACCCTCGAAGGCTCCCGCGCCCTTCGCTATGTCAACATTCAATACTCGGGCGACATCCATCTCGACTCGGCCTCCCTGCTCTTCGAATACGCGCCTTTGACAAATAAAGGCAGCTTTCGCTGCTCCGATCCGCAGATCAACGAGATCTGGAACGTCGCGGCCTATACCTTCCATCTCAACACCCGGGAATTCTTTATTGATGGGATCAAACGGGATCGCTGGGTCTGGTCCGGTGACGCCTACCAGTCCTACCTGATGAATTACTATCTCTTCTTTGACTCGGCCACGGTCACCCGCACCCTCTGGGCCCTCCGCGGTAAGGACCCGGTCACCAGTCATATCAATACGATCATGGACTATAGCTTCTACTGGTTCCTGGGTATCTATGATTATTATCGCTATACCGGCGACACGGCATTCATCCGTCTCTGCTATCCCCGCATGGTCAGTCTCATGACCTGGATCCAGGGGCGTCGAAATAGCAACGGCTGGCTGGAAGGTCTCCCCGGTGACTGGCTCTTCATCGACTGGGCCGACGGTCTTTCCAAGAAAGGAGAGCTGAGCTTCGAGCAGCTGCTTTTCGTCCGCGGCCTCGAAACGATGGCACTCTGTGCCGATCTGTCCGGCGATCCCGCCTCTGCTACATCCTATCGTTCCCAATCCGCGGAACTCCGCAAAAAGCTCTTCACCGACTTCTGGGACGCCCATCGCCAGGTCTTCGTCCATAGCAGCCAAACACAAAGTGTCACCCGCTACACCAATATGTTTGCCATCTTCTTCAACTACCTCGACTCTTCACAATGGCAATCCGTAAAGACAAACGTTCTCCTCAACAAAAACATCCAAAAGATCACCACCCCCTACATGCAATTCTACGAGCAGGAAGCCCTCTGCGCCATGGGCGAACAAAAACGCGTACTGACGAATATGAAAGACTATTGGGGCGGTATGCTCGCCAACGGCGCCACCTCCTTTTGGGAAGCATACGATCCAAAGGAAAAAGGCGCCCAACACTACGCGATGTATGGCCGGCCCTTTGGACGCAGCCTCTGCCACGCCTGGGGTTCCAGCCCGCTTTACCTCCTCGGTAAATATTTCCTCGGCGTTCGCCCGCTCAGCCCCGGCTACAACACCTTCGAGATCGAACCGCATCTCGGCGGCCTCCAGTGGATGGAAGGGGAAGTCCCAACCCCGCATGGGAACATAAAGGTATCTTGCACCCGCAAGCGAATAGTCATCCGCACCGCTGGCGGCCTTGGCACGCTTCGCCTGAAAGGAAAGACCATCACGCTTGAACCTAACAAAGACTATACGATAAACAATGAGGTTCCCGATTAGCATATTCTTGCTCATCTGTTTTACCACAGCATCGGCGCAGCCGGCGCTGGACCCGGCTACGTTCAAAAACCCGCCTGACTCCGCCCGGCCCTGGGTCTTCTGGTACTGGATGAACGCCGCCGTCTCCAAAGAAGGCATCCACGCGGACCTCCTCGCGATGAAGCAGGCGGGCATCGGCGGCGCCTACCTAATGCCCATCAACGGTGTTTCTAACCCTCCCCAATACGATCCGCCCACTGAACAGGGCAGCCCACGATGGTGGGAAATGGTCCGCTATGCCATGCTGCAAGCGGACAGCCTCCACGTCCAGTTGGCGATGCACGCCTGCGACGGCTTCGCCGTCGCAGGCGGCCCCTGGATCACACCCGCCCTCTCGATGCAAAAGATCGTCTCCACCCGTACCTCCCTCGACGGCGGGAAACGCATCGACCAATACCTTCCACAACCGCTTACCCTCGAAAACTATTACGAAGACATCGCCATCCTCGCCTTCCCCACATCCGCATCCTGGGAACGATCGGCAAAAAAAGGCCCATTCAAATGCGAAGACTCCTGCCATCTTGACTTCACATTCGACAAACCCTTCACCTGTCGCTCCATCATCATCCACAGCACCAACAACTACCAGTCCAACCGCCTCATCATCGAGACCAGCAACGACGGGATAAACTATCATTCCATCGGTCGTCTCATCCCACCCCGTCACGGCTGGCAGGATGGCGACGCTCCTGTCACCCATTCTATCCCCGCGACCACGGCCCGCTATTTTCGTTTCGTCTACGACAAGACCGGCTCGGAACCTGGCGCGGAAGACCTCGACGCGGCCAAATGGCGCCCCTCGCTAAAACTCACGAGCATCGAACTCTCTGCCGCGCCGGCCATCAACCAGTATGAAGGAAAGACCGGCGAGGTCTGGCGCATCAGCCGACCTGCTACCCGCGCGGAACTGCCCGATTCCCTCTGCATCGATCCGAAAAAGATCATCGATCTCACCAGCCGCATGGACAAACAGGGTCATCTCGTCTGGCAAGCGCCGCCCGGCCACTGGACCATCCTTCGTATCGGTCACACCTCGACAGGGCATACCAACGCAACCGGCGGCGGCGCAAAAGGTCTCGAATGCGATAAGTTCAACCCGGAAGCAGTCACTCTGCAATTCAACAACTGGTTCGGCGAAGCAATAAAACAGGCAGGTCCGGAACTGGCGGCCCGTGTGCTGAAGATCTTTCATGTCGATAGCTGGGAATGTGGTAGCCAGAATTGGTCACCGGTTTTCGGCACGGAATTTCATCGCCGCCGGGGTTACTCTGTGCTTCGTTACCTCCCCGCGATGACCGGCTTCCCCGTCATCTCTGCCGACAGCAGCGAACACTTTCTCCACGACATCCGCGAGACCATTGCCGAACTTATCCGCGATCAATTCTATGTCACACTAAAAAACCTCGCTCACGCCCATGGCTGCACCTTCAGCGCGGAAAGCGTCGCCCCCACCATGACCAGTGACGGTATGCTCCATTTCAGCCAGGCCGATATCCCCATGGGCGAGTTCTGGCTGCGCAGCCCCACCCACGACAAACCCAACGACATCCTCGACGCCGTCTCCGGCGGTCATCTCTATGGGAAGAAGATCATCCAGGCAGAAGCTTTCACGGAATTGCGTGAAGCCTGGGACGAATCCCCCGCGACATTAAAGACATTGCAGGATCGCAACTATGCCCTCGGCATCAATCGCCTGGTATTTCACGTCTTCGTCCACAACCCCTGGTTGGACCGTAAGCCCGGCATGACCCTCGGCAGCATCGGAACCTATCTTCAGCGCGACCAGACCTGGTGGCCCATGGCAAATGCCTGGATCGACTATACCCAACGTTGTCAGTGGCTGCTCCAGCAAGGCAGACCTGTGGCTGACCTCGCCGTGTTTACGGGTGAAGAGATCCCCCGCCGCGCCATCCTCCCGGAAAAACTGACCGGCATCCTTCCCGGCCTCCTCGGCCCGGAACGCCTCGCCGCGGAACAAAAAAGGCTCGCCAACATCGGCGAACCCACCACGAAACAACCCAACAACGTCATTGCCCGATCGGCAAATATGACCGATCCCGCCGACTGGCTCGATCCACTCCACGGCTATGCATTCGATTCCTTCAACCCGGACGCTCTCTTTCGTCTTGCAAAGGTTAGCAACGGCCGCATTGAATTGCCCGGCGGCGCAAGCTACGCCTGCCTCGTCATCCCCGGCAAACCAAGCCCTGCCGCCGCAAAAAAACTGGCGCAACTAAAAGCGCAGGGCGCCACCATTCTCACCGCCCCCGTCGATTCATTGCCTTTTCCTCCCGACTTCACCGCCCCCAAAAACAAACAACTCACCTATATCCATCGCACTGCAAAAGACTTCGACATCTATTTCATCTCCAATCAATCCGATCACGAGTTCTCCAACTTCGCCGCCTTCCGGATCTCCGGCCGCGTCCCTGAATGCTGGGATCCGATCACCGGCAACATCGACACTTCTCTGAAATACCATATCACAGCCAAGACTACCTTCGTGCTCCTGACCATGGACGCTCACCAATCCTTTTTCATCGTCTTTCGCCACAAAGGCCCCTCCACGAATCTCAGCCCCAACGCTACCATCGTCAAAACATCCCTCGTCACCGGCCCATGGTCCATTCACTTCGACACCGGTAGAATGATCAATTCGGACACGCTCTTCGACTGGAGCCGGTCAGCCGACTCCGCCATCCGCGATTACTCGGGCATCGCTGTTTATACCACCACCTTCAACTACATCCCAACCAATAAACCCTCCTTCCTCGATCTCGGCCAACTAGCCAATATCGCCACCGTCAGCATCAACAACATCAACTGCGGCACCGTCTGGACAAACAACAAACTCGATATCACCGCGGCCCTGCATCCCGGAGCCAACGAGCTCCGCATCACGGTCGCCAACACCTGGGCCAACCGCCTCACCCACAAACTCATCCCCGCTGGCCTCCTGGGCCCGCTCACGCTAATCGTACATGCATCTCCTTCACCATCCGCACATTGACAAGCGGTTCATATTCCGGCGGCGACTCCACCACCTCCACCTTCCGATACGTATGAAATAAATAATTCATCGCTTCGGCGGCCAACAGCGTACAATACATCCCCGCAATACACCCGTGCATTCCATGCCCAAAGGTCAACATCGAAAGATTGTTCGCCCGATGCCGGTCAAACTCCTCCGGCCGCTCGAACACCGCCGGATCGCGGTTCCCCGCCGCCACAACAACCAGCACCGTAGCACCGGAAGGCACCGTCACGCCGTCAAAATGTACATCCCCGGTGACGATCCGTCGCGTATTGTGCACCGGTGAATCATACCGCAACACCTCGGTCACAAACGAAAGAAAGAAATCCATATCCCGCGATCCAAGCGCCGCCACATCCTCCCTCGCCAGTAAATGCAGCAACGCCAGACTCAACAAGCCCTTTGTCGCATCATGTCCCTGGATCAACAACCCTATCAGGTTACTCACGGCATATTCCTGCGTCTCCTGCGTCAACCCCGGAAACACCACACCCACCTGCCGGTCCACGATGGGATACACCACATCGAAAGCCGATTCCAACACCCGGGCGCCTTCGGTACTGGCCACCGGCGCCATGATCCTTAACACCGCCGGCAGTTGCTCCAGGATCACCTCTGCATCTGCATCCGAAAAACCATATCCCGCCAGGATATGCAAAGCAGGCAACACCTTGCCGATGCGGCTCACCCACTCGATCTCGGAAGCTTGCCCTGGCGCCTGCAATAGTCGCGCCAACAGCAACCCTGCATCTACCGGCTTCCGCCCGCGAAACACCCGCAACACCATCTCCCGCGCAAGATCATGCCCCGGCGGATTGCTGATCCGCACCAATCGCTTCTTCACCGCCAGCGCATGCCCCCCCAGATCACCATCGGCGACCGGCGGGATCAGCGTAGCCGGATGTGACAAGATCTGCTGACAGTAATGATAAGGATACACCGCCCAAAGCTTCCGCTCCTCATCCCAAAAGACCGGCGTCTTCTCGCGCCGCTCCCGATAAATAATGTAAGGATCCATAGCACTAAAATAGCTACCTTACATCAGCAATACTTCAGCCTATGCTTAAGCATATCGTGCAGCTCATCGGCGATCCCGTTCGCGCGGACATTCTCTGGACGCTCCTCGACGGGCGGGCCTACACCGCTTCCGAGCTCGCTGCAGCCGTCGATACTTCCGCGCCCAATTGCAGTATGCACCTGGCCAAACTGATAAAAGCCGACCTCCTCACTGTGGAAGCCCAGGGTCGTCATCGCTATTATACTTTTTCCCGGCCGGAGGTAGCCTACGCGGTGGAAGCCCTCGCCGCACTTGTCCCGCAACGCGCAAGAGAATCCGCGGAAAAAGAAGATCCGCCCATCCGCGTCTGCCGCACCTGCTATGATCACCTGGCCGGCAGGGTAGGAGTGCAGATCGCAGAAGGTCTCGTCAAACAAAAACTCCTCATCCAAACAAAGAAAGAATTCGAACTCACGCCAAAAGGGATGCGTTGGTTCAACACGCACGGCATCGACCCCGCGGACCTGCAACGAAAAAGACGGAATTTCTCCCGCACCTGCCTCGACTGGACGGAGCGACGTCCCCATCTGGCCGGCTCCCTCGGCGCCGCTTTGCTGAAAATGATGCTGGACGAACAGTGGGTCCGCCGCATGGCCAACACCCGTGCCATCCAGGTCACACCAAAAGGCCGGAAGGCCTTGTCCTCGGAATTAAAACTGGAAATTTGAACTGATCCGCAGACCGACCCCACTTACCCCGGGATGCTCCAGATAGGTAAATCGCTTGACGAGATCCACGCGAAAAATTGTAAAGATATTATAGATGCCGACACTCGCTTCGATATATGGCTTCCCGTTAAGCGAATAGGTCGTCATCTCTCCCTTGGTCTCCGGGAATTTCATCTGGTTGGGATTGATCCCCGGATCGTTCTCCGGACGTAAGCCGCCCCACAGGATCTTTCCCGCAACCACCTCCCGTAACCGGAGCCGCTTCAGACCCGGGATCTTGTTAAAAAAGAAACCGTTGAAGAAATGGTCGATATTGAGCCCCGCATAATGATCGCTTACGAATTCTCCTACATTCATCAGGTTATATGCCTGCTGACTATAAAAATAAGAGGTATTGCCGGGATGCACGGTTAACAGCGGGAACGGCACATTGCCCCCGATATATCCCGCGTCGAACGTAACATCTGAAAAGCCCAAAGGGGCGAGATAACAGCGCTTGTAAACATTCAGATGAAAGGCGTTATAATTGTATTCCCCGCCGAATAAACCCCGGATACCCCGGCTATACTGCAGCGTGAAGATCGGCCAGTGATTGATGATATTCATCCTTCCGGCCTTGTTCTGAAAGAACTGCTCATGCGGCGCCCAGCGGATCGAGGCGGAGAGCTCACTGGTGGTCACTTTTCTGACCGTGTCGGCCTGATTGACCGGATTCTGATAAACGTAATACAGCGAACCCGTTGGCTGCTGGAGCCAGTATTTGGCGCCCAGGGTGTACGAAAAATGACTATTGAACTCCTGGACATAGGTCAGCCTTTCGATCTGGCTATACACCCATTTGGTGTTGTCGCCGTGGCTGAAAGAAGTAAAGAAATTATTGGCCACGGCAAACGTATTCTCCTGGCCGAGCGTTCGCACGTCCTTCGTATAGCGGGCCTGCAGATAGTGCTGCGGATAGGTGTAGATCGATTTGTTGTTGAAGGCATAAGTAACAGCCCCGGAATATTTCCATCGCTCATCCTTCGTGCCATAGGCGGCATAACCTTCACCAAACCATCGGGTGCTCATCTTGACATTCGTACGCCCACCCAGCTTCGACCGTTGCCCTTCAATGGGATTAAAAGTATAGAAACTGCCGATCGGCCCTACATCGATCCTTCCCGCCGACTTGTACCCGGCTGTAAAAGCCGTCACATAATCCATCAGCCGCCGGTAGCTGCGCATTTTTACAAGACTATCCGTATTGGCATAGGTCTTTGCTTCGGTTTCGCTTAGTGCGACACTTCGGCCACCCACCCAGAAACTGTCCGTCTGCAGGTTGGCGGCGGTCAGCGTGTCGACCGGTAATCCCCGGAAAAGACTGTCGGGCAACGGCGCATGCACGACTTCCTTCACATTGACGATCCGTTCTCCCACGACTCCCGGACTGTGGGGGAACGCGCTGAAGGTGGCGATCATATCCGAGTTCGCCAGGTGATACCGACCCTCCGGGCCCTTCTCAAACTCCAGCGTGGTATTGAAATCCCGGACATAATTCAGATTGATATGCCGGCTCACCCCAAGCTCCGCCCGTTTGATCGCATAGTTCCCATCCATCGTGATGTAAAGCAGTCCGCGGAAAAGCAGATCCTCGGGATTCCGGGGTGTAAAGAAGAGCCGGACGAGTTTCTCTCCTCCTTCGACAACGGTGTCCCGGATAAAATACATATAAAAGGTGGGGCCCAGATCGGCTATCGGACTGAGGAACTGCATGGTAAAAGCATTCATCGAGTTATCATACAGGTTGACGTCTTCATAAAGCCGGTTCACTGCCATGCTGATCCCCCGCATATCGATGTATTCCCCAAAATCCACGGCCTTCTGACCCAGGACGACCTTCTTGTCGGTCTTCGGATGCTTCCGGTAGTAATTGTCGGAGTACACCTCCTGGATATAAACGGGAACCAGGGTCTTGCCCGGAATGATCGTGGAATCCTTGTTGTCGAAGAGGAATTTGTATTTCCTGATGAGGATATTGTCGACCAGTATTTTGGGCACCTTGTCGAGGAATAGCCGCATCTTCTCGTATTGCTGATAGGAAGTATAGTCGCTGGCGCCCGGACCGTTCTGCGGCTTGTTGGCGATCACCTTGCGGATCAGCTCCACCGCCGGATTGTTCTTGTTCCGGTACTTGCCCCGCCGGCCCTTTATGACCACGGCTTTCAGGTCCGTAAAATTCTTTTCCAACCCGATGATCATCGGGTTGGTCCCATCCGCCCATACCTCGATGGGCTGATATCCAATCGCGGAAACGATCAGCTTTTGACCGGCGCTGTCCACCGTTATGCGAAACCGTCCCTTGCTATCCGCAATCACTGCCTTATGGCCGCCTGCAACCCCCACGGTACCCCCCATCACCGGCATCCGCGAAGTCGAATCCACCACGGTACCCGTAATGACTATACGCTGCGCGGAAACGGCCTGGAACAAGAGGACCGCTATCCAAAAAAGTACGATCTGTTTTAACCTGGGAATAGGATCAGTTTTTACTATAACGTTCTCATTATAAATAAATTTTACTCCCTCGACAAGTCCATCCAGACCGTCATATCCGAGGGACCGCGGTTGGCCCAGGCATAGTAGGGGATCAACTTCACCACCACGGCTTTTCCCGGTGCATCCGGCACTTCCTGGTACAACTGCCCATTCCCCGCCGGAAGCAATTTCGCCACCCCTTCCAGCGCCATGAAATGACCATTCCCGATCTTCATCGGTACCGGCTTCAGCTGGACCCTCACCGGCATCGCGATGTTAAAGGTCGACTGCCCTGCGCCCAGATCCGGGGACTCGAGGCAATACACCACTGGACCACGCCGCACCGCCACCTGACCCCTCGTCTCCTCGACAAGCGGATTGGCCTGGATCAACACCGCGGGCATCGGCATTTCCAGCTCTATGACATCACCCGCCTTCCAAACGTGGCTTAACTCCGCATATTTTCCCGGATCGACCGCCATATCCCATGCCTTTCCGTTCACCCGGATACCCGCACCATGGCACCATCCCGGTATCCGAAGCGAGATCCCATATACCGTCGCCGGGGCCTTCTTCACCGTCAAAACCACTTTCCCGTCCCAGGGGTATTCCGTTACTTCCTCCAACTCCAGGTCCTTCGTTCTAAGAATATTTCCCCCATACAGGTTTACATATATCCCCTTGCTATTGACGGAATAGGCGTAATCCCCTACTTCAGCGAGCGTGCGCGCAAGATTGGGCGGACAACAATTCGAAAGCGCTATATATTCCTCCCGTCCACCCGACCAGCGTAAATTATATGGAAAATCCCGCGATGCCCGAAGTGGATTCGTATAGAAATACTTGTCTCCGTCTAAACTTACGCCGGATAGCACGCTATTATACAACGCCTGCTCCAGCACGTCCACGTAGCGTGAGTCTCCGCTCATCAGCAGCATCCGCCAGTTCCAAAGCATATTGCCGATATTGGCGCAGGTCTCGTTATGCGCAGTCGTATTGGGCAACTGGTAATCGCGGCCATAGGCCTGATGGACTTCCTGGATCGCCGCCGGATTATAGGAGACCCCATCCGGTGAAATCCCATCATATAGCGCGCCACATCCACCGGTAATATACATCTTTCGCTCCGTCACATCTTCCCAGATGGCATCCAGACAATGCCGGAGACTATCATTCCCCGTCTCCGCCACCACATCCGCCACTCCTGCATATAAATAGTTGGCGCGGACGGCATGCCCCATGGCGACATTCTGGCTCCGGAAAGGCAGCCGGTCCTGGTTATCATCTGTTCCGCTGCCGGCAAAGCCCCGGATATCGATCAGGCTTTTCGCCAGCTGCAAATACGCGGGATTCTTCGTCACCCGGTATATTTCTACCATTCCCATATAGTGCGAAGGACAGATGGCATCCCGCGCCGATTGGGGCGAACTGGTCTTGTAAACAGCCATCAGGTAATCTGCGGCCCGGATCGCTACATCGAGCAGCGTCCTCTTCCCCGTCGCCCGGTAATGCGCACAGGCGGCCGTCATAAGATGCCCGACATTATATTTCTCGAAGTTCAACTGGTCTTCTGCCGAGACGTGTTTGCCGTTACGCTCCTCGATCTGCACTGGTGTATGGATATACCCGTCCGCCCGCTGGCTTTTCGCGATGACCCCGATCGCATAATCCATCAGACTGTCCAGCCGGTGGTCATGGGTGACCGCATACATCGAAGCCATGCCCTCCAATAATTTATAGAAATCCCCATCATGAAAGGGCGGACCCGCATGCGATCCCGTATCCAATCCCGCCGCGATCCGGAAATTCTCGAAGGCATGGCTGATCTTTTTGTCCGTATAGATCCGCCACAGATGCGGAAGCATCGAATCCCGGCACACCGCGAATCGCTCCGCCCAAAAGCCCTTCGTCCATCGAACGTCACTCATCCCGACGCCGGTCATCACCCCATGCGGACTTTGCGCCTGCACGCTCGCACTCACCAACAATAAGAACAGCAATTTCTTCATGGCATCCTATTTATAATATCGGCTCGCCGGCTTTCCGGCTCCACTTTCAGCACCTCCGGCTTCCCGTGCCGCAGTACCGCTTCCACGGCGACATGATCCGGTGTCCACAATTTAAAGTGTACATCCCATTCCCGCGGCCAGGCAGGGAATAAAAAGATCTTTTTTCCATCGGTCTGCAACAACATCTCCTGTAATCCGATCATCCCGCTGCCGCCCCAGTTATGATCCGGCGTCCAGTCATAACCCGGTCCCCAGAATGCGGGGAACCGCTGCGGCCCGTCTTTCAATTTTTTGACCGTCAGCGCCGCCGCCTCTTTCGTCAATCCCAGGCGGGCCGCAAAAATATTGTCCTGCTTCCAGCCCACATAACTCCGGAATTTTATTGCATCCGTATCATACCTATATGTATTGATCGCGGTATCCAATCCTGGCCGGTCGATCCCATAAAGGCCCCATGGAAATACCGGGTACAACTGCGGACATTCTTTGTTACTGATCCGCACCCAGCTCTTCGCCGGCGCAATCGTTACATGCCCGCCAAAAGATCGAAAGGCAATCGGTGGCAATCGCCGCAGCATCGCCTCCCATCTCGCATCCTCGCCACCTTTCATTTCGATCAGTCGCATCAACACCGTTCGCAGCCCGGCGATGGTCGATGACGCATTGTTCGCCATTTTATACGTCTCCGCTCCCGATCCCGGATATAGGATCATATATCCGTCAGCATCTGTCTGCTTGTAATGCTCGTCAAAAAATTGCAAACAACTTTCGATAAACGGGATGCAATCTTTTCGCCCCGTCTCCATCATCATCAGGCAAAACTCGAGCACCGTATCCCATTCGTATTCCAACCATTTATTGTATTCAACCCCTTTGTCATGTTCCGCCGGCATATCCCATCCATACTCGGCATTGTTCGGCAATCCGAAATTCTCCAGCTGCTCGGTAAAACACGCACCCCCATGTCCCCAATAGACCCGGCATCTTAGCCCGGCCGTCCGTAAACTCCGCAAATAAAAATCGAATTGCGGCTTCATCAGCTCGAGGTCTCCGCTCTTCAGCATCGGCCAGTACACCAGCCGCTGATTCTGCGCCGTCATCGTTCCTCCACCCCAGTTGCGAAAGTCCGGCGTGAAATGCATGGAGGAATCCGTCAGCACCGGATCATAGGTAAAAAGGCCGCCGTTGAATTTGGTCGGATATTCACCATAGGCGTTGCACCCCAGCATATAGCGGAAAAGCTGGTAATTTCTTCCTGCCTGCCACTCCGGTGACCGCTCATCCCCGCCGATATAGATAAAACTTCGCCTCCAAAAATCACCCCACCAATCGATCGTCGTTTGGAGCGCAGTTGTTGCATGCATACGTACGTCCGCCACCGCCTTCCTCAGCTCCTTGTCCCATTCCCCACCTTGCTCCGTCTTCAGTACAAGCAGGATCTCCCGTCGCCGCATCGGTCCCCCCACCAACTTCCATCCTTCAAATTCCGTATCCAGGTACTTCCCGTGGACCCTCCCCGCAGGCCTTAACCCCGCCCCCGTCAGCACGCCGCCAAACGTTCGACCCCTCAGCGGATTATTCAACGATCCCTTCACTGAATCCAAACCCTGCTGCCGCACCGTCACATCAAATACCGTCGAATCCCTGTTCCGGTGAAAGAATTCAACCGCATCACCTCGAAACCGAATACTATCCCGGTACGTCACCACATGGCCCCCCGGCGAATGCTTCCAGGCCCACTTATAAGAATTCGCATTATTAGCCTTCCCTTCCATCACCCGATCGGCATGCCTCCAATTCTCATACGTCACAGTCACTCCCAGCGCGCGACTCCCATCCACCTCTACGTGCACTACCGGGCGGAAAACATCCACCCACACCCGCATCATAACCGAAACCCCAGCGATCCGCCCCCTCACTACCACTGACCCATCTCTCAAAACCAATTCCTGCCGCACATCCCCCTCCAACGGATCAGGCGACAACCGCACCCGAACCCGCCCGCCTTTCAAAAGCGCATTGTTCTCGTCAAAGGCCCCGCTTTGCCCAAAATAAAACAGTAAGTCTCCATTTTCCACCCAGACATTTAATCCGATATCGCCGCCGCCACAGGGCATCGACCCCGACGCGTCACGGCTCGGGCCCTTCCAGACAATATTGTCCCGGTCGATAGCCCACCACTCATCGGCGGCGCGCTTACCATCCTGTGCCATCCCGGCTAAAATCCCGCCAAAAAAGGTTAAATTAAAAAAAAGTAGAAGGGTTCTCAATAGTCACTAAATTACAATAATGGAACAGAATAAAGTGGGCTCTCACAAGAATATCTGGCACGGCGTCGGCCGGCAGCGGATAGAGATCCCCAAATCCGTACTAAAAAGCCGCATCGAGAACAATGTTCTCCTGCGGCAAATGTACATCTGCGGCCTCGGCTACTATCCACGGGCGACGGGCCACTACACCTATCGAAAAAAAGGCCTGCCCGAAAACTTTCTCTTTTATTGTGTCGATGGTCACGGCTTCTACAAGATCGGTGACAAAAAATACGAGGTCTCTCCCGGTCAATGTTTTATCCTTCCGCAAAACGTCGAACACGCCTACGGCAGCAGCGAGAATGATCCCTGGACCATCTACTGGTTGCATTTTGGCGGCAACGCCCTGCCCGGTTTCAATGCCCTCCCCGTCATCCAGAAACATTTTAAACCCAGCCCCGTCCGGAGCAGCAACGAAATGATCTCGCTCTTCGGGAAGATCTACAAAACGCTGGAACTGGGTTATAGTATCGACAATCTGCTCTTTGCCAACATGTGCCTTTCGCACTTTATCACGCTGTTCATCTACAACCAAAAACATTTTGTCGCCTCGCCTTCGGAAAAGATCGACTGCATCGACAGCGCCATTCTCTTCATGCAGGAGCATATCAATGAGAATATCTCGCTCAATGAGCTCAGCCATCGATATAACTACAGCCCGTCCCGTTTCTCGAGCCTGTTCAAGCAACGCACCGGCTATGCGCCCATCGACTATTTTATTCAGATGAAAATGCAGAAGGCCAGTCAGCATCTGGGCATTACCGACAAGTCGGTCAAGGACATCGCACTGAGCATGGGATTCGACGACCCCTATTATTTCTCGAAGCGATTCACAAAGGTCATGGGAATGTCGCCGACAAAATACCGCTCCGTCACCCGCGACTGATCAGCGTTCAGGCGGCTGTGGCTGATCTATCGATTCGCCGGCGCCGTTACGATCCCATTGAACGTGATCGCCTGGCGGTTGGTGGGCAGCACCTGCAGCTGGGCATAACCCTCCGAAGAGATAGTGAGGATCATCTGCTGCACTTCACTATTGTCCTTGGGTTTGATCGTTACCGTCCAACCTTGTTTTTTTCCCGGGGTCACGTTGTAATCGAAGCTTTTTGAAGTAAACTCCAGTGCACTCTTGGTGGCGTCCATCGGCGCGGTATATGCCCGGCCAAAATAGGGCAGATAGCTCGCGACCTTTTCCCGGGAGATGCGCAGATCATAGTCGGTGGTAAGATTCCGGGTATTACCGCCAAGCGGGATCGCTGTCTGTGCCTTGAAAACATAGTTTTGCGAATCCACAAGGGCCTTGACGTTCTTCGATTGAGCATGCCCGAAAGCCGCCAGCCCAAGACAAATACCCAGAAATAGAATAAAGCGTTTCATGACCATTTATTTATATAATAAAATTAAATAAAATATCCCCAGGACCGGGTTAACGAAATTGTAAAACGCCCCGTACCTTTAATCTTATATATGGTCAGATACGAGTTTGATGCAGTGGTTCTTGGCGCGGGTCCAAATGGATTGGCGGCTGCCATCACCTTACAGCAAAGAGGCCTGTCCACCCTGCTGATCGAGGGGCGTACAGAGATCGGCGGTGGCCTGCGTTCGACAGCGCTGACCCTGCCGGGTTTCACCCACGACATCTGCTCGACCATCTACCCCCTGGGCATTGGCTCCCCTTTTTTTAAAACCCTGCCGCTCGAAGCCCATGGCCTTGAATGGATCCTGCCGCCTGTGGCCGCGGCCCATCCGCTCGATAACGGGAATACTTCAATCCTGGTTCACTCACCTGAATCCACGGCCCGCTCTCTTGGCGCCGACGGCGCCACTTATCTCTCATTAATCACCCCATTTGTAGAAAATTGGCCGATTCTCGCGCCCGAACTCCTGGCGTCCTTCCACCTCCCGCAACACCCGCTGGAGATGGCCCGCTTTGGCCGCCTTGGAATCCCCAGCGCCGTCCATCTTGCCCGGCGATTTCAAACACAGGAGGGTAGGGCCCTCCTCGCCGGCATGGCGGCCCATGCCATGCAACCCCTCACCAATTGGACGACGGCCGCCGTCACGCTCGTCTTCCTGATGGCGGGTCACGGTGATGGCTGGCCGCTATCAAAGGGGGGAGCGTCAGGACTGGCCCGCGCCCTCGCGGATCATTTTACATCCCTCGGCGGCGCTATCCAAACCAATACCCCGGTGAGGCGGCTCTCCGAGCTGCCCTCCGCCCGGGCCCTGCTCCTCGATCTCACACCGCGGCAGTTGCTGCGGCTCGGTGGCCACAACTGGTCTTCCCTTTATCAGCGGCAGCTGGAAAATTACCGGTATGGGATGGGGGTTTTCAAGATCGATTGGGCGCTGGACGGGCCGATCCCCTGGAAGGACGCCGCCTGCCGCGAAGCGGGAACGGTTCACATCGGCAACACCTTCGAAGAGATCGCTGCATCCGAAGCGCTCACGGCAAAAGGCGGTCATCCCGACCGTCCCTTTGTTTTGCTGACCCAGCCCACGCTCTTCGATCCCTCCCGCGCGCCCCAGGGAAAACATACGGCCTGGGCCTACTGTCATGTTCCGGGTGGTTCACGGCAGGATATGACGGCTGCCATCGAAGCCCAGGTAGAGCGCTTTGCGCCGGGGTTTCGCGAGAGGGTGCTGGCCCGTCATACCATGGATTCAAGGCAGATGGAAGATTACAATCCGAATTATGTTGGGGGAGATATAAACGGTGGGATCATGGATCTCCGGCAGCTCTTCACGCGACCCGCTCTCCGGCGATCGCCCTATCGCACCTCGGAAAAAGGCATCTACATCTGTTCCTCCGCAACACCTCCCGGCGGTGGAGTCCACGGCATGTGCGGCTATCACGCCGCCCGCCGGGCGCTGAAGGATATCTTTGGGATCGACGTGCCGGCCTTCTTCCGGTCGGCCTAGGCCGCCTCCATCTTCCGCTTGCTGCTCCGGTATTTCTCCGCAATGATCTCGCTCATCGGCCGCTGATAGACCTTGCTCTCCACCCAGCTGACCAGATCGAGATAAGCAAAGGCCCTCGCCTCAAACCGGTTCCGCTCGAAATGCTTGATCTTCTCCAGGAATTTCTCGAACTCGGCCCGCAGCCCCGCCCGGGTGGTTTGAAAGGAGGTTCGTAGAAATCGGAACATTTCCTCTTCGACCCGCGTGAGCCGTTCCCGCTTGGCCATGAACCGGTAGACCGATTTGGTCAGCGATTCCATCAGATCGAAATTCTTCAGCTCATAATGTGCCATCAGATGAAGCACCCGCGCGTAACACTGCAGGTCGTTTCGCAGATCATGCTGTTCATTGATGATCCGTTGCAGATAGTCGATACAGGTGCCGTAATCGCCTGCGCCAAAATACATCGAGGCGATCTTATAGTTCAGAACGAGAATGCGGTGTCTGTCGATAAAAAGATCATACTCCGTCAGCTTTTCCTGGATCTCGGGCACCATCCGCAAGCCTTCGGTGAAATTTCCAAGCATAAACACCTGGTTGATCTTCGCCGTGGTGATATAGACAAAAGACTGGATGCGAAAGTTATCGTTCTCCCGCACCCGCTCGCTGTCCGCAAACACCTCGAATTTCCGCAGGATAAGTTCGAACTTCTGATAGTTGCGGAGATCGAAATGCGCGTTCAGCAGATTGTGCAGCGCCTTGATATAGTGTCCTGTCTCTACCCGCACCATCAACGGCTGCTCCTCGAAGAGGTCCAGCCATTTTTGCGAATACCGGTAATACATCAGGAAATCCTGCCGGATGAAGGCATACCAGTTATAGCTTTGATAGAGATAAAGCCGCTCGTAGAAACCCGTCTGTTCCCAGGCATTCGGCGGGAGCTGTTCCTTCAGGTACTGCCGGATCCGTACTTCGTCCTTCTCATTCCGGGCATGTCCGTTCTGGATATACCAGCTATAGACCAGTAATGCCAGGTTGGAAAGCCGCGCCACCATATCGATCCGGTTGATGACGGCCGTGGATTCTGCCGAGAGCTGTTCTGCCCGCATCTGCATGCTATGGGTGATATGCAGGGTCTCGATCCGCTTTTCCAGCGCCAGCACCTGAACGAGGAAATTGTATTTCTGATTCGCCTTGGCCATCTCCTTGGCCCGGTCCAGCAACCGGAGACTCTGCTGGAACAAGCCCTTTTTGTAAAGGATATGCGCATAGTCGAACGTTTCGTTCAACTGCAGGTCGATGCTGTCGGCACTCTTCAGCAACCGGAGACTCGCCAGGAGCTGTTTGTAAAGATGGGTCTTGAGATTCGACAACTGGGGCTTTTCGATGCCAGGCAGCTTCTTCAGCAGGTTCTTTTCGTCGTAATCGGTCAACTTATCGAGCGCATCGAACAACTGGACGATCTTCAGATCCTCCTTGGCCGAGCTTCGTTTGATATAAAGTTTAAAATGCCTTTTTTCTGACTTTTCGAGCGAATGTATAAGTTGGAATAAGGTATCTGAGAAACGGTTGGCCATAATGATGGGATTATCCTAAAACTCAATCCAGTAAAGCGTTTCAGCAAAAAAAGCATCATTTTGACATGATTAACCTCCCTTTAATTTGATTATAGTGGGAGGCCTGCCAGGTGTACCTTTACTGTAGAGAATGAGGCAAAAGCGCCTGCCGGCAAAAGTAAGAAAATGGCAGCAATCGTTAACAGGCATTCGTTAGAGGCTCATTCGAAATAAAGCTGAGTTAATCAGCGCAAAAGATATTATTACCTTTTTTCATATGGCAAGCAATCGTTAGAGGCCGGCTGTTTCTACAGAGGGCCTTTTTTCTTTCCGCAATATAATTAACAATTAACATATTGCGCTTCTTTCTTCTGCTAAAAATCTGCTAAAACCGCCAGCTCCCGGTGGTTAAAAAATCTCCCGCCTTGTAGTCATTACTTGAAAGATTTCGTTTGTTTTTAGTTATATAAAGTGTAGTGTTTTCTCATGTGACCTTTGAGTCCTCCGGGGTTTGTGTCTACAAGGCCCTGCTGTTTTTGACGATAAGGCTGTAAACCTTACTTAGAACTATGTCGCCTGAATATCAGGAATATCACCAACAACTGTTAGCTGCTTTCCAGTCCCATGAAGATACATCCCGTACGGAAATGGAGATGATCGAGGCCTGCTTTAAAGCCAGCCTGGATCATTGGGGTAAGGTGTGTAAATGGGTCAAGGACAACGGGTTCGGCGATGTGTACGATGAGATTCAGTTCTTTAGGGAGATAAAGCCCTCCTTTACCTCTTACATCGAGTATTATACTTTCCGCTACCATGTGCTCCTCTTTGCTCCCATCGGTGACCCGCTCGAATTGAAGCGGTTCTGGCGATGGGAAGAAAGAAAGATGCAACGATTTTTTGAAGACAACGCCGAGTTCTGCCGGTATATGCGGGAAGGGAATACCCAATTCGACCGGCAATACTTCCTTCGCACGACAGATCTCAACGGCAACCTTCGCTCTCCAGACCTTGTACATGACCTCGATCTTGATCTCGTGTCTCCCATGGACCCATTGGTGACCGTCATGAGAGCATACGAGCTGTATGGGCGGTACATTAACGAACAGACCTTTTCCACCCGGCAGACAACCCCGCCGCAATAACCCTTTTTTGTCAGTAAACTTTAGCAAGTGCAAGCATTTTTCTTTATCCGTCATGAAGGGAAATTCATGAAAGTTGACTTCGATCACATCGTCTATGTCGAAGCCCGGAAGAATTACACCCGGCTCGTCCTCGAGGACCGGCCCACCGTCATGGTATTGGTCACGCTCAAGCAATGGGAGAAGCTGTTGCCCCGGGATCGTTTTTGTCGCATCCATCGCGGTTACATCGTGTCGATCGACAAGATCCATTCTTTCGATAACAAACACGTTTATCTGTTGGGCGAGAAGATCACCATTGGCGAGCAGTATCGCAATGCGTTGCCGGATGTGGTCACGATCCTGGCCAACGAACCATCCCGCGACCCGGTACGCGCGGTGACGAAGGAAGTGCTCTCCGAATTCGAGCTCTAGTCCCGGCTGCATACGGAATGCCCGGAAAATTGGTAATTTGCATGATCCAGCGCGGATCATGACAAATACCAACTATACGGAGTTTTGGCTTCGTGGGCCCGTCCCAGGGGTAGCTCCCTTACTCCAGCCCGTTGCCCATGCCCTTTTACAAGCCAATCAGGAGGTCGACCAGCTGATGTCCGTTTTTCCTGATGCTTTGCTATGGGAACGGCCGGCCGGCGTCGCCTCTCCCGGTTTCCATCTCCAGCACCTCGCCGGCGTCCTCGACCGGCTTTTTACCTATGCCCGCGGTCACGCGTTAAGCGATCCCCAGCTGGCTGACCTCGCCAGGGAAGGATCGCCCGTCGAGGGCCAAAGTACCGTGGCGCAACTCTTGAATAGGTTTAACATTCAGATAGACAAATCTTTAGACGATCTTGGCCTGATTCGCGAAGAGACCCTCACCTCTCCACGAAGTGTAGGGCGCGCCAAACTCTCATCCACCGTCGGCGGGCTTCTCTTTCACGCAGCCGAACATACTCAACGACATACGGGGCAATTGTTGGTTACTGCCCGCGTTCTAATCGCCAACGGGCCAGAGGCCCGTTCAAGACATTAAATGGCTGAGTCCCCGAAGGGTAAATTCCCGAAAACCTGAAGGGGAGGAAGCCTTCAAGGCAACCGATCGGAAAAATGAGGCGTTTATTCTGAAATATGCGTCCAACGCATTAGAAGACAGCTACGTAAGTAATCTACATTTGGAAAAACTACTTCATATAATCGCAGGCTGCGCCCAGCAGGACCGGCAATGCCAGAAAATGCTGTACGACCAGTACTACGGCCTGTGTCTCAAAATTGCCTTCCGGTATGTCAATACCTACGAACAGGCAACCGAAGTGACCCATGATGCCTATTTGAAAATGTTCAAGAATTTCAGCCGCTTTGAGGTGCGTGATAAGGAAAAAGTGGAAATGCTGCTCATCGGCTGGATCAGAAGGGTGGTGATCAATGCTGCTATCGACTACATGCGGCGGGAAATGAACAACACCCAAAGCTATCCCATACCTGAACATGTCTGGGAGCACAAGGACGAAGGACAGTCTTCCGACAACTCGATCCTCTATAAGGAGCTGATCGCGCTGGTGAAGGATCTGCCTCCGGCCTATAGGATCGTATTCAACCTGCATGTGATCGAAGGATATTCCCATCCCGAGATCGCCAAAATGCTTGGAATAACAACCGGAACCTCGAAATCTAACTTATCCAAGGCACGTGTGCATTTGCAAAGGGCCTTAACCGCAGAAAACAGTAATAAAATTTTATGTCAAATCTAAAGGACACCGACTTTGATGATCTTTTTCGGCGGGCGTCCGACAAATACCCGCTGAGGACAGACAGTTCCGACTGGGACCGGATGGCCGCTGCCCTTGAAAAAGATCCATCCCCCAACACCCCTGACGACTTCGATCACCAGGACAAACGCCGGAGAAGGCGCTTCATTTTCTGGTGGTTCCTCCTTCTGCCCCTCGCCGGTGTAGGCTACTATGTCGCCCATACCTCCGGCCATAGCTCTGGCTCCGGCCTCACCAATGGCACCGCTAAAAACAACATCACCGTCACCAAACCCACCAGCGAAAAAAACACCAGCACCGATAACAACGGAGGGGACAACACAACTGCCGCCAGGAATAACACCGGCACAGCCAACGCCCCCGCCACCAACACCAGGAACACCTCAGGCGCTACCATCCCCGGCAGCAACGCTGCCGGTAAAACGGGCAACGCCGGCAATTCCACAGGCTCAGCGACCACCGCCCATAATGCCACCTCGCCCAAGGCCCCTGTCAAGCCCCCCACGGAGCCCACAGCCCTCGCTTCCACCACGGGCCAGGCCGGTGGCGGGATGCCCCGTAAGGCGCCTCGAATGGACGTCGCCAGCAAACCCCAAAGCAAAAGCAAGATAATTCGCAGCGCCGGCGGGGACATCCCGTCCCGGCCCCAATCCGACGAGACCACGGGCGCCAACAGCGGTACAACCGCCAGCACCGCCAAAACCTCCGCCGGCCCCCTCAGCCTGCACTACGCCGACATCAATCAACAACGCATCCGCACCGCAGGTACCTTCAATCTAAACGTCGCCGTCACCGCGCCTACCAAATCCGCACCGGCGCCATCCAAAAAAGACTCAACAAAGAAAAAATCCCACACCATTTACGCCGGCCTCATCGCTGCGCCCGACCTCAGCACCGTCAAGCTCCAAAAAGCCACCGGCATCGGCACCACCTTCGGCGCCGTCATCGGCTATACCTTCAACGACCACTGGGCCATCGAAACCGGCGCCTACGTCGACAGAAAGCGCTACTATACCGACGGCGAATACTTCAACACCAAAAATGTCCGCTTTCCGCCCAACTACCAACTGCTCAACGTCGACGGCACCTGCTACATGTGGGAGATCCCACTCAACGTCCGCTATACCTTCAACCCAGCTGCAAAAACCCGCTGGTTCGCGACCGCCGGCCTGTCCACTTACTTGATGAATCGCGAGAACTATACCTATGCGTATAAGTATAACGGCTGGTCGGGAAGCAGCGCCTGGAACCTCAAGAAAAAGTCGCAATATCCATTCTCCGTCGTCGGTATTAGTGCCGGCCTGGAGCAAGCCCTCGGGAAACAGTGGAACCTGCGGATCGAGCCATATGCACGATTACCCCTCGGTGGCATAGGCACCGGGAAACTGCCGATCATGAGCACCGGTATCAATATCGGGATCACAAGGCAGCTTTGGCAAAAAAAATAACTGCAAAAGAACATGCTTAAAAAAAGAACCATTCTTTGGTTAGGGATCCTATTGCTTTTACTTGCCGCAGCCGGCTACGCCTGGCACCTGTATGACAAGCCCCATCGAAGCGCGGCGGGCGAAGATGCCGCGGTCACTATCAGCGCCGATACCCTGTATCATCAGTACCAGGCCGACGAACATAGCGCCGATCAGAAATATATGGGAAAGGTCATATCCGTAACCGGCCGGCTCACCGAGATCCAGCACAGCGGTAACTCCGTCATCTGGATCCTTTCCACCCAGCCCGGCGGCGGCGGCGTCAACTGCCAGCTCTTCGCCGGAACAAAGGTCGATCCCGAACCGAAGACCGGCGACTCCGTCACCGTCAAAGGCCGGTGTACCGGCTTCCTGATGGATGTCAACCTCGCCGATTGCGTACCCGAAAAATAATTGCTCATTACTAATTAGAATAATACATGCAACGAAAATTCCTCCTCGCAGCCTTTCTTGTCAGTGGCATGGTCCTCTACCTCGCTGGCTGTTCCAAGCAAAGCGAAGACAAGCTCACCGCTAACACCACCTGCGACACACTGAACGTAAGCTATTCCCTGCAGATCGTCCCCATCCTGCAAAGCATCTGTTACAACTGTCACGGCGCTAATAATACCTCCGGGAGCGGCGGCATCGACCTGAGCACCTGGCCGCATTTGAAGGTCTACGCCGACAACGGCTATCTGGTAGGTAACGTTTCTCACGCCCCGGGATATAATCCCATGCCGTACAATTTACCCATGCTTCCCAAATGTGAGATCCTGACCATCACCGCCTGGGTGAACCAGGGCGCAAAAAATAATTGATCATTCTAAAATGAATTGAATATGAAGATATTCCCGCTCGCTTTCATCCTGTGTTTGATGCTGACCCGACCATTCTCCGGGTCCGCTCAGACGTATTCCACCCGTACCGGCTTTATCGGCTTTTACTCCAAAACCGCCCTCGAAGACATCAAGGCAGAGAATAACCAGGTATTCGCCATCATCGACCCTGCAAAGAAAAATCTCGCCTTTCAGCTCCTGGTCAAAGGCTTCATCTTCCAGAAAGAGCTCATGCAGGAACATTTCAACGAGAACTACGTCGAAAGCGACAAATATCCGAAGGCCACGTTCAACGGCTCCTACACCGGCGACGTTCCCGTAGGCAAGGACGGAACCTACAAGGTGACGGTGAAAGGTAATCTCAGTCTGCATAACGTTACAAAGACTGTCGAGGTCCCGGCCACGATCGAAGTAAAGAACGGACACCTCATCGGCCTGGCTGATTTCAAACTCAAACCCGAAGACTTTAACATCACCATCCCCTCCCTCGTCCGCGATAAGATCGACAGGGAAATATCGGTTAAGGTAAACATCGACTGCATCGGAAAATAACAAAACTATCTACCATGGCAACAAAAAAACTTCTTCCCCTACTCATATGTATTGCTGTCGCCGGCGGCCTTCACGCCCAGGACAGTACGCTGCTCAATATGCTCAACGACTCCATGTCGGCGCATAAAGGCCGGACCTATGTCACCGGAACCTTCAAAGCCGAGCACATCGTCAATGCCCAGACCGTCGAAGGTCCGGCGAGTGGCAATCTCAATTTCGTGATCCAGCACCGTTTCGGCCAGCTCAACAGCGGGTCTTATAATTTCTTCGGCCTCGATAATGCCACTCTTCGTCTCGGACTCGACTACGGGATCACCGACGACCTGTCCGTAGGCATTGGCCGCAGCAGCTATCTTAAGACTTTTGACGGCTATTTGAAATATAAGCTTCTCAAACAAACCGAAGGCGGCGGGATGCCTTTCACTGTCGACATTTTAGGGACCGTTACCAACTACACACAGGACGATCCCGGCAAGCCGTATCTCAATGCGAAATACCGTACCGCATATTCGGGTGAACTGCTCATCGCCCGTAAGATCACCAGCGCGCTCTCCTTGCAGGTGACGCCCACTTATCTGCATTACAATCTCGTCCCTACCGTCGCCGACAAGAACGATGTCTTTGCCCTTGGTCTCGGCGGGCGGATGAAGATCACCCGGCGGATGAGCATCAACGCGGAATACGACATCGTTCCCAAGAACCAGGTCGTCTCCACTACCGTGCACAACTCTTTCTCTCTTGGTTGGGATATCGAGACCGGCGGTCACGTCTTCCAGCTGGTGTTCAGCAATTCCCAGAGCATGGTGCCCACCCAGTATCTCACCCAGACCACCGGAACATGGGGCAAGGGGGATATTTTCTTTGGATTTAATATCTCTCGGAACTTCAATCTCAAAAAACATAAACATTGAGCATCATCCGGAAAATATACAGTGTGTTGACCGTCGCTGAAAGGCGGCGGCTCAACACACTTATGTTCCTGGATATCCTGACCAGCATCGCCGACATCGCCTTCCTCGCCCTGCTCCTGTTCGTCATCCATCTCTATGCCGATGAGCTCTCCGCGGCAAGATGGAACTTTCTGCCGGCATGGTTTACAGACAGATCCTCTCTTTGGCCGATCGGCGCCTTTTTCGCCATTTTCACGATCAAGAACGCGATCAGCTTTCTTATCTACACCGCCCAGTCTCGTTTCCGCTATGGCGTGGCCTCCCGCATCTCTCATCACAACCTGCTGTTGTATCTCGAGGGCGACTATACGCAGTATGCCCATACCGACTCCGCAAAGCATGTCCTGAAGATAGCCCAGCAGCCCATCGAGTTTTGCCAGTTCGTCCTCGCCGGTTACCAGCAGGGGACGACCGAAGGCACCCTGATCCTGGTGACCATTGTCGCCGTGTTGATCTTCAATGCGAAGCTTTTCCTTCTCCTGCTGCTGCTTCTTCTGCCGCCGATGATCATCACGGCCTGGCTCACAAAGCGTAAGCTTCATGCTGCCCGGACCTTTATGAAATCCAGCCGGGATATCATGTGGCAGCATCTGCAGGAATCCATTGCCAGTTACGTGGAAAGCGGTCTATACGATAAAAAGGAGTTCTTCTCCAGCCGGTATGGCGACGCACAGACCGTTCTCAATCGCCATCTGGCTACCGTGAACTCCATCCAGGGCGCACCTGCCCGTCTCGCCGAGGTCTTCGCCGTATTCGGCCTGCTTGCGCTCATTGCTATCGGTCATTTCTCCGGCAATCCTCATACCGCCGGCTTCGTTACCCTCGGCGCCTTCCTCGCGGCCGCCTACAAGGTCATTCCCGGCGTTGCCCGGCTGCTGAATATTACGGGTCAGATGAAGACCTATGAATTCACCGTCAACGGCCTGCTTGCCGACAAAGACAAGGTCGCCCATCCACCCAAACCCGATCCCGAACCCGTCACATCGGTCGCCTGCCGTCAAATTGACTTTAGTTACGGGTCTCAGCGCATTCTTGACGACATCAACCTCGAGGTCAGACCCGGCGACTTTCTCGGGATCTGCGGCGACTCGGGTCGGGGCAAAACCACCATGCTCAACATCATCCTGGGCTTCATCGGCCAGGAGAAAGGCGAAGTATTCTTCAACGGGAAACCCACCGATCTTCAACAACGTCAGGCCCATTGGGCCCGCATTGCTTACGTCAAGCAGCAGCCCTTTATCCTGCACGATACGATATTGGTGAACATCACCCTCGATGAAAACAGCTATGATGAAGAAAGGCTGCAGGCCGCCATCACGATGACCGGGCTCGACGCGGTGATAGAACGACTGCCGGGTGGTATTCACGCCCGCATTACCGAGAACGGGAAGAATATCTCCGGCGGCCAACGGCAGCGCATCGCTCTGGCCCGGGCCTTGTATAAAGAGGCCGACCTTATTCTGCTGGACGAGCCCTTCAGCGAGTTGGACGAAGCCTCGGAAGAGATCCTGCTCCGTCGTTTTGCCCGGCTCGCCGAAGCGGGCAGGATGATCATCATGATCACCCACAATAAGCAAAGTCTCGCCTGGTGCAACCAGGTTCTTCCCCTCGACGAACAAAACCGGATAACCCAAAAAGAGGATCCATCGTGGAAGTACGCGTCAAACAAAAAGTAGACTACTTCGCAGGTTATGCGCTGATCGGGCTCCTCCTGCCCGTCACGCGGCTATTGGGCATCACTCTGCGACGGGATCACTCCGGCAAGGATGCTCCCCGCCGCATTCTTTTCATAAAGCTGCTCGGCCTGGGAAGCCTCATTGTAGCCTCGGACGCCATCAGGGCCATGAAAGCCAGGTATCCGGCGTCTCGGTTTATCCTGCTCACCGACGCCAACATCGCCGCCGGCATCGCCCCCTTCGAGCTCTTTGATGAGATCCACGTCGTGAATAGCGATAGTCTGGCGTCCACGGCCCGCGACGTCCTGAGATTTCTCGTAAAAAGCTGGCGCTGGCGGAATCTCTGGGTCATCGACCTTGAGGTCTATTCGAAGCTGACCACCGTCTTCGCCCTTATGACCGGGGCCAGGAATCGCTACGGATTTTTCCTGTCCCCTGTTCCCTTCCGGAAATATCTCAATACACACAACATCGTCTTTGACCAGGAGGCCTTTCTCGAAGATAACTACGAACACATGGCCCGTGAGGTGACCGGCGCCAGCCTGCCCGAGCCCGCACCCGCCGACAGACATGGCCATCTCAATAAGACCTATATCATTCTCAACAATACCTGCAGCAGCCTCGCCAACGAACGCAAGCTGCCCGATAAGACCTTCTCCGAGATCTGCAGCTGGATCCTCGATAATACCGCTTATGGTCTCGCCCTGCTCGGAATGGAGGCCGATAAGCCGAAGATCGATAGCCTGATCAGCGATACGCCCCGGCTTAAAGAACAGCAACGGCGGATCGTCAACTATGCCGGCAAAGCCGAAGACTTTCCCGCTTATTATCGCTTCCTCAGCGAACAGGGGGTCTGTCTCGTGACGATCGACAGCGGCCCGCTCCACATCGCGCGTAAGCTGGGTCTGCCCACGGTATCGGTCTGGGGACCTACCGACCCGGAGAACTACCTGAAGATCCCTGTCGCAGAGAAGGACAGGCATCTCTATTTTTACTCGAAGACACCCTGCTCGCCCTGCATTCACCGCTACCACCCGCTTCCCTGCGGCGGCAATAACTTTTGTATGAAGAATATTCCGGCTGAGGTCATCATCGGGAAGATCCGGCAACTCCTGAAGAACCTGGATTGATCTCCCGAAGGGTATAGAATCCTACACCCCGGTTCTGATCCGAAAGATAGACGATCGTCTTCCCATCGAGTAATCTTGGCTTCACCTTCCAGTCGCGGGAGGAAGTAAGAGCAACACCTTTGTAATAGATCTGATTCCCGCGTAATTCGATCCTGTCTTCTGTCAACTGTCCGGCCTGGATGTCTGTGATCTCATCACCTCTTCCCCGGTCATCCTGGAAAAGATACACCAACCGGTTGTCTTTTATCGTATAGTCATAGATATAAAGATGCTTCTCCTGCGAGAGGACATACTGCCCGTCTTCCCGCGTCGAAGTATACCTCCGGATATCCAGGGCAAAGAATACAAGGACCAGTCCCCCGGCAAGCCAGGCATTCCAGCATCGGCCGGCCAGTACCACCACTAAGCCGAAGAACCCCAGCAGCAGGTACAATCTCGGGAATTGCAGCCAGACGGGGTAGTCGCCCCACCGGCTCACCGGGATCGTACACGCCAATCCAAGCAGCAACAAGGCCGCAACTACCTTCATCCGCCCTTCGGGCGCCAGCGCCTACAACGGGATCAGCAGGATCACCAACGAGTAACTGCTGCCGTTAGGCGAGAGAAGGAGGCTCGCCAGCACCCACGATCCGAAGGCAAAGAACTCGTCCCGGCCCCGCACCGTCACCAGGATCACCGGAACCAGCACCAATGTCTTGAAGACAGCCATCACGGCTACAAAAAGCCAGGGACTATAGTACACCGCATGGGGATTCAGAAGACCATCCTGTAAGAACACCCGCTTGAACAGCATGAACGCCGACTGGAAGATATAGGTAAAGCTGTCGTTCAATTCTCCCTTGCCCATCTTCGGAATGATATCGGAAAGATAGAGTCGCCACACATCGATGCCGGTGACCAAAATACTCAACCAAAGCAATACTCCGCACGCTGCCGCCAGCACCGCCGCCTGCCGCCACCTCCTGCGGAGCAACAGGAACAGAAAAAGAAAGGCCGGCGTCAATTTGAATAAAATGGCCACACTCCAGAACAACGCGGCGGGAACCACCCTGTCCTCCCGGTAAGCCAGCCATCCTTCCAACAACAAACTGGTTAGGATCAGATAGGCCTGGCCAAAGGCCAGATTGTTTAAAATGGGGATAAAGAACACCACCGGCGTGACAAAGATCAGCAGGGGCGGAAGGTGGAAAACCTTGCTGCAACGCCAAAGTGTCAGGAAAAAAAAGCCAAACGACACCAGGTTGAACAGCACTTTGGCGACACCCATCGAAAAAAGAAGAAAGGGGGCGAATAGCAACGAAGTCGACGGTGGGAAGGGAGCATACGAAACAAAAACACCGGTATAGCCGTCGGCGCTGATAGCCGCATTCAAAGGCTGCAGGTGATAGGCGTTAGAGGGCCGTCCATGCACGATCTCCCGGCTGCCCGCATAATACGCGGCAAAATCGGAAGCAGGGGCAGATAAGCTTCGCTTTAACCCATAAACAAACAGGAAAAGCAATGGCAGGAAATAGAGGAATCTTATTTTTGCAGGCATCCTTTAAAAGAGAACGGGCGTTTGTTAATAAAGGATGCTTGACGCATCCAGGGAAAACTATTGCACATGTTCACCAAAGGATGCGGAGCATCCTTAATAAAAAACTATTGATGAAACTCGGTCTCGCATTCGGTAAATTGTTGTCCGGCGAATCGGTGATCAGGGATTTCCTGACCGTCGGCGTCGACGACAATGTCCGGGAAAAGGTCTATCTCCGGGCGGATGACAACCTGCTGGACGTCACCCGAAACCAATGGCTGCTCGGACTCGATCCCCGGATCATCGGCATCTGGACCGAACGACCCATTCCGGCCTCCAGCTCCTATACCCTTTATTTTCGGGATACCCCCGCCACATCGCTCGAAGGCGTCGAAGATCGCGCCCTCGGCATCCTGAAAATGGAATATGTCGACAGACTGGTCGAAAACAACGGCAATCTCTTTCTATTCAAGGTCCAGTCCTCGGTCGTTCACCACATCGATAACATCAGGGCCCGCCTGCTCTATCGCAAGTTTTACAAAAAACCCGGTGTCGATTTCGAACGCCTCAAAGCCGTCGCTGCCGCCTACACCTATCCGCGGCGGGTCCGGATCATTTCCTCCCAGCTCGAAGGCAATTATAACTATATTTTCCCGATGGACCTCCTTGCCGATATAAAATCCTCGGGCCGCTATCTCCTCGGAATGCGTCACTCCAATCAGGTCCTCAAAAAGATCATGGATGTCCGCAGGATCGTCGTCGCAGAAGCTCCGGCAAAATACAAACCCGTGATCTATTCCCTGGGTCGCAATCACAGTGCGGCGCCGCCTCCGCTGAACGAACTGCCCTTCGCAACGATCTCCACCAGGGATTTTGGCTTCCATGTCCCCGAATGGATCGAAAGTTATAAAGAGATCACCATCGACAAGACGATCGATCTGGGCAGCCATATGCTCCTTTGTGGTCAGTGGAAGGAAGATGTCCAGCTCAAACCTGCCACCCCCAGGCTGCATCATATCCATTTCCTGCACTTCCTCTATCTGAAACGAACTGGGATCCATTACCCGATCATCAGCTGATCAGCATTTCCGGGAAGGCCGCTGCCGGATAATATCGCCTGATCTCCGCCATCAATCCGGGGACATCGCCAACGACATATTTTTGCCCGCAACGCGTAAAGTCGAAATCGAGATCGCTCATCCCGGCATCCATCAGCATGTCCCGTAAACTGATATCGAAAACCAGGATCCGACCCTCATGCAGAACCAGCAACAGGTCCTCCGGATCGATCCCATAAAACGCATCCATACCGGAAAGTCCCGGCTTTGGTCTCGCGATCACGAGATCAGCTTTTTTACCCGCCGCCAGTTCCCCACGATCGGTGAGTCTCCACACCGACGCCGGCGACGATGTCAGGCTCGCCAGCAGCTCCCGGTCCGTCAATCCCCGTTCCTGCCGCGCCTGCCGTATCTGCCGCCAGCTGTTCCAGTCCGCCGTCAGCGTACTGTCGGTCCCAAAAAGGATCGGTACCCGTTCCTTAAGCCGGCCCACGGGCGCCGTCCGGTCCAGCAAAAAATAATTGGAGGCAGGACACCAGACAAGGGCTCGGAACGAGGCCGCCTGCTCCTCATCCATCGCCACCCCATGAACCCCGACCAATGGCCGGCCGAAAAGATTCCACCGGAGCAACTTGGCGATCTCCCGCCCTGCAAGCGCATCCGTCCCTTCACCCGCATGCAGGACAAACGGATGACGATCGGTCAGCGGTCTGTTCAACTTCCAGCGCCAGTTCCGCTCGAATCCCACGGAATGCAGACAATGGCAGTCCTGGAATACCGTGATCAGTCCCGCGGGTACCGTCAGCCGGTCGCCGTGATTGACGACCGTGGTAAAACCATTGAGCAGATTCTTATACGTCCCCCACAACACCCGGAGATGCTGGGGGATCCGCAGCACGGCATTGATCGCCGGCTTGTTCACCGTATGGATATCCTCGCCCCAGTCGCGATAGTTCGTGTAGATGCGGTTGGCGAGGGCAGGGAAGAGGTTGAAGTCAAGATGATCGTGGGAGTTGATAAGTCCGGGAAAGACAAGCGCCCCTTCGAAGGAAAGCCCCGGCGGGCTCCCCGCGGCCGGAGTGCGCATGTCGACGATGGAGCTCCCTTCGACAAGGATATCCATCGGCCGTTCCTCACCCGGAAGACGCAGATTAGTCAGCCACATTGGACTTTGTTACGTGAATGCCATAGATTATCGGAACACCTTGGAATCGCTGATAGGTTGCCAATGCCTGCTGCTTCTCATAGTAGGGCTTCATGGTCCCGTCGATCCTCTTCTCTATCACGGACACTTCCCGAAGCCCAAGTTTTTCCATGATGCCTCTTATCTTTCTGATCGGATACACATGGTTGCGGATCGCGATGACCTTCGTTCCGTTTCGAAATGTCCGCTGACCGCCCTTTGCCAGCGCCGCCGGGTGATAGTCCGTGATGACCAGTTGCCCGCCGGGCTTCAGCACGCGGCTCCATTCCTTCAACGCGGCGACAATATCCGGGATATGCGCGATCGTAAGCGTGGACACCAGGACATCGACACTGTTGTCCGGTAACTCGGATAAAAGCCCGCCCTGGAGCAGATAGGTTTCGGCTTGCGGGTACTTCTTTTTGAGTATGTCCAGCATGCCGGAGGATACGTCATAACCCACCAATCGGGCGGGCCGCTGATCCAATAATTTCGACCAATGCCGGCCTGTGCCGCAACCGATATCGGCGACCACCCGGCCCTTCATTTCTACCCGGCCGAACAGGTCCGTACAAATTCCCTCATCCAGGGCCAACATAAGATTATCTGGCTGATGGTCATAGCTTAGTGCCCAAATGTCATAGGCTGCGGCCGGTTCGGTTTCCTTCCGGCGTTGGGACAGGAGGGTCTCTTTGATTTTGCGTAGTATAGGCATCCTTTCCTATAAAACGGACGTTTATTCTCGCGGGATGCCTCGAAAGAGACAAAATTGAAGAATGGAAAAAAATATGCGTAAGATACTGTTATTCAATCCAAGAAGTGCTACTTATAAGTTCAGGGTACCAAACTCCATTTTACAGATAGCCGCGTCCGTGGAAGGTAGATACGAATGGGTCGTCGTCGATGGGAACAGAGAGCGCGACCCCTGGACGAAAATAGCATCTTACCTTGCTTCCGGCGAATTTAAATATGTGGGCTTTACCGTAATGCCCGGACCCCAACTGAAAGAGGCCATCCCCTTTACCCTCCGTATTCGCAAACAATTTCCCGGGATCGTCATGATCTGGGGCGGCTACTTCGCCTCCAATCAACAAAAGGTCGTCCTCAACAGCGGCGCCGTCGACTTCGTCATCAATGGTCCCGGCGACCATGCCTTCCCTTCCCTTATCGAAGCGCTGGAAAAGGATCAACCTTACGAGCTCATAAAAAATCTCATCTACAGGAACGCCGAAGGCAAGATCATCAAGACCCCAAAAGAAGACCTGGTCGATCAGGCTACGCTGCCCCGCCTTCCTTATGACAAATTGGACAAATTTTATTCTCTCGAAAAATACCTTGGCAAAACCTATCTCGGCAATCGCACCCTGGCTTATCACTCCAGCATGGGCTGCCCCTTCACTTGTAGCTTCTGCGCCGTCGTCCCCATCTTTGAGGCCCGCTGGAAGGCCAAGCCCGCCGACCAGGTCTATACCGATGTCAGTTATATAAGAGATAAATGGGGCGCCGACTCCATCGAATTCCACGACAACAATTTCTTCGTCTCCGAAAAAAGGACCGTGGAGTTTTCCCGCCTGATCAGGAACGACAACATGATCTGGTGGGGTGAAGGCCGTATCGATACCATCGATAAATACAAGGACGAAACCCTCGCGCTCATGCGCGAATCGGGCTGTAAGATGATCTTCTTCGGCGCCGAGACCGGAAATGACGAGATTTTGAAGAAGATGGATAAAGGCGGTACCCAGTCGGGAGCGCAGATCAGGGCCTTCGCCGCGCGAATGAAGAAGTTCGACATCATCCCGGAGTATTCCTTCGTGCTCGGAACCCCTGCCGAGACGCCGGAGAAAGTCATGCAATATATCGATCAGGATATCGCCTTCATCAAAGAGATAAAATCCATCAATCCCGACACCGAGATCGTGATCTATACTTACAGCCCCGTCCCAACAGAGGGGTCCGAACTATTCAAAAAAAGCCAGGAATCCGGCTTCCGCTTCCCGGAGGCGCTTGAAGATTGGATCAGCCCCCAGTGGGAGAATTTCGATCTGCGAAAGAACCCCCTCACGCCCTGGCTCACACCGGAAATGATCGACAAGATCCGCAACTTCGAAACAGTACTGAACGGCTACTATCCCACGGTTTCGGACATCCGGCTCAGCACGCTGAAGAGAAAGCTGATTCATACGGTCTCGGCCCTACGATATAAAACAAGCTTATATAAATACCCCTATGAAATAAAACTCCTGCATAAGATCTGGCGCTACCGGCAGCCGGAGATCCAGGGATTTTAGAAAACCAAAACCTCTTATTATGTACCTCCCCGACTCCTCCATACTGACCAATATCCAGGTTCAGGGCCACACCCGACTCAGAGAGATCCTTTTCGAAAAAAAATACATCCAGGTGCGGGCACTGGAAAGCCGCTTGTACACCGATGAAGAATTGGTCCGGCTGCCCGAGATCGCCCCCGCTCATCCCCGGGCAAAAGAATGGCAGCTCAGAAAGCAGTCCGCCCGCCGGATCGTGCGCCATTTTTCCCGCCGGAAAACAGATCTCGACATCCTGGAGATCGGCTGCGGCAACGGCTGGCTGACACACCAGCTGGCCGAGATCCCAGGCTCAACCGTACTCGGGGTCGACATCAATTTTACCGAACTTCAACAGGCCGCACGCGTTTTCAGCAACGACCCCAACCTCCGGTTCATCCACGGCGACCCCCGTAGCGGCCTCCTCGAAGAGCGGAGCTTCGACTTTATTGTCGTTGCCGCCACCCTCGAACACTTCCCTTCGGCAAAAAAGATCCTTCACCTCTGCCTGTCTCATCTGAAGCGCGGCGGAGAGATCCATATCGTCGACACCCCCTTCTGCAAACCCGAAGAAGTAAAGATGGAAGAAAGACGTACCCTGGCTTACTATACTTCCTTTGGTTATCCCGAAATGGCGGAGTATTACTTTCATCATACCTTTGATGACCTTCGGTCCTTCCGTTATACCGTCCTGTACAACCCAAAGGATTTTCGCCATCGGTTCCTGAAGAACCGAAGTCAGCACCCCTGGATCCGTATCACGAATAATTAGATCCAAATTATGAGCGTTCCACCGCTGCTACATACCCTTCGGCGTTATCGAACCTTGCAGACCGGGAAAATTTCCGCACTGCCGATCGTTATCCTCATGCCCCATAGCGCCTGCAACTGCAAATGCGTGATGTGCGACATCTGGAAGGGAAATCACAACCTGAAGCAACTCACGGAAAAAGATGTGGAAGGACTCGTCGAAAGCCTGCGCCGCTATGGGACCCGGCAGGTGCTTATGTCCGGCGGGGAAGCCCTCCTCAATCCCAATTTCTTCCGTCTTTGTGCCATCCTCAAAAAGGAGGAGATCCGGATCACGCTGCTCTCCACCGGCCTCGCGATCGGCCGGCATATCGATAACATCCTCGAGTACATCCATGACATCATCGTTTCCCTTGACGGCGACGAAGAAATGCACGATATGATTCGCAATATTCCCGGCGCCTTTCGGAAGATGAAGCAGGGCATCCTCCTGCTCCATTCCCGCCGCCCGGATTTTCGCGTCACCTGCCGCACGGTCATCCATCGCCTCAACTTCCGGCGCTGGCCCCTGATCATCGAGGCCGCAAAGGAATTGGGCGTTCACCAGATCAGCTTCCTGCCCGCCGACGTTACCAGCGAAGCCTTCAACCGGACCAATCCCTGGGACGAACCACGGCAACACGAGATCCTCCCCACCGAAGAGGAACTCGCCGAATTCCTCGCGGTGCAGGAATCCGTCATCGGGCAGTATGCTCCGCTTTTCGCCAACGGGTTCATCGCCGAGTCCCCCGCGAAACTGCGCAAGATAGGCGGATATTACACCGCCTCTTATGGGCAGAATCCTTTCCCGTTCAAACGCTGCAATGCCCCCTGGGTCTCCACCGTGATCGAAGCGGATGGCACCGTGCGGCCCTGCTTCTTCCTCCCCCCGATGGGGAATATTCACGATCACTCCCTCCCCGAGATCCTGAACAGTCCGGAGGCAATTGCCTTCAGAAGATCACTCGATATGGAAAAGAATGACACCTGTCTGCGATGTGTCTGCTACCTTAACCTTCCACCCCGCGCAAGGCTATGACCCCTACGCTCGGTCTTTCTCGTACAGTAGCGATCGTCGCTGTCTATGCGCTTCTCACGATCATCGGCCTCCACGCCCATGAACTATTCCTCGATGAAGCCCATCACTTTCTCATCGGCCGCGACAGCACGTCATTGACCGATCTGTTTAACAATGCCCGTTATGATGGTCATCCCCGTCTCTGGCATACGTTGATCTTCTTGATCACCCATACGCTTACGACAAGCCCTATCGCCCTCCAGGTCCTGCAAGGTCTCATCTCCATAAGTGTGGCCTTCGTCTTTCTGCGCTACGCCCCGTTCTCCCTTCCTGTCAAGGTCGGCGTTCTTTTCGGCTACTATCTTCTTTTTGAATACAACATCCTCAGCCGTAACTATGCCCTCGGACTTCTCTTTCTCTTCATCGCCTGCAGCCTTATCAACAGCCCCCGCCGCCCGCTGATCTTCCTCGGCATCCTTATCCTGCTGATGTGCAACACCCATCTTTTCTTCACCTTCGCCTCCATCGGCCTATATGGCTATCTCTTTTGGGAATATGCAGCAAACAAAAAACTCCTGACCCGCCCCTTTGTCATTTTCACAATCCTCTTTCTCCTCGGCCTGACGGCTGCCCTCATCCAGGCCCGCGTCCCCCGGGTGGATAATGTAAATCTCACTCCGGTTCACCCCGACAAATTCCTTTCGGGTGGCAATATCCTCTTCGCGGTCTTCGGCCTCGTCAGAGGCTGGCTCCCGATCCCCCTTATCAATGGCGGCCGCTTCTGGAATCATTACTGGTTGGGTCCGGAGAAGATCGGCCCGCCCTTTGGCATCCTCCTCTTTATCTTCCTCGTGATCTTTCCCGCCCCTTTCTTGCGGCAACACAAAAGAGCCCTCCTCTTCTATTATACCACCGTCGTTCTGCTCCTGGTGTTCTTCGACTTCACTCAAATGACGGCCGCGCGTTATTTCGGCATGGTCTTCATCTTCTTCCTTGTCGCCGCCTGGCTCTCTGCCCAGGGCGCACCCGACGCATTGGCCGGCGCGCCGCGACTCCTCCGGCTCGCCCTGTATGCCATTCTCACCCTCCAATTGGCCACCGGTATCTACGCCTTCGAACAGGACCTGACCCGACCCTTCTCGCAGTCCCGGAACACGGTGAGCTACCTCAGGACGCTCCCCCCGGATGAAAAGATCGTCGTCGACGGGTATAACTCCGGCCCCATGCTCTGCGCCTATCTGCGATCAAAGGTCTTTTACCTTACCACCGGCGCCGAAGGCAGCTTCTGCGTCTGGAAGGCGTCCTATTTCCCATCCCCCCGTCCTTCCATCGGCCAGGAACTTGCCCAATGGCCCGTCCTCCGGCAGCAAGCCCATTTTATTCTCGTCGCCAACCGGCCGTTGCCGGATTCTGAAGATGCTCATTTTCAGCTGGTTCCGTTGCGTTCCTTCGAAAACAGCATCCAGGGCGAGAACTATTACGTCTACCAGGTAAATACCCGCTGACCACCCGGATTTCAGGCATCCCCTGCCGGAATTCCTGCGTTTATTTCAACATGGATAAGCTTCTCTTCTCCCATAGCTATTTCATGCGTTTTGATCCGAAACAATGGGCAACCGGCCAGCCTTATCCCCCCCTTGCAACCATCGGCGCCGCCGCTTTGATGCGTGAACACGGTTTCCAGGCGGCCCTCTTCGACACCATGTTCGAAGAAACTCCCGAAACCCTGCTTCCCCTGTTACAGACCCACAGACCCGACTTCTTCATCGTCTATGACGACGGCTTCAACTATCTCACCAAGATGTGCCTTACCAACATGCGCGATGCTGCCTTTCGCATGATCCAGCTGGCGCATCAAAATGGATGCGTCGTCATCGTCAGCAGCTCGGACTCTACCGATCACTACCAGTCCTATCTCGATAAAGGCGCCGACTTCGTCCTGCTCGGCGAAGGCGAAGAGACCCTCCTCGAACTGGTGACCGCCATCCGAAACGGCAGCGACAACTTCGCACAGATCAACGGTCTCGCCTATAAACACCATGGCCTGCCTGTGCAGACAGCCGCCAGGAAAGTGATGAAAGACCTCGACCGGCTTCCCCTTCCCGCCTGGGACCTCGTAGACATCGAAAAGTATCGCCGCATCTGGCTTGACCACAATGGCTATTTCTCGCTCAACATCAGCACCACCCGCGGCTGTCCATTCAAATGCAACTGGTGCGCGAAACCAATTTATGGGAATCGCTACAATGCCCGATCGCCCCAACATGTGGTCAGCGAGATTAAAATGCTGAAAGAAAGATATCACTTCGATCATATCTGGATGTGTGACGACATCTTCGGCCTGAAGCCCGGCTGGGTCAGCGAATTTGCCGATCTCATAGAGAAGGAGAACCTGCATTTCAAATTCAAGATCCAGTCCCGCGCCGACCTGCTGCTGCAGGAGAATTATGTCAGGGCCCTGGCCCGCGCCGGCTGCGAGAACAGCTGGATGGGCGCGGAGAGCGGTTCTCAAAAAATCCTCGACGCCATGGACAAAGGGACCACCGTCGGGCAGATCGCCGAGGCCACCCACCTCCTTCGCCAACACGGTATCCGCCCCTCCTTCTTTATTCAATTCGGCTATCCCGGCGAAACAAAGGAAGATATCGAGAAGACGATAAAGATGATCAACCATTTGCTTCCCGACAGCCTCGGCATCTCGGTCTCTTATCCTTTGCCCGGCACCGTTTTTTACTCTCGGGTCAAGGCGCAGCTCAATGAGAAGACCAATTGGACAGACTCCGACGAATTGAAGCTCATGTTCCGGAACACATACCCGCCCGCTTTCTATAAACAACTGCATCGCTATGTACATCGCAGCTATGGCTGGCACCTCGCCCTTCGCCAGATCGGCCGCCTGATCCTCAAACCCGCCCGGCTTACAAAACAGAATTTCCGGCAGGCCGCCTCGATCCTCTACCAATTGCCCGCGGCGATCATCGCCCGGCAGAAACTCAAACGACTGGAACATGCCAACTAGCGATATAATCAACGAAAAAGATGCGGCAGCGGCCTTCAGCAAACAGGCCCGGGTATTCGACGAGCACGACGCCGGAAATACGATCATCTACTATAAACGGCAGCGCGTTCGAACCCACGTCCTCGGCTTCCTGAAACCCGGTAGCTCCATCCTCGAACTCAACGCCGGCACCGGCACGGACGCTATCTTCTTTGCCGGGCAGGGGCACCATGTACATGCCACTGACATAGCCGGGGGCATGCAGGCCCGGCTAAGGGAGAAGGTCGCGGCACAAGGGCTCCAGGGCCAGGTGACAACCGAGCTTTGCTCTTTCAACGATCTGGACCGTCTCCGCCAGCGAGGTCCTTACGACTGCATCTTCTCCAACTTTGCGGGTCTCAACTGCACCCGCGAGCTGGACAAGGTGCTTCGTTCATTTGCCCCATTGGTAAAACCCGGCGGCTTCGTCACGCTCGTCATTTTGCCGCCCTTTAGCCTTTGGGAGACCGCCATGTTGTTCCGCGGGAAGTTCAAGACGGCCTTTCGTCGCCTGCTCAGCGGCCGTAAAGGTGCCCCCGCTCACGTGGAAGGCGTTCACTTTCGATGCTGGTATTATTCCCCATCCTTTGTCAGACGGGCGCTGAAAGATTCTTTTCAACAGATAAAACTGGAAGGACTCTGTACGATCGTGCCGCCGTCTTATATCGAACATTTTCCGGAGAAACATCCCGTCGCCTGGAACTTCCTCCGGGCCCGGGAGAACAAATGGCGGGCGGCGTGGCCCTGGCGGAGTATCGGCGATTACTATATTATTTCTTTAAAGAAGAAATGAACGGATAGGCTTTTTCCATCACCTCCTTAACCCGGCGGTGATATTTGCCAAGGATCTTTTGCTGGAAGATCTCGGGATTGGGCCGGCTGTAATGTGCATCGCATTGCAGCGTCATCGTCTCACCCTTCATGTTGACATCGCCCCGCTCGGTCTTCTTTTTCCAGCGCCGGTCCGTGACCCCGCGAAAATAATTTTCCATCCGGTCGCCGAGCCGGTGATCCAGCAGTCGCTCGAGCGTTCGCTTCAACCAGGAAGCCCGATGTTCGTTGACCGCCTCCGTGGGCCGGTCGTTGTAATGCGGAAGGTATTGATTCGTCCAGCTGTTGGCCTGGAAGAAATGCGTCAGTCCGCCGTTGCCACAGACGGGCATCAGCGTGATCAGCTCGACGGCCGTGAAGATATTTTTCTCTTTTATCTCGAGGGCCTCCTCGTCGATAAAGTAGTTCATGCAATATCGGTGCTGACGGCCGCGCAGATAGGTCAGCTTCTTGAAAAGATGCAGCAGGGTCCGCGCGATCCATAGCCTGTTGCCCTTGGTGATGATAAAATAGTCGATATCGGCTTTCTCGTCGGCGCAACGCTTCGACAACGAGCCGGAGATACAAACGCCGCGCACAAAAGGGAATTGGTACAGCAGCCTGGCGCCCCTGTTGGCGAGGATCAGCAGCTCGTCGGCATGCGCCTCCCCCCGCAGCCGCCTGGCGGCGAGGGCAGCATCGTTTTGCAACGAATAGAACGGACCTACCCGGAACAATCGTTCCTCACGAACAAGCTCCTCCAACTCCCGTTTCACATCCTCCTGCGTCGCGTTTCTGTCTAAAAACCAGCAAACATCTTCGGTGGCCAGGGGATAATTGAAGAGATCAAAGTAAGCCATGACCTTTAATATGCTCGGTCGTAATGCCATATGAGTACGAACGCGGCCCCAAAGCCATCGGTTGCCCGTCTGTTGCATTCCCACGGAACCCGCCCGGCAGGCAACCTTCCCCGGCCGCCACCCGTTCTCATTTACAATGGTATTCTTGAAACGTGCATTCGACCTCCTGGTCTCCACCCTGGTGATCCTGGGTATTCTCAGCTGGCTGCTGCCGGTGTTGGCCTGGATGATAAAACGGGATTCCGAAGGCCCCGTTTTCTTCGTGCAGAAAAGGGTAGGAAAGGGGGGGAAACTATTTAGCTGTTTTAAGTTGCGGAGCATGGTTGTTAATCCACATGCCGACCAGCACCCGGTGGCAGGAGACGATGGCCGCATCACTCCACTGGGTAGCTGGCTCCGGCTATCCCATCTCGACGAACTCCCGCAATTTTTCAACGTATTCCTGGGCTCGATGAGTCTCGTGGGGCCCAGGCCCTATATGCCTTCCGACGTCCTGCGCTTCGCGACGATCATCTCAGACCCCTTCTTCCGCGAGAAGGTCAAACCCGGCATAACCGGAATGGCCCAGTCCATGGGCCTGCATGGCATGGTCTGCGATCGCAACACCCTGCTCAAGCGCTATCATTGGGATGACTACTATGTGCGCAACACGGGCTTCCTTCTCGACATGCAGATCCTCTGGAACACCTTCCTCAATCTTCTTCCCCGCCGGCGCCCCGACGCGGCTCCCGGATCGGCTATGCGTATTCCCTCTTTATTATTGCATTTGCAAACCTCTCCATCTCCTCCAACTGCGGACTACACTGCAACAAAAAGAAATCCACCCCCTCCCGCTCAAACTCGCCGATCCGATCCTCCACCCGAGCAGGCGTCCCTACAAGACCCGAACGAAGCCCTCGGTTAGATACGGAATACTCCTCCAGCGAAACCTTCTGCTCCAACTGCGTACCCGCCAGCCACTGCTGATAATTATGATAACCCGCACTGCCCGGTTGCACATTCGTGATGCGTTCCAACTCCTTCTTCACCTCTGCATCACTATTCCGGATAATGCTGTAAGCGGCCACTCCATATTGCATCGGCGGCAGCCCTTTCTTTTCTCTTCTCTCCTTCATATCCCTGATCCGCTTGCCAATGGTCGCCGGCTCGTCGCCATGCATCACATACCCATCACAGGTGCTCGAGATCAGATCCTTTGCCGCTTCCGATTCCCCGCCGGCATAAAGCGCCGGCCTCGGCCGGGTGGCGCTGGTCAGGGGCTTTGGCTGCAAAGTGTTGTTGTCTACGCGATAGAACTTTCCATTATAGCTGAACCCGTCCCGCTCCCAAACCCCGTTGAGCACGGTCAGCCACTCGGCGGTCCGGGCATAACGGTCATCGTGCTGCTCGAATCCGACCCCGTATTTCGTGGCCTCGTCCCGCCACCACGACGACACGACATTCAGCGAAAGCCGCCCCCCGCTGATATGATCGATATTGGCTGCCTGCTTAGCCAGCAACGCGGGATTATGGAACGTCGGCCGCACCGCTACCATCAGCTCCTGCTTTTTCGTCACCGCAGCAAGCGCCGCGGTAGTAGACCAGGCATCCAGCGACGGCGCATGCTCCCCTTTGATATCATTCAGATTCAGTTCGGCGATCAGCGCGAGATCGAACCCGATCTCCTCACTGCGTATCGCCAGCTTCCTGACATATTCCCAGGTCGGCTGCATATTCTCGTCTTCTACATTCCGCAGCCAGCCGCCAAAAACGGGCATCCAGTATCCGTATCTCATGCAAAAGCAGTTTTTGAGGCCTGTACGGAATGGATGCCGGCCCTCGTTTCCAGATAATCCACCAGCCGCTGATGCGGATTGAAACCGATCACATTCACCGCATCGGCGACAAAGTTCGACAACGCATTCACATCATAATACAACAACTCCCCGTCACGGTCGTCGACGATATATTCAATTCCCCCAACATCGATCCCCGACTGCTGAACGATCGTTTCCACCGCCTTGATAACTGCCGGCGGCGGAGTATACCCTTCGACCTTCAGCCCGTTCTTCGGCGCATCCAGTGCACAGGCATTCCGAACCAGCTCGACTCCCGTATTCGTCTGACAGATATCCGCCGGACAAAGATTGAAGGTCTCACCGGTGATATATACCTTGATAGCGTAGAGAAATTTCCCGCCCAGCGTCTCCACCCGCGTGATATACCCACCACGCGCAGGGATGAACTCCTGTAACAACGCCGTATGATCGACGCCAAAGTCCATAGTTCCGTCTTCCGCCGCGACCCGCAGATCCTCCAGCGTCGAATATTTCGTGATCCCCGCACCGCTGCCGCCGATATTGGCTTTGACCACGACGGGAAAACGAAGCCCTTCCGCCGCTGCGACCAGCTGCGAAGGATGGTTGACCACGCGCGCCTTCGGATACTTGATCCCCAGCGACTGCATCAACTCGAGTTGCAACGCCTTCGAAGTTTCATTGACAAAAGCTTTGTACCCATTGACGGTGGGCACACCTAAGTATTCGAGGTGCCGAAGATAATTTAGTGTATAAAACATGCCCTGGATCCCGTCCCGCAGATATGCGGAAGGACTCATGCGATTGAAGAAAAGCGAGAAGTCGGGCCTCGGCGCCTCGATGGCGAATTGATGCGCTGCCGGATTCAGCCGGATAAACGGGATCCCCCTGTTGTTCAACTCCTCGAAAAGAGGCTTGAACCAGTCGGGATGTTCATGATAAATAGCAATGGGTGACATAGGACAAATATAACCCAAAAACGAGCCCCCGGCCCCGCTAATTTAATTCTTAGGCCCCCGCCGCCAAAATCATTTTCATCCTTTACCTTCGAACCATGCAAAGACTGCTCGCCCTCGTATTTTTTGTAATACTTGCCTTTTCGACCCGCGCGCAGGAGACGCCGTATGGCTCCTGCCCCAATTGCTGGAATCCCGACTCCCTCGGCAATCATCGCGCAGTCGTCCGCTTCGACGGTCCGGGCTCCATCGGGCGTGTCTATGTCTCATGGCGACTGCCATTTACCGATCCCCTTGACCACCGCATCATCGTGCAGGATGCAGCAACAAACGCGCGTGTCAAGTCCTTCACGGGTCTCCTTAACCGCGAACGGGGCGAGATCTATTTTGAAGCAACCTCTGGTAAAGGCCTTTATTACATTTATTACCTCCCTTACAAGAATGAAGGCCGCAGCAACTATCCCAAAGGCGCCTATCAGAAGCCGGATACCGTCACCTTTCCCGTCCACGGTTCACTAAAACTCAACTGCACCGTCACGGCATTCCAATCCATCGACTCTTTCAACACCTTCTACCCGATGGAAGTCATCGCCACAAGCAAAGAAACAGCCGCCCTGAAAGCCAAGAACCCTGGCGCCGCCTTCCTCCTCTTCCCCGAAGACCGCGAGCATGCGATCCGCATGCAAAATGATCTTCCCCTTCGCTGGATAAAGAAAGGACCCGCAAACATCATAAACATTACGGCCGCCAGAGGCGAATACCAGGCCTTCCAGATCGGCCTCTACGCTCTCCGCCAACTGGAAAATATCCAACTCGGCTTCAAGACCCCATTCAATACCACCTGCATCAACACCGCCGGGGTCACTTATGATGGCCACCCCTTCACAAAACAACTCGATGCACGAAAAGACCATATTCAACCCCTCTGGTGCGGCATCGACATCCCCGGAAACGCGACCCCCGGCACTTACACCGGCTCCATCACCGTCAGCGCAAAGGGCGAAAATCCTAAATCCATCCAACTTCATTTAGTCATCACGAATAACAAGGCTGTCGACGACCCGGCCAAAATGACCCGCCTCAAATGGCTCAACTCCGCCCTTGCCCAGGAGAACACCGTCATCGCCCCTTATACCCCGCTCACCATCCGGGGGGACACGCTCATCAGCCTCCTCGGCCGCAGCATCAGACTCAGCAAACAAGGCTTTCCCGAACAGATCCAGACCTTCTTTACCCCCGAGATGACCGGTCTCTCCTCCACACCCAACAACCTCCTCGCCGAGAATATCCACTTCCATTTTGCAAAACAATCCGACGGCAAGGACATTAAACTCAAACCACAAGGCATCCGCTTCACGGAAAAAAGTCCGGGGACCATACAATGGCAGGCTAAAACTACAGCCGATGAACTCGAAATGGACGTCAGCGCCAAACTCGAATTCGACGGCTTCCTGGCCTACACCGTAAAGGTCATCGCCCTGCAGGATCTCGCCCTCAAGGACATCAACATGCACATCCCGTTCGAAAAGGAAATGGCGAAGTATATGATGGGCCTGGGTCAGAAAGGCGGTTATCGCCCCGACAGTATGTATCATTGGAAATGGGACGTCGCCCACAAGAACCAGGACGGCGCCTGGATCGGAACGGTTAACGGTGGACTCCAATACTCGCTGAGGGACGAACACTATGTCCGGCCGCTCAACACCAACTTCTACCTTCAAAAACCGCTCCTCGCTCCCGTCTCCTGGGCCAATGGCGATAAAGGCGGCATCGACATCGGCATCAAGGGGAAATCGATGCTCGCCCACAACTACAGCGGCGCCCGCCAGCTAAAAAAAGGGGATACACTCTACTACAACTTCAACCTCCTCATAACTCCCTTTCATACCCTCAACCCCGATTTTCAGTGGGCAACCCGCTTTTATCATAAATACGACAATCTCGATACGATAAAGGCCACCGGCGCCACCGTGGTCAATATCCACCATGCCACACCCATCAATCCCTGGATCAACTATCCTTTCATCGAAGCAAAAAAACTAAAGGCCTATATCGACTCCGCACACGAACGCGGCCTTAAAGTAAAGATTTATAACACCATCCGCGAACTCTCCGATCATGCATACGAAACGTTTGCGCTCCGCAGCCTCGGTCACGAGATCTACTCGCCCGGCCCCGGCAAAGGCTTCTCCTGGCTGCAGGAACACCTTCGCGAAGACTATATCCCGGCCTGGTTCGTCCCTGAGATAAAAGACGCTGCTATTATCAACAGCGGCATGAACCGCTGGCACAACTATTACGTCGAAGGCATGAACTGGCTCGTACAAAACGTCGGCATCGACGGCATCTATCTCGACGACGTGGCCTTCGATCGGGTTACCATGAAGCGGATCAAGCGTGTCCTCACCCAGGACAACCACCCCGGCATCATCGACCTCCACTCCGCCAATCAGTACAACCCCCGCGATGGATTTAACAACAGCGCCAACCTGTATATGGAACATTTCCCTTACCTTAATCGCCTCTGGTTTGGGGAATATTTCGACTACGAGAAGAACCCGCCCGATTTCTTTCTCGTCGAAGTGAGCGGCATCCCCTTCGGCCTGATGGGGGAGATGCTCGAACATGGCGGCAATCCCTGGCGTGGCATGGTCTATGGAATGACCAACCGCATGCCCTGGAGTGATAACGCCGATCCCCGTCCCCTCTGGAAGGCCTGGGACGACTTTGGCATGAAAGGAACACAGATGGTCGGCTATTGGAGTCCAAACTGCCCGGTTGCTACAGGAAACCCCAACGTCCCTGCCACCGTTTACCGGAAGCCGGGCGCCGTGATGATCTCCCTCGCATCCTGGGCGCAACAGGATACCACCGTCACCCTGAACATCGACTGGCAGAAGCTGGGCATCGACAAAGAACACGCGACGATCGAGGCGCCGGAGATCGCCAACTTCCAGCCAAACACAAAATTCTCCCCCGGGACCCCCATTCCGGTACAAAAAGGGAAAGGCTGGATCCTCATTATTAAATGATTCTCAATAAACGGCTTATATGAAATTATACAGAACCCGCAAGGGCAACATCCTCGAGTCGAACAACAATTTCTATCGCCTCGCTCAATCCTGGGACGAATTGATCAATCGCGAGCATCTTCACGAGTATCTGCAGACACAACACCGCCATGCGGAAATGCTCTCGCCTGTGGAGGCCGACGCCCTCCTCAACAGCCAGCTGATGGCCCCCATCGGCGCCCAGGAGGTCTGGGCCGCCGGCGTCACCTGGCTCCGCAGCCGCGATGCCCGTATGGAGGAGTCGAAGGAATCCGGCGGCGCTACCTTCTATGACAAGGTCTACGACGCTGAACGGCCGGAACTCTTTTTCAAAGCCCAACCTCATCGGGTAGCCGCCCAGGACGAAGAAGTCTATATTCGCCATGACTCAACCTGGGACGTCCCCGAACCGGAGCTTACGCTCTTTATCAATACGAAGGGACAGATCCAGGGGTATACCATCGGCAACGACATGAGCTCCCGGAGCATCGAAGGCGAGAACCCGCTCTATCTGCCCCAGGCCAAGGTTTACGAACGCAGCGCCGCCCTCGGTCCCTGCCTCTATATTCCTGCTGCACCCATTCCGACGACCACGAAGATCAGCATGGTCATCCGGCGTAACGGCAAAGCGGTCTATTCCGGCGAGGTCGCCATCAGCCAGATAAAAAGAAAGCTTCCCGATCTCGCCTCCTGGCTCTATCGTGATATGGACTTTCCGGATGGCTGCTTCCTGATGACGGGTACCTGTCTCGTGCCGGATAACGACTTCACCCTCGCCAAGGGCGATAAGGTTGAGATCACCATCGATCATATCGGCACCCTCAACAACACAGTCGGCTACAAGCCATAAAGCCCGCCGACTTCATCTATATCCGGTTCTGGGGAATCCTTATCTTGCGCATGCAAAAGATGAATTGGCAACAACTATATAGCCCGCTCCGTACCGGCTCTTCCGGCCGGTCCTCCTCCGATTGGTCATCCCCCGGCGAAGCTCGCCCGGTCGACGCACAACTTCGTACCTCTTTCCTCCGGGACTACGATCGCATCATCTTCTCCTCCGCCTTCCGCCGCCTGCAAAACAAGACCCAGGTATTTCCGCTGCCCGGCCCCGTGTTTGTGCACAATCGGCTTACGCATAGCCTCGAAGTGGCTTCCGTCGGCCGTTCCCTCGGCAAGGCAGTCGGTGACTCTCTCGCCGACAAACACCCTGCCAACGGCGAACAGTTCCGGGAATTCTACAAATACGAGCTGCCTTCCGTCATCGCCGCCGCTTGCCTGGCGCACGACATCGGTAACCCCCCTTTCGGTCACTCGGGTGAGGATGCCATCCGTAATTTCTTCCGCGGACTCGAAGGGGCCGCAAAAGATGGTTTCGAGACCCTGACCCAGAATCAGCAACGCGATTTCCTCTATTTCGAAGGCAATGCCAACGCCTTCCGCACGCTCACTCACAATTTTAACGAACCCTCGTCGGGTGGCTTCCGCCTTACCTACGCGACCCTGGCGTCCATCGTCAAATATCCCTCCGACTCCCTCAACGGCTTCGACAAGCGACAGCTGGCCACTAAGAAATCCGGCTTCTTCGACTCCGAGATCGACACCTGGCGCTCCATCGCCACGGCCCTCGGCATCCCGCAGCCCGACCCGGCACGAAACGTCTTTGCCCGGCATCCCTTTGTTTATCTCGTCGAAGCGGCCGACGACATCTGCTACCGGATCGTCGATTTCGAGGACGCCCACCGGCTAAATATCATTTCCATCGATACCATTGCCCGTCTCTTCCTGTCCTTCTTCGACGAAGAAGAAGGCTACGACGCCCGTGAAAGGGTAGAAAAGATCTTCAATGAGATAAATGACGACAACCAAAAGGTGCAATTCCTTCGGGCGAAGCTGATCAACCTGCTCATCTTCCGCGTTCGGGACATCTTTATGGAAAAGGAGTCCGAACTCCTGGCCGGCAACCTGGCCAAGTCCCTCATCGACTATCTACCGCCCCGGGAACTGGCCCTCATAAAAGAGATCGACGCGTTCTCCATCCAGCATATCTACAACCACCGCTCCGTGGTAGAAATTGAAATAGCCGGGTACAATGTCATCGGCGGCATGCTCAAAGAATTCTTCGGCGCCATCCTCGATCCCCGCAACGTCAAGTCTGAGAAGCTGCTCCAACTCATCTCCAAACAATTCGTCATTGCGCGCACGCCCGACCGGCTTTACAACGACATCCAGTCCGTTGTCGATTTCATCTCCGGCATGACCGATCTCTTTGCCGTCGACCTTTATCGCAAGATCACCGGAATGACCTTCCCCCAAATTCGCTGACGCAATCTCCTCAGCCCGCCCGCATGATCCATGAACATTGGCACGATTTATTCGTTACAATAAGTAGAAAAAACTTATTTTATGTTCAATAAATTCCCTATCCAGTTCAACTACGACGGCAAACACTATAGCGGCTCGATCCAACCTCTCCAAACCGGTCTCCAACACCGCATTCCTACCTCTTTCCAGGTATTCCTCAACAATGTCTACTACGGACTTGTCCGCAGAAGAGGGACGGACTGGGAAACGGATTCCCCAAAATGCGCGATCATGGTGGAGATCATTGGCAACCACATTTACGACCGGTATGAATAGCCAAGGCAGGACGGGAAGGAGTTGCTATCTTAGCAACAAATGACAAAAATTCTTCTTGCCTTCCTCTTCGCTGGCGCGCCGGCGGCCGTGCCAAAGGAGCCCTCCTGGGCCCTCCTCCCTTTCACAAAGGCAGATAAGGTAAATCCTGTTCTCACCCCCGGCAAGGGAGTCTTCACCGATCCCATCTGGCGCAAGACCGTCGCCGACGGCTTTCACTTTACCCGGCTGGCGGCCCCCGATCTCTACCACTGGACAAAACATGGACCCGCCTTCGCAAAAGCACAGCAGGGAAAATACCTCGATAAATGGTCCAAGTCCGGTTCCATCGTATCCCGCTATGTGAACGGCAGGATCATCGCCACCCGAATTCAGGTGAAATTCTGGATGTACTGGGGCGATCAATTCATCTGGGCGGCGACCAGCGACCCCCATCTGGCCGAAGGAACCTATACCGCCGCACAGGTACTCCTCGATAGCAAAGACCCTACGCATATTCTCCACCGGATGGACCAGTATTTCATGCGACCGGACAAACCCTATGAATTGACCGGCCAGGTCAACGAAGTATGCTTCATCGAGGGCCTCGCACTCTTTCAGCACAAATGGTTCCTGTATTACGGTACCGCTGATTCGAAGATCGCTGTCACGACTCGTCCGGCGGAATAATCATTCAGTGCTTATCGGGAGTTCTTGCATGAACGAATTATTAAATCGGTTTTGTGCGGCCTATTTCGACCACAAACATCTTGAAAAAACTTTCCACCTTACGGGCATATAAGGAACAATAATGATTACTCCTGCCGACAAGAAGGTATTAAAAAGCTTTGGTGACCACCTTAGGAAGCTCCGCAAAGAAAAAGGACTTAGCCTCCGCGAGATGTCGTACGCTTGCAGCATCGACAACAGTAAGATCGCGAAGATCGAGAAAGGCATGATCAACATCACGTTCACAACCCTCCTGCAACTTGCCGTTGCGCTGGAAGCCCAGCCGGCCGTTCTGTTGGAATATGAGCCGGAAGTTACAGCCTGATTCTTCCTTTCCCGTTGGTTATCATTGAGCTGAGCCCGTAATAGGGTGGGACCCCCGCCGGGACCCTCCTTAGTCTGTCTTGCTGTTCCACCACGCTCACCCATTACAACCTACGGTATGGACCATCAGCAAGACGCCCTGCGCAGGCTCGGCCAACGCCTGACCGAACTTCGCCAACAAAAAAAACTCACCGCGGAACAGCTATCCGCGGCCACCGGACTCAACGTTCAGGAAATCACCGCCATCGAGTCCGGGGAGCTCGATCCCCCCATTACTTTTATCATCACCCTCTGCCACGCACTCGGGGTTTTACCCTCGGAGCTCCTGCGATCGCCGTAACCTTCCGCCGCAAATCCACTATTGCAGGGTGGGCGGGTGGGGCTTATCTTACATTACTTAAATCCACATCCTATGACAACACTCGTGGGCATCTTCTTTTCCCTCATCTCCCTACTCGGGCTTTTCAAAGGCAAATCCAAAAGTCAGATGCGTAAACTCGTTCTCTTCGGCTGTTCCGCATTCCTCATCGTCGGCCAGATCCTGTTCATGTACAGCTACCTGAACATCGACCCCCAGCAATTTATCGGTCTTTCGGGCCTTATCAGCGGAATAATCCTGATCCTGGCCTATCAAAAGAACGCTGCGTGGTAATGCCGTACTTCAAAACCGCGCAATTTTTAGCTGATACGCCGTCCCAGCATTAAATTCGCGGATGCGCACCATCATCTTATCGGCCCTTTGCTGCCTGACTATTCTTGCCAACGCCCAATATCGATCCATCTATCATGATGGTTGGATCGATTTCAACAAGAACGGCATAAAAGACATCTTCGAAGACCCCTCCCAACCAGTCGAGCATCGCATCGCCGACCTCCTGAGCCAGATGACACTGGAAGAAAAGACCTGTCAGACGGCTACCCTCTATGGCTACGGCCGCGTATTGAAAGATTCCCTGCCCACCCCTGAATGGAAGACTGAGATCTGGAAGGACGGCATCGCCAACATCGATGAAGACCTCAATTCGCTCGTGGGTAACCCAAAGGCGCAAACGACCCTTTCCTATCCTTTCTCCCGCCATGCCGAAGCCATCAACACAGTCCAACGCTGGTTCGTCGAACAGACCCGTCTCGGCATCCCCGTCGATTTCACGAATGAAGGCATCCATGGCCTCAACCATGACCGCGCCACCTCCCTGCCTGCGCCCATCGCCATCGGCTCCACCTGGGATACAAATCTCGTACATGAGGCTGGGGTTATCGTCGGCCGCGAAGCAAAAGCCCTCGGCTATACCAACGTCTATGCCCCCATCCTCGATCTGGCCCGCGACCCGCGCTGGGGCCGGACCCTCGAATGCTACGGCGAAGACCCCTTCCTCGTGGCGGAACTGGGTAAGCAAATGACCCTGGGCATCCAGGATCAGGGTGTTGCCTCTACCCTGAAACATTTTGCCGTCTATAGCGTCCCCAAGGGCGGTCGCGACGGGAGTGTCCGTACCGACCCGCACGTCGCCCCCCGCGAGCTCTACCAGCTCTATCTCTATGCCTTTCGGCGCGTCATCCAGGAAGCTCACCCCATGGGCGTAATGAGCAGCTATAATGACTGGGACGGAGTACCCATCACCGGTAGCTATTACTTTCTCACCCAACTCCTGCGCGAGAAATTCGGCTTTGACGGATACGTCGTTTCCGACAGCGACGCCGTTGAATACCTCTTTACAAAACATCATGTGGCGGTCACTTATAAAGATGCCGTTCGCCAGGTCATGGAAGCCGGTCTGAACGTCCGCACCAACTTCACCCCGCCGGGGACATTTATCGACCCACTGCGGGAACTCGTCCGTGACGGCGACCTGTCGATCCATACGCTCGACAAACGCGTGGCCGACGTCCTCCGCGTAAAATTCCGCCTCGGCCTCTTTGATCAACCCTATGTAAAAGATCCTAAAAAGGCCGACGAGGTCCTGGCCCCCGGCCGCACAAAAGACTTTATGTTGAAGATGGCCCGGGAATCCCTGGTCCTCCTCAAGAACGACAGCAATCTCCTGCCTCTCGACAAACAAAAGATCCACCACATCCTCGTCACCGGCCCCCTGGCAAAAGAAACCTCTTATGCCATCAGCCGCTATGGTCCCTCCCATCTGTCGCCCATCTCCGTCGAAGCTGGATTACGGAATTATCTCGGTAGCGCGGCCACCATCGACTATGCCAAAGGTTGCGAGATCGTCGACAGCGCCTGGCCGGAAAGCGAGATCATCCCCACCCCGATGAATGCCGCCGAGCAGGCCGGGATCGAAGAAGCCGTATCCAAAGCCCGCAATGCCGATGTGATCGTCGCGGTCCTCGGCGAGGACGAGAAAAGAGTAGGAGAGGGCATGTCCCGCACCGGTCTCGAGCTCCCCGGCCGCCAGGAACAATTGCTGCAGGCCCTGCAGGCTACCGGCAAGCCCGTGGTCCTCGTACTCATCAACGGTCAGCCGCTAACGATCAACTGGGCCAACCGTTTTATCCCATCGATCCTGGAAGCCTGGTTCCCCAATTGCTTCGGCGGTCAGGCCATCGCGGAAACCCTCTTCGGCGACAACAATCCCGGCGGGAGGCTGACCATCACCTTCCCAAAAACCACCGGCGAGATCGAATGGAACTTTCCCTATAAACCCGGTTCCCAACCCGGCGACGCTCTAGCCCAGCCACAGGCTGGGCCGGCCGAAGGCCAATCGTTAGCCGTTGGGGCGACCGGGGCTTCTTTGCGCCGGAGCCCACGGGAGCCCCAACACCGCACCAGCGTCTTCGGACCCCTCTATCCTTTCGGCCACGGCCTCAGCTACACCAACTACACATACAGCAATCTCACGATCACGCCGTTGGTCCAACGTCCCCAGGGCGACATCACGGTTGCCGTGGATGTAACGAATACGGGCAACCGAACAGGCGACGAGGTTACACAACTCTACGTCAACGACGAGGTCAGCAGCGTAACCGTATACGAACAACAGCTCCGGGGCTTCCAGCGCATTACCCTCAAACCCGGTGAGAAACGAACCCTCCGGTTCACGCTTCGCCCCGACGACCTTTCGCTCATCGACAAAGACAACGTCTGGCGCGTCGAGCCCGGCAAATTCCAGATCCTTATCGGCAGCAGTTCTGCAGACATCCGCCTCAAACAGGAATTCGAGATCAGATAATTTCCGTACATAAAAGATCAAAAATGAAGAAGCGCCGCGAAACGGCGCTTCTTACATTTGGTTACACTCCATATTAGAAGCAAAAACCAAAACAACTGTCATCATGAGAAAACTGCTGACCGGAGCGTTATGTCTTCTCATAGCGTCACTGCTATGTATTAACGCTCACGCACAAAAACGAGTCATCACCGGCAAGATCATTGACTCTGCCGGATCGCCGGTTCCCAATGTCTCCGTTCGTATTCGATCCGCCCGCGGCGGCGTCACTACCGGCGAAGACGGAACCTTTCGCATCTCCGCTGCACCCAACGACGACCTGCTTATTTCCAACATCGGCTTCCAGTCACAGGAGGTCAAGGTGGGCAACCGCGACAATCTTACCATTACCCTCAGTCGGTTCACAGCCACACTCGACGTGGTCACCGCCCTCGGCATCCGCCGCTCCCATAACTCTCTGCCATACTCTACACAACAGCTGGCCGGCAGCGAGATAACCAAAACACCAACCTCCAACTTCGTGGACAACCTGTCCGGTAAAGTAGCCGGCCTCCAGATCACGACCAGCAATACCATGGGCGGCTCCAACAACGTCATCCTCCGCGGCGTCAAATCCCTGACACAAAGCAATCAGGCGCTCTTTGTCGTGGATGGCGTTCCCTATGATAATACCAACCAGGCCCGTAACAGCTACGACCTCGGTAATTCTGTCGCCGATATCAACCCGGAAGACATCGAATCGATGAGCGTGTTGAAAGGCGCCGCCGCATCGGCTTTGTACGGTTCACGCGGCAGCAACGGAGTCGTCCTCATCACAACCAAGAAGGGCTCTAAGCGAAAAGGCATCGGAGTTTCCGTCAACACAGGCATCACCGCCGGAACCCCCGACAATAGCACATTGCCTGTCTATCAGGAACAATATGGCCAGGGCCTGGGAAGTCAGGGCTCCGCCGATGCGGGCAATCCCAACCCTTACTTCTATTATCAAAAGACGGCCTTCAGCCCCACCCAGCCGGTGCTAATCGCTCAGACGGACGCCGACCAGGCGACCGGTCCCGCCTATGATAAGAATCTCATGGTATACAATTGGGACGCGTTCTCACCGGGCAATCCCAACTACGGGAAAGCAACCCCCTGGATGCCCGCCGCGAACCACAAACCCACCGACTACTTCGTAACCCCCATTACCAATGTCATCAGCGTCTCGGCCGACGGCGGCGACGACAAAGCTACCTTCAGGGTCGGCTACACCCGCACCAATGACAAAGGATTTATACCCAATAGCAACAACCGTAAAACCCTGCTCACGCTCTCGGCAACTTACAACCTCAACGAGAAATTGACCGTCGGCGGCCAGATCAATTACTCCGACGATGCTGCCATCGGCCGTTACGGCTACGGCTATGGCGGTGGTAACGGCACACAGATAAACCCGATGACCGATTTCCGCCAGTGGTGGCAGACAAACGCCGACCTCCATGCGCTGAAGTCGGATTTCTTTCGCACCCTCACAAATGTCACCTGGAACTGGCAGACGACCAGCTACCTCCAGAATGGCCCGGGTAGTATAATAAAACCGGCGTTCCACGACAGCCCCTACTGGGTTCGCTATAAGAACTTCGAATCCGACGGCCGCAGCCGTTACACAGGCAATGTCTTCGCCAACTATAAAGCCACATCTTATCTCAATATTTTGGGCCGCGTGTCGATGGACAGCTGGAACCAACTGCAGGAATACCGCTATGACGTCGGCAGCTATGGCACACCCAGCTATGGCCGGTACAACGGCAGCTTCACCGAGACCAACTATGACCTGCTCATCAACTTCAACAAAGACCTTAACGAGAACTTTAATCTCAAGGCGCTGCTCGGGGGGAATATCCGGCAGGATGTAAACCAGAGCATCTCAGCTTCGACGAATGGCGGCCTCGTAGTGCCCGGCTTCTTCGCCCTGGCCAATTCGGTCAATACCCCGAATGCCCCCGCGGAATCCTATTCGGTCAAGGAAGTGGACGGCATCTTTGCCGGCGCAACCCTCTCCTATAAGGATATGATCACGCTCGACGGTACCATTCGCCGGGATAAATCCTCTACCTTACCGAACAAGAACAGCTCTTTCTATTACCCCTCGGTATCCGCCAACTGGGTCTTCTCGAAATTGATGGCGGATAAACCCTGGCTCCCTTACGGCAAACTGTGGGTCAACTACGCTGCCGTCGGCGGTGATGCCCCGGTATTCTATACAAAGAATACTTATACGGCGGGAACCCCGTTCAACGGTCAGACGATCTTCTCCACTCCGTCAGCCAACTTTAACCCTACACTCGGACCGGAGCAAAACCATACTTACGAGATCGGTACGGAATTGTCCTTTCTGCATAACCGGCTCGGCCTGACATTTGCCTATTACAACTCCCGCCAAAGCAACGAGATCCTGCCGATCACCGTCTCCAGCAGCAGCGGTTACTCCACGTTCTATGTCAATGGAGGCACCGTCCAGAACATCGGCCAGGAAATAAGTCTGAATATCGTTCCGGTCAAGACCCGGTCATTCACATGGAATATGACCATCAACTGGTCGCACAATAAGAACAAGGCGATCTCTCTCTATGCAGATCAGCCCTCCTATGTTATCGCCGGTCTCCAGAATAGTGTCCAGATAGTGGCCGAGCCTCACAAATCGGTGGGCATCATCCGCGGCACGGATTATCAATATCTCAACGGTCAGCGGCTCATCGACGCCAATGGCTATCCCGTAAAGGCGACGAATAAGCTCTCCGACATCGGCAATACCAACCCCGATTGGCTCGGCGGGATCAACAATACCCTTATCTACAAGAACTTTACGCTCAGCTTCCTCGTCGATGCCCGTCAGGGTGGTCAGCTCTATTCCCTCGACCTCGATTATGGCGCTTCGGCCGGTCTTACGCCGCATACCGCAGGCTATAACTCGAACCATGCGGGCGTTCGCGCCCCGCTTACGCAAGGCGGCGGCTATCTGTTCACCGGCGTAACGGCCGATGGCAAACCCAACACAAAAATGGTGGACGCCTCCGATTTTAACGCCGGAAAGTTCCCCTTCAGCTCCATCTTCAGCGAGGCCGCCAGGACCTATGTCTATGACGCCAGCTATATCAAGCTTCGCGAAGTCGCGATCACCTATGCAATCCCTGCAAAGCTCATCGCAAAAATGGGCGCGGTAAAAGGCATGGATCTCTCCCTTACCGGCAGGAACCTATGGATCATCCACAAGAACCTCCCTTATTCCGATCCGGAACAAGGCATCGCCACCGGCGGCAGCGCGGGCCAGAATGCCTCGCAGGGCTTTCAATCCGGTGCGTATCCCATCTTCCGCACTTTCGGCGCAAACCTTCGCGTAAGATTCTAAGAAATCAGTAAAACGAAAAAAATGAAAAAACTACTCATACTCACTTTACCGGTCCTCCTGGGTCTTACGGCCTGCAAAAAGGATCTCAGCGTATACAATACCAACGGCAAGGCCGCTTCCACCGTTCCGGCAAGCAGCCTCTTCCTGGCAGGAGAGAAGAATCTCTCCGATTATTACGAACAACCTTCCGGCTCCTTCAATGTCTTCCGGCAATTCGCGCAAAGCTGGACGGGGTCGACCTATACCACGGAAGCCCGCTATGTCCTGTCCGCTTATAATTCCCCCAACAACTGGTGGGCTCAGCTCTACACCAGCGTTCTAGCCAATCTGACGAATGCAAAGACGCTGTTTCCCGCCACCGTCTCCGATCCTGCCATCCTCCGCAACGACCTCATCGTGACCGATATCCTTCAGGTGTACGCCTATAATTTGCTGGTGTCCACCTATGGGAACATCCCCTATACCAAAGCGGAGAACCGGACTGTTCCATTCCCCGCGTATGATGATGCGAAGACCGTCTACATGGACCTGTTGTCCCGCCTCGATAGCTGTATCGCCGGCATCAATACCGGCGTCGGCGCCATGGGCTCTTCCGATCAGGTCTATAAAGGCAATACCACGGCATGGAAAAAATTTGCAGCCACGCTCAAATTGAAGATGGCAATGACCCTGGCGGATATAGATCCGTCGACGGCTTCCAAAAAGGTACAGGAGGCGGTATCCTCGGGCGTCTTCGCCTCCAACTCCGATAATGCCCGCTTCGTATATCAAACCAGCCCTACCGGGAACACGAATCCCGTCTGGCAGGCGGTCATCAACAGCGGACGGCATGATTTCGTACCCGCCAACCTGCTTCTCAACACGCTTCAGGGCTGGAATGACCCCCGCCTTCCGCTCTATTTCACAAAAGCCCCGGACAGTACTTATAAAGGTGGCGTTCCCGGCGGCGGTAACTCTTCAGGAAGCCTCTCCACGTTCTCTGCACAATGGACCGCGACGACCTGGCCCACAGATCTGCTGGACTATGCAGAGACCGAATTCCTGCTGGCCGAAGCAACGGAAAGAGGATTCATCACCGGTACGACCGCCGCACAATACTATAACAACGGCGTCACTGCTTCGATCCAATACTGGGGCGGCACGACAACACAAGCCCAGACCTACCTCGCCCAGCCAACTGTGGCCTACGCCACCGCGGCCGGTGACTACAAACAGAAGATTGCCTGGCAGCAATGGATCGCCATGGCTGATCGCGGCTGGGACGCATGGACCCTTATTCGTCGTCTGAAACAACCCAATATCGATGCCATCAGCGCGCCGGTCGGCGCCGTGTCCAGTCTGCCGCTGCGCTTCTATTATCCGACCACCGAACAGTCGGCCAATCCCACCAACTGGGCCGCGGCTGTAAAAGCAATGAGCGGAGGCACATCTGATGATGTCAACACGAAATTATTCTGGATGCCCTAAATTTATGTCATGATCATACGTCCCTTCCTCTTCTGCTGCTTGCTTGCACCCCTCCTCGGAGCGGCCCAGCCCAAACAAAAAGTACTTACCCACGCCGATACCCTCCGCGGTTCAGATGGGCCCGAACGCTCCTGGTGGGATATCCAGCGCTACGATATCACCATCAAACCCGACTATACTACCAAATCGACCGTCGGCAGCGATCTTATCACCTACAAGGTAGTCGACAGCAACCAACCAGCCATGCAGATCGACCTGATGGACCCCCTCCACATAGACAGCGTCATCTCCAACGGAAAACAAACCCTCTCATTTACAAAGGACGGCAACGCCTGGCATATCCAAACTCCGAAACAAGCCATGGGCTCCACCAACACCGTCAAGGTCTGCTTCTCCGGTATCCCCGTCGAAGCAAAAAGACCACCGTGGAATGGCGGTTGGACCTGGACAAAGGATTCGCTCGGCCGGCCATGGATGACAGTCACCTGTCAGGGACTCGGTGCCTCCGTCTGGTATCCCTGCAAGGATTACCAGGGAGACGAACCCGACAAAGGAGGCTCGATGACCATGATCGTCCCCGACAGCCTCGTCGGCGTCTCAAACGGCCGCCTGCAATTTAAAAAGAGCAACGGGGATGGGACAACCACATATAAATGGGCGGTCGTCAATCCCATCAGCAATTATTGTCTGATCCCTTATATCGGCAAGTATGTCACCTTTCACGAAGACTTCCAGGGGGAGAAAGGCCATCTCGATCTCGACTATTGGGTGATGGACTACAACCTGCCCCGCGCAAAGGATTATATGCCCACCCAGGTGCATAACATGCTGCACGCCTTCGAACACTGGATGGGACCCTATCCCTTCTACGAGGATAGCTACAAGCTCGTCGATGTCGAACACACCGGCATGGAACACCAAAGTGCGGTCGCTTATGGCAACCACTACGCTTTCGGCTATCGCGGCCGGGGACCGAACTACGGCCAGCGCTACGATTTCATCATCGTTCATGAAAGCGGTCACGAATGGTTTGGCAACAACCTGACGACGAAAGACCTCGCCGATATGTGGGTGCACGAAGGCTTCACCAACTATAGCGAGACCCTTTTCGCCGATTATATGTGGGGGGCCGCGGCCGGTAACGAATACAACGTCGCCACCCGCAACGGGATCCGCAACGACCGACCCATCATCCCGCGTTACGGCGTCAACGAACAGGGGAGCGGCGACATGTATCCCAAGGGCGGGAACATGCTGCAGGCCATCCGTCACAGCATCGACAACGACGAGCAATGGCGCCAGATCCTCCGTGGTCTGCAAAAGACGTTCTATCATCAGACCGTCACCTCGGCCCAGGTGGAACACTATGTCTCCGAACACGGCGGCTTCGATTTCTCGAAGGTCTTCGATCAATACCTACGCACCACGCAAATTCCTGAACTGGACTTCTACTTCAGTGAGGGCCACAAAAAAGTATTCTACCGCTATTCCAACTGCGTCACGGGATTCAACTTACCCCTTGTACTCCAAAGCGGCCAGATCCGCGTCCGCATTCTTCCAACCCAGGAATGGAAAAGTACTGACCTCAAGGCTGACGAAGCCAGGCTCTTCACAGAAGATGAAATTAAAAAAATGTACTACATTGGCGTCAAACTAACTACAACATGATCACACGCGCCCTTTCCATATTCATCCTTGCTTGTTTGTTAACCAACGCCCTCACCGCCCAACGTGGCGGTGGCGGCATTAAATGGGGTAAGGACGGGAGATCTTATTACGCTTTGGAAACAAACGACCTCGTCAGGTACGATCTACCCGGCTTCCAGCGCACCGTCGTCGTCGAAGCCAAAGACCTACCCCAACGCGTCCAGAGCTTTTCTTTCTCAGACGACGAGAAAAAGCTCCTCCTTTTCAACAACACGAAAAAAGTGTGGCGGCTCAACACCCGCGGCGACTACTGGGTGCTGGACCTCGCGACGCATAACAAGAAACAACTCGGCGCGGGCCGCCACGCCTCCTCCCTCATGTTCGCCAAGATCTCCCCCGACGGAACAAAAGCTGCCTATACCAGCGAACATAACGTCTATGTCGAAGACCTCACCACCGGAACCATCACCCCGCTCACGACCGATGGGAACTTCCGGCTCATCAACGGTACCTTCGACTGGGCCTACGAAGAAGAGTTCAGCTGCCGCGACGGCTTCCGCTGGAGCCCCGACAGCAAAAGCATCGCCTACTGGCAGCTCGACGCCACAAAGGTGAAGAACTTTCTGATGATCAATAACACCGACTCGCTCTATCCCTTCACCGTTCCCGTGGAATATCCCGTGGCCGGCGAGGACCCTTCCCCATGCAGGGTAGGGGTAGTCGACATTGCCACCGGAAAGACCACCTGGATGACGCCGCCCGGAGATATCCAACAGCATTATATCCCCCGCATGGAATGGGCGGATAATAGCACCGAGATCGTCCTCGAACAGCTCAACCGCAAGCAGAACGATGCAAAGGTTTTCCTCTGCAACGCATCCACCGGCGCCGCCACGCAGATCTATGAAGAAACGGACAGCGCCTGGATCGACGTAAAACACCGCTACAGCGATGACCCCACCGGCTGGGAATGGATGAACGGCGGCAAGGAGTTCCTCTGGGTCTCCGAAAAGGACGGCTGGCGCCACCTCTTCCGCCTCAGCCGCGACGGGAAAAAGGAAACCTTGCTGACCAAAGGCAATTACGATCTCATCAGTCTCAAAGCCATCGATGAAAAAGGCGGCTATGCTTATTTTATGGCCTCTCCCGAGAATGCTACCCAGCAATACCTCTATCGTGTCCGTCTTGACGGAAAAGGCGCTCTGGAACCCGTATCCCCCGCGACACAAAAAGGTACCCACAATTACACTATCTCACCAAAAGCTCTTTTTGCTACCCACAACTTCTCCAACCATCTCTATGAATCCGTATCCGAATGGGTAAGCCTCCCCAAACACACGACCATCAAAACGAACGACCAGCCCAACCGCCGCGGTGGGAATGATCGGCCACAATACCCGGTGCAGCTATTCCAGCTGACAACAACTGACGGCGTCACGATGGACGGCTGGATGATCCTGCCAAAGGACTTTGACAGCACGAAGAAGTATCCTGTCGTCTTCAACGTCTATACCGAGCCCGCTTCCACAACGGTGAGAGACGTGTCGGGTTCGGCCGGCACCCGGCTCTATGCCGGCGACATCGCCGCCGATGGCTATATCCAGATGAGCCTGGATGGCCGTGGCACACCCGCACCCAAGGGGCGCTACTGGCGCAAATGCATCTATCGGAAGATCGGGGACATCAATATCCACGACCAGGCGATGGCCGTCAAAAAGATCATTCAATGGCCCTTCGTGGACTCCAGCCGCATCGCCGTCTGGGGCTGGAGCGGCGGCGGCTCCGCAACGCTCAACCTCATGTTCCAGTATCCCGATCTCTATAAAACAGGGATCTCGATCGCCCCCGTAGCCGACGAATTACTCTACGATAATATTTATCAGGAACGCTATATGGGGCTTCCACAGGAGAACCGGGATGATTTCGTAAAGAACTCTCCCCTTTACTTCGCGAAGAACCTGCGCGGGAACCTGCTCATCGTCCACGGCACCGGCGATGACAACGTACACTACAAGGGAACAGAGGAGCTGATTAACGAGCTGGTAAAATACGATCGCAGATTCCAGGTCATGGTCTATCCCAACCGGACACATGCGATCAACGAAGGCGAAGGAACATCCCTGCACCTGTCTCATTTATTCACCGACTACCTCCGGACACATTGCCCCGGCGGCGGCCGTTAAACTATTGTTATTCCGCTACAGCCACAGATTTGAAATAGCTATCTACGTACTCACTCGGGGATTTATGAGTCACACTCTTGAACACCCTGTTGAAATTCGTAATACTGTTGAATCCGCAATTATACGCCACAGTCGCGATCGAATCATAATTGCCGTCGGTCAGCTTCTTACATGCCTCATTGATCCGCACCTCATTGAGGAACGAAACGAACGTATGCAGCGTATGCTTCTTGAAATACCGGCAAAAAGCCTGCGGCGTCATATGCGCCTGCTTGGCCACATCCTCGAGCGTGATCGGCTTATCGTACATCTGCATGATATAGTTGTAGATCGCCCCGATCCGGATCCCCTCATGCTCGCTGTAGGCCCCCGGTTGCGAACAGGAAGAAAGCGGCTCCAGCTCCGGGAAAGAACTCAACTGCTTCAGCAACTCGATAAAATGGATCAGCTGGTCGACACCCGTACTGTTCTGGATCTGCAGCATCTTCTTTTGCACCTCCATGCCATGCGTCGGAGGGACCTTGAATCCCGTCTGACGGTTCGCCAGAAAAGCCTTCAGGTTCTTGATCTCCGGAAGCTCGAAGAAGCTATCCAGCTGCCCCTTGACATTAAAGAAAATATTGAGGGTATGAACTTTCTTCCTGCTCGATGGAACAAAATAGGAAGGATCGCTCTTGAAAACATGCGGCAGGTTCACCCCAAGCCAATAGATATCCCCCGGCCGGAAAGTATACATATTGTTCTCTGCGACAAGGGTACCCTCTCCCTGCTGGATCCAGGTGAGTTGGATCTCCTGGTGACGGTGCAGGTGCGGGTAAAAGTGCGGTAGCTCATCCTTTTGTACGATGACCGTCTTGTCATGGGGTACAGGGATGGTGAATTGCAGTACTTTCATCGCGTGGTGGTTTTGGTGAACCTAATTTACAACCATTTGCAAATATTATCAATAAACGGGTAAAATCAGCTAACACATGGTTAAAATATGAGTAAAATTACCGCATATATTTGCCGGATGAGAAAAAACGTTGTTGTCGTCGGGGGTGGCATAATTGGCCTGAGCTCGGCATACTATCTTCAAAAGGCCGGTCATCAGGTAACTGTTCTGGATAAATCGGATTTTATGGACAATTGCTCATACGGCAATTGCGGTTACGTTTGCCCCAGTCATTTTATTCCACTCGCAACCCCGGGGATCGTTCGCCAGGGATTGAAGTGGATGCTCAATTCTCAAAGCCCGTTCTACGTACAACCGCGGCTCAGCCGCTCACTCATCGATTGGGGCATGAAGTTCATGAAAAGCGCTACGGCGGAAAACGTGGAGCGTGCCGCCGCGCCCCTGAAAGACATCGCCGTACTCAGCCAGTACGAATATGAGAACACCTGGCTTCCGACCCCGCACTTCGAAATGTCTTACCAGCATAAAGGATTACTCGAGATTTTCCAGACGCAAGCCGCCGCCGAACACGCGCATCATACCGTGGAGAAAGCCCACCAACTGGGACTGGATGTCGACCTCCTCGACGCAAAAAGTTTGCAGGAGAAAGAACCCCATACCCGGATCAATGGCCTTGGCGCCATCTTCTTCAAATGCGACGCGCATCTCTATCCCAATAAGCTGATGAAAAGCCTCGTCGGTCTCCTGCAAACTTCCGGCGTCGAACTGCTTCCAAAGGAAGAGGTCATACGTTTCGAAACCTCCGGCGGCGTAGTCAAACGCCTGATCACAACGCTGAATACCTTTGAGGCGGATCACGTAGTCATCGCCACCGGCTCCTGGAGTCGCGAGATAGCCGCCCTCCTCGACACCCACGTACCGCTCGTGCCCGGACGCGGCTACTCCGTTACCCTCGAAGACTCCCCCTGGCGGGTGAACTATCCCGCCATTCTCGTCGAAGGCCGCGCCGCCATCACGCCAATGGATGGAAACAAGATCCGATTTGGCGGAACAATGGAGATCACGAGCACGAATACCCCACCGCGTTATGGCAGGGTGCAGGGTATCCTCAACGCCGTAAAACGCTTCTTCCCCGACTTCGACGTCCCCATGCCGCCCCGCGAACAAGTGTGGTATGGCTACCGGCCCTGTTCGGCAGATGGTCTGCCCTACATCGGTCGCATAAAGAAATTCAACAATGTTGTGATAGCGACAGGCCACTCGATGCTGGGCCTCAGTCTGGGTGCAGGCACCGGAAAATTGGTAAGTGAGATCGTAGATGAAAAACCAACGAGCATCGACCTGACTCCGTTTGCTGTGGAGCGTTTCAACTAGAGATCAAATAACCAAAATATATGTTTCGAAAATTCCTGCTCCTGCAGGCAGGGCTTCTTTTTGCCCTCCTCTACTGCCATGCGCAATCGACTACGCCTTATCATCCTACCCGCGAGGAGATCATGACCCGCTACCAAAAGGCCCGCAATCTCGACAGCATCGCCACCCGCTCCATCTTCAAAACCTCCATCCGCCCCCACTGGTCGGCGGACAACACCAACTTCTGGTACCGGAACATCCTTAAGGATAGCGCAAAGGAATATATCTCCGTCGACATGATCCATGGCACTCGAAAAAAACTCGACGCGGAACCCACCGATACTGCCGCGCGCTTTACCCGCTTCAGGCCCTTTACCGGCCGCCGCTGGGGCTCCTTCTCCACCGATTCGATCTCCCCGGATAAACAATTCGTCGCCTATATCCAGGATGGTAACGTCTTCCTTCGGCCTGCCAATGGCACCCGCCAGGACGGCATCGCATACACGACCAACGGCGACACCGCAAACCCCTATGGCCACCTGGCCTGGTCCCCGGACAGTAAATATGTCGTTGGCTATCACGTCAACCCTGTTCGTGACTCGGCCGTCTATTACGTCCTCTCGTCTGTAGCCGGCACGACCCGCGGACAACTGCGGCAACGCCCCTATAAACAACCCGGCGATCCCTTCACCACCTATGAAATGTTCGTCTTCCGCCCCGATGGCCGCAAGACCCTTAAGGTCAATACTCCCATTCTCGATTTCTTCGGCGCGCCCGAACTGCACTGGCGCCATGACAACAACTACTTCAGTTTTGAAAGAGTAGAGCGTGGTCATCAACGGTTTCGGATCATCGAGGTCGATGCTGCCAGTGCGGAGACACGCACCGTGTATGATGAAAGAACAAACACTTTCATCTACGAATCCCGCCTTTTCACATACTACCTGCCCGAGACCAACGAGATGCTCATGACCTCCGAAAAGGACGGCTGGCAACATCTTTATTTGTTGGACGCGACTACGGGCGCCCAGAAACAGGAGATCACAAAAGGCCCCTGGGTCGTTCGTAACATCGATAGCGTCGATACGAAAAAACGCGAGATCTGGTTTTCCGCAAGCGGCATGAATCCGGATGAGGATCCCTATTATATTCACTATTATCGCATCGGCTTCGACGGTCAGCATCTCGTCAATCTCACACCCATAAAGGCCAATCATATCCTGACTTTCTCCCCCGACCGGAAATACTATCTCGATGCGTACTCGGAGATCAATGTCCCCACCGTCATCGAATTGCATCGCAGTGCCGACGGGAAGAAGGTCCTCGACCTCGAAAAGGCCGATGCCTCCGAATATCTCGCCGCCGGGCTCCGCTTCCCCGAACCTTTTCACACCAAAGGCCGCGACGGCTCCACCGATATCTGGGGTGTCATCGTCCGCCCTGCCGATTTCGATCCCGCCAAACGGTATCCTGTTATCGAGAATATCTACGCCGGTCCCCAGGACGCCTTCGTCCCGAAAGACTTCACCGGCCGCTATGCGGAAATGCAAAGCATCGCACAACTGGGCTTCATAGTGGTCCAGATCGACGGCATGGGTACTGCCAATCGCTCGAAGGCCTTTCACGACGTCTGCTGGCATGATCTGGCAGACGCCGGCTTCCCGGACCGGATCCTTTGGATAAAGGCCCTCGCAACCAAATATCCCTATGTCGATACGGCCCGGGTAGGGCTTTATGGCACCTCTGCCGGCGGCCAGAACTCCCTCGGCGGACTCCTCTTCCACGGTGAGTTCTACAAGGCCGCCGTCTCCTCCTGCGGCTGTCATGACAATCGCGTCGACAAACAATGGTGGAACGAACAATGGATGGGCTATCCCGTTGGGCATCATTACGACGAACAATCCAATGTCACCAACGCCTGGCGTCTCCGTGGCTCCCTTCTTCTCATGGTAGGCGAGGCGGACAATAACGTCCCGCCGGAGTCCACCTATCGTGTCGCCGACGCGTTGATAAAGGCACATAAGGTCTTCGAGTTCCTCCCCCTGCCCGGCTTCGATCATACAGATGGTGGCCCCTATGGCCGGGTCCAGCGGCGGGACTTCTTCGTCAGACACCTGCTGGGCGTCGAGCCGCCCCTCCGAAACGGTGGGGAATTGTAAACGGTTAATATTTGCGCAGGATTGATTAAAAACTAACATACGAGCCAAGGGTCTAATAAATACATTTGAAAAAACATCTTATGCCTATAGTCTGGAAGGGCGTCATGCCCGCGCTAACAACGAAATTCACAGCAAAGGACGAACTGGATCTGAAGCTATTCGACAAGAACCTCAAATTCCAGCTGGCCTCAGGCGTCGACGGGATCATTCTTGGCGGCAGCCTCGGTGAAGCCAGCGTCCTTACCACCATAGAAAAAGAACGGCTCGTAAAGTTCGCCGTCGAGTCCGTGGCGGGTAAAGTGCCCGTCATCATGAACATCGCCGAAGGCTCTACCCGCGAAGCTATTCAACAAGCCGCCTGGTCAAAGGAATGGGGCGCACAAGGCCTCATGATCCTCCCGCCCATGCGCTATCGGGCCGATCACCGGGAGACCGTCACCTGGTTCAAGACGATAGCCGACTCCACTGATCTTCCGATCATGATCTATAACAACCCTTATGACTATAAGATCGAAGTGACCCTCGATATGTTCGAAGAACTCATCGAATGCGCCAATATCCAGGCGGTGAAAGAGTCTACCCGGGACGTCTCGAATGTGACCCGGATGATCAACCGCTTTGGTGATCGCATCAAGATCCTCTGCGGCGTCGACACCATCGCAATGGAAGAACTGCTCATGGGCGCCGATGGCTGGATAGCGGGTTTGGTATGCGCCTTCCCGGCAGAGACTGTTGCGATCTATCGCCTCATAAAAGCCGGCCGCATCGAAGAAGCCATGGCTATCTACCGCTGGTTCCTCCCGGTACTCGAACTGGATATTCATAGCAAACTGGTACAATACATCAAACTGGCTGAAGTGCAGACCGGCATCGGCAGCGAATATGTCCGCGCTCCCCGCCTGGCCCTCGAAGGAAAAGAACGGGAAAGGGTACTGAAAGTGATCGGTGAATCCGTGGCCAACCGCCCCGTGTTACCCGACTATCTCTCCATCCGTCCCGAAAACACCTTTGCCTGATGGGGAACGATGCATCTTTCAAACAGTCCCTTGGCCTCCTGGACGCCACGATGATCGTCGTCGGTTCGATGATCGGCAGCGGTATCTTCATCGTCAGCGCCGACATCACCCGAAGCGTCGGCTCCGCCGGTTGGCTCATTCTCATCTGGGCCCTCACCGGCCTGCTCACGCTCATCGCCGCACTCAGCTATGGGGAACTCAGTGGCATGTTTCCCAAAGCCGGCGGCCAATATGTTTACCTCAAGGAAGCCTTCAACCCCCTGACGGGCTTCCTCTTCGGCTGGGCTTTCTTCGCAGTTATCCAGGCAGGATCGATCGCCGCCGTGGCCGTAGCCTTCGCAAAATTCACGGCCTTTCTCTTCCCTTCGCTCGGTGAACAGCACGTCCTGCTCGATCTCGGGTTTATGCATATCACCGCCGCGCAATTGCTGGCGATCCTGCTCATCATCGGCCTCACAAAGATCAACACCCTGGGGGTAAAGGAAGGCAAGATCATCCAGACCATCTTTACGCTGGCAAAGATCATCGCCCTCGCCGGCCTCGTGATCTTCGGGTTCCTCCTGGCTGCCCGCAAAGGCATCGCCCACGCCAACTGGAGCACCGGCTTCGCCCTAGGCCACCGGGAAGGCGATAACATCGTCCCTTATATCGGTCTCGCGGGCCTGGGCGCAATCGCCGGCGCCATGGTCGGGAGCCTCTTCAGCAGCGACTCCTGGAACAATGTCACCTTCATTGCCGGCGAGATCAAACGGCCCCAGCGAAACATCGGACTCAGCCTCTTCCTCGGAACGCTCATCGTAACGGCCATCTACGTGTCGACCAACCTGATGTATATCAACGTCCTTTCCTTGCACGATATCGCCAATGCCGAGAACGATCGGGTAGGGGTCACCGCCTCCCTTCGCATCTTCGGTGGCAATGGAACCATCGTCATGGCCATCCTGCTGATGGTATCCACCTTCGGCTGCGACAACGGCCTCATCCTCTCCGGCGCAAGAGTGTACTACACCATGGCCCGCGACGGCCTCTTTTTCAAGCAGATCGGCACGCTCAACCGCAATGCCGTGCCCGGCCGCGCCCTCTGGATCCAATGCGCCTGGGCCTCGGCACTCTGCCTCAGCGGCCAATATAACGAACTGCTTGCATACGTCATCTTTGTCGTTCTCATCTTCTATATTCTGACTATTCTCGGTATCTTCCGGTTGAGAAAGACAAGACCCGACCTGCCCCGTCCCTATAAGGCATTCGGCTATCCGGTCCTGCCCGCACTCTATGTCCTGCTGGCCGGCTCTCTTTGTATACTGCAGCTGATCTACACGCCCAGGTTCACGGTGCGTGGTCTGGCCATCGTCCTTCTCGGAATACCTATTTACTATGTTATTACAAAAAAGAATAAACGCCCGCAAATCGAACTTGAAGGTTAAGCTGGCATCACTGCTGGTTTTGGTTAATGGATCCCTGCTAGTCTTAGCAGGGATTTGCATTCCCGCAAAAACATCGGCCCAAACATCACAGACCATAACCATCGACTACAACAAACAAACCCACCCCGCCTCCACCTTCTGGTCTTATTTCGGCTATGACGAACCCAATTACACCTACATGCGGGATGGCAAAAAACTTCTTACTGAACTGGCCGCCTTGAGCCCCGTCCCCGTCTACGTCCGTTGCCACAACCTGCTAACTACCGGCGACGGCGAAGCCGCCCTCAAATGGGGCTCCACAAACGCCTATACCGAAGACGCCAACGGCAAACCCATCTATAACTGGCGCATCGCCGACAGCATCTTCGATACGTACATCCAACGGGGAATGAAACCTCTCGCCGAGATCGGCTTCACCCCCGAAGCCCTCTCCACTCATCCGCAACCCTACCGCCATCACTGGCGCCCGGGCACATCCTATGATACCATCTTCACCGGCTGGGCCTACCCGCCAAAGGACTATGAAAAATGGGCCACCCTCGTCGAGACCTGGGTCCGGCATTGTGTCCAACGCTATGGAGAAAAAGAGGTCGCCACCTGGCGCTGGGAGGTCTGGAACGAGCCCGATATCCCGTACTGGCGAGGCACGAAAGAAGAATATTTCAAGCTGTACGATTATAGCGCAAACGCCGTCAAAAAAGCCTTACCCTCCGCCCATGTCGGCGGCCCTGCCACCACCGGCCCACGTGGCCGGAACTCATCGGCATGGCTCCGCGAATTCCTCGACCACTGCGCAACGACAAAAGTCCCGCTCGACTTCATCAGCTTTCACGCAAAAGGCAGCCCGAAGGTCGTCGACGGCCACGTCCGCATGAACATGGAGCCCCAGCTAAAAGACGTTACTGCTGGTTTCGCCATCGTGAAAGCATCGGCCTATGGCAACCTGCCTGTTTATATCACCGAATGCGACCCCGAAGGCTGCGCCGCCTGCGGCATGACCACCAACCCCGAGAACGCCTATCGCAATGGTACGATGTACTCCAGCTATACCGCGGCCTCCTTTGCGCGGATCGCCACCATCGCGGACAGCATGCAGGTCAACCTGGCCGCCGCCATGAGTTGGTCCTTCGAATTCGAGAACCAGCGATACTTCGACGGCTTCCGCGATCTCGCCACCAACGGTATCGACAAACCCGTCTTGAATGTCTTCCGCATGTTCGGTCTCATGCGCGGCAACCGCATCCCCGTCGATAACGCTTATGTCACCGCCGATAAACATGCACTCTATATCCTGGTCTGGAACTACACCGACGACGACCTCCCCGGCCCCGTCGCCACGACGAACATTGTCCTCACAAACCTTCCCGCAAAAAAGATAAAACTCACCCACTATCGCATCGACGATAACCACAGCAATTCCTACGAACAATGGAAAAAAATGGGGGCGCCCCAAAACCCGACGTCAGCGCAATACCGCGACCTCGAAGCCTCCGGCCAACTACAACAACCCGAGCCTCCACGGACACTTTCAACAACCAACTTTACCGTGTCCCTGCCACCCCATTCGGTCTCCCTGCTAAAACTCGACTATTAAGCCGCCACAGGCACTTCAGGCCGCCGCAGTTGGCTTCTGACGTCCATACCGTACCCGGTTCGCCTTGATCTCCCCGATATTCTCCTCGGCCCAGTCCTCCAGCGATTGGATCAAAGGCAATAAACTCCGGCCCATCTCCGTCAGGTCATACTCCACCCGCGGCGGGATCTCCGCATACATCTTCCGCGACACCAACCCGTCAGCTTCCAGGCTCCGCAACGTCACCGTCAGCATCTTCTGCGACACATCCCCGATCGCCCCCGCCAACCCGTTGAACCGCATCATCCCATGCTTACCCAGCATCAGGATCACCAATGTGGACCACTTATCCCCAATGCGATCCAACACCTGGCGCACCGGGCAATTCTCCATCGAAAAAATTTCCCCCTCCTCCCATCCCCCGACAGCCTTTTCCCGGCGGGTTCTCTCTTTTTTTGAATTATTTTCCATTTTATTTCATTGAAAGTCAATAATAGTTTCCTCCACGTAACTCCCTTCCTTCCAGGTGCCTTCTTGGACGGGATTATCCAACCCTGTACCTTTACTTTCCAAAAGTAACTAAATAACAAAATAACACTATTAAAAAGATCTTTATGAAAGTAGCCCTCATCGGCGCCACCGGCTTCGTCGGCAAGGCCCTCGTCAACGAACTCATCACCCGCCATCACGAAGTCATCGCCATCGCCCGCCATCCGGGGTCACTCGCCATAAAAAGCCCCCTCATCCACCTCGTTTCCGCCGATGTCCTCGACTCCAAACAAGTCGCCAAAGCCGTCAAAGGGGCCGATGCCGTCGTCAGCGCGTATAACCCCGGCTGGGCCAACCCCCGCATCTATGAAGAGTTCCTCGAAGGCTCCCGCGCCATCATCGAAGGCGTCAAACAAGCGGGCGTCAAACACTTCATCGTCATCGGCGGCGCCGGCAGCCTCGAAATAAAACCCGGCCTCCAGCTGATCGACACCCCCCAGTTCCCCGCCGAGTACAAACCCGGCGCATCGGCCGCCCGCGATCTCCTCAACGAGATAAAGAAGGAACAAAACCTCGACTGGACCTTCTTCAGCCCCGCCATCCTCATGAACCACGACACTGCCGGCGTTCGCCGCGGCCATTATCGCCTCGGCCTCGATAATCCCGTCTTCGACGAAAAAGGTCAAAGCATCCTCTCGGTCGAAGACCTCGCCCTCGTCATCGTCGACGAACTCGAACAACCCAAACATGTCAAAAAGCGCTTCACCGCGGCCTATTAGCCGCCACAGACCTCGGCCAGCCATCGCTGCGGCCTCTAACGCCGTGGACTCAACGCCAACCTCCACCAACCCCACGGTACAGTCCAACCGTCTGCATCAACACCTCCTTCCTGGCGCCGGTCACCTCCAGCTCGGCATCCAACACGCTCCGCTGCGCAGTGATCACTTCCAGGTAGGAGGCTTTTCCCACCAGGTAAAGATCATTTGCCGTCGCCACCGCCTGCTGCAGCGACTCGGCCTCCTTCTGCTTCAACTGGAAATACGCCGTGTAATTCTGGATCCCCCGCAGACTGCTCACCACCTCCTCGTACCCTCCGAGCACAGCCTTCCGGTAATCCCACCACGCCGCCGAAGCCTCGGCGCTCGCCCGCGCATGATCCGCCCTGATCACCTGCCGGTTGAAGACCGGTGCCAGCAAACTACCCGCAACCCCCCATACAAGCGAACCACCATCAAACAACACCCCGGGCCGGAATGCATTGAATCCGACATACGGCGATAACACCAGCGACGGAAAGAACGCGGCCCTTGCCGCGGCAACATCCGCATGCGCCGCCTGCAACTCCAACTCCGCCGCCCGGATATCCGGCCGGTTCAGCAACAACTGCGAAGGCAGCCCCGCCGACACCCGCGCCGGCGTTTGCAAGGTCAGCAACGAACTGTCCCGCTGCACCGCGCCACCCATCCTGCCCCTCAGGAAATTCAGCCGGTTCTCCGTCTCGACGATCTGCTGCGCCGTGGAATACCGCAGACTCTGCGTATGATACAACTGCGCCTGGAACTGCTGCACCGCCAGCTCCGTCGCCCTGCCGGCTTCCTTCTGCACCTTCACCACCTCCAGCGCATTCTGCTGCAACTGGATATTCTTGTCCAGCACCCGTTGCTCATTGTCCAGCGCGAGCAGTTGATAATACAACACCGCGATCTCCGCCACCAGCGACGTCGTCACAAGCCTCGATCCTTCCCGGCTCGCGAGCCAGCGCGCGGCAGCAGCCTTCTTCCGGCCCCGCAACTTCCCCCACAGATCGATCTCCCAATTACTTCGCAACCCCACGAAATAATCGGTAGTAGGGTCGGGGATCTTGCTATCTCCCTTGACATCGGGTGATAGGTTCGTATCGTGATTGCCGACCCCATTCATCGTATAATCGCCGTACTTATCCGCCGAGGCCGACACCACGGCGGCCACCGACGGAAACAACGCCGCCCGGTTCGCCCGCATATTCGCCGCCGCGATCTCGATCCTCGACAGCGCGATATGCACGTCCGGGTTGTCCCGTAAAGCGGTATCGATCAGTCGCTGTAAGTACACATCCGGGAAGAACTCCTTCATCGGCACCTCCGCGATCGATGCGGTATCGACTCCGTCACCAAAACTTCCGGGCAACGCAGGCTGCGAAGGCTGACTCAATGTGGCCGGCGTCTTACATCCTACCCCCGCCATTACCAACAGGACCATCGCCACCATGGCAACCGCCGGTACCTTCCGTGCCCCGCGGCGTTTCACCTCGGCAAACAACACATACAACCCCGGCACGATCACGATGCCAAACACGGTCCCGAACAACATCCCACCCGCAGCCGCCGTTCCGATACTTCGGTTGCCCAGCGCCCCGGCGCCATCCGCAAAACAAAGCGGCAGCAGTCCCGCGACAAACGCCAGCGAGGTCATCAGGATCGGTCTTAGCCGCTCCCTTGCCCCCTCGATCGCCGCGGCAAGCGCGGTCTTTCCCAACTTCTGCTGCTGGATCGCAAACTCCACGATCAGGATCGCATTCTTCCCCAACAACCCGATCAGCATCACCAGCGCCACCTGCGCATAGATATTGTTCTCCAAACCCGCCACCTTCAAAAGGACGAACGAGCCCAGCACCCCCGTGGGCAGCGACAAGATCACCGCCAACGGTAACAGGAAACTTTCATACTGCGCAGCCAGCAACAAATACACAAACACCAGACAGATAAGGAAAATAAAAACGACCTGGTTCCCCGACAACACCTGCTCCCGCGTCATTCCGCTCCAGTCGAAACTGTAACCTCGCGGCAATTTGGCCTTGCCCGTTCGCGCAATAGCTTCGATCGCCTGTCCACTCGTATACCCAGGCGCAGCATCGCCCGTGATCATCGACGACGTATACATATTGTATCGGGTGAGTTGCTCGGGCCCATGGATCTTCTGCATCCGGATAAAGGTCGACAGCGGCACCATCTCCCCCTTGTTGTTCTTCACGTGCAGCTTCAGGAGATCCTCCGGCTTGGTCCGGTATTCGGGCGAAGCCTGGACCATCACCTTGTACATCTGGCCGAACCGGATAAAATTCGAAGCATAATAGCTGCCCATCAGGGTCTGCAACGAAGACATCGTCTCGTCGGTGGTGATGCCCTTTTGCGCGGCTACTGCCGCATCCACACTGATAAGGTATTGTGGAAAGCTGGCATCGAACGTGCTGAACGCTCCCGTGATCTCCGGCGTCCGGTTCAAGGCCTCGATGAACTCATTGGTTACGGTAGCGGTCTTCTGCAGATCGTCACTACCGCTGCGATCAAGCAACCGGATCTCGAACCCGCTGGCATTGCCAAAACCGGGGATCGTCGGCGGCGGAAAATACTGGATCACGGCATCGGCGATATCCCTCGTCTTTTTCTCGAGCTCCCGTACCACGGCTTCCATAGAGCTTTTTCGCTCTCCCCACGGCTTGAGATTCACCATCCCCATCCCGTAGCTGGCGCCTGCCACCTCGTTGACAAGACTATATCCGGCAAGCGTCGACACCGACTCCACATCACCCATGGAGGCCGCCACCCGCTGCACCTCGCTCAACACCTTCTCCGTCCGTTCGACAGTCGCTCCGGGCGGCGTGGTCACATTCACATAGATCATTCCCTGGTCCTCCGTAGGAATGAACCCACTGGGCAGGATAACTGAAAAACCCCAGGTGGCTACGACGAAGAATGCAAGCATCGCCAGCGTCACCCACTTCCGGCCGGCGATCCGCCACAACACATTTCCATAGCCCGTCGACAGCCGCTCATAGCCCCGGTTGAATCCGCGAAACAGCCGCCCCGGCGGAGAATGCCGCAACAGGATCGCGCACAGCGCGGGTGTCAGCGTTAGTGCGTTGATCCCCGAAATGACGATCGAGATGGCCAGTGTAAGCGAGAACTGCCGGTAAAAAACGCCCACCGGTCCGGTCATGAACGCCACCGGCAGGAACACGGCGGACATCACCAGCGTAATGGCCACCAGGGCGCCGGCGATACCCTTCATCGCAGAGATCGTCGCTTCCATTGCCCCTAAATGCTCGGTCGTCATCTTGAAATGCACGGCCTCCACCACCACGATCGCATTGTCTACCACGATGCCGATCGCGAGTACCAGCGCGAACAAGGTCAGCAGGTTGATCGAAAACCCCAGCAGCTGCATAAAAAAGAACGTTCCCACCAGCGCCACGGGAACAGCTAACGCGGGGATCAGCGTGGACCGGAAATCCTGTAAGAAAATATATACGACGATGAACACAAGCACAAAAGCCTCCACCAGCGTCCGCAAGACCTCGTGGATCGAAGCGTCAAGGAATCGGGACACATCGTAGTTGATGTTATAGGTCATCCCCGGCGGAAAAGAGCTTCCCTTCAATTCGGCCATCTTCTTCTTGATATCGGTGATCACTTCCCGCGCATTACTGCCCGGCCGCTGTTTGATTAGTATGGATGCCGAAGGCTGCCCATCCGTCTTGGACACCATGCTGTAAGTCAGCGCTCCGAACTCGACATCCGCGATCTCTTTCAGCTTCAGGATCGACCCGCTGCTGTCGGCCCGGATGACGATATTCTCATATTGCGTTGGCTCGAAGAACTTCCCCGGATATCTCAGCACATATTGCAGCGGCTGCGGGGCCCGGTCCGAACTCTGCCCGGTCTTGCCCGGCGCGGCTTCGACATTCTGATCCCGGATCGCCTTGATCACTTCCTCCGTCGACACCCGGTAGGCAAGCATTCTGTCCGGCTTCAGCCACACCCGCATCGAATAGTCCTTGGCGCCCATGATCTCGGCCCGGCCGACCCCGTTGATCCGCTTCAGTTCCTGCAGGATATTGATATCCGTAAAATTGTAAATGAATTTCTCGTCCAGCGTGCTGTCTTCGCTCAGAATATTCAGATACATCAGCATGCTGTTCACCTCCTTCTCCGTCGTAACCCCCGCCCGGATCACTTCCTCCGGCAACTCATCGAGAATGGTCGCTACCCGGTTCTGAACGCTCACCGCGGCCTGATCGGGATCTACTCCGACATTGAAATTGATGGTTATCACCGTTAGCCCATCATTGCTGCAAACCGAAGACATATAGGTCATCCCCGGAACTCCATTGATGGCCCGCTCCAGCGGCGTAGCCACGGCCTTGGTACAGACTTCGGCATTGGCGCCGGTATAATTGGCCGTCACGGTCACCGACGGCGGGACGATATCCGGGAATTGCGTGACCGGAAGCGTGACCAGCGACAAAACCCCCAGCAAGAATATTATTAACGAGATCACAAGCGACAACACCGGGCGCCTGATAAATAGTTGTAACATGGGTAGTCAGATTAATTTTTCACGGCCCTGGGTTGAATAGTCATTCCTGCACGCACATTCTGCGCACCCTCGTATAAGATCCGCTCATTCGGGCGAAGCCCTTCGCGGACGAGATAGCAGCCGGTCAGGCGGGTCATGGGTTCGATGCCCCGCATCTCCAGCACATTGTTCTTGCCGACCACATAGACGTAGCTCTTGTCCTGGATATCGAAGACACTCCGCTGCGGCACGACGATGACATCATCCACCCGCCGTGATATGAACAACTTCCCCGTTGCCCCATGTCGCAATAATTGCTTCGGATTGGGGAAACGCGCCCGGAAATCGATCGACCCGGTATTCTGCTCGATCTCGCCCTCCACGGTCTCGATCTTCCCCGGATAGCCATAGTTGCTCCCATCCGCCAGTACCAGGTGTACCTCGCTATTACCCCGCTCCCCACTTTTTTCCAACCGCAGGTACTCATTCTCGGGTATGGAAAAATAGGCGACCATCGAGCTGATATCGGAGAGACTCGTCAGCAGCGTTCCCTCATCGATCAGACTCCCGGCTTTTAACGGGATGCGATCCACCAATCCATCATACGGTGCCCGGATCAGGGTATAGGACACATGATTTTCCGCACTCTGCACCGCCGCCCGCGCCTCTTCGATCTGAGCCTTGTCCGCCGCCACCTTAGCCTGCGCCAGTTCCAGTTCCGATGCGGCAATGACGTGCTTGTCCACCAGCAGCTTCACCCGCCCGGCTTCGACCTCGGACGACTTCGCCGCAGCGATAGAATTAGATAATGCTGCCCGCGCCTTCGATAAATTCACCTTGTACTCCTCATCATTGATCTTAAAGAGCGGCTGCCCCTTTTTCACAGGCTTCCCTTCATCGACAAAGATGGTCTCGAGAAACCCCTTGACCCGCGCGCGGATCTCCACATTTTTTACGGCCTGGATATCGGCCACGTAAGGCGTTTGGATAAGAGTGTCCCGCTGCTCGAGCGTAAGAACGGGAAGCCGCAGCGTATCCGCACTCCCCGCATCCGGCTGTGCATAGGATTTACAACCGGTCAAATAAATGGAAAATAGTACGATCACCAAACCGCCGTTGGTGCATAAAGATTTGAGCATAAAGCCAGTAAAGTTTTCGCTGTTAACAAAGAGAAATAATCAGATACAGTGAAAACCCGCTCAGAATGGACTCAGTCGAAAAAGGAAATTATAGTAGGAGGGAAGAATAGGCTTGCGGATCAGGAAGTTGCCATAGACATGCTGTACAGGGCTAAAGATCTTGACAACGCCGTTCCAGAATCGGGATAACTTCCTTGCGGTCTCTGCACTTCGGGTAATGGTGTAATGATGTCCGCAGAGATCCTTGTTCATGGCGTCATCACTGCCTTCGTCGTCGCCCTGGAACTGACCGATCAACATATCCAACAGCGTCATATCGGAACAACACGCGCCCGGTACGCACCCGAACGAACTGTTCACGAAACAGCACAACGCAAATATATAGATCAGGCGTTTCAACATAGGCCAACAGGGCAAAGATAGCAAAAAGTTACTTATGGATACTCGATTCCCTTATCTGTAACTGGGTATCCAGCACCAGCTTTTGGAATTCCGTTACTGGACGCTTAGCCTCAATGAGCTGGATCAACAGATCGGTTGCGGCCTGACCCATATCTATCGCCGGTTGCACCACCGACGTCAGGGAAGGATGGAAAATGTCGGCGGAAATGGAATTGGTAAATCCAACCAGCCCCATCTCCTGCGGCACCTCGATCTTCATCTTGCGTAAGAGGCTCAGGGTGGTCGTACTGAGACGGTCGCTGGCGGTAAAGATCGCATCGGGGCGGTTCTTCATCTCCAGCAGCTCCGTCAGAGCCTGTCGCGTCTCGTCGGGGATCATGCCCCCATGGGGACAAAGTTTGATATACCGCTCATCGGCCTTCAACCCCGCATCGGCCAGCGCCTTCTTATAGCCTTCCAGCCTTTCCAGCGTAATGGACAGGCTGCTGCTGCTCGTGATATGCGCTATCCGTCTGAACCCCTGCTCCAAAAGATGCCGGGTGGCCTCGTATGCGCCCTTGAAATTATCGGCGATCACTTTATGTGTGGCTATCTCATCCGTGATCCGGTCAAAAAAGACCATTGGTAAACCCTTATCGTGCAATTTGATAAGATGATCCACCCGTTTGGTCTCCGAAGAAAGGGAGATGATCAACCCATCTACCGAACGGGAGGAAAGATGCTCCGCATTGGCGGCTTCCCGCTCATAAGACTCCTGGCTCTGGGTGATGATAACATTATAATCCTTCTGCCGGGCGACCGACTCGATCCCGTTGATCACCGCCGAAAAGAAGTTATTGTCGATATTACAAACGATCACCCCGATAGACTTGCTCTTTCCCCGCTTCAGACTCTGGGCAATGGGGTTGGGCTTATAATTATGCTCCGCCGCATACGCCATAACATGCTTCTTGGTCTCCTCGCTGATCTCATGGCTGCCCCGTAGCGCCTTTGAAACGGTAGATACCGACAGGCCTAACGCCCTGGCAATATCCTTTATGGTAATGGCTTCAAACTTCATGTAGTAGGTGTCCTTTGCGCATCCTTCGCGCAAACGTTTTCGTAAAAAAAGTTGAAGATCAACCCTTTCCTTAAATAATTACGGTGTACACTTGTCAAATATAGTCCTAATAATCATTATGTCTGAACTGTTTAGTTTGAAGGGCAAGATCGCGTTTGTCACCGGGGCAAACAAAGGAATCGGCAAGGCGATGGCCCTTGGGCTTGCCGAAGCGGGAGCCGATATCATCGGTGTCTCCGCCAGCCTTCCGCTCCGGGATAGCCCCATCGAAAAAGAGGTCAACGCCCTGGGTCGCAACTTCTCCGCCTTTCAGGCCGACCTCACCGACCGCGCCTCTCTGCACGAACTCATTAAAAATGTAAAAGCAGCGCATCCACGGGTAGATGTCCTGGTCAACAACGCCGGCATGATCCTTCGCAAACCCGCCGCCGAACACCCCGACGAATACTGGGACAAGGTGCTCTCCATCAATCTCGACGCCGCCTTCATCCTTGCCCGTGAATTCGGCAGGGAAATGATCGCCCGGCGAAGCGGTAAGGTCATCTTCACCTGCAGCCTCCTGAGTTTTCAGGGTGGCATCACCGTTCCCGGTTATGCCGCCAGTAAGGGCGCCCTCGCCAACCTCGTAAAGGCACTGGCCAATGAATGGGCTTCGCAAGGCGTCAACGTCAACGGGATTGCTCCCGGCTATATCGCTACCGACAATACCGAAGCCCTTCGCAACGATCCGGTTCGCAGCAAGTCCATCCTCGATCGCATCCCGGCCGGCCGCTGGGGCGACCCCAACGACTTCCGCGGTCCCACCGTCTTCCTGGCCTCCTCGGCGGCTGATTATGTACATGGCACCATCCTCACCGTCGACGGCGGCTGGATGGGCCGATAAACCAATAAACCTCAATCACGCTTAAGATATGGAAACACGATTCGAACACAGCCCCAGGGAGGTCCGCGGCATGACGACGGACGAATTGCGTGAAGCTTTCCTCACGGAACGCCTCATGCAACCCGACTCCATCCGGCTGGTCTACACCCATTATGACCGGGTGATCCTCGGCGGCGCTTGCCCCGTGAAACAAAAGCTGACCCTCGAAACCCATCCCGAACTCCGCGCCGACTTCTTCCTCCAACGCCGGGAACTCGGCATCATCAACGTCGGCGGAAAGGGTAGGGTCCACGCCGACGATACACCTTATGACCTGAACAAGCTCGACTGCCTCTATGCCGGCAAAGGAGTGAAAAAGATCGTCTTCGAAAGCGAACACGCCGACGAACCTGCCCTCTTCTTCCTGCTCTCCGCTCCCGCTCACGCCGCCCATCCCGTTCAGTTCCTGCCAAAGGAAAAGGCCCTCCCCGTGACCACGGGATCCGCCGAAACATCCAATGCCCGCACTATCTATAAATACATCCACGCGGAAGGCATCCGCAGCTGCCAGCTCGTCATGGGCCTCACTATCCTGAAGACCGGCAGCGTCTGGAATACCATGCCCGCACATACCCATACCCGTAGGATGGAAGCTTATTTTTATTTCGACGTCCCAGAGGGCCAGCGCGTCTTCCATTTCATGGGCCAACCCCAGGAGACCCGCCACCTCGTCGTTGCGGATTGCCAGGGTATCGTATCACCCCCCTGGTCTATCCATTCCGGCTGCGGAACGAGCAACTATGCCTTCATCTGGGGCATGGCCGGGGAGAACTATACCTATACGGATATGGATCTGGTCAATATCCCCGATATCCGATAAATGACTATATTGAAGCCCATAATGACTCTAATTGCCTCGCCATGTCTAATGCTTCCATAGGCCGGTACCGCTGGACCATCTGTTCGTTGTTGTTCTTCGCTACAACGATCAACTACCTCGATCGCGCAGTCATAAGCCTGCTGAAATCCACCCTCACCGACCAATTACACTGGAACGACGGCGACTATGCCAATGTAGAGATCGCATTCAAGGTTTCCTATGCCATCGGCCTTTTCGGCGCCGGCCGGCTCATCGATAAATTAGGAACAAAGATCGGCTACGCCCTTGCCACCGGCATCTGGAGCCTCGCCGCGGTAGGCCACGCCCTCACAAAGACCGTCTTCGGCTTTGGGGTCGCCCGGAGCATCCTCGGCGTCAGCGAAGCCGGCAACTTTCCCGCCGCCATCAAGACCGTAGCGGAATGGTTCCCCAGAAAAGAACGCGCCCTCGCCACCGGCATCTTCAACTCCGGCGCCAATGTGGGCGCGATCATCGCGCCGCTCACCGTTCCCTATATTGCCGCCCACTGGGGCTGGCAATGGGCCTTTGTCATCACCGGCTCCCTGGGCTTCATCTGGCTGATCTTCTGGTTCCGCATGTACGAGATCCCTACCCGGCATAAAAAAATGACCGCAGGCGAACTCGAATACATCAACAGCGACCCGGAAACGACGCCAAAAGAAAAGGTCAGGGAGTTGCCGCCCGTTTCCTGGGTAAAACTGCTGGGTTACCGGCAGACCTGGGCCTTCTCCATCGGAAAACTGCTCACCGATCCCATCTGGTGGTTCTACCTGTTCTGGCTACCGGATTTTCTCGAAAGCCAGTACGGACTGAAAGGCACCGCGGTCTCCCTTCCCGTAGCCCTCGTCTATAGCATGTCGACCATCGGCAGCATCTGGGGCGGCTGGCTGCCCATGAACTTTATCAACAAAGGCTGGCCGAATTTCAAGGCCAGAAAAACATCGATGTTCATCTACGCCCTCCTGGTATTGCCCATCGTCCTTGCACAGGCCGCCGGCAGTATCAACATGTGGTTGGCCGTCGTGGTCATCGGCATCGCGGCCTCCGCGCACCAGGCCTGGAGCGCCAACATCTTCACCACCGTATCGGATATGTTCCCCAAACGCGCAACCGCAACCGTCACGGGGATCGGCGGGATGGCCGGGGCCGTCGGCGGCATCCTGCTTTCTGCTGCCGTACAGAAAAATATGTTCGTGTACTATCGCAGCATCCATAAGATCGAAACGGCTTACTATATCATGTTTGGAGTTTGCGGCGGCGCATACCTGCTCGCCTGGCTGATCATGCATTTCCTCGTGCCAAAGATGACCCCGGTAGATCTGGACTGACCGTAAACCCCCCTAAGACATCGGCGATGTCGGCCGCTCTTATCCCGGCTTATGGCTCGACGACCGTACCGTCAGCTCGGTGTTCAACACCTTCGTCTCGAACTTCGTGATCGGATGCTTGCTCTCGATGATATCGATCAGCATCTCCATCGCGACCACACCCATTTCGAAAGCCGGCTGCCGGACACTGGTCAGCGCCGGATGGAAAATATCGGTCAGCTGCGAATTGGTGAACCCCACGATCGCCATTTCCTCCGGGACCCGCACCTTGCGCTTGGCCAGCGCCGCAAGGGCGCCCGTAGAAAGTTTGTCGCTGGCCGCAACGATCGCGTCCGGCCGCTTTTTCAGGGCCAGCAACTCGTCCACCGCCTCACCCACCTCCCCGTCGATCAGGCCGCCGTACTTGCAATACTTGATCAGGGCCTCGTCAAAAGGAATATGGAAGTCGGCCAGTGCCGCCTTATACCCCGCGAGCCGCTCCTTGGTGATCGACAGATGCGGGGATATCGTGAGATGCGCGATGCGCTTGAACCCGTTTTGGATAAGATGCTCGGTGGCCTGATAGGCGCCGTTGAAATTGTTGGCGATCACTTTATGCGTCGGCATCTCCTCGGTGATCCGGTCGAAGAACACAATGGGCAGCCCCTTGTCGTGCAGTTTGTTCAGATGGGAGAGATCCGTCGTTTCCGTCGACAGGGAGATCAGCAACCCATCCACGCTCCGCGAAGCCAGGTATTGCGTGTTGGCCACCTCCCGCTCGAACGACTCATGACTCTGACTGATGATCACATAATAACCTTTTTTATAGGCGACCGACTCGATACCGTTGATCACCTGCGAAAAAAAGTTGTTGGCGATCTCGCAAACGACGATCCCGATCGACCGGCTACGCTTCTCCTTTAGACTGAGGGCTATCGGGTTAGGCCGGTAATTGAGCTTGTCGGCATACTCGAGCACCAGCTTCCGGGTCTCCGCGCTGATCTCATAGCTGCCGCGCAACGCCCGGGATACAGTCGAGGTGGAGAGTCCAAGGGCTTTGGCAATGTCTTTTATAGTGATGGCTTCGTACTTCATTGAAATGGTAATAAAATTAGCGTTATTTTCGGTGAATCAATAAATTGTCTGCCATGCTTTCTTATCCCGTTCGAATCGCCCTCATCGCTGCACTCGGTGGTTTCCTGTTCGGCTTCGAAACCGTAGTTATTTCCGGCGCAGAACAAACCCTGGAAAAATTCTGGCATTTGAATAAATTCACGCAAGGCGTCACCGTGGCCTCCAGTATCTATGGCACTATCCTCGGCGCTATTTGCGCTGCCCTCCCTGCCCGCCTTTACGGCCGCAAGAAAACGCTGCAGATCATTTCCACGTTCTTTATAGTCGCTGCATTGGGCTGTGCGTTCGTCTCGGCATGGGCCGGATTCATTGGCTTTCGAACTCTGGGCGGACTGGCTGTAGGCGCTTCCTCGGTCATCGCCCCCATGTATATCTCCGAGATCTCACCTGCCCGGCTTCGTGGCCGTCTGGCCGGCTCCTTCCAGGTCAACATCGTCGCCGGCATCATGGTCGCCTATCTTACCAACTATCTTTTTACCAGCCTCCAATTGGCCGATGCCTGGCGCTGGATGCTCGGTGTCATGGTAGTACCTTCGATCCTTTTCTCCGTTCTCCTGTTCGCCATCCCGGAAAGCCCGCGCTGGCTGATTTTGAACAATCGCGAACCGGACGCCCTGCCGATCCTTTCCCGCCTTGGTGAAGCTAACCTCAATGCCGCGGTTGCGGCTATCCGCGAATCGGTTAAGGAACATCGCGAGTCGCTCTTCCAACGCCGTTATATAAAACCCATCCTTTGCGCCATGCTGCTGGCCATGTTCAATCAACTGGCCGGTATAAACTTCATCCTCTATTACGCCCCTCGCATTTTCCAGATGGCCGGATTTGATCAAAGTCAGGCTTTCAGTCAGTCGGTGTACATCGGCATCGCCAATCTCGCCTTTACCTTGCTCGCCATGTCCGTGATCGACAGATTCGGCCGCAAGACGCTGATGGTCATTGGCTCCCTTGGCATGATCCTGTTCCTCTGCCTGGCCGCCGGCGCCATCCCGACAGGTACCCTTGCCGAGCACCCCACAGCCAACAGTAACCTCGTGATCTATCTCATCGGTTTCATCGCCTTCTTCGCGTTCTCACAGGGAGCAGTCATCTGGGTCTTCATCTCCGAGATCTTCCCCAACTCCGTTCGTAGTCAGGGCGGTTCCCTTGGCAGCGGCACCCACTGGGTAATGGCAGCGATCATAACTAGTGCCGCTCCCTCCATCATCGAAGGGAATACCCAACGCCTTAGCCATTCCTTCTTCTTCTTCGCCGTCATGATGGCCCTCCAATTGATCTTCATCTGGCGCGTCATGCCCGAAACGAAAGGCCGCACCCTCGAAGAAATTCAAAAAGATCTCGGCATATCATAACACACACTTAAAAACCAGTAAACATGCGCCTCATGCTCTTATCCACTCTGCTTCTGTCCATCGTCGCCGCACCTGCTTTCGCCCAATCCAAAGACGAACAGGCCGTAGCCACCGCCGTTGAATCCCTCCGCAAGGCACTCGTCGACCCCGACAAGGCAACCCTCGACGCCCTCGTCCTCGACGAACTCACCTACGGCCACTCCAACGGCAACCTCCAGGATAAAGCCGCCTTCGAAGAGGCCCTCCTCAACAAATCCTCCGACTTCGTCACCATCGACCTCACCAACCAAACCATCAAGGTCATAGGCAACACCGCCTGGGTCCGCCATACCCTCACCGCCACCACCAACGACGGCGGCAAACCCGGCAACGCCCACCTCTCCGTCCTCCTCGTCTGGACCAAACAAAAAGGCCAATGGCGCCTCCTCGCCCGCCAGGCCGTCAAGATCCTGTAGCCGAGCCGATATCGGGCCGGCGGCGCCCTCTGCCTTGGCGCCCGCCCGATTGCCATGACAGTGCATGACGGTTCTCCCGTCATTCCGCGCTACATTTGACCGTATTAAACGATTACGGTTCGCAGCCATACTGAAAATCACTGGTATACATGATACTATTAGGAATCTTCTTCCACTTCATCGGCGGATTCGCATCAGGTAGCTTCTACATCCCTTATAAGAAGGTGAGGGATTGGTCCTGGGAATCCTACTGGATCATCGGCGGCCTCTTCTCCTGGCTCATCATCCCACCCATTGCCGCCTGGCTGACGATCCCCAACTTCGGCGCGATCATCTCCGCAGCCTCCGCGGCAACCATCGGCTGGACCTTCTTCTGGGGAATCCTCTGGGGCATCGGCGGACTCATGTACGGCCTGGGTATGCGCTATCTCGGAATGTCCCTCGGCAACTCGGTCCTCCTCGGATTTACCTCGGCCTTCGGCGCCCTCGTCCCCTCCATCTACTATAATTTCGTCCCCACGCCCGGGAAAACGACCCTCCACGAACTGCTGACCACCAACTGGGGTCGCATCGTCCTGGCCGGCGTCGTCCTCTGCCTCCTCGGCATCTACATCTGCGGCCGGGCGGGCGTGATGAAAGAGCGCGAACTCCCGGAAGAAAAAAAGAAGGAAAGTATAAAGGAATTCAACCTCACAAAGGGATTGATCGTCTGTATCATCTCCGGTATCCTCAGCGCCTGCTTCAACTATGGGATCGAAGCGGGTCACTCCATGGCCGATACCGCCAATATGCTTTGGAAACAAGCGCACCCCGGCGTAACGACCAACTTCCTCTACCAGAACAACGTCACGTACGTTGTGCTCCTCTGGGGCGGCCTCACCACGAACTTTATCTGGTGCATGATCCTCAACGCACGCAACAAAACCTTTGGCGACTACGTCAATAAAAAGACTCCCCTGCTGAATAACTACTTCTTTGCGGCCCTCGCGGGCACCGTCTGGTTCCTCCAGTTCTTCTTCTATGGAATGGGAGAGAGTCGCCTCGGCAACGGCGCCAGCAGCTGGATCCTGCACATGGCCTTCATCATCCTCGTGGCCAACCTGTGGGGTTTCGCCCTCAAAGAATGGAAAGGAGTAAGCACAAGAACGAGAACCACGATCCTGTTGGGCATCCTCGCCATCCTCTTATCGGTATGGCTGGTTGGCTACGGGAACTCACTAAAATAAATGAATATGTCTGTTACAACCACGAAATTCAAACACGTAAGCTATCTGTGGGACGAAAAGAAAGCCGCTGAGCTCGAAGGGGATGAAGTAGCTTTACTCATATACCGTTCGAATCTCTTAGGCGCGGACCTGCGACTGACCAACTACGGCGGCGGCAACACTTCTTGTAAAGCCATCGCAAAAGACCCCCTCACCAACAAAGAGGCGGAGGTCATGTGGGTAAAAGGTTCCGGCGGCGACCTCGGCACCCTGAAACGCAACGGCCTCGCCGCTCTTTATGTGGATCGCCTTCTCGCCCTCAAGAACGTCTATCGTGGGATAAAACACGAAGATGAAATGGTCGAACTCTTCAACCACTGCATTTTCGACCTCAGCTCCAAGGCTCCCTCCATCGACACTCCCCTTCACGGCTTCCTGCCCTTTGCACATATCGACCACCTGCACCCCGACGCGGCCATCGCCATCGCCGCAGCAAAAGACGGAAAAAAGATCACGCAGGAACTCTTCGGCGGAAAGATCGGCTGGGTCGAATGGCAGCGCCCGGGCTTCGACCTGGGCCTCAAACTACGTCAGTGCCTCGACGAAAATCCGGGTATTCGCGGCATCATGCTGGGCTCCCATGGCCTCTTCACCTGGGGCGACACGGCTTACGAAAGTTATATCAACACTCTCGAGGTCATCGAGCGTTGCGCTCAATATCTCGAAGATCACATCGGTAAGAAAACCCCCGTCTTTGGCGGTGCGAAAGGACAATCCCTTCCAAAGGAAGAACGGAAGGTAAAAGCTGCCGCCCTGGCCCCGGTCCTCCGCGGCTTCTGTTCCTCGAAGCAAAAGATGATCGGTCACTTCACCGACGACGACCGCGTCCTGGAATTCATCAACTCCAACGACCTGGCCCGCCTGGCGCCGATGGGTACCAGCTGCCCCGACCACTTCCTGCGCACAAAGATCAGCCCCCTCGTGCTCGATCTCGCTCCCACGGAAGACTTGACCGATGTTCCCAAACTCAAAGAAAAACTCACTCCCCAATTCGAGGGCTACCGCAAGATGTACGCGGACTACTACGAGAAATGCAAACATCCCAACAGCCCCGCGATGCGCGATCCGAACCCGGTGGTCATCCTCTATCCCGGCATCGGCATGTTCACCTTCTCGAAGGACAAACAGACGGCCCGCGTAGCGGCAGAATTCTATATCAACGCCATCAATGTAATGAAGGGCGCGGAAGCAGTATCTACCTATACCTCCCTGCCGCGCCAGGAGGCTTTCGACATCGAATACTGGCTGTTGGAAGAGGCAAAGCTTCAGCGCATGCCGAAACCAAAAGCCCTGTCGGGCCGTATCGCCCTGGTCACGGGCAGCGCGGGCGGCATCGGAAAGGCCATCGCAAAAAAATTCGCCGACGAGGGGGCTTGTGTCATTATCAACGATAATGACGAACAACGCCTCGAATCTGCCAGAAAAGAATTTCAGCAACAATACGGTCGCGACGTCTTCATCGGTGAGGTCCTCGACGTCACCAACGCCGATGGCATTAGAAAGGCTTATAACGCCGGAGCCCTTGCTTTTGGCGGCGTGGACATCGTCGTCAACTGCGCCGGGCTCTCCATCTCCAAGCCCATCCTCGACCACACAGAAAAGGACTGGGACATCCTCTACGACGTGCTGGTTAAAGGCCAGTTCCTCGTCACCCAGGCGGGCGTTGAGATCATGCGCAAACAAGGTATCGGCGGCGACGTTCTCAACATCGTAAGCAAGAACGGCCTCGTCTCCGGTCCCAATAACGCTGCCTATGGCTCGGCAAAGGCAGCGCAGCTGCATCTCAGCCGCCTCAACGCCGCCGAACTCGGCGCCGACAGGATCCGGGTCAACGTCGTCAATCCCGACGCGGTCATTTCAGACAGTAAGATCTGGGAAGGAGCCTGGGCCGAAGGCCGCGCGAAAGCCTACGGCATCAGCGTTGCCGAACTCCCGGCATACTATGCCAAACGTACGCTCCTCAACGAGATCATCCTCCCGGAAGACATCGCCAATGCCTGCTTTGTCTTTGTCGGCGGCCTGATGAATAAATCCACGGGCAATATGCTCAACGTGGATGGGGGAGTGGCCATGGCCTTCGTACGCTAAAACCAAATAAATGCAACGGGTTGCTTTTACCATGAAGCTCCACAAAGGCTTCGAAGAAGAATATCGCCGCCGCCATGACGCCATCTGGCCGGAACTTCAAACCCTCTTGCAGGAGACGGGTATCCGGGAATATTCGATATTTTTGGAGGAGCAGACGCTGACCCTGTTCGCCATCCTGCAGATAGCCGACCCGAAACAACTCGACAGTCTGCCCGGTCACCCCGTCATGCAGCGCTGGTGGGCCTATATGCGGGACATCATGGAGTCCAACCCCGATAACTCGCCGGTGACAATACCGCTAAAGGAAGTTTTCTACGCACCATAAACAAACGAAAGCATGCAAATCGAAAAATACAAGATCGAAGAACACAACCAGGCGAACCTCAAGGAGCATCGCCGCCGGTTCGACTTCCTCGCCGCAGGCATTCCCAATATCGGATCGATCCTCGATAAGCTCGTCGCCTTTCAGGTGGCGATCCCCAGCTGGGCCCTCGGGACCGGCGGTACCCGTTTCGGCCGATTCTCCGGCGGTGGCGAACCCCGCAGCCTCGAAGAGAAGATCGAGGACGTTGGTCTCCTGCATGCCCTCAACCGCAGCAGCGGCGCTATCTCCCTGCACATCCCGTGGGATATCCCTCGCAATGCCGCGGCCATCAAGGCGCTCGCGGCACAGCATGGCCTGCGCTTCGACGCAATGAACTCAAACACCTTTCAGGATCAGCGTGACCAGAAACACAGCTATAAATTTGGCTCGCTCCAGAACGTAAAAAAAGACATCCGCAAACAAGCCATCGACCATAATATCGAAGTCATCAACTACGGAAAGGAACTGGGTTCGGATTCGTTGACCGTTTGGCTCTCCGACGGTTCCTGCTTCCCCGGTCAGCTCAACTTCCGCCAGGCCTTCCAGAATACGCTCGAAGGGTTGCAGGAGATCTATGCAGCCCTCCCCGCCGACTGGAAGATGTTTGTGGAGTACAAGGCTTTTGAACCCAATTTCTATTCTACTACCGTCGGCGACTGGGGGCAGTCCTTACTCTATGCGTCGAAGCTCGGGCCTAAAGCCTATACCCTCGTCGACCTGGGTCACCATCTGCCCAATGCGAACATCGAGCAGATAGTCGCGCTCCTCCTGATGGAAGGAAAACTCGGCGGCTTCCATTTCAATGACTCCAAGTATGGCGACGACGACCTCACGGTCGGCAGTATCAAGCCCTATCAGCTCTTCCTCATCTTCAACGAGCTGGTGGAAGGAATGGACGCCCGCGGCATGGACCATACCCGCGATCTTGGCTGGATGATCGACGCCTCTCATAACGTAAAGGACCCTCTGGAAGACCTGTTGCAATCCGTCGAGGCCATCCTGGTGACCTATGCCCAGGCACTCCTTATCGATCGGAAAAAGCTCGTCGCCGCCCAGCAGTCCAACGACACCGTCGCCGCCCAGGAAGTCCTCCAGAACAGCTTCCGCACCGACGTCCGGGCACTCGTCGCCGAAGCCCGCCTCCGTTCCGGCGCTGCTCTCGACCCGCTGGGATTGTATCGCAGCGAAAAGATCCGCGAACACCTGACAAAAGAGCGTGGGGCCGGCGCTATAGCAACTGGGTTATGATCGCCATTTTTGACATCGGGAAGACCAACAAAAAGATCTTTATACTCGACGAACAGTATAACATCGTCTGGGAGCGGTCCTGCACGTGCGAACAGACGCTCGATGAGGACGGCGAACCCTGCGAGGACCTTCGGCAGCTGAATGCTTTCATAAGCGAATCCCTCCAAAGCATTCCCAAAGACCTCCAGCCGAAGGCGATCAACTTCTCCGCCTATGGTGCCAGCTTCGTATATATCGGCAAGGACGGAAAACCCGTCGCGCCGCTGTACAACTATCTCAAACCCTTTCCGGACCCCCTGAAAAAGAAGTTTTACGATGCCCACGGAGGCGAGGTGACCTTTTCCATGTTGACGGCCTCACCCGTCCTGGGCAGCCTCAACTCGGGCATGCAGCTTTATCGCATCAAGGAAGAACAACCCAAACTCTTCGAAAGGATAACCTGGGCCCTCCATCTTCCGCAATACCTGAGCTACCTCCTCACCGGGACCCCCTGCTCCGATATCACCAGCATCGGCTGTCATACCAATCTCTGGAATTTCTCGCAACAACACTACCACGAATGGGTCTACCGGGAAGGCATCATCGACAAGCTGGCGCCCATTCTCCCATCAACCAGCGTATTGCCGACGGCCACAGCCCCTGATTCTGCACTGGCTGGTCCCCGCATCCCCATCAGCGGCATCGGCCTCCATGACAGCTCCGCTGCCATGATCCCCTATTTCGAGAGCTTCCGGGAGCCCTTCCTCCTGATCTCCACCGGCACCTGGTGCATCTCGATGAACCCCTTCAACAACTCCCCCCTCACGGTAGCCGAACTTCAAAAGGATAGCCTCTGCTACATGAGCTACCAGGGCAAACCCGTAAAAGCCTCCCGCCTCTTCGCCGGTTACCAACACGAGCAGGAAGTACAGCGCCTCGCCGCTCACTTCAATGTCCAGCCGGCTGCCGCCAATACCGTCAGCTACGACCCGGTCACTATTCAACAGCTAAGAGCCAACCCCCAGTTCGAACCCGGATCATTTGCCCAGGCCTACCACCAGCTCATGCTGGACATCATGGAAAAACAGGTCGCTTCCACACAATTAGTGCTGCACGACACCGATGTTCGGCGTATCTTCGTGGACGGCGGCTTCGGAAAGAACCAGGTCTATATGCATCTGCTGGCCGAAGCTTTTCCTGACATCGAGGTCTTCGCGGCCTCGATCCCGCAGGCAACCGCCATCGGCGCGGCCCTGGCCATCCACGAACACTGGAACAGCCGCGCCCGGCCGGGTGACATTATAGAATTAAAATATTACAAGTAACTCATGCGTGTTGGCCTTTTTATTCCATGCTATGTCGACCAGTTCTATCCGCAGGTGGGCATAGCTACCCTTGAATTGCTCGAAAAATTCGGCTGTACCGTCGTCTATCCTCCCGATCAAACCTGTTGTGGGCAGCCCATGGCCAACTCCGGCTTCGAACATCTCACCGGCAACTGTACCGCCCTTTTCTTAAAAAACTTTAAAGAATTCGATTATATCGTCGGCCCCTCCGGTAGCTGTGTCCTGCACATAAAGGAGCATGGACACGACGCGGGTATTCATGATAAGATCTTCGAGCTCGTCGAATTTCTCACCGACGTCCTGAAGGTCGACCATCTCGAAGCCAGCTTCCCGTATAAGGTCGGTCTCCACCAGAGCTGTCATGGCCAGCGGGGACTGCATCTGGCGCAGATGAGCGAGCTGATGAGTCCGCCCTTCTCGAAGCCCATGCAACTCCTCAATATGGTAAAGGATATCCAGTTCGTCGATCTTGACCGCAAGGACGAGTGCTGTGGCTTCGGTGGGACCTTTTGCGTCACCGAAGAAGCCGTATCGGTAAAAATGGGCAAGGACAGGGTAGGGGATCACCTCAAACACGGCGCCGAGGTCATCACCGGCGCGGATATGAGCTGCCTCATGCATCTTGAAGGCATTCTCCGGCGTCAAAAGAGCCCGGTACAGGTAAAACACATCGCAGAAATTTTAAACAGCAGGATCGAGCCATGAGCAGCACCGATCATAAAGACCATGCCGCCGGCACAGGCCACAGCAAAAAAGCTGACCACGCCACCCTCGCGACGGCTTTCAATAAAGACGAAGCCCGGGTGGACTGGCATGATGAAACCTTGTGGTTTGTCCGCGCGAAGCGCGACAAAGCCGCCGCAAAAGTTCCCGACTGGGAGGTCCTCCGCGACACCGCCTCCGGCATCAAGGACAACGTCCTGTCCAATCTCAGCGAATATTTGCAACAATTCGAAGCCGAAGCCACCCGCAACGGCATCGTGGTCCATTGGGCGGCCGACGCAAAAGAGCATAATGATATCGTCCTCTCCATTCTGCGCAATCATAAGGTCGACAAGATGGTCAAGAGCAAATCGATGCTCACCGAGGAATGCCATCTGAACGAATTCCTCCACGAGAATGGCGTCGAAGTAGTCGATACCGATCTGGGGGAGCGCGTCGTCCAGCTCGCCGAAGAACCCCCCAGCCACATCGTCCTGCCCTGTATCCATTGGAAGAAGGAAGAGATCGGCGAGCTCTTTCACCAGCACCTGGGGACGCCCAAAGGCAATGCCGATCCGCAATTCCTCACTTACGCCGCCCGTTTGCATCTCCGGGAAAAGTTCCTCACGCGTCGCGTCGCGTTGACGGGAGTAAACTTCGCCGTCGCCGAGACCGGCGAATTCGTTGTATGTACAAATGAAGGAAATGCCGATATGGGCGCCCATCTCGCCGACGTCCACATCGCCTGCATGGGGATAGAAAAACTGGTCCCTCAGCGCCGGCATCTCGGCGTCTTTCTCCGGCTGCTCACCCGCAGTGCGACGGGACAGCCGATCACGACGTATTCCAGCCATTTCCGGAAACCCCGGCCCGGGCAGGAAATGCACATCGTGCTTGTCGACAACGGGCGTAGTGTACATCTCGGACGAAAGGATTTCCGCAACAGCCTCAAATGCATTCGCTGTGCCGCCTGCTTCAACACCTGCCCGGTCTACCGGCGCAGCGGCGGTCATAGTTATCATACGGCGGTCGCCGGGCCGATCGGTTCGATCCTCTCGCCCAATCTCGATCTGAAAAAATACTCCGACCTGCCCTTCGCCAGCACCTTATGCGGCTCCTGCTCCAATGTCTGTCCCGTGAAGATCGATATCCATGAGCAACTCTATAAATGGCGGCAGGTGATCGTGCAGGAAGGCAATGCCCCCGCCGCAAAGACGGCCGCGATGAAGACCATGACCTGGGTCCTCTCCAATCCCGGCATCTATCATACTGCCGGTAATGCCGGCCGGTGGTTCATGGCCAACGTGCCCTTTGTCGTAAAGAACAAACTCAACGCCTGGTACCACCAGCGCGAGATGCCCGAGCCGCCAAAACAATCTTTCGGTCAGTGGTATAAGAAAAACAGAAAATCATGAGCAGCCGCGACAAGATCCTCAACGCCGTCAAGACCAACCAACCCGCCCAGCGCGACCTGCCGCCTCATTACGACGGCCCCGCCGACACCAGCACCGGCTCGGCCTCCGCATCCGGCAGCACTGACTCCGCCGCCGGCATCCCCGCCATAGCCCCGGACCTGACGCCCGGCTTCATCGCCGTCCTCGAAGCCATCGGCGGCGCCGCCTACCTCGTCTCCGGCTACGGCCGTATCGCCACCATCCTCCGCGAACAATACCCCACCGCCCGCCGGATCATCACCACCTGTCCCGAACTAAAGGCTTTCGCCGCCGCCACCACTGCCGCCGCGGCCCTCTCCAACGCCGCTTCCAATAATGCCCTCAACGCCTCCTCCATAACACCCGGCGACCCGCATGCGCTCGAAACCGTCGACCTCGCCATCCTCCCCGCCCACTTCGGCGTCGCCGAGAACGGCGCCTGCTGGATCACCGAATCCCAGATGATCGAACGCGTCCTTCCATTCATTACGCAAAATCTCGCCCTCGTCATCCCCCGCCAATCCATCGTCGCCACTATGCACCAGGCCTACGACCGCATCGCCGGGATCGAACATTCATACGGTTTCTCCACCTTCATCGCCGGCCCCTCCAAAACCGCCGACATCGAACAATCCCTCGTCCTCGGCGCCCACGGCCCCCGTAGCCTCACCGTCTTCCTCGTCGACGACCACCTCTCCGACGCCGGCTTCTACTGACCCACTCCGAGCTGCAACCCTCGCCATTTATGAATAATCTATAAGACCCGGGAAATTCCGAAGGGGCTGGGCCCCTTCGGACGCGACGCATAGATCATTGAGGGCGAAGGGCGACACATTTGCCTTGGAAGCCCTGAGCCCTCAATGGGGATACCCCGGATTCTGCGTGAGATTCCCATTCAACTTAATCTCCGAGATCGGGATCGGAAACAACCTTCGATACGCACTCTTATCCATCGAAAGATTATCATTCGGCAACACATACTCCTTCTCATACAACCCCCATCGGATAAGATCATTCCTCCTCCATCCTTCCCACGACAACTCCCGCGCCCGCTCATCCAGCAACGTATCCAGCGTCACCCCGGTCGTCGTCTGCGCTCCGGCCCGCGTCCGCAACAAATTCACCAGGTAATCCGGCGTCTGCAACGCCCCATTCACCGAAGTAGCAGCAGCCCCCCGCAGGATCGCCTCGGCCTTCATCAGGTAAACATCGGCAAGCCGCAATACCGGCACATCATTCCCATTGAGCCGCGTAGCCTGTGTCGTCGTCGCATCCGGATAGTATTTGATCGACCGGATCCCCTCCGCCTGACTGGCAATCGTATTGCCGAGGTCCATCGGCTTCGGCGGAACAAGGACGAGGTTGGGAGTAATAACGATCTGCGTCGTGGTCCCCGGATAATAGACGGGCTGCGAAGTAAAGCCACCATTGCCATCGGGATAATACTGCGGCCCAACCAGCCAGGTCTTCGTCCTGAAATCTCCGGGAATATTGAACCGGTTATAGAATTCCGGCGTCGTACTCATCGCAATACTTTCCCCAACATTGAATCCATAAGCATTCACCAGATAGTAGTAAAATCCAAATCGCGTGAACTGGTTACCCGGGATCTGCTGATCATACGGGATCGCAAAGATGGTCTCGTTGATCTGCGGCCCGTTGCTGGGCAGGAAGATATCCCGGTACTTGGCGTCCAGGAAATAATTCTTGTTCTGTTGCACACTATCCGCCATCGCCACCACATCGGAATACCGCGTCGCACCGCCGGTATAGATGTCCGCATTCAGGTACATCTTCGCCAACAATGCAAACGCCATGGCCTTCGTCGGCCGGCCATACTGTAATTTGCTGGTGTCGGCATTGGCTATCTTCGAAGGCAGCATCGGTATTATCGCCTTCAACTCCGACTCGACGAAATTGAAGATGGTTGCCCGTGGCTGCGTATGCGGCAGAGTATCCACCGGGAAGGTCGTGATCAGGGGCACATTACCATAGAGGTCCATCATAAAAAAATAATACAAAGCCCGCATGCCCCGGACTTCGGCGATATTTCGCAGCTTCGTAAGGGTGTCGGCCTTGGAACTGATGGTAAGGGAAATAAGCCGGTTGCAATTGTTGATCCCGCCAAATCCCCATTGCCAGATCCCCGTCACATAGGGGTGGTCATAGGTCCAGGTATGATAATGCATCTGCCGGTATTGGCCGCCATCGTCGAAGTTCCCATCCCGCGCCGGCAGGATCGCCTCGTCCGTGGAAAGCTCCTGCATCCGCCAATACGTAACGGCGAAACTGGAGGCAAGATTGGTATACATCGTCCCCAGCAGGGCCGCATAGTCATTGGAGGTAACCGGGAAGTTGCTGCTGACATATTGGGACTCTACCGGAACATTCAACTTCCGGCAGGCGCCAAAGCCAAAAACTGAAGCAAGAACAAAAATTAATATCGAAATTCTTTTCATTTTTTCGCGTTTGACAAGTTAGAAATTAGCACTGACACCGATGATATAGGTCCGGGTTTTGGGATAGAAGTTCTGATTGTCGATGCCCGGCGTCAATCCACCAATATTGATTTCCGGGTCTGTTCCGCGATACTTGGTAATGACAAACAAATTCGTCCCCGTTGCATATACGCGGATGCTCTTCACATTTTGGGTCCGGGGCTTGAGCGTATAGCCTAGCGTGACATTATCCATCCGAAGATAGGATCCGCTCTCCAGGAACCGGTCGGAGATCAGATAGGCGTTGATGTCTTTATGCGACTCGTGCAGGGTGAATTTGGGAATATTCTGGATATGCGCGTCTGTTGGGTCGTTCAGACCCGCAAGGGTGGCATTCAGGATCTTGTTGCCGAGTACCCCCCGAACAAGAAAGCCGAGATCGAATCCCTTATAGTAAAAACTGTTGCTCCAGCCGTAGATCAGCTTTGGCTGGGCGTTCCCGGCAACCCGTTCGTCGGTCGTCAGGGGCTGCTGATTCGTGACCGAACCGTCCGCTTTTTGATAGGCGCTGATGCCGTTTTGATCCTTGCCCATGTAATGCCAGAGGGTAAAAGTTCCGATGGCATCCCCCGGCTTGATCAGCTGGCTGTAGTTGCCGGACTGTCCTTTGCCGCCGACCTGTGCCGTCGGGAAGGAATCGAGCGTGAACTTGCTGTTAGACAGACTCACGATCTCGTTCTTGTTATGGGCGACGTTGAACGAACTCTTCCAGCTGAAATCCCGGGTCTTCACCGGGGAGAAGTTGAGGGTTACCTCGACGCCGGTATTCTTGACGCTACCCACATTGGCCGTGTAGGTCGGAACAAAATACTGGGTCGTGGACACCGGATACTGATCGTAGATCAGGTCGGTCGTTTTCTTGATATAATAGTCTACCGAACCACTGATCCTATTCTTCAAAATGCCGAAATCGATGCCGATATTGGTCGTACCCGTGCTTTCCCATTTCAGATCGGGATTGTCGTTACGGACAGGGCCTATCGCATTCGTGATATTGCCGTTGTAAAGGAATTTGGAATTTCCCGCCGGCGTTCCATAGACGAGGAGCGAACTGAACGCGTTGAATCCCGTACTGTTCCCACTGACTCCATAGCCTGCCCGCAGTTTCAGGCTGTTGATAAGATCAACACTTTTCATAAAACCTTCTTCGCTGATATTCCAGCCGGCTGACACGGCGGGGAAGTATCCCCAGCGGTTATTGACCCCAAAGGCGGAAGATCCGTCATTTCTAAGCGAAGCCTGTACCAGGTACTTCCCGGCATACGCATATTGCACCCGGCCATAAAAGGAGATCAGCCGGAGCGTCGAGATCGGGTTGTTGTCGAACGGCACCTGTGCCAGCGAACTGGGGTTGGACAGGAACAAGTTGTTATAAGTCAGATTGTCGTTCGAAAAGTTTTGGGTAGTTACGCCAAAACCGTCATTATTGCGATCCTGCTGATAGGTATAGCCGCCCAGCAATTTCACGCTGTGCTCCCCGAAGCTCCGGTCGTAGTTGAAGTATGACTCGACCACGGTACTCGTATTGACATATGAGCGGCGTACGGCCTCGCCATTGAAACTCAAGAACAACCCTGACTTCGAATTCGCATAAAAATTATAAGCGTTCTCATCCCGCTGACTCGAGAAGGACAAGGTATACCGCAACCCTTTGATGATATCCACCTGCCCGATGGCGTTGATCAGCGTCTTGTTGTCGTCCGTCCGGATAAAATTGTTGTCGATCAGCGACAACGGGTTCAACGGCCCGCTCCCCGTCCGGGTATAGTTCTCTTTGTACGACCCATCCGGGTTAAAAGGACTTACAGTAGGGAGATAGAACAGAATGCCCGGTAGTACGCTGCTTTGAACGATATCGTTCCCCTTCGTGTGACTGTTGGTTAGGGAGATGGTAAACCGGAGCCGGTTGTCGAAGAACCGCTGGGTCAGGTATCCTTTCAGGGTAACTCTTTCCAGCGAGGTGTTTTTCAGGATGCCGTTGTTCCGGAGATAGGTACCGCTGCCACCGAACTCCGAGCTGGGAGTGGCGCCGCCAAACGACAGGGTATGGCTCTGGGAATAGCCTTTCCGTTCCGCCAGGTTCTGCCAGTTGGTGTTGCTGCCGTCGTCATCAACGCCTTTTTTCAAAGAATCGCCGTTGTTCTTCAGATAGGTTCGCAATTCATCCCCTGTGAGCATATCCGTCTGCTTGGAGACCTGCTCCATCGCGCCATAAGCATTATAGGCCAGCCGCGGCTGTCCTGCCTTGGTGTGTTTGGTCGTGACCATGATGACACCGTTCGCTGCCCGGGCGCCGTAGATGGCGGTCGCCGATGCGTCTTTCAGCACATCGATGCTCTCGATGTCCGCGGGCGCCAGCAGATCGATGGAGGCGCCAGGCACCCCGTCGATCACATAAAAAGGCTCCATGGCACCACCGGTCGTCCTGATCGTCGACGGACCGCGCAACACCACTGCGGGGGCGGCATTGGGGTCTCCACTCTTGGTGACGTTCAGACCCGCCACCTTTCCCTGCAATAATTCCGCGGGCGTCGTCACCACGCCCGGGTTGAACTCTTCGGACTTCACCGTCGTTATCGATCCGGTGACATCTTTTTTACTTGCCGTACCATAACCGATAACCACCACATCATTGAGTTGCTTTGTTTTCGACAAAAGCGTGATGTTGACGTCCTTGTTGTTACCGACCTTTACTTCCATGTTTGCAAATCCGACATAGCTGGCCACGAGCACGGCGCCGAAACCGTCGAGGGTGATGGAATATTTGCCCTCTGCATCCGTGGCTGTAGTCCGTTGTGAGCCTTTGACCTGGATACTCACACCCGCCAAAGGTGTGTTCTTCTCATCGGTGACAATGCCCTTCACAATCCTGCTGGACTGTGCCTGAGAGGCGACCGATAACAATAAAAAAATGGAGAAATTAAGCAAGACTTGCAGTGCCTTCATGATGAATGCGTGTTTGGTGTTTTGTTTGAATTGCGGGCAAATAGAAAGAAGTGTTGTTAATAAATTGTAAAGTAAAAATTATCTTATCGACCCGTAATGGTTTCAGAAAGGCTAATAAAAAGCGTAGCGATAAGGACTATGCGGTGGATAAAAAAATTTTTAACGACTTAACAAAATCGTAATTGAAACGGGTTCATTAATTTCGGCGGATAGAAAATATTTGCATAAACAACTAGCACTATGAAAGGTCTTATCACCGCGACACTACTTCTCTCTATTACAATCCTCGGCGACTCCGGCTTTGACGATCTGCCCATCAACAAGGTTCAGGTCATCGGCTCACACAACAGCTATAAACAGGCGATCGACACCGCCCTGTTCTCGATGTTCAAGGCAAAGAACCCACAGGCCGCGATGGGTCTCGAATACAGCCATGTCAGTCTGGGTGAGCAACTCGACCTCGGTCTCCGCAATCTCGAGATCGATGTCTATGCGGATGAGAAAGGCGGCAAATACGCACATCCCAAAGGTCTCGAATGGGAAGCCGCTGCTAACCCGGCGGTCTACGACCCGCAGGGCGAGATGAGCAAACCTGGCTTCAAGGTATTTCACGTTCAGGACCTGGACTTCCGCAGCAACTGTCCCACTTTCGCGGATTGTCTCCGGCAATTGAAGGCCTGGTCGGACGCTCACCCCGATCACTATGCCATTTATATCACGATGAATGCAAAGGATGCCGAGATAAAGGCGCCCGGATTCTCCATTCCCGAGAAGTTCACGGCGGAGGTCTTCGATAGACTCGACAAGGAGATTCTGGACAACCTCGGACGCAACTACCTGATCACTCCCGATGATATCAGGGGAACCTATCCCTCATTGGAACAGGCCGTCCTGGCAAATCACTGGCCCAGCATGCGGTCGGCAAGGGGTAAATTCTTCTTCATCCTCGACGAAGGCGGCGAGCACCGCGCTTCTTACATTGCCGGCCATCCTTCTTTGAAAGGCCGGGTCCTCTTTACCGATTCTCCCGCCGGTACTCCCGAGGCTGCGTTCATGATCATCAATGATTCCAAACGCGATCAGGAAAAGATAAAAGCAATGGTGGCCAAAGGGTACATGGTCCGCACGCGCGCTGACTCCGACACCCGGGAGGCCCGCGCAAACGACCGCTCGAGCTTCACCGCCGCCTGTGCCTCCGGCGCCCAGATCATCACCACCGACTATTATTACAAGAGCAAATTCTTCGCCTCCGACTACATCATCAGCTTCGACGGCGGCACCTACATCCGAAAAAACCCGTAGCGCAGCTACGGGTTTTTTCGCTACATTGCAAGCCTGCATGAAGCACCCCAACATTTTCGACTGGATCCGGGTAGACGAGTACGCCGCCACCCCCAAATACCTGCAACTGACCAACTCCATCCTCAAGGCAATCGAGAACGGTCAGATCAGGAAGAACGATCTGATGCCGTCCATCAACGAACTCAGCTACGAACTCGAGATCTCCCGCGACACCGCCGAAAAAGGCTACAAGTATCTGAAGAAAATGGGCGTCCTGGGCTCCGTGCCCGGTAAAGGCTATTTTATCCAGAATACAGATTTTCATCAAACACTTCGTATCTTCCTCCTCTTCAACAAACTCAGCGCCCACAAAAAGATCCTCTACGACGCATTCATCGCCTCCCTTGGCGAATACACCGTCGTCGACTTCTACATCTATAACAACGACTTCAACCTCTTCAAAAAACTGCTGGCGGAAAAGAAAGAAGACTACTCTCACTATGTGATCATCCCGCATTTCCTCGAAGGCGGGGAACGGGCTTCCGAGATCATCAACAGTCTGCCAAAGGAAAAGCTGCTGGTGCTGGACAAAAAAATACCCGGCATCACCGGGGAATATGCGGCCGTCTATCAGAATTTCGAACAGGACATCTACTCCGTGCTCGAACGGGCCCGCGAGCAGCTTAGCAAATACCACACAATAAAGATCATCTTTCCGAATTCCACCTATCAACCCGACGAGATCCTTCAGGGCTGCAGCCGCTTCTGCCAGGAATATGCCTTTTCTCACAAAGTGGTCCGGCGCATCGCCGACGAACCCATCGGTGAGGGCGAGGTCTATATTAACTTGATGGAAGAAGACCTCGTAGTCCTTATCGAACGGATCATTTCGCTCAAGCTCGAGGTCGGGCGGCAGGTAGGAGTCATTTCATATAACGAAACTCCGCTCAAAAAGATCATTCTCAACGGCATCACCACCATCTCCACCGATTTTCGCGAAATGGGCGTCATGGCCGCCCGCCAGATCCTCGAGAACACCCACACGCAGGAAGAAGTACCGTTTTATCTGACTCTCCGCAACTCACTCTGAAGGATACTTTACCCCTATCTGCCGCCTGATCTCATCCATGATCTCCGCCATCATCAGGCTAAAGCTATGCGGCATCATCGGGCTCTCGATCAAACCTGCTTTCATACATCTCATCGTCTCCCTGATCTGGTACTCGAATCCATTCACCATCGGTTCCAATTCCACCAGCTGCATCGAATCCACACTACGTCCCCACTCGTACCGGTCATTCTTATACCAGGGCGTCGGTATCCGGATCATTCCCTCTGTCCCCGCGATCTCCGCCGTCAGCGAGGTCTGACAGGCCAGCGTACTGCTGATCACCGCACTCCGGTCCTCGCCATATTGCAACACCGCGTGACAGCTCACGTCACTGCCTGTCGCCGACAGGTCCCCCGCTGCGGTTATTTTCAACGGCCGCCCCAGCAACTGCGTGCACAGATACAAAGGGTAGATGCCGATATCCAGCAAGGACCCGCCTCCCAATCGCATATTATAAAGCCGCCCCTCGGGATTGAAAGGGGCGGGAAAACCAAAATCCGCCCGGATATATTTTACGGCTCCGATCTTCCCGGACTCGACTAACTCCATTACGGATTTCATCAACGGGATGAACCGCGTCCACATCGCCTCCATCAAAAAGGCCCCCGACTCCCCCCTCGACGTCCGTGCCGCGGCGATCATCTCGGCGACCTGCCGCGCCGACAACGCCAACGGCTTCTCACAAAGCACCGCCTTTCCATGCCGAAGAGACAGGATCGCGTGCTCGGCGTGAAACCCATGTGGTGTGGCAATGTATACCGCGTCGCATGACGGATCCGCAGCCAACTCCTCATACGAGCCATAGGAGACCGCCGCCCCATACTCCCGGGCAAACTCCGCAGACCGGGCTGCATCCCTCGACGCCACCGCCCGCAAACTCGCGCCCTCCACCATTCCAATCGCTGTAGCAAATTTTTTGGCAATCTTTCCGGGACCGATGATCCCCCATGAAGTAGTACTCATAATTGCAAAGTAATCTATCTTCGCGAAAAGACGACAAAACCCATGGCAAATCCGCAAGCCTTCATTTTCGATCTCAACGGCACAATGGTCGACGACATGCAATACCACAATACAGCCTGGCACAGGATCCTTAACGACGACCTCAAGGCCAACCTCACCCGCGAACAAGTCGCAAAGCAGATGTATGGAAAGAACGAAGAACTCCTCGATCGGGTCTTCGGCAAGGACCGCTTCACAAAAGACCAGGTCCAAACCATCTCCATGAAAAAGGAGTACGCCTATCAGGCCGCCTTCAAACCCCATCTCGAGCTGATAAGCGGTCTCCCGGCTTTCCTCGCAAAAGCACAAAAGAACAGTATAAAAATGGCCATCGGCTCCGCTGCCATTACCTTCAACATTGACTTCGTCCTCGATAACCTCCATCTCCGTCATTACTTCGACGCCATCGTCAGCGCAGACGAAGTAACCATCAGCAAACCCGATCCGGAAACCTTCCTCCTCGCCGCGAAACTCCTCGGCGTCCCGCCCCGGAACTGCATCGTCTTCGAGGACGCCCCGAAAGGAGTCGAAGCCGCCTTACGCGCCGAAATGCCCTGTATCGTCCTGACCACCATGCACGAAAGGGAAGAATTCCTCCGTTATCCCAACGTCCTGAGTTATATTGCAGACTACACCGACCCATCACTTGACGAATTATTTACATAGACTGATTGTCTTATCATTAACTATCTTTCTCACCCTCTCAGGTCGGGCCCAGACCCATTTTACACTCAACGGTACCATCCGGGACAAAAGCTCCGGCGAAGTCCTCATCGGCGCCACCGTCAGCATCCTGGAGATCCCCCGATCTGCCATACTCAGCAACGCCTATGGCTTCTACTCCATCAGCGCACCCCCCGGTCACTACAACCTCCTGGTCACCTTTTCCGGCTATCAACCGGATACCCTGGATATAAACCTCGACAAAGACCTTTCCCTCGCCATCGAACTGGCCCCCGGAAACAACCAACTCGCTACCATAACCGTCACCTCCCAAAAAAAGAACGACAACGTCACCCGCCCCCTGATGGGCGTCCAAAAGCTCACCACCAACGAAATAAAGAACGTCCCCGTCCTGTTCGGCGAGAAGGACGTCCTCAAGACCATCCAGCTCCTGCCCGGGATTCAATTTGCCGGCGACGGCAACAGCGGCTTCTTTGTCCGGGGTGGGGGAGCGGATCAAAATCTCATCCTCCTCGACGAAGCTACCGTCTATAACCCCTCCCACCTGCTGGGCTTCTTCTCGACCTTTAACTCCGACGCCATAAAGGATATCACGGTATATAAAGGCGGCATGCCCGCGGAATATGGTGGCCGGCTATCGTCGGTCGTAGATATAAAAATGAATGACGGCAATAACAAGGAGTACCATTATGGCGGCGGGATCGGTCTCATCTCCACCCGGCTCAACGCCGAAGGTCCCATCGTAAAGGACCGTGGCTCCTTCTCTGTCAGCGGCCGCCGCACTTACGCGGATCTCTTCCTCAAACTGTCCTCCGACTCCTCGGTCAGTAACAACAGCCTCTACTTCTACGATCTGAACATAAAGGCCAATTATAAACTCAGCGAAAAAGACCGGATCTACATCTCCGGTTACTTTGGCCGCGACTACCTCAGCTTCGGCAACACCTTTGGCATCGACTACGGAAATGCCACCGGCACGGCGCGCTGGAACCATGTCTTCAGCAGCCGCCTCTTCTCTAACACCTCGCTCATCTATAGCAAGTATAGTTATAAGATCAGGATCAACTCCAACAATAACAACATCGGTCTTACCTCCAACATCAAGGATCTCGATCTGAAAGAAGACCTTCAATACTATATCAACGCCGACAACAAGATAAACTTTGGGTTCAGCGCGATCCATCATACCATCGCACCCGGCATTCTGTCCGCTTCCCAGACCAGCAGCTTCAACTCTCTGACCCTTCAAAACAAGTACAGCCTGGAGAATGCGGTCTATGCTTCCCATGAGTATTCACCCTCCGACAGGATCCATTTCAATTATGGTCTCCGGGCCTCCTCGTTCATCGCAATGGGTCCGGGGAACTTCTATACCTATGACACCAGCGGCAACGCAAAAGACACCATCCACTATTCCTCCGGCAGCATAGTAAAGTCATACAGCAATCTGGAACCCCGGGCATCGCTCAGCATCCAGTTGAACGAAGCTGCCTCCATCAAGCTCGCGTACAATCGGAACACACAGGTCCTTCACCTCCTGTCTAATTCCACCTCGGCTAACCCCACCGATCTCTGGATACCCAGCAGCAACAATGTCAAACCCGGCATCTCCGATCAGGAGTCCATCGGGTTCTATAAAAATACAAGCAACAACCGGTACGAATTCTCCGTCGAAACGTATTACAAGTCGATGCAGAATCAGATAGACTGTAAGAATGGAGCCCAGCTCATCGCCAATGAGAACGTTGAATCTCAACTCCTCTTCGGGAAAGGCCGGGCTTACGGCCTCGAGGTCTTTGCCAAGAAAAAGGTAGGTCGTCTTACCGGGTGGATCAGTTATACGCTATCCCGTACCGAATTGAAGATCGACGGGATCAATCAAAACAAATGGTATCCAGCAAAACAGGACCGGACCCATGATATCGCCATGGTCGGCATCTATCAGGCCAGCCCGAAATGGACCCTCTCGGCGACCTGGGTCTATTACACCGGGAATGCCGTCACCTTCCCCAGCGGAAAATACCAGGTCGCCGGACAAACGGCTTTCTATTACACTGAACGGAATGGTTATCGTATGCCCGCCTACCACCGTATGGACGTGGCCGCTACCTTGCAGGGAAAGAAAACCAGGAAATTCGAGAGCAGCTGGACCTTTTCAGTCTATAACCTCTATGGCCGGGAAAATGCCTATAGCATCGTCTTCCAGAACGACCCGGACGATCCGTCCAGGACCCAGGCCCTTCAGTACGCCCTGTTCCGGTTCGTGCCCTCCGTCACCTATAACTTCAAATTCTGATCGATGGGAAAAAGAACCATAACCCTCCTCATTCTGGCAACGGTAGCGGTAGCCCTAACCACGGTCTCCTGCAAAAAGGTGATCCAGGTCGATCTCAACAATGCGGCGCCCCAGATCGTCATCGAGGGTGAAGTGACCAACGCCAGAGGTCCTTATCAGGTTAGGATCACAAAGACCGTGGATTTCTCGGCAAGCAATGTCTATCCGCCGGTCACCAACGCGGTCGTTTCCATCACCGACAGCACTTCAAATCTCACGGATCAGTTGGTGCAGACGGATTCGGGAGTTTATAAGACTCGAAAGCTCGTTGGCGCCGCACAGCATACTTACGTCCTCAATGTCACCATCGACGGAAAACGCTATTCAGCCGTGTCCAAAATGCCGAAACCCGTATTCCTCGACTCGGTGACCTTTGCAATGAACTTCGATTTCAATAATAAGCAGGAGATAAATGCCGTAGTTAACTTCCAGGATCCCGTCGGCCTGGGCAATTACTACCAGTTTACAGAGACGGTCAACAGCCGCCTCATCCCCAATATCTTCGTATTTGAAGACCGCCTTTCCGATGGTAGGTATATCGAACAACCCTTGTTCAACGACAGCTCCTACCTGGTAAAGGACGATACCCTCACCGTGGTCATGAACTGCGTGGACAAGAACATTTACAATTATTTCTTCACGCTCGCAAACGTTACTGGGAATAACAACTTTCAGACCGCTACACCCGCCAACCCCGTCACCAATATCACCGGCGGCGCCCTGGGCTATTTCAGCGCCCATACCACCCAGCGGGCAAAACTTAACGTATATTAGGGTTGATAACTCTTTATTTTATTATAAAGCGTCTTCCGGTCGATCTTCAGTATCTCGGCCGCCCTCGACTTATTATAATTCACCTGCTTCAGCACATTCATGATCGTATCATACTCGGCCTGTGCCGCCGCATTTTTCAGGTCCGTCTCCTTATGCGCGATCGGATGATGTACCGGCCCAATAGCCGGAATATCTGTCGTCGTCGTATTGAAATTCTGCGAAAAATTATTATCGACGATCTCGTTCGGCAACACCCGCGAATTGACGCGGCCCGATGAGGTCAGCAATGCCGCCCTGCGGATCACATTCCGGAATTCCCGGAGATTGCCCGGCCAGGGATAATTGAGGAAGATCTGCATGACCTCGGGCTCGAACCCCTCTACCTCCTTGTTCAGCTCCTTATTAGCCCTAGCCAGGAAGAAGTCCGCAAATAAGGGGATATCTTCCCTCCGGTTGCGGAAGGCCGGTAATATGATGGAGAACTCGTTGAATCGGTGGAACAGGTCCTCCCGGAATCTTCCTTTTCGATAAGATTCCTGGAGATTTTCATTCGAGGCCACGATGATCCTGACATCAGTTTCCATTTCTTTGGTGCCGCCGACTCGCTTGAACTTCCGCTCCTGGATCACCCGCAGCAAGGCCGCCTGGATCTCAACAGAAAGATTGGCTACTTCATCCAGGAACAGCGTCCCCCCATTCGCCAGCTCGAAATGTCCTTCTTTGTCGCCAAGTGCACCCGTAAAGGCGCCCTTGACATGCCCGAACAGCTCGCTGCCTGCCAATTCCTTTGACAATGTGCCGCAGTCCATGGCGATAAACGGCTTGTCCCTCCGCGCGCTATTGGCGTGAACCGTCCGTGCGATCACTTCCTTACCCGTACCACTCTCCCCATAAAGTATAATGCTGTAATTCGTCGGCGCTACCAGCTCGATCTGCCGGTATAACTCCTTTGTCGCCGGCGCCTCGCCAACAAGATACTCATCATCCCAACCCGCTTTACCCGGCTTCCGGGTCGGCGTCTGGGCTGTGGCAGCCGGTTTGACATCCCCGCCCTCCGCGGATTGTTGCAGCGCCCGGCCGATTACACTCAATACCTCCTCCGGGATCAGCGGTTTCGTAATATAGTCGAAGGCGCCTGCCTTGATCACATCCACAGCAGTCTTGATATCCGAATATCCCGTAATGATAATAACGATCGCATATGGATCGAATTGCTTGATCTCCCTCAGCACGTCCCTTCCTTCCTTATCCCCCAAACGGAAATCGCAGAGTACAACGTCGAATTTGGATTCTTTGAACTTGGCGATCCCCTTGTTGCCGCTATGACTCGACTCCGTCTCATACCCCTTTTTCTGCAGGAAACGGCCAAGCAGATTGCACATATCCATATCGTCGTCAATGATCAGAATTCTCTTCATACTCATAGATAGTTTGTTGTCAAATATAACCGATTATATATACCCTCTATATTCTAAAAGCCTTGCCAATTTTCAGCGCCTTGGTAAACAAGCCTCTTAAGGGTTTGTGGGGAGTTAATTCCCCAGGGTGGGGAAAGATTCGTTCCCGAAAGTTACGAAATTCTTCTCAGAAGGGTTAATTAAAAAGCGGGAGCGGCCTGTTTCAGCGGGCGACCCTGGCCAAACAGTCTATGGCAATAAAATTGTAAATACACTGTTATATAAAATTGTTTGGATTCAAAATTTGACGGTTAAGTGGAAACAATTATTATGACAGAAAAACACAAAGTCCTGATCGTAGACGATGAATTGGATATTTGTTATTTATTGAGCGGAATGTTAAAACAGCGGAACTTTAATACAGGATTCGTCAATACGCTCGGCGACGCGAAACTGGCGCTGCAAACTGAAACACCCTCTGTGATCTTTCTCGACAACCACCTTCCGGATGGTTTCGGTCTCGATTTCATTCCCTTTATAAAACAAAATTATCCTGAGGTAAAAGTGATCATGATCACTGCCCATGACGGGGCCCAGGACAGAAAAAAAGCCTACGATGGCGGTGTCGATCTTTTCATCGCCAAGCCGCTGAACCGTAAGCTGATCTTTGATGCGGTGGATAAATTGCTCATCATGCAGCACCGCTAACGCGCATTTTCCTCTTCTATCCATACTGAAACGGCACGTTCACTTACATGAAATTCGCCGCGACCCTCTTCGTCGATCACGACCTTGCCCGGATGCTTCCCAAGCCAGTCGATAAAGGTCTTCCCCGCATGCTCCTTTCCGACCTCCATGGTCTTGAACCCTTCATCGCCATTCGTCAATAGTACCGCACAACCACTTCCGGAATGCTCTTCGTCGCCCTCCCTCGTCCAGCCGATGCAGTTCGCATGATCCAGGTAGTCCCGCTGCGTCCCATACGCAAACCGCTTTCGCGCGTTGATCAGCTTTTCGATATTCTCAACCCCCGGCATATAGATCTCATAATCATTCCCGTCATGCCCTTTGTCCTTGTACTTCGCCCCATACATATCAGGGTAAAAAACACAGGGATAACCGGTTTCCCGCAACAATATTATTGAATAGGCTAAAGGTTTGAACCAGGGATCCACCGGCGCCTCCAGCGCCTGCAGCGGCTGGGTGTCGTGATTGTCCACCACCGTCACCGCCTTGTCGGGCCGCGCTGCCACCAGTGTTTCGTTGAAGATGCCCGTCAGATCGTAGTCCCGTCCCTGTTTGCCGGCGGCCTCGAAATTATGATGCAGCGACGCGTCGAAAAGCGACATCCTCCCCTCCGTAGCATCGAGATATTTCAAAAGCAACGGCAGGTTTCCCGGCGCCCAATACTCACCCACGGCAAAGAACTCCTTCCCGGTGACCTTCCGCATATGGTCCAGCCATTCATTCTCGAAGCCCGGCGAAATATGCTTCACGGCATCCAGCCGCACCCCATCGAATCCCGTCGTCTTACAATACCATTCTCCCCATCGCTTCAACTCTTCCACCACCGCCGGGTTCCGGAATTCGATATCGTCGTACATCAGGTAATCGTAATTGCCCTTCTCTTCATCGATCACATCCTCCCAACCTTCGCCATAGTCGTTCAGGATGCTGTAGATCGCGACCTCCTTGGTCTTGTTGTCGAAATCCACCCCGGTAAAACAGCGAAAATCCCAGATAAAATCCGAATACATCCCCTTCCTCCCCGGGAATCTGAATTTGGTAAAAGCTTCGATATCGAAGGGCTCGCTGATGAACCTGGTTCGGTCCTCGGGATCGACTTTGCGGACCTTGATCATCTCCACTTCATCGCCCCCGGCCTTGTGATTAAGGACGATGTCCACATACACTTGCATCCCGGCGTCATGAATGGCCTTGATGGCGTCCACATACTCCTGCTTCGTACCGTACTTGGTCCGAACCGAATTCTTCTGATCGAATTCCCCAAGGTCATAAAGATCGTAGATGTCATATCCTATGGACCAGATACCGTTGGTGCCCTTACAGGCGGGCGGCAGCCAGATCGCGGTAAAGCCCATCTCCGCCAGCCGCGGCGCTTCCTCCGCGACTTTCTTCCATAAACTTCCATCGTTAGGGTAGTACCAGTGAAAATACTGGAACAGGGTTCCGTTTTGCATAAATAATAATAGTATTAGTGATTTATTGGAAATACCTGCGTAGTTTCCAGGCATTTGTCTCGTGCTCCTCCATCAGCCCCGTAAGAAAATCCGCCGTCCCGGCATCCTTGTACTCGTCCGTACATTCTTCGACAGCCTTCCGCAAATGAACGATGATCGTCTCGTGATCCTCCAGCAACTCCTTCAGCATCTCCTTCCGGCCCGGATATTTCCCCGGCGACTCGTTCAGATGCGTCAGATCCAAAAACTCTTTCATCGTCCCGATCGTCTTACCTCCCAGTTTGTTGATCCGCTCCGCGATCTCGTCGATGGCTTCCTCCATTTCCTTGTACTGGGCTTCGAACAGCAGGTGCAGCTCCATAAAGCTTTCACCCGACACATTCCAATGGAACTTTCTTAACTTCGTATACAACACCACTGCATCCGCAAGAACAGTGGACAGAAGGGTACTGACATTCTTCAAGGTCTTATCCGGTAATCCGATATGTGGTTGCATAAAAAATGGTTTTACTCGTAGTCCTGTATCGCCAATAGAATACCACCACCGTTGCGCTCAAAACGACCCCGTAATCTTGCTCAGATTGTAGCAGAATGTAGCGGATTGTAGAATTTTCGCCTCAAAAATGTTCTCTACAACACAATTCCCGCTTCTGAAATTTTTGGCAAGGAATTTTAGTTACTTAAATAAATAAAAATCAACGATTATGAACACCACATCCAAAATTTTGATCGGCTTCGTTGCCGGCGCAGCTATCGGTGGCGCATTAGGTATTCTCCTGGCCCCGGACAAAGGTTCGGAAACCCGTCGCAGGATCGTCGAGAGAGGTTCCGACATCGGCGACTCGATCGTTGACTTTGGCGAGTCTGTAAAAGATAAGTTCAACGACGTGGTGGACGGCGTAAAAGGCAGCTTCAACAAGACGAAGAATTCCATGTCTTAATCCACTATATGGAAGAACAACCGACAGATATCGACATTTTACTTTCCGACGCCGGAGACTTCATCGAGACCCGGACAACATTGTGGAAGTATAAGACGATCGAAAGCCTGGCCGACGTCTCCGGCGAATTGGTCTCCGGCCTGGGTATGATCGTGATCGTCTCCTTCGTCATAATCATCTTCAGCATCGGCTTCGCTTTGCTGATAGGGGAGTGGCTGGGGAAAAGCTACTATGGGTTCTTCGTCATGGGAGGTCTCTATGCCATTATCGCACTGATCGTCTTCGCCGGCAGGCGGAAGTGGCTGAAGGACCCCTTCGGCAACATGCTGATCAGGAAGATCCTTAAATAAAACGACCGTCATGGGCAAGATCAAAACCATCGAACAGTTACGGGAAGCGATACGCGATCTGGAACATCAGAACTATGTCAACGAACAGCACATGCGCGGCCGCGTAGCAGACCTGACGGAAAGGCTAAAGCCCGCCAATGTTGTAAAACACCTTTTCAGCCATTTCTTCACCGGCGGTAGTGAAATGAAAGCCGGCCTGCTGAAAATGGTCGCCGGCATCGCCACCAGTTTCCTGGTGAAAAAATTCTTTAAGAAAGGACTCGCCGCCAAATAGCTTCATTTTGGGGCCTCGCTCGGGCCACTCTCCGGCAATTGCAAATAATTCGACGGATGGATCAGTAATATCTTTCGCAGGAACTCGATGCGTTGCACATTCCCCTTTGCCTCCAGGCAGGCAAATACGTGCAACAGGACAACCTTGTATACAAAAACACCCTTGCGGCTTTCCGCGGCCAGCTGCTCTTTTCGCTGTAACAGATCATCCAGGATCTCCCTGGTCAGCATCTTCAGCTCCTTTTCGTCGGAAAGACCACTCAGTCTGACGACAGAATTAAACACCGATGAGTAATAAGAATCGATAAGCTGGTTCAATAGGAAGGTAGTTGAGTTAGCGAAGCGGAAGTTATTGTAGCCTTTGCTAGAGACAAAAAAGTGCTGAATTTTCCGCAATCCTGATTGAACAAGTACTATTGTATTGTTTTTTATTTACATTTGACTATGCGGCGATGGAATTGGCTAAGATCCCTGTTAATTGGTCCCCTTATACTATTTGCTCTCGTCCTGATGGGGAGTGTACTCCATGCCCAGACGACCGATTCTCTTAAAACGCGGTGGAATATCCTTCAGGTGAAGTTCCAGACCCGGCAACTGAAAGATACGGATTATCTCAAAGCCGTGGACTCCATCGCTCCCTTGCTCGAAGGGGAGGACAGTCTCCCGCAGCTGCTTTCCACCTATCAGCAGATCGCCTTCGACAACCCCGCAAGGGGACGATGGCGCGCATATTACTATACCTATCTAGCCCTCAACGCCTACAACAATAATAAATTCGGGTCCGCGATCTACTACTCCGAAAAGAACAACGAAGAACGTGTCAGGGCCGGTCTCTTCGAAAAGGGGGAACTGGCCCACAGCGACCTTTTCGCCCTTTCCCTGTATTATAATAATAAGGATTACCCAAGGGTCATCATCAAGTTCATGGCCCTTGAACCTGCCCTGACCCGCGTCTCCACGGCGATCGGCAACGGCAAAGCCGGCCCCGAACAGGTCTTTCTTGCGCTGAGCATCCTCGAGACGGCCGTCTATACTTATGCGAAAACCGGAGACTCCACCGCCCGCGAAAAAGCCTTCCGCCGCGCCGAAGCCATCCAGCAGCAGGCCCGGGGGCAGTCCGGCAAATACTCCCGGTTCATCCCCCAGTTCGACTATCTCCGGCATAGCACTGCCTATCGGAACGAATTGTCCCTTGGCCGTGCCGGAGAGGCGCAAACCCTTCTCCACGCCGCTATCCACGACGTCGAATCCCCGGACTTTCCCAAAAACCTGAAAGCTGACTACAGCGTCTCCCTCTACACCGAGGCAGTGGATTTTTATTTCGGCCGCAACCAGGTGGATAGCGCCCGCCACTATCTCGACATCCTCCACGGCCATGGCGAGAACGCCATCTTTGCCGTCACCGACCCCGGCTTCCTGTTATTCAATGACAGCCGCCTTCTCGCAGACGAAGGAAGATACGCCGAAGCCTGGCAGACTCTGCGACAAGCCTGGCTCACCCGCGACTCAGCCTTCTATGCCGTCAGTTCCGACCGCGACAATAACCTCTATGCCCTGGCCGAAGCCGGCAACGCCAAAGCCGAACTCCTTCGCTCCGAAGAAAGTAAACGCGCCGTCCGGCAGTCAAATCTCCTGCTGTTCTTTATCCTTTCCCTTATCGTTCTTGGCGGCCTCACTGCCTTTCTCGTCTATCACTCCCGCCAGCAACGCCGCGTCCTCGACCTGCAGGGCCACCTCGCCAGCAATTTTCACGATACCGTCGGCCCCATGCTCCTCTATGCCAACGCCCTCGTAAAAAAAGAATCCGACACCCAGCCCTCCGCGGGGCTGGACCAATTGAAGCTTCAGATCGGCCAGATCATGGAAGCCGTACGCGGCATCTCCCATGACCTGAAGGCAAACCGGCTGGGTACCATCAACATTCTCGGCAAAGACCTCGGCGCCCTGCTCGAAAAGATCCGCGAAGCCACCGGCATCGCCTTCTCCCTGACCGTTGAGAACGGAAGCCATATCCTCAGCCACTTCCAGATGACCCATCTGCAGAAGATCGTCCACGAATTGATCAGCAACTCCGTCAAACATGCGGCCTGCAACAAAATTACCATCGCCATGAAAGGATTTTCCCGAAACCTGCAGATTGATTATTCCGACGACGGAAAAGGCATCGATCCCAACGGGCCATCCACCGGCGGCATCGGCCTCGGCAATATCCGCGAGCGCGTGGCCTCCCTGCAGGGACGCCTCGAATTCAACAATACTTTCCCCGAAGGCTATTCCGTTGCCCTCTCAATCCCCCTGCTATGACCGAGTCGCTAAAACAATATGGTTCTCTGCTGGTGGTCGATGATCACAATATGATCGTCAATGGCATCCGGCTGCTGATCGGCGACCGCTTCCGCGAGCTCCTGCAGGCCAACACCTGCGCGACGGGCCTCTCCCTCGCCATCCATCACCAGCCCCAGCTCGTCATAGTAGACTATGTCCTCCCCGACGGTACCGGCGACGCCATCGTAAAAGAGATCAAATACCGCTGCCCGCACACCCGCATCCTGGCTTACTCCTTCAACGGATATTCCGCCGCCGTCCTCAAGATGTTCGGCGCCGGCATTCATGGCTATGTCATAAAAAGCGAAGACGACGAAGAATTCGTCCGCGCTGTCTGCACCCTCCTCGAAGGCAAAGAATACTTCTGCCGCGAAGCCCGCAACCATATCATCCACCGCGTCTTCCCGGAAGAAGAACACCCCCGGCTCATCGTCGCCAATACGGGGTTCTCTCCCAAGGAAATAGAGATTATCCGCCTCATCTGCCAGCAAAAGACCGCCCGCGAGATCAGCAACCAGGTCTACCTCTCCGAACGGACCGTGGAACAATACCGCAGCAATATCTCCAAACGCATCGGCGCCCGCAATATCGCCGGCATCATCCGCTTCGCCCTGCAAAATCATATCATTGACCTCGCAGACTTGTAAAAACGAGAGCCCACGGCCGAAGGCCAATCGAAAAAATCCGTATCTTCATCGTCCCGCCAAACTAACGACAGCAATGGCCTCGGTGAACCTTTTGGACGAAAATCTCCTTCTCTGGAATAAATTCCGCAGCGGCAGCGCCGATGCCTTTGGCGAATTGATGCGCACCCACTATTCCGATCTCTTCAGTTATGGCGTCCGGTTCACCCGGGACACCCCGCTCGTAAAAGATTGCATCCAGGACCTTTTCCTCACCCTTTGGATGAACAGGACTACCATCAGCGAAACCTCCTTCATTAAATACTACCTGCTCAAAAACCTCCGGCAGATCCTCTCCAGAACCAGCAGCCAGGCCCGGCGTCGTACCGAACCCGCCTTCGACTATGGCTTTGGTAGTACCTCGCCGGGCAAAATGCGCAAAGTACTGGCCGGCCTCTCCAGCCGCCAACAGGAGATCCTCTATCTGCGCTTTTTCATGGACGCCGATACCGACGATATTGCGGAGATCATTTCCGTTAACCGTCTGTCGGTCCAACGCCTTACGGATGACACGTTCCGCCGCCTCCGCAAGATCAGCCCCAAAAAAGTCTTTCTCTTAAATGCCCTCCGTCGAGTATAACAATCTCGAAGACTTTGTCTTCTCCCGCAGTTTCCGCAACTGGGTGCTCAAAGCGGATGCACCGGAGGCCGGATTCTGGATCGATTGGACAGCCCGGAACCCGGACAAGACAGAGATGATCGACCAGGCAAAAGCCGTTATCCATGCCATGCACATGAACCCTGAGCCAGTGTCCCCGGATGCCGTCGACGCCGAAGTGCGGAAAGTACTGCAGAAACTCAGGGACGGGCACATCAACCTGGTCCGCGAGATCCCCTACCGCCCAGGTATCCTCCGCAGCCGCCCCAGCCGCCTCTGGACCATCGCCGCCGCCATCGCGGCCATCGTTATCATCGCAATCCTCAAAGCAAAAGGCTGTAAATAACAACGCCGCTCTTTACAGCGGCGTTTATTTGTAAAAAAGACAATTATTGTTATCTCTTCGTATCTTGGCCTGCATCGGCGGCCGGCCGGTCATCATCCGGCAGCGAATACAGTATGTTTTGTAAAGCCGTGATCCGGTCGCCCTCCCCCTGCTTTCGCAGATAGGTAAAAACGTGACGGATCAGGACCTTATAAATAAAAGCGGGGGGACGCAGCTCATTCAACACCTGTTCACGCGTCTTCCACAACTCGTCGAAGACATCCATGGTGATCGCCTCCAGTTCCTTTTGATCGGCCAGCCCCGTCAGCTTGGTAATGGCAGAATAGATGGAAGGGTAATAAAAATCAATGAATTGGCTGAATAGCAACAATTGATCCGTCGACTTTTCGCTCATGACTGAATTTTAATAAGGTACAATGGTTAATAATAGTCAACGCCACAAACAGAAACGTAACCGGAAAAAGACGATTTTTTGTCTCGCCCCCCTTTTTTTCGCCCTGCTCCCTGTTTTCCATGCAACGGCGCAATCAGGCGGGAGCCAGGATCTGACCGTGCTGGTCAACAAACCGGGACCGCGTATTTCCCCCTCCATGTGGGGCATCTTCTTTGAGGATATCAACCTCGCCGCCGACGGCGGCCTCTATGCTGAGCTCGTCAAGAACCGCTCCTTCGAGTTCAATATGCCCCTGATGGGCTGGAAGGAACACAGTTCCGCTCCCGGTAATGGCACCCTCCTCGTCCTCAATCAGTCGGCAGTCAACCCCGATAACCCCCGGTTCATCCGCGTCACCCATCTCACCGACGGAACCTACGGCCTCACCAACGAAGGCTTCCGCGGCATGGGCATCAAACAAGGGGAAACCTATCATTTTTCCGTCTGGGATCACCCCGCCGCTCCGGTCACCCTCCACATCGAACTCCAGTCCGCTTCAGGCCAGACCATCGGCATCGCAAAACTCCCCCTCGCCGCCAACGGCACTTGGAAAAAAGACACCATCTCCTTCACCGCCACCTCCACCGACCCCCACGCCCAGCTCTACATCGGCTTCGAAGGCCAGGGCGCCGTCGACCTCGACATGATCTCCCTCTTCCCGGAACACACCTGGAAACAACGCCCCGGCGGTCTCCGCGCCGACCTCGTCCAACTCCTTGCCGATATGCACCCGGGTTTTATCCGCTTCCCCGGCGGCTGTATCGTCGAAGGCCGTGATTTGACCAACCGCTATCAGTGGAAAAAAACAGTCGGCAAGGTGGAAGACCGCAAACTCATCGTCAACCGCTGGAACACCGAATTCGCCCATCGCTCGACGCCGGACTACTTCCAGTCCTTTGGCCTCGGCTTCTTCGAATACTTCCAGCTCGCCGAAGATATCGGCGCCCAGGCCCTTCCCATCCTCAACTGCGGAATGGCCTGCCAGTTCAATACCTCCGAGGTCGTACCCATCCCGGAGATAGACCCGTATATCCAGGATGCCCTCGACCTCATCGAATTCGCAAACGGCGACCCCTCCACCAAATGGGGCGGCCTCCGGACAGCCATGGGCCACCCGCAACCCTTCCACCTCAAAATGATGGGCGTTGGAAATGAACAATGGGGCCCGCAATACGTCGAACGCTACAAGGTCTTCACCCAGGCCATAAAAGCAAAATACCCGGATATCGACCTCGTCAACAGCACCGGCCCCGACCCCAGCGGCCAGAAATTCGATTTTCTCAATGACACGCTGAGAAAGCTGCACGCCGATATCCTCGACGAACATTACTATCGAAAACCCGAATGGTTCCTGCAAAATGCGACCCGCTACGACAAGTATGATCGCAGCGGCCCAAAGATCTTCGCCGGCGAATACGCCGCCCACACGGAGAAAGAAGTCCCGGTAACCAGTAAAAACAACTGGGAAGCTGCCATCGCCGAAGCCGCCTTCATGACTGGCCTCGAACGCAACGCCGACGTCGTCCGGATGGCTTCCTACGCCCCCCTTTTCGCCCATGTGGACGGCTGGCAGTGGGCGCCCGATCTCATTTGGTTCGACAATCTCCGTTCCTACGGCACCCCCGACTACTATGTGCAGAAGTTGTTTGCAACAAATAAGGGTAGCGCCGTCCTGCCCCTAACCCGGCAAGGCGCCCCCCTTTCAGGCCAGGACGGGCTCTATGCATCCGCCACAATCGACTCAGCCTCAAATGAGATCATCCTGAAACTAGTCAACACCACTGCCAGGGCCCAGTCACTGGTCATCCGGCTGGAAGGACTCCGGAAACCCAATGCCCCGGCCACCGGCTACATCCTCACCGCCGCCCGTCCGGAAGACGCCAACAGCTTGGATAACCCCCTGGCCATCAGCCCGACCCCGATGAGCATGCTCTGTCGCGGTAAGATTCTGACCCCAACGCTGGGACCCAATACTTTTTCGGTGATCAGGATCAAGAACTAGGTGGTTGGCCCGTGCGATTGGGTAAAATGGTACGGTAATTGTGGCATTACGCCTTAAGTTTAACTTCTGACTGTCGAAAATGATATTTCCTGTGACGAACCTGTAACATCTGCTCATCTGCGCAACTATTCAATGTATTTCTTGGGGTAATATACGGTAGACCCGCCGCTATGTTACCCCGTTTTTTTCGCCCTGGCGAATTACTTCCTCGCCTCAAACAACGTCCAAGGCATCGCCTTCATATCATGAAGGAACCTCTCCTGCCACCCATACTCCGGGTGCGCAGTCAGAAACGGCGCCGCCAAAAAATCCTCCCCACTCGGATTGCCCATATGCGCCCAAAACCTGAACTCCCGCGCAAGCGCCGACGTCGTCACCTTCCCCTGAACCGTTCCCCCGGGATAATAAGGCCCCCAACCCCACTCGGGACATCCCTTCGGATCCGTATCGACCCGACCCGCGATCACACATCGATTCGCCTCCTTCGCCTTCGTCAACTCATTATAACTGTCCCCTTCGATCGTCTTCCCCGCTTCCGCATCGAGCTTCCCCTTATAATCCTCACTCAATTTCTCCCATCGCCGCCGCCGGCTGTTTGGCGAATTGGTGCTGTCCGTCACGTCGAAGGTCGTCTCCTCCTTGATCAGTTTCGCATCGGCCGGCCAGTTGCTGCCCGTGTACATCCCATCCTTCGTCCGCCACACCGGGTGATTCTTGAGCCCAAGCTCCAGCCGGGCGATCTCATTCGTCTTGATGTCTCCAACCAACCAGTCATTGGCATAGCCGCCATTGGTACCGGTGGTCATGATCTGGACAAAATCATCGATGCTGTTCGCATACTGGGCCGCCTTTCGCGCCCGCACGAACTCCGGGATCGCCTTTTCATCAAAACCCTTGAACTGCGTGATCGTCGTCTCCGTGATCAACAGCCCGCCACCGGTGACCACAAAGTCATCTCCACTATGGATGAACCCCGGCATCATATCCATAAAGATCCGGTTGCCCGTTTGCGGGACGATATCCGCAATGACATTCCACCGCTGCCCAAGAATATAGTTCGTCCAGTTGTTATGCCCGATGGCGATCTCGCCGTCCTTCGTATAGCTGCCCGTCGCGATGAACGCACTGCAGTTGCCCGGGGCTTTGTTGTTCGCCGCCGCCGACCCCGGATGCGCCTTTTCCGCCAGCCAGGGCACATAGTATTGGGAAAGTTCGATATTGCCGTTCAGCACCACGAGATCATAGACATCATAATTCCGGCCCTTCGCCTTGAGACCCTCGCTGATGCCCGCCAGTTCCTCCTGGTATTCGACATCGATCTTGTCCCAGAATGCCTTCTTCACAAAATCCTTGTAAAAGCTCCATTCCTTCCCCGACTCCCGCGAAAGGACAAGCTTCATCGCCTTGATCAGATCGTCGATCTCGCCGGACATAAGATATCCATTCTGAAACCCGATCTCTTTCGGAGCTCCTTCGAGATGGACATAGATCCATCCATTCTTATCCTCCCTGCTGGCATTCCGCAGCCGGGGATTCTTTTGTTGGGAAAAAAGGGCGGTCGTTAGCAGAAGTGCCGCCGGCAGCAGGAATAATTTTCTCATATCCGGAAGGTACTCAAAATACTTCACCCAGATTCACGAAAAACCCTCCCGATCCATGCGTGCCCCAGCCATAATCGATACAAAGATTGGTGCGGGAGAACTTGTTCAGACTGATCCGCAGCCCAAGCCCATAACCCGGCTCGATATAGGTGTAACGGCTCGTAGCCATCTCAGAGAAAGACTGTGCATTGGCAAAAACGACCCCACCCAGCAATCCATTCGAAGTAAGCCCAAACCGGTACTCCGACTCGAAATAGACCATGTTCCGGCTCCGGTACCGTCCCTGGATATATCCCCGGGCCGTATTGCTGTACGCATCCCATCCGGTGCTGGGCAACAACAGATAGGGCGGATTCCCGCTACCCACCGTGAACCAGTCATAACTCCACAGCGCCAGCACATTCCTCGTCCCCGCCGGAAAGGGCAGGAATTCCCGGAGATCGAGCAGCAACGACTGCCAGTTGTTATCGCTCCCAAGAAAAGTGAAATTCGGCCGGTAGGTCAGGCTCGCATAACTGCCCTTCGCGGGGTTGATGGGATTTCTCCGGTTGTCGTACAGCACATGCAGCGAGATCCCGGCCGCCTGCTCCGCCTTTGTAAGCCCATAACGCTCGAAATCCGTCGGCTTCGACGTGGGCGGGTCCACCTCCCGGATATTCCAGAAATAGTCGAAGTCGAAGCCAAGCCCCAGGTAGAGGTCCCGGGTCACACTGCGCATGATGGCCTGGTGCAGCCGCAGATAGCCATAGTCGATATTGTATCCGCTGTCCGCACTCGTATTCCCTCCGAGCCCATAGGTCAGCGAAGGGTACTTGAGATAGCGCCAGTCCGTTTGGATATTGTACTTGTTCCCCTTCGTCCAGATATTGGCCTGGATCGGGAAGATGATCTGCTTATACTGGGAATAGGTGATGCTGGTAAGGACGTTCGACAGATTGGCCTGGCTATGCTCGCTGGTATAAAAGGCGAAATTACTGCTCAGAACACCCGCAAACCCAGTCTGCAAGGTATATCCTGCCACCGGCAACGCCGAAATATGCAGCTTCCCGGCCTTTTGCTGCACCGTATCGACCCGGGTGGTATGGTGCCCCTTCAGAAAGGACCGCCCCACGTCGACAAGATCTATTTTGTTGGAAGACAAGGAGTCCTGCGCCTTCAGACGCAGGAAAGGGAGGACAAGAAGAAAAACGCACAAATATTTTTTTGCAGGCTCCAACAACTACTTTTAAATCGGGGTTACCGGCCTATGACCACCATTCCCCCGAACGGTTTAACGCAATACGCGAATGTCTTTGATAGGTTGCTGGGAGGGAAAATCTTAACAAGATTACGGCTTTTACTATTAACCCTGTTTTAAGTCTACGTATTCGTTCAATTTATGCAGCTCCAGGATGGTCGTCTGCCCATCCTCGCTCTCCCGGTACATCGGGACAAACTTCCCGTCGAACAGGATCTCGTGATAGGTGTAAGAGGTCCGCTGCTGGACAAGATTGGAATACACATCGTCAAACCCCCTGATCAGCACATACAGCTCGACATCCGATGCCTCCATGTCCTCCGGCGTGAAGCCCAGGAGGGGACTCTGCTCGTCGATGGGATGCACCACGGTCCAGTTCATCGGCAGGCTCTCCACCTTGGTCCGCTCGAGGTTCAGGTCATAGTACCGGTACTCCGCATTCCCATCCTGCATTACCTTCAGCCCGATATTCACCCGGATCTGTACGTCCGTCAGCGTATGGTTATCCTTGTACGGGGCAAATCGGAACATGAGCGCCGTCTTCCCCTTGAAAGGACTGATAAGAGCGAGATCACTGAACACCAGAAAGCTTTTAGGCCTTGCAAATCGCCCAAAGATGAGACCCGTCGCGAGCGCGAACGATAACCAGCCGCTCATCGCCTCGATGGCGGCAACCAGATTGGCCCCATCTCCCACGGGATTGACCCGGCCATAACCAACGGTAGTAAAGGTTTCCGTGCTAAAGAAAAAAGCCTCTTTCCACCTGCCCCACATCGTAGCCGCGACAACCCCCTGCAGCCCGTCGAGCCCTATCGCCATATACACCAGCGAATAGACCAGGTTGATCCAAAAATAGAACAACACCAGCAGCCCGATGAATTTCCACCGCGACATGGACAACATGCTATGGTAAATGCTGAACCGGTTGAGGAAGGGAACCCCTTCTCTTCGTACGTTGAACGTGCCGTCCCGGTTGATGAAACGGCCGCCGTAATTGGCCGCGCTGGTGCCAAAACCCGTGTCATTGTTCGTCTTGAGTAACGGGTCTATCTTCCTGTTGAAGGTTCTGGTTGGTTTTACCCTGGTGTCTGCCATTCCGCAAATCTACATCCTCCCGGTCAAATGGCCAGCGCCTCAAAAAGCACTTCCACCGGGTGCTGGGCGATCCGTCCCGTCCCGTCTTTTATCTGGTGCCGGCAGCTCGTCCCCGGCGCCGCGATGATCGTCCCCATATCCTGTTTCCTCACCGCGGGCAACAGCACGAGCTCCCCGATCTGCTGGGAGATGCTATAATGTTCCGCCTCATATCCAAACGAACCCGCCATTCCGCAACACCCGGAAGGGACCACACTCACACTGTAATTGGCCGGTAAAGACAAGGCCTTTACACTCCCCGCCACCGAAGCCAGCGCCTTCTGCTGACAGTGACCATGCAGCAATACCTGGCGCTTCTCCTGCGTAAACTGATCGGCCCGGATATGCCCGAGCTCGATCTCCCGCGCCAGGAAATCATCGATCAAAAAGCTGTTCTTCGCAAGTTCCCGGGCGGAAGCCAACAGCTCATCGGCCGCCAGATCGGGATATTCATCCCGGAACGTAAGGATAGCCGAAGGCTCGATCCCCACCAGCGGCGTATTCGCGGAAACCAACGGCGCCAATAGCCGTAGATTTCGATCCACGATCTTTTTCGCCTCCCGGACCAGTCCCTTCGACAGCCAGGTTCGTCCACTCTCGACATGCTCGGGGATCTCCACGGAATACCCCAGCCGCTCGAGCAACTCCACCGCCTTCATCCCGATGGTCACGTCGTTATAATTGGTAAACTCGTCGCAAAACAGGTACACCTTACGTCTACCCGCATCGCCCGCGACGCCACCCCGTCCACGACCGGTCTTCACCCGCCGGCCCCACCACTTCTTCAACGTCGTCTTATGCAGCTTCGGCATGCTGCGATCCGGCGCAAACCCCACCATCCTCTTTACCCATTTCTGCCCGACAAAAAAATTATACACGCCCGGCGCAATCATCCCAAGCCGCGCACTGGCAGAGAAGGAAGCGATCATCCGGCTCCGCATCGGCACCCCATTGGCATCATAGTAATGTTGCAGGAACTCTGCCTTTAACTTGGCCACATCCACATTCGACGGACACTCGGACTTACAACCCTTGCAACTCAGACACAGATCCATCACCTCATAGATCTCCTTATTGTCGTAACGATTGGGTTTGTCGCTCCGCGTAAGGAACTCCCGCAGGATATTCGCCCTCGCCCTCGTCGTGTCCTTCTCATTGCGCGTAGCCATGAACGACGGACACATCGTCCCGCCCGAGAAATGCGTCTTCCGGCAATCCCCGCTGCCATTGCACTGCTCGGCATGCTGTAAGATATCCTGATCCTGGAACCGGAAGAGGGTAGGGAAGGGGGGCGTCTGCTGCCCTGGCTCATACCGAAGCTGCTCGTTCATGGGCGGCGTATCCACGATCTTCCCCGGATTGAAAAGATTTCCCGGATCCCAGCTCCGCTTGATCGTCTTGAATAACTGGTAGTTCTTTTCTCCGACCATCTGCGGGATGAATTCCCCCCGCAGCCGGCCATCCCCATGCTCTCCGCTCAGGGAGCCCTGGTATTTTTTGACAAGCGTGGCAATCTCCTCCGCGATCTTGCGGAAAAGCCGGTTGCCTTCGGCCGTCTTCAGATTAATTATCGGCCGCAGATGGATCTCCCCACTGCCCGCATGTGCATAATGCACCGAATACAATCCGTATTTCTTCAGAATTTCATTGAAATCCCGGATATATGCCGGCAGATCGACAACATCCACCGCCGTATCCTCGATCACGGGCACTGCCTTCTCATCCCCTGGTAGGTTACTCAGCAACCCGAGCCCTGCTTTCCGCAACGACCATATCCTGCCGGTATCGGCGCCGAACAACAGTGGGAAATGATAACCCAACCCCGCGGCCCGCATCTCCGCCTCCACCTTCGCCGCGATCGCGACGATCTCCTCCCGCGTATCCTTCTTCCATTCGATCACCAGGATGGCCCCGGGATCGCCCTGCACAAAGAAGCGGTTCTTACTTTGTTCGATATTGTCCTTCGTACATTCCAGGATATAATGGTCGATCAGCTCACTGGCCGTCGGCCCGTACTCTAACGCAATAAGATTGGCCCGCAACGATTCGTCCACGGAATTGAAATGCACACAAAGCAATCCCGTTTCTTTTGGCGGCAACGGCGAAAGATTGAGTTTCATCTCGGTCAGCAGCGCCAATGTCCCTTCGCTGCCTGCCAGCAGCGTGCAGAAATTGAAGTCCGGACAGCCTGCCGTGAACGGCGCCGTGTCCAGCAGCAGATCCAGCGCATATCCCGTATTCCTTCTCTCGATACTTTTCTTCGGGAACTGCTCCCGGATCGATACCTGGTTGTCATAGTTACTCAGCATCTGCCGCATCTCCCGGTACACCGACCCTTCGAGCCCCGGCCCCTCGCACCGGGCATGGAATGCATCGAGCCCCAGCACACCAAAGTCGGCTTCCGACCCATCGCTCAGCAGCGCCTTGACTTCCAGCAAATGCTCCCTCGTACTCCGGTAGATGATCGAATTACTCCCACAGGAATTATTCCCGACCATCCCGCCGATCATGGCCCGGTTGGCCGTAGAGGTCTCCGGACCGAACAACAGTCCATGCGGCTTTAAGTACAAATTCAGGTCGTCACGGATAACGCCCGGCTGTACCCGCACCCACCGCTCTTCCACATTCAACTCCAGGATCCCGGTAAAATATTTGGAAACGTCCACGACGATCCCCTGGCCCACGACCTGCCCCGCAAGCGAGGTCCCCGCCGTCCGCGGGATCAGGGAGGTCTTTTCCGCCCTTGCAAAGGCGATCAGCTTCTTTAGATCGGCTATATTCTTCGGAACGGCAACCGCCTGTGGCATCTCCCGGTAGGCCGAGGCATCCGTGGCGTACAGCGTCCGCGTGGTCTTGTCATGATAGAACTCACCCTCGAGCGAACGGCCCAACGCCTGCAATTTTTCATCCATACGACAAAAATACGTCGATTCTCCTATTTTTGTCCCATGTATCGGATCATCATTACAGCAATTTGCCTCGGACTCATCCTGCCGGCGGCTACGCAAAAAAAAGACATCTTCCAACCCAAACCCGCCCTCCTGCGCCTTATCGACGGCAACCTTCGCCAGGCGGTGAATCAATACAAGGTGCTGATGGGCAAACTACCCGCCGATCGCATGCCCAAGACCTTCTACGCCAACGGCGACCGCCTCGAAACAAGCAATACGGAATGGTGGACGAGCGGCTTCTATCCCGGAACCCTCTTCTATCTCTATGAGTTCTCACATGATACCACTCTGAAAAATGAAGCCGAACGCCGCCTCAAACTCCTCGAAAAGGAACAATACAATAAAGGCACCCACGACCTCGGCTTTATGATGTACTGCAGCTTCGGCAACGGCCTCCGCCTGGTCCACGAAGGCCTCCTTCAGCCTCCCGCCCCCACCGCTTCCTACGACAGCATCCTCCTCACCAGCGCCCGCTCCCTCAGCACCCGCTTCCATCCCGCCGTCGGTTGCATAAAATCCTGGGACAGCAAACCCTGGCACTATCCCGTCATCATCGATAATATGATGAACCTCGAACTGCTCTTCTGGGCAACTCACGAAAGCGGCGACAGCTCCTTCTATAAGATCGCCGTCACCCACGCCAACACCACCATGCGCAATCACTATCGTCCCGACCATAGCTCCTTTCACGTAGTGGACTATGACTCGGTGACGGGCGACATCATCGCCAAAAAAACCGCCCAGGGTTTCGCCGACTCCTCCGCCTGGGCCCGCGGCCAGTCCTGGGGCCTCTACGGCTACACCATGGTCTATCGCTCCACCCATGACCCGAAATACCTCGAACAGGCGCGTAACATCGCTCACTTCCTCCTGACCAACCCCCACCTGCCGGCCGACAAGATCCCCTATTGGGACTACAATGCTCCCAACATTCCCAATCCCGGTCAGACCGCCGTCCCGGGACTCGCTCCTTTGCGAGATGCCAGCGCCGCGGCCATCATGGCCTCCGCCCTCATCGAGCTCAGCCACTACGTCCAACCCGACGAAGCAAAACAATACCTCGGCGTCGCCGAAGAGATCATCGTCAACCTCTCCGGAAACAACTATAAAGCAGTCGTCGGGTCCAACGGCGGATTCCTCCTCCGGCATAGCGTCGGCCATTTCCCTGCACACACCGAAGTCGACACCCCGCTCACCTATGCCGACTATTACTTCGTGGAAGCCATGCTCCGCTATCGCGAACTTAATTCTCACGGAGGACACGCGAAGGATTGACCCGTACACTTCGAAGACAGTACCACAACACAATAATGCCTACCACCCCAATCATCGCCAGGATCGCGATTATAGGATCCTCCGGCCGCGGACTCACATGATAAGCAAACTGCCGTAACCATACCGTCGCGCTCCACCACGCCAACGGCGCCGCAACGACAAACGCGATCCCCAGCAGCCAGACGAACCGGCGCATAAAAAGCGTATAGATCTGTCGGAACCCGGCCCCGATCACCCGCCGGATCGCAATATCCGCCCTGGCCATCCTCAGGAGGAACGAAACATATGCAACAAGCCCGATACAACTGATGGCGACCATCAGGATCGTCAGCGTCAGCAACAGGCTTAACAGATTGTACTCGTCGCGGTATTGCTGGATCAGCTGTTCGTCGAGAAAGGAATAACTGAAGGGCATCTCGGGAAACGCCTTCTTCCAATGCGCTTCCAGCCCTTTTAGCACCGCCGCCGTCCCCGTCCTGGCCACGCGCACAAGCAGATAGTCCGGCTGCTCCACCCGCTGCAAAAGCACCATCGGCAGGATCGCACTGTGCAGACTGCTATAGTGAAAATCCGGGATCACTCCGACAACCCTGCACTTTTGATGCTCGTGATACAACACCTCACTCAGTGGGTCGGTCCATCCGGCCTTTCTGACAAACGACGCCGTAACGATGGCATTGATGCTGGCTGCGGTATCCCGGACAACGATATCCGGAAAATTGCCGCCCTTGATGACCGGGATCTGCAACGCCGCCAGATAGTGGGCGTCCACATCGATATGATAGATCGTCTTGCGCACCTGCCGCCCTCGTTCCCGGTAACGATACACATCGACATCGACACCCTTGCCGGGCAAACCGGACTCGCTGCACGCCGCGGTCTGAATAACATTGGCATCCCCGATCAGGCCATTCCGGAGATATACATCCCCGGACGCCGCCGCTTCATTCTGCGGCAGATTCACGATCAGCACATTGTCCGGATTGTAGCCGAGCGGGGCGCTCCGGAGATAATGCACCTGCCGGTAGACAGAGAACGCGGCCACAGACATCCCGATCGCTATAAGGAACTGCAGCCCCAACATCACCTGCGGCACAATCTTTAGTCCCCCGACTTTCCCGTTCTTCGCCCGTAACACATCGGCAAGCTTCACCCGCCTTAAAAAGATACCCGCATACACTGCGCCTCCCAATCCCAACAGCACCATCGCGCCTGCTGCCGCAACCAGGGTCCGCCAATTGAACACATCGCGCACCGACATCTGGCGATTGACCACCGTCGCAAACACCGGCAAAAGCATCCACACCAGTAAGAACGCAATCCCCGTCGCCAGCACCCCGGCAAACATCGATTCCAGCACCTGCTGTCCGATCAGTCTCCCCCGGCTGGCGCCATAGATCTTCTTGATCGTCACATCCATCACTCGTGAAAAAGATTGTACTACACCCAAATTGACGGAGTTGATACACGCGATCAGCAGGATCAATACCCCGGTGACCAGAAAGATGGTCACATACACCGGGTTGCCCTTGGGCGTATCCCGCTCCCGCACCACGCTGTAGTGAAGCGCCGATAGCGGCTGCAGGACTAACCCGAGACGAATATTTCCATCCGGGTCCATCTGCGGGTTCAGCTGGTTCTTCACCAGCGTATCCAATTTGTATTGCAGACCTTGGATCGCGCCGGGGCTGCGCAGTAACATAAAACAATACGCCCAGTCGCCCCGGTCTTCGGGCTTCAATGTCGTAAGCGAAAGCAGTGCTTCGAAGGAAAGGTCCAAATTGCCCGGTAACTCCGCGAGCACCCCCGTCACCTTCAGCGGCTTGCCGTTCTCAGTCAACGTTTGTCCCACTGCTGCCTCCTTTCCGAAAAGCCGCTGCTTCAGCCCGGCCGTCAAAACGATACTGTTGGGCGCCGCCAGCGCCGTCCGGGGATCTCCCTCCGCAAGCCGGTAGCTGAAGACCGAAAACGTCGCCGAATCGGTGTAATAGGCCCTTTTTAACGGAACCACCGGCTCGTCCGCCTTTCTCCTCACCCCGGTCCGCCCCGAGAATTCCTGGAACCGCACCATCTGCTCTATCCCCGGAAATTCCCCCGGCAACTGGTCGCAAAGCGCCCCGAGCGAAACTCCGACATGCGTCTCCACATCGCCGGAATGAACATCCGTCGCGACCCGGAAGATCCGGTCCCGCTTGCTGTGATAAGAATCATAGCTGCGCTCATAAAACACGAACGATAACGTAAAAAGGAAACAGCTGATGCCAAGGGTTAGCCCAAGCAGGTTCAACAAAAAAGAACCCTTATGGCGAAGGATGGAGCGTATCATGTGACGGAGGAATGCATTCTCCGGGTCATCCGTTGCCCATTTTAAAAAAATTGGCGCGCTCACTCGCCCCCGTACCACCTAAACCTTCGCCCCCTCACTCAAATTCGATCGGCTGGCCCATAAAGTCGTAGGCGCGAACGGCGATCTCCTCATGCCCGTCGATAAAATATTCCCGCTTGCTCAACGCCCAGACCATCAGATCGACAGGCTTCCCGTCCCCATCCGTACTGTTGTTCCGCAACGTCATCTCATGCCGGAAACCCAGCCGTAGCGGGATCCGCCGGCTGTAGTCATTGTCCGGATCACACCGGATCTCCACCCGGGAAAGCTTCTCGATCCCGAACGCGACTTTGATCAGGGCGCGCACCGCCTCCGTGGCGTACCCGTTGTTGACATGCTTCACATTGATCCAATACCCGATCTCCCGCGCATCCTTACCGATGCGGTTATGCAACCCCGTACCGCCTATCTGCTCGGTCTCCGTCTTGTCGAAAATGCCATATACGGCGTCCTGCCCGAGGTCCATCTGTCCGCGAAACAGCCGGATAAAACTCACCATCCAATCCAGCTCCTTCGGCTCCTGCCGCGCCCACGGGATCCACGGTCGCAAATGCGGCAGACTTCCGGTAATGGCCGAATGCATCATATAGGCATCCCCCGGCTGGTAACATCGGATCACCAGCCGCTCGGTCTCTATCCGGTAAGTCTGTGCTAGTTCCATGCTGCAAGTATTTTCTTCACCATTCCATCCATCGACGCATTCTCGATCCAGCGGACGACCACCACCAGCTCATGCTCCATATCCACATAGATAAAATTCGTTCCGTTACCGATATGTACAAAGGCCGTAGCCGGTGCACTCGGCAATAACTTCTTGTCGGTATTCAAAAACCAATTCATATACCCATAACCCGGGTTGGCGGCCGTAGGTGTCAGCGCCTGCTTCACCCATTGCTCGGAGAGCAGCCGTCTCCCGTTCCAAACCCCACGATGCAACGTCAACAGTCCGAACCTCCCCATATCGAAAGCATTGATGAACATCCCGCCACCCCAGTGACCACCGCCGCTGACCGACTGCACCGGCTGACCGTCCAGCACGATCCACGAATTACGATAGCCATTCCACCGCCATGTCGAAGATGCGCCTATCGGGTCCATGATATATTCCTTCAATACCTGCGGCAACGGCCTTCGCCATACACAGGTCGTCGCCAACGCCAACGCATTGACGCGAACATCATTGTACTTCCAGACACTCCCCGGCGCATTTCGCGCCCTCGTCGTCCATTCCTCCGGCTTACCCTGCGGCCTGTCCGCCCAGTCGGGTTTGCCCCACAGCACACCTTCCCAGTCGCTGGTCTGCCGCAGCATCACATCCCAGGTGAGCATACGGTTATGCCCGCTCGCGAACGGATACAGCAGCTCGGACCTGCCCCCATCCTGCGCCGGTCGCGAGGCCGCCGTCGGATCATACACCTCTACCGCCGGCACATACTCCGCCACCGTATCCAACACACTCCTGATCAATCCCTGATCCACCGCGACCCCAACCACCGAGGACAAAAAACTCTTTGTAACGCTATGGGTCATATCCACACGCTCGGGTTCACCCCACTCTGCAACGATATACCCTTTATAAATGATAATTCCGGTCGGTTCACCCCGCGTCTTCATCGGCCCCACGATCTCATCGAAAGGCTCTGCCTTGCCAAAGCTCTCTTGCTGTGCAAGCGCCTGATCCCGCGGAGCCTTCGCCTCATGCTCGCGGGCAAACCCGATCGCCGCGGCCAGCGCCCCGGAATCCAGGCCTAACGACGACGGCGCACGATGCACCCACTCCCCACGCGGGGGATAATAGTTGGATTGAGCAAAAAGGGAAACGACAGTAAAAAGCAGGGATAAAAAAGAGAGGGCTCGTCTCATAGCCCTCTCAAGATACTAATTAATTCAATTTCTTTCCCAGGGCGGCGAGGTCCAGCCGCTTGTCATAGGTCTTCATAGTCCCCGCAAGTCGTACCAGGATACTCCGGGCTTTGCCCCAGTCGGAATTGTTTGATTTGAATACCGGCGCATTCAGGTCCAGCACCTGGTCGAAGAATAACGTTGAGACATACACCTGCCGGCTGATCAGCTTTTCATTCTCCGGCATATCGAAATACCATACGAGGAACAGGCGGTCATGCAAGTTCAGCCACTCGGTCTGAAGATGATTATAACGTTGTTTCAACTTCTTCCGGTAGTACTCCAACTCGTATTCCATATACTTCTGCAACACCTCCCGCTCCCCCGCACGGGTTAAACCCCTCGGACTCATCCTGCCGGAGGCTGTGGGAACCACCGTAGCCTGCACGATCTGTTTGTCGATGGTGATGAACCCGGGCACGTCCGAAGGCTTTGCCCCTCGCGCCGGCGTCTCCAGCGTAAAGGAATGCTCACTTCCCGCATAGGCGATCAGGCTCCGGGTCTTGCCGGTCAGAAGTCGGGCATGTTCATCGTCGTTGGGAAGGTTTTGCTGGGCGGAAACGGAAAAACACCAGATAAAGCCAAAAATCGGAAGAAAACCGGCCGGTCGAAGGGTAGGGATAAGTTTCAATTTTTTTGGCTATTTAACGAATTAAAAAGGAAAAATCGTATAGTTTTACCCCTTCTCATATGAAGATAATAAAGAATGCCATTTGGATGGCGGCCATCGCCGTAACGACAACTTCTCCCGCACTTGCTCAACGCAGACCGCGCCCCATCCCCCCGACTACCCAATCTGACACCGCCAAACCAAAACTCACCAGCCCGACCTTCCCCGGCTTTCCCACCCCACGCTCGGGCCCCAAACCCTATAAAGAAGTTATCACCGAAAAGGCCATCACCCACGCCGGCCTCTTCACCGTCCATAAGATCGACGAACGTTACTATTTCGAAATACCCGACTCGATGCTCGGCCGCGAATTCATGGCCATCACCCGCTTCAGCAAAACCGCCGCCGGCGGCGGCATCTACGGCGGCGAACTCGCCAACCAGCAAACGCTTGAATGGGAAAAAGGCCCGGCGCATTCCCTGTTCCTTCGCGTGGTCACCCTCGTCAGCATGGCCGATTCCACCAATAAGATCTACAAGGCCGTAAAGAATTCCAGCGTCGACCCCATCGCCGCGGCCTTCGAAATAAAAGCCTACGGAAAGGACTCTACGAGCGTCGTCATCGACGTCACCGACTTTTTTAAAGGCGATAACCTCATCGTCAGCATCCCCCAGGGCATCAAAGGCCGCATGCGCCTCGGCGGCCTCGCCTCCGACAGAAGTTATATCCAGCACATCAACACCTATCCCATCAACACCGAGGTAAGAAGCGTCAAGACCTTCTCGTCCGGTGGCGGCATGGCCTCCCCCTTCGGCATCTCCCTTTCCTCACCCACCGACGCCGCTGGCGCCGTCACCCTGGAGCTGAATACCTCGTTCATCCTCCTCCCGGGCACCCCTATGCGAAAACGGCTCCACGACTCCCGGGTAGGCTTCTTCGCCGACGACTATGTCGTCTACAGCGATGAACAACAAAAAATTGAGAACCAGGAATTCATCGTCCGCTGGCGTCTCGAACCCAGCCCTTCCGATCGGGATAAGTGGCTCCACGGCGAACTCGTCAAACCGGCCAAACCCATCATCTATTACATCGATCCCGCCACGCCCCGCAAGTGGGTGCCCTATCTCATTCAGGGTGTCAACGACTGGCAGAAAGCCTTCGTGAACGCCGGCTTCAAAGACGCCATCGAAGCCCGCGAATGGCCGGAATCGGATACCACCATGAGCCTCGAAGACGCCCGCTACTCGGTCCTCCGCTACTTCGCCTCCGATATAGAGAATGCCTACGGACCAAACGTTCACGACCCACGCAGCGGCGAGATCATCGAAAGCCATATCGGCTGGTATCACAATATCATGGAGATCCTGCATGACTGGTATATGATCCAGGCCGGCGCCGTCGATCCCCGCGCCCGGTCGATGCATCTCGACGATAGCCTCATGGGCCAACTCATCCGCTTCGTCTCTTCGCACGAGGTAGGCCATACCCTCGGCCTTCGCCATAATATGGGCAGCAGCAGCACCGTGCCCGTGGATAAATTACGCGACAAAGCCTGGCTCGATGCCCATGGCCATACACCTTCCATCATGGATTATGCCCGGTTCAACTATGTCGCCCAGCCGGAGGATAACATTCCCGAAGAAGACCTCTTTCCCCGCATCGGCGAATATGATTGCTGGGCCATCCGTTGGGGCTATGGCTATGCCCACGGAAACACTCCGAAAGAAGAGTCGAAAGTTCTCAACAAATGGGTCATCGATAGTCTCCGCGCCAACCCCCGGCTGTGGTTCGGAGGCGAAGGCTTCAACCAGGACCCCCGGTCACAAACCGAAGACCTCGGAGATAACAGTATAAAAGCGAGTGAATATGGCATCCGCAATCTCCGCCGGATTCTTCCCGGCCTTCCCGCATGGACAAAGGAGGAAGGGGACAAATACGAGAACCTCGCGGAGATGTATCACCAGGTGACGGCCCAGTTCAGCCGGTATATGGGCCATGTACTGAAGAACGTAGGCGGCATCTATGAGACCTTCCACAGCGTCGAACAACCCGGGGATGTGTATACACCGACTCCCCGCGAGCGCCAGCGCGAGGCGGTTTTCTTCCTCGACAAGCAGCTCTTCGAGACCCCGAAATGGCTGATGGAAGACAGCATTCTCAATAAGATAAGCAGTCCCTCCAATGGGGATCCCATCGGCCCGATCCAGAACAGCATCCTCTCCGGCCTGCTCTCGACCTCGCGGCTGAACAGCCTGCTGCTGGCGGCAAACCGCTATGGGGATGCGAAAGTATATACTGCGGAAGACCTGCTGGCCGATGTGAGCAAAGGCGTCTGGAGTGAGCTGACAACCCACCGTCCCACCGATCCCTGGCGTAGGGCGCTGCAAAAACAATACGTGGAATCGCTGATCTCGATGGTCAACCCTTCATCGGGCTCGCCCGCCAGCTTCTCAGGCATCGTCATCTTCTTTGGCCCCAGCACGAAGAATACCGACCTGCCTTCCATTGCCCGGGCCGAGCTGACCAAACTCCGCGCTCGCATCGAAGCCGCCATTCCATTGACGACTCATCGCCTGACGCAATATCACCTGCAGGACCTGGCCCAACGCATCAAACGGGCCCTCGATCCAAAAGGGTAAGCTTCCTGGGCTTTCGGGAAGGAACTAACGCGTCCGCTGGAAGCGTGAGCTTTATGTATCGCTTGAGCTGATCATCATAGTACTTGACGCGGACCGTCCCCTTGTTCTCATACACTTCCTCGACAATCAGCTTGATGTCCATCAGGCCCGGAAAGTTCACTTCTTCTCCCACTATTAAAAACTCGTACATAGGCGTTGGTAAAATAAGCCGGACACTGGGGTCCGGCTTATTAAATATAATGCATTTTTTTATTTTGATCACCCCCTGGCAAACGTTTTGCAAAACTTACCTAAAAAAAGGCTTATGCAACTCCATACACAAACCGACACCTCCACCGATATAGGGGAAGGCCAACGCGTCCTATCGGCCATAGGCGGCTCATTGCTTGTCTATTACGTGGCAAAAAAGCACAAGGCCGATTCGCTGCTGTTGCTTGGCGGCGCCTACCTGTTGTATCGCGCCGTCTCTGGTCATTGTCCCATCAGCGCGGCTATAAATACCACTCGGCGCCGTCATCATCCTTCCAATGTGAACGTCCGCGCGCAGGTGGTCGTCAACAAACCCCGCGAGGAAGTATTCGCCTTCTGGCGCAGCCTCGAGAACTGGCCCCTGTTCATGCGCCACCTCAGCAACGTGGACGAACTCGATAACAGTACCTCCGCCTGGACGATGAAAATGCCCGGCATCGGGGACGTTCGCTGGGAGGCCAACATCGTCCGCGAGGAAAAAGATACCGAACTGTCGCTGACCTCGGTGTCGGGCGCACCCATCGATGCTACGGCAAAAGTTAATTTCTCGCCAACTCCCGGCAACGCCACCCGCATCGATGTCATGCTTTCTTATCGCGCACCCGCGGGAGTTATCGGCGAGCGGCTGTCCCGTCTTCTCACCCCCGGCTTCCGCGAGAAAATAGAAGCGGACATCTATAATTTCAAACACTATATCGAGAACCTCGGCAAACACGAACGCTGATCATGCGCTACCAGGTATTGGCATCAGACTATGACGGCACCCTCGCAGACCAGGGCCGGGTTAGCCCGGCCATCCAGGATAAGTTAAGACAGCTCAAAGCCACCGGCCGTCGCCTGATATTGGTCACGGGCCGCGAAATGAAAGACCTGGTACTCGTCTTTCCCGAATGGCAGATCTTCGACTATATCGTCGCGGAGAACGGCGCCCTTCTCGTCGACTGCGCCACCGGTGAAGAGACCCCGCTCGGTCCGCCCCCCGACGAACGATTCATCCGGCAGCTGCGGGAGCGCGGCGTCCATCCCCTCTCCGTCGGCAAGGTCATTGTCGCCACATGGGAGCCCCACGAACAGGAAGTACTCGAGGCTATTAAAGCTACGGGCAGCGAGTTGCAGGTCATCTTCAACAAAGGCGCCGTCATGGTCCTGCCCTCGGGTGTCAACAAGGCCACCGGCCTCCAGGCGCTCCTGCGATCAAAACACCTCTCGGTACACAACACCGTAGCCATCGGCGACGCCGAGAATGATCTGTCCCTGCTGCAGGCTTCCGAATGCGCCGTCGCCGTCGCCAACGCCCTGCCATCGGTAAAAGAAATGGCAGACTGGATCACGGTCGACACCCATGGCAAAGGCGTCATACAATTGATCGACCGCCTTACGGAAAATGACCTGGCCGATCTGGACAATACCCTCACCCGTCACTTCCTTCAGCTGGGTGACACTTCGGAAGGGGCCTTCGTCATCAGCCCCTACCAGGATGGCATCCTCGTCTCCGGCGTCACCGGCGGCGGAAAATCTACCTTCACGACCGTGATCCTCGATACGCTCATCCACCACGAATATCAATTCTGCCTCATCGATCCGGAAGGGGATTACCTCCGGTTTCCCGGCGTTACCGTCGTCGGCAATGAGACCGCCGTACCGCCGCCCGAAGAGATCGCCCAGTTGCTGCAGGACCCCGGCCAGTCCCTCATCATTTGCGCCCTGTCGGTACCTCTCGCCGATCGCCCCGCCTTCTTCTCCCGCCTTCTCGATGTGTTGACCCGCCTACGCGTGGAATACGGCCGCCCGCACTGGCTTATCCTCGACGAAGCGCACCACCTGGTTCCGCCGGCATCCACGATGGTGGCCGACCGCATGCCCGCGGACTTCAATAATTTTATCATCATCACCACCTCGCCGACCGGCGTACATCCCACGGTGCTGAAGAAACTCGGCATGATCATCACCATCGGCGAGAACTGCGGCTATCCCTTTCAGCAGGTGAGCGAGATCCTCCAGCGACCCCTGCCCGAACAAATCCCCGACATCGAAGAAGGCGAGATCTGTATCTGGCGCCTCGATACCGGACAACCCATCTTCAAAGCCCGTTTTCTGCCTCCGCGCCAGCTCCGCCAGCGACACAAAAGGAAATATGCCACCGGCGATATGGGTGACAACAGCTTTGTCTTTACGGGTCGTCATAACCACTTGCATCTCGTGGCCAACAACCTGATGCTCTTCGCGCACATCGCCGAAGGCATCGACGATGACACCTGGTCCTGGCATCTCCATCGCCATGATTTTACCAATTGGTTCAGGGATATCGTCCACGACGAGGAACTCGCAAAAGTGGCCGGGGATGCCGAAAAAGGAACGGATGCTACCGAAACACGCCGCCGGATCATTACCTTTATAAACAGTAAATACACGGCGTGATGCTGACTAGACGACAACAGGAGAAATACCTCGGCAAAAAGAACAGGGAATGGCAGGAGCAGTTGCGAACATTCGCGGACTCGCGGGACCCCGAAGCCCTGCACCAGCTTCGCCTTACCCTGAAAAAGCTGAAGGCCGTCGCCCGGTTCTCGACCGCCTGCTCGGGGAAAAAAGCGACAAAGGACTTCAACGGATGGAAGAAAATGTTCAAACAGGCAGGCCTCATCCGCGACGCAGGCAATCATCTTCAATTACTCGAACGGTTCCATCCCGCGCCGGAGGAATATAAGGCTCAGCAGGGACAGGTCCAGACCGCCGCAACCGAAAAATTCATCCGGCATATAAAACAGTATCGCCGCCAGGGAAAACGCGCCGGCAGCAGGCTCCTCGCCGATATCAAACGTATTCCCGCCGCCTGCATCCACGATTGGTATGCCATGCAAATGGTGACCACGGGCGTCCTGCTCACCGCTTCTGGCGACGACCTCCACAAGGCCCGCAAACAGATAAAAGAGATGCTGTATGTGGAAAAGCTCCTGCCCGGGCCGCTACAGGAAGAGTTGCGCCTGGATAAGGACTACCTCGACAAACTCCAGGAGGCTATCGGCCAGTGGCACGATGCCGCCATCGTCGCAGGCAACTGGGCCGGAAAGGATCTGGAAAGCAGCCAGGCCATGGTACAGGACTGCCGCGAAAAAGAAATGACAGTCCGCCATTTCGCCGCTGAATTCTATCTCCGCGCCCACCGGATCGCGTCGGCCCCCGCCAACTAACCCCAGCCCTTCATCGGCCTGCCAACTGCTTTAGCCGGTCCCGCTGCACGATGCGGATCTCCTTTCCGGCCGTCACGATCATTCCCTGGCCGATCAATTCATTGAATAGCTTAAACACCGTTTCGTATGTGGTCCCCGCATACGCCGCAATATCCTGCCGCGTCAGGGGCATCCCGATCTCCCCGCCCGGTCCCTGCCCGAAAATCCCCTCGATGTCCAGCAACGCATTGGCGATTCGCCCCTTCACCTCCATATGCGTCAGATCCCGCATCCGCTTCTCCGCCTTTTGCAGTTCCGCGGCATAGAAATGCATCAACGTATAACTCAACGAAGGATTGGCCTTCAGACTGGTCTCCAGGAACTCATTCGTAATAAAACAGGCGGTCGTGTCCTCCAACGCAGTAGCTGAGATAGGGTAGAGGGCTTCCCCATCCGGCCCACCCCATAATCCCCGGTGCCCGGCGATCTCCCCACCCCGCGCAAATCGGAAGATCATCTCCCGTCCATCAGTCCAGGGCGCATGGATCTTTACGGCCCCGGAATAAAGAAAAAAGATCCCCTCGACCTTTTCCCCCTCCCTGAATAGCGTCTTTCCTTTCCTGACAGCCAGGGTCCGCTTCTTTACCGCAATCAGATCCCTCCATTCCGGAAGACAGTTCCGGCATAAAAAACAACGTGTTAGATCACAGACGAGTCCATTCATAATGTTGTTCAGGCAATATTTTAATGATAAAACAATAAATATAATCGTCAAAAATATGATTTATGCAATATCTTTGCACCATGTCTCGACATGCAGTCAACCGGAGGGTGTTCTACCTGAGCCTCCAGGTCATCGCAAACGCCCTCATCATTGGAGTAATAGCAAAAGGTCTGGTTTATCTCATCGATGGTATCACAAATCTGGCTTTTTACGGCCGCTTTTCCTTTGAGAACACCTCCCCTGCCGGTAACCACCTGGGGCTGCTCGTCATCGTCATCCCCATCATCGGCGCCCTGCTCGTCGGCCTGATGGCCCGGTTCGGCTCAAGAGCCATCGGCGGCCACGGGATTCCCGAAGCTATGGAAAAGATCATCCTCGCGGAAAGCCGGATCCCGCCGGCTATCACATTCTTAAAGCCACTCTCGGCTGCCATTTCCATCGGCACCGGCGGTCCCTTTGGCGCGGAAGGCCCCATCATTGCAACCGGCGGCGCCTTGGGTTCTCTCACGGGACAATGGATCCACATCTCCGCCTCCGAGCGCAAGATAGTTCTTGCCGCGGGAGCTTGCGCAGGCATGGCCGCCATCTTCGGCAGCCCGCTCGCGGCCGTCCTGCTGGCGATAGAATTATTGTTGTTCGAATTCTCCGCCCGCTCGGTCATCCCTGTCGCCCTGGCCTGCGTCACGGGTGCAGGCATGCACTTCCTGCTCTTCGGCAATCAACCCGTCTTTGCAATGCCGCCGATTCCCGCGGCTCCCAATAGCGCCCTGGCCATCTATGTATTGCTTGGCGCCGTCGTAGGCGTCGTCGCAGCCGGCGTCTCCCGCTCCATTTATTGGATCGAAGATCTGTTCGAACATCTTCCCATCCATTGGATGTGGTGGCCCGCCATCGGCGCCGTCGCCATCGGCGTAGTCGGTTATTTCGCTCCCCACACCATGGGCGTCGGCTATGACAACATCGCCCGCCTCCTCACGGGCTCCACTCCGCTGAAAGTAGTGATCTTCCTCTGCGTCCTCAAATATCTGTCCTGGTCCATCAGCCTCGGCAGCGGAACCTCGGGTGGAACCCTGGCGCCCCTGTTTACCATCGGCGGCGCTCTCGGTGCACTCCTGGGTACCGTCATCCTCAACTGGTTCCCGAACTCGGGCATCAATATCCCCACGGCGGCTCTCATCGGGATGGCCGCGATGTTCGCCGGTGCATCCCGCGCCTGGCTCACCTCCATCGTCTTCGCCCTGGAAACGACCGGGCAGATCAACGGTCTCCTTCCCCTGCTCGCCGGTTGCGTAGCCGCTTACTTCGTCTCCTTCTTCCTGATGAAAGGAAGCATTATGACCGAAAAGATCCTCCGTCGTGGCGTAAAAACCCCCGACGCCTACGAACCCGATATCCTTCGCAATGTTGTAGTCCGCGAACTGGTCGTACCGGTCAGCGTCGATGCCGTATCGGAATACTTCGTCAACACAACCGATGATGCAGGCGTAGCAGCGGAAATGATGGGGAAATACACCGTCGACAGCCTGCTTGTAAAAGATGGAGAACGGGTTGTCGGCAGCGTCACCGCTCGCGCCCTCCTCGACTACTACAGTCGTCAACGGCAAAAAGAGGTTCAATACGAATCCCCCGCCGCCACCCGGCGGATCCTCGTACAGGGAAGAAAATTATTACGTCACTCCAAAATAATGGGTATATGAACAACGAACGTTCTGCATTCTTCAAAGCCATGATGACCGGCCTCTTCATCGGTATCATCGACACCGTCATCCTTCTCGCCTACAACATCGGCTATCGCAACGAGACGGGCTACATTCCCTCGGAGATCGTCAACGTCTCCTCATTGATCTTCGCGGTCAATATCCTGCTGACCGTCATCGGCATCCTCTATTATTTCTTCATTCGCTATATCCGCGGCGCAGACATCATTTACGAGATCCTTATCCTCGCTGGCACCGCCTGGTTGACGATTAAGGCCTTCTCCGCGGTCCGCTTCGGCGATGCACATCTCGACAAAGGCTGGCATGGACTCGCAGGCGGCATCGTCCTCGTCCTCGGCCTCAGCTCCGCCTGTATGCCGTTCTTCTATAAGAGCCAAAAATTCCAGGACGCGGTCATCTAGATCGCGCCCTTTCCCCCAGCCATACCACGCCCTGCTCTGGCCACGGACCTCCCGGCCCCGCAGCCACTTACATCGTCTCCAATTTCTTCAACGCCTTGGCCAGGTCGACCCCCTTCCCAAGCACCGGCTTGAAAAGGTCGCCCACTTTCTTTAATCGATCGCCCATCGTCTTGATGGTGAAATCCTGCATGCTCAACCCCTTCTTCACCTCCTTCCACTCCAACGGCGCCGACACCGTTGCCCCGGGCTTCGGCCGCACGGCATAAGGCGCCGCAATGGTCGCCTGCGGCCGGTTCTGCAAAAAATCGAGATACATCTTCCCCTTCCGCGCCGACACCGTCCGCTCGATCGACGTAAATGCCGGGATCTCGGCATTCACCCGCGTGACGACCACCCGCGCAAACTCCTTCGACTCTTCATAAGTATATTTCGCACCAAGCGGAAAATACACATGGATACCCGTCGACCCCGAAGTCTTGGGATACGAATCGATGCCCGCGGCATCCAGCACCTGCCTGGTCACCTGCGCCGCCTCGATCACCTTGTCGAATGGCGTCTTCTTGTCCGGATCGAGGTCGATGATACACCAGTCCGGATTGTCCGGCGCCTGGACCCGGCTGCTCCAGGGATTCACCTCGATACACCCCAGCGAGATCATATACATCAAACTGGCTTCATCCGTGCAAACCAAAAATTCCTTCTCCTCCTTATCTCCTTCGGCGTGATAAGGGAACGTCTCGATCCAGTCCGGGACCTTGCCCTTTACATTCTTCTGATAAAAACTGGGCCCGTTGATCCCATTCGGATGCCGGTTCATCGACTGCGGCCGGTTATTCAGATAGGGTAGGATATACGGCGCCACCTGGTAATAATAGTTCAGCAGGTTCCGCTTGGTATACTTCTCCTTTGGCCAGAACACCTTGCTGAGATTCGTAAACGACAGTTCATGCCCGCCGATCTTCCGCACCTGCGACTCATCCGCCGGGTTCAACAAGGTCTTCCGCCCCGCTTGCTTCACTGGCCGCAGCATCGCATCCGCCGCAACCTTCCTCGCCGTCCCTTTCACCGCCCCCTTTTTCCCGTTCCGCCCCGCCGGCGCCTCCGCCACCTTCTCCGTCTCCACAGCCTTCTCCCGCACCACCTCCTTCGCACCCTTATCCTCCCGCATCCCCTCGAATGAAGGATGCCGCATCACCCCATCCTCCGTCATCTCCCGGAACGAAACCTCGCAAACCAGCTTCGGCTTCAACCAGGTCGCCTTTGCATCCGGCGGATCAGGTCTGAACCGCGAAGGCTTATTCACATCCGGCTTTATACCGAACGGCGATTGTTTCTGCTCCAGCGGCTTGAACTGCTTCATCATCGCCGCCTGCATCTTCTCCGTAAACCCCGTACCGATCTTGCCTGTATAGACCAACTTCCCCTGCTCATACACACCCACCAGCAAACTGCTGAACAGCTTCGACGTCCCTTCATTCTTCGTATATCCGCCGATCACCACCTCCTGCCGCATCGTCGTCTTGATCTTCAACCACTCCCGGCTCCGTATCCCCGGCGTATAAAGACTTTCCGCCTTCTTCGCCATGATCCCTTCGAGTCCCATCTTCTGCGCAGCCGCGTAAAACTCCGTGCCACTCGTATCAAAACTCTCGCTATACCGGATCATCCCCTCTTCCGGTACAATGTCCTTCAGCAACTCCCGCCGTTCACTCAGCGGAAGCCCCATCAGATCCTTGCCCTCCAACCAGATAAGATCGAAAACATAATAGATGAGCTCTCCGTCGGCCTCACTGCGCCAGTTCTGCAGCCCATTGAAATTGGACTGCCCCTTGTCATTCAGCACGACCAATTCCCCATCCAACACGGCGTTGACCGGCCACTCTTTCAACGCCTCATAAACAGGATAATATTTCTCGAACGATTTATTATTGCGGCTTCGCAGTTCTACCTTTCCCTTCTTCAGATAGGCCAGCGCCCGGTACCCGTCCCACTTGATCTCATACGACCACCCCTCCTCGTCGAACGGCTTGTCCACCAGCGTCGCAAGCATCGGCGACACATCCTTCGGCATCGTTGACTTCTTCCCTTTCGCAGGTGTCCCCCCCGCGCCAACCTTCTTCCCATCCTTACTCGCCGCACGCCCCGCCTTTGCCCCCTTATTGCTGATCCACTCCTTTGCCTTCGGATTCTTCGCTATCTGCTCCAACGACTTCTTCGACACTACCGACTTATCCTTATCCGTCACCGGCTTCTCCGTCGCAAACTTATCCCGGTGCTTGATCAGCAACCACGAATTCTCCCCCCTTCCCTTCGTCCGCACCAGCGCAAACTCCCCCTTCAACTTACTCCCATTCATCCGAAATTTCAGCGACCCCTCCCTCAACCCCTTCATCAATGCCTTCTCCTGCGCCGCCTTCGTTCCATTCGTCTCCTCCAGCGACTCATACGTCCCTTCATCCCAAACCATCACCGTCCCCGCACCATAATTCCCCGCCGGGATGATCCCCTCAAAATCTTTATAATCAAAAGGATGATCCTCCACCATCATCGCCAGTCGCTTGTCGGCCGGATTCAGCGACGGCCCCTTGGGGATCGCCCAACTCTTCAACACCCCCTCCATCTCCAACCGGAAATCATAATGCAAATGCGAGGCGTCATGCTTCTGCACCACGAACTGCAACACCTTCGCCGACGGCTTCCCACCCTGCGGCTCAGGAGTGGCCGCAAATTTGCGCTTTTGCTTATATTCTTTTAGTGCCATAACTTTAAGGTATCAAAATACAGACCATCAGCAAAAAACTAAGGAAACATGACAACAAATAATGGTAAATCGACGAAAAAAGACCCCATTCGCGACGCGGAACAACAAGCCGAAAAAGATATCCTCAACGACCCCGAACTAAGCGACAGCGATCCGACCGACGACCTCGACGAATCGGAACTCGCCCAACGCGACAACTCGGACGAAGAAGCCTTCGACGAGCTGGAGAAAAAACGCCCCGCTCCAAAACATCACTCCGGTAAAGGCAAGGAAAAATAAAACACCGACCCCGTCGCGCTGTCGCTTTCCACCCAGATCTCACCGCCATGTCGCTGCACGATCTCCCTGGAGATATACAGTCCGATACCCAGCCCGCCCACAACATGCTCGGACGACGCTACCCGGTAATACCGGTCGAAAATATTGTCAAAATGCTCCGGCGCGATCCCGATACCCCAGTCCCGGACCGCCACGACAACCCGGCCCGTCTCTCTTTTTACACAAAGCGCCACCCGTTCCCCTCCGGGCGAATATTTGATGGCATTGGTCAAAAGGTTGACCACCACCTGCTCGATCTTGGCCCCATCCGCCGTGATCACGATATCTTCCACGGGCAACTCCACCTCGATCCGGTGGCTGGTATAGATCTGCCGGGCCATATCCACACTCTCCCGGACCAGCGGTAAAAGCAAACAGGTCACTTGATTATACTCCAGCCTGCCCGACTGGATCTTCGTGACATCCAGCAGGTCGCCCACCAGCCGGTTCAGCTTATTCACCTGCCGCAGCGCCTTCCCGATAAACTCTCTGCCCTCCGCCTCGGATGCATGGTCTTCCAACAGCTGCAAATACCCTTTGATCGTCGTTGTCGGCGTGCGAAGCTCATGCCCCGCGACCCCGATAAATTCGTCCTTCCGCATATTGAGCTGCTTGATCTCCTCGTACAATTTCGCATTCTCGATCGCGACTCCTGCCTGTGCCGCAATCGCACCAACCAGTCGCCTATGTTCTTCTCTGAACATTCCCGGCTTGGAATGCCCAAGGTGCAGCCCACCAATTGTGTTGCCCGTGTGAGAAGTCACCGGCACCTCCAGGTGGCTCGCCGTCGGCATGGATTCCTCCTGCCGGTCATAATAAAAAGCTCCAAATTCCGCCCCGGTCAGTTGGATTACGATATCCGTCACCTTTTGTAAGATCGTCTGCAGATCCAGCTGTGCCGAGATCGCCTTGCTGGCAGATAACAACAACTCCTGGGTCTTGGCATGCTCCTCCAGTTCCCTCATCGCCCGCAGCTGCTCCGAAATATCCCGGGCGATCTTCGAGGCGCCGATGACCGTGCCCTCCTTGCTGCGGATAGGAGAGACAGTTATGGACACCGGTATAAGGTGTCCATCCTTTGCACGTCGCACCGTCTGAAAGGGAGGGACCCGCTGCCCATGCCGGATCCGGTCGATGATCATATCTTCTTCCTGCAGATGATCCTCCGGGATCAATATCGAAATATGCCTGCCGGCTACTTCCGCCTCCGTATATCCGAACATACGCTCGGCACTGCGGTTCCAGCTCGTAATCATTCCCTCCAGCGTCTTGCTGATAATGGCGTCCTCTGAGGAATCGATTATAGCGGCCAATATGGCCTGCTTTTTCTCCAATTCCTGTCTTCCCGATTCCTCGGTATAGGCGGGTTGGTGCATGTTTGATTTGAATGAGAAAAATGGAACTAAAACTAGAACAAAGTACCTAAAAATGGAGAATTCTCATTGAATTTTAATCCATTCGCCCGATGCCCGCATTGGTCTGATTATTGCAAGCCTGCCGCGCCGACTCTACCCATCATACGGATACCGTTAGATTTCACTTGGCCTGGTCCGGCACCGGGACGTCGTAATCCAACAATAACCCCCTATATTTGCGACGCTCAAAAAAGCTCAATAATAAATGCCGTTACTCGAAAAGCAGCTCGTCGTAAAACGCAGTACCCTGAAAGGAGCCGGAAAAGGACTCTTCACGACAACGGATATCGCCAAAGGGAAAAAGATCGTGGAATACAAGGGAAAGATCGTCAAATGGAAGGAAGTGGACAGCAAAGATGGCCTCAACGGCTACATCTACTATGTCAATCGCAATCATGTCATCGACGCCTTTCCTGCAAAAGAAGCCCTGGCCCGTTATGCCAATGACGCAAAGGGTATTGTTCGGACAGACGGACTGAATAACAACTGCACCTACCGCATCGAGGGAGTCCGGGTCTACATCTATGCAATGAAGAATATCCCCGCCGGCAGCGAACTCTTCGTCGGCTATGGTAAGGAATACTGGGATATCATAAAGGAAAATTTGGGTCTATCTTCCAAGTAAGGCCTTCGCCTTCGCCACTACATTCTGGACGGTGAAGCCGAACTCCTTGAACAGATCCCCCGCGGGCGCTGATTCGCCAAATCTCCGCATGCCCAGCATATCCCCCTCATCGGTGATATACTTATGCCAGCCCATCGGCGACGCCGCCTCGACAGCCAACCGCTTCCGGATCCCCTTCGGGAACACCCGCTGCTTGTAACTATCGTCCTGTTTCTCGAACAGTTCAAAAGAAGGCATGCTCACAACGCGTGCCGCAATACCATTCTCTTTCAATTTCTGCTGAGCTTGCAGGATCAACTCCACCTCCGAACCCGTCGCGATCAGGATCAACTCCGGCGCCCGGTCCGGCTCCGACAAAATATAAGCCCCCTTGCTCACATCTCCCGTAGTCCTCAACACTCCTGTCTCGATGATCGCGACATTTTGCCGCGTCAGCACCAGCGCCACCGGCCCGCCGCTATGTTGCAACGCCACCTTCCAGGCCTGGGCCGTTTCGTTGGCATCGGCCGGTCGAAGCACCATCATATTCGGGATCGCGCGTAACGACGCGAGTTGTTCCACTGGCTGGTGGGTGGTCCCATCCTCGCCAAGCCCGATGCTGTCATGCGTATAGACATAGATCGGCTTGATCTTCATGATGGCAGCCAGTCGGATGGGTGGCCGCATGTAATCCGAAAAGATCAGGAACGTCGCCCCATAAGGGATCAACCCCTTCGTAACCGCCATCCCGTTGAGAATGGCTCCCATCGAATGTTCCCGAATGCCAAAATGGAAGTTCCGTCCGCCATAGTCGTCGGGTTCGAACGAACCATAGTCCTTCAGATTGGTCTCCGTACTCGGCGAAAGATCCGCCGCTCCCCCGAGCAATCCCGGGATCATACCCGCAATATTGTTCAGCACCTTTCCCGAAGCGACCCGGGTCGAGAGCTTTCCTTCCTTACCATCCGAAACCGAAAAGCCCGGCACCTTCTTTTCCCACCCAGTAGGCATTTTGCCCTGTAAGGCCAGCTCATAGGCCGCCGCCAATTCCGGATATTCCTTCTTATAACCCGCAAACAACTTGTCCCATTCTTCTTCCAACCCAACACCCCGCTCCCCACAGCCGCGATAATATTCCAACACTTTGCCTGGCACCACAAAGGACTCGTTCGGATCGAACCCAAAGAATTGCTTCACCAATTTCACTTCGTCCGCCCCGAGCGGCGAGCCATGTGCACCCGCCGTGTCTACCTTGTTGGGGCTGCCGTACGCGATATGCGTCCGCACCCGGATCAACGAAGGCCTTGATGTTTCCGCACGGGCTGCCTGTATCGCCTTATCCAACGTCGCAAGATCATTCCCATCTTCCACCGCCTGAACATGCCAGCCATATGCCTCGAAGCGCTTGCCGACATCCTCCTGGAACGTAATATTGGTGTTACCCTCGATGGTGATATGGTTGTCGTCATACAGGTAAACGATATTCCCAAGCCCGAGATGGCCCGCGATCGAAGCCGCCTCTCCGCTGATCCCCTCCATCATATCCCCGTCACTGCAAATGGCATAGACCATATAATCAAAAATGTCAAATCCCGGTTTGTTGAACCTGGCAGCCAGATGTTTCTGCGCGATGGCCATCCCGATCCCATTGGCAAAACCCTGGCCAAGCGGCCCCGTCGTGACCTCGATCCCCGGCGTCAGTCCATACTCCGGATGACCCGGGGTCTTGCTGTGCAGTTGACGAAAATTCTTGATATCCTCCAGCGTCAGCTCATATCCTGTTAAATAAAGAAAACTGTATTGCAGCATGCACGCATGGCCCGCAGATAGTACAAATCGGTCTCTGTTAGGCCACTCCGGATGCTTCGGATTGTATCTCATATGCCTTCCCCACAGAAGATGTCCCATGGGCGCCGTGGCCATTGGCGTTCCAGGGTGGCCCGAATTGGCTTTTTGCACCGCATCGGCGGCCAGTATCCTTACCGTATCGATACACAATTGTTCAAGATCATGGGCAGTAGCGGCTGCCGGCTCTTTTGCTAAGATAGTGGTAGGCATAGCTATTGATTTGCTTCACCCGGTAAAGCTCAATTTCTATGCCGCTTCAGGGGCTTGATTTTTGCAAGGTCCATTAAAACCTAAACTTGAGCTATCAACCCATCGAAAATTACGGCATCGTCGGCAATCTCCACACCGTCGCCCTCGTCGGTCTCAATGGCTCCATCGACTTCATGTGCTTCCCCCAATTCGATTCTCCCAGCGTCTTCGCCCGGCTTCTCGATGACAAAAAAGGCGGCCACTTCTGTATCATGCCGGAATTCGGCCAGATGAAACAAAAACAACTTTACCTCCCCGACACCAACGTCCTCCTCACCCGCTTTCTCTCGGCCGATGGGGTAGGGGAGATCACCGACTTCATGCCCGTCGGCCAAGAAGAAGACAGAAAACTCATTCGCCGCGTCACCACCATCCGCGGCGAGGTAAAGTATAAGCTCAACTGCTGCCCCCGCTTCAACTACGGCCGCGATGAACGAAAAGCCCGGCAGACCAACTCCAACGAGATCGTCTTCCACACAGATGGACCTAATGGCCTCGACGTCCGGCTCAAAGCAACCATCCCGTTGCAACTGACCGGCAACGACGCAACCGCCGAATTCACCCTCGCCGCCGGCGAGATCGCAGACATCGTCATAGAAAATGCCGATAACGAGAACATTCCGTACGATAACCTAAAAGAAAGGAATACCCAACTCCTCATCTCCACCATCAATTATTGGAAAGACTGGGTCGGCCGCTCCACTTACAAAGGCCGGTGGCGCGAGACCGTCAACCGCTCGGCCCTGATCCTGAAACTGCTCTCTTCCGCTCAATACGGTTCGATCATCGCCGCTCCCACCTTTGGCCTCCCCGAATCCGTTGGCGGCAAACGCAACTGGGACTATCGCTATACCTGGATCCGCGATGCCTCCTTCACCGTCTATGCCTTTATCCAGCTGGGTTACACAAAGGAAGCGGGCGCATTCATGGGCTGGGTCGAAAAGCTTTGCAGGGATATAAAAGGCCAGGAGCGGCTCGGTATAATGTACAGCATCGACGGCACCCGGCAACTGGAGGAACACACTCTCGATAACTTCGAGGGCTATAAAGGCAGCGCACCCGTTCGCATCGGCAATGACGCCTATAGCCAGTTGCAACTCGATATCTATGGCGAGCTGATGGACAGTGTATATTTGTACAACAAGTATGGGGAACCTATCTCCTATGATTTCTGGAAGGACCTCGAACAACAGATCGAATGGCTCGCTCGCAATTGGGACCAGCCCGACGACGGCATCTGGGAGATCCGCGGTGGTAAACAAAAATTCCTGTTCTCCCGTCTCGCCTGCTGGGTCGCACTCGACCGCGCTATGAAGATCGCCAATGCCCGTTCCTTCCCCCGCAACGGAATCTGGAAAGAACAGCGCGATAAGATTTATAATAGTATTTTCACGGAATTCTGGGACGGGAATAAACAGGCGTTCGTGCAGTACCCTGGCTCCGGGACCGTCGACGCAAGCAGCCTGCTGATGCCCCTCTTCCGGTTCATCAGCCCAAAAGATCCGCGCTGGCTGTCTACCCTAAAGAAAATAGAGGAGGAATTGGTCATCGACTCCCTCTGCTATCGGTATAGGCCGGAGATCGCCGCCCCGGATGGCTTCACCAGCAAGGAAGGAACCTTCTCGATGTGCACATTCTGGTATGTGGAATGTCTCTCCCGGGCCGGTGAACTCGAAAAGGCCCGGTACTATTTCGAGAAAATGCTTGGCTATGCCAATCATCTTGGTCTGTACTCCGAACAACTGGGATTCGAAGGCGAACACCTGGGTAATTTCCCACAGGCATTTACCCATCTTGGTCTGATCAGTGCCGCACTCAACCTCGACCAACAATTTAATGACAGTCGCAATAAGAATATTAATTTCGACGAGATTTGACCATCCAGGACCTGACTAACAAGCAATACACCACTTATGGCCTCCCCCAAGAATCCCGCAAAAACATCCAACGCCCAGGAAACTAAAAAAATATCCGGCATAAAACGGCTGTTGAAAAATTTCGGCCCCGGTCTCGTCACAGGCGCCAGCGACGACGACCCCTCCGGCATCATCACCTATACCCAGGCTGGCACCCAATTCGGCCTCACCACCCTTTGGACCGCCCTGCTCACCTTTCCCCTCATGGCCGCCATGCAGGGTATGGCCGCCCGCATCGGTCTCGTCACCAGCCAGGGCCTCACCGGTACCCTCCGCACCCACTATCCAAAATGGCTCCTGTTCTTCGTTCTGCTCTTCTGCTTTCCCGCCGTGATCCTCAACATCGGCGCCGACATTCAGGGCATGGGCGCCGTAACCAATCTCCTCTTCCCCGCCGTTCCCGCCTTCTCGGCAAGCATCTTCTTCACCGCTCTGCTCCTCTTCGTCATTATCCGGTACCCCTATCAAAAAATGGCCGGCATCCTTAAATGGCTTTGCATGGGACTCCTGCTTTACCTCATCGTCCCCTTCCTCGTTCACCCGCACTGGCCAGAGGTCGCCCGAAGCACCTTCATCCCATCGGTCTATTTCAACAGAGATTTCCTCAGCATCCTCGTCGCCATCCTCGGCACCACCATTTCCCCCTATCTCTTTTTCTGGCAGGCGACGATGGAAGTGGAAGACCAGCAGCATAATACCGAAACAGGGACCTCTCGGAACAAAGGCAGGAATCGCATCTTCGTGGATAAACTGATGCTGGATAACATGCGCAGCGATGTCAACATCGGCATGTTCTTCTCCAATTTGGTCATGTACTTCGTCATCCTCACGGCCGGAACCGTCCTTTTCGCAGCGGGGAAAAAAAATATCGACACCATCGAACAGGCTGCTCAGGCCCTGAAACCCCTGGCCGGCAATGCCAGTTATTTGCTTTTCGCCGTGGGCGTCATCGGCACCGGCCTTCTCGCGATCCCCGTCCTGGCCGGCAGCCTCTCGTATATGCTCGCAGAAACCCTCCGCTTCTCTATGGGCCTGGACAAAAAATTCAACGAGGCTAAACGATTCTACACAGTGATCATCGTTAGCCTCGTCGCCGGCCTGAGCATGCAGATCTTCGGACTATCGCCGGTAAAAGCCCTCCTGTACACCGCGATCCTCTATGGTCTCACCTCTCCCGTCCTCATCGCAGTGATCCTGCATATCGGTAACAACAAAAAGATCATGGGCGAACACACCAATTCCCGCCTCTCCAATATTCTTGGATTCCTGACGCTCATCCTGATGACCGTCGCCGCCGTTGCGCTCGTTTACTTCTCTTTCGCCTGAATAACCTGGGTACGCGATTTGCCAGCATATTTTCAAAATGGACCCATCATGGATAAGATAAATACCCCGGACACTATGACCACCTCTTCCGAGATGCTCTCGAAGCTCCGGGCAAAACATATGGATAACGAATTTCGCTGGACCCCCAAAGGCTTTACGACCAACAACGGTAGAACATACAAACCCGGTGATCTCGAGATCATCCGTATCTTCCGCTTCGAAGGCATCAGCGATCCATCGGATATGGAGATTTTATATATCCTGAAAACAAACGACGGGATCTACGGTTACAGCCTCGACGCCTATGGTGCCTACAGCAGCCACGACAGTGAATTTGGTTACAATAATTTCATCCGGCAGATCCCCCAGGCCGGCCACGACGAGCAACTCCTGTTTACCCTGTAAGGATCGGCTCATCCGCACCGACAGGCCCGGCACTCCCACCGTAGAAAAACTTGCGCGATGTCGTAGTTTTTCTACGGTCCTGGAAGTCTTATCTTAGCATCGTGAAAGAGATCCGAACAATCGTCACCGCCTGGCAATCCCTCGACCTCACTCAAACCCGGGCTGCTCTCGCCACCGTCGTCCGTGTCGAAGGAAGCAGCTATCGTCGGGCCGGCGCCCGCATGCTCGTCCTCGACGACGGGACCTACCTCGGCGGAATCAGCGGCGGCTGTCTCGAAGGCGACGCCCTCCGGCGCGCTCAAAAAGGCATCGCCCTAAACCGCCCCTCCGTCATTACCTACGACACCACCCAGGACGATGACTACCAGATCGGTGTCGGCCTTGGCTGTCAGGGCATCATCGATGTCCTCTTCACCCCCCTCGGGCCAGCCGATCCCAACTGCCCCCTTCGTATGCTCTCCAGCCTCATCAACATCCGCCAGCCCGCCGTCCTCATCACCATCACAGCCAGCCCGGACGCCGGCCGCCTTGGCGCTTGCTGGTTGCACAATATCGATCACAATGCACCCGACGCCAACCATCCCGGCTCCTGGGTCCCCTCTGCGCAGCAAATACTTCCCAGCATCGACCAGGCCCTTGCGGACCGCCAGTCCCGATCCATCACTCACGGCGACACCCGCTATTTTATCGAGATAATCCTCCCTGCCATCCATATCGCTGCCTACGGCGCGAGCTATGATATCGACACCCTCCGCCGTCAAACCCTCGAACTCGGCTGGGACTTCACCGTCGTCAACAAAAAGAATCCCGGGCAGCCCCTTATCGACGACTACACCGCCATCCTCCTCATGTCCCACGACTACAACACCGACAAACGCAACCTCCAACACCTCCTGCCGACACCAGCCCCCTATATCGGCATTCTCGGTCCGCACAAACGCGCGGACAAACTCTTCACCGAACTTTCCATCCGGGAAAACGACCTCCGCCGGATCTATGCCCCCGCCGGACTCGACATCGGCGCCGCAACTCCCGAAGAGATCGCTCTCTCCATCCTTGCCGAAGTGCGCAGCCACTTTTCCCGGCGACACGGAACTTCGCTCCGCGACCGCCAGGGATCTATCTATAATAATTGACCCTCCACCTCTTCTCCGCAGGCTACGGCAACCCTACCATTCCCCGCAGAGCCTGGGCATTACTCAGCGCATCCCCAATCGTATTATTGAAATAGACGTACACTTCTCTTCGCTCACTTAACCAGGTCCTCATCCGTCTGGCGTCTCGCAACAACACTTCTTCTTTATAACCGCCCTTGTAGTCGCCTTCTACTCCATGGTAGCGTACATATATAAATAATGTCTTACCCGCGGGAGTCTCCCGCTTCGCCGCCGGCATATCGTGCAGCACCATCCCGGCCTTGTATCGCTCCAGCAGCTCGGCGGTCTCCGGCCGGTACCAGCTCCGGTGTCTGAATTCCACTGCGATGCGCCAGCCCCCTCCCGTATCGCCGATCACGATTCGTTCCAACAACCGCTCCAACTGCACAGCCTTATCCGCATGCACCCCCGGCGGTAACTGCACCAGCAAACATCCCTTCTTCCTCCCCAACTCGCCCGCTGCATAAAGGAACTTGTTGACATCGATCGGAACAAAATGTAACCCCGGTTCATGCGTGATCCCCCGCCATAGCTTTACCGTAAAGCGAAATTCTTCCGGCACCTCGCTCGCCCACTTCGCAAAGGTCGCCGGGCTCGGGATCTTATAAAAAGAACTGTTCACCTCGATACTGTTGAAAAGGGAAGCATAATAACTCAACCTCGTCCCCGACCGATACTCCACTGGAAAATTTTGCTTGTTCGCGACCGGCAACACCAACCCACTCGTTCCCACATAAAAGTTGTCGTGGTTGATCATGCCCAACTTATGCAAATTCACTGCCATTGCCGGACTCTAAGCCCGATCACAGATCCAACCGCAGCCGCACTCCAAGCCCGATCACAGATCGGGCGGGCGTAAGCCCAATATATAAGCGGAACGAGTGCGACGAAGGTAAATTTCCAAATACCGAAGTCGCACTCCAAGCCCGATCACAGATCGGGCGGGCGTTAGCTCAGACATAAGCGGAACGAGTGCGGCGAAGGTAAATTCCCAATACAGCAGCCGCACTCCAAGCCCGATCACAGATCGGGCGGGCGTTAGCCCAGACATAAGCGGAACGAGTGCGGCGAAGGTAAATTCCCAATACCGCAGCCGCACTCGTTCCCGGGAACGATTGCGTAAATAAACACACGCAAAACTGTTGATTTTCAAAAACTTCTAACTAGCATTACGCCGCATTACGCCACATTTTCGCTCGATTGCATTAATAACAAACTAAACTGCCATATGAAGAAAATCCCATTTCTCCTGTCCCTGGCGCTATTGACCTCCGTCCTTCACGCGCAAACCCTCCGCGGCCGCGTCATCGACGATAGCACCGGCACAGGTCTTCAGCAAGTCTCCGTGGTCCTATCGGGTACCAATAGAGGCACCTCCACCGGTTCCGACGGCCAATTCACGATCCAGATCCCGGAGGACGGAAAAACACATTCACTCTCCATCTCCTACACCGGCTACATCGCTCAGACTCTCCCCATCGACGCGAACGCTCCCGGCATCGTCATCCGGCTGAAACGCACGGCCTCGTCGCTCGACGACGTCGTGGTCATCGGCTACCAGACCGTCCGTAGAAAGGACGTCCTGGCCTCCGTTTCCTCCATCGGCTCCAAAGACCTGAAGGATATTCCCATCAACTCCGCCCAGCAAGCGCTCACGGGCCGCCTCGCAGGCGTCCAGGTCACCGCATCGGAAGGCTCCCCCAATGCGCAGGTACTCATCCGCGTAAGAGGCGGAGGCTCGGTCACCCAGGATAACTCTCCACTCTATGTCGTCGACGGCATCCAACTGGACAACGCCCTCAACTTCATCTCCCCCCAGGACATCGCCTCGGTGGACGTCCTCAAAGACGCGGCCTCTACCGCCATCTACGGCGCCCGCGGCTCTAATGGCGTCGTCATCATCACCACCAAGGGTGGCCGCAACACCGGTGGAAAAACAACCGTCACCTACAATGGATGGCTCGGATTCAACAAGTTGGCAAAAGAGTTGGATGTCCTCTCACCCGGCGATTTCATGTACTATCAGTACGAAAGAGCAAAACTTACAGGCGACAGCTCCGGCATCACCCCCTATGGTTATAGCTGGGATACTGTTCAGAAATATAAGACGGTAAAACCCTACGACTGGCAAAAACAACTGCTCGGCCGTAGCGCCTTCCAGATGACCCACAACGTAAGCATGTTCGGCGGCAACGACCAAACCCAATACAACCTCAGCCTCACCGACGCCCACTCGGATGGCGTAATGCAGCTCTCCGACTACGATCGCCGTCTCCTCAACTTCCGCCTCGATCATCAGGCCTCCAGTATTCTCAAGGTCGGCTTCAATGCCCGGTACAACTACACCACGGTCGACGGCGGCGGCACCTCCAACCCAGGCTCCTCCTCTCTCAACTTCCTCCGGCAGGTCATCCGCTACCAACCCTTCCTCCGATCCGGCCAGTCAGCCACGACCTTCGATCCAAACTACTACGCGGAAACCAATGCGAATAGCCTGGCCCTCGTAAACCCGGTCCTGCTGAACCAGCAGACCTACCGCAGGAACTATATCAATGTCCTCGACGTGAACGGCTATGCGAATCTGACCCTGACCAAATACCTTTCCTTCCGCAGCACCTTTGGCTATGATAACAACAGTTTGCGCATGGACGCCTTCGACGATACCCTCACAAACAACTCCAGAAGCAACGGCGCAGGCCTCCCCATCGCCGATATTACGACGACTAACCTCCAGACGATCGACAACTCCAACGTCTTCACCTTTAACAACAGCCAGATGCGCGGCGGCTGGAAGGACAAACACAGGGTCGTCCTCCTCGTCGGCCAGGAGACCTACCAGACACACGAAAAGGACGGCTATGTCGAGACCCGCTACTTCCCCCTCGGAACGACACATACCGCCGCCCTCGGCAATATGAACCTCGGCACCCCGCCCAATTCCACTCTCATCGAGCCCAAGCCAACCACCGCCGACGTAAGCGTCCGGCTCCTGTCCTTCTTCAGCCGGCTCAACTATGCGTATGATAACAAATATCTGACGTACCTGTCCTTCCGCGCGGACGCCTCCTCGCTGTTCGCCCCCAAGAACCGATGGGGTTACTTCCCGTCGGCAACTGTCGCCTGGCGCGTCTCGCAGGAAAAATTCATGCAGGGCATCAGCTGGATCAATGACCTGAAACTGCGCGGCTCCTACGGGTCCGCGGGTAACAATAGGATCAGTCCCTATCTGTACTCGACAACTTTCTCTACGGCCGTTCAGGCAGCGCTTAGCAACGGCCTCGTGACCGCCTTTACCTCTCCGTCTCTTGCCAATCCCGACCTGAAATGGGAAACCACCATCTCCCGGAACATCGGCTTCGATGCATCCATCATCAACAACCGGTTCGGCGTCACGGTCGATCTCTATAGTAACAAGACGCACAATTTGCTCGTTGCTACACCCATCCCTACCAACACCGGCTATACAAGCCAGCTGCAGAATGTCGGATCGACAACCAACAAGGGCATAGAAGTACAACTCAGCGCAGCGATAATGCAACGCGGTAAGTTCACCTGGGGCGCCAACTTCAACATCTCCTTCAACCAGAACAAGGTCACGGACCTCGGTCCCCAAATATCCTACCTCCAGAATTCCGGCTGGGCCGGCAGCGGCAACCCCTCCGACTTTATCGTAAAAGTGGGCCAGCCCGTCGGCGCCATGTGGGGACTCAAGAGCGATGGGTTTTATAAGACCAGCGACTTCGATTACAACTCCTCCACCCGCGTCTATACACCCAAAAAGGGGATGGTCAACGATGCCAGCATTACCGCGTCGACCCCGATGCCCGGTTCCATCAAATACAAAAGCGTGGACGGCGATTCCATCGTTTCGGCAAACGATCGCACGATCATCGGCAACGCTCAACCGAAATTCTTCGGCGGTCTTACACAGACCTTCACGTACGGAGCCTTCGATATGAGCGTCTTTATCAACTTCCAGTACGGTAACAAGGTCTATAACTACAATAAACTGGAATTCGCCAGCGGCTATACCCCCGGCGCAAATCTCATGGGATTCATGAAGAATCGCTGGCATACCGTGGATGGCAATGGCATCGTCTACGAAGGACTCAACTCCTCCGGCCAGGTGGTTGGTGCATCCCCCGATAGTCTTAACAGACTGAATGCCGGGGCGAAATACTGGATACCCCTCGTCGGATCCAGTGCTACCACCTTCAGCCCCAATTCCTGGGCGGTGGAAGACGCCTCCTTCATCCGGATCAATAACATCACGCTTGGTTATACCCTGCCGCGCGGAGTCGTCAACAAGCTGAAGATCGCCCGCCTGCGCATTTATGCGACGGTAAACAACGTAGCCACCCTCACAGGCTACAGCGGATACGATCCGGAAGTGAGCACCCGTCTGAGCACACCCGTCACGCCGGGCGTCGACTATTCCGCTTACCCCCGCAGCCGCAGCTATGTAGCCGGCGTAAACGTAACATTCTAGGCCGAAGCACATTCTAATCAAAAAAAAACTTATATGCGATATAAAGCACCCATACTCAAAATAACAACCCTCCTCCTCGGGGTGGTTTTCCTCCTGGTGGGTTCCTGCAAAAAATACCTCGAACCGCAGGCCGTTTCCTCCTTCAGCCCCGACTATGTCTTCAGCAATGTCCAGAATGCCCAAAAGGCGATCCTGGGCGCTTATCAGGATATGGAAGGCGATAATGCCTATGGCATCCGCATCAGCATGTATTATCCGTTGGATAACGACGAAATGATGGGGCTCCACCAGATCGGCGACAACGACCGCGGCGACATCGCTCACTATAACGCCACTGCCGGCAACGCCCAGATCTACGCCCCCTGGAACCAGCTTTATCAGGGTATCGAACGCGCGAACATCTGTATCTATAACATCCCGAGGATGTCGCTCTATACTACCGGAACGACCGCGCAGATCGGCGAACTCAAACGGATGGTCGGCGAAGCACTTACCCTCCGCGCCCAGTACTATCTCGAACTGATCCGCAACTGGGGTGACGTACCCGCTCAATGGGTTCCTTCCTCACAGGCAACAAACCTCTTCCTTGGTAAGACCGATCGCGATACGATCTATAACCACCTGCTCGACGACCTCCTCCAGGCAGAAGGCTTCGTGCCCTGGCGGACGGAAGTCGCGAATCTTGGTGATCCGGTCAATGATGAACGAATCACACAGGGCGCCGTAAGAGGGCTTCGCGCCCGCATCGCGCTCTATCGCGGCGGCTACTCCCTGCGCCGCGCCAGCAGCTCCTATGGCCAGGTCATGGCGCGCCCAGCTGACTACAAGACATATTACCAGATCGCACACGACGAATGTGCGCAGATCATGACCCGACCCGATCAGCACGCGCTCAACACCAGCTATAACACGGTATTCAAAGGAGCCCTCGACGCCCATACCTTCGACCCCGCCGGCGAGATCATGTTCCGCGTGGCCATGGCCGGTGGCGCGGGATCCAACGACAGCAAACTAGGCTACTACGATGGGAACAAAATCGCCGGCAACGGCAACGCCGCCATCGCCGTCCTCCCCACTTATTTCTATCTCTTCGATTCCACCGACAGCCGTCGCGACGTGACCTGCGCGGCCTATGACGTGGCTACCGGTCTTGCCACTCTGACCCCCCGGCCGGCGACTACCCTCGTAGAAGGTAAATTCAGAAGGGACTGGATGTCCAACCCCAGCCAGCTCAACACGTCTACCGCTCAGTATTTCGGCGTCGACTGGCCTCTGCTCCGCTTCTCGGATGTCCTGCTGATGTTCGCAGAAACCGAGAACGAACTCGGCAACGGACCAACTCCCGCCGCGATCACTGCTTTTGAAGCAGTCAGAAAACGCGCTTATGGGTCCAACCCCATTGGTACGACACCCACCGACTACACGGGCTTCTTCAACGCTATCGTAAAAGAACGCTCCCTGGAATTCGGCGGTGAAGGCATCCGCAAATACGATCTCATCCGCTGGAACCTCATAGCTCAACGCCTCGCAGATGCCAAAACAAACCTCACGAGTATGGCCGGAAAGACCGGCGGCTTCACGGGAAGCTATAACACCAACCCACTGAGCTTTGCCAATTTGCCCGACACGCTTTTCTATGACGCCACCGCAACCCCCACCACCGGCATGCTCTGGAAAACATCGTTCTACGTTCCCCGTACGGTTTCCTCCTTCGGGTCATACAAAAAACAGATCTGGGTGTCAAAAGCCGTCAGCAATATTCTCAGCGCATCGGGTTCATCCAACGGCTACGCCTTCTACTTTAAATCCAATCACAGCGAACTGCTGCCCATACCACAGCAGGTGCTGGATGCAAACAAGAATTTAACGCAGGACTATGGATATTAAGCGCCTCGCCACCACACTCGTCCTTATGACCCTGGCTGCCTTCACGCCCGGGGACAAGACAACGACCATTTGGCTCATCGGCGACAGCACCATGGCGGACAAAGACATAAAGGCATACCCCGAAACCGGTTGGGGTATGCCTTTTGAACATTTCTTTGACTCCTCCGTCACCGTCGACAACCGCGCAAAGAACGGCCGCAGCACAAAATCCTTCATCGCCGAGGGACGCTGGGATGCCGTCATGCAAACGATAAAGGCCGGAGACTGCGTCCTCATCCAGTTCGGCCACAACGACGAAGTGCCGACCAAGACCAACTATACTCCCGAAGATCAGTTTGTCGCTAACCTTACCCGCTTTATAAGGGATTCCCGCGACAAAAAAGCCATCCCCGTTCTGATCACTCCCGTGGCCCGACGGAAATTCGACGCCGCCGGGAAGATCCAGGAAACTCATGAAGCCTATGCCGCACTCGTTCGCAAGGTCGCAAAGGATCAAAATACCCCGCTCATCGACCTCGACAACGAAAGCCAGACCCTGCTCCAGCAGTTCGGTCCTGAGAATTCGAAATGGCTCTTCAACTACCTCCAGCCCGGGGAACATCCCAATTATCCCGAGGGTAGGACAGACGACACCCATTTCAGCGAATTCGGCGCCCGCAAAATGGCTGAGATCGTTCTCAACGACATCCGCACCCTGAACCTCGATATCGTTCGTCACATTGTCGTCGGTACAAACAAGCCCAAATGAAACGTCTTATCCTCCACATTATCCTCTGCACAGCCATCGCCGCCAACGCCCAGGAACAGCGGATCGACCCGGCGCCCTTCGCCGACAACGCCGGCCATTGGTATGCCATCTTCAATAAAGAGAATATCATCAACCCGCTTCCCGGCCGGCCCCGCCACGATCCCACCGAGGTAAAGGCCATCGCCGACAACATCCTCCTCTTCCAGAAGAACAACGGCGGCTGGCCAAAGAACTATGACCCCTTCGCCATTCTTAGCTCCGCGCAAAAAGATAGCCTTATCGAAGCAAAAGGCCAGACCAACACCACTTTTGACAACGGCAGCACCTATAACCAGATCGCCGCACTCGCCATTGCCTGGCAGGATCTCCATGATAAAAGGTACAGTACGGCTGCCGTCAAAGGCCTCGGCTTTATTCTCAATGCCCAATACCGCAATGGCGGCTGGCCGCAATACTATCCCCTCGAATCAAACTACAGCCGCTGCATCACCTTCAACGATGGCGCCTATGAGGGGATCATGCGCGTGTTGAAGGACATCAGGGATAACAAACCCCAATACGCCTTCGTCGACGACAAACTCCGGCAAAAATTGACCATATCCTTCGACAAAGGAATGGACTGCATTATCAGAACACAGATCGACGATGCTGGCAAACCTACCGCCTGGTGCCAGCAGTATGACGAGTCCAGCCTCAAACCCGCCTGGGCCCGCAAATTCGAACCGCCCTCCATCTGCAACAAGGAAAGCGCTGACCTCGTCCTCTTCCTCATGAGCATCGACAACCCCTCACCGGCTATCAGGAGGGCCATCGAAAATGCCGTCGCCTGGTTCCGCGTCTCGGAGATCCTCGGCACGCGCGTAAAGACGATTCCCGCGGAACGCATGGTCACCCCCTTCCGCATCTCGACATCCGACCGCGTCGTCGTCATCGACTCCTCCGCACCGCCCATCTGGACCCGCTACTATGAACTAAAGACCCATCGCCCCCTTTTCTGCAACCGCGACAGCAAAGTGGTCTATTCTCTCGCCGAAGTCGACCGCGAACGCCGGGATGGATATGGCTGGTACACCTACTCTCCCCAACAGGTCCTCGACAAATACCCCGCGTGGTCCAAACATCGCATTACTGTCCCCGCGGACTACAAAACCATCCAGACCGCCTTCGACGCCGCAATGCCGAATACGATCATCTACATCAAAGCGGGAATCTATCATGAAAAACTCGAGTTGAAAAAGGACAGCATCACCCTCATCGGCGAACCCGGCACCATCATCACCTATAGCGAACACCCGGGCATGCTGAATGCGCAAGGCGACAGCGTCAACACCCGAAACTCCTATACATTCCGTATCACCGGCTCGGATTTCGTCGCCGAAAACATCACCTTTCGCAACGACGCCGGATTCACGGCCGGCCAGGCCGTAGCCGTGGAAGCACGGGGCGACCGCGCCGTCTTCCTCCACGACAGCATCGTGGGCAACCAGGACATCCTCTTCCTCAACAGCGAGAACAGCCGCCAGTATTATAAGGATTGCTACATCGAAGGAACAACCGATTTCATCTTCGGTGCCGCCACCGCCTGGTTTGAACACTGCCACATCCATAGCAAAAAGAATTCCCACGTCACCGCCGCTTCAACACCGCAGGATCATCCCTATGGATTCGTCTTCGACAGCTGTACCCTCACCGGCGACAGTACCCTCGATCGCGTCTCTCTGGGCCGCCCCTGGCGCCCTTATGCCAGCGTCACCTATCTCCACTGCTGGCTCGGAAAACACATCCTCCCCGCTGGCTGGGCTAACTGGAACAACACCGAATCCTATAAAACAGCTCGCTATTCGGAATTCGCCGGCATCGGTCCCGGCGCCAACCCCTCCGCCCGCGTACCTTGGTCCCATCAACTCACCGCCGAAGAAGCCGCTGCCATCACCCCGCAAAAACTATTCGGACAATGGAACCCGGATCAGATCGACATCCGGTAAATAACCAAATAAATGTCACTCTGACATCTTATATTTATGCCAAATAAACTCAGCCATATGCGCGCGCTCTGGACAACACTTCTTCTCTTGACCACCGGCAGCCTCGTCGCCCAATCCTACGACTGGAACCACCTCCCCGTCATCCGCAAACCCGCCTTCAAAAAAGACACCTTCAATATCACCAAATACGGCGCCGTCCCCGACGGCGTCACCCTGAACACAAAAGCGATCAACGCAACCATCGAAGCCTGCTCGCAAAAGGGTGGGGGAGTAGTCCTCATCCCCGCCGGGCTTTGGCTCACCGGTCCCATCGTCCTCCAATCCAATGTCAATCTCCATCTCGACCGTGCCGCGATCCTCCAACTCACCGCTGATAAAGATCAATATCCTATCGTCGCCGGCAATTGGGAAGGCCACCCCGCCGCCCGCTGCCAATCCCCCATCTCCGGCACCAACCTCGAGAACATCGCCATCACCGGCGGCGGCATCATCGACGGTAACGGCGACACCTGGCGCTGGATCGCCAAAGACCGCCTCACCGAAGGGGAATGGAAACACAAACTTGCCTCCGGCGGCGTCGTCACCGAAGATGGCAAGACCTGGTTCCCGTCGGAAAAGTCTTTAAAAGGATACAGAACAAAAGACGCGGGCTGGCTGAAACCCGGCATGACCCCCAACGACTTCAACGACATTCGCGACTTCCTTCGCCCCAACCTCTTAGTACTTACTGACTGCAAAAAGGTTCTGCTCAACGGCGCCACCTTCCAGAACTCTCCCGCCTGGTGCCTCCACACCCTGCTCTGCGAAGACCTGACCCTCGATGACGTCCACGTTCGTAACCCCTGGTACGCCGCCAATGGCGATGGCATCGACGTGGAATCCTGTAAAGGGGTCCTGATCGAGAATAGCACTTTCGATGCAGGCGATGACGGCATCTGCGTGAAGTCGGGACGTGACGAAGAAGGCCGCAAGCGCGGTCGCGCCACTGAGAACATGATCGTCCGTAACGATATCGTCTATCGGGCGCACGGCGGCTTTGTCGTCGGCAGCGAAATGTCCGGCGGCGCCCGCAACATCTTCGTCTCCGACTGCTCCTTCATCGGCACCGACATCGGCCTCCGATTCAAAACGGTCCGCGGCCGCGGCGGCATGGTGGAAAAGATCTTTGTGAAGAACATCAACATGCGCGACATCGTCCACCAGGCGGTCTTCCTCGACATGTACTACTTCTCAAAACCCCCATCCATTGCCGACGTCTTTTCCGGGGCTGTTAAAGTCGACATTCCACCCGTTAGCGAAGCAACCCCCCAATTCCGCGACATTCACATCAGCAATATTGTTTGTGATGGGGCCGAAGAAGGTATATTTGTGCGTGGACTGCCTGAAATGAATATCCGGGACATCGAACTCTCGGATATGGTGCTAAAGGCTGCTAAAGGCGCAGAGATCATTGAAGCACAAAACATCGGCCTGAAGAACATAAAATTGCTGACCGATTCGTCCCAACCCATCGTCTATATCGAGAACAGCAGCAATTTGAAACTTCAAAATATCGGGTATAAACCAGGGGTCGATCTGCTGTTCAGCATCAATGGGAATAAATGCGCCAATATCCGCGTAGCGGATACCGATCGTTCAAAAGCAGTCCACAACGCAGCCTTCAATTATGGGGCCGCGCAAAACGCTTTAGAACAAAAGTAAAATCAATATGAGACCAATCAAGACGGCCATCTGCTCCTTCGGAATGTCCGGACGCGTCTTCCACGCGCCCTTCCTGCACGTTAACCCAGGCTTCGAATTCTACTCCGTATGGGAACGCGAAAAGAACCTTGCAAAAGCGATCTATCCCAACGTAAAGGTCGTCCGCACCTACGAAGACCTCCTGGCCGACCCCGCCGTCGAACTCATCATCGTCAATACCCCCAACTATACCCACTACGACTATACAAAACAGGCCCTCCACGCGGGGAAACACGTCATCGTCGAAAAGCCATTCACGGTCACCGAAGCCGAAGGCCTCGAACTGATCGATCTGGCAAATAAACTCGGCAAAAAGATCTCCTCCTTCCAAAGCCGTCGCTTCGACAGCGATTACCGAACGGTAAAGAAAGTAGTCGACTCCGGCGTCCTCGGAAAACTCGTCGAAGCGGAGTTCCACTACGATCGCTTTACCCCCGCCCTCAGCCCCAAGGTCCACAAGGAAACCCCCGGCCCCGGCCGCGGCTTACTCTATGATCTCGGCGCGCACATGATCGACCAGGCCCTCCAACTCTTCGGCGACCCCGAAGCCGTCTTCGCCGACATTTTTATCATCCGGGATAACTCCCTCGTCGACGACTACATGGAAGTCCTTCTTTTCTATCCCGGTTTCCGGTGCCGTATCAAATCCAGCTACCTCGTCCGCGAACCCATCCCATCCTATAACCTCAATGGTCATAAAGGCACTTTTTTGAAGAACCGTACGGACGTCCAGGAACGCCATCTCCTGGCCGGCGAAATGCCCGTCGGCGACAACTGGGGCGTGGAGACAGAGTCCGAACAGGGCCTCCTCCATACCGAGATCGATGGAAAGGTGGTAAAAGAGCGCGTCCCGACCGAAAAGGGTAACTATAACGATTACTTCACAGGCATGTATTACGCTATCCGCGACAACGCCCCGCTTCCAGTCACACCGGAAGAAGGCGTCCGAATCATCCGCGTAATAGAAAAAGCCTATGAAAGCGTAAAAACGAAGAAGATAATTTCCAACCGGGCGGAGCCCGGTCCGGATATTAGCGCTCGCTAACGTTTGCGGAAATAAAGATGCCGGAATGTTTCTCCGGCATCTTTCTGGTCCGTACACTTGCTATGTATATTATGATTATGCTTCTCGCCATATCCATCATCGTCGACGCCTCCGGTCACGGCAACTTTACCACCGTCCAGGCGGCCATCAACAGCCTGGCCCAGGACTCTGCCGCACCCCGGCATATCCTGATAAAGAACGGCACGTACAACGAGAAGATCTTCATCGAAAAGAACAACATCATCCTGGAAGGGGAAGACAAGGAAAAGACCATCCTCACCTTCGCCCTCGCCCGCGACGCCTGGCGCTGCACCAACGAAAGCGATTGGGGCGTCGCCACCCTCAACCTCTGCGGCAACGATATCACCCTCGAGAATCTGACGGTCCGGAATACATACGGATTCGATAATCCCGCCCCAAATACAACCATCGCCTGTAAACCCGACTCGCCGAAAGTGGTGAGCCGCGACGGACACCAGATGGCGCTTAGATCTTTTCCGGCCAGGAGCCGGACGGCCGAAGGCCAATCATTGGCGGATCAAACCACAAGGCTCCGAGCCATCAACTGCATCTTCAAAGCCTACGGCGGCGACACGGTAAGCCCCTGGAATGTCACGGCCGGCATGTTCTATTTCAAGGACTGCTACATGGAAGGCGGCGTCGACTTCTACTGTCCCCGTGGCTGGGCCTGGGCCGAACACTGCACCTTCAAGGCCGATAACGGACCAGCCTGCATCTGGCACGATGGCTCGGCCGATCCCGACTCGAAGACTATCCTCAAAGACTGCACCTTCGCGGGCTATGACGGGTTCAAATTGGGCCGCTATCACCGCGATGCCCAATTCTATCTCATTGGCTGCCATTTCGCCGGGAACATGGCCGACCAGGATATCTATCTCGTCCCCACCGGGAACATCATCCGCTGGGGCCGCCGGATCTATTACTATGGCTGCGACAAACCGGGGAAACCCTATGCCTGGTACGCCGACAACCTCAATGTCGATCCCAAATCCATCACACTCAACTGGCTCTTCCACGGAAAATGGGATCCAACTACATTAAATTAGATACATGAAAAAGCCATCTATATTCCTCCTCGCCATCCTCATCGGCGCATCCGCCACCGCCCAATCCAGCGGCGGCGCTTCTGCCGGCTCGACCACCAGGGCCGCTGACCCGGCCGTCGCCATGGCTTCCACTGTCATGCAACTCTGGCCAGACACCGGCGACAGCTCCTCCATCCGCTGGACCTACGACAACGGCGTCATCTGGAAAGGCCTCGAAGGCCTCTGGTACAACACCGGCGACGCCCGCTATTTCAAATACGTCCAGCGCCAGATGGACCGCCTCGTCGATAAGGAAGGCAATATCCGCACCTATAAACTCGAAGACTACAACCTCGACAACGTGCTCTGCGGCCGGATCCTCCTGATGCTCTACGGTGTCACCGGCCAGAAACAATACTACAAAGCCGCAACCACCCTTCGCGAACAACTCAGACAGCAACCCCGCACCACGCAGGGCGGCTTCTGGCATAAGAAGAAATATACCGAACAGGTCTGGCTCGACGGTCTCTACATGGCCCAGCCCTTCTTCGCGGAATATGCGGCCACCTTCCACGAGGACAGTGTCTTCGACGACATCGCCGGGCAGTTCGCTCGCATCGAGACCAATACCCGCGACGGCAGAACCGGCCTCCTCTATCACGGTTGGGATGAATCAAAACGGGAAAAATGGGCTGACCCCAAAACAGGCCATTCCCCGAATTTCTGGGCCCGCGCCATGGGCTGGTACGGAATGGCTCTCGTCGATGCCCTCGACTACTTCCCTGCCATGCACCCCGGCCGCAAAACCCTGGAGCAGATCCTCGCCCGTTATGCCGAAGCCATAAAGAAAGTCCAGGATCCCGGCACCGGCTGCTGGTGGGACATCCTCGACAAACCCGGCGAGAAAGGCAATTACCTCGAAGCCTCTGCAAGCTGCATGTTCGTCTATACGCTCGCCAAGGCCGCCCGTAAAGGCTATCTCCCGGCTTCTTATCGCCAAACGGCTGAAAAAGGCTGGCAGGGCATCCAAAAGCGATTCCTCACCGCCGACGCCAGCGGCCGCACCAACTTCGAAGGAACCGTCAGCGTCTCCGGCCTCGGCGGCAACCCCTATCGCGACGGCAGCTATGCCTACTACATCGGCGAAAAAGTCATCCCCAACGACCCCAAGGGAATCGGGGCCTTCCTCCTTGCCGCCGACGAGATGCAAATGCCCCTGCCGACTGGCAAAACCGTCCTCCTCGACGAATACTTCAATAGCGAGCATCATAACGACATCACAGGAACGAGCGTCCGCTTTCATTACATCTGGAGCGAGCTGGACAACAACGGCTACGCTATCTGGGGCCACATCTTTCGAAAACTGGGCGCCCACACCGATACCCTCGCCGTAGCCCCCACCGCCGCCAATCTGGCGAAGGCGAATATCTATATCGTCGTAGACCCGGACAACGAAAAAGAATCCCCCAGCCCCAACTATCCCAGCGACGCCGACATCGACGCCATCGAAAACTGGGTGAAGGCCGGCGGCACACTTGTCCTCCTTTCCAACGACTCCGCCAACTGCGAGTTCACCCATTTCAATCGATTGGCATCCCGCTTCGGCATCCAGTTCAACTTCGACTGCTACCACAAAGTCACCGGCAACCAGTTCGAAATGGGCGCCTTCCCCATTGGCCCCATGACAGTACAGGATGGCATTTTCAAAACATCTAACAAAATTTACATAAAAGAACTCAGCACCCTGACCCTGACCAGTCCGGCCAAACCGGTTTTCACCGACGCCGGCCATAACATCATGGCAGTCGCCAGGGTAGGGAAGGGTACGGTCTTCGCCGTCGGCGATCCCTGGTTCTATAACGAATACACCGACGGGAGAAAACTTCCGGCCGATTTTGGAAACTACAATGCTGCCCGTGATCTGGCTCAGTGGCTCTTAAATAGCGCGGCCGGGACAGCGCCTAAAAAATAACATCTACCATGAAGAATTTCTTAGACGAAAACTTTCTCCTCCATTCCGAGGCTGCCCGTCGGCTCTACCACGACTACGCCCGGGAAATGCCGGTGATAGACTACCATTGCCACCTTCAGCCCCAACAAATAGCCGCCGACCATCAGTTTCAGAACCTTACCCAGGCCTGGCTCTACGGCGATCATTATAAATGGCGCGCCATGCGCACCAATGGCGTCGACGAAGGCTATTGCACCGGCGACAAACCGGACTACGAGAAGTTCCTGAAATGGGCGGAAACCGTTCCTTATACCCTCCGCAACCCGCTTTATCATTGGACCCACCTGGAACTCCAACGGTATTTCGACGTCCAGGACATCCTCTCCAGCCGCACCGCGAAAAAGGTGTACGACACCTGTTCGGCAAAACTCCAGACAAAGGAATTCTCGGTCCGCAACCTCCTGCGCCGGATGAACGTCCGCACCGTCTGCACTACAGATGATCCCGTCGATACCCTCGAATTCCATGCACAGCTCAAGCAGGAAGGCTTCGAGATTCCCATCCTCCCGGCCTTTCGCCCCGATAACGCGATGAACGTCGACGACCCCACGAAATTCAACGGCTATATCAAAAAACTGGAAGCCGTTACGAACGTCGCCATTTCCAACTTTAACGACTATCTCTTCGCCCTCGAGAATCGTCACGACTTCTTCGCCTCCATGGGCTGCACCGTCAGCGACCACGGTTTGGAAGAGATCTATGTGGAAGAATTCACCGGCTGGGAGGTAGAGGCCATCTTCAACAAGGTCCGCGCCGGAAAGGAACTGAACGATACCGAACGCCGGAAGTTCAAATCGGCCATGCTCGTCCACTTTGCCGAATGGGACTGGGAAAAAGGCTGGGTGCAGCAATTCCACCTTGGCGCCCTACGCAATAACAACAGTCGCATGATGCAGAAACTCGGACCCGACACCGGCTGGGATTCGATCGGCGATTTCTCTCAGGGCCGGGCGCTGGCTCGTTTCCTCGACCGCCTCGATAAGGAAGACAAACTCGCACGGACCATCCTCTATAACCTCAACCCCTCCGATAATGAGTTGTTCGCTACCATGATCGGCAATTTCAACGACGGCTCCATCGCGGGTAAGGTACAGTTCGGTTCCGGCTGGTGGTTCCTCGACCAAAAGGACGGTATGACCCGCCAGATCAACGCACTCTCCAATATGGGTCTCCTTAGCCGTTTCGTCGGCATGCTTACCGACTCCCGGAGCTTCCTTTCCTATCCCCGGCACGAATACTTCCGCCGGATTCTCTGCAACCTCTTCGGCGAAGAGATCACCAACGGCGAACTGCCCAACGACATCGAATGGATCGGAAAGATCGTCCGCGATATTTGCTACTACAACGCCCGGCAATACTTCAATTTCCAACCCGCCGGCGCACTCGCGTATTCGGAATAAGCCGTACCTTGGCAAATATGAAAACGTTTGCCGCCATTATACTACTCTTCAGCCTGTGCATCACAACCGGTGCACAGGCCCAATATAAACTCGTATGGTCCGACGAGTTTAACTACACCGGCCTGCCTGACTCCTCAAAATGGTCCTACGATGTCGGCGGCAACGGCTGGGGCAACAAGGAACTCGAATACTACTCGAAAGCCGACACGGCCAACGCCGTCGTCCGCAACGGCTACCTCTACATCACCGCCCGCAAACAACAAATAGCTACGTCAACCAACACCACCCGCATCGTCCGGCCTTACACTTCCGCCCGCCTTGTCACCAAAATGAAAGGCGACTGGCTTTACGGCCGCATCGAAGTTCGCGCCCGGTTGCCCATCGGTCGCGGCCTCTGGCCCGCTATCTGGATGCTCCCCACCGACTGGAAATACGGCGGCTGGCCCGCAAGCGGTGAGATCGATATCATGGAGAACGTCGGCTTTATGCCCGACAGCATCTTCGGCAGCATCCACACAAAATCCTTCAACCACGTCATCCATACCCAAAAAACAAAAGGCCTCTTCTTCGGAGACCTGGCTGCGACCTTTCATACCTATGCCATTGAATGGTATACAAATCAGATCCGCTTCCTCGTGGATGGGAACGTCTACTTTTCCTTCGCCAACACCGGGAACGGCTTTGCCGAATGGCCCTTCGATCAGCGCTTCCATCTCCTGCTGAATGTCGCCGTCGGTGGTGGCTGGGGCGGACAAAAAGGCATCGACGACTCCATCTTCCCAAATTCCATGGTCGTCGACTACGTGCGGGTCTATCAGACCGCAAAATAACCCCAATAGACTGCCTAAAAAGAAAAAACCCGGCATAAAAATACCGGGTAGTGAGTCGACTCGAATTTAGACCTTATCCTACTGCTAAAGTAAGGAAGTTCTAAATATAACCCTTATTATTTATGGAGAAATGATTGATTTTTAAATAAAAACCTTACTCTTTTTAAAATTAATGACTAACGAATAAGGGTTTTTCATATTTATAACTACTAAAACCTCTTAGCAAAAAAATGATTCAATTACTTAACCTACATCCGGGGCATTCCAATTGCACATTCAGTAAATTTATAGTCTAAAATCAACCGGTATGGCAAAGAAAGACAAAAAGACGATGGACCTCCCTGAGGTCAAGGATATCCCTGGACAGGAGAATGTAAAACCACCCCGCCTCGGGGAACTAGCCGACTCTACCGCCTCCTCCGCCGATGAAGAGGGCGACGATATACTCGAACAGGACGACGACCTCGTCGGACCCGGTACCAACGTATCCCCGGAAGAACGCAGGGCGCTGGCCCGCGCCGGCAGCAGCCGCGAGATCGACACCGAAGACGACGTCCTCGACGAAGCAGCACTGGACAGCACTGACGACGATGGCGATCCCCTCAATGAGGGCAGCTTTGGCCGGGACGTCACCGGCGACGACCTCGATATTCCCGATGAAGATGAAGACGACGAAGAGAACAGCGACTATAGCACCGATAAGAACGAAGACGACAGCGAAATAAACTACGACGCATAAGCGTCTCCGGGCTTCGATGCTGCCGGCGTCGAAGCCCGTTTCAATAACACGCGGTCCACCGGAAAAGCATCCGGATAATTCTTCTGCAGATAGGTGATCAACCCCTCCCGCATATTACACCGGAGGTCGAAGGCATTCCCGCTGCTGCTGGCGCTCATCAGCGCACGCACTTCCATCGTCCGCTCACTCGTATTCGTCACCTGCATCACCTTCACCCGCTTGTCCCATAGCGGATCGTTCTCCAACAGGCGGGCGAATTCCGCCCGGACTCCGTCCAGGGAAACGGAATAGTCCAGGTAAAGGAACACCGTTCCCAGGATATCGGCCGTATTGCGCGTCCAGTTCTGAAAAGGCTTTTCGACAAAATAATTGATCGGCAGGATCAGCCGCCGCTGATCCCAGATATTCAACACCACATAGGTCAGCGTGATCTCTTCCACCCGGCCCCATTCCCCCTCCACCACAAGCACATCGTCGATGCGCAGCGGCTGCGTAAAGGCGATCTGAAACCCCGCCAGCAGGTTTCCCAGCGACTTCTGCGCGGCAAATCCGATGATGATCCCGCCGACGCCAACCCCCGTCAGCAATCCCGTTCCCAATTTGCGCAGATTATTGAAGCTTAGAAGGATAAAACAGGCCGCAAGGATCACGATAAGACTGATCGCAAGCTGCCGGATGAACTGCAACTGCGTCCGGATCTTGCGCTCTTTCAGGTTGTCCGCTTTCTGGATATCGAAGGTGTGAAAAGCATAGTCCTCGAAAACCTTTACCACGGCGATCAGGACATTGGCGAAGGCCACCGTCAGCAGGATCCCCACCGTCCGGTCCACAAACGACTCCACCTTCGGCTTCATCCGCATCAGCGGCAACAGAAAGTTCAAAGTCAGGAGCGGCAAAAAATAGCTGAAGGGCTTACCCAGCCGGGAAAGCATGCTCCTGGTCACGGAAAAAGCCGGCCGCCCGTCCTTCGGTTTGCGCTTAAGCAATAACGACAGCATGAACTTCAGGACAAGCCCGATCACGACCGCTACTCCGACAAGGATGGCATCCCAGATCAGGTTGGGGAGATGGTCAAATTGATCCAGAAATTGATCGAATGGTCCCGGCATAGGTGAAATTATTGACCCATAAGGGCAAGGTTTAGGCCAAATCCGGGCCTTCGGCCCGGATGGCCGAAGGCCCGACAAAAAAATGCCCGGCACAAGGGCGAAAATTTCCCCAATAAAGCCCGCAGGGCCGGGCCAAATCTACAGATTCACCCCATTTTATACCTCTTTCCGGCCAAAACCCCCTGGCACAACATTTTCTGGGTCACGTAAATAAAAAATCTTTTGTGCGATAGAGGTTTAGGTTAATGGACGCCGCCCCGGTTCACCGGGGCGGCTTTTTTTAGAGCTCAACCCCCGCGCTCGTTACCTCCTCCACCTGTGATACTACTGTCAACTCCGGACCGCCGCCACCCCCACCTGGCGCCTGCCGGCTCCTCAACTTCGCATGAAGGATGGAATGTTTCTTAAAGTGATACTTCTGCGGCTTACCCAACAGAAAACCTACCGCCTTGAACCCAGGCAACGTATCGAAAATGATCTTACAAATGGCCGTCACGGGCAACGCCAGGACCAGTCCCGACAACCCCCACAATTTCCCGAAAAGCAACAACGCAAACACCGCCACCAGCGGGTTGATACTCACCTTCGACCCGACTACATACGGCGTGATCACATTCCCTTCCAGGATATGCACGAACAGGAAGACCCCAAGCACCCCGCCCGCATACCAGTAAGAATCCTTGGTCACCAACGCCACGATGATCGGCAACGCCGATCCGATCAGAATGCCGATATACGGAATGATCACCAACACCCCGCCCAGGAAACCAAAGAACAACGGTGACTCGATCCCCAGCGCCCAAAGCCCCACCGAATTCAACGTCCCGATGATGGCGATCACTTTCACCAGACCGAGCAGATAATTTTGAATGACCACATAGATCTTCTGCATCGTATCGTCGATCAGTAGCTTGTCCGAAGAATGGAACACTTTATAAAAGAACTCCAGGAAAAAGACCCGCAGGTACAACAAAAAGAAACTGAACAACAATACCAAAAGAAACTCGGACAATAAATTCGTCGTAAAACTCATCGTGGAAGAAAGATAAGCACTGCTGTTGTCCAGCACTCTGTTCAGTAACCCATGGATATGATCCGCCTGCGCCGATTTCTCGATATGGAACCGCTGTGCAACCACCGTCTCCGTCTTATCCACCAGCGCCCCGATCTTCGCCACGAATTGAGGCGTCTGACCCATCAGGTGCATCACCTGCATGATCACCACCCCAAGGAACAACGCCGTCGCCATCCCCGCTACCAGCACCGACAGGAATGCCGCCACTCCCTTATGACAACCCCACTTCTCCAGTTGAAAACACAACGGGAACAACATGCTGGAAAAGATGATCGCAAACAGCAAAGGTACGATCACATCCGCCGCCCAGGAAAGGATGACAAAACAGATCACCAGGATGATCAGAATGGCTGCACTCCGCAGCGGAGAAGCAAACTTCAGCTCTTTCATAAGTGTCGGTTAAAATGTGAACACCTCCATTTGAAAAAAGAGCCGGTCTTTCGACCGGCTTCCGGGCTTTTACGGCCCTTTACCCCGAAACAAACCGGTCATGCTCTCCTGATGATACCCAGGATAAGCGATATAACTGCTAAAACGATTAACACATGGATCAATCCACCTACGCTGTATACAAATACTCCCAAAAGCCAGCCAATAATCAGGATCACAGCTATCAAATAAAGTAAACCACCCATAACATGATTTTTAGTAGTAAGGAATAATTTTGTCTGTCTATTGGTGTAATAGAAAAAGCTTGCCAATTTTTTCTCATTCGGAAAATTTGACAAAAATTATCTTTAAACGCTCAATTTGGGGAATAAACTCTACAGAAATGACAAAACCTTTGATTAGAAGACCCTTTAAGATCTCGGCTGTGTGGAAGGCTATGAAAAAGGCCGCCATCGACTTTAATGACGACAATGGCTTCAAACTCGCAGCTTCCCTTTCCTACTCTATGATCTTCGCCATCGGTCCCATGCTCATCGTCGTCATTTCCCTGGCCGGCATCTTCTGGGGCCGCCAGGCAGTCGAAGGACGGGTCTATGCCCAGATAAAAGACCTAGTCGGCGCCAATGCCGCGATCCAGATCCAGGATATCATTAAGAACATCCAGAATAACCACCACACCGTCGCAGGCGCCGTCATCGGCGGGATCATCCTCGTCATTACCGCCACCGGCGTATTTGCCGAGATCCAGGGTTCCATCAACTACATGTGGTCGATCCTCGCAAAACCAAAAAAAGGCTGGCTGAAGCTGCTCATGAACCGGCTGCTCTCCTTCTCCCTCATCATTGCCTTTGGCTTCATCTCCATGGTTGCCCTCCTCGTCAGCTCGCTCATGGACCTGCTCAGCGATTATTTGAAAAGATACTTCTCACACGCAACGGTCTATGTCTTCTACATGGTCAATCTTGCGCTCGGTCTCGGCGCCATCATCCTGCTCTTCACGATCATCTTCCGCGTTCTGCCCGACGCTATCCTCCGCTGGAAAGATGCATTCATAGGGGCAGTTTTTACCGGTCTCCTGTTCATGTTGGGGAAAATACTCATCGGCCTCTATTTGGGCAACTCCAACATCGGGATTCTCTATGGCGCAGCCGCCTCCATCATTATCATTCTCACCTGGGTATACTATTCCAGCATCATCTTATTCTATGGTGCGGAATTCACAAAAGCCTATGCCAATATCGCCGGCTACGGCGTCCGTCCCTCCGATACCGCCGTCTTCATCATTAAACGCGAATCCCGCGAGATCGATGGCTCCCTTGGCTCGGACTGACCCGAGATATCCTCTCGACAAATGGCGAACTAACTCGCAACATCTTCTCGACCAATGGCGACTAACCCACCTTCCTCTTTCCGCCAAGCGAAGCCTTCAACTGCGACAGGAGATCAGTGCTCTTCGCCTTGTGCACTACCTTCAGTGCAGTCTTCGGCGCCTTGCCCTTCGCCTTCGCCTTGATCAATTTCATCAATTCATCGGAATAGGTATCCTTATACTTCGAAATATCGAACGGCCCCGACAACTGCTTTATCAACTCCAGCGCCATCTTCATCTCAGCCGGCTTCGGCGCCGCACTCGGCACATTCAACTCGTCGGTCGGGCGGATCTCCTGCGCCCACCGGATCCGGTTCAGCACCAGGATATCTTCCATTGGCTTGAGCAGGCAAAGCCCCTCCTTGTTCCGCATCACAAAACTGCCGAAACCCACCATCCCCGTCTTATGCAGCGCATCCCTCAATAACACATACGCCCGGCCGCCGGATTTTTCCGGCTCTAAATAGTACGGCGTCTCATAATAAATGCCATCGATCTCCGACTCCTTGACGAACTCCTCGATCGTGATCACCTTCGTCTTCTCCGGACTCGCCTTTTGAAAATCTTCATCCGTCAACACCACATAGCGACCATCCAGCTTATATCCCTTCACGATATTCTCCCAGGCGACCTCCTTGCCCGTATTCTCGTTCACACGCTTGAACTTGATATTGGAGTGATCCTTCTTGTCGAGCATGTCCAGATCCAACTCGCTGCCCTGTGTGGCACTGTACAGTTTTATGGGGATATTCACCAGTCCAAAGCCGATGGCCCCCGTCCATATCGATCTCATAATTAAGGTGTTTTAAGCTTTATTTGTCAAAACCATGCCATAGGGCATGACAATTGATAAAATGTAGGAAACGTAATTTATGAAAAGCAAACAATTCGTACTGGATCTTCGTATCCTCACAGTGGGTGCAGCACTGCTCCTTGCGACCACCGTCTTCGGCCAGCAACAACAGACCTCCACAGAACCAGATCTGAAAACAAAGTTCGGGATAAAAGGCTCATTCTCGCTGACGACCTTGTATTCGAGTGATGTTTCCACCAATCACATGAAACCCGGTTTCGACGCCGGTATCTTCGTCAAGATGCCCGTTACCCGCGGTTTCTCCATCCAGCCTGAATTCCTGTATAGTCTGCAGGGAGCCAAGAACACCTACAATAACTTTGTACAGGGTTCCGGCGAATACCGGTTCAACCTCGGCTACCTCAAGGTACCCGTTCTCGCGGTCGTAAATGTGGCCCCGAATTTTAACCTTCATCTCGGTGGCTACGCGGCCTACCTCGTGAACGCCAACATCAAACAGGTGAATAACAATGGCACCCTGGAAGGCGCGGCAGATCTCAACACCAGCGACTTCAACCGCTGGGACGCAGGTCTCATCGGCGGTGCGGCCTTCGACATCGAGAATGTCACCATCGGCGCACGCTATAACTACGGTCTCGTTCACATCGGCAAGGACGGTAGCCCCACCGGCGACCTCGCAAAAGGTCAAAAGAACGCTGGCTTCAACTTTTACGTAGGTTTTGGTTTTTAAAAAAAAGTCCCCACGTTAGTGGGGACTTTTTTTTTACTTAATTCCACAAACCTCTCACCTGTGCCACCGGGATATTCATCAACTCCCGGTACTTTGCGACCGTTCTTCGGGCAATCGAATACCCGCGCTCCGCCAGGATGGTCACCAGTTGCCGGTCCGTATACGGTGTCTTCTTATCCTCCATCTCGATCACTTCCCCGATGATATTCTGAATGACCCTATTACTGATATTATTCCCCTCCTGGTTCATAATGCCCTCCGTAAACAGATCCTTCAGCAATACCGTCCCAAATGGCGTCTCCGCATATTTATTGCATGTCAGCCGGCTTACCGTGGAGATATCCACCTTCACCTTGTCAGCAATATCTTTCAGTTTCATCGGCTTCAACATGAGGATATCCCCATATTTGAAATAGTCGTATTGCATATTCACAATGGCCCGCATGATCTTCAGCATATTGTTCTCCCGCTGCTGGATCGCATTGATAAACCACTGTGCAGAAGAGAGCTTACTGCGCAGATACTGCTTCGTCGACTTGTCTGTATTATTATTCTGCGAGGCATGCTGCACCATCTCCATCCAGGACTGACTGATATGCAGATTATTGCTCCGCTGCCGGTATAGGGCCAGTTCGAGTGTATCCCCCTCGTCCAACACCACAAAATCCGGCAGGATCGACGGGTTTGCCTGCATCGTACTGCTTTCCGGATTGAAAGGGCGTGTGCTCAGATGCGCCAGCAGGTTCAGCACGATCCGGATCTCATCATCCTCCAATCCCAGTTGCCGGCGCAATTTCTCCAGGTTGCAGCTCCGCAGATCGTGGAAATGTTCCTCCAGCAGGCAAATCGCCATCCTTACATCAGGCCGCTTCACATTCATCCGCTTCAACTGCAGCAGCATAAATTCCTGTACGGACCGGCAACCCGCACCGAAGGGCTCCAGTTCCCGCATCAGCTTCAATACCTCCCCCAACTCCTCAGGCTCGATCCACACCTTCTTTTTAAAGGAGACCTCCGAAGCCAGCTCTTCCAGGTCCTGTTCGAGAAATCCGTTCTCATTCAACGAATCGATCAGGAAGTCGAAAAGCTCGTGTTTCTCCTCCGGTACCTCCAGGAAACGACATTGTTTCTTCAGCTCATCCCGGAAATCCAGAACCTCCGCGATCGGCTTCTCCGGTACCTTCTCCGTATTGATATAGTTATTGTACTCGGTCTTATAATCGGGGATATCATCGTAACCGTACTCCTCCCAACCCTGGAAGTCCTGTACCGTGTCCTTCGAAAACTTGTCCGAAGCTACCTCGTCCCCCGAACCCAATTCCTCAAGGGCCGGATTCTCGCTCAGCTCATCTTGTATTCGTTGTTCAAGCGCCAGGGTATTCAGGTGGAAAAGATTCAGTAATTCGATCTGCTGTGGGAGGATAGTGTGTTGCTGCTTTTGCGTCTGTACTTGATTCAGCATATTACCCATATTTTAATCTCATACCATAGGACAAACAGGTTGCCAGAAATATAACCGCCTGTAGGGTAACGGGAAAACCCCAGCAGTCCCGCCACTCTGTAGAAAAAAGACGACGGACTTGGGGAAAAATCGGAACAAATTCATTGAATGACAATATGTTCTCGTAAGATATTCGAAGGATTGGACTAAATTTTGTCTGAATGAATACATAACCTGACTTATATTACAGGGAATGGTTATTTATGCAGTTATCTAGTTATCTATGCGCGTAACAACATCTGACCGTCCACCTCGCAAATCGCTGCCAAGCAGGTTGTTGCGCATCTTTTTAAAGACGCTCCTGACCCTCCTGGTCATTATCCTTCTCGTCTTTTTCCTGATCCAAACCCCCTTTGTCCAGAATTTTGCACGCGGCAAGGCCGAATCCTACCTATCCCGGAAACTAAGGGTTCCCGTTCGCATCGGCCAACTCGATATCAGTTTCTTCCGCTCCGTCACCCTAAAGGATATCTACATCCCCGACCCACAGAAAGACACCCTCCTTTACGCGGGCGAGATCCATGTCCGGCTAAGGATGCTGGGACTGCTTCACAATAATCTGGATATTAAAGAGATTGACCTCAAGGACATAAATGCCAAAATCCTGCGACGGTCCCCGGCGGATACGAACTTCAACTACCAGTTCATTATCGACGCTTTTACAAATCCCCATCCGGGTCCGACGGACACGTCAAAAAGTTCCCCCTTCCATATCGCGATGAACACCCTGCTGCTCGACAACGTCCGTTTTCTTTATGCGGACACCCTTACGGGCAACACCGCATCGATCAACATCGGTCACGGCAAGACCGATATGCGCACGCTGAACCTGGATAAACAACTTTACACAGTGGCCGCCGCCAGCTTCAGGAACACGAGCTATCTCTACCGGAACTCGAAGACAAAAATGGTCACCACCGGCACCCTGAAGGAACTCACGACCGAAAAGCTGGATATCGATGTGAATAAACTCGTGTTCCAGGCCCGCAAGCTCCAACTGGACAGCACCGACTTCGCCTTCGACGATAACACCCAGCCCCATCTAAAAAAGGGCATGGACTACTTCCACCTGTTCGCAAACAATATCACCCTTGCCGGCGAAGACCTGTTCTGGTGCCCGGATTCCCTTAGCGGCCATCTCACAAAAGGCGAACTTGACGAGCGCTCGGGCTTCCGCCTCAAGCAATTGCACACCCGCTTCTTCTGGTCCAACCATAAGACCCTCCTTAGTGACTTGCTGCTGCGAACGCCCGGCACTTTCCTGCAGCGCGCGGCTACCCTGCAATATGACTCCATCGCCGCCATCGCCACCCATCCCGCCCGTACCCTTATCACCCTCGACCTTCCCAACAGCTATGTTCAACTAAAGGATATTCTCGTCTTCGCCCCGTTTCTCGCCAGCCAGCCGGTCTTCCACAATCCCAACGATACCTGGCGGATCAATACGGCCATCCGTGGTACCCTCGACGACCTGACCATCCAAACTCTGAACTTCACAGGCATAAAGGACATAAAGGTCGACATGGCCGGCCGGCTCCTCCATCCTATGGACAACCGCCGCATCCGCGGCGACCTCCAGATCCGCAATCTCTCCGGCAGCCGAACGGCCTTTCTCGCCCTCCTGCCGAAGAACACCCTGCCGTCGAACATCACCATCCCCGCACACTTCGACCTGCACGGCCACCTCGCCGGGAGCATGGACAACATGGTCTCCGACCTCACTCTCAACACCACCTCGGGCAATATCATCCTCAAAGGCACGGCCAGCAACTTCCGCTCGACAACCGGCGCCACCTATGACCTCGGCCTGCAGACAAAGGCTCTGCAACTCGGGACGATCCTGCAGGATAGTGCCCAATGGGGTGCAGTCACCGCCGACTTTCATATAAAAGGGACCGGCCTCGATCTCCATAGCGCCAACGCGGCCTTCTCCGGCAAACTAAAAGCGGCGACGTATAAACACTATACCTACCGGGACCTGGTCCTCGACGGCAACATCGCAAACCAGCAGGCGGTCCTTCATAGTCAGATCAACAATACGGCCGTCCATTTCGAACTCCAGGCCACGGCCGATCTGTCGAAGAAATTCCCTGCCCTTCATCTCGACTGGAACCTCGACACGGTCGATCTCCACGCCCTCCACCTTATTCCCGATACCCTGCAGGTCAAAGGCCATCTCATTGCGGACTTCGCCGGCACCAACCCGGATTCCCTCGACGGTAACCTCAGGATCACAGGCCTCGACCTCCTGCAAGGCACGCGGCGCATCGCCACCGACAGCATCGCCCTTGTCGCCACCCGCCGGGAAGACATTCAGGAGATCCAGCTCCATTCGGAAATGGCCGATATCGATTGGAAAGGCCGGTACAAGCTCACCGAAACCGCTACTGCCCTCGAACACACGCTCAACAGGTATTTCAACATCCCGAATTTTAAGGATACGGCCTTTACGGCACAGGACTGGACGATGGATCTTCATCTCCGCACCTCTCCCCTGGTGTTGAACTTCATGCCCTCACTTCGAGGCTCGGATACTCTCGGCGGCCGCCTTAGCTTCAACAGCGACCGCAACGATCTTCATCTCGGCCTTAAAACGCCGCGTATCGTTTATGGGACCCAGTTCTTCCACGAGATAGCCATCAACGCCGGGACCGCCGACAGCAGCCTGCGCTACGACGTTACCATGGCCGACGGCCATGGCAGCGGCTTCCTCCTGTATAAAACGGCCTTATACGGCGCCGTACAGGACAACCACCTCACCACGACGCTTCTGTTAAAAGATAAAGAGGACAAGGACCGCTATCGACTCGCGGGCATGCTCGACGAACAGAACAACGCGATCCAATTCAAATTCCACCCCGACAGTCTCCTGCTCAACTACGAACCCTGGCAGGTCAGCCGGGAGAACCTCATCCGGTACGACTCCACCGGCATCGTTGCCCACGACTTTACGATCAGCAATCAGGGCGATTCCCTCGCCCTCAATAGCAAGGGCAGTACCGGCGCGGCTCCGATCGACATCCGCTTTGGTAATTTCCGTCTCAGTACCATCAGCCGCCTCGCCAGCCAGGACTCGGTCATCGTGGACGGCATCCTCGTCGGTAATGCTGAAGTAAAGAACGTGATGACAAACCCGGTCTTTACTTCGGATCTGGTCGTCCACAACCTTTCCTATAAGATTGATACCCTCGGGGACCTCACCCTGAAGGTCAATAACGAAAAGGCCAACGCCCTCTCTGCGGATCTCGGCCTCAAAGGCAAGAACAACGACATTGCCGTCACCGGCGACTACTATACGGATTCAAGCAGGATGGACCTGAAACTCGATCTCCGGCGCATCAACCTCGCGGCCTTTTCCCATTCCGTAGAAGGGGTCGTTGACAACATGAGAGGCTATCTTATGGGGAAATTCACCGTCACGGGTACGGTCGACAAACCCAATGTCCGCGGTAACCTTTACTTCGACAGCAGTGTCGTCACACCCACGGTCTCCGGCGAGGCCCTGGACGTGTCCAAAGACCGCATCGCTTTTGATGAAGACGGCTTCAACTTCTCTCAGTTCGAACTCCGCGATTCCGCGGGGAACAAATTGATCCTCGACGGCAACGTCTTTACAAAGGACTATCGCAGCTTCGGCTTCGATATTTCCCTCAATGCCCAGAATTTCCGGCTGGTCAACGCACCCGTGAACAGCTCCCGCCAGTTCTATGGCCAGCTCAACCTCGATGCGGCGGTCAGCCTCGAAGGCGACATGGAGTCCCCAAAAGTAGATGGGGCTGTCCGCGTGAACAAACGCACGAACTTCTATTACGTTCTTCCCGGTGACGACCCCGAAGTCAGCGATCGCATCGGCGTGGTCCGCTTCGTCAACCACCACACGGGCGATACCCTCATCGACAGAAAAGCGCTGGCCCTCCACCGAAGCAAACAAATAAAAGGTTTCGACGTAAGTCTGAACCTGCTTTCCGACACCAGCGCTCTCATGAACGTGGTCATCGACCCGCGGAGCGGAGACGCCCTCAATGTCCGGGGCAAGAGCAATCTGGTCTTCCAGATGGAGAAGAGCGGCAAGATGGACCTCACGGGTTCTTATGAGGTTTCCGGCGGCTTCTATACGCTCTCCTTCAACGTGCTCAAACGCAAGTTCGCGATCGAGAAGGGTAGTATCATCACCTGGACCGGCGATCCATACACCGCAAATGTTCGCCTCAGCGCTTCTTACACCACCCTTACCCCTTCGATAGACCTTGTCGCCAACGAGATCCACCTGGCTGGTGCCGCCGCCGATAGCAATAACATCAATGCCAAGTATCAGCAACGGCTTCCCTTCGTCGTTACCCTCAAGATGGAAGGCGATCTGATGAAACCAACCATCACCTTTGATATCTCCCTGCCGCCAACCGTGTTGTCCCTCTATCCCGACGTCGACCTTCGCCTTTCCCAATTGCGCAACCAACAGTCGGAAATGAATAAACAGGTCTTCGCCCTCCTGCTGCTTGGCCGCTTCGTAGGCGAAGACCCGCTAGCTGCTGCCGAAGGCGGCGGCGCCAGTGTCGGCAACCTGGCATTTTCGAGCGCCAGCCAGATCCTTACCAACCAAATGGATCAACTTGCCGCCAGCCTCATAAAGGGCGTCGACATCCATTTCAACCTCAATAACCAGGAGGATTGGAGCACGGGCGCAAAGATCGACTATACCGAACTGGATGTCAACGTTTCAAAACAGCTGATGGATGAGCGGCTCCGCGTCGGCGTCGGTAGCACCTTCGATGTTGTAGGCACCGGCGCACCCGCACAAGCACCTTCCAATATCGCGGGGAATGTCAGTGTGGACTATAAATTGTCACGCGATGGCCGCTACATCCTTCGGGCCTACCGGCAGAATCAATACCAGGCGGTGATCCTCGGCCAGGTGGTGGAGACGGGCGTAGGCTTTGTCTTTACCTTCGACTACGACAGGTTCGCGGAGATCTGGCATCGCGCCAAAGGCGAAAGATTAGAGAAGAAAAAGTCAACTAAATCCAGTAATCCATCCGCGCAATGAGGACACCCTTTCAACGCATACTCCGCCTTTTCTTTCCGATGGGACTATTGTTGATCGGCCTTGCCTCCTGCCATGAATCGAAACACCTCACGGCAAACCAGACGCTCTATGCGGCCAATAAGACCAGGGTGCAGTCTTCCGCGGGTATGACAAAAAAAGAGCAAAATAAATGGGCGGAAGACATGGAAGCCTATCTCCGGCCCAAGCTCAACAGCAAGACCCTCGGGATGCGGATCAGGCTCGCGATCTATAATATGGTCGGACCGACAAATAAAACAAAGGGACTCAAACACTGGTTGAAATACAAGGCAGGGGAGCCCCCCGCTCTGGCATCCCCACAGATTCTCAAGAACAACGCCGACGTCCTGCAAAGCCATCTCGAGAACAAAGGTTTCTTCCACGATACAGTCATCGTCACCACCTTCGTAAAAGATAAACACCTGACCGCGACCTATACCGCGCAGGTGGGTCCGCGTTATACCATCCAAAACATCAATTATCCGGACGACTCCGACGAGGTCAGCAACCGCATCGATACTCTCCAGCGCTTCTCGCTGCTGAAAAAAGGCGCGTTCTACGATCTGGAGACGATAAAGGACGAACGCATTCGCATCGATAGCCGCCTCAAGAACCGCGGCTTTTATTACTTCAACCCCGACTATCTCGTCGTCGACCTCGACACCGCCGTCGGCAACCACCAGGTCGATATGTTCATGCGGTTGAAAGAAGAGATGCCCGATCCGGCCCGCGGGGTCTATCGTATCAACAAGGTCACTGTCTACGCCAACTATGCCAACCGATCGGACACCATTGCAAGAAATGCCTATGTTACCCCGGAAGGCTATCGGGTTATCGATAGCGCCAAATATCTCCGGCCATCCGTTTTCAGCCGGACCCTCGTGATTAAACCCGGCGATATCTATCGGGAAAATGACCATAACACCTCCCTCAGCCGCCTCGTCAGCCTGGGCGTCTTCCAGTTCGTAAAGGCCAGGTTCGAACCTGCCTCGACTGCCGATACGAACAATAAACTGGATCTCTATTACTATCTGACCCCCGCGCAAAAAAAGCAGCTGCGGTTCGACGTCACGGCCCTTACCCGAAGCGATAACACTACGGGTACCGAGGTGTCGGTAACCTGGCGGCACCGAAATCTCTTTCGCGGCGCGGAATTGTTCACTTCGAAGTTGTATGGGGGCCTGGAAGGGCAGAGTGTAGGCTTCACCGACAACACCCATACCAAAAGGAAAGTGGTCCTCACCCGCCGCGCGGGCATCGACCTGAATCTCTATATTCCTACGATCGTATCGCCATTCAAGCTCAACACCAGCGGCAAATTCGTTCCGAGGACCAGGATCGGCCTGGGATACGACATCTTTGAGCAAAGCTCCCAATATACCCTTACATCTTCTCACGCCAGCTTTGGCTACCAGTTCAAGAACCGCATCACTTCCGAGAATGGGATCACCGTGCTGGGGATCACCTATGTCCGCCCCTCCAATATCGACCCGGAGTATCAGGCAAGGATCGATACCGTTCGCAATCTCGCTTATGCCATCGAGCCCCAGCTGATCATCGGCCCAAGCTGGAATTTCAACTATAACTCCATCCTCGATCCCCGCAACGCCCGCCGGCTGAATAATTTTTGGTTCAACGCGAACGTCGATTTCTCCAATAATCTTTTGGGCATTCTCTCCGGCACCAACTTCAATAGGTCAGGGAAACAAAAACAGATATTCGGAGTGCCCTTCGCTCAATACATGCGCTTCGAGACCGACTTCCGGCATTACCTCAGCATTACAAAGACAAGCCAGCTGGTGACCCGCGTCGACCTCGGCGTCGGCATCCCCTATGGCAACAGCAGTGTCCTGCCGTATGTAAAGGCCTTCTTTGCCGGCGGAACCAACGACATCCGCGCCTTCCGCGCCCGCGCCCTCGGTCCGGGCAGCTACTACGCCGGCGACCCCAACAAAAATCCCCTGATCCCCGATCAGCCCGGCGATGTCAAAATGGAATTCAACGTCGAATACCGCGCAAAACTCTTCGGCCTCGTCCGCTGGGCCATCTTCACCGACTGGGGTAATGTATGGACATTTCGCGGTGATTCCACCCGGCCCGGCGCTGTCTTCACCCCCCATTTTCTCAATGATTTTGCCGTCGGCGCGGGGACAGGTCTCCGCTTCGACCTGACGGTCTTGGTGCTGCGGATCGATGTCGCGGTTCCCCTCCGCACGCCCTGGAAGCCGCAAGGATCGAAATGGAACTTCAAAAGTACCACCGACATCTCCGATATGGTCCTCAACCTCGCCATCGGATATCCCTTCTAGCTGGCACAATGTTTTCGTCCCATATCGAAAACACAGCATATGAAAGACCAGCAAAACAAGCAGTCGAAGAATCCTGATGTTCACGATCCTTCGCAGCTTCAGCACAAGACGCCCCATAAAGCGTCCGTCGAGAACCCGGATCAGCAGGATCAGCCCAATCCCGGGAAAACCAATAACATCGACGACGATCCTGATCAGACAAAGAAAAAGATCCCAGTCGAACGGGAATCGAAACAGGAACCGTAAAATGGAGCGCTATGAAAACAAATCTCTATACCGGCGAAAAAAAGACTTTGCACGTATTGAATGATCTCATCCGCATCAATATCGATCGCACCGCCGGTTTTGAACGGGCATCCCATGAAGAACGAACACCCGGGCCCGAACTGCGCGAGACCCTGTACCGGATGGCCGTCGAGAGCAGGTCCTATGTGAACGATCTGCACGCAAAGGTCATCCGGATGGGTGGCGCACCGGTGACCCATGCGACGACCACGGGTAAGATCTATCTTCATTGGTTGGAAAGTAAACAGGATGGACAGGCCGCGGAAAGGGCCTATCACCAGGCATTGGACGAACACCTTCCGGAGGAATTGCACCAGCTGATCGAAAATCAGCTCTGGTCCCTGGAACGGGCTCACCAGCGCCTGCAACAGCTGACACCCGATGATCAACACTATTGACCTTTCAGAATGCGAGGTCCTTCTGCCCGGCGAGTGGACGCAGGTCGGCTCCGGCGAGCAATGGACATTTACCGCGGACAAAATGCAACTCCGCGATGACCGTTTGTTCCGGACGGTTTACATACACCAGCAACCCGTCCCTTATGCCCTAAGTATAAGGGATGAATATATCGGTATTTTCGTCGGTGCAAAAGAGTACACTATTCTCAGCATCACCGCAAATACCGATGGATCCGCCACCATGGAATGGGAGGACGATCCTGGTCACACCCTCCGATTCGAGCGAAGCGCGGCGCCCGGCCGCGCTTGAAATATCGGTTACCCCACCACTTCCCAACGCCTGCGTCCAATTGCTTTCCGTGGGTATTTTTTTCCTCAGTGAGGCTAAGGGTAAATTGGCGGAACGAAAAGCGGTTTGCCTTGATAATGAGCTTATCCTAACTTATCCACCGCCCCCGCAGGTCCCGCCGAAATCATGGTACCGTATTTGAAAAATCTCTGTTAAAATGATCACTCTATGTTACCCCACACGGATCTGCAGTTTTTGCAGCAAAAAATACAAGAACTAAAGAACGCCCTTTTCTTTAGCCAAAACACTTCCCTGCTTCGCATCGCAACAACCATCGTATCTGTAACAAAGGTGGACGAATTGGGACAAATGTGGTTTTTTGTCCCCCGGCCGCAGCAAGCCTTACACGAATTCGATCACGAATTCCCGGTAAAACTCGAATTCTTTAAAAAAGGGAAAGAGTTCTTCCTGCATGTCTCCGGGAAAGCCTTCATCGTTACCGATCCCGAAGAGATCAACGGGCTGGTGCACGAGGACATCCGCGAACTGACCGGCAATCACCTGGTGCTCATCCGCGTCCGGATGCTGAAGGCCGACTATTTCGGCCACTCTGTTTCGTCCGTCCATGCCGGCTGGTGGCGCGATCTGAAGAATCAACTCCATACTTGGATGTTCAACACCCGGCCCGGCTATAAACCCTACTACCTCGCCGATGCTCCGCTGCCCCGGCTTTCCACGGTCGCCTAGAGGCACTCCGCACCCTGCGTACACCCTACACTATCCTCCCGCTCCGTACCTTTTTCCGGTATCCTCCCTCTTCCATCCTCTATCCTGCTGGCATAACAATTGAATCCTCATCGGTGAATTTCTAAAACATAAGAAAATAGCCGATTATGAAAAACTTCTCCTCGTATTTCGTCATTGGACTCTGCACGGCCCTAATTACCACCAGTTGTGGAAGCAACAGCTCAAACGACAGCACAACGGCCGCAAAGGACTCCAACATGACCAAGATGGACAGCACCGGCACAGATACTTCAGGTGCGGCAAAGATGTCAAGCGTGCCCCCGACAGTATCCAGGGATGATCAGGACTTCGCCGTCAATACCGCTAATGCGGGCATGACCGAGATCCAGGCTGCCAGGTTGGCCCAGCAACAGGGTACCAGCGCCGATGTAAAGAAATATGCCGCAATGATGATAAAGGATCATACCGCGGCCGCCGATACCCTTAAGGCAATCGCAGCCAAGAAGAACCTTTCCCTGCCTGGAGACCTTAATACGGATTCCCAGCAGGCCATCGCTGACCTCCAGAAGAAGTCCGGCAAGGACTTCGACAAGGCCTATATGAAAATGATGGTTGACGACCACAAAAAGGTCATCAGTGCCTTTGAAGACGAATCGAAGAAAGGCTCCGATGCCGATATTCGGGCTTTCGCTGACAACACGTTACACACCTTGCGTCATCATCTTGACGAAGCGCAGAAATGCGAAAAAATGCTGAAGATGTAAACAGTCAATTACCAGAACCACCATTTGGATCTTATCTCCTGAATTCGGGCGGGCAATCCCCGCCCGTTTTTGCTTATTAGCGGCGCCTGCGCCACCGCTGATTTTTTGTGGGCAAATATTTTTTGCCCGCAAAAAGGGCCAAAAGGTTTCCTATATTTGCAACGAAAAGGTTTCATATTAACCAAAAAACTATTGTTATGCCGGAAACGAACTTCAACCTCTCTCATCAGGACGGCTCCTTCTTCCGCAAGGGCGACACCCTCGGCGTTCGCTTCGAACGCATCCTCGATCATCCCGTACCTGCCGTGTGGAAGGCCCTTACCGATCCCGCCCAGATGGCCAAATGGCTGGCGCCGGCAACAATAAAAGACGATTGCATCTCCCTACAGCTCTCCGGGGGTACAATGGGCGGCCGGATCCTGCAATGGCGCGAGAACGAGGTCCTCGAATACGAATGGCACCGGGGCACCATCGTCCGCTGGGAATTGCTGACCGAGGGACCCGGACGTTGTCGCATGGTCTTCACCCATCGCGCCGTCGTCGAATCCCAGCTCCATGGCGCGGCAACCGGCTGGCACTATCACATGGACGTGCTGGCACTTACCCTCGACGGAAAGAGCGCACCGCAGGATGCCCCAAAACACTGGGAAAGCATTTCCCGCGATGCCGCGGCTCGCTATAAGATAGCCCTGCAAAATTTCAATAGTAGATCCCTCGATCCCGTCCGGGTCGCCCTGCCTCACAATTAGGCCTCCACGCTTTTTCCCAAACCCAGCGGCGTCCGGCCCCTATTCCGTCTTCAAGGTCTTCGCCGGATTCACCCGCGCGGCCCGCATCGCGCGTAACCCTACGGTCAGCATCGCGATCACCACGGCCAGCAGCCCCGCCGCGCCGAAGATCCACAACCCGATCGTCACCCGGTAGGCAAACCCTTCCAGCCATTTATGCATGGCCCACCAGGCCAGCGGCGTACTGATCAGGATCGCCAGCACGACGGGCCGGATGAGGTCCTTCGATACCAGCAGCACGATACCGCCGACGCTTGCCCCCAGCACCTTACGGATGCCGATCTCCTTGGTTCGCTGTCCGACGCTGAAGGTCACCAGGCCCAGCAGTCCGAGACAGGCGATGAAAATGGCCAGAACGGTAAAAGTCAACAGGATGCTTCCCTGTTTGCGTTCGGCCGCGTATTGTTGGGAGAAATTACCGTCGAGAAAATTGAACTCCGGTGTCGACCCGGGATCGAAGCGGGCATACACCGTCGCAATATGTTTCATGGCCTGCGGAATATGGCCTTTTTGCAGTCGCGCGACAAGGTTGTCGGCTTCCCGGTAGACCGGCGGCATCCGCAGCATCAACGGCTCGATCTTATGCTGCAGCGAATAGATGTTGAAATCCTTCACGACGCCGATCACCGAGGCCATCAGCACCTGGCCTTTCTCGTCGGTGCCCAGTTTTACCCGTTGGCCGAGGGCATTGTTCCAGCCCATTTCCCGGACCAGCGTTTCATTCACGAGCACCGAACCCAGCACATCCGTCTGTTGCGTCGCCGAGAAATTACGACCCGCCGCCAGGCCTATCTGCATAGTCGGGAGGTAGTCCGCATCGACATAGAACATCTGCACTTTCTTCGCCCCGGGTTGTAACACGCCGTTCTGTTCCCACTGGATTTCGCGGTCGCCGATATCGTTATTCCCGATGGGATTACCTGCCGCCGCCACTGCCTGCACCGAAGGCTCGCGCAGCAGCTGGATCTTAAGATCATCCAGGTGACGGCGCACCTCGGGATTGGAGAGATGGAAGGTCATCGTCTGGTCTTTGTTGAAGCCCAGGTCCTTGCTCTGCATAAAACCGAGTTGGAGATAGATGATGGCCGAACCCGCGATCAGAAAGATGGTGATCACGAATTGAAAGGTCACCAGCGACTTGCGGAAAAGGACCGTCGTCGACAGATCGCCCACCTGCCCTTTGAGGGCCGGGATCGTATGAAAGCCCGAGAGGAAGAGGGCAGGGTAGAGGCCGCCCAGCAGCCCGATCACGATCGCCGAACCGGCTGCGAGTCCGAGGGTGCGACCGATGCCCCACTGCCAAAGCGTTAGCTCCTTTCCCGACAACTGATCGAACGTGGGCAGCAGCATCCAGGCCAGCGTCCCCGCGATGGCCGCCGATAGCAAGGCGAAAAAGACCGATTCCGTCAGGAAAAGGCTGACCAGCTGGCCGCGACTGCCGCCGATGACCTTGCGGACTCCGATCTCTTTCATCCGGATCGAAGCCCGGGCAGTAGCCAGGTTGATATAATTGATCACCGCGATGCCGAGCACAAGCAGGGCCACCGCGCCAAAAAGATAGAGATATCGCAAATCGCCGTTGCGGCTCAGCTCGAAATCGTAGTGGGAATGCAGATGGATCGACGACATTGCCTGCAGCTCCATCCGGTAGGTTGCGCCCTTGCCCAGCAGCGGCTTGATATGCCGGTCATAAAACCCCGGCAGCCGCCCTTCAACGCTGCGGATATCGGTTCCCTTCTTCAGGAGCAGGTAGGTATAAACGTAAGAATTTTTCCACTCGTCCGCGCCTTCCCGCAAGGGACGCAGCGCGCTGAAGCGCAGATGACTGTTCTCCGGCCGGTCTTCGATGATGCCCGTTACTTCTACCGGGCCGTCATTTTCTACCGTTAGCGTCTTATGAAGCGCTTCGTCGGCATTGCCGAATAACTTCTCTGCAAGCGTCTTGGTCAGTACGATGGAATTCGGCCGCGAAAGCGCGGTTTCCGGATCGCCGCCCACCAATGGAAAAGAGAAAACGGCCATCGCCGAACTATCCACAAACCACATATCCCCAACCACCAGCTTCTTGTCGCCATAGACAAGCGTTCCGTTACCCTCGTTGTTGATCCGCGCCGCCGCCTCGATGCCCGGGTCTTCCTTGAGCAGTGCCGGCCCAAACGCCGGCGGCGTCTGCGCGGTCTTGAAACTACCTCCTGCCCACTCCCCCGAATGCGCCACCCGGTAGATGCGTGCAGAATTCGCCAGGTCGCGGTCGTAACCTAACTCGTCTGAGATATACAGCGCCATCAACCAAAACACTCCGAGCCCAACCGCGAGCCCGGCGATATTGATCATCGAATAGACCTTGTTCTTGGCGAGGTTCCGCATCGCGAACCGAACGTAATTGTGTAGTAGCATACCGGTATTGATTCCTAATTCATGCCAATTTACGCAAACTTCTGTCGGGCAGCTACTTGCCTCTGCGCCGCCAACCACCGCCTGCGTCGCTTTCAGTACAACGGTGTCCGGTTTCGATACACCCGACCGAGCTACGCGCACCCAAAGGCCCCAGGAGCGGCAGAGGCGGTCACAGACCGCCTGGCCGAAGGCCCATTATAAGCGATAGCCGCGACGGGGCCTAAATTCCAGAAAGGCCCCAGGAGCGGCTATTCAAATCCCTTCGGCCGCTGCTTATTATATGGCGTCGCATCCTGAAACAACTTCGCGAACGCCAACAACTTCGCCTCCCCATACAACTGCCCGATAAACGACACGCTCCCCGGCGTCCCATCAGCATGATACCCCACCGGCAATGTCACCGACGGATGCCCCGTGAGATTCGTAATGGCCAGCTGATCCCCCGTCTCCGGCGGCGCAATGATGATATCATACTGGCTGATAAAAGGATCCACTTTCTGCATGATCGCCGTCCGCATCCTGCAGGCATTCACATACTCCACCGCCGGCACGAACCGCGCAGTCCGGAACGTGTTTGGCCATCGGTCTTTGTTCTGCTGCACCATCTCGTCATCGCGGTTGCTTCGCGTCAGCTGATCGAATGCGGCGGCCGACTCGACCCCGATGATCAACGACAGGATATCATTCCCATGCAGGTCGTCTGGGAAATCCACCGGGATCAGCCGGACCCCCAGCTTCCGGAGGATCAGGAGCGTCTGCTTCTCGGGACTGCTCTCCGGCAGCGTGTCGATATAATTCCGGGTATAGGCCACGCGAAGCGTATGCGCATCGACCTTCCCCGTGTAATTAAAGGGCATGAGCCGCGAGCTCCGGTCGACGCTGTCACCCCCATGGATATAAGCAAAGACGATGGCCGCATCTTCCGCGCTCCGGCAGATGGGCCCCACCTTATCCGAAGACCAGCATAACGCCATACAGCCGGTTCGGGCGATACTGCCGAATGTCGGCCGGAGCCCCGTCGCCCCACAGCGCATCGACGGATCTACTATCGATCCATAGGTCTCCGTTCCGATCGCAAAAGGAACAAGCCCCGCGGCTGTCGCGGAGGCCGAACCGGCACTGCTACCGCCCGAACCCACGGCGAGATTCCAGGGATTCCGGGTCAGCCCGCCAAACCAGACATCGTCCATCGCCAGCTCACCCAGCGACAGCTTCGCCACCAGCACCGCACCCGCATCGTCCAGCTTCTCGGCGACATAACAATTGGTATTGATCACCTGGTCCTTGTAAGGCGGCGTTCCCCAGGTGGTGTGACTTCCTTTTACAGCAAAAAGATCCTTGATCCCATAGGGGATGCCCTGCAGCGGGCTGCGGATAACGCCCTTGGCAAAAAGCCCGTCCGCCCATCGCGCCTGGGCCATCGCGCTGTCCTCCGTCAGTTCGATCACGCAGTGAAGCACCGGGCCATATTTTTTAAGCCGGTCGATAAAGTACCTGGTCAGCTCCACGCTGGTGATCTTTCGCCGCCGAAGCAGGCTGGCAAGCTCGGGAATGGAATAATAGGCCAGATCGTTCCGGTTCGCCGGCAGCGCTACTTCACCCGGGATCTCCCAGCGCAGCGGGTTCTGCCGCCGCTCGTAAGCCATGCCGGACAGAAGCGGATCGAAGGAGAGCGATAAAGGCACATTATTATAGAGGTCATGCGTATGGAGATATTGATAGAAATGCAGATGATCGACCAGCCCGCTTACGATCGAATCCCGTTTAGCGGGGGTAAAGCGGAGATCGAACAGCTTTTCGGCGGCCATCAGCTCCGGCATGCCGACGGAGACCGAATCCTGGGCGGTAAGCGCGCCCGGCAGGATGGTCAACATACCCGCCAAAATGCTCAGGAACAGGGGCGCAAGGCATTTTTTAGCAACCATACTAGGAATTTACTGTAACATTAATCTTTTTCCGCCGTCATCTCAACAGTAATGTCATTAGAAGTTTTCAAGGGCCGCATTTTGCCGATGAAAGACAAGCTGTTCCGCTTTGCTTTCCGCCTGCTCCAGGATATCCAGGAAGCGGAGGATGCCGTACAGGACGCACTTGTCGGGGTATGGGCAAAACGGGCGGAGTGGCCGCAGTGGAACAACATCGAGGCTTACTGTATGACCGCTACCCGCAACACCTGCCTCGACCGGCTGCGCCGCCGCCGCATCTCGACCGTAGAGGAAGGCGCGGCAGCTCTGCTGACGAGTCCCGAAGAAGACCCATACGAAAAAATGACGAGCAAAGAAATGATACAACGGATCCGCCAATGTATGGACGCACTGCCGCAGCAACAGCAGCAGGTGCTCCGCTTGCGGGAGATGGAGGGATTCAGTTATAATGAAATAGCCGGGGTGCTGGGCATGACCCTCGACCAGGTGAAGGTGAACCTGTTCAGGGGGCGTAATGCCATCCGGCAAATGATTACAAAAATGGAGGAAAAATGGAAAAGGCAGCTGTAATTGCCCTGCTGGAAAAATACTGGCGGGCAGAGACCACGATCGAAGAGGAGGGCGCCCTCGCGGCCTGGTTCAATGCCCAGGCTCCGGGAACCCTCGACCCGGAACTGGAGCCTTATAGCGCGCTATTCGCCTACTTCGGCGAAGAAGCGCAGGTCCGCCCCGCCCCGGACTTCGAAGATCGCCTCCTCGCGGCAATTGCCACTGACCAAGCTGCTGCTGCCGGCACCCCAGGCGCTGCCTCGACCACCAGCTTCGGCAAAAGCGCCTCCGTCGGCACGGTCACCATCCGCCCATTCCGCTGGGGTCTCATAGCAGCCGCGGCAACGGTCCTGGTCCTCGTCGCCAACCTCTTCCTCTTCCAACCAACCCAAAATACCGGCCAACCGATCGACCCTACAAAAACCGTCACCCGCGGCGACGCGGCCCAACCCGCAACCGCCGGCAAAACCGTCGCCGCCGCCACCATAAAAGACACCTACGACGACCCCGAACAAGCCCTCGCCGCAGTCCGCCATGCCCTGCTCATCGCCTCCGCCCATCTCAACGAAGGCCGCAAACAAATTCTCAACAAATGAAAAAACTACTCATCATCCCTCTCATAGCGGCATTCGCCCTCACTGCCCGCGCCCAGGACGACGCCATCGGCAGGTTCTTCGGCAAATACCTCGAGGACTCCCGCTTCACCGTCGTCTCCGTCAGCCCCCGCATGTTCCGACTGATGTCGAAAGTCAACTGGGACACCGTCTCTGCCGATCTGAAACAGACGGTATCCCACCTTCAAAGCTTTCGCATTCTCAGCACCGAAACAACACCCTATGCCTTCTATAAAGAAGCCCTCACCCAGATAGACCGGAAACAATACGAGGACCTCATCACCGTCCGCGACAACAAAGACAATTTCCGCTTTATGATCCGGGCCACGGGAAACACGATCAACGAATTACTGATGGTCGCCGCCGACAAGGACGGCTTCACCCTCATGAGCTTCGTCGGCGACATCGATCTCGATAAGATCTCCCGCCTCGGCGCCGATCTCGATATAAAAGGAATGGAAAACTTAAAGAACGCAAAACGCAAATAACCCGCAAAACACAAATAACATGAAAGCCTTATTGTTCCCCCTCACCGCCCTCCTCCTCACGGTCACTGCCTGCGCCCAGACCTCTCATGTCGACAAGGTCTGCCAGCAATACAGCAACAACGACGGCCAGATCAGCATCGACCCCGGAATTATTCTGAATGTAAGCTTCTCCTCGAACAAGATCTCCACCCTGCACTGCCTCCTCATCGACGGCAAGAAAACAGCAAATGCCGCCCGCGAATTCCGCGATCTCGAACGCGCCGTCCTCGACGACCACTTCGAAGAATGGTTCTCTATCCGCAAAGGAAAGGGTAGGGTACAGCTCCTCACCCGCGAAGGAAAAGGCGATCTCGAAGAAATAGCCTGTCTGCTCGTCGGCGATGATGACGGTGGGATCTTTTTTCACCTCCGGGGGCATTTCACCGACGAAGACAAAGCCCGCATCAAAGCCGCGCTGCAAGAGCAGGACGGTCGATGAGTGGTTCTACTTTGATAATAATCAATAATTATAATATATAGGTGTTTTTACTTACATCTATAACTACCTAGTCTAACTAATTCCCTTTATCTTGTCGTTAGTTTAACAACGGTTAAGCTCCCCTATAGCATCGTGTTAGTAGCATTCCTTATCATCAGACCTGTCTTTCTCTATTCATTAACTTAACGACCACCTAAACTATGATCAGGATTTTACTCGCTGATGATGTTACTATTATCAGAAAAGGGGTTAGGCAGATTTTATCACAGGCATATCCCAACGCAGAGATTCAGGAGATCGAAGATGGCGAGGAATGGGCCGACAAACTCAGGGACAGCCCCTGGGATATGATCATCTCCGATCTCCCCGGACCCGACCGCGGCGGATGGGAGGCGCTCGAGCAGTTGCGCCAGGACTACCCGAATCTCCCCGTTCTCATCCTCAGTCTCTACAAGGAGCAAAATGTCTATGAAGCCCTGGAGTCCGGAGCCGCCGGCTACCTAGGCCGCGACGCTGCTCCCGCCGAACTGGTCTGGGCCGTAGGCCAGATCCTGGCCGGAAAGAAAAATCTGACCATCCCGTCAAAAAACAATTAATGCGGCGTACATTTAAGAGGGCCAATGAATTAAGCAAAAAACGGCCCTCTGACTATGAACAAGAAGCGCAACTTTCCAAACGATTCTCGCCGTGATTTTCTGAAAAAAGGCCTCATGGCTGCGGCCGGCTTTTACATCGTCCCCCGCCACGTTCTCGGCGGACCCGGGTTCATTCCACCCAGTGATAAGCTAATGATCGCCGGCGTAGGCGCCGGTGGCAAAGGCGAAAGCGACATCATGAACTTCTATGGCGGCGGCAAAGCCGAGATCGCCTACCTCTGCGACGTCGACGACCGTCGATCCGCCAAAATGCGTGCTCAGTTCCCCAAAGCGAAATATTACAAAGACTACCGCGAACTGCTCGAAAAAGAGCATAAACACATCGACGCGGTCTCCGTCTCTACCCCCGACCATATGCATGCAGTGATAGGGATGGCTGCCATGCAGCTCGGCAAGCATGTCTATATCCAGAAACCGATGGCCCACGATATCTATGAGGTCCGGATGCTCACCGAGGCGGCCGTCCGCTATAAGGTCGTCAGTCAGATGGGCAACCAGGGCGCCTCGGGTGACGGGGTCCGCCAGCTCGTCGACTGGTATCGTGCCGGGGTCATCGGTGACGTCTCCGAGGTCTATTGTTTTACCAACAGGCCGGTGTGGCCCCAGGGGGTCCAATGGCCTACGGGCAAAGCGACGGTTCCTCCGGAACTCAACTGGGATCTCTGGCTCGGTACCGCGCCGCAAAAAGACTATGTCGATAACCTCGTCCCCTTCAACTGGCGGGGCTGGTGGGACTACGGCACAGGCGCTCTCGGCGACATGGGCTGTCATATCATTGCCCCGGCCTTCCAGGTGCTGGAACTGGGCTATCCCACCGAAGCGGAATGCAGCGTCGGCAGCGTATATGTCGGCGAGTTCAGGCAAGGCTATTTCCCCGACAGCTGCCCGCCTTCTTCGCATGTCACCCTGAAATTCAAAGGAGCTCCAGGCAAACCGGACGTGAAACTTCACTGGATGGACGGAGGAGTTCAGCCCGAACGCCCCGACGAGCTGGCCCCCAGCGAGATCTTTGGCGATGGCGACAATGGAACGCTCTTTATCGGTACGAAGGGCAAGATGATGTGCGCGACCTATGGCCGCGACCCCAATCTGCTGCCCACTTCGAAGTCGAAGGACACCGTGGTCCCGCAGACCCTCAAACGCGTTCCCGGCGCGGATATCACCGGCCACTATACGGCCTGGGTGGAAGCCTGCATCGCCGGCTACGGCAGCCAGCAGGAAAAAGAACTTAGCTCCAACTTCAAGGTCGCCGGACCGCTGGCAGAAACCGTCCTGATGGGCAACCTCGCCATCCGCAGCTACGACTTCCGCAAACCTGGCACCGGCACCGGTCGCCGCGGCGAATGGGATTATCCCGGCCGGCATATGAAGCTGCTGTGGGATGGCCCCAATATGAAGATCACCAATTTCGACGAAGCCAACCAGTTCGTAAAACGCACCTACCGCCAGGGCTGGAGCCTCGGCGTATAAAATACCGAGCCCCGGATCGACCGCTCCACGAGGTTCATCCGGGGCCTTTTCATTCCCTTACCGCTGCAATCAGGCTGGTCCGGGACTGATCGCCGTCCAACCCCCGTCGACGACAAGCGCCTGGCCCGTGACATGCCTGGCCTCCGGCGATACCAGGAAAACGACCGACTTCGCCACATCCTCAGGCCGTGCCGGCCGCCCCATCGGCGTCAGCGCAGACCAGGTCTTCTCATAACCGGCATCCTCGGCCGTCCGCTCCGTCATCGTCGCTCCGGGCGCGACCGCATTGACGGTGATCCCATAAGGCGACAACTCGATCACCAGCCCCTTGGCCAGCATCTCCAACGCCGCCTTGGTCATCCCATAGGCAACAAGCCCCTTGTGCGCCTGATGCCCGGTCACGGACGACATGAATAATATGCTCCCGCCTTCACCCTGCGCCCGCATTTGCACTGCCGCCGCCTGCGCGAGGAAAAAACTCCCGGCCAGATTCAGTTGCAGCACCTGATCCAGCATCTCCGGCGTATAAGAAAGGAAGTCGCCGAATACGGTCAATCCTGCATTGGCGATGGCAATGTCCAACCGCCCGAAAACACGCACCGCCTCTTCCACCATCCGGCGTACAAACCCGACGTCGCTCGCATCACCGGGGTAGGCCATACATTGCAAGGCACCAGGGGAGGGGCCGGTAACGGGCTTGCCCAGTCGCTTCACCGCGTCGGCCGCCAAACCGGCGTCCCGATCATTCAACAATACACGCACCCCTTGCGCCAGCAACTCCCGCACGATCGCATAGCCGATCCCCTGACCGGCGCCGGTAACAATTGCAACTTTACCATTCATACTTCGACATCGAAATAGATCTTATAATAGTGTTTCCCCATCGCCTCGTCATATCCCTTCTCGATCAACTCCCGGTTGCCATGCACATAGATATGAAAATTCTTATCCAACTTGATAACGCTCTTGAATACCCGCGCCTGCCGCTTCACCGCCTGCGAGTTGATATCGAACTGGTCAATCCGCTCCAACTCATTTTCCTTCCGATACTGCTCGTCATAACTCCGGAACGACTCGATCAGGTTCTCATGATGCAACACCTCCGTCTCGAACTCCTCCCGGTCGAAGCTCCCATGTGTCTTGAAATAATCCATGCTCCTGTTGAGGATATCTATCTGCTCGGTCTTCGACACCTCGAAATCATCCGGCATTTGCTTCGTCACGAAATTCTTCGTCATCGTCAGAAAATCCTGCGTCTGGACAAACTCGTTCTGCCGGATCATGACCGCCAGGAACTTGTCTTTCCAGTACAACGCCTCTTCTCCCTTCCCGTTCGAATCGAAGATCAGCAGCTCATACCCCTCTTCCTCTTTCCGGCTCAGGATCAGACAGCCCTTGTCGATCTTCGACAGCTCCACCCCCTCTTTCAATTGCAGGTCCAGGTCCTCGTCGCCGGGCACCATGTCGGCGAACAGCACACGGGTCTCGGCCTTGAAGATCCCCACCGCATCCAGCATCGTCCCGTCATCGTCGATGCCCGCGAAATATCCCACATACAACTCGCCGGGTTTGATCTTCGGATGCTCCGACACAGCAAACAACTGCGTCGCCATCCCTACCGAATGCTCATGCAACGCGGAAGGGTCGTCGAAGATCTTCCGGGCAAAATTATATACCTCATTATACTCGAGGGACGAGGCGTGATGGAAGGTATAACGTTCATGGCAGTGGGCAAACTTCGAAAGCATCGCCTCGGTCAGCCGGACCTTCATCTCACCCTTCAATTCCTGGTCTTCCTTCGAAAGCAATAATGCCCCGCCGTTTTGTTTATTTCCTATATAATGTACAGTTAATCTGTCGATTGTAGCGTCGGTAAAGATCATTTGTAAAAACCGTAAAGATAGCGTTCCCGCTCCCGCCCGGCGACGCCCGGTCCCAAAAACGAAAAAAATGTGCATAACTATTTCGACAAGCGAAAAAAGACAAATATGCTAGTTATCATCCTGTTACAGATAATAATTAATCGGTGATCCGAAATGCGGCCAAAATTATCCCCGGCCCCGAACAATAAAATAGGGGTAAAAATCCTTTTATTAATAGTATAAATCCGATAACCCCTAAGAAGGCCATCAAGCTAAAATTCCAATTTATGAAACCCAAACCTTACACAACCTTTTTACCGCTCCGGCTCGTTGCCCGAAAGTGACAGTCCCATAGTGTCTCCTCTTATGCTGTCACCGCAACGACTTCTGTAGGTGTCGGATCACCATTTCTTCCACTGTACTAAGTAGGTTGCCTGTTGGCATAAGACCCGTAAAAAATGTGTGGGGTGTAATCTCCGTGTTCTATGACCCTGAAATCGAATAATAACGATGCGATGGCGCTGAACCCTGGTAGAAATATCGGGCGCTCCTTCATCGCTATGCTGCTGATGAGCTTTGGACTTTTACTAAGCTTCATTTCTCCCTCCATAGCTGCTCCCGCACCTGACCGTGCTCCGGGCGCCGGTGGCCGCAATCCGCTTCCGGGAGTCGGACGCCCCATGGCTCCGACTCAATGGATCATCCATGTCATAAAAGACAACTCCATCGCGAACCAGGGATCCGACATCGCCTGGATCGAATGTACATCGCCGACAGCCAACACTACGTTGGCGGTCACGCTTGACGGGAGTACCTTCTTCGACGTCCAGATCGTCAACGGCGTGTCTATCCAGTTCAATTTCGGTGAGAAGAATGCGGGATTCTACCCCATGACGTTGTACACCTATACTTCACCGGGTGTGCGTAACACTGTTCCCGAAACACTTACGGCCGCAAGCGCGACGGGTTTCACATTTATCCTGACCGCGGGTCCGCCTGATCCGGCTAACAGTTATATCGTTATAAAAACCTCACCCAGCCCGGCCGACGGGAGCTCACAGGACGTCGTATTGGCCGTCCTGAAAGATCAATATGGAAACAGCGTCAGCGACGGCGCTGCGGTGACCTTCACGATCACGCCCATCGATGCCGCAGGCCCGGCTGTCATGTATACAAATACGGGCACTTACGGCCAGGCTACCACAGCCGGTGGAACAGGATTGGCGTTCCTCTATTCGACCAGTCTATATCCCGGCCACTACAAGGTCACCGGCAGCTACAACGGCACACCTTTGAACGATCAGTCGACTCCGACTCCGAATCCCTATGTGATCGTCCAATTCACGGTCCTTCCTCCGAGCCAGGCCAATAGCTATATCATCGACGTCGTTCCTTCCACCGCTGCCGATAATAGCAGCCAGGACGAAGTAGATGCGTACGTCCTCAACGCACTTGGCCAACCGGTACCGGACGGCACCGTCGTGACCTTCACCATCAAGTCGGGTACTGCCACGATGACAACCACGGGGATCACCACGGGTGGTGTGGCCAAAGCCTATTTCAAGAGTGCCACCGTCGGTTCAGTAACGGTTGGCGCCACCGTAGACGTTAATGGAGTAACCACATCGCTCTACGATAAGAATAATCCGGCGAACGACTTCACGACCATCCAGTTTACCAATCCTCCGCCTTCACAGGCAACAAGTAATATCATTGCGATCGTCCCCTCTACGGCAGCCGATAACAGCAGCCAGGACGAGGTAGACGCCATCGTCAACAATGCCCTGGGTACTCCCGTGCCGGACGGGACGGTGGTAACCTTTACCATCACCTCGGGAACCGCGACCATGACAACCACCGGCGTCACCGTCGGCGGCGTGGCCAAAGCCTATTTCAAGAGCGCCGTCGTGGGCTCCGTGATCGTAACGGCTTCGGTGGATATCAATGGAACGCAGACCCTGCTTCCGGATAAGAATGCCCCGGCAAACCTCTTTACGACAGTCCAGTTCACGACACCTCCGCCCTCTGCCGCGAGCAGCTATATCGTTGCAGTCGTTCCTTCGACGGTAGCTGACAACAGCAGCCAGGACGAGGTAGACGCCATTGTCAACAATGCGCTCGGTCAGCCGGTCCCGGATGGAACCGTGGTGACGTTTACCTATAAGAACGGTACGGCTACGATGACAACGACCGGCGTTACGGTCGGCGGCGTGGCAAAAGCATATTTCAAGAGCGGCACCGTCGGTTCTGTCGATGTGTATGCAACAGTAGATATCAATGGAACCGCGACAACCATCTATGACCAGAGCACTCCCGCGAGCGACCATGTCAATGTCAAGTTCGTCCAGGGGCCGCCTGTTTCGGGTAATCCCGGCAGCGGTGGCGGTAGCGGCGGCGGCAGCGGAGGAGGAAGTGGCGGCGGTAGCGGCGGTGGCGGCGGTGGCGGTAGCGGCGGTGGCGGCGGCGGAAATGGTGGTGGCGGCGGTAACGGTGGCGGCGGTACGGGCACCGGTAACAACGGTGGTCTTACCAACCTGTTCATCCGTCAACCCTTCGACTATCAGATCGCCGACGGCACGAAACAGGACAGCCTCATCGCCTATATCACCGACGGTGGCGGACACCCGCTGGACGGCATCTCGGTAACCTTCATCTGGCATACGACTCCCGAACAGGGCACGATCACCAATGGCGCGAAATTCGTCGGCGACTCGGTCAACCAATTGACGGTTGGCGGATACGCCCGCATCGCGGTCAGCAGCATCACCCCGGGAACAATATTCGTCGAGGCTTACTACATCGACCCGGCTACGAATACGCAAGTCCAGATCTACGTAAATGATAACCCGTCCACGGACGATCCGACCATCCATAATTATGAGACCCTACACTTCGTAACGACACCCGACGTCACCAATCCCCTGACCAATCTGACGACGATCATCTTCGAAGCGCTCGCGGACGGCCAGGCACAAACCGAGGTCAAGGCCCATGTCGTCGATCTCCAGGGTAACGTCATGCCGAACCAGCAGGTCTACTTCAGCATCGATTCCGGCAACGCCACCATCGTCACACCGCAACCGGTGTATACCGATGCCAACGGCGACGCCTATATCTATATTACCAGCAAAACCCCGGGTGACGCTCTCATCACGGCGGTCGTAGACGACAAAAAGATCGTCTTCGGCAGCCCGGCACGCGTACGCTTCGCCACGATCAATATCTATGTTCCCCGCGTATTCACGCCGAATAACGACGGTACCAATGATGTTCTCCGGCCGATACTCGTGGGGATCGCTCAGTTCCACTATCTCAGTATCTACAATCGCTGGGGCAACCTGATCTTCACGACTCAGGACGCCAATCAGGGTTGGGACGGCACCTTCCGTGGCGTCCCCCAACCGGTAGAGACTTACCTGTGGATCGGGGAAGGCGTCGACGTCAATGGTAAAAAGATCGTTCAAAGGGGGATGGTCTCATTGGTAAGATGATACAATGAAAAAGTTCATTCAACATATAAACCCTAACCGGATGAAGAGGCAGATTAAAATATTATTGATCCTTCTTGCTTTCACAGGCATTGCCCGTGGACAGGAGATCAATTTCTCGAGGGTCCAGGATATGACCATCTGGTACAACCAATCCCTGAAAACGGATAAACAAAATACCCTCAACCTGAACTACCGCAGCGTTCAATACGGCGGTCAGATAGCATACAATAGCGTGGCGGCCCTGTTCTCGATGCCCCTGTTGTCCAAAGAAGCAAAGAACAAAGCCAACTCCGGCTACTTCAGCCTTAGCGCCGGCGCGGCTTCCGATAAGACAAACGACGGGATCCTCAATAACTCCCAGGGCATGCTTGGCATTTCCTACGCGGTTCCCATCGGTATTCACGAAACCTACATCGCTGCCGGCTTCCAGGCCAACTACTACCAGAGTCAGCTGAACGTAGCCGGTATCACAGGCGCCTTCGGCGACCAGTTCGACGCCTATGGCCCCATCGAAGGAGCCCCCAGCGCCGACCGCCTGGCGAATGGCTGGTCCTACGGTCACTTCAATTTCAACGCCGGTCTCTCCGTCTTCAGCAACGGCCGCAACGATAAATGGTATATCGGCGGCTCGATGATGCAGATCAACCGGCCATACGCTTATAAGATCAAGTCGGACTCCACCCGCCTCAAACCTGTCGTCAGCCTGCAGGGCGGCTACCGGTTCACCACAAAGGAAGAGGATGAGGTCGGGATCTATGCATCGATGAGTTGGGAAGGTCCGGCTTACCGGCACTATTATGAACTCATCTACACCAAGGCCATCCCTGGCGTGGCAGGCGGCGCCGCCGTGGGCCTCGGACTTGGCTACCGATACAATGACGCCCTCGTTCCCAACGTTGAATTACGATATCAAAAATTGACACTAGGAATTTTATACGATGTAAATATCTCCACCATCAGCGCGGCCGGTATCGACCGGAACGGCATAGAGCTTGCGCTGAAAATGGATTTTTAAAAAAATATCCCATGAAGAAGGTAATGATTAGTTTGATTGGTTGCTCCACCCTGGCCCTGATGACGATGGCCCGGACCCAGCGGATCCACCCTACCGGCGAAAACCGGTATGTCGCCGCCCATCGGCCCGCCGTGGACACAACCGGGCAAACGCCGGCGCACTCGGTTATTGCACGGGATACCCTGCCTAAGAACACGCTGGACACAATGTTCCGCTATCACTCCACAGACTCCTCCGCCGCCACGGCAATAAAAGATACCGTCATTTCTCTCGCGGATGACCCGGTGAGCCCGGTGAAAACGGATGTGGCAGCCCCCGCAAAGACGGATGCCGCTAAAACGGACGCCACCGCCGCCGCTAAAACGGACGCCACCACCCCGTCAAAGACGGAATCCACCAACTCGGACGGAGTCAAAACCAACGTCATCATCAAAGGCGCCGATTCTTCCAAGGGCATCTCGGTCAAGACCGAAACCGTATCATCGTCCGGCGACACGACAAAACCCGACGCCGCTCAAAACGCGGGCGCCGACGCCTCCCAGAACAACACCGCGCAAAATACCAAACCCAACGCGGCAACGCAGGCAAAAGAACCTATCGATACCACCTCGGAAGACCGTGCCGAACAGCAAAAGCGTGAACTCGACCCCCGTTGGTTCATCGCCCCACTGACAAAATTCCAGTTCCAGGACTTCGCCTTCCTCGAAAAGAATCGCAAGGGCTATCTCAGCGACGCTAACAGCCTGCCGTTCTTCCAACGCGGCAACGCCTCCTTTGCCGCCTCGGCCTATAAGAATCTGACTAATCGCCTTTCTATAAGCGCGGACCTCGGCCTCAGCTTCGGCCACGCGACCAGCAACGACGTGCTTATCAGCCAGACAAAATCGAAAACCTATAACCTGCTCAACGCAGCGCTGTATTATCATCTTATCGGCCCTGCCTATCGCATCCAACCTTACGTCACCGTCGGATTCAACGACATCATCAACGATAAATCCTATCCCACGGTACCCCTCGGTATAGGTGCCAAGTTCAATTCCCGCAAGATCATGATCCTCGGCGAGGTATCCTATGGACAAAGCATCTCGAAGAACGTCGCCAGCACGACGATGTATTCCATCGGGGTCTATATCCCGATCAAGAGCAAAAAATACAAACAGCTGGATGAAGATAAATCCGGTCTCAATAAAAAAGACGACGCTAAGAAGAAGGATACTGTGAACAAGAGCGGCAACGTCACCAACAACATCTACATCACCATCAACATGGACTCCATACTCAAAGCGAAAGGTCTTCTCGATGAGAATGGCAACCCGCTCACCGCCGGCAGGAAAGGCCGCGATGGCGACGACGATGGGGAGGATGATGCCGCCCGGAGCCGCAACAAAAAGAAGAAACCCTTCCGCTCCATGGGTCTCGACGATTTCAACGATGACGACTATAAGATCGACTCGCTCGATGGCAAACCGGTCATTCGCTTCGTGATCTACTTCGAGTTCAACGAATATGGCCTCAACTCAAAAGCCTTCGGTAACATCGACAAGGTCATCCGCCACCTCCACAACAGCCCCGAGTTCAATGTGGAGATAAAGGGCTATACCGACTCGGTCGGTACCGATCAGTATAACAATATGCTCTCCCGGAAACGTGCGAAAATGGTCCTGGACTATATGAACAGCCGCGGTGTTCCCGCCAATCTCATGCAGGCAAAAGCCTATGGCAGCGACAACCCGGTTGCCGATAACAGTGACCCCAACCAGGCCTGGCTCAACCGCCGCGCCGAGATCATCGTCCACAAAAAAGAGGGACTGGCCGCACAATAGCGCCAGGAGCCGCCTCCGGCGGCTCGTCCGAAGAACAGACATTGAATTAAGAAAATAATAACACAATAATCTCCTCGCAGGGGAGTTATTGTGTTGTATATATCATATATTCGTAAAGGACCCTAAAAATCCATACTTCCAATGTTGAACCTGTACGCAAATACTCTCTGGAATCATCTTCCTTCCAACATCAAGATCCGGCTCATCGATGAATCCGGCAACCGGCTCGATCCCGTCCAAGTCAATGACGTAGATTATCTTTCCCGTTTTATCAATAAGTGCGTGGTAAACAAGGTGTTGCAAAGAATGCTCGCCGCCAGGCAGACCGGTGTTATCGAAGTCTATAACGACAAGGTGCTCGTAAAAGACAATTAAGCCGGCCCGCCCGCCGCGGCCGGTCCCTGTGATCCGGCCCGGCTAATTCCCCGCTACTGCCCGGCTAATTCCCCGTTATTTTAAGGATCTCCCTCGCATACCCGGCCCCCACCGGTAATTCCTGACCCGCCACCCAAACGGTGTCGCGTTCGACCCTGTCTACCTTCCGGCTGGCAACCAGAAAGCTTCGATGGATGCGCACAAATTCCGGCGGCGGCAACAAGGCCTCGGCCTCGGTCATGGTCAGCCTCGACAGGACCTTCTCGCCCCGCAACACGAACTGCATATAATTGCCCGTACTCTGCAAATAAAGGATATCATCCAGCAACACCCGTACCTGCCCATACCCGCTCTTGATAAAAATATAGCCCGCGGAAGGCGAAAGGGCCGCCCCGGTATTTCTCCGCTTCAACTCGTACAGCTCGTACGCCTTATTACAGGCCTTTAGAAAGCGACCCTGGCTGAAGGGCTTCAACAGGTAGTCTATCGCATCGAGCTCGAAGCTTTGCACCGCATGCTCGCTGTAGGCCGTCGTGAAGATCACCATCGGCGGATGCGGGATGCTCCGCAAGAACTCGATCCCCGAAATATCCGGCATCTTGATGTCCAAAAAGAGCAGGTCGATCTTCTCCTGTTGCAATTGCTTCATCGCCTCATAGGCATCCGTATAGACCCCCACCAGTTCCAGGAAGCCCACCTTTCCGGCCAGCGCCTTTACGATCTCCAGCGCAATGGGTTCGTCATCGATGGCGATTGCTCTCAGCATACCCTAATTTATGGTTCTATCATTAACTGCACAAAAAATTCCCGCTCGTCCTGGTTGACAAAGAAAGCATGCCTCCCCGGGTACAAAAGCTTCAGCCGGTGCAGTACATTCTTCAGCCCGATGCCCGACTTGTCCTTCTCGGGGTCACTACCCTGCCGTGCGTGGACGCTGTTCCTGATCTCGAAAAGCATCTTCCTGCCCTCGGCGTTGAGCCGGATATTCACCCAGGAAGGCTCCCGCAGCGAGATGCCGTGCTTGAAGGCATTCTCTACAAAGGGGATCAGTAACATCGGCGCGATCATGGCATTGGGCAGCGCGTCATCGATGGCCGTTTCGATCCTGATCTGTGGCAGGGAATCCGTCCGCAACCGCTGCAGGGCGATATAATTCTTCAGGTATTCGACCTCCTTGCTCATGGGTATCCTGTCCTGGACATTCTCATGTAACATGAACCGCATCATGTCCCCCAACTGCTGTATCCCTCCGGCCGTCCGCGGGGCGTCCTCCTGCAGCGACGTCCCATAGAGGGTATTGAGCACATTGAAAAGGAAATGTGGATTGATCTGGCTGCGCAGGAATTGCAGGTCGGCTTCCGACTGGCCCAACGCCTCCTGCAACCCCCGCAACTGGAGGATCTTATCTTTCCGGCTTTTAAAGATCAGCCAGGATAACGGAGTTATGACGAACAGCTGTCCGATCCATAACAAGAGTATTGCCGGAATGATCTCCCTTGCCTCGGGCATGAACAATGGCGCGGGAATACAGCATGCAAGCGTCGACAACAACAACCGTCGCCGGACGGCCCAACGGAAGAACTTCCCATCGCCTACGATCGGGAATACCCAATATATATTGGTTACGCCCGCCAGTACCAGCGACGGAATGATCCCAAAAAAGACCATATAGAATCCCGGCTCCTCATCGACGATCCTGAAGGAGTAAAGCACACAGCCCAGGATCAGCCAAACCAGGGTATAGGTACTTACCTGGTTCAACAACGCGATGCGGAAAGCATTCCGATGGACATCCGCGACGAGTCTCCGGATGACCCATTCCCGGATGAACCCGTACCCTATATAGGCAACCACCAGCAGCGCGGCACGCTGCCAGCCAAAACCCAGGACCCTGTTGGCCGCGCTCCTCCAGTCCCAGCCGACATAATCGAACTGCCGTTCGTAGTAGATCACCATCCCCCATATAGCTCCCAGCACCAGGATCAGGATGATCGCCTGGATCAGCCCCCAGAGGAAGCGTTTCAGAGTTTCCCCCGCCGTCCCACCGATATCGATCCGCCCGCGCAGGGAAAAGGCTACCCGGAACGTCCCCGGCTCGGCGGCCTCCGCCTGTACCAGCCGCGGCAGGATGTAAAAGTTCATCCAGAGATAGGTAAGGAAAAAGGTAAGATACAACCCGGTCTCCGGCAGCAAATGATTGACGAAGAGATCGAAATAGAGATGATGCTCGTCAAAATCCCAGCCCCATCGGTTATGCAGATAGTCCCCGGTGTGTTCAAAGATGCTCCACCAGGTGCCGGCAATCCCCAATACGCAATAGACCGTCACCAGGATCAGTTCGTGCTCCCGCCACCGGGTTGGATTATGTTTACGATGCTCCATCTTGTTTTTTCAACAAGATTAAAGCAATTTCAACCCGCCCGGGATCAAATGTGATAAAACAGCCCGAAAATGTGATGAGTCTTATTTATCGCTCTTCGCGGCTTCCCCCTTCGTCGCCTCTGCCTTCGCCGCCCCACCGCGCGAAGCGGCCTTCTCCATATTCTTTCTCAGAATGCTAATATATCGGGTCGCATCCTGGTTCCCGGGGTCCAGCACCAGCAGCCGCCCGAAATAATCGATCGACCCCGCATAGTCCTTCTCGGTATTCGCCTTATATGCGGCGATATACCCATAGGCTTCGATGAGGTGCTTCCGGTTCGTCTTATTGGCCGAATCCTTGCCGTCCACCTCTATCAATTTCAGATAATGCGGGATCGCCATCCCCGACGCCATCGCGGTATCTATTGCCGCATCGGCCCTCGCCCGCCAGTAATACCCGAAATCCTGATCGGGATACTTCATCTCATAAAGCCCGAACACACTGTCGGCATGCGTATACTCTTTGGCCATATAATGCGCCAGACCCCAATTGAACAGATCCAGATTGGTCGCCTTCGCGGTGCCGCTATAATACTTCCCCAACCACAACGCCTGGTTGGAATAATCCTTCTGTTCCTTGTAGATCCCAGCCAGCTTCCTGGCATATTCGGTCCGCTGCATGCTGTCCTTCTCGATCTCCGCGGCCTTGACAAAATACACCGCCGCACTATCGGGCTGTCTCAGCGATGCATAGATCTCGCCCATCGTGCTGTAGTCCTTCACCACGAACCCGGTGTCCCGCTGCAACTGGAAATACTGTTTCATAAAGTCGAGTGCCTTCACGGAATCATGCTGCTCCTTATAAGAATAAGCAACCAGCTTGTAAAGCCGCGGCTCGACGCCCTTCCCCTGCCGGGCGATCAGCTGTTGCGCCCGCGTAATAGCCTCGGCATACTTCCGGGAAGAATACAGCAGGTCCGTCACCAGGTAATCATTGGTCACGCTGGGATCGCTGGCCGCGATATAATGGTCCAGACAGTCCTTCGCCTTATTGACATCCCGGAAATAATAATGATAATACAGCTCAAACCAGGCCGGCCCGTACATCACATCGGCCGTCACGGCATCATTCAGATACTTGAGATAGGTCTCGGAGTTATTTTGCGTGATAAAGATCTTCGCGAGCCGGTACAGTGCCTCCACATTATGCGGGTCCTCCGTCAGCGCATCCTGGTACGCCTTGTAGGAATCGGTGCCATCGATCAACCGGCGATAGATATTTCCCATTTCGATATACAGGTCGACATCGTGTTTATCCCGCCTGATGCCCTTATTCAGCAGGTCCAGCGCGAATGCGTAATTCGCATCCGCCGAATCGGCCGTCTCCTGCGCCCTGGCGATCGCCAGCAACACCGTCACATCCTTCTCCTTCGTCATTTTGAGGACCCGGTCGAAATAATCCATCGCGCTGTCCTTATGATGCTCCTGCAAAAGCAGTTGCCCCAGGGCGCAGATGCCCAATGGCTGCTGCTGGGCATCGTAGGGCATCTTCGAAAGGGTATCCCGAAGGGCTGGGATTCGTTTCTGATGGATATACACCTGCGTCAGGAGCAACCAGGCCTCTGCGTTGGCCACATTACCCTGCAGGAAGGAATGAAGTTGACGGGCGGCCCCGTCGTAGCGTTCATACTGCAACAATTTCCGCGCTTCCGCCGTCGACTGGGCCTTGGAGCCACCCATCATTAGAAAAGTAAGGGCAAACAATAGTAGTCTATTCATGCTCGATCAGTTTTGGAGTTCTGTTTTATATGGTGTGATATCTAATACCTGGATCTTCGAGTCCTTCTTCAGCAGATCGCTGATATGCCGGTAACCCGCAAATCCCGACACGCCGCTCTCGGTCTCCGGATTCACGACGATCACGTCAGCCATGATCAGTTCGGCACAGCTCAGGGCGGCCTTCGCCGTACTCTGCCGGCCCGTCGCCGAATATTCTATCGGGTGATGAAGATGTTCCCGCAACTGATGATAAGCCTTCAGAAAGACCTGCGGCAGCGCCCAGTCCTTGTTCTCCTGCCGCTCCTGGATGGCAAGCAGATGCACCTGCGCCCGGAACCGCTTTGCCAGCAACACCGCCCATTCGAGCTTCCGCTCCGGCAGAAAATCGCGGATGGGGATCAGGATCACACGCGTCCGGCTCTCGGCCGACCCGGGCTTGACCGTCAACACCGGGAAATTGCTCTTCTTGGCGATGATATCCGGCGAGATCCCCCGGAGCCAGGGCCAGCGCTTTGGCGGTTCACTCTTGCCGATGATGATCAGGTCAGGCCGCAACAACTTCGCACACTCGATGATCGTTCGTTGCACCGACCGTCCCTGCACCACATGCGTCCGTACCCGGACGGCCGGATATTGCCCCTGGATCATTTCCTCCAGCTGATCAAACGCCGCATCCACATTCTCACGCTCCTTCGTTACATGGAGCAAATGCAGTACGGCTCCGTCCTTGCCGGGCAGCTCTGCCGCCTTCTTCAGCGCAATGTTCGTATTCTGGGAGAAATCCACCGGGACAAGGAAGGTATTGAACGCAATCGGCATTGTTTTGCTCTTTGACCCAAAATAGCCCCCCGACATTAACAGTTCCTTAGAGGCACATTAGAATTAGATTAGAGTCTCCCTGGCCTCCGCCCAAACTCGTATTTTTGCTGCGTGGAAGACAGACGCATTCTCATCGTCGAAGACGAACGCAAGATCGCCGACACCCTGAAAATGGGGCTGGCCGAGAACGGCTTTGACGTCGAAGTCGCCTACGACGGCAAGATCGGCCACCAGCTGATCCAATCCTGTCCTTTCGATCTTATTATACTCGACATCAACCTCCCTGGGATGAATGGCTACGAACTTTGCAAAGCCATTCGATATTTGTACCCGAAAACCCTGGTCATCATGCTCACCTCCATGAGCTCCCTCGACGACAAGATCGAAGGCTATGATGCCGGCGCGGACGACTATCTCGTAAAACCCTTCGAATTCCGGGAACTCCTCCTGAAGATCCGCGCCCTCCTGAAGCGGACCTCCGGCCAGGCGGAACCCGTCGGCAACTACCTCAAGGCGGCCGATCTGGAAATGAACCTCGACAACAAGGAAGTCCATCGCGGCGGAAAACGGATAAAGCTCACCGCCAAAGAATTCCAGCTCCTCGAATACCTCATGCGGAACAAGAACCGCGTCGTCTCCCGCGCCGATCTCGCCATCAACGTCTGGGACGTGGACTTCAACACCAACACCAATGTCATCGACGTCTATATTAGTTATGTCCGCAACAAAGTGGACAAGGACTTCGATCACAAACTCATCCAAACGCACGTCGGCATGGGCTATATTCTAAAAACCCAACCCAACTGAGATGGCGGTGCGCACGCGAATAACTTTTCTCTTCACCCTCCTGGTAGTAGCCATCCTCACCCTCGTCTGCGGCTCGGTCTATTACTTTAGCTATACGGGTCGTATAAAGGACATCCAGACCCGCCTCGCCAACCGCGCCATCACCACCGGCCACTTGCTCAGCCAGCGCGGCGTCTTCGACGAAGCCCTGATCCGCAAGATCGACGCCTCCACTTCCATGGCCATGAAGGATAAGGTCGTCGAGGCGTACGACAATAAGAACGGTCTGATCTACTGGTATAGCGATAGTCCCGGCGACACGGTTCGCACCGATCTGTCTATCCTGGACAGAGCGCGAAACAGCACCAGCCGGGTCTACTTCACGACCGGTAACAAAGACGCCATCGCATTTAATTATAAGGACGACAACGTCAGCTTCGTGATTATTGCCGCCGCTTACGACGAACCCGGCAATGAAAAGCTCCGGCAGTTGCGGACGGTCCTCTCGCTGAGTTTTATCGGCGGCATCCTCATTTCCGTCATCGGCGGTTATCTCTTTTCCATCAGCCTCCTCCACCCTATAAAAAGGATTGCTGATGAGGTCAACGACATCTCCGCCCGCAATCTTACCCGGCGGATCCGCGCGGTGGCCGCCGATTCGAAGGACGAATGGGACTATCTCTCCGACACGCTCAACCAGCTGCTCGACCGGCTGCAGGAGAGCTTCGAGATCCAGGGCCGCTTCATCGCCAACGCCTCCCACGAACTTTCGACGCCTCTTACATCCATCTCGAGCCAGTTGGAGGTCGCCCTCCAGCGCATCCGATCGACGGAAGAATACCGCCACGTCATCCAATCCGTCTACCAGGACACCCGGCAACTGAGCAAGCTCACTCAAACCCTGCTCGAGTTTGCCCGCGCCTCGGGAACCGCCGGCGGCCTGGAGATCGACCTCATCCGCGTCGACGAGATCCTCCTGCGGCTGCCCGCCGAGATCACAAAGGCGAGCCCGCTCTACACGGTCACCCTCGACTTCGACCGGCTGCCCGAAGCGGAAGAGGGACTGCTCGTCTTTGGCAACGAAGACCTGCTCTTCACGGCCATCCGTAATATCGTGTCCAATGCCTGCAAATATTCCGACGATCATCACGCCACCATCCGCCTCTCTACCCGGGTGAACGAGATCCTGATCGCCGTCGAGGACAGCGGGCGGGGGATAGGGGAGGAGGAATGGGAAAAGATCTTCCAACCCTTCTATCGCAGCGATGACGGCTCGGTCCCGGGCTTTGGTCTCGGTCTTTCCCTGGCCCGCCGCATCTTCCAGCTGCATAAAGGGGCCGTCAGCGTCCGGTCGGAGCTGGGCGAAGGTTCGGTTTTTACGATCGTCCTGCCTTCCGCGGCGAAACTTTAACAACCCCAACGCCCCGTCGCCAAACTCTAATCAAATTCTAATCCTAGTCTAAGCCCGCCTTAATCCCCGCGTCGAACCTTGTCGGGTAAATCAATCACAAACAAATTATGGGTATCAAGCATCTGGCATTGGCGGGCATCCTCCCGCTCATGCTCTTCTCCTGCGTCAGTAGCAAAAAATTCAAAGGTCTTCAATCGAGATACGATAGTCTGAACAACGCCTATAGCGCCTTGCGCGACGATCTGAAGAACTGCAACAGCAAGACCGCCTCCCTCACCCAGGACAAATCCAACTGCGACGCCAGGGTCGCCGCACTCCAGAAACAGATCGATTTCCTGAAACAGAACAATACCCAGGCCCTCAAACAGCTCGAGGACATGTCTGTCATCAGCAGCTCGCAGGCGGCCGGCATCCAAAAGTCACTGGAGAATATCGGAGCCAAGGATGCGTATATCTCAAGTCTGCAGAATGCGCTGGCGCATAAGGATTCCCTCAACATGGCCCTCGTGAACAACCTCAAAGGTGCCATCGGAAACCTGAATGATAAGGACATCAACATCAAGGTGGACAAAGGTGTCATCTATGTCGACATCTCCGACAAACTGCTTTTCAACAGCGGGAAGTACAATGTAACGCCGCAGGCGCAGGAAGTGCTGGGGAAGGTGGCGCAGGTGCTGAAGGCGCAGCCCGATATCGAGTTCATGGTCGAAGGGCATACGGATAACAAACCGTACCGCCACGGGGATCTCCTCGACAACTGGGATCTCAGCGTAAAACGCGCTACCGCCGTGATCCGCATTCTTCAGAATAAATATGGGCTGCAACCCGCTCATATGGCGGCTGCCGGCCGTGGTGAATATATTCCTGTTGCCGGTAACGATACCCCCGACGGACGCGCACAGAACCGCCGGACGCGGATCGTTATTCTACCCCAGCTGGATCAATTCTTCAAGCTTCTGGAACACAAGTAATGTTCATGTTGTCTGTCATCAGTTGGTTTTAGCCTCTCCGTACTCTCAAGCCCCGCGTCAGCGGGGCTTTTTTCTTTGCCCAGGCTCCGCGCTAATTCACGAGGTACATCCTCGTCGCACTATTGATATAATCGTTGGGGTCGAACGCCGCATCGAACGTATCGTTCAGCGCATTCAACTTCACCTCCAGTGCCTGCACTTTCAGCCCGATCTCGGCGTCATTCCGGTACTTAAAGATCAATTCCTTGTACCTGGCCAAAATACCGCGGATATCGAAGGTCAGATCGCCGAACCGCAACTTCAGCGACTGAACATCCACCAATTCATAATAGATAGGCTGCTTCCAGCTCTTCGCATCTGTCGCCTTGCGGTTGGTCACCAGCGACGACGCGTCCTTCCGCAGCTCGGTCAGGAACTGATACCGCTTCTCAGCATCGGTCTCCCGCTTGAATCGGCCTCCATATTCGCCATCCGGCACCCGCAGCAACGCGAGATTCTGATTCAGGATGGTATCATAATGGATCTCCAGTTTCTCCAGCTCCTTCTGCACGATCTCCCATTGCTGTTCGATAAGATCTTTGTCGTAGTTGAACTGGCTTAGCTTCGCCGTCAACAGCAACATCTTCCGGCTCTTCTCCCGCAAATCTTTCTTCTTGCTGCCCATCGTGCTGATATACGAATTGATCCCCATGAACATCGCCTGACATACCGGTCCCGCGATGGGGGTGGCGCTGGCGATATTCCCCGTGGCCTGCACAAAATCGTTGAGCACCGCCAGCGAGGCCTCGTGTTCTTTTTCTTTTTGAACATATTGGTAGAACCCTTTGTACCATTCCTGGTAGCCCGGATAGTTCATCGGATCGGCAGTCTCGTTTAGCGTGGAAAAAAAGCTCTTCGAAGCATTGAAGAGCATCAGCGGCTTGATCTCTTTGTCCATCGAGACCAGGTTGATGATGGCCGACTGATAATTGGCCTGGTAAACATACAGCTCGTTCTCGTCGATCGTCTGCTGCTTCTTCTCCAGCGCCTGCACCCGAAGCAACAGCTTATCCGCCTTGTCCCGGGCATCCCGCGAAGCGGCGATCTGCTGGTCGAGGCTGTCAACCTTTTGGTCGAGAGATTTTAAAGACTCGTCTATGTTTTTGGTCTTCTTGTCCAGGCTGACCTGGATATCGCTGAGCACCTTGTCCCGAATGTTCTTGTTGGAAGCGAGACTGGTATCCGGCGTTTGCCCATATGCGGTACTTAGAATGACCAGCGAGGGTAGGAGGGAAAGAATTCTTTTCACGTGATTGGAATTTTCGGACCCTAATTTAATAGGGAATACCCGAAAATGCCTATTAGAATGCGATTAGAATCGTATTTCTACGATAAAAATCGAGGGTCTTTGCGCTTTTTTAACAAGTCATTGTGTCCTACTTTTGACTTATCCAATACTTATGAAGTCCAACTGACAAGATCCAATCGAAAAACCAATCCAATTCTCGTGAAAAGCCTCCGATTAATACTTGGGGGTTTTTTCGTTTGCGACAGCGTTAGCTGCGCAAGCGAAAGTGGCGCGAAAGCGCCACAGAAATTAGCCCTGTGGAGGCCATCGAAGATGGCCGATGCGGAGAAACCCAGCGCTAAATAGCATCCGACAAACTCGTAAACGTAAAGTCCTTCACTCTCATCGGCGGGATCATCGCCGACCCCCCACCTTCCCCACTGACAGTCCGCTCCGGCCTTCCCAGCGCCTCCAGGTTATTCAGCATAATAATAGGACTCTCATTGAACCGGAAATTCTTTACCGGATACTTCACCTCCCCATTCTCGATATAGAACGTACCATCCCGCGTCAAACCCGTATAAAGCAGCGTCTGCGGATCCACCGCCCGGATATACCACAATCTCGTCACCAGGATACCTTTCTCGGTCCCCTTGATCAGGTCCTCGAGCGAAGCATTCCCACCCGTCATGATAAACCCGTCCGGGAAGGGCACCGGCTGCACGCCTTTTTTCTGCGCCCAGTACCGCGAATACGTAAGGTTTTTCACCAGCCCTTTCTCGATCCACGACCGCTTTTCCTGCGGCAGCCCTTCGCCGTTGTAGTAGCCCGTCGGCATCTGCGCATTCCAGGGGTCGGAATAGATGTTCACCTGCTCATCCACCAGCTTTTCCCCCAACTTGGTCTTTCCACCGGGCAGGCTCAGGAAACTGCGACCCTCATCGGCGCTGCGCGCGTCAAGCCCGCCATATAAATTTTCCAACAGGACGATCCCTGCCGCCGGCTCCAGCACGACTGTATATTTCCCGGGTTCCAACGCCTTGGCGCCCCCGCTTTTGGCTGCCTTCCACGCCGCCACCTTCGAGCCGGCAGCCACATCCATATCGGCGACATTATTATATCCTCCCGATGCATAACCGCTTCCTGTTCCGTCGCCGGTCCGCATCGTAACGGAGTAATTGACATTCGTACCCGTACTGTAGGCAAACAATCCTTTGGAATTCATCAGTGCCGAGAAATTGGCCGAATTCTCGATATATCCCGCTGCGGTAACCTTGGAATCCTGCGCGATGCCCAGGCTCTTCTCGACCCAGTCCGCCCGAAGCTTTGTCGAAATGGCGGCAGTCCCGGCGTCAAAGGTCTTTGCGGCCGGCTGGTAAGTCTGCGGTCCGAGCAGCGGCATATGCTCCGGATTCTCCGGCGCCAGCTGCGCAATGGTCTCGGCCCGCCGCACGGCCTTCTCCAGCGATGCGTCGTCATATTCGTTGATCGTAGTGATCCCCTGCTTCTTGCCGAAGGTAGAGGCTACCACCACTTGCGTGCTGCTCGTCTCGCCGCTCGTGGAGACGGAGTTCCGCGCATAACGGATATTGCCGCCGTCGCCACCACCGATCGACACCTGACATTCATCCGCCTTCGAATAGCTCAGCACCTTTGTCAGCAGGGTCCTGGCTTCATCCTGTGTAAGTATTGGCATAAATAATTAGATCTTTCTTGCTGTGTTGATGACATTGATCCCGTTGAACCGCGCCGTGGCGGAGCCGTGTGATACCGCACTCACCTGCTCAGGCTGTCCTTTTCCGTCGAAGAAGGAACCGCCCAGCCGATAGTCCCGCTCGTCGCACACCGCCGAACAGGAATTCCAGAATTCCTGCGTATTGGCCTGATAAGCGACATCCTTCAGCATTCCCGCGATCTTCCCGTTCCTGATCTCGTAGAAAAGCTGACCGCTGAACTGGAAATTGTATCGCTGCTGATCGATCGAATAGCTGCTGTCGCCGATGATATAGATCCCTTTTTCCACCTTGCTGATCATCTCCTCCGGCGTAAGGCGAGCCTTCCCCGGGCGCAGCGAAACATTCGGCATCCGTTGGAATTGCACGTCGCGCCAGCTTTGCGAATAGCAGCAGCCCTGGGATTCCTTCAGGCCAATGATATGCGCCTGATCGCGGATGGCCTGGTAATTCACCAGGATGCCGTTCCTGATCAGGTCCCACTCCCTGGACGCCACGCCTTCATCATCATAACCCACCGCGCCAAGCGAACCTTTTTGCGTCTTGTCGGCGACCATATTGACCTGCGGACTCCCATAATTGAATTTTTTCGACTCCCATTTATCCAGCGTCAGAAAACTGGTTCCCGCAAAATTCGCTTCATAACCCAGCACGCGGTCCAACTCCGTCGGGTGACCGCAGGACTCGTGGATCGTCAACCAGAGATTGGACGGGTCCAGCACCAGGTCATACTTTCCGGCATCGACCGACTTGGCGCTATGCTTGGCTGCGGCCTGTTCGGCAGCAAGTCCTGCATCTTCCACCATATTATACCTGTCCCGGTAAAGGGCAGTGACCCCGGTGATCTTCCCATTGCCTGCAGGATCGAGATATTCATAGCCCATCCCACGTGGTGCACTCAGCGCATCCCGCGTCTCGAACTTTCCCGTCTTGTCATTGGTCTTGGTCACGGTGAACGTCGGCCAGATGCGATGTATATCCTGATCTATATACGAACCATCCGTCGATGCAAAATATTTCTGCTCGTTCACCAGGAACAGCGCCGAATCCACAAAGCTGGCGCCGCCCTTCATCGCCGCCGCATTCACGGCCAGGAGCAGTTCCGCCTTCTCCTTGATGGGGATCTCGAAGCCGTTCTTCTCGATCGGCGTTTTCCAGCTGACCTCTCCATATCCTTTCTGCGGCGCGAGCTGTACCGGCTCTTTCTGCAGCCGCGCATTCTCCCGGGCGATGGATACCGCCAGTTCGGCCGCCCTGGCGATCCCGTCCCGGTCCATCTTGTCGGTAGCTGCAAATCCCCAACTGCCACTGGCGATCACCCGGATGCCGATGCCATAAGACTCCGTATCCACTGTGTTGAGCACCTTGTCCTCCCGCGTGATGATGAATTGGTTGCGGTAGCGCCCGATCCGTACGTCGGCGTAGGTCGCCCCCTTCGATCTGGCAGCGTTAAGCGCAATATCCGCGAGCTGCTTTTTCAATGCGACATCTACGGGCTCCAGTGGCTTGCCGGGCGTCACGGGCGAACCCAGCACCGGTATCTGGCTGAGCAGTGCACCGCCGATGCCCATCCCTGACAGATAGAGGAAGTCTTTTCTTTTCACATTTTCGTTTTGTGGCCTAATATAGAATTTTTATACTTTAGTGGCTTAATAATTGAGTCTAATGGTCAAAAAAATTGGTGCATCGGTGCTCTTTGCGTGTTTCTACCTACTTACCTTGCACGCCCAACAGCCCACGCAATATCATAGCCTGCTCGAAGCCTTGCAAACCGGCTTCCGGCTTGCGGGAAACCCCGGTCCCACCAGTGTCAACTGGATCGACAACGGTAATCGATATTCTTTTATCGCCGGCGCCGAGATCCATACCATGGACCCCAAAACGCTCGAAGAGAAGACCGTCTTCAGCAACCGCGATCTTCATCTCCCCGGTTCGACGGCGCCCTTTAAATACGAATCCTTCCAATGGTCGAAGGACTCCAGGCACCTGGTATTTCGCACTAACTTCCGATCCATCTATCGCAACTCCGGGATCTCCGACTATTACATTTATGACGAATCGAACAATCAGCTGAAACAGGCGGCAAAGGACGCCCGATCGGCGGAACTCGCTCCCGACGGCAGTAAGGTTGGGATGGAACGGAACGGCAATCTTTATGTCTACGACTTCGCCACCGGGAGTGAGCGGGCCCTCACGGCCGACAGCACTAATGAGCGAGGGGTATTCAATGGTCACTATGACTGGGTATATGAAGAGGAGTTCGGCCAGGGGCAGGCCTGGAACTGGTCCAACGACGGTCGGTACATCGCCTTCTGGCAATTCGACGAATCAAAGGTCCCGGTTTTCGAAATGACCCGATTCGAAGGCTTCCATCCGCCGCAGGAGAAGATCCCGGTTCCACTGGTAGGTGATCCCAATCCCTTGGTCCGCATTGGCGTGATCGATGTATCCTCCGGCAGGAAGGTGTGGCTCACACCCGACGAGACCGGAGATTTCTATATCCCGCGCATCTACTGGACAAGCGACCCCGACGTCCTGGCGCTGATGACGTTGAACCGGAGTCAGAATCACATGAAACTCTATTTCTTCAATGTAAAGACCGGAGAACACCGTGTCGTGCTCGAAGAACAAAGCCCGACCTGGGTCTCTATCTTCGATTTCTATACCAATGTGAACGACATGGTCTATTTCCCGGAAAAGACAAAGGACTTCTTCTGGGTCTCCGACCGAAGCGGCTACTATCATATCTATCACTATAACTACGACGGAAAGCTCATCAACCAGGTAACCAAAGGAAATTGGGATCTGCTCAAGGTCACCGGGATCAACTCCGAATCAAAAACGATCTATTATCTCTCCGCCGAAGCCTCGCCGCTGGAGCAGCAACTCTATAGCATCAAATATGACGGCACAGGGAAAAAGAAACTGACGGAGGCGCCCGGTCATCATACAATAGATATGTCCACCAATACGGCGTATTATCTCGATAAATACAGCAATACGTCCACGCCTACCCAGGTAACGCTCTGCAACAACCAGGGCAAGGTGTTGAAGCAATTGGAGGACAACAAAGAGGTTAGTGCCTTCCTGAAGAGCCATGCTTATTCGCCGGCGCAGCTGTTCCAATTCAAGACTTCGGATGGCGTTACCCTCGATGGCAGCATGATAAAGCCCTTCAATTTCGACTCGACGAAGAAGTATCCCGTCGTGATGACCGTATATGGTGGTCCTGAATCGCATGACGTCTTCAATAAATTCGAGACCAACGGTTTTCATCAATGGCTTGCGCAGAATGGCTATATCGTCGTAGACATCAACAATCGTGGTAATTCCGCCTACGGCAGCGCCTTTATGAAGGTGGTGTATAAGCAACTGGGTAAATGGGAAAGCAATGATTTCGCCGAGGCCGCGCATTATCTCGCCACCAAGCCCTATGTCGATGGCGCCAATATGGCCATCATGGGGACAAGCTATGGGGGCTTCAGCACCGTCTATACGTTATTGACGCACCCCGGCGTCTTCAAAGCAGGTGTCGCCAATTCCGCCGTCACCGACCAGCGGCTTTATGACGATATCTATACCGAACGCTATATGGGTACACTCGCCGACAACGCCGAAGGCTACAAGAATAGTGCGTGCATCACGCATGCCGGCAAACTGCAGGACCACCTGCTCCTTATCCATTCGATGCTCGACGATAATGTTCATCCCGTGAACACGATGGAAATGCTCACTGCGTTCACCAATGCCGGCAAGGACGTCGATCTCCGCATCTATCCCCCCGGGGCGCATGGCGCGGCGTATAATTTTCAGAGTTATCTGCTCATTAACAAGGTCAGCTTCGAATACCTTGAACGGTATTTAAAATCGCACTAAAAATTTGCTGCGGCCACGAGCTGCGGCGCCGCCCGCTTCTTCGACGCCTGCTCATAGGCATAGGCCATCCTGATCAGCGTCGCCTCACTGTAGGCTGTCCCCACAAAGGACAAACCGACGGGTAGTCCGAGCACCAGCCCCATCGGCACCGTGATATGCGGGTATCCAGCCATGGCCGCCGGTCCCGAAAAACCACCGCCCGTGCGGTAGTCGCCGGCGATGAGATCGATACAGCACGCCGGTCCGCTCGTAACGGATATAATGGCATCCAGCTGGTTTGCCCGTAACAAGTCGTCGATGATCGTCCGCGATGTCAACAGCTTCTTCAGCGCCTCGACATATTCCGGGGTTTCGAGCCCACCGCGCGCGTCGCTTCGTTCCAGCGTCTCCTGCTTGAAATAAGGCATCGCCTTATTCTCATTGGCTTTGTTAAAGGCGATCACGTCGGCGAGCGTCTTCATCGGGGCATTCGCCGTCGCCAGGTATTTATTGACGCCGTCCTTGAACTCATATTGCAGGATCATGCCTTCGACCGAGCCGGGCTCGCTCATGACCTTTTGTAACTCGACTTCCACGATCGTCGCGCCCTGCGCCTTCAGGACGTTCATGGCTTCCTGCAACGCGGCGACAATCCCTTCGTGACCCGTCAGGGCGGACTTTTCGATTCCCAGCTTCTTGCCTTTCAGGCCGCTGCCGTCGAGCCCAGTCACAAAGTCGGCAGGGGTCTTCCCCTGGCTTTCTTTGGTCACAGCATCGGCCGCGTCGACACCCGTCAGAGCCGCCAGCAGATGGGCCGCGTCTTTGACCGATCGGGCCATCGGCCCCGCCGTATCCTGTGTGGCCGAGATGGGGATGATCCCGCTGCGGCTCAACAGGCCGACGGTGGGCTTGATCCCGACAATGCCATTGATGGAGGACGGCGACACTACGGATCCGTTTGTCTCCGTGCCTATCGCGACCGCGCACAAATTCGCCGATACTGCCGATCCTGACCCCGCGCTCGATCCGGAAGGGTTTCTATTCAGCAGGTAGGGCATCTTCGTCTGTCCGCCGCGGCTGCTCCATCCGCTTGTCGAGCGGGTGCTCCGGAAATTGGCCCATTCACTCAGGTTCGTCTTTCCGAGCAGCACGGCGCCCGAGGCCCGCAGCTGCCCGACGATAAAGGCGTCTTTCGCTGCGCGATGCCCTTCCAGCGCGAGCGCTCCCGCCGTCGTCTGCATCTTATCTCCCGAATCGATATTGTCTTTGATCAGCACCGGGATCCCATGCATCGGGCCCCGCACCTTTCCCGCCTTCCGCTCCGCATCCATCGCCGCCGCGATCTCCAACGCGTCCGGATTCAACTCGATCACCGCATTCAACGCCGGCCCCTTCTTATCGATCTCGCCGATCCGCTTGAGATACAACTTCGTAATGGCCACCGAGCTCAACGCTCCGCTCCCCATCTTCTCCTGCAACTCGTCGATCGTCGCCTCCAGGAGCGGAAAATCCTTGTCCGCCGCCGGCCTGCCGGCCGCTCCCGCGGCCTGCGCGGCGCCCCCGGCGGCGGCATCCGCCGCCTCTTCCAACCCCTTAAATGATAATGCGGAAATCGCGACTCCGGCCAGCGAGCCGTTGCGAAGAAATTTTCTCCTATCCATGATGCAGTTGTTTTGGCCTTGAATATAATAAAAAAAGCCCCCCGCGCTATCGCAGGGGGTCTCTACTTAAAAACAAAGTACTATTTCCTCCCGATCAACCCCATCACCGCCTCCTTATAATTCACCCCTATCGGGATCGTTACCTTCCCCATCTCGATGGAATTCCCATAGATCGCTCTTATCTGCCCCCTCGCCACCAAATACGACCGGTGCACCCGGATAAACAACTTGCCGGGCAGCAACTTCTCCAATTCATTCATCGTCTGATGCGTCACCAGCGTATAATCCGGCGTATGGATCTTCAGATAATCCTTCATCCCCTCCACATACAGGATCTCCGAAAAATTCACCCGGAAGAACTTGCTGTTCGACTTCACGAAAATATGATCCCCCTGCGGCAGCGCCGTCTCCCCGGCCCCGGCAGCACCGCGCACCACGGGATACAGGCGCCCATCCAGCAACTTATTCACAGCCTTCGAAAATCGTTCGAAGCTGATGGGCTTCAGCAAATAATCGATCACATTGAACTCATAACTTTCCAAAGCATGCTCGGCATACGCCGTCGTCAGCACTACCAGCGGCGGATCGGTCAGGCCGCGGAGAAAATGCAGTCCGCTCATCCCCGGCAACCGGATATCCAGGAAAATGACATCGACCTCGAGGGAAGCCAACGCCTTCATGGCTTCCACACCTGTCCGAAACACTCCGACCAACTCCATCCGGTCGATCCTCGCCAGGTGGCTCTTGATCACATCCTGGGCCAGCGTTTCATCCTCGACGATGATACATTTTAGCAAGCGGCAAAAGTTTTTAGAATTAACGACACCGTAAATGTACTCTTATTTAGGATTACGTCTAAGGTATGAGAATCCGGATAAAGATTTTCCAGTCTTTCCCGGGCATTACGCATTCTTATTTCGCTGGTCCGGGTTTCGTCTTTCTCCGTCTGGATAATATCCAGGTCGTAGGAGGCCGGGTAGAGCAGCTCGAGCAGGCTCCGGCTATGCGCTATGCCCATCCCGTTCATTTTCTTCGCCTGGATCTCGAGGTCGGCATTCGTACTGTTGATAACGTTCAGGGCCACCTGCCCGTTGCTCACGCGCACGGTGATATAGATAAAGGGCTCCCCGAAGGTGTGATCCATCGCGTGTTTGAATCCATTCTCGATAAAAGAGATAAAAAGGAACGGTTCGATCATCAGTCCCTCCGTCGCACCCTCCACCGTCAGCCGGATATCCGCCTGGTGGCGCAGTTTTTCGATCTCGATATAATTGCGGATGAATTCGATCTCCTTGTCAAGCGGGATCTTCTCCTCGTTGCACTCATAGATCAGGTAACGCATGATATCCGCCAGCCGTACCACTATTTCCGCGGTGCGATCCGACTTTTGCAGGCTTAGGGAATAGATACTGTTCAGCGTATTGAACAGGAAATGCGGATTGAGCTGCGCCCGCAGATAACGGAGCTTGAAAAAAGTGTTGTCCTTTTTCAGGGCCTCCAGCTGGTCCTTCTCGTCATCCGCCTTCCGGATATAATGGATGGCGATCGACAAGGCCATGTTCACGACAGTCCACCAGCCCTCCCGGAGAACATGCCTTGACGTCATCGCGAAATAACCGTTCATCGGCGCACCTGCGATCTTGCCGAACAGCGAATAGACACAAAACAAAAATGCCTGGATAACAAGAAAAGCGGAGATGGTAAACAGGGCCGGAAACCAGCGCCGTCCCCGCGTCGCCAGCGCCGACCCCATGATCCGGGAATAGATCACATAGGCGGGAAAGACCAGCAGGCTGGCCATCAGCAGAAAGACCCAAAGCCAGCGAAAGGGGCTCATGACCCAATTCGTCATCGGCTGGAGGGCGACCAGCATCACCCAGTAAAAGGTCTCTACCTGGGGGCGACGCTTTCGGAGCCGGTCATTATCGTATTCCATGGCGGGTTAGAGATTTACCCTAAAACTAACCAGGCCGCGGGGGGGCATAAAAACTTTTCGACTAATTACTTACAACGTTCGATGAATTCCATATTTTCGCGCATGCCTACTAAAATTACCGTCAACAACAACGGATCATTAAAGATTGAAGGAGATTTCGAAATAGTAGACCGTAATGGCCAGCCCTACGGACTCGGCGGCCGCGAGATCGTCAGCCTTTGCCGCTGCGGTAAGTCTCAGAACAAGCCTTTCTGCGACGGTTCCCACAAGGGGAACTTCGAACACGACGCCACCGCGTTCGACCTCCCGCCCAAAAAAACGGTTTAACCGCGTCCTAATTGAACTTATACGCCAGCGTCAAACCTGGCCCCATCGGCCCCACCGGCGCGAAGCTCACGTGCTTTGCCAGCTTCTTCGGCATATGGAACCGCGGCACCAGCATCCCCATCCCCGCACCCACGATGGTTCCTACGGCGATATCCGAGGGGAAATGTTCACCCGCCCGGCTCCGCCAATACCCGGTCAACCCGGTGATCACGCCTGCGCCCGTATAGAACACCCATTTCAGGTTCGACTCGGGATGGTAGGCTGCCCAGGTGGACGCGATAAAGAACGCTGACGTCCCCACCAGCGCGACATGACCTGCAAAGAACGAGTTCCGGGAATTGGACGACTGCCGCTCCTTCAGCGGACTGGCTGCCTCGTAGGTCAGCGGCCGCAGCCGGCTTATCCAGTGCACTGCCGAACTGTAGAACACTCCCGTGAGGATCATCGTCTCGCCATAGAGATAGGTCAGCTTCCAGAAGTCCTTCCGCATCCGGTCGTCGATCCCGAAGACGATCAGTGGCAACGGCACCGCCACATAAAAAGGAACATAGCTCAACTGATCCACCGAATGACTGTAGGGATGGACACCCCAGCGATCGAACCAATCGAGGTCGCTGATCTTTAGACTGTTCAATTTCTCGATACTCGTCGGATTCTTCTTGCTGATCTGCGCAAAATTGTAGATGTCCAGTGCCGCCCCGCCCACAACCAATGGAATATCCACCGACGGCGTAAGCCGGAAAAGGGTGTCACCCCGTTTTTGACCGGCAGCGCCTCCCGCCACCCCGGCTGCAAGCACGAATAGAATTGCTAATCTTCTCATAACGTTAAAGATGCGAAGATACGAAGCCTGAAAAAATGTACAAATGGCGGATTCTCATGTATATCCGGATTCTTAATCCAGGTTAATGGGCGAGGGAGGGGTAGGGGAGTACCTTTGTGATACAAAAAAAAGGAAACACAATGTCAACCATCTTACATAAAGCAAACACCCGCGGCCATGCCGATCATGGCTGGCTGAACAGCTTTTTCTCTTTTAGTTTCGCCGGTTATTACAACCCCCAACGGGTTCAGTTCGGCGTCCTGCGCGTACTCAACGACGATAGGGTCGAGGGCGGCAAAGGATTTGGCTCCCATCCCCACGATAATATGGAGATCATCAGCATCCCGCTGGAAGGCAGCCTCGCCCACGAAGATAATATGGGCCATAAGCAGGTGGTCAGTGCCGGCGAGATCCAGGTGATGAGCACCGGCTCCGGGGTTTTCCATAGCGAGTACAACAACAGCCCCGACCAGCCCGCCAAATTTCTGCAGATCTGGGTCTTCCCAAACAAACTGAACGTCACTCCCCGCTACGATCAGGTTCGTCTCGATCCTGCAAAGGAGCACAATGCGTTGCAGCAGTTGATCTATCCCTATCCCGGCCCGGCTGGCGCTGCCGGCGCAGCACCTCGCGATGGCGCCGCCGCCGCCGGCTCATGGATCTACCAGGACGCCTGGTTCCATATGGGTACCTTTGACGCCGGCCGCAAATTCAGGTATGAAACGAAGAAACCCGGCAACGGCATCTATCTCTTTGTCATCGACGGCGCTTTTCTCTATAACGGACAACGTCTCGAAAAACGCGATGGCCTCGGCATCACGGATGTCGAAAACCTCGACATTGAAGCCGCGGAGCAAGGTAGCCGCATTCTCATCATGGAAGTCCCAATGAAAAACAACATTCAGTAACATGGAAACGAATATCCCTACCGGCGGTACGCCGGTCAATATTCTTGCGATAGGCCGCGACCATGCTATCCTCGAAGTGATCCAGCGGCTGATCAACGCCCACGAACACTGGCACGCCACCATTGTCACGACGGAGGAAGGGGCGATCGAGGCGACAAAACAAAAAAGATTTGCTATCGCCCTCGTCTCGGCCGGATTCTCGCTGCAGGAAGAAGAAAGGATAAGGCAAAAATTCGCACAACTAAGTCCGCGGACCGTCGTTATCCGCCACTTCGGCGGCGGCAGCGGACTGCTGGAAAACGAAATTCTTGGAATATTAAATCAGGATCAACAATGAAAAATACAATAGCCGGCATCCATCATATCACCGCCATCGCCGGCAACGCACAGCGCAACTATGATTTCTATACAAAAGTTCTGGGCCTCCGGATGGTAAAACGGACCGTCAACTTCGACGATCCCGGCACCTATCACTTTTATTATGGGAACGAGACCGGTACTCCCGGCACCATCCTCACCTTCTTCCCCTGGGAGGGGATCGCCGGTGGCCGTTCCGGAACGGGCATGGCTACGGAGATCGGTTATTCCGTACCCGAGGGCAGTCTCGGATTCTGGACCGAACGATTCAAACAACACAACGTAAAACTGCAGCCACAGCTGCAGCGTTTCGGCGAGACAGTTCTGCCCTTTCAGGACCCCGACGGACTGAACCTCGACCTGATCGTCCCGGGGCAACCTGACACGCGTCAGGCCTGGACCACTCCCGAGGTAAAAGCCGATGCAGCGACAAAGGGCTTCCACAGCGTGACGCTCACGCTCAGAAGCATCGCGCCCACGGCGACGATCCTCACCGACGTCTTCGGCTACAAGCTGAAAGGCCAGGAAGGCGATCGATATAGATTCGTTACTGCCGGCGCTGCGGCAACCTCCGGCGCTGCGGCGACCTCTGCTGCCTCAACCTCCCCGGCGCCGGCAGCCTCCGTAATCGACCTCGTCGAATCCCCGCAGGGAACCCGCGGCCTGAATGGCGGCGGCACCAACCACCACGTCGCCTTCCGCGTGCCGAATGAAGAAGTGCAGATGGAATTCCGCGAAAAGATCCTCAGCCGCGGACTGCACATCACCCCCAAGATCAATCGCGACTATTTCTATTCGTTATATTTCCGCGAACCCGGCGGGGTACTCTTCGAACTGGCGACCGACGTCCCCGGCTTTACCGTCGACGAACCGCTGAATGAACTCGGTACGCACCTCAAATTGCCGAGCCAATATGAGGGCTCGCGCGAAAGGATCGAAAAATCCCTACCCGTCCTTAACGCATAACCCGCGGCCCCGCCGCGACAAACGCAAACGCAAATCACATGCATACCCTCGACTATCTCACAGGCGGCAAAGACCTCCTCTCATCCGGCAAGGCCCTCATCATGCTTCACGGCCGGGGCGGGTCGGCTGACGATATCCTGACCCTGGCGGACGCCCTCCCCGTCGACGAATTTGCCCTCTTCGCGCCGAAGGCCGCCGCCCATTCCTGGTATCCGTATGGCTTTATGTCGCCCATACAGCAGAACGAACCCTGGCTCACCAGCGCCCTGCATACACTCAAACAATTGGTCACCGATATCAACAACAAAGGAATTACCAACGAGAACATCTGGTTCGCCGGATTTTCGCAAGGGGCCTGTCTTACCCTGGAATACGTGACCCGCAACGCAACCCGCTACGGTGGCGTTGCGGCCTTCACCGGCGGGCTTATCGGCGATCGCATCTATCCACATCATTACACCGGAAACTTCGATCACACGCCGGTCTTCATCGGTACAAGCGACCCCGATATGCACGTTCCGGTCACCCGCGTCCGTGAGTCCACCGCTCTCCTGCAAAAAATGGGCGCCGTCGTCACCGAACGCATCTATCCCGGCATGGGCCATACGGTCACGCCCACCGAGATCCGCGAAGCCGCAGGCGCCGTCTTCACTTCCCGACCCGTAAAACCCTGATCCACGGCGCGGCATCTTATTCCTCAGATGATCTTATTTAAGCCCGGGATCTTCACCAGCCAACCAGCCAGCAGGAAAGTGCTTATCACTGACCCCGGCGCGACGATGGCCAGCTCGGGCAGCGGTTCGTTCAAACCTCTTACCAGCAGGGAAAGACCGATCACAACCAGTGGATGGAAGATATACGCCGCAAAGGCGCTCCGGCTAAGCGTAGTCAACAAGGTCGAAGGCTGGTTCCATTTATACCTGCTGATGCCCGTAAGTGCGACCATGATGGAGATACCCAGCAATTGCTCATAAAAGCTGTAGGCCAGGTTTTCCCGGTTCCAACCGCCGTTGAAATTGGCGGCCGGATCGTGAAAATATTCCTGCATATAGCCTAACAGCGGAAATCCTATAACGACCAGCCCGACGGCAAGCCGGGTAAATAGCTTAGCCGTCGGAAGTTCAAGATGCTCAGCCAGATCCCCCCTGCGGGCCAGGATGCCGAAAATGAACAGGCTGATGTATTGGGGAAAATGCCCCAATTGAAACCCCGGCGGCTTCAGGACCCAACCTACCGGGAAGACCAATCGTACAAAAAAGGTGACGGCGCCGAGCCCAAGGGCGAATAGCACGATCTTCCCAGGCGACAAACGGGAGACAGCAATGCCTCCGCCGCCAGTGACTTGGTGCACGATCACGAAAACGATCGTAAACAGAAGCAATGCGGCCGCAAACCAGAGCACTCCAAAGTCGATCCAATCGTCGAAACCTCCCAGGAACTGAAGAAAGGTCGCGGGTTTTCCATAACCGAAATGATAGACCAGATAGATCATCACGGGCGAAAGGACAAACGAATAGAACACCATCGGGATCCCCAGGCGGATCAGCCGGTCCTTCACAAAGGCCCGGATGCCCTTGCGTTGGAGCGATGACTCGATAAAATAAGCCGATAACAGGAAGAATAATCCCATGAAGAACGACTGATTGGTCGATACAAAAAGCGTCATCAACAGTATCGGCGCTTTCCCCGTAGCGGGGTGCCGGTAATACCAGCCCCCGGGTCCGCCGTACGTGATAACCACATGGTGCAGGATGACCAATACGGTCATCAGGACCTTTACATGATCGAGATAGACTATTTTCGGTTTCATTTTTTGATATACACCAGGTTGAATCAGAAGCTAATATATCCATGCTTCGCTTCTGTTCCTGACCGCCCGAATAAAATAAATTTGGAGAATAATACCGATCGGTATAATTTTGTGTCGTGAGTAAAGCAGAAAAAACCCGGCAGTTCATCATCGAGAAGACGGCGCCCATCTTCAACAAGAAGGGTTACGCCTCCACCTCGCTGAGCGATATGACCGATGCCACCGGCCTAACCAAGGGCAGCATCTATGGGAACTTCAGCGACAAGGACGAGGTCGCCCTGGCCTGCTTCGATCATAATCATAAGATCGTCCGCGAGACCGTCAGCAGGGAAATGGCTGCCCGCACCACCTATCGGAGCAAACTCCAGGTCTATGTCGACGTCTACTCCGGCAACGGCAAATTCAATCTCGTACCGGGCGGTTGCCCGATCCTCAACACGGCCATCGAAGCCGCCGATACCCATCCCGCCCTGAAGACGAAAGCCGCCGAAGCCATCGAAGGCTGGAAGCAAAAGATCGTCACCCTCATCGAAGCCGGAAAGGCGAATAAGGAATTCTCCCCCTCTACCGACCCGGAACAGGCAGCCCTCTCCATCATCGCGCTTCTCGAAGGCTCGATCATGATCCGCCGCACCGTCGGACAACCCGGCTATGGAAAACCGCTGATCACCGCCGTTGAGAACATTATAAAGGCACTCTGACCCGCACCCAGGAAAACCCTTCGCCCCGGCGAACTTTTTTTAACCAATAATATACCGATCGGTATAAAACAATAAAACAAAAGATCATGAAAACGTCCAACAACACGATCCTCATCACCGGCGGCAGCGCCGGCATCGGATTCGAATTCGCAAAAGCTCTCAGCGCCAACAACAAGATCATCATCACGGGCCGCAACGAGGCTCGCCTCAAAGCCGCTGCGGCAAAACTCCCCAACACGACCGCCATCCTTGGTGACGTCGCAGATGAAAAGGATGTGGAACACCTGGTCGCCACCCTCAACAAGGACCATAAAGATCTCAACATCGTCATCAACAACGCCGGCAAATCTGCTTCTCCTTACAACCTTGCCACGGAAGGTATTGACGCCTTCACCAAGGCAGGCGAAGAAATGCTGACCAACTATCTGTCGGTCATCCGCCTCAACGAAAAACTCCTGCCTCTTCTCAAAAAGCAAAAAGAAGCAGCCATCGTCAATGTCACGTCCATCGTCGCCGTGGCTCCTGGCGGCCGGCTTCCTTCTTATAGCGCCAGCAAAGCCGCGTTGCATAGCTATACCATCACCTTGCGTCAGCATCTTGCCAAAACCAGCGTCAAGGTATTCGAGATCTACCCACCGCTGGTCGCTACTGAATTCTCAGCCGAGATAGGTGGTCTCACCAACGGCATCCCGGCTTCCGTCGTAGCGAATGATCTGGTCAGCGGTCTCGAACATGACTCCTTCGACATCCGCGTCGGTCAGACAGCGGAACTGTATCAATTCTATCTCTCTTCTCCCGAACAGGCCATCCACGCCATGAGCGGCGCCGAAGCCTGAACATACAGCGGCCGGCCCGCAGGGCCGGCCGCAACCAAAAGCAAACAATGAGCCGGACAATACTCATGATCACGGTCATCGCCGCCGCCATCATGGAACTCATCGACACCTCCATCGCAAACGTCATCATCATTCCCATCACCAGTTTCCTCTCGGCAAGGCTCGGCCGCAAAAACTACTACATCGGCAGCGTGATCCTCTTCACGTTCTTTTCTTTCCTCTGCGGTCAGGCCTCCAACATCTGGTTCCTGGTCATCTGCCGCTTCTTCCAGGGAATGGGCGGCGGCGCCTTTATCGCGATCATGGGTCTTCTTCTCACGGCACGGCTGCTGCAGCGAGGGGTGCCGCCGGTGGTCATGATCACCGCGGGGATGCTCTTCTATATCCTTTTTTCCTGGCAGATCTCCCGGCTCGACCTCACAGCCGGCAGCGGCGACTTCTATATCCCGCTTATCTTCCGGGCAATAGGTATTGCTATTATCACCGTGCCTCTTTCGACCTTGGCTGTCTCCGGCCTCGATCAAAAGGACATGCCCCAGGGCACCGCTCTCAATAATATGATGCGCCAGCTCGGCGGCTCCTTCGGCATCGCCATGGTCAATACCTACCTGACAAGACGCAACGCCGTTCACCGGGCCGACCTTGTCACCCGGATCGTTCCCGGCGACCCCCAGGTCGCCCTGGCTGAACATTAATGGCGCATACCCCCAAATTTTGTAAATTTGGGGGTATGAACGTGCTACTCTTCAACGGCTGCAGCGACAACCGCCCCGACACCACCGGCCGCCGGCTCTCGGCCTATCTCCACCAGATACTCACCGGACAAGGCTATACCGTCTCCCAGGTCAACGTCTCCGACGCCCATATCCCCTTCTTCGAACTCCGCCAGCCCAACCCGCCCGCGGAAGTCGAAACGATGGTCGACGCCTTCTCCCGCAGCGACCGCCAGATCTGGCTCACACCCCTCTACCACGGAGGGATGACCGGCGCCATGAAGAATTGCCTCGACTGGCTCGAACTCACCTCCCGCCGCGATAAACCCTATCTCACCGATAAGGTCATCGGCCTCGTCTGCTGGGCCGACGGTGGTCAGGCCATGCAAGGCATCAACGCCATGGATGCCGTCGCAAAGGCCCTTCGCGCCTGGGTCATCCCCTATACCGTTCCGCTCGTAAAAAGCCAGCTCTACGCTGACGCCCACCGCAAGGAACTGGCGGTCGAGCATACCCGAAAACTCGACCGCCTCGTCAATCTCCTTAACAACGCGGCCCAGGCCTTCGCCACAACTCCCTGAGCCATGGCCTCCTCCAAAAAGATCCTTCCTGAAAAAGGCATCCGCGTCAACGGCAGCCTTTGGATCGAACACAACGGCCGCCGCTTCTTTGGCCCCGGCCCCGTCCAGCTCCTCGAAGGCATCGAAGAGACGGGCTCTATCAGCAAGGCCGCGAAAAAAATGCAGATGTCCTACAAAAAAGCCTGGGACATCGTCGACAATCTCAACTCCACCGGCAAGATCCCCCTCGTCATTACCGCCACCGGTGGCGAAAAAGGCGGCGGCTCGACCATCTCCCCGGAAGCCCGCGCACTCATCGCCGCCTATAAACAACTCCGCGAACGTTTCTCGGCCTTTCTCGAACTGGAGTCCCAACGCGCCCAAAAACACTAAATTCCCTACCTTCGTCGACCTCAGATCTCGACTGTAATGCGCCGCGCGCCGCTGAAATATTTTTTGCTGTTCACCGTCGTCATCATCAGCATGGCCCTTTGCCTGCGTCCAAAGGGGCCGATACCCTATACCCTCACGTATCCGGCCTATTTCGGCCATCGCACCAACATTGCCTACGACAATCCGCTCACGGTCGAAGGCGTCCAACTCGGCCGCAAGCTTTTCTACGAAACAAAGCTCTCGAAGAACAATGCCATTTCCTGCGCCTCCTGTCACCAGCAATCCCACGCCTTCACGGACGGCCGCCGCTTCAGCCCCGGCTTCGACGGTACTCCCACGAAACGCAACTCGATGAGCCTGGCGAATCTCCTTTGGGTTCAAAACTTCTTCTGGGACGGCCGCGCCACTTCACTGGAAGCCCAGGCAGTCACGCCCCTGACCGATCCCCATGAAATGGGCCAATCATTGGAAACTTCATTACAGAAACTTCTCGACGATCCGCAATACCCGCCGCTCTTCCTGGCAGCATTCAACACCACCTATCCAACCCCTGCGCATCTCATCAAGGCCCTGACCCAATTCGAACGCACCCTCATTTCCTCCAACTCCCGTTACGACCGGTACATCCGCGGCGAGATCCAACTGACCCCGGAAGAGCAACGTGGCCTCACGCTCTTCTTCGGTCCCGCGACAAACTTTCCCCCGGCGACCACGCGGGTGAGGAGCGCCGGCTGCGCCAACTGCCACGGCGGCCCCCGCACCTTCAACGAGACCTATCATAACAACGGCCTGGACACCGAAGCAAAGGACTCCGGCCGCGCGGACGTCACTCATAAAGACTATGATCTGGGCCGCTTCCGCGTCGTCACCCTCCGCAACATCGCCCTTACGGCACCCTACATGCATGATGGCCGGTTCAACACCCTCGCCGAGGTCATCGATCACTACAGCGAGCACCTCCAATCCAGCCCGACCCTCAGCCCCACGCTAAGAGATACGGCAAATAAACCCATAAATCTTTATCTTACAGGGCAGGAGAAAGCTGACCTGCTGGCCTTTCTGAATATCCTCACCGACTCGACATTCATCATGGACCGGCGCTTTGCTGATCCCCAAACCGATAAATAATGAAATTAGTCTTCATGGCCGCCGCCTTCCTCTTTATATCCTTCGTTTCTACGGCCCAATCCGTCACCGTAGGCGGCGAGGTCATCACCCCCCTCACTCTCACGGCCGCCGACCTTAGTGCAATGCCCCGGTCCACCGCCGTGGCAAAGGACAAACAGGGTGCGCCCCACACTTTCTCCGGCGTATCCCTCGCCGAGATCTTCAAAAAGGCCGGGGTTACGACAGGCAGGGACCTTCGCGGTGAGAACCTTGCGAAATATGTGCTGGTCACTTGCGCCGACAATTACCAGATCGTGTTTTCACTTGCCGAACTCGACTCGAGCTTTACGGATAGGGTAGTGATCCTCGCCGATCAGGTCGAAGGCAAACCCCTCCCCGCCGGCACCGGCCCTTTCCGCATCGTCGTCCCCGGCGAGAAGAAACCCGCCCGCAACTGCTTCCAGGTGGTATCGATTGACGTCAAGTTTGCCAAAAAATAAATGGTCATATGAAAAATATCTTTTTCTTCTTACTAACACTGGGCACTTTTACCGCGGAGGCGCAAACACCGCCCTCTCATAGCCGCTGGGACGAACTCACCGCCAGCGACTGGCCCCGGGCACTCGCCGCTTCGAACCACACCTGCATCCTGCCCATCGGCATTCTCGAGAAACATGGCCCCCATGTCCCCATCGGCTCCGATCTGATCCAGGTGCGCGAATGGTCCGCCCGCGCCACAAAGAAGGAATACGCCGTCGTCTTCCCTGACTTCTTCTACGGCCAGATCAACGAAGCCCGACACGTCCCCGGGAGCTTCGCCCTGCCCGAACGCGTCGTGTGGGACCTCCTCGAAGCCACCTGCGACGAGATCGCCCGCAACGGCTTTGACAAGATCGTCATCATCAATGGCCACGGCGGCAATCCCCAGATGATCCGCTACTTTATTCAAACCCGGCTCGAGAAAGCCCGGCCCTACGCCATCTATTTCTTCGAACCCAACAGCGACAGCAGCTTCCGCCGTCAGCTCAACGCTGTGCACAAGTCCGACTTCGCCGGCGACCAGCACGCAGGTGAAGAAGAGACCTCCACGTTGCTGTTCCTTCGGCCCGACTTGGTGGAAATGGATTCCGCCAAAAACGAATCCGGTGTCAACCAGCATCGCCTCAACATCCCCAATATCTATACGGCTATCTGGTGGTACGCCGACTACCCGAACCACTACGCGGGCGAAGGCTGGAAAGCGACGGCAGAAGAAGGCCGCATCGTCAATGAGCATGTCATCAGCCAGTTTGCCGAAGCCATCAAGGCCGTCAAAGCCGACACGAAAACCCTCCAGCTGCAAAAAGAATATTTCGATAAGGTACCGCTTACGCCCCGGCCATAGCGGGACCGCAATAGGACACGTCCATGACCACACTCGAACAAATAAAGACCCATCGGGTCGTAGCGATCCTTCGCGGCTGCGATCCTTCTCATGTCTTGCCGATAGTCGAAGCCCTCTATGCCGGCGGCATCCGGCTGCTCGAGATCACGCTCAACTCCCGGGATGCACTAAACGCGATCAAAGAAACAAGCAGGCAATGGGGCGACAAGCTGGTCGTCGGTGCGGGCACCGTCCTCACCCCGGACGAGGCCCTATCGGCCATAGACGCCGGCGCCCGTTTCATTCTCTCACCCACGCTGGATCTCCCCACCATCGAACAGACAAATAAGCTCGGCGCTGTGAGTATTCCCGGCGCCTTCACGGCCACCGAGATTCTCACCGCCTGGCGCAACGGCGCGGGAATGGTAAAGGTCTTCCCGGCATCGGTCGGTGCGGCGTATCTCCGTGACCTTCGCGGACCCCTGCCGCAGATCCCGCTCATGCCCACGGGCGGTGTTAATCTGGAGAACATCCGGCAGTTCGCCAAGGCCGGGGCCGCCGCCTTCGGCATTGGCAGTTCCCTCGTGAGGGCAACTGACGAACTCACGCCCAGCTACTTAGAGGACCTTACCACCACCGCCGCCGCCTATAGACAGGCCGTTAGCGAATAGCGGGCGAGTCCCCCTCGCCGGAAATCCCGTAATTTTGTAAAAAAAAGAGGCGTATGGAAACGACAACAAAACCCTCCTTTGGAGAATTGATAAAAGGGCACAAGCCCGTACTGGTAGACTTCTCCGCCGAATGGTGCGGTCCCTGCAAAATGATGCCACCCATCCTCAAGGAATTAAAGGACAAGGTCGGCGATACCGTCACGATCCTCAAACTCGACATCGACAGAAACCCCACCGTCGCTTCCGCATACGGTATCCAAAGCGTACCTACCCTCATCGTTTTCCGCGACGGCGAGGTAAAATGGCGCCAGAGCGGCGTATTGCGCGCAGATCAGATCAAACAGGTCCTCGACGGCGTCCTGCAACAGGGCTGATACGCATACGGCATCGTCGTCGCCGATAATTTAATCGAACTTTCATCGCGGGGCAGGCAGCGATTTCCTGCTTTACGGTATCTTGATGGCACGAACCTCTTTGCATGAAAAACATCGTTTATGCCGGCCTGATCTTGTCCGCAATCACCCTGGCAGGCATTGGCCTACCCTCCTGTAAGAAGACCGTCACAAGGACCGTGATGGACACCGTCAATCACGCCTGGCAGGTAGTACCGCTCTTTAACAGCTATGGCCAGCCTGCCCTTTCCAGCTATAACCTGGGCGACTCGATCCTCTCCATAGGTGGAAATTGGCAATTCGTGAATATGCCGGTAAGGGTCTTCAACAACCCCATTGGTTATTTTCTGCCCGGCGCTACTTTTACTCAACCGGCCTTTGAAGCACCGTACCTCGATAATGCCGCGGTATCCTACACCACGGCGACATCCCTGTATGTCGAAAGCAATCCGCCGCATAGCCAATTCTCCGTCCTGACCTATACGCCGAAATATACACCCGGCGAATACAACCGCTTTCAACAGGCCGTTTCCTATCCGACCTTGTCGTATCCGGCTGCCGCCTATCCGCTCATCCGCGACCACTACGTCCTCACACCAGTGGAGACCATGGGAGCCGGTGGCTACAAACAGGCCCGGTTCGACCTGATCTCTTTCGATTCCGTCAAAGTGCTTAGTCCAATGGGTTTCGGCGACACCCCGCATATCAGGTCGATTACCGTCACCGCCGATCCCTCCACCATTGGCTTCTCGGCCTCCAACTATTTTTGTGCGGTCTACTACGATAAATTCTTCGTCGGGTATGGCAACCAGTTCTTTCGCATCGATACGGCCGGGAATGTCAAATCCTTTGGCTATACACCCGTTCCCCGGAACAATTCCTATGGGATCTACAATATGTTCACGGTCGGCAACACCCTCTTCCTCAATTCCGGGGGGATAATGTTCTCTTCCACCGATGAGGGTGAGACCTGGAGTCTCTTCAATGACTTCTCCGGCACGACGGTGGGCCGGGTCATCTTTCGCAACGTTGGCAAAGACCTTTATGCCACGCTTGACGATCTGGATATGCAACTCTGGAAAGTGGTCCTCGACGGGAATGCCTTCAACTTCAGCGAACTCAACAACGATGGGCTTCAGTCCAACCTCCTCACCTCGCTCACCCGCTGCGGCAGGTACATCTTCGCAACGACCCTGACCGGGGTCTTCTACCGCGATACTGCTTTTTTCAACCAACTAAGATATCCCATCCGCTAAACCAACGACTATGAAAAAAAGCCTCCTCGCTCTTTCGATCGTTCTGCTCATCGCCGCCTGTAAAAAGGATGACGGCATCAGTGCCGGCTCCATCCTCGGTAGCTGGCGATATACCGGGAACCATATTTTAGTGGGACAAAACCTCGGCGATACCCTCCGGTTCACAAAGCCCGACACCGTCTATTATACTTATCTCGGGTCCACCACCTGGAGCAACTATCGGGTCCAGGGCAATAAGTTGCTGCTCATCGGCAGCAGCGATACCGCGACCCTCGTCATCCGAAGTTGGAGTGCCACTCAGCTACAGCTCATCATCGACGATCCCAATTGGAGCGATACCGCCATGTATCAGAAATTTACGCCCTGATCCAGCCCGCGGCGGTCTGCCGGTCATCCAGCGGCAAAACCCGAATCCGCCAACCATTCACAAAGCCGGTCGGGCCAGAGCGCAACCCCGCCCTTGTTTTCCGGGCGGATGCCAAACCCATGTCCCGCATGGGCGTAATAATGCATCTCGGCGGGAACCCCCATCTGTTTGAACCGGATATAGAGCTGCGCACTTTCCTCCGTGATGCTCGGGATATCTTCAAACCCCCCGCAGATGAATGCCGGCGGCGACTGCTTCCCTACGACATAGGTTTTCGGCCGGCTGGGATACACCAGCACCTGGAAGTCCGGCCGCGAAGACTGCTGATCGATGGGGTCGCCCGCAACGACCGGCGGTTTGGCATAACGGGAAGCCGCCAGCGCTGCAAGCTCCGCGCCCGCTGAAAAACCCATCACGCCGATCTTTCCCGGATGGATGCCCCACTGACCGGCCTGACTCCGAACCATGCGCATCGCCCGAAGAATATCTCCCAGCGAATGCTTCTTTACCGAATACGGCGATCCCGCCTCCCGGCCGAGCCGGTATTTCAACACGAAGGCCGCAATTCCCCGCTCGCTGAGTGATTTCGCCGGCCAGTGTCCCTCGTGATCGATCCATAGCTCATGGTGACTACCGCCCGGCGCAATAATGATCGCGGCCGTTGGCTGACTCGCCGCGCCCACCGTCGCCTTTCCCGCCGCCGGATAATAGACGATCGAGGGCCGGTGCACGCCCGTCACCAACCGCTCGTTGTCCGCCATCCGCACTTTCTCCGGCGGTGCGCTGGCCGTATCAGGCCATAACAAATAGCCTTCCTCGGTAGGCTCGTCCAGGTAGACCCGCGTCGGCGTCTTTCCGCGTAACTTGTTGATAAACTGTTTCATTCCGGTCCTAATATTATAACATTACCCCTCAATTTTATAAACTTTTTCTATATTTCCGCATTACCTTTGTCGAAAGCCGCCGGAGGCGGATTAATAGACATTAGCGGACATGTATAAGGCGCGGACCATAGCACTGTTGTTACTGCTGGCTTTCACCGCCAACTTCACCGTCTTTTGCCATTGCGCTACGGCTCAAAAACACAGCTGCTGCTGCGAAAAGAAGGAGAAGAAAACACCCTGCAACAGTGCCCAGGCCGTCAAATTCAATCTTGTCGAAAAACAGCTCGCCGATCAGATCCAGGCCGCTCCGCTTCCGGTCATCGAGCTTCTCGTCCAGCGTCCCGTCGTCCAGACATCGACGCTCCGCGCCCAAAGACTTTCCGACGATACCCGGCATCCTCCACCGGATCTTCTCACGCTCCAACAACGTCTGTTGATTTGATTGTCAATATAGATCCACCGAATCTATTCATCATCAAAAAATCAAATCAATGAAACACGTTATCACCGTAGTGGCCGTCATCGTTGCCACCTCATTCTTTTCCCGGCTTAGCGCTCAGCAGATAGCCCTGGCTCCCGTCCTCACCGACTATTATAATGTCAAAGACGCGCTCGTCACCGGCGACGCAAAACTTTCTGCTGAAAAAGCGGCCCTCCTCGTCAAAGACATCGGCGGCGTGGATATGAAAGCCATTCCCGCGAAGGACCATATGGCCTTTATGGCGTTGAAAGATAAATTGGCCTTCGATGCCCGGCACATCTCCGAGTCGACCGATCTCAGCCACCAGCGGGAACACTTCGCCGCGCTTTCGGCGAATATGGCAACGCTTGCAAAAAAAGCCACGCTTTCCACTCAGCCCGTTTATGAGGAATATTGTCCCATGAAAAAGGCATCGTGGTTGAGCAGCGAAACCGCCATCAAGAATCCCTACTACGGTAGCAGCATGCTCACGTGCGGGAAGGTAACCGGCACTTTGAAACCTTAATCACACGCATGAAAGCATTTGTTATCGGCCTTTTGGCCGTAGTGATCGGCGTGTCCGCTTATGCACAGATGGATTCCCATATGTCCATGCCCGTAGCGGCTTCGCACCCATCCATGCGCGAGCCCTTCCGACAGATGGTTCCCGCGCGGCCGCACACCATCATCTATAATCTCTATATCACCGATTCCGCGGTGAACTATACCGGTAGCCGTCGTCCTGCCATCGCCGTCAACGGCTCCCTTCCCGGGCCGACCCTCGAATTCACCGAGGGCGACACTGCCGTGATCCATATCCACAACGAGATGATGATGGAAACATCCGTCCACTGGCATGGGATCATCGTGCCCAATCGGTACGATGGGGTATCCTACCTCACGTCCATGCCCATCGGGCCGATGAAAACCTACACTGCCATCATTCCCATCGTTCAAAACGGTACGTATTGGTATCATTCGCATACGATGTTGCAGGAGCAGATCGGGTTGTATGGGGCGATCGTGATTCACAAAAAGGAGTCCGCGCCGTCCAAAGAACAGGTCGTCCTCCTCAGCGACTGGACCGACGAGGCCCCCTACGAGGTTCAACGTAGCCTCCACTTTGCCACCGACTGGTACGGCATCAAAAAAGGCAGCGCCCAGGATTATGCCGCCGCGATAAAGTCCCACCACCTTGGGACCAAGCTCGCCAACGAGTGGAAACGCATGCTGCCGATGGACGTCAGCGACGTCGCGTACGATAAATTCCTGGTCAATGGCCGGCCTGAGCAGGCGGCGTCGCAATACAAGCCGGGCGACAAGGTCAGACTCCGGGTGATCAACGGCAGCAGCTCCACCTATTTCTGGTTGCAATGGGCCGGCGGCAGGATCACCGTTGTCGCCAGCGACGGCAAGGATGTCGAGCCGGTCGAGGTCGACCGCCTTATCGTCGGCGTGTCCGAAACATACGATGTGTTGGTCACCATTCCCGGCAACTCGCCCTCCGACAGTTCCGCCACAGGCCGCACCGACAGCGCTTACGCCTTCCGCGCCACCTCCGAAGACCGGACCGGCTCAACAACGATCTGGCTCGGCAATGGGCCCGGGAAATCCTTGCCGCCGCTCGCCAAACTCAATTACTTCGAAGGGATGAAAATGATGAACGGAATGATGAACAGCAGCGGCGGAATGAAAAAAGGGATGGACATGAAAATGAGCAATCAGACCATGGACATGAACAGCGTCATGTATCCCAACGACCCCGGCACCCCACTCAACTATGGAATGCTCCGCGCCACCGAAAAGACGACACTTCCCGCCGGCAACCCACCCGTCGCAAGCCAAGCCCAACCCCACATGAACATGCAAGGCCACGGGCATGCCCCCGACTCCGCTGCCCAATCCGGCGCCCCCACGCGAACGCTCTACTTCAACCTCACGGGCAACATGAACCGTTACACCTGGACTATCAACAACAAGGCCGTCTCCGAGACCGACAAGATCCTTATCCGCCACGGCGACAACGTCCGTATCATCCTCTACAACGGTACGATGATGCGTCACCCCATGCACCTTCATGGCCACTTCTTCCGCGTCCTCAATGGCCAGGGTGACTTTGCCCCCCTGAAGAACGTCGTCGACATCATGCCCATGGAAACCGACACGCTCGAATTCGCGGCGACCGAAAGCGGTGATTGGTACTTCCATTGCCACATTCTTTACCACATGATGAGCGGCATGGGCCGGATCTTTCACTATGAAACTGGAACCGCTGGAAGGGGTTCGGCCGAAGGCCCGACATTAGCCGATAGCGGCAACGTCGCTATCCTGCCGCCCAATGCAATAAAGAAAGTCTACGCCGACGATCGCGAGATCCGCCCCATGGCCCGCGTCGGCCTTGAAAGCAATGGCAGCGACGGTGAAGTCCAACTCGCCAACACGCGCTACCGCTTTCAAACCGAATGGCGTGTCGGCACCGACTCCCGCAAGGGCTATGAAAGCGAAAGCCATTTGGGCCGGTATCTCGGGACGATGCAGTACTGGCTGCCCTATATCGGCTGGGACTTCCGCTATCGCAGCCACCATACTCCGGAAAAGAATCTATTCGGTCAGACCGACACGAAGGATAAACGCAGTGTCTTCTGCGCCGGCGTCCAATACACCCTGCCCATGCTCCTGGTCGCCGACGCCCGCGTCGACGCCCGCGGCAATCTCCGCCTCCAACTCGGCCGCGAAGACCTGCCCGTCACCAACCGGCTGCGGTTCAACTTTATGGTCAATACCGATAAGGAATACATGGTGGGGCTGCGGTATATCATCACAAAATACATCGGCCTGTCCACCCACTACGACAGCGATATGGGTTATGGCGCAGGGCTAACGATCAATTATTAACACGCCTTATCACGATCGGGCTGGCGGCGACTACACCGGCTCGATCATATCCCACAAATTCCCATACAGATCGGCAAACACCAACACCGTCCCATACGGCATCTTCGCCGGCTCCCGCACGATCCGGACACCCTGCGCCACCAACTGCGCATGGTCGCGCGCGATATCATCCGTATACAAAAAGAGAAAGACCCTTCCTCCCGTCTGATCCCCGACGCGGCTCAGCTGCGCTTCATCCGTCGCCTTCGCCAATAAGAGCTTAGCGCCCGCCACAGTTGCACCCGCGGCACTCGCCGCAGACGCACCCGCACCATTCACCGCCACCACCGCAGGCGCCACCACCACCCAGCGCTTCCCCCCGCCAAGCGGCGTATCCTCGATCAGCACAAACCCCAACCGATCGACATAAAAGGCGATGGCCTCGTCATAATCCTTCACTAACAGCGACAACTGCGCGATCATCCTGCTCATAAAATAATTTTATCCCGAATCTACCGCATTTGACGCGAATTCCCTTTTTATTGTCGCGATCACCCCTCGCGCGACCGCGCACAAATGCTCAATTTTACAGTAGAAAAACATTCGTTATGGACACCAGCAAACAAGCCCTCGCTTCCCAGGCCAAACACACAAGCGTCGACATTCTCAACATCCTCGCCTCCTTCACCGACGAACAATTCAATGCCCAACCCTCCTATGGGGGCTGGACGGCCGGCCAGGTCGCGGAACACCTCCTCCTCTCCGGCGGCGTCGCCGAAGCCATCGCCGGCAATACAATGCCAACTACCGAACGGCAACCCGACGCCCACCTGCCCTTGATCGCGGGGATCTTCCTCGACTTCAACACCAAACTCCAATCTCCCGACTTCATCATTCCTTCCGGCGGCTATCATGATAAGGCCGACCACATCAACAAAACAAAAATTGTGTGGGACAAAATAGGGGAGGGGGTCCGCCGTCTCGACCTTTCGGTGACCTGCACCGACTTCGAATTCCCTACCGTCGGCCACCTCACCCGCCTCGAATGGCTTTGGTTCTACGTCTGGCATACCCAACGGCATCTCAATCAACTCAACAAGATCCGCGCCGCCGTCACCGCCGTCTCCGCATAATCGTATCTTCGCCGGCAAAACGATGATATGAAAACACCGATCTTCCTGGCCGCCCTCCTGCTTGCGCTCAACTGCATGGCTCAAAAACCTGCATCCCCGGTGCGCTTCGTCAACCCCAGTTCCGTAGCAACCCCGCATGGGTACTCGCAGGCCGCGGTCATCGACCTCGGCAACAGCACCATGGTCATCCTCTCCGGCCAGGTAGCGCTCGACCCCAAGGGCAATCTTGTTGGAAATGATGATCTCGAAAAACAAGCCGATCAGGTCTTTCAAAATATAAAGAACATCGTCACCGACCTCGGCGGCTCGATGAACGATATCGTCAAACTCGGATTTTTCGTCACCGATGTCTCGAAGATCGCGGCCATCCGCGCCGTCCGGGACAAATACGTCAACACCCAAACGCCACCGGCCAGCACCCTGGTCCAGGTAAGCAAACTTTTCCGGGACGACATCTTACTCGAGATCGAAGCCACCGCCATCATCCCGAAGAAATAGGACCCCTACCGGCACGCCCTTCCGACAACCACACAAACCACCGCCACCACGACCAGCATCACCCAATACGCCAGCCGCTGCCGCCGCTCCCTGATCCGTATTCTGTCCACCTCCTCCCGCACCAAAGCCAGCTGGCCAACCGCCGTCGTCGCATCCCCGCGCGCCACCACCGCCTCGCCCTGAGCCGCGGACAACTGGGCCAGCATCAACTCCAACTCCTTCTGCTGTAACCCCATCCGCTGCCCATTCACTTCCTCCATTCCCTGGATCTTCTCTTCCAAAACCCGCACCTGCTTCTCATACTGCGCACCCAACTGCGTCGTGATGACCTCCACCAGCCGCGCTTTTGAATGCTGCAGCTCCTCGACCGTCTCGTTATAGATGCGCCTTAAATATTGCCCAAACGCGGTTGGCGTAATAAACGCCTTGTCCGCCACCTTCTGCACCAGCGACACATCTTCCTTATGCCCGATCGCCGTCACGAAAAGCGGCTCGAGCTCGAGACAATAGGCCGCCACCTCGGGACTGTTGAAGACCTCCATATTCTCGCCGCCACCCCGCGAAAGCACCAGCAGATCGGTCTTCTCCCGACTGTTCCACCGGCGCAACGCCCCCAGGATCTCCGCCTCGGAGGATAGACTGATCCGCTCATACTGCAGCGAATAAAAGCCGACCGCCTCCTCCAGCGCGTGGTTGATATCACTGTCGATGATCGCCGTCTTCCCGATCAGCACCCGGATGCGGATGCGCTCCTCCAGCCTCTCATCACCGATGCCCGCCTCGCCAACACCCCCTCCACCACCGCCCGCCCGCACGATCCGGCTCTTCAAAAAACCATCCACATCCCCAAAACCATCCGCGGCCTTCTGCTGCAGGATCTCCACCGTCCGGATCTCTTTCTCCGAATAAGTATTGACCGTCTGCTGCAACAGCTGTGTCATCACCGCATGCACTTCGATCCGCCCACCGTTCATGACCACCCGCTTCGTGATATACCCATAAAATTCGATCGTCTTATTATGCGTAAGCCCGTTGCGCAACAACGCGGGCACCACCAGCGTCAGCACGGCATCCGTCGTCTCGTCCTTCAACGTATCATAAAAGAAACCGGCATACGTGACACCTCTTCCGGCCAGAAAAATGCCTCTGAGCAGGATGATCTTCTTCGTCGCCGATGGCGCAAGAACACTATTGAACAAATGCAGCAGGGACGCCGGAGTATAGGTCAGGTCCTCGGTCACTCCATCCATTTTTCCTGCTAAAATACTAATTTGTTTGGAGTTCGGTAGCTAATTTTTTTAACATTCAAAACGACGGCGTGCGGACTCCCGGGGCCTCGTACCCAAAATTTGCCCTTTTGCAGCCTCAATTGCTTCCTTCGGCTTCCCTAACAACATCTTAACACTCGCCCGGCCTATCCTTGCGCCATGAAATCCAAAAAACTAACCGGGCTGATCACCGCACTCTTCTGTCCCTTCCTGTTGATCGCCCAGACCCGCCACAGCATCAGTGGTACGATCCGGGACTCGGCCTCAGGCGAAACACTCATCGGCGCGAGCATCGGCCTGCTGGAACGACCGCATTCGGCCGTCCTGAGCAATGCATACGGCTTCTACTCCTTATCGGCACCCCCGGGCGCCTACCACCTGCTGGTCAGCTTCACCGGCTACCATACCGATACCGTCAATATCGATCTGGATCATGACCGCACCCTCTCCATTCAGCTGGCGCCGGGCGCGCCGCAGATGCAGGAAGTTGTTGTCACGGGCAACCGGAACACCAGCAACGTGACAAAACCCCTGATGGGTGTCCAGAAGCTCTCGGTCAATGAGATCAAGGATATCCCGGTGATCTTCGGCGAGAAGGATATCCTGAAGACCATCCAGCTGCTTCCGGGCGTTCAGGCGGCCGGGGACGGGAGCAGCGGGTTTTATGTCCGGGGCGGATCGGTAGATCAGAACCTCATCCTCCTCGACGAAGCCACGGTCTATAACCCTTCCCATCTCCTGGGATTCTTCTCGACCTTCAACTCCGACGCGATAAAGGATGTCACCCTCTACAAAGGCGCGATCCCCGCGGAATTCGGGGGCCGCCTGGCCTCGGTCCTCGATGTCAAAATGAACGACGGTAACGTGAAGGACTACCATCTCAACGGCGGCGTCGGCCTCATCTCTTCCCGGCTGGAAGCGGAAGGCCCCATCGAAAAAGACAACGGCTCCTTTATCGTCAGCGCCCGCCGCACCTACGCCGATCTGTTCCTGAAACTCTCGAAGGATACCAACACCAATCGCAGCAGCCTTTATTTCTATGACATCAACGCCAAAGCCAACTATCGGCTCGGGACAAAAGACCACCTCTACCTCTCCGGTTACCTTGGCAAGGATAACCTCGGCCTTGGCAACACCTTCGGCCTTGACTACGGGAATGGAACCGTAACCCTCCGCTGGAACCATATCTTCAACAACCACATCTTCTCCAACACCTCTCTTATCTACAGTAAATACAATTATGACATTACCATCAACTCGGGCAACAACGACATCGCGATAACCTCCTATATCAAAGACCTTCACCTCAAAGAAGACCTGCAGTACTACGCCGGCGCCGGCAACAAGATCAACTTTGGCGTCGATATCATCCGTCATACCACTTCTCCCGGTGTCATCACCAGCACCGATAAATCCAGCTTCAACGACCTTACGATCCAAAGCAAATATGTGCTGGAAAGCGCGGCATACTTCTCCCACGACCTCTCCCTCGGCGACAAGATCAACGTGAACTACGGGCTTCGCGCCGGTCTCTTCACCGTTATGGGGCCCGGCACCTTCTATACCTATGATTCAGCCGGTAATATCCTCGACAGCAGCCGCTATAACTCCGGTCAGACGGTAAAGAATTACTTCAACCTGGAACCCCGCTTCTCGATGAGCTTTAAGCTGACCGATATGTCTTCCGTAAAATTCGCCTATACGCGTACCACCCAGAACCTGCATCTCCTGTCCAACTCCACCTCGTCGAATCCAACCGATGTCTGGATCCCGAGCAGCAATAACGTAAAACCGGAGATCGCCGACCAGGTATCACTCGGCTACTACCGCAACTTTTCGGGCAATAGCTACGAGTTCTCTACCGAGGTCTACTACCGGGACATGCAGAACCAGATAGACTATAAGAATGGTGCCCAGCTCATCGCTAACGAGAATGTAGAGTCCCAGCTGATCTTCGGCAAAGGCCGTTCCTATGGTGCGGAATTCTACCTTAAAAAGAAGGTGGGCCAGATGACCGGCTGGATCAGCTACACCCTGTCCCGCACCGAACGCCAGTTCCCGGGCATCAATAACAACTCCTGGTACCCGGCCAACCAGGACCGGACCCACAATATTTCCATCGTTGGCATCTATAAGCTCAACGACAAATGGACGCTTTCGGGCGACTTCGTCTACTACACCGGAAATGCGGTCACCTGGCCCGTAGGGAAATACGATGTCAACGGGCAGGCCGTCTGGCTCTACAACCAGCGCAATGCCAACCGGATGCCGTCTTACAACCGGCTTGACCTGAGCGCCACTCTGCAGGGGAAGAAGACAAAGAAATTCGACAGTAACTGGAATTTCTCCCTCTACAATGTTTACGGCCGGCAGAATCCCTACAGTATCAATTTTCAGCAGGACCCTGGCGATCCGTCGAAGACCCAGGCCGTCCAATGGGCCCTTTTCCGCTGGGTCCCCTCTATCACTTACAACTTTAAATTCTAAGTCCTATGCGCAAAATAATACCCATCTTCCTGCTCCCGCTCTTCTCCTGCCAGAAGGTCGTCACCGTCAAGCTCGACGCCGCCCCATCTCAACTCGTCATCGAAGGCAATATCACAGATACGCAGGGACCCGATACCGTCAGGATCATGCGGTCGGTCAATTTCTATGCCGACAACAACTTCCCGGGCGTCAGTGGCGCCACGGTCACCATCGCCGACAATGCCGGCGCCAGGGAAACCCTCACCGCAATAACCCCGGGGATCTACATCACAAAAACCCTGAAAGGCGTCCCCGGCAACACCTACAGCCTGACCGTCGTCCTGGGCGACACAACCTATACCGCCGCTTCCACCATGCCCCAGCCGGTCAATTTCGACTCCGTCACCTTCACCACCACCTCCGCCTTCCGAAAAGGCCAGATCACCCCCCTCGTCAATTTCCAGGACCCGCCGGGCATTACCAACTACTACCGGTTCGAACAACAGATCAACGGCGTCCCCTTTTCAAAGGACTTCTTCGTTTTCGAGGATCGCCTTTCAGACGGTAGGTATATTCAATGGAACCTCCGGATGGACAGCGCCTACCTCAGTACCGGCGATCTCCTCAAGGTCAACATGTACTGTGTCGATAAGAATGACTATGACTACTTCTTCCAACTCTTCCGGTCCGGGGGCAGCGGCGCAAGAAGCGTCTTCAATACCGACGCCTCCCCGGCCAATCCCTCTACCAATATCAGCAACGGCGCCTACGGGTATTTCAGCGCACATACTGTCCGCTCGAAGACCGTGATCGTTCCTTAACTTGCAATCGTAAATGTTAAAGCTCAACCGCATCTATACCGTCCTTTTTCATACGGCCATCTGGTCGGCGCTCATCTTCTGCATCTGGCTCTGGCGTCCCAGCCAGCCGCAGCCGCGTAATCTGAACTTCGTACCGCTGAGCGGGGGATTGCTCATCTGGACCGGTATTCCGTTTATCGCCCTTTTTTATCTCCATGCTTATGTGCTCGTCCCCAAATATTTGTCCACGAAGAAATGGACCAGCTATATTGCGTGGACACTCCTGGCGCTCTTCGTCGTCGTCTTTATCTCGAGCCTTATGCCCCTGATCGGCACTCAGCCAAATGCCGGCCGGTCCTATAACATGCGACGGGTCGCACCGGGTTTCTTCTTCCTGCTTGCCAGCGCCAGCGTCGGCGTATGGCGGGAGAATGCAAAACTCGAAAAGGCCAAAAAGGAACGGGAGACGGAACTGCTTCGCCTCGAACTCCTCTTTCTTCGCGCCCAGGTGAACCCCCATTTCATGCTCAATGTTCTCAATAGCATGGCCCTGCTCGCCCGCCGGAAATCCGATCTGCTCGAACCTGTCCTCCTCGAACTGGCCCGGCTTATGAATTATATGCTCTACGATGCCGGCAACCAGAAGATCGGACTCGAAGACGAGATCTCCTATCTGCGAGCATATATCGATCTGCAAATGCTCCGGTTCAAAGATGACGTCACCGTCCATTTCAATACTCCCGACCCGATTCCCAGCAAATCGATCGAGCCCATGCTCTTTATCCCGTTGGTGGAGAACGCCTTCAAACACGGCATCGGGTTGGTCAAAGAACCTGCCATCGACATCGATATCGAAATTGATCGAGAAGGGGCTGACCGGATCCAGATCACGGTCGTCAACAAATACAATTCCCTCATCCGGCACCAGGAGACCCGCACCCAGGGCATCGGACTCAGCAATCTGCGCAAAAGACTGGAGCTCACTTATCCCGGGGCCTATCGGCTCGAGACCGCCGACCACAGCGAGCAGTTCATCACAACATTAAACATCCCGCTCCAATGATCAGATGCCTCGCCATAGACGATGAAACCCCCGCCCTCGATATCCTCGAGGACAATATCAAGCAGGTACCTTTTCTGCAACTGGTGGGGAAATGCAAGAACGCCTATGCGGCCATGGAGATCCTGCAACACGGACCGGTGGACCTTCTTTTTCTCGATATCGAGATGCCGGGCATCAGCGGGCTCAGCTTTCTCAAAAGCCTGGCCAATAAGCCGATGGTGATCTTTATCACGGCATATCGCAATTACGCCGTGGAAGGATTCGATCTCGACGTGCTGGACTATCTGGTGAAACCGGTCAGCTTCGACAGATTTCTCAAGGCTGCGGGCAAAGCGCTCGAATACCAGGGGTTCAAACAAAAAGAGGATAGCCCGAACAGTAATTATCCGGACTACCTCTTTATTCATACCGAATATCAGCTGACGAAGGTCTTCATCCACGAGATCGCCTACATCGAAGGATTGCGCAACTATATCCGTATCCATCTTACCACTTCCACGAAACCCCTGCTCTCGAAACTAAGCCTCAAAGCCATCGAAGAAAAACTGCCTCCGGGAAAATATGCCCGGGTGCACAAATCCTTCATCGTGCTGCTGGATAAGATCAGCTCTATCCGGAACGACATTATCCGCATCGGCAACCGCGACATTCCATTGAGCCGCTCCTGCCGGGAGGATTTTTTCAAAAAGATCAATGGCGGATCGCCCTAGTCGACCTTTTCCCTTAACGCGGCTTCATTGCTATTGGTCTCGGCAATTTCCGTCAGCTTCTGATCGGCCGCCTTCTCTTCGACCAGCGTCTGCTGTAACAGCGCTGCGACGTCCGTATTCCCCATGGTTTTGGCCAGCTGGATCAGCCCGCCATAAGTGGCGATCTCATAGTGCTCGGCCTTTTGCCCGGCGAAGATCAGCCCCACATCCCGTTGAGCCGTCTCATCCTCGGTCTCGTCGATGATGTCTTCGCCTTCTTTGATAATACCTTTCATGGCCTGGCACTCCTGGGTGTCGGCGGTCTCATTGATCATTTTGAACGCCTGCTCGATGCGCGTGACATGGTTACGGGTCTCTTCCAGGTGGTTGTTAAAGGCCTCCCTCAGTTCGGCCGAATGCGCGGCATTCGCCATCTTTGGCAAGGTCTTTACCAACTTCTGTTCTGCCCAGTAAATGTCCTGCAGCTGCTCGATAAAGAACTCCCGTAGCCGGGACTGCGTTTCCTGAGAAGTAGTTGTTGCTGTTGGCATAATTTAAATTTTAAGGTACCACGCAGAAATCACGCCACCCCCCTTTGTTTTTTGTCACTGATCCTTTAAATCCCGTCTTTTCCCGGGGGGGCGCTCATTGTAGCTTTGTCTTATCAAACAAAAGCAAAAAACAATGAGCACCTTAAATCAAAAAGTAGTACTGGTCACCGGCGCCTCGGGCGGCATCGGGGCCGAGATCTCCCGCAATATTGCAAAGGCCGGAGCAAAGGTCGTCGTCCACTATGCGGGCCGTAAGGAACCTGCCGGTAAGGTCGTCGACGAAATAAAAGCCCTCGGCAGCGACGCCGTCGCCATCCAGGCCGATGTTCGCAAATCCGCTGATATCAAACAACTCTTTGCCACCGCTATCGAAAAATTCGGTCGCATCGATGCCGTCGTCAACAACGCCGGGGTGATGATCACCAAATTCATCAAAGACTTTACCGACGAAGAATTCATCGACCAGATGAACATCAATTTCACGGGCGCCTTTTTTGTCCTGCGCGAAGCAATGACGAAGATCGCTGACAACGGGGTCATCATCAATATCTCTACCAGCGTCAATCGCGCGCCCATCCCTACCTATGGTCCCTATGGCGCCATCAAGTCCGGTGTCGAGCATCTGACGAAAGTTGCCGCAAAAGAAGTAGGCCGTGGCATCCGGGTAAATGCCGTCTCTCCGGGTCCCGTCATGACCGAACTGTATACCAAGGGAAAGACACCCGAGACGATCAAGTACCAGGCTTCTCTGAGTCCCTTCAACAGGATCGGTGAGCCCGGCGATATCGCCCCTGTCATCACCTTCCTGTTATCCGACGATGCCCACTGGATCAGCGGCCAGGTTATCCCCGTCAACGGCGCCATGCTTTCTTAAAATCATCTGACAATAACCCTCAAAAAATTATCATCATGAACTCCTTAAAAGGTAAAGTAGCTCTCATTACAGGATCAGCCCGCGGCCTCGGTAAAGCCATTGCCGAACGGTATGCAGCCCTCGGCGCCGACATCGTTCTCAACTATTCCCGCGACAAGGTCGCCGCCGACGAGACCCTGGGCACTATCAAGGCCATGGGCGTAAAGGCCATCGCCGTACAGTGCGACGTCAGCAAGGTAGCCGACATCGAAAAGCTCTTTAACGAGGCTATTGCCGGTTTTGGGAAGCTCGACATCGTCGTGGCCAATGCCGGCATCGAAATGGTCGAGACTCCTGTCACCGAATTCACGGAAGAGCAATTCGATCGCGTCTTCACCATCAATGCCAAGGGCTCTTATTTCACGATGCAGCAGGCTGCCAAACATGTCGCCGACAACGGCCGGATCATCTACATCGCCTCCAGCACCACCTCGTTTCCCGTTCCCGGCATGGCGGTCTATGGTGGCAGTAAGACGACGCCCAGGTATATGGTCGACGTCCTTTCCAAAGAGATCGGCCACCGTGGTGTCACCGTCAACTCCATCATCCCCTTTGCTGTCGACCATGCCGGCATCTTTGTCGACCCCGCCGCTTATCCCCGGCTGCGTAAACAGCTCCTCGACAGCTGTCCCATGGGCCGGCTCGCCGAAGTCGAGGATGTCGCCAATGCGGCTGAGTTCTTCGCCTCGGGTCTGTCCTCTTTCGTCAATGGTCAGCATCTTTTGATTAACGGCGGCGCCACGAACTAACCCCGCCCACCCGCCCCTCCTACAGGATATCTTTAAGGCCGCATTTTGCGGCCTTATCATTATCTTCAAGGGATGAACCAACCCAGCCAACGTTACTATTCCCTCGATGTCTTTCGCGGCGCCACCGTCGCCTTCATGATCCTCGTCAACAACCAGGCGGGCGCCTCCTACACCCCGCTCGACCACGCCCCATGGCATGGCCTGACCCCGACCGACCTCGTCTTCCCCTTCTTCCTTTTCGCCGTCGGCAACGCCATGGCCTTCGTCATGCCCCGCTTCGAGGGAAAAGGTAACGCCTACTTCCTCAAAAAGGTCTTCCGCCGCACCTTCCTCATCTTCGCCATCAACGTACTCCTCAACTGGTTCCCGTTTTTCCATTATAGCCACGATCATCTCGTCCCTACCGGCTGGACCTGGATGACGGATAACGGTACCCTCGCCGGCGTTCGCATCATGGGTGTGCTGGCGCGTATCGCCCTGGCCTATTGCGGCGCCTCGATCATCGTGTACTATGCGAAGCTCCGCGGCGCCTGGTTCATCAGCGGCTGCCTGCTGATCGTCTACTGGGCGCTCTGCCTTATCTTCGGCGACCCCGCGGACCCCTATAGTCTGAACGGCTATTTCGGCGTCCCTATCGACAAAGCCATCTTCGGTCCCGAACATATGTACCACGGCGAAGGCGTTGCCTTCGACCCCGAAGGCCTCAGCAGCACCCTGACATCCATTGTGAGCGTTATCCTGGGCTATTTTGCCGGCACTTATATCCGGCTGAAGGGAAAGACCTACGAGATGCTGTCGCACCTCCTGCTCGCCGGATTTATCCTGCTGATCGCCGGCTACTGCTGGGGCTCCGTCTTCCCGATCAACAAAAAGATCTGGACCAGCAGCTATACCCTCGTGGCGGCCGGTTGGGCTTTCGCGACCCTGAGCCTCCTGATCTATTTCATCGAATTCCGGGAATCGACCGGCTCCTGGAGCAAATTTTTCGACGTCTTTGGCAAGAACCCGTTATTCATCTATATTCTTAGCGGCGTATTGCCCCGCCTGGCCCGCCTCATCCACTTCACCGACAACGGGCAGACCTCCAATCCCATGGCCTGGTTCTACAATCATATCTGTAAGCCCCTCGACCTGGGACATGAGGAGAACGCTTCGGTCCTGTATGCGGTGACGCTGATCGTCATTTACTGGCTTATCGGCCTGTATCTCGACCGGCGGAAGATCTACATCCGGGTTTAAGTCCGCCTGCCCTTCCAAAAAGTCCTTACATTTATGCCCTCAATAAATGCATTTATGAAGTCATTAATTTGTGCAGCTTTTCTGTCTTCCCTTGTCCTGACGACCGTCGCCCAGCGCGAAACCTTCGATGCCGTGCCGGCGGCAAACGGTCGCATCATCATTCAACCCATCGTCCACGCCAGCCTCGTCCTCGGCTACAATGAACTGACCATCTATGTAGATCCCACGGGCGGCGCGAAGAATTACGAAGGTCTGAAACCGCCTGATATGATCGTGGTCACCGATATCCATGGCGACCACTTCGACCCTAAAACGATCGCGGCCATTCGAAGGGCTTCGACGATCATCGTCGTGCCAAAGGCCGTTGCCGATAAAATGCCCGACTCCATGAAAACAAAGGTCGTCATCCTCAACAATGGCGACAAGAGTACCCAGGCCGGGATCGGGATCACGGCGCTGCCCATGTACAATCTGCCCGAAAGTCCTACCGCCATGCACACGAAGGGTAGGGGCAACGGCTACGTTCTCGCTATTGGCGGGAAGAACATCTACATCTCCGGCGACACGCAAGGGATCCCCGAGATGCGCGCCCTCAGGAATATCGACATTGCCTTTGTTTGTATGAATCTGCCCTATACCATGAACGTCGACGAGGCCGCCGACGCCGTCCTGGCCTTCAAGCCCAAGACGGTCTACCCCTACCATTATCGCGGTCAGGGTGGACTCAGCGACGTCAACGCCTTTAAAGCAAAGGTCGAGGCCGGCGACAAGAACATTAAAGTCGTACAGAAGAATTGGTACCCATCATAAAAAAATTGGCCGCCAACGAAGTTGGCGGCCTCAATTAATTCCGGCGGGTTTGATCATTCGGTCTTCATAAGCCGGATTTGACTTTTCGGTGGATATTGGATAATAAACTTCGGTTTTGCTTAACGATGTAAAGATTACACCTTTCCCCCGCAAAACATAATATTCCCCGCTCTATTCATTGATACTCATCCATAGACTTATCTGGTTCTAAATAAAACCCTTATGCCTAGTAGATCAACTAATGCAGGGAATCGTAGATCTACTAATAAAAATCCCCGCACTTTTGGTGCAGGGATGCGCTAATCAGATGCATTAGCCATTTAAACCTTATCCTATTGAGAGCAAAATAAACCCTATTTGACAGTTTTCCTGTAGAGATATTTCGACAATTATGGGCCCAGCCCGCCTGTCGGGCCATTGGCAGCGTATTTGCCCATGTATAGTATGAGATATCTTCTCTTTGTTCTCCTCCTGAGCCTGACCGTCTTCGCGTGTCACGAAAATCCGAAGAACCCGGCGCCTGCGGCGCCACAGGAGTCTAATGCGATCCGGACTCCCGCCAACCCCCTGGAAAGCGACACCCTCATCGCCCGCAACACCAATATCGACGCCGCCCAAGCCTATAGCGATCTCTTTCTCGATTCCGCCGACCTCAATTTATTCATCGAACAGCAACATCTCAACGACACCCTCTCGCGCGAACTCCATAACTTTTACAACCTCCGCAATTTTCAATACGCCTGGTTCGACCAGGACGGTCTCTCCGAGCAGGCGCTCGCCTTCTCTTCGCTCTACCAATACAGCAAGGACAGCAGCACCGGCCGTAAATGGCTGGACCGCGAACTCGACCTCCTGCAGACAGCCGACAGTAGCGATGATAAACTAAATCCCATCGATCCGACGCTGCAACGTACGGAGATGCTTATGACCTGGCGCTTCATGAACTTCCTCAACGATCGGTATCCCGACAAAAAACAACGTCTTGCCGCCTACCTCCAGCTCATCCCCGTGCAAAAAAGAGATCCGATGGAAATGGCGGAGGCGATTGTCAAACAGGACGACAACAGCTCGACCGGTCCGCAATACCGGGACCTGGTGGAAAAACTGAAGCAATACCTAGATTGGGAAAAGGCCGGCGGATGGGAGCGTCTTCCGAAACTTCGGCGCAACTACAAACCCGGCGATAAGGCGCCGGAGATCACCGCGATAAAGAAGCGACTGCGGATCACCGGGGAACTATCCGGCGACGACACGAGCCGCCTCTTCGACAAGGGCCTCGAAAAGGCCATAAAAGAATTTCAGGAGACCCATGGACTCACCGCGGATGGCCATATCGGACCCAATGTCGTGAAGGAATTGAACGTGCCTGTAAGGACCAGGATAAGACAAATATTGGTGAATCTGGAAAGAATGCGTTGGCTCCCCGCGGATGTCGACCGGCAGATCGTTATTGTCAATATCCCCGACTTCCGGCTCCAGGTCCTCGATGGGGGACGTCCCCTCCTCAGTATGAACGTCGTCGTGGGGAAAGAAGGACACAGTACCGTGCTCTTTTCGGGGCGGATGAACCGCATCATCTTCAATCCGTATTGGAACATCCCGCCTTCGATCGTGCGAAAAGAGGTGCTGCCGGCCATGGAGAAGAACCCCGATTATCTGAAAGATCATGATATGGAGACGACAGGGCAGGAGGGAGGGCTTCCCGTCATCCGGCAACGGCCCGGGGAAAAGAACGAATTGGGGCATATCAAATTCCTCTTTCCCAACAGCTTCAACATCTACCTCCACGACTCCCCACACAAAGAACTGTTCAATATGACCCGCCGCGCGTATAGCCATGGGTGTATCCGGATCGCCGACGCTCCCGGCCTCGCGGCCTGGCTCCTGCAGGACAATCCCGACTGGTCGAAGGAAAAGATCGATGAGACGATCGGGGAGGGAAAAGAAAAAGGGGTCGCCTTGAAGGATCCGGTGCCCGTTCTTATCGTTTACTATACCGCCTGGGTCGACGACGAAAAGAAAATGCAATTCCGGGAAGATCTCTACAGCCACGATAATGCGGTGGCGCAGCATTTGTTCTTAAACTAGCGGGTTTCCCACCACCCGCTTAACCCGCGAGGGAAGCGACGCCATGCCGCGAATAGCGCTTATCAGGCGCGTAGAGGAAAAGGCAGCTTCCACCCTTGATCTCATCGATGATAGGCGCATTCAGCGCTTCGGGAATGGCCGGGCAGCCTTCGCTGCGGCCCAAGGTGCCCCACTGCTGGATATGTTCTTCACTGACATAATCGGCGGAATGCATGATGATCCGCCGCGCAAAAGCATGGTCGTTCCAGCCCCGCTCGAGACCCTGCAACTGCAGCGAATATCCATGACCACCCATGAACGGATCACCAGTGAGGTAGAATCCGAGACTGCTCATAAAACTATTCGTCCGATTCGAAAAACGCGTGGCCATCAGTGCCCCTGAGTTGCGGCCGTGGGCAACGAGGGTGTTGAATAAAAGCCGGCCATTCAGCATATCGATCACAAAAAGCCGCTTCTGGCTCGAAGGCAGCGAAAAATCCACGATCGACAATACGTCCGCATTGTGGATCATTCCCATCATCTGCAAGGCAATATAACCCAGGACGGCCTTATGATAAGCCGCCCGCGAAAGCGAAAGCCCCTCGAGGTTCAGATCATTATACAATTGATCGAACCGGGCCGAATCGGCCATCGAGACGGAACCGTGGACAGGAGCAAAAGCGTGAAGCAAAGAGTGGGAAGAAGACGCAACAGCATTGATCGGAATATCGGGGTTTGAACGAAGAGAGGTAAAGCTGGACAATAAAAGGGCTATCACACCGACACACAATGCTTTCATCACAGGAAGAATTTTATTCCGGCAAAGATAAGATATCTGGTTGGCCCTCACCGGCATCCGGTCGCTTTATAAAAATTTTAACGGTAGCGCGCGTACTCCCGGTGGGCTGGGCTGGTATGATTTTTTAATACGTATTTAAAACAACGAACAACATTTATTCCTCGAAAAACCAAAAGGGGCCGCACCGCGGCCTTTTTTTATGCCCATCCTTGTCACGTTTTGGAACGCCCCCGGGTCTTGTAATAAAAATCATTAGTTATGGAACAAAGAATCTCCTTCTTCGAACTACCGAAAGGGTACCAGGACAGCCTCATGGGATTAGGGATCTATCTCCACAAGTCCGGGATCGACAAAAAATTGACCGAACTCATCACTTACCGCGTCTCCCAGATCAATGGCTGCGCCTTCTGCCTCGATATGCACCACAAAGACGCGATCCATCGCGGCGAGACCGAGCAACGCCTGCACAGCCTTCCCGCCTGGCGCGAATGTCCTTATTACACCGAAGCAGAGCGGGCCGCACTCCAGTTGGCCGAATCGCTGACTATTCAATGCGATGTAGACGACGCCTTGTACGCTGAATTGCAAAAACACTTTACAAAGGAACAAATTGCCGATCTTGCACTCGCGGTTTCGGCGACGAACATCTGGAACCGGCTCAATAAAACCTTCCGGACTACGCCCGGAACCTATCAGGTAAATCAGTACAGCCATCGCGCTGCATAACCTACGAAATCGAATCCCACAATAATGATCACCGACTATCAGAAGATCCTTTTCCCGTATGCGTATAACATTTTGGGGTCCACCGAGGATGCCCGGGATGCCATCCAGGATGTATTAGCCAACTACTACGCCGGGCCGCGCGACGGCATCGCCAATGAAAAGGCTTATCTGATAAGGAGTGTCATCAACAGGGCCATCAATAAAAAAGAGCGCCGGAAGCTGATTCCTCAACCCGAGGAGTGGCTTCCGGAGCCGGTGGCCACCGAGTCCGCCGATGCTAACGTCTATCTGAAGGACATCCTCTCGTATTCCCTGCTCGTGCTGTTGGAAAAGCTCAACGCAAAGGAACGCGCCGTCTTTATCCTGAAGGAAAGCTTCGACTATGATCACCAGGAGATAGCTGAGATCCTCTCCATCACGGAAGACAACGCCCGGAAACTCCTCAGCCGCGCAAAGGCGAAGCTCTTCAAGCCCGGCGGCGAAGCGCCACGAAATCCCATTCGGCACGCACATACCAACGCCCTGCTGCAAAACTATATCGACGCTATTCGCGCCCGCAACATGGAAAAGCTGGAGGCCCTCTTTGCCGAGGATATTTCCTTTACGGCGGATGGCGGCGGCAAGGTCAACGTTTATCGCAAGATGGGCCGGGGTTCCGCCGAGGTGGCGGCCGTGCTGGACTATGTCTATCAGGCTTTCCTCTGGAAGCAGACCGTACAAATGGTGGAGATCAACCATCAGCCGGCACTGCTCTGGTCCCTCGACGGGCAGCTCATCTCGTGCATGGTCTTCGACTTCGATCCCGCTACCGACCGGATCGTACGGATCAACTCGATCGTGGATCCGGAAAAATTGAAGAGTCTCACACAAACGCACTCATCCCCGTAATGGCCCGCCCCACGATCAGCGAATTGATCTCCTTGGTCCCTTCATAACTGTAGATCGCCTCCGCATCCGCAACAAATCTTGCGACATCGTATTGCAGCAGGATGCCATTCCCACCCATCACCTCCCGGGCGCGGCTCACGATGTCCCGCGTGCGAAGGGTGCAAAACACTTTTGCCAGCGAAGCATGTTCATCCGTCAGCTTGTCCTCATCCTGCAGCTGCGAAAGCCGGAACACCATGGTCTGCATGGCGGTCAGGTTCGACAACATTTCCACGAGGTGATTCTGGATCAGCTGGAACGCCGCGATGGGCTTACCAAACTGCTTACGTTGCCGTGTATATGCCAGCGCACTCTCGTAAGCGCCGCGTGCGCAGCCCACCGCTTCCCAGGCGACTCCGGCCCGGGTCATCCGCAGCACCCGCGCGGTATCTTTAAAGGACGAGGCATTTTGCAGACGGTCCGACTCTTGCACCGCGCAATTGCGAAGGGTGATGATCCCGTTCTGTACGATGCGGAGAGCCATCTTATCCTCGATCTTCTCGACGTCCATGCCCGCCGCCTCTTTGCGGACCAGGAATCCTTTTACTTCCCCGTCATCGAGGTCCCGCGCCCAGATGACGATCACGTCCGCAAAGGTGGCATTGCCGATCCACTTCTTCTGCCCGTTGAGGATCCAGCTTTCGCCCTGTCGTTTCGCCGTGGTGGTCAGCCCCCCCGCGGCTCCCGAGCCCACTTCGGGTTCCGTCAGGCCAAAGGCGCCGATGGCGGCAAACGACTGAAGCCGCGGCAACCACTCCTGCTTCTGCGCTTCCGAACCCAATAAATAGATGGAACCCATACACAGTCCGCTTTGAACACCGAAGAAGGTGGCGATACTCGCGTCGACCCGCGCCATCTCCATCGCAAGGATCCCCTCCATCAGGAAGGGTAGGTGAGGGCAGCCATATCCTTCATACGTGACCCCGCAGATGTTCAGCGACGCAAGCCGCGGGATGATCTCATGCGGGAACTCCCCCTTTAGCCAATAGCGATTGACGATGGGTTTGATCTCCGATTCCATAAAGGCCCGCACTTTCAGTTGAAGGGCACGCTGTGAATCCGTGAGCAAATGTGAAAGATGATAAAAGTCCCCTTCTATTGCGGGCCGTTCTTTGTGGGGACGCGGACCGGCGCTGAGCATCTTTACGAGACCCTGCAACTGCCGGTCGTCCATCCTGCCGACCGACTTCAGTACGGCGGGAAGATCTACCTTCGAGGCCAGGCGGCCCATTTGATCGAGGTCTACGTCCTTGAAAAGGTGATAAGCTTGTTTGAGTTTGGAGAAGACGGATGCCATAAGAAATTGTTATCCGGCAAAATAGCATTTTCCGCCGACTCCGGCCGCAGCCGCTGGTCCTCCGGGGTTATCATCACGCTCATCCTTCCTCATCCCATTCCCGCTCCGTACCTTCGAACGCCCCGCCACTTCCATTGTGCCGGTCCGCCTCGATGTCATCCGAATTCAGCGAAGGTTTTTTCTCCGCCTTCTCATCCTGTTGCGCCAGGACCACGTCGGAGTGCTGTACCGGCGTCGTACCGGCATACTGCGCTCCTGTCTTGGGTGTTTTTTGCTTTTTCATAGGATAGCCCAACAAAAAATCCGTGCCAGCTCCTTCTCGCCATAGCGGCCTTTATCGCCCAATCCTCCCACTTCCCCGAAACCGATTTCGAACGCTTCCTGCTCGCTATGGGCGCCATTGCCCTCTATACCGCCATTTTATTCCGCATTTGGAAATAATCCCCCAATAAATCGGTATTTTCGTCGCTCCTCTGCCACACCATTACCCCCTCTACTACTCCAACTGAATAATCGCAACGTCGCCATTGCTGGGACTGGGAGTTTTGCCTATCGCCGTTGCTAACACCTATTAAAAGCTGGTAGAATCATTTATTCCAAAAACCATCATCCGTCGCCCGTCACGTAGAAGCAGTAGAAACACGAGTACAAGCGTTAGCCCGCCTTGACAAAATTTCCCGGTTCCACTTCCGGCGGCGATCCGGAGCTTAACCCCTCCTCTTCTCAAGACCCCAATGGGCCATCGCATTCAGGATAGGCGTCAACGTGAGCCCATCCCCGGAAAGACCGTATTCCACATGTGGCGGGACCACAGGTTTTACATCCCGTACGATCAATCCGTCCGCCTCCAACTCCCGTAAATGCTGGATCAGCATTTTCTCAGTTATACCCGGGATAGCCTTTCGGATCTCTCCATAGCGCTTGACCCCAGCCATCAAATGAAAGAGGATCAACGGCTTCCATTTTCCACCGATCTTCTCCAGGGTATAAGTCACCGGACATGTGTCCTGTACGATCCGCTTGTTGAGCTGCTGCGTGGAGCTTTCTTTTATCGGTGTCATGATACTTACTTTGGGGTAGGTACTGTCGAAATCTACAGTAAAGGTATAGCTTTGTTGTCTCAAAAATCAAAAATCATGAAGTATGTATTATTGGGGTCCCTGGGAAATATCACCAAACCCCTTGCGCAACAACTGATAGCAGCAGGCGGACAAGTTACCATCGTGACCAGTGACGGGTCTAAATCCCCGGCCATTACGTCCCTCGGCGCCACCCCGGCCGTCGGCTCCATAGAAGATGTGGCCTTCCTTACGGCAACCTTCAAAGGCGCCGACGCAGTCTACCTGATGGTCCCGCCAAGGTTCGACGCCAATCCGTGGAAGAAATGGATCGGCGGAGTGGGTGAGAAATATGCCATGGCGATCAAGGCGGCCGGAGTAAAGAAGGTCGTCAACCTCAGCAGTATTGGCGCCGACCAGCCGGCTGGTATTGGTCCCGTCACCGGGATCCACTTCGCCGAGGTGGCGCTCGACACCCATTCCGGCGCCGACGTCCGCCATCTGCGGCCGGCCTATTTCTACCTTAACCTGTACGGTGCGATCGGGTTAATAAAACAGGCCGGGATCTATGGCAACAATTATGGCCCCGACACAAAGATCATCCTTGTTCATCCAAGGGATATCGCGACGGCTGCGGCGGAAGAACTGCTGAACCCCGCGTTCAAAGGCAGCAGCGTCCGGTATATTGCCGGTGACGAACGCACCAGCAAGGAGATCACCGCCGTCCTGGGCGCCGCCATCGGCAAACCCGATCTTCCCTATGTGCCGTTCAGTGACGAGGATACCGTGAAGGGCATAGTCGGCGCCGGCCTCCCGGAAGAGGTGGCCGTCAATTACGCGGAAATGGGCAACGCCATCCGCACCGGCAAGATGTTCGCCGACTATGAAAAGCATCGCCCGGCGCTCTCGCCGACCAAACTGGAAGATTTCGCCAAAGAATTTGCGGCTGCCTATAACGCTTAGCTGATAGCTGAAAAACGGCCGGCCTGTGTTATCCAGGTCGGCCGCTTTTATGGAACTTTGTCAAGCCCGCATCAGATGGGCAACAAAGTCTTATGAGCAAGATCTGTCTCTTTTTCTTTTTTCTCGCCTCCGCGGGCGCCCTCTCTGCCCAAACTCCGGCGCACCACACGCTGATGGACACTCTAAAAGCCCAACTGGAAGTCGTCTTCCGGACAGATCAGCAGTATCGTGTCCAGTGGGAACCCATCTCAAAGAAATACGGCTGGGACTCGCCGCAGATGGACAGCTTGCAGGACCTGATGGGAACGCAGGACTCCATCAATCTCGGGATCGTCACACATATCATCGACACCTATGGCTGGCTCGGCCCCGACAGCATCGGTCCCGCCGGCAACAGCACGCTCTGGATCGTCATCCAGCATTCCGATCTTGGCGTGCAGCAAAAATACCTGCCCCTCATGCGCGAAGCCGCGAAGCAGGGTAGGGCCCGACCCTCCGACCTCGCCTATCTCGAAGACCGGGTCGCCTTGCAGGAAGGCCGCAAACAACGCTACGGCACCCAATTCCAACTCGACCCCAAAACAAAGACCTATGTCGTTGCCCCTATCGAAGACGAGCCCAATGTCGATAAACGCCGCGCCGCCGTCGGCCTCGACTCCCTCGAAACCCATGCCCGCGAGAACGGCATTATTTACAAACCATTGCATTGATAATCAACGACGAATTGCATGTCGCGCCCGCGACATTGTTGTATCGAAAATCTTCGATACATTTGCCTTGTCAATTGAGAAAATCAGCATGAACCCTTCCCTGGATACAAAACGATTGGAGCGCATGTGCAAAGCCCTCGGCGACCCGTATCGCATAAAAATGCTCGAATACATCCGCCAAAACGCGGAGTGGACCCAGTGTACGGCCATCGTCGATAGCTTCCACCTTGCCCAGTCAACGGTATCCCACCACCTGAAACAACTCGTAGACGTCGACCTCCTCCACGCCGAAAAAGAAGGCCGATGCACCCGATACAAGATCAATGACCAGGCATTTCGGGACTATGTAGACTATTTAAGGTGTTTTCAGAGCTCCGGCGCCGCTGCCGCCTCTGTCCATCCGCCCCAGTTCAATAGCACCCAGGAAAAGCCCTAGGCCACCCTTTTTTTCGGACAACCAATCGATATATTTCGCTTTATCGAATAAAACAAAGAATCATGAGACTAATAAAAGAAAAGAACCGGAACATCGCCACCATCTTATCCTTCGCCCTGATCCCCCTCACGGGACTGGCGACCGACGTCTATCTCCCGTCGCTCCCTTCCATGGCCGCCGACCTCAACGTCAGCAGCGGCGCCATTCAAAATACCTTACTCGTCTTCCTCGTCAGCGCCGGACTCAGCCAACTCTTCGTTGGAAGCCTGCTCGACAGCTTTGGCCGCTTCCGCATCAGCATGGCCGCCTTGCTGCTCTTTACCCTGGCCAGCTTTGTCATCGCCAATACCCATAGCATCGCTGTACTCTATGCCATGCGTGCGGTGCACGGGATTACCGTTGCCATCATCGTCGTTGCAAAACGGGCCTATTTCCTGGATACCTTTGAAGGGGAGAAATTGAAGAACTACACCAGTCTCTTCTCCATCGTCTGGGCCACGGCCCCCATCGTAGCCCCCTTTGTCGGCGGCTATCTGCAATCCGCTTTCGGCTGGCACGGAAGCTTCTATTTCCTCGGCGGTTATACCCTCCTGATCATGGCGCTGGATCTTATCTTCGGCGGCGAATCCCTGAAGACCTTCAGCCCTTTTAAGCCGGCCGCCATCCTCAAGACCTATGGCTCCTTCCTCAAAACAAAAGACTATGGAATGGCCCTCGCCATCATCGGTCTCAGTTATAGCCTGCTGATGATCTATGGCATGACCAGTCCGTTCATCATCGAACACCTTTACCATTTCTCACCGATCGTCACAGGCTATAGCTCCCTGCTCTCCGGCGTTGCGCTGATGGCCGGCGGCATCATCTCGAAATCCATCATCCACAAACCGCTGGATCGGAAGATCCCCGTCGCAATGGGGCTGCAAGCGACCGTTGCCATCGGCATGATCGCGGTCTCGAGCCTTTACGCTTCTAATATCTACACCCTGCTGGTCTTCGTCATGCTGCTCAACGTCGGTGCGGGCTTTATCTTCAACAACCTGTTCTCGTACGCCCTGGGCCGCTTCCATGGTCATGGCGGTATCGTCAGCGGGCTCACGGGTGGCAGCCTCTTCGTGATCACTTCGTTCTTCAGCTATGGTAGTGTGAATGCCCTGTCGATCAAGACCCAGACCTCGCTGGCCGTCGCCTACCTGGTCTTTGTACTGCTCGGCGTGATCGCCTTCATGCTCTTCCAGCGGTATCGCTATCGCGGGACGGCCAAACTCGCCGGACATGAAGCAGCCGCTGCGAAACCTACTGCTGCGAAGGCCGTTGCCGAAGCAATGTATACTCACTAGGATCGATGTCCACCAACGCATAGTGGTGGATGGCGTCGATCGTCATCTCATCGAGGATCGACACTGCGTTCCGATAGGAAGCATCCTTTGAAGGCTTAAGGATCACCTGGAACCACGCGGTGTCGGTCCTTCTCTTTTTATCCAGCAGGATCGTGCGGATCCCCCGGAAATCACTCTCCTGCATTTTGGTCGGGTCCTTCCCCTCATAATAAAATACCTTATCGTTCTTGCCGGGCAGCACGGTGATCACGGCGGACTCTTTCACCTTTGACGAATCCTGGGTGTCCTTCGGCATATTCAAATGCAGCGCCGTCGGCCTCGTCATCGTCGTCGTAAAAATAAAAAAGGTAATCAGGAGAAATCCGAGATCAACCATTGGGGTTAGGTCGACCCGGGTAGACAATTTTTTCCCTTTCCGGACCCCACGGCTTTTTTTGTGGCCGCCGGCGGAGACGTCAAGTTCTGCCATAAAATTTGATTTATACTAAGACGCTCCGCCGCCCCCTTTCCATAATCAGCCAGGCACATTATCTTTCGCGATCACCGTCCAGTCATCACCCCCATGCCCCTCCGCGATATACTTATCCATCTTCGCCGCAACAGCGGGAATGATCGTCAGACTTCCCTTATCCGCCGCCTCGATCATCAGCCGCGCATCCTTTCTTGCCATATTCAGCTCCCACGACGGACTGCTGTAATTCCCCGAGGTCATCCGCTTCAGGCGCGCGGGCACCATCCCGGCGGGATTCCAGGTGTCGAATAATTTATACACGTCGTCCATCGACACATTTGTCGATTTGGCAAAAGCCAGCGTATCCGAAAGTCCGCCCGTGAGCGTGATCAGGAACAAATTGCCCAGCAACTTGATCGTTGCGGCCTTCCCGGGCTCCGGGCCAAAATTCAATACCTTGCCGGTCATCTTCGCGAGTGCCGGTTCGACCCGTGAAATAACAACAGGGTCCCCCGACACCAGCATCGCCCCGGTGCTTTCCAGTGCATTGGGTGGCCCCATGAAGACGGGGGCATGCACATACGTAAATCCTTTTTCCGCCCAGGCTTTAGTCCGTCGGATAGCGCCTTCCGCGGAAGTGGTCGTATGATCAATGATCGTCGCTCCCGGCGTCAGTCCCCGTTCGGCCTTTGCGAGTACATCGTCCACAGAAGCATCGTCCTTTAAGGTTAGATGGATCGTCGAAGCTCCCTTCACGGCATCCGCCACGTCGGGAAATGCCTTGGCCCCATACTGCTCCAATAACGCAGCCTTTTCCGGCGTGCGGTTCCACACCTGTACCTGCTCCCCCTTATTGATCATTGCCCTGACAAAATTGGAGCCGAGCAGCCCCATGCCCAGAAATGCAACCATAAATTTTTTTTCGTAAAGATAGGCAATTGGCGCAACGCCATTGCCCTACGCAAACCCGCGGCTTCAACCTGCATCCGCGCCCACTACGCAAACAACCGCAGCGCCCCAAGGATCCACTCGCTTAGCCGCTCGCCCGCCGCAACCACCAGCTCCGCCGGCCGCCACTGGTCGATCACCCATTTCCCGCGGTCACAGGAGAAATTCCCGAAAAAGCTCCCGTTTAAAACGACCGCATAACTCTTGGGATGTCCGTCCTCGTGGCGATCCTTCGAAGGCGTAGCCCATCCGGCGTAAGAGGTTCCGTGATGGAAAAAATGGAGGGGTATATTCGTGGTGATCATAAAAATGCTTTGGTCGTTATTACCCAAAAAACATTCCATTCCCGATCCTCTTGATAATCCAACTAAACAATGCTAAAATGGGCGGCGATTTGGGGATTTGCTACCCCAAAATGGGCCGGGGCCCCGGCCCATTTTGGCGCCTGGGCGAGCTCATTGACTATCCCAATTTAATCCCGGAGACGCGCTCGCATTCCGCCAAAAACTGCTCCTGCACCTCCACCTGCTGCGCGGCGGGATGCAATTCCCGGGGCTGCTGATGATAAAAATACCCGCCACTCACCATCGCCGCGGGATCGGTGCTCACGGCAAGCCATACCTGCGTTACGGGCCCGAGGGCCAGATCATCGGTCGCTCCATGGCCGCCCATCTTTGTCGCCACCCAGCCCGGTTCCAATGCGTTGGACAACACATCCGGCCATTTTCGCGCAGCCGCCATCGCCAGCAACACATTATGCAACTTCGAATCCGAATACGCCCGGTAACCATTCCAGGTGCGCCGGTCCCAATTCAGGTCTTTCAACGTCGCATCGCCCTGGCGATGTAGCCCGCTGCTGAGATAGACCAATCGCGCCGGCCGTTGGATCAACGAAGTCAGGATATAGGGCGCCAGTGAATTTACCGCAAAGACCTGCGATAACCCATCCGCGGTCACCACTCTGCGCTGCTCCCGATAACCGATAGCCGCATTATGGATGACCGAGTCGAATTGGCCCAACTTGTTCACCTGCTCCGCCACCGACATCGTCGCCGCAATGGTGGACAGATCGCCAATGACTACGGCCTCCGCGCCAGCTCCCGACGGCGCTGCCCCGCCCACCGCGGCTCCACCAACACCCGCGGCAGCCGCCATCGCCTCCTTTGCCCGCTGCTCGTTCCGCGCATGCAAGACCACCGTATGCCCCTGCTCCAGCAAAAGCTGCGCGGCCATCAGCCCAAGCCCATCCGCCGAACCCGTGATAAATACTCTCATCGCACCATCTTTTTTACTATTTCGATATGATGATCATCATGCTCCGCCACAAAATAGGCCAGATCGATCACGCGCATCGGCTGCTTCAGCCTCGGATGCAAACTCGTCGCGTCGGGGTCCAGCGCATCGATGCCGTCCAACAACCGGATCGTCTCGGCCCGTTGGGTCGCAAACTTTTCCAGCAACGTTCCGATCGACCAGCTATTAAATCCGGCCTCCGTCGTCGCCGTATTGTTGAGATCAGCCGTCGTCAAGACCGGCTTCCTGTCCTTTATATCCAAAAATCGCACTCGCCACAACGGCTCCATCGTGAACAGATGCCCCACCTGCTCCTTGATCGACCACTTGCCATCCGGCTTGCGGACCAACACCTCCTCGGGCAGTCCGTCAGCGTTAGGCGTACTACCCGCCATCTGGCCGCCTCCCACCACCGCCTGCCGCAATCGCCCGGGCGCGCTTTTCAACTGGTCATAGATGGCGGCATAACGCTCGCCTCCAAAGTTCAGATCGAATTCTCTGTCGAACCATTTGTTGCTTTCCATCGGTTATAATTTCCTGTACATAATATATGCATTTACCAGGTCACCGCCCTTGCGCCGCATTGCCTCAGGGATCTCGCCGATAATGACAAACCCCAGCCTTTCCCACAACGCAACGGCCCGGGTATTGGTCTTTATCACAAAATTGAATTGCATCGCCGAATAACCCAGACGCTTCGCTTCGGTCAGCGAAAATTCCGCCATCATCCTGCCGATCCCTTTGCCGGATGCCTTCGGTGAGGTCATATACCCGGCATTCGCGATATGTGAACCGAGATCAGGCTGATTGTCCTTTAATACAAAGGTTCCCACGACTTCCCCGTCCAGCACAGCAACATAGGTGTGTTTGTCTGCACCGTACCAATACCCCAACATCTTTTCCCTTGGTGAATCCGGCGCAAAAACATACGTATCGCCCGTTGCGATCACTTCTTTTATAATGGCCCACACCCCATCGGCATCTTGCGCGGTAGCTTTCCTGATCTCGATCATAGTCATAAATATAGGACAATCCGTCATTCCTATGGGGCGACTCATTTCCGCACCGGCGACGACAGATAGAAATGCCATAGCAGCATTGTCGCAATGGTCCGATACGGCCTCCACCGCTCCACCACCGGCAACAGGGCATCGCGGTGCGTCTCGCGGGCAAACCCTTTCACCCGCTTCAACGCATTCACAGCCGCCAGGTCTCCCATCGGGAACACATCGCTCCGCTGCAACACAAAGATCAGGTACACATCTACCGTCCAGTTGCCGATCCCCTTCAAAGCAGTCAGTCGCTCCCTGACGGCTTCATCCGGCAGTGACTCCAGGGAACCAAGGTCCAACTCTCCGCTCATCAGTTCTGCAGCCAGGTATCGCACATACTCCATCTTCTGCCGGCTGAAATAACAAGCCTTCCACTCCTCATCGCTGAGCGCCAGCGCGGCCTCCGGGGTCACTTCCCCCACGAACTCCCGAAGCTTATTCAATGCCGCCAACGCGGAAGCCAACGACACCTGCTGCTCCAGGATGATATGCACCAGCGTTTCAAAATTATTGGGCCGGCTCCACATGGGGGGATAACCATGGGCCCGGATGATCCCGGCCAGATCGGCATCATCCGAAGCCAACCCGTCACAAATGCTTTGGAAACCAAGAGGAGAGAATGTTTGCAGCATTGGCCAAATATACGGTCCGCCTACAACGTTTTCGCAGAAATTGTATGCCCGGCCCTGGCTCATGACAGACCGATTATCTATATTTACAACGATAAATCGATTGTCCGCATCTACCAAGCTAACAACTATTGCCGCAAAAGAAATTCATCCTTGCTGCTGCCATTTGCATCTTTTTCGGCCTGAGCCGATCATTCGCATTTCAATCTTTCCCTCCCACTACTACCTATCTGGGAATAGATCAGGGACTTTCCAATAATTCCGTTAGATGTATCTACCAGGATAATAAAGGCTTTATCTGGCTCGGTACGGATGACGGGCTCAATCGGTATGATGGGTATGGATTCAAAGTGTTCAGAAACCAATTCAACGACTCCCAATCACTGATAAACAATATTGCCTACACGATCAACAGCGATGACAACAACGATCTGTGGATAGGTACCCGGCAGGGCCTCAGCGTGTACGACCATTTGACCAGCCTCTTCAACTCTGTATACTGCATGCCTTTTCCCGGGGGAGACCTCCGGAAAATAAACAATGTCGTAAAAGATCTCAAGCCCGACAGGTCAGGCAATATGCTCATCGGAACAGAAGGACTGGGTTTGTTATTTTGCAAAAAGGGCTCCCGCATCGCAATCCCCATTCCACTTTCGGACACAAAATATGGTGTGCAGGCCATAAAAGTGGATGCCCGTGACAGAGTTTGGGTCCTGGTACAAAATATAGGCTTGTGCCGGCTGGACTATGATAAAATGTGCCTCCGGCTGGTAAACCCCTCTCTCCCTTCTTCCATCTGCCTGGAAGCCGACGGAGACCACCTGTGGACCGGCTCCTATACCGGACTGTATAGATATGATATCGCTTCCAATAGCTATACCGAGGTCCGGAATGAGACAGGCGCCAAATTGATTTCCGGGATGGTCGTTTCCATCGCGCGGGTCAGGAATGGGGATCTCTGGATCGGTACGGACGGCGGCGGCGTCATGATCTTCAACGCAGCAACAAAAAGGACAAACCGCCTGCCCGCCGGCGACGGCAGCAATATGCTCTCCAGCGGCGGCGTCTTTGCCATCTTCGAAGATAAAGATCTGCGCAAATGGATCGGTACCATCAGGGGCGGGGTGAACGTGTTGGACCCACAGCGCAACAGGTTCCAAACCATCACCCATGATCCCGCCAGCCCGGGCAGCATTTCGGGCAACTCTATTCATGCCATTTGTGAAACAGCGGACAGCAGTATCTGGATAGGCACGGAAAGTACAGGACTCAGTCGCTGGGACCGAAAAAAGAATCGATACACCTGCTTCGGACATAACGACCGGGACCGGGCATCCCTATCGGAGAACGCGGTGGTGAGCATCAGTACCGACAAGGACAAGAACATTTGGATCGCCACTCATTCCAGCGGTATTGACAGGTTCAACAGCCGAAATGGAAGATTTGAACATTTTAAATGCATCAATCCTGCCAGCGGCCGGGAGAACAACATCGTCTTTGCACTTTACCGCGACAGGCAGGACCAATTGTGGGCATCCGCCCTTCATCAGGCGAATGTGGCGGGTGCCCTGTATCGCTGGAATCCCGCTGCCGGTAAGTTTGAAGCCTTTGACCCTGGCTTGTCGGATCTGTTCACACTGAATGAAGATAACACCGGCACACTCTGGGGTGGAAATCGCAGCGGGTTGGTACGGATCGACAAAATAAACAAACGACATGTTTTCTATCCTCTTGGCTGTTCTGTCAGGGCGATCCTGGAGGACCGGTCGGGTAATTTCTGGGTGGGGACGGAAGGCGGCGGCTTGCTGCTCTTCGATAAGATAAAAGGGGCAATCACCGCCCGGTTCACTACGGACAGCGGACTGTGCAACAACGATGTGCTCAATCTCCTCGAAGATGCCGGCGGCAACTTGTGGATGAGCACCCATCATGGCCTGTCGAAATTCAACGTCGTTCAAAGGTCCTTTACCAACTATTACCAAAGTGACGGGCTTCAAAGTAACCAGTTCAATTTCAGGGCGGCCCTTCGCCTTCATTCCGGCGAACTTATTTTCGGCGGCATTAAAGGCTTCAGCCTGTTCGATCCTCTGGCTCTCCGGCCTGCCATCGATACGCCCAGGCTGGTATTTACCGGCCTGACCATCGGTAATACCCCGCTGGAAAAAGCTCCGTCCTACATAGCAACCACCGGCAACGATCGCGGAATAAAAATCCCTTACGATCGGGCACTCCTTACCTTCGACTTCACCGCACTGGAATTTACTTCCCCCGGGAAAATAGCTTACTCCTATTATATGGACGGATGGGACCGGGGCTGGAGCCATCCGGGTAATTCCCGGACGGCCGCTTATACTTCCCTGAAAGAAGGCCATTATACCTTCAGGGTAAAATGTACGAATACAGAAGGCGCCTGGATCGCGAATGAATTAGCCATCAGCATCGTAGTGCTCCCTCCCTGGTTCCGATCCTGGTGGGCCTGGCTTTCCTATGTGATCATCGCCGTGGGCATTGTTTATTCCTGGATCAGGTACCGTACCCGACAGACCAGGATGAAGTACGAGATAAAGATCGCGCACCTGGAAGCGGAAAAAGAACGGGCGGAACACGAAAAAAGGCTATCCCTCTTCACGGATCTGTCCCACGAATTCAGAACCCCGCTCACCCTGATCATAAACCCCGTCAAAGAACTATTGCAGACAAAAGGGACGCCTTCATCTTCCCAACAGGAAGAATTGGGAGCCGTATACCGCAATGCGCGCCGCATCCTAAGTCTCGTAGACCAATTGCTTCTTTTCAGAAAGGCCGAAAGCGGCGACGACCCGCTCAGACCGGCGATCATCGACTTTGCCCACCTTTGCCGGGAAGTCTACCTCTGCTTCGTACAACAGGCAAAAACAAAGGTGATCCAGTATGACTTTCAGGTCGAACTCACGTCTCCCGGCGTCTTTGCCGATCGCGACAAAGTGGAGATCGTCCTCTACAATCTTCTTTCCAACGCCTTTAAATTCACTGCCCCGGGCGGAAAGGTCCTGTTCCGCGTGGAAGACGCAGGAACGGAAGTAAAAGTGGTAATCACGGACACCGGGAGGGGAGTACCCGCGGAAGCCGGCAACAGACTCTTCGAAAAATTCTACAGGGGAGAGAACCAGGCGGGCGGCCCGGAAGCGGGCTTCGGCATCGGTCTTTACCTGGCAAAACATTTCACGGAAGCCCACCAGGGAGCCATCTCCTACACCAGTGAAGAGGGAAAAGGAACCACCTTCACGATATGCCTTCCAAAGGGCGCTCCGTCCTTGCCACAGGAGCCCTCCGCCGTGACAGAAGCCCTTTCCGGCGAAGGCAAAGCGACGGAAAGCGGATTCCTGCAGGAACTGGCCTGGGAAGACACCAACACGCCAAAAGACCTTCCCGCGGGATCCGTCTGGAAGAATAAAAAGTCCTTGCTGGTAGTCGATGACCAGCCGGAAATGACTCAATACATCGCCCGACTTTTTGAAGCGCAGTTTACCGTTTACCAGGCCGGAAATGGCAAAGAAGGCCTGGCCATGGCCCGCCGGCATCTGCCGGATATCATCATCGCCGATATAAAAATGGAAGAGGGTAGTGGTATCGATCTCTGCAAGGCCATTAAAACAGACCCTGATACCGATCATATCCCCGTTATATTATTGACAGCCACCTCTTCCGCCGAATTAAGGCTGGAAGGGGTAGAGGGCGGGGCGGACGATTACATGACCAAACCCTTTGAGAACCAACTCCTCATCGCCCGTGTCACCAATCTCCTCAAAACCCGGGAGAACCTGCAGAAGTATTTCTATGGAGAGATCACCCTGACAAAGAATAACCTCAGCATCTCAGCGGAATACAAGGACTTCCTGGACAAATGCATCGCCGTCGTAGAGAAGCACATGGACAACGAACAATTCAGCGTAAAAATGCTGCTGGCGGAGATGGGCATGAGCCGTTCAAACCTCCTCCGGAAAATAAAAACAGTCTCAGGCCTGTCCATCAATGTTTTCATCCGGTTCATCCGCCTGAGAAAAGCCGCCGAATTATTCATCCATTCCGGCCTCAATGTGAATGAGACCGCCTTCCGCGTCGGCATCAACGACGCAAAATATTTTCGTGAACAGTTTTCGAAGGTCTTCGGAATGAACCCATCGGAATACATCCGGAAATACCGGAAGAATTTCTCAAACGACCATCCGATCAACAGGGAGTTTTTTACAAATCCTTGATTGACATATAAATTGGACATTTTACCCCCCTTTTTTGGTCATTCCCCCCTCCGCCTTTTTTAGGGTCCCGGCCTATTTTGCAGATGCGAAACAGGTGGTATGCCTGTTTCAACCTAAACGAAAAAACTGCTATATGAAGAAGCCCATCTTGCCCATCACAGGAATCCTGCCCCTCATTGTAGCCTTGCTCCTGCTGGCTTCAGCAGGGAGTCTTTACGCCCAGCCCGGAAGCCCATTCAGGGGGAAAGTGACGGACTCCCTCGGCCAGCCTCTCGCGGGCGCCAACGTCCGCGTTAAAGGAAGCAAATCCGGAGTAGCCACAGATTCGGCCGGCATCTTTACCATCAATGCCTCCCCGTCCGCAACACTCATCATCTCCCATATCGGCTACGCCGACCTCTCGGTCCCTGCAAGATCAAACCTCGGCGCCATCCACTTGGTTTCCACAGCCCGGGAAATGTCCGACGTCGTGGTCGTCGGCTACGGTACACAAAGGAAGGCAACCCTGACGGGTGCCGTATCGGTGGTCTCCGCAAAAGCATTCCAGGATAAAGGACCGGTCAGCAATCCACTCGAATCGCTGCAGGGACAGGTGCCCGGCGTCATCGTGACCCGCACCTCGGGCCAGCCGGGCCGGGAGAACTGGCAATTCCAGATGCGCGGCGCCACCTCCACCAACGGCGCGAATCCCCTCGTGATCCTGGATGGTGTCGCCATCCAGTCTGACAACGGCGAACTCAACTCCCTCAACCCCGCCGATATCGATAATATCTCTTTTCTCAAGGACGCTTCGGCAGCCATCTATGGCGCAAGGGCCGCCTTCGGAGTGGTGCTCATCACGACCAAAAGAGCAAAAGCGGGAAGACCGGTGATCCAATACGATGCCACCGTCTCGAGAAAATACACGGCCCTGATGCCGCATCTGCTGAACGTCCGGCAATGGGGACAAGGCCTCATGCAGGCACAGATCAACGACAACTATGGCGTCACTCCTCCCTCCACAAATACCTGGTACGAGGCAGGAGTGTTTGCTGCCAACCCGCCCGACTCGGGTTATATCGACCTCACTGCCCTTCCGGGCTACTCCGGATCGGCAGCAACGGGATTGCTGTACAATGGATTGCAGGTCCCCCTGTTCGGCGACGTCAAAGACCTCACCTATATTAATACCGACATGCAAAGAATGCTGTGGGGGAACGCCACCTCCACGATGCACAATCTCAGCTTCTCTGCAAGGAATGACCGGTCGGGTTACCGCGTCTCCCTGGGCTATCTCAACGACGGAAGCCAGTTGCAGTGGGGGCTCAACGGCAGCCAGCGGTACAACATCCGGCTGAACCATGACTATACCTTCGCTAAAGGCCTCCGGCTGGAAACAAATATCGCCCTCGAAAAAAATACGATCCAGCAGCCAAGTATGCTGACCAACGGCGGTTACAGCGCGCTGAGCAATTACTCTCAGCCGGGTATACCCGCATTCAGCAAGAACGGGCAGCCTTATGAATGGGGAACGGTCTACAGCGCACCGGGACAACTCAGCCTGGGCGGTAACAACAGAACGGACAACTCGAGGATTCTGCTCACCTCGACCTTGAATTACAACATTGCCCGTCATCTTACCTTCACCGGCACCGCCGGCTATAACGCCTACTTCCACGACAGCTCGGTGCAACAAAAACAGATCCAATACTACAGCTATAGCGGAAAGATTGCCCTCAACACCTTCCCAACGGCCGGTACCCTCGGCGGCAATGGAACATACTATAGCCGGAACAATGGGAAGGACCCTTACTACAACCTGATCGCGCGGCTGGAATATCACAATACGTTCAACAACGATCATGAAGTCAGTATAATGGGGGGAACTTCCTATGAAAGGGACGAATACGATTTCTATGGAACCACCACCTATGATCTCGCAAATGACAACACTTCGTCGCTGAATTTAGGCGTCAACAGCGGCACGGCAGGATATGTAACGAACTATGAAGCCCAAAACCACTACGCCCTGAGCTCCTTCTTCGGCAGGGCCATGTACAATTATAAGAGTAAGTACCTGCTGGAGGTCCTGGGCAGGTATGACGGCTCTTCGAAATTCATCCAGCAGAACAGATGGAAAGCCTTCTACGGGATCTCCGGCGGCTGGCGCATCTCCGAAGAGTCCTTCATGAAACACCAGAATGTCGTGAGCGATCTGAAGCTGCGGGCCTCTTATGGCGAAACAGGCAACCAGGGCGGCATCGGGCTGTACGATTATCTCCAACTCCTCAATGCGAACGCCAATCAGGCCCTGCTCGGCGCCACTCCCGTCGTCTCGGTGACCACCACCGCCAACCTGGTCTCGCTCAACCGCACCTGGGAGACGGTCAAAAACACGAACATCGGCATCGACTTCGCCATTCTGAAAAACCGCCTGTCCGGCACCTTCGATTATTTCTGGAAGGAGAATACCAATATGCTGCTCGGTCAAACCTATCCCGGGGTCCTGGGCGCCACCGCTCCCGCTGCAAACATCGGCCTGCTCAAAACCTGGGGCTGGGAAGGCATGCTCACCTGGCGGGATAATGTCGGGAAAGACATCTCCTATAACGTGTCCGTCACCTTCACCGATAACCGCAACAAACTGGTGCATTACGGCGGCGCAAACGTGCTGGGAGCCGGGTACAATTCTACCGTCGAAGGATACCCGTTGAACTCCTATTTCGGCCTGGTATACGCCGGCCGCATCCAGACCCAAAAACAACTGGATGCTTACAATTCCGCCTACGCGCCTGCCGGAAGCACGAACAATATCAATCTGCCCGTCCCCACACCCCTGGCAAGCCCCGCCGGACAGCTCAGCGGCCTGCGCCCCGGTGACAATATGTTCAGAGACGTCAACGGCGACGGTAAACTGAGCATCGGCACAAGCACAAAGAATCCGGGCGACCTCGTCTACCTCGGACGGGACGATCCGCGCTACTCCTACGGCATCAATCTCGGCGTCCAATGGAAAGGATTCGATCTACTCACCATCTTCCAGGGCATCGGCCAACGGACCATCTTCCGGAGCAGCAACTGGCGCGTGCCCTACGGCACCGTCTTCCAGGGACAAAGCAATGCCTGGTGGGGACAGATCTGGAGCCCGGAAAACCCTCATGCCCATTTTCCCAACCTGCACTCCAATGGCAACAGCATCATCAATACCTACAACTACCAGATCTCTTCCTGGTCCATCGAAAATGGCGCTTACCTGCGCCTGAAGAACGCGGTTGTCGGCTATACCCTCCCGAATCGCCTGATGCAACACTTGAAAGCCGTTCAAAGGATCCGCTTCTATGTTTCCGGTAGCGATCTCTGGGAGAAGTCCCATATCCACGACGGATGGGACCCGGAATCGACAAGGACCGTCGCCACCAACGAACGCTACCCCTTCTACCGTTACCTGACCTTTGGCGCCAACGTGACCTTTTAATCTTTTAAACTGAAAGAAAATGAAACGGCTACAAACTCTTTATATAATCACCCTGGCATCCTTCCTTTCCCTCGGACACCTCGGCTGTAAGAAGCAACTGAACCTCACCCCCCTGGACCAGCTTTCAGACGCATCTTTCTTCAAAACACCCGGTGACTACAAGGTGTTTGCCAACCAGTATTACAGTTGGACAAAAAATTTCACCACCTTACCCGGGGTGCTCGATAACCCGCATTCCGACACCCGGTCAGACCTCTTTGGCGGCGGTGGATCGTTCGGCGCCGGCATCAACACCGTTCCTACCACCGAACCCGGCTACGGCAATGCCGGCAACTGGGTCACGGACTACACCCGCATCCGGGCCACCAACTACCTTCTTTACAAGGCCACCAGCTACAAGACGCCTGCCGATATCGCTCAATTCGTTGCCGAAGCACATTTCTTCCGGGCCTATGTTTATTTCGATCTGCTCCAGCAATACGGCGGCGTTCCCCTGATCACCTCACTGCTGACACCCGACTCCGCACAATTGTATGGGCCGCGAAGCGGCAGGGACTCGATCGCCAACCTCATCATCGCCGACCTCCAGGCTGCCATTCCCAGCCTGCCGCTGTCCATCCCAACGACTTCCGGTGACTATGGCCGGGTCACGCAAATGGCCGCACAGGCCTTCCTCTCCCGGGTGGCCCTGTACGAAGGGACCTGGCAGAAATTCCGCAACGGCGACGCATCGAGGATCAACTCCCTGCTGGATCTTGCCGTCTCGGCCAGCGGCGCCGTCATCGCCAGTAAACAATACGCCTTATTTGGAACAGCGGCTTCCAACGCACTCGGCGGCAACAGCACCATCCTCGGTGACTCGGCGCAGAAGTATATGTTCGTTCTGGAGAATGTGAAATCCAACCCCGCCGGCATCACAAAAACGGCCAATCACGAATACATTCTCGCCACCCGCTACGACAACGTCCTGAAGGTGACCAACACCAATATTACCCACTCCTCCAATGTCGGCGCCAACCGGAAATTTGTAAATATGTACCTGTGCAAGGATGGCCTCCCCATTGAAAAGTCTCCCTTATTCCAGGGATATGCTACCTTCCTCTCCGAATACCAGAACCGCGACAACAGGATGAGATATACCCTGAAAGTCCCCTATCAATATTTTTGGCTGGGAAATGCCAACTATCGCGTCGATTGGGTAGGAGGGCCCGCAGACATGGCCAATGCCCAGGGTCCGCTGATTCCCACCGGATACGGCAGCCAGAAATGGGCTACGGAAAGGCAATGCCCCGACTACCAGGAATCCGAGGATTACCCTGTGATCCGGTACGCCGAGGTTTTGCTCATTTATGCCGAGGCGGTATTCGAGCGTAATGGGACCATCAGCGACGCCGATCTCGACAAGTCCCTCAATCTGGTCCGCCTGCGGATCAATACCGATAACGGGATGCCAAAGCTCAGTAACGCCTTCGTAACGGCTAACGGCCTGGATATGCGCACGGAAATTCGCCGCGAACGCGCGATCGAGCTGTTCAATGAGGATTTCAGGACAGATGATATCAAGCGCTGGCACAGTGCGTCGACCGATCTGGTCAGCAACGTGGGCGGCACAGCCTATGGCAACGCGGCCGGCTTCGTCAGCCCATGGCCGGTTTCCATCGAATGGACAGGCACGCAATACCAGAACGGACCGAACGCCTACAAGGCAGGATCCACTTTGCCAAAAGATGCCAACGGCTGCATCATCACCGATCAGACGGCCAGGCAATTCAGTGAGAAGAACTACCTCTACCCCATACCCGCACAACAATTAGCTCTGAACCCGCAATTGATCCAAAACCCAGGTTGGTAAAAACAACAAAATGCGTAACCTTTTTCTCCTTCTCGTTTTATTCGTGACACCTTGTGCCCTTGCGGCACAGGGTGTTACCCGTTATATCCATGTCACAAAACCCAATGGCTCCATCCAACAAGCAGCCGACACCGCGCAACCCGGCGACCATATCATTATCCACGCGGGCGCCTGGCACGAACAAATAGAGATCAGAACCACCGGTCTCAGCTTTTCCGCGGCACGTGGTGAGAAGGTCATCCTCGACGGCCACGATCAACTCCCCGCCGCCTTCACGGCAACACAGCGTGTCGACTCCATCACTATCGAAGGATTCGTCATCATCCGGTTCGCCACAGCCCCCGCCTCGATGGACGGCGACCAACCCGGCGCCATCACCACAGGAGGTGGCACCCACTGGATCATCCGCCACAACACCATCACCGACTGCAAAGGCTCGGCCATCTCCATCGGAGAGCCCGGTCACCCTTATCCCGAATCAAGATTCAACCACCCCGCGTACAGCGATCTTACCACGGACCTTGGCGCTGTAGGCCATCATCACATCACCGGCAACACGATCAGGCATTGCGGTCAAAGCGCCATCTTCGGCCTCCTCCACGGTTCGGCCAGTCTTATCGACAGCAATAGCATCGAAGCCATCGGCGGCGCCGCCATCCGCCTTGCTGTAACGGTCGATGTGATCATCCGTAACAATCGCATCAAAAGCGACACCGGCATCTTCCTCGGCCCACTCTATCAGGGCGCCCGCATCAGCGGCAACACCATCACCGCACCCGAAGCGCTCCGCTTCTTCGCCAGCCACGGTCCGCTTCTCATCGACCATAACGATCTTACCGGCAACATCACCATGCTCGGCGCGGAAGCAAATGTCTTTGTAAAGAACACCCTCCATCATACCCGCATCACAAACGACACCCTGCCCATGCACCCCTGGGCGGCCATCAGCTACCTCCCGCATTCGCTCGTCATAAAACAAACAATCCCCGTCCTCCCATTGGAGAACCGCTGGGACGGCAACACTACCGGAATCTTCCCCCTTACCATGCAATCCATCGAAGATCCCGACGGCCACCCCATCGTCTTCTCCGGGAACGGCACGCCCGCCACCCCCACCCCCCACGCAACGATCCCCGCCGGCACAGACTACGCCGCCTGGCCACTCACCCGGCATTCTCCACCCGCCCATCCCCAACCCTTCGTCCACCCCGGCGCCCTCCACACGGCTGCCGACCTCCAACGGATAAAAGACGCGGTTGCAAAAGGTCTCGAACCCTGGAAAACGGCCTTCACGGCCTTCGCCGCCGACCCGGCATCCTCCGCCGGCTATATCCCCCATCCCGTCACACACGTCGAACGTAGCCTGCTCACCGGTATGGGAAAGAACATCGGCAATCTGGAAAAGGACGGCAATGCCGCCTATCAGAATGCCCTGATGTACTGCATCACAGGGGACGAAGCCCACGCGAAAAAAGCCGTCGGGATCCTGAACGGATGGTCCTCCACTTTACAGGTTCTTGATGGAACCGATGTGGAACTCGGCGCGGGCATCTGCGGCCTCAAATTCGCCAATGCCGCGGAACTCATACGCTCCGCCTATCCCTCATGGTCAACCGCGGACATCCAACGCTGCCAGCATATGCTGTTGCACATTTTCTATCCCCCCCTCCGCTACTTCGCGATGTGGGCCCACGGCAACTGGGACCTGGTCTGTATGAAATCCATGATGGCCATCGGCATTTTCTGCGATGACCACCCGCTCTTCGATCGCGCCGTCGATTATTTTTACCATGGGCCCGGCAACGGCAGCCTCATGCACTATATCGTCAACGACTCCGGCCAGGTGCAGGAAAGCGGTCGCGATCAGCAACATACCCAGCTCGGCATCGGTCAGCTGGCCGAGATCTGCCAGATGGCCTGGAGCCAGGGTCTCGACCTCTACGGCGCCGATGACAGCCGTCTCCTGCTCGGCTTCGAATATGTCGCGCGCTACAATCTCGGCGAAGAGGTCCTTTTCACGCCCTATACGGATGTCAGCCACCGCTTCCCGGCTTCCCGCATCGGTGAGCAGGGTAGGGGGCGCCTGCGATCCATCTTTGAAATGGTGCTGAACCACTATCAACAGGCCGGACTCCCTGCCTCGCGACTAAAATATACCCGGCAGGCCGCCGAAAAACTCCGACCCGAAGGCCCGGGCTTCGGCGCCGACCACCCCGGCTTCGGAACACTATTGTTTTTCCAGGCGCAACCCTCAGCCGCCCAAAACCACCAGGCTCCGGCCGACCCGATCACGAGCAAGATCAACTCCTGGATAGAAAGCGGCTTCTACGACGGCGCCTCACTCATCGTCATTAAAGACACCCAGACGCTCTACGAACATTACTTCGGCGCGTACACGCCCGCGACCGTCGCCTACATTGCCTCCGCCGGCAAATGGCTGGCCGCGGCGACCATCGCCGCCATCGTAGACGAAGGCCGTCTTTCCTGGGACGACAAAGTAAAAAAATGGCTGCCAGGCCTCACCGGCGTAAAAGGCGAAGCAACGCTGAGACAACTGCTCTCGCACACCGCCGGCTATCCCGACTATCAACCTCCCGGGCAACACCCGGACAATTACCAATCCTTGCGGGAATCCGTCGACCACATCCGGTCCCTGCCCGCCGACACCCTCCCCGGCGCCGTTTTCCACTACGGCGGCCTCTCCATGCAGGTCGCAGGCCGCATGGCCGAGATCGCAACCGGAAAGAATTGGGAAACCCTTTTCCTGGAAAAAATGGCGATACCCCTGGAAATGCCCTTCACGCAATTCACCCCGGTCGACTCCACACCGGGCCATAACCCCATGCTCGGTGGCGGCGCACGGACTACCCTGGCCGACTATGCGCATTTCCTGGCCATGATCGCCGGTGACGGGGTCTATAGAAAAAAGCGAATACTCTCCCTTGCCGCCATCCACGAGCTGGAGGCCGATCAGGTAAAGACCGCACGCATCCCTCCCGGCCAATATGTCGAAAACGCCAGACACCAACACCGCAAGGACATCTATGGCCTCGGCGAATGGCGCGAAGAAGTAGATGCCAACGGCAACCCGACCCTCCTCAGCAGCCCCGGCTGGGTAGGGGCCTATCCCTGGATCGACAAAAAGAACAACATCTATGGCTTCTTCCTGGCCCGGGTAAACGTAGAAAAGGCGTCCGCCGCACATTTCTCCGCCTTCTACTCGAGCCCGATCCTGCCCATGCTCGTAAGAAGACAGATCGACTCCACTCCAACGACCGTCCTCTCGCCGGATAAAAACCTGAAAATTCTTTTCTGGCAGAAAGAAATTTCCCCCGGCAAACGGGTCCTGCGCTACAGTGTCACTTACAAGAACATGCCCGTGATCGCCGAATCCCGCCTGGACATCCAATTGGACAACCGGCTTTCGGAAGAGGCCATGGCCCTAAAAGTGGATACCAACAGGGACTGGTGTGAAAACCTGGCGATCACCGGTATCACCACCTATACACGGGACTCGACCTGGCATCCCCTCTATGGCGAACGCAATACCATTCCCGACCATTACAATGCAGCCGTCATCCACCTGGTAAAGGATGATAACCCCATCTACAGACTGGACCTGGAATTCAGATCTTATGACGAAGGCATCGCCTTTCGTTACTTCTTTCCCGAAAACTCCAGCGGCACTTACTATCGCGTCGTTGCCGAGAACACCGAATTCCATCTTCCCGCGGGTACAAAGGGCTGGTTCACCAACTGGGCGCAAGGCCCTTATACCCTCCTGCCGCTGAAAGACTGGCCAGGCGAAAGCGAACGCCCCCTGACCCTTCAATTGGACAATGGCTTACACGCCTGCCTGGCCGAAGGCGCCATGACCGATTACAGCCGGACGAAATTCAAGCTGTCACAGGAAGAGAAAAACACCATCCTCACTTCGATGCATGACCCCGCCGATCTCATTTCGCCGATAGGTACCCCATGGCGCATCATCCTCGTCGCAGAAAGACCCGGTCAGCTCATCGAACACAACTACCTCCTTTTAAACCTTAACCCGCCGGACAAGCTAAAAGACCACGAATGGATCCAACCCGGCAAGGAAATGCGACTCATGACCCAAACCCCAAAGGACGCCTTTGAGAACATCGACTTTCTCGTGAAGCATAAAATGCAATACCTGCTTCTCGACTATAAATGGTATGGCCCCGCCTTCACCTTTTCTTCTGACGCAACCCATCCCGTTGCTTCGGTCGGTCTCCCCGCCATCCTCGACTATGCAAAACAAAAAGGCATCGGTGTCTGGCTCTACGCCAACATGCAGGCACTCTACGCCCAATCCGACTCGCTCTTCCGCATTTACCACGACTGGGGAGTAAAAGGGGTAAAATTTGGCTTCGTACAAGTGGGATCGCACCGCTGGACCGCCTGGCTCGAAGAAATGCTGAAAAAAGCAGCGGAGAACAAGATGATGGTGGATATTCATGACGACTGGCGCCCCACCGGCGAACAACGCACCTGGCCAAACCTGCTTACCGCGGAAGGAGTGCGCGGCAATGAAGAAATGCCCGACGCTACCCACAATACCATCCTCCCCTTCACCCGCTTCATCGCAGGTCCCGCCGATTACACACTCTGTTACTATGATCCCAGGATAAAGACCACCCACGCGCACCAGCTGGCCATGGCCGCCGTATGCTACAGTCCGCTCCAAACCCTTTACTGGTACGACAAACCCGCTTCCAGCCACGACGAGCCGGAGCTGGAGTTCTGGGATAACATCCCCACCACCTGGGACGAGACAAAAATACTGCAGGGATCGCCGGGGCAATACATCACCACCGCCCGGCGCAAGGGCGAAGAATGGTACATCGGCACGCTGAACGGCAACGACGGCCGTCACCTTTCCATCCGGCTCGACTTCCTGCCGCATGGAAAAAAATTCCGCGCCACGATCTATTCCGACGACCCCGGCGTCCCGACCCTCACTCACGTCGCGATCAAACACCTCACCGTCGACGACGCCACCACCATCGACGCCAACCTCCTTCCCTCCGGCGGCCAGGCTATCTGGATCAGGCAAGAATAACGTATCTTGTCGCATGGACTCCCAACTATTCGAAAAACTCGTATCCTACCGCCGTCACCTGCATCAACATCCCGAACTCAGCTTTACCGAGTTCAAGACAGCGGGATTTGTAGAATCCCGCCTGGCGGAACTGGCCATCCCGACGGAACGCATCGCTCTCACGGGGGTCATCGGTGCGCTCAAAAAAGGCGACGGCCCCACCATCATCCTCCGTGCCGACATGGATGCCCTTCCCATCACCGAAGAATCCGGTGTCCTGTTCCCCTCTCAGACCGAAGGCGTCATGCATGCCTGCGGCCACGACATTCACACCACGATGCTCCTCGGCGCGGCACACCTGCTGAGCGATGCGGAATTCAAGGGCACGGTCAAATTCGTCTTCCAGCCCGCCGAAGAAGGCCCGATGCGCAGCCCGGAGCCGGGTAAGTCCGGCGCCCAGCTCATCATGGAAAGCGGCAGGCTCACCGGCGATGCCATCCTCGGCCTCCATGTCCATCCCCTGCTTCCGGTCGGCGTCCTTTCCTATCGCAACGGCGAAGCGCTCGCCAACGTCGGCAACTTCTCCATCCGCATCACCGGCAAAGGCGGCCACCCCGGATTCATGAAACAGGTGATCGACCCGATCGCCATCGCCGCCCGCCTTATCACCGCGGCCCATAACCTGGATGGCCCCCAACCCGATCCGCCGACATCGGTCCTCGCCATTACCTACGTCTCCACCGAGACAAATCCCAGCTTCAACGTCATCCCGAACCAGGTGCTTCTGCAAGGCTCGCTAAGAGCCAACCGCATGGCCGACTACAACGACATCATCACGCGCCTCAGAGCCATCATGGCAAGGCTCGAAGCCGAATATCGCTGCACCATCGACCTCGACTTCAGCGCCTATTATCCAAGCCTCCTCAACGACGAAGCCCTCCACGACCGGCTCGCCCCCGTTCATAAAAAGATCTTTGGCGACAACCTCTCGGCAGGCCTCGCCTATCTCGTCGGCGAGGACTTCTCCTTCTATTCCCGCACCATCCCGGGACAATTCTATTTCCTCGGGGCAAAAACGGATCAAAACGACCGCTATTTCCTCCATCATCCGAAGGTTACCTTCAATGAAGAATGTATAAAATACGGGGCAAGTTTCCTGGCTGAAGGCGCGCTGCATCTTTTGCATTGACCGTGCTCGCTGCATAATTCCCTTTTTCGTAAAGCGCCTCAACCTCGACCTGCATCGGGCCCTTGGTTTCTACGCGTTGCCTATCTTGCTCATCATTACATTCACCGGTCTCTTCATGGCTTTCGATGCGGCAAAGAATCTCGTCGCTTTTGTAACGCACAGTCATTGTTCGCCAACAAGGTCGCCCGCAGCAATTACAATCTTCATACTGGAAAAATTGGGTTTCTGATCTATTATAACCGGACCTATCGCAAATCGAAACGCATCTCCGGCACATATCCCGCGCGGAAAGCATTGACCACCGATCTTGGCGTGAGCACCATCACTAACGCTGGCGGACCTTCGCCATCCACCGCTGCCGGACCATCGCCAACAGCCACAGCCGGTCCCGGCACACCCGCCGCATATCCTCCCGGCGACCATTTATAAACAAATCCATCCTTCACCAACCACGCATCCCCCTTCCACTCGATGAATGTCCCGCTTGGCAGCGCGGCAATCTCCTCCTCGAACCGCACCTTCGCCCAGCGATCCGTCACGCGTTCGCGCAATCCCGGCTTTGTACCGATCACCACCCGCTCCCGATGCAATACCTCGTCGATCTTTCCGACCGGCGTCTTCTCATCGAATCCATACTCCCGATTCCCCTCCACCCAGGCCCGCTTGAACCGCACCGCATCTTCGCGCCGGCACTCGAAGCAAGGCCGGTGTCCCGCCGCAAACGCTGTCGCCTCATCGAAAAAGAATAACTCCGTCCACTTCCCCGGCGACATCACCTTTCGCCACCGCCCCTTGAATTCAAGCCTGCACGTAATCCACGCCTTCAGCCGGAACGGTCGCCCGATCTCCTGCCGCTTATTGTGCAGCACCCCCCGGTTCCCCGTCCAATGTCCCCGCTCCGGCGTCCGGATGATAGCTCCGAATGGATCGACTCTGTTTTGTAAAGGCATAACGTAAAGATACAGCAGGAAACCGCGTTCCTAGGAGGAAATACCTAGCGATCAATTGCTCATTTGAGAAGAAGGTCCGAATACAAGCTCCATTCCTTGCGCTCCATCAAACCCCATCGTACCTTAGTGTCAGGATAAGGTTTAATGGTTAATGGTTAACGCATGATTTTTAGTTTTCCCTGGCGGCGCAACCGCCAGGGTTTTTTATTTGCTGCTCCACCCACAAGATATTTTCCTCCTTGCCTTTCGCGAGCAGCGTCCTGCAATAGTCGGTGAAGAACGTATGCCGCTGCAGCATGCTCAGCGTCTTACTACTCCAATTGACAACCGGCGACCCCAACCGTAATTCTATCTCCCGGTGTACCAGCGCATCGGTCTGCCGGAACAACTCCGTCCCGAAATGATAGGTATCCGCATCACAAATGATCGATTCATTCAGCGACCCGGGGTGGGAGGGGACCCGCGTTGCAAGGATACACGCCGCAATTTCATCCGTCAGCTGACGCGGCACATGGCTAAGATATTGTCGCATGACCACGACTCCCCGCTCCTCATGCCCTTCGATGCCGCCATATAAATGACCGATATCATGAAACCACGCCGCTGCAACGAGAACAAAGGTCTCCTTTTTCCCAAGAGAATAATGCGCGGCGATCTCCCGGCTATAGGTCACGACACCCTGCGTGTGCGTAATATTATGATAAGGATAGTGCGGGACATCTTTTGACCCATATGCGTCGGTCACATGGCCGGCGATCTTTGCCTCTATCCGATTGAGCTCATACTCCATAACCGTTCAAACAATGAATTTACTCAGGGGTTCAAGGATCACCAAATAAACCCGGATGGTCCAGAATTCATTCAGAAATCGGGGGTAAATTTGTACCCTTTACTGTGAACATGAAGAATTTACTGGTACTCCTGCTGACCTTGGCCTGTGCTGTTTCCATCCATGCGCAAGAAAATTCCACGGTCCATATCACCGGCCGCATCCTCGATTCGCTTTCTAAAGAGCCGATCGAATTCGCTTCGATCTCCCTTCATAAAGGCAGGAAGACCCAATCCGCCGGCGGCGGCATGACCAATGCAAAAGGATCTTTCGATCTCAACGGAGTGGCGCCCGGTGTCTATACCGTCTCGGTCACCCAGGTCGGTTATCATGCCCACACCTTCGGTCCATTCACGATCGATGGCGCCAAAGCCCTGACCGTCGGCGATCTCTTCATCTCCCGCGCATCCACCGATGAACAAACCGTCGTGGTCAAAGCCACAAGGGGCCTCGTGCAAAACAAGATCGACCGGATGGTCTACAACGTCGAAAAGGACGTTACCTCCCTCGGCGGCGTGGCCACCGATGTTCTTAAAAAGGTGCCCATGGTCTCCGTGGATGTCGACGGCAACGTCGATATCATGGGAAATACCAATATCCTCTTTCTAATCAATGGCCAGCCTTCGAGCATTTTTGGGAACAATCTCGCCGACGCCCTCCAGGCCATTCCTGCCAGCCAGATCAAAAGCATCGAGGTCATCACCAACCCCGGCGCCAAATACGACGCGGAAGGCACGGGCGGCATCATCAATATCGTCCTCAAGGACAACAAGCTCAACGGCATCAATGGCAACCTCAGCCTGACCGGCGGCTCCCGCCTGCAGAATGGCTCGTTCAACCTCAACGCAAAGCGCGGGAACTTCGGGATGAATGCCTTCTTCAGCGGCAATGCCCAACTCCCTTCGACGACCCGTAACTCGTCTATCCGGCACTCCTTCGACTCGGCAGGTAACAAGATCGACGATCTTTTGCAGAACGGCAGCAGCCGCTTCCAGCGCAACGGTCTAGAGTCGGGCCTTGGCTTCGAATGGACCCCCAACAACCGGAACACCATCAATGCCAATTTCGGTTACGAGAACTTCGGCAATCGCAACCAGGGATCCACTCAACAGGAGGAGACCAAGTTTAATCCCGGCGTGGCTGCGCCCTGGTACGATCTGTCCAGCCTGGTGCAATCGACCAGCCGCTTCAGAGCCACTTCCTTCGACTGGAACCTGCGCTATAAGCGGACTTTTGCCCAGGAGGACCGGGAACTGGACTTTGCCATCGACGGCAGCGAGGGCCATAACAGCAGCTCGTACTCCCAGGCCCAAAGCCTGCCCAACGGCGACTCTACATTCGGTGGCTCAAAAGGCAGCAGCACCGGGCATGACCGCGAGACAAACTTCCGGCTCGACTATGTACAGCCCATCGGCGAAAAGGTACGGATCGAAACCGGCGGGCGGGTCCAGATCCGGCAGCTGGCGAGCACTTCCCCCGTATATACCTTCGATCAGGCAAAGGCCGAATATCCCTATGACAGCAGCCAGTCGAACTCGCTGGATTATAACCGCCATGTCTATGCCGGCTATGCCTCGCTTTCATTCCCCATCGGCAAAGTCCTGGACGTCAAGGGAGGGTTGCGCTATGAACGTACCGAGACCGATGCCGGCTTCTCGAAGTCGCCGAATACCAATATTCCCGGGTATAACACCTTTGCCCCGACGGTCATCCTCTCGCATTCGTTCGACAACGACCAGATGCTGAAATTCGGGTATTCACGGCGCATCCATCGCCCGAATTACCGGTGGTTGAATCCGTACATCAACGCCAGTGACCCTAAGAATCTCAGCGGCGGCAACCCCTTCCTGCAACCCGAGATCGCCGACAACCTCGATCTTACCTATACAAAATCCTTCGACAAGGGAACTGCTATCAACATCGAGGCCTTCTATCGCCACTCTTCGCAGGATATCCAGCCCTTTGTCAAATATTACGCAAGCTATACGCTCGGCGACTCCGTCTATACCGATGTCTCCCTCAGCCTCCCGATGAACGTCGGCGCGGAGAACAATATCGGCGTGAACATTTACGGATCGGTACCCATGGGGAAGAAGCTGAATCTGCGCAGCAATATCTCCGTCTTCGATCGCCATATTACCACCGGGAGCCTGGGCGGAAGCGCTGTCAACAGCTTCAACTACCGCATCAACCTCAACGCGTCGTACCAGTTGACATCCACCTTTGTCTTCGAGTTCTTCGGCAACTTCAGTTCCGCGCGCAACGAGATCCAGGGACGTTACCCTTCGTTCGTCAGCTACAATTTTGCCGCCCGTAAACAGTTCTGGAATAAAAAGGCGAGTATCGCCTTCACCACGACAAATCCCTTTGGCTACTACGTCGACCAGGCTACCGCGGTCCACGGGTCCAATTTTACGCTGAACAGCCTGCGCCGCGTGCCGTACCAATCTTTCGGGATCAACTTCACCTACAAATTCGGAAAGCTTGAATTCAAGAAGGACAAAGACGAAGACAAGGAAAAGGACGCCGCACCCGACACCGGGCAGTAGCGCCCGCCGACTGAAACAGCCCAAACCGCCATCGCGCCAACTACGGCAACGCCACCACCTCTCTGCCCTCCGGCAGCATCAGGCGCCGCAACACCCCCGGGCCATTATCGATATGCGCCCTCAATCCCTTCGCCTCCTTCGGCACGTCGAACACCAGCTCCGTCTCGAAGGCCCGTTGCATCCCCGGCAAATTGACCAACGGCATCTGCGGTCCCGAACCATCGATCAGCGCCGCCTGCCCTCGCGGCGAATAGCTCCACTCCTGTCCCGACTCATCCATCAACAATACCCGCGGCTGTGACTCCCGCAAGGGTGCCGCCCGCGCAGGATTGGACAGGCGGATATAGAGCACCACCCACTGTCCCTGTGGACGCACCGCATGATCCGGCCGTCCTAAAGTAGTCGGATACTCCGCGCCCGTCACCATCGCGCACCAATCGTCGAAGCAATTGTCGATGCCCAGCGGCTCCACCTTGTCGACGCGGATCGTATAAAACACGAACCAGACGCCGCCATATCCCAGCAACAATAGCAGCAGCATCCGGATCAGGACTACAAGATCCTTCCCACTCGTGAGATGAAGTACGATCTTTGCCGCCAGAAAAAGGAAGGAGAGGACTACGGTAATGAAGATCAGTGTTGCCATGACGACGGCTTGTGGAATTTTCTCTACAATCTGACTATCAACATTTTGTTGATATTTTTTATATATCCGCGACCTTCGAAATTAATTTTTCTTCATATGCATGACGAAGGATTTGGGAAGGGGTCGCAGCCCATAAATTTACGGCCAAATTAAGCGCGGCATGCCCGATCCCCGGAAAATCTTACTGGTTGACGACGATTTAGACCACCTTTCGATTTGTAAGCTGATTTTGACGAGCAGGGGATATAATATATTGGTACTCTGGAATACGGATGTGCTGGTGGAGGTGGTCAAAGACTTTCAGCCCGACCTCATCTTTATGGACCATCGCATGCCCCACCGCGACGGCATCCAGTCGACAAAAATGCTCAAGGCCAACGAAGCGACAAAGAACATCCCGGTCGTCTATTTCTCGGGCGTCGAGAAAGCCGAACAATTTGCAAAAGAGGCCGGCGCCGAGGGCTTTCTTCCAAAACCGTTCAACCTCGACACCCTGCTGGCCGCCATCAACAAATATCTGCCGTAGTCGAGAAAGGGGCCAGTGCCGGTTCCCAAAGGGACCGCCGGCGCTTCCCTAAGCGGTGAGGGAAGTCGTCTGTAACATCGGCTCGGTGATCGACAGGCTGATTCGCACCGTGAACCGGTGATTGCCGCTGCTCACGGCTATCCGGCCGCCATGCAGCCTTACGATCTCGTTGCAAAGCCATAAACCCAGTCCCGCTCCTTTCTGGATCAGATCGCTGCGATAAAACGCTACCTGCAGGTTCTCGGTGTTGATGTTCTCCACCCCCATGACATTGGCGATCTCCACCGTGAGCTCCCCGGTTGTTGCCGACCGCTCTACCTTGCACGTGATGGTCGTGTCCCTGACCCCATATTTGGCGGCATTTTCCACCAGGTTCAGCAGCACGATCCGGATCTTGTCCTCATCCGCCGAAATGACAAAATCTGCCGCCTCCTCGTCGAACCGGATCACGGGTTCCAGGTTCTTTTGCCGGAGCAGCGGCAGCAGCTGGTTATACACCTTCACGACCAACACCGAAAGATCGAAAGGTCGTCGATAGAGCGAGGGCGCCCCAACCCGCAGCTGGCTGACCACCAAAAACTCGTTGACCACCTCCTGCAGCCGGCTTATCTCCTCCAACTGGTTGCTCAGCAGGTGCCGCACCCCTTCTTCCAGGGCCGGCTTCCGCAATCCAACCTCCAACTCGGTCCGCAGGATAGCCAGCGGCGTCTTCAGCTCATGGGAAGCGCTGGCAAAGAAATTCTGTTGCTGCTGGAGGGATTCGTCGATGCGGTGCATCATATCGTTGATGGTCACACTCAATTCATGAAGCTCGTCCCGGGGCCCGTTGACGGGGATGGGGTCCCGCATCTTGTTGGTATTTATATTCCGGGCCGCATGGATGATCCGTTGAAGCGGCAGCATCAGGATCCGCGCCAGGATATAAGACACTCCGGCCGAGATCAACGCGCTGATGAGCGTGGTTATGATCAGCAGATGGCGCAGCGCCCGGATCTGACCTTCTTCGGTCAACATCTCCCGGATCCGTTCGTACCGGATGAAATTGAACGACAGGCTCAGCAGGATGAACACCACGCTGAAGGCCAGCGTGATCTTTAATTTGATACCCATGGCAAAAGGGTGGGGCATTCGTTAGCTTTTTATGACTTCACCTTTGAGCTGATATCCTTTCCCTATGACCGTTTGGATCAGGGGTTCCAGGTTGTCTTTATCTATCTTCTTCCGCAACTGGTACATATGAACTTCGACGATATTGCTGCCGGGGTCGAAATTGATATCCCAGATCTTTTCCAGGATCTGCGTCTTTGTCACCACCTGGTTGGAATGAGTGAGCAGAAATTCCAGCAGCGCGAACTCGCGGTTGCTCAGATTGATCCGCTGGCCGGCGCGCGCCACCTCTCTGCTCAGGAGATTGAGTTGCAGATCGCCAACAGAAAGCAGGTAACCCGCCTGGCCGCCGCTGCGGCGTTGGATCGTGCGAATTCGCGCCAGCATCTCGTCGAAATCAAAAGGCTTGCGCATATAGTCGGTGGCGCCCAGATCGAGCGCCTGGATCACCTTGTCCGCATCGCTGAGCGCGCTGAGCACCAGCACAGGCGTTGGATTCCTCGCCTGGCGAAGCAGGGTCAGGATCTCGAATCCATTCATATTCGGCAGCATCAGGTCGAGAATGATGAGGTCATGTTCCGCACCCATCGCTGCCTCGCAACCTTTCGCCCCATCCGTGAAATGATCGCAGCAATGACCGGCCTCGGCAAGCCCATCACCCAGGAACTGACCTAACTTGACCTCGTCCTCGATCACCAGTATCTTCATTTGGTAAATATAAACCTTCTAGATAAACCGCTCTGCTTCTGCTATCAGCCGGTCCAGCGCATATGGTTTCCGTAACCAGGAGTCGGCCCCGGCAGCCCGGGCGAGCGCCTCGATCCGGTCGTGAGCGGAAAAATAGATGATGGGGATGCTCCGGTATTCGGGATGGGCTTTCAGCATTTTCACCGCGTCGCTGCCGCACACCACCGGCATTTCGTGATCTATAAGGATCAGATCGGGGCGAAAACTCCTCACTTCTCCGTCGAGCATCTCCAGGCTTTCACAGCCCAGTAAGGTCAATACCCGATAGCCTTTTCGCTGAAAGATAAGCGATACCGCCAGTAAGTGGTCGGGGTCATCATCTACGATCATTATTTTCTTAGGACTGGCCATTCGCGAGCAATTAAATAAAGGGAATCCTGTAATATATGCGGCCAAACCTATGCCAAAGTGGGGGCCTTCTCGATCGCCCGCCCGATGGTCGCGCTCAGATTGCTCTCCTGACCATTATCGATAAAGATCCAAACTCCATTTTCCTTTCTGAGCCGGATGGGCGGAAGCAAGGCGCCTTCATCCTGCGACTCCGGGCGGATATTCGAGATCGTGTAGATCCCGGGCGCGGAACATTCTACCTCCGCCTTCAGCGGGAATTTCAGGTCGTGATCCCGCACGTCGTAGATAAAATAAATAGTTGATGGTACAATTTCTTCCATACTGCTACATTATCTAGTAATATGCCAAACCGGCAATCGAAAATCCGCCAGGGGTAATATTTTAACAATTGCGGGCTTCTACGCCGAAAGGGTTCTATAGGGGATAAAACCCCTGATTTACTACACAAAACAGCGGCATAGTCAGATAAACTTTTTTTGATTATCAATAAGTTGCGGTACCCGAAAAAGCTCAATCTCAAAATCTTACCAAAAAACCCCGTACATTAGTTGTAGAACTACCAAATGGTAGTAATAATACTACATCTCGGCTAAGACGATATTTAACTCTTGCGACAGGTTGTTTTAAGGGTCAAGACCATCACTTACAGGGTAAGGATGGTCTTTTTGTTTGCGGTTGGTTCGTCCGGAGCCAGCTCTCAGAAGCCGAACCGGCTGAGGAACTCCGCCTTACGCCGTGCCGATACTTCTATTGTATAAGAGCCTTCCATTTCCACAAAGCCACCTCTGCCCTTATGATATTTTTTGATGTGTTGGATGTTGACGATGTGCTTACTGTGGATGCGTAGAAAACTATCCGGGGGCAACAATTCCTCATATTCCCCGATCGTCTTCGTTGACAATACCTTGTCTCCATTCGTCATGTAGAATGTGGTGTACCCGCCGTTGGCCTCGCAACGAATAATATCGCTCACGGAGATAAAACTGAGGCTCTCCGCGTTGGGAATGGCCAGTTTATGGGAGGTCGCTTCGGGATGGCGCAGATTGGAGAGCAGGTTTTGCAGTTGGCGATTGACATTCCTGAGGCGGTGTTGCTCGTTTGCTCTCGAGACCGCCGCGCATAGCTCCTGGATATTCACCGGCTTCAGCAGGTAGTCCAACGCGGAATAGCGAAAGGCTTTTACAGCATACTCATTATAGGCCGTCACGAAAATCACTTCGAAAGTTACCGGCATCAGGCGGTCCAGCAGGTCGAAGGCGTTCTCATGAGAAAGTTGGATATCCAGCAGGACCAGTTGGGGTTGGACTCTCCGGATCAGCGCTTCTCCTTCGGTCACACCCGCAGCCTCCCCGGCATAGAGGGCCTCGGGGCAGAACTCCTGTACCATCCCCTTGAGGATCTTGATGTTTTTGGGTTCGTCATCGATTAGCACGTAATTTATCATAGTCAAGTTTTAAGTCAGGGTAATCCTTCAACAGAAAAGCCTACAACGGAAGCCTCACGATCACCCGTGTACCTTCACTGCGCCCATCCTCTCCATTGATGTCTTCTATCACTGCGGAGATCCGTTCCTCCGTCGCACTGTTCAAAATATCGATCCGCCGCGCCGTCAGCTCCATTCCCCTCGACGGATAGTGCGCCTTCCCCCGGCTTTTATACTCCGCTGCCTGCGCGCGGCCGACGCCATTGTCCTCGATGGTACACACCAGGTAGTGTTCGTCCTTCCGGATGTTCACCGTTATGTACCCCTGTTTGTCGGCCCGGTGGGCGATCCCATGCAGGATCGCATTCTCCACATAGGGCTGCAGGATCATCGGGGGCACCTGCTGCGCTCGCTTGTCGATATCGGCCGCAACAAAGATATTATAGTCGAACGCTTCTTCAAACCTTCCTTTCTCGAGTCCGAGGTAGGTGGACAGATAATCGATCTCCTCCTGCAACGAAAGATGCGCGCGCGCGGAAAAATCCAACGTTTGACGGATGAGTCGTGAAAAATGCGTGATATACTCGTTGGCGCCCCGGATATCCTTTTCCATCACGAACAACTGTATCGAATTGAGGCTGTTGAAAATAAAATGCGGATTCATCCTGCTCCTGAGCGCCATCTGCTCTAATTCGGCCATTCGGGCGGCTGTGGCTGTTTTTTCCGCTTCCTTTTGACGGATGCCGCGAACCCGCCGGTTGAAGATCACCCATACCAGGCCTCCGATTGCCAGCACGAAGAGAATGCGCACCCAGATCCATTCCCACCAGGGATGGCCTATCGAGAAAGGCAACTGCAATGTGCTGCTGATCGCGCCGGAGCGGTTGATCGCAAGGATCTGCAGCTCGTATTGTCCCGGCGGCAGGGAAGGGTAGTGGAGGAAGGTCTGATCAGTCGTTGCCCATCGTTCATCGATTCCCAGCAACCGGTAACGATAGCGGATGGCATCACTACCGTGATAGGCGATACCCACATATTCGAATTGAAGGTCTTTATTATTGTACGGCAGCGTAAAATTGGCCGTATCGAGCGGCCAGGAATTACCCGAGATGTGGATGCCCGTCATCCGCAACTGACATTCGCGCCGGCGGACGATCTTGTCTTCCTGGAACACGGTCATTCCATCCTGGGTGCCCGCATAGACCTTTCCGCTATCGACATAGATCGTATTGATGATATCCGAGCCAAGGCCCTCAGCCGCTGTAAAAGGAGTGATGATATATCCGCCATAGGCGGGCGACAGCTTGTTCAATCCTTTATCGGTCCCCACCCATAACTGGTTGCCGGCGACATAGAGGCATCTGCAGATGTTGCTCGTCATTCCGTCTTCGGTCGTGAGTCTTCTGACGAGCCGGCCATCCTTCCATAGTACGAGTCCTTCCCCATAGGTCGCAACCCATAGCCCGCCATCCGGCGCCGCCGCGAGTGCCGAGATGCGGCCCGCGAACAATACTTCTTCCGGCGCCATTTTGCTTAGCGACACCGAGTAAAGTCCGGTCAGCGTCCCGATAAAACAGCGATCGCCCTGGACACAGCCGCAGGTGGCCCGGCTGCCCCAGAGTTGGTCCAACTGGACGGCCTTGCGCCACTGGAGCCGGCAAACGTTGTGACCGGTGAACTCGATCAGGACCGAATCGTTCAGCGGCAGGAGCGCTTTCACGGCGCCGCGGCGCCATAACATATGGCTTTGGCCACTGCGTCTGTCGACCACGAAGACACCAGCGTCCGTTCCCGCGACGATCTCTTTTCCATCCAGTACGGCTATCGCGGTGATCCTTCCCCGGGACATACGGGCATCAATTTTTCGCGGTCTGAATTGGTTCTCTCCATTGCTTTGGCTCCAGAGATAGAACCGGTCCGTTCCGGCATACAGGGTATTTCCTACCCGCCTGATCGTAAATACGGGAAATTGCGTGTTTCCCTCCCGGAAAGAATAGCGGGCAACATCCCGCGTGACGAGGTGGTGGATGCCGTTGCCTAGTGTACTGAACCAAAGTCCTCCATCAGGATCTTCCAAAACCCAATTCACCATCTGGCCGGGTAGAAAGCTGTCGACGATCTTTCGCTGCCGGATGTTATAGAAGTACGTAGAGGTATAGGAGTTGAGTGAAATGGTACTGTCGTCGACGCGGGAAATGTGTAGAAAGCCCTTGGGAGTCGGTATCCTCAGCGGTTTTGGTTCTCCGGAATGCACGAAAACGAGCGTGTCCTGGTGGTCGAAAATCTGTAGACCCGAGCCCAGGTACGTGTTGGTATAATTGTCCTCACCGTCGATTGGCAGGTCGGCTTTTACAGAGAGTGTGTCGTGATCGAGAGTCGCTACCTTCGAGACCATCCCGGATATGATCAGCATGAACTGACACTCGCCCTTTTCGTCGATGCCTACCTGTATCACGCCAAACGGATGCCTGTCGATGGAGTCGAGGGTCGTGATCTTGCCCTTGGGGCTGATAATTTGGATTGCCCCCAGCTGGGCGACGATCAGGTCGCCATGCGTATCTTCTGTCACGGAAAGCACCTCGCTGCGGATGTCCAGTCTCCGGAGCAGCGTATCGTTCTGTTGATTGTGGATCTTTCCGTTCTGATAATAGCAGAGGCTGTTCTTGAAAGGGACGATCCACACCCGGTTGTGAGAATCCACGAAGAGCTTGATGATCTCGTTGTCCGGCAAGCCGTCGCTCATATAAAAATTTCGGAAATGCGACCCGTCAAAGCGGCTGAGACCCGTCTCCGTCCCGAACCAGAGAAAGCCGTCTTTGTCCCGTGCCATCTGGTATACGGTCGATCCCGCAAGCCCATCTTTTTCCGTATAGTCGATATAGCTATACTCCTGGGCGGTCGACCGAAAGCACAAACCGGCAAGCAAAAGAAGGAAGAGATAGCAGGCTCTTATCAACAAGCTGGATTTTGAGCCGAAAGATAAGACAAAAAAACCCGCCGGTGAGGCAGGTTAATTCATTCAGGGTAAAGAGCACAGGCAGGGTAAAGGGCGCAAGACCATATCAATTCCGCTCTGTCACGACAAAGATGGGCTTAGTTTGCCGGATGTCCTAACCCGCGGGAAGCCCATTTTTCACCTTTATCAATAATCTTAGCAACCATTAAGCACATCCACTTAGCCTGCCGCCGCGCAGCGCCCGGTTTCACCGCCGCATTCTTCAAAAGAAAAAGCCCGGATGGACATCCAGGCCGTTGCTAAAATCCAATATCCTATTAAAAGCCTACTGTAGACAATGCAAGGGGTATGCCACGCCCACGGCTAACGTATTACTGCCCGTACAAATCATTTTACCAATACCCAAATTTCCTACCTTGCAGCATGCGTCAATCGATCTTTTTCTTCTTCCTCCTTACCGGTCTCGCCGGGGCCGTTCATGCCCAGGTGCAGGTCAGCGAAGAACCCCGTCATCATAAGGTCCTGGCCAACGAATGGGTCCGCGTCCTCGATGTCCATATCCCGCCCCATGATACGACCCAGATGCACAAACACTCGACACCCTCGGTCTTTCTCATCCTGAGCAATACGAAAACCGGGTCCCAGGTCCTCATCGAACCCGGTAAGACCTCGTTTGCCGACGGTAATATCTGGTTCGAAAGTTTCGACGACAAGCCCCGCATCCACCGCGTCTGGAACGAGGACACCGTCGAATTCCATGTGATGGATATCGAGCTGCCGCATACACCCGACGCCAACTTTGCTGTCATGGACCCGCCCTTCGGCAAACGACTCTTCGATACCCGGAACGTCCGTGTCTATCGCGTCACCCTTCCCCATGGCCAACATCAGATCTTTCCCCGAAGCCCAAAACCCGTTCTCGTCGTCAATCTCTCCGGTCCTGGCGCCGACGGCTCGGTGAACAAACAGCCCGCCGCCAAAAAAGGCGACTACTTCTTCCTGCCCGGCGGCAGCAGCCTCGTCATTACCAATAATAGTGCAACCGCCGATCAGCAGTTTGCTTTGATGTATTTGAAATAGGCGCCGGAGCCCGCATTTTCCGCGGAGGCCACATGGCGTGGCAAGGTCCTTATTCCGTCCGCAGACTTTCCACGGGATTCATCAGCGCCGCTTTCAGCGCTTGAAACCCGATGGTGACGATCGTGATGACAACGGCCATAACGGAGGATAGAACAAACACACCCGGAGTGAGGTGGATGCGGTAATAGTAGCCGTCGAGCCAGCGCTGCAGAAAGTAAAATGCCAAAGGGGAAGCGATCAGGCAACTGATCCCCACCAGGATAATGAAATCTTTTGTAATAAGCAGGATGACCTGTGAGATGGAGGCGCCCAGTACTTTCCTGATGCCTATTTCTTTGGTTCGCTGCTCGGTCATATAGGAAACCAGGCCAAAGAGTCCCATACAGGAGATAATGATGGCCAGGCTGGCAAAGATGGCGGCCAATTGGCCGACCAGTTTTTCCCGGCCGAACTTCTGAGCATACCGCTCATCGGCAAAATGATACGTGAAGGGATAATTCGGCCGGTATTTCTCGAAGATGGGTTTCAGTTGATCGAGGGCGGCCTGGGTGCCGACGTTTGGCGACAGCCGGTACATCACGGTGAATGACCAACCTGGTTGCCAGATATACATGGCCGGTTCCGCCTTTGCAAAGGGGGCATCATTAAGGGCATCTTTCACTACGCCGATGACCTTGAGGTTTCGCGGAACCCAGGCCAGGGACCAGGAGATGGTTTGACCAAGAGGTTGAGCAAGCCGCATCCGCCGTACCGCCGCTTCGTTCAGGATCACCCCCGTGGAATCGGCGCCCGCATTGCCCATAAAATTGCGGCCGGCGACGAGCGGTATGGCGAGCGTTTTGAAATAATCGGTGTCGCCAATGGCATTATCTATCAGCGAAAACGACTCACCGGGCAATTTGCCGGGCCAGTTGTCGAGCGGAACGAAACCGTAATTACCGGTCACCGGGTTCAGCGATTCCGTAATATTGCTCACGACCCCTGTCGCCATGACATCATGTTTCAATGCCGCGAAGGGTACCCCGACGGCTTCGCTGATGACAAGCCGGTTCGGATCATATCCCCGCGGCCTGTTCCGTGCGTGGTCGATCTGCTGATAGACGACGATCGTAGCGATGATCAGGGCGATGGAACAAGTATACTGCAAGACTACCAATACCCGCCTGAATTGGCCGGTCGCTCCGCCGGTGGTTGTTTTGCCTTTCAATACGTTCACCGGTCGCATCGAGGATAAATAGAACGCCGGCTTGCTGCCTGCCAGCAGACCGGTTAAAAGGATATAGCCGGACATCCCTAACCAGAAAAGGCCGTTGTGAAAGGGGATCCCGATCTGGGTTCCTGCCAGGGCATTGAAGGAGGGCAGCACAATTTGGACCGCGCCCAGGGCCAGGATGAAAGCGAGGGCGCTCATCATCACCGATTCCAAAAGAAACTGCGCGATCAGCCCGGCTTTGGAAGAACCCACAACTTTTCGGATGCCTACTTCCTTGGCCCGCTTTGTAGAGCGGGCGGTGGACAGGTTCATAAAATTGATGCAGGCGATGACCAGCACGAGGACGCCGACGATGCCGAACATCCATACGTAATCGATCAATCCGCCTACCGCGACCCCATTCTTATATTCCGTGTACAGGTGCCAGTCTTTCATCGGCTGCATCGTGACCTGCTGGCCGAATGACCGGTAAGTCTCGGGGGAATATTTCTGGACGAGCCCCTTTATTTTGGGGGCCACCTGTGCGTACGTCACATTCGGCTTCAGGGAGGCATAAAGCGTAAAGAGGCTGATGTTCCAGTTGGTGGAGGACATATAGACCCACCCGCCGCTGGCAAAGTCGCTCCACGGCGTGATAAAATCGAATTGCAGCGTGGAATTGGCGGGAATGTCTTTGAATACGGCGGTAACCTTGTGGTTGCCGGAGTTGACAAGCATCGTTTTTCCGATGGGATCCGTCTGACCGAACAGGGCTCGGGCGGTGGACTCGCTGATCACGATGTCACCGGGCTCCAGCGCATTTTCCACGTTCCCCGCCAGGAGCGGCAGCCGGACGATCTTCAGGAAATCAGCGCCCGCGATCATGCCGGTTGGGGATATCCTCTTGTCGCCTACCTGTAGGATATCTGTCTGGCCGCCATAGTGCGCCGGGCCATAGGCCAGGGCCGCATGGGCTATTTCCGGGACCTCGTTTTTCAGGGCATTCGCGAGGGGAATGGCTACATCCGCCTGTGTCAGGATCTCGCCATTGCTGTTGAGATTATATTTCACCTGGTATGCCTGCTCATATCCCGGCGTAAAACGGTCATAGCTGCACTGGTCGACCACCCAAAGCCCGATGAGGAGCGCGACGGCCATGCCGATGGCGAGGCCCGCGATGTTCAGTCCGCTGTACAATTTGTTGAAGGTGATGTCCCGCCAGGCGGTCTTGAGGTAGGTTCGTAGCATAGCCTGGCCGGCACCAAAAAAATGCCGAAATTTAGAGGCTTGTCGCACAGACGTTTATCCGGCGCCTGCTCGTCGGACTGTCCGATTATGTTACAATGACCGTCCGGTTTATCTCACCCCCTCACCCCCTTCGTCCTCGTCAACCTCGCACTCACCTTCTCATTCACAATCCCCGGATACTCCGACTCGAACTTCTCGCGTACACTCTTGTCCTTCACCTTCAACTTCTCCGACAAATACCCCAGCTTCCGCTTGTTCACCTCCATCAACTCCGCCCACTCCATCACATACACTTCGATATTCTTCCCCGGCTTCCGGTCGTACAAAAAAGGTTGATGGTAGCTGGACCGCGCACTTCGCATCTTCGACCTGGCATAGGCGGTCAACCGCGACGAGATGAGCACGAACCTATAATGGATATTCTCCCGGGGCAATCCCGGATAGGACTCCACCGTAAATGCATATTCGTCGATCTGCTGTAACTCTTTCCGACCGATGGCGCATTTCGGCGACTTCAACTCCACCACCATGATCTCCCGCTCCTCGGTATCCAGGATCTTCTCATTGAAGAAGAACAGATCTGTGATGTTATCCAACCCCTCCACCTCCCCGATCAGATTCTCATCCGCCGCCGTCGGCTCGTATGCGAAAAACTGATCCCGGAGTTCCTTGAGGATATTCCCGATCTTCCTGTCGCTCCAAAGATGCTGCGTCCCATTATAAGCCTCCCCGAAAAGCCAAAGCTCCCGCTCGATGATCTTGTGCAGCTGACTCCGCTCCCGCAACACCTCCGCCACCTCACCATAGATCAGCTCATGCAAAAAATCGAGGAATTCGAGCTTGTCGGCTACCGCACTGGCAAATGTGATCACGTTCTCCAATTCCGTCTTCTCCAGCAGCCGGTGGAATTTCTCCATATTGTCGTCAGAGAGCCGCACCACCTTCTCAAAAAGCTCCCCGACGTGCCCACTGGCCAGCGACCGGTCGATCAGCGAATAAAAAAGACCCCGCATCCGCTCATCTTTATCCAGCAGCTTGTATTCATCCTCCACCAGGTAAGCGATCTTCTGGAACAACAACTCCCGCGAGGCCGATATCGGGGACTCGAAGGAAGCGGGGTAGGAGGGGTCCTCCTCCAGATGGGCAATGAATTTTTCGAACCGCTTGTTCTGCGCTTTGAAGAAATCGTTGATCGTATCCTTGATGAACTCCTTCAACCTTCTGATCTCATCGTCTCCCAGCGAATCCAGATCGATATTTCGGAACAGACCCGTGTCGAAGAACGACGAGTCCAGATAAATGAACCAGGTGCCCAGATCGGACGTATACCAATCCGAAGAATAGGTAAATTCATGCGCGACGGTCTTGATCCCGGCATTGTCGACATAAAAGAGCACCTTCACCTTGCCGAGATCGGCGCGCAGCTGGTAAAAATGGAAATCAAAAGAATGCTCGTTTCCCTGTAAGTCGGTATAAGTGACCGTCCGCATCTGCGGCCGCTCCACCACGAACCCTGCCGGATCGAGCTCTTTGCCGTTGACGACGAATCGCACATCCCGGTTGAACACCTGCAACGGATATTTTTCGAACAAAGCCTGCTCGATCATTTCCTGCCGGAACTTCTCCGCGATCTTATTCTTTGGTAAAAGCCGTTCCTGTTTGTTGTGATGCAGGTTTTCGATCACGACCTTATAGTAGGGATTCGCCTTCTTCTTCAATTCCTCCACGTCGAACTCCAGATTGACCTTGGACAACGAGGAGGAAATGGCCGAAGTATCCAACGGAAAGACCACCTGCGTGAAACACTTCCGGGCCGGGTCTTCCGCAACCGTCGTGATCGTCATCTTCTCCCCGAGTTGCAAAGCCCCAAAACGCCCGATCCCCTGTCCATCCTTTTTGACATCCGTGCCGATCTCGAGGATCTTCTTCTCGAAATCCGTGGCATTCACTCCGATCCCGTTGTCGATCAGCTCGATCCGGCTAAAAGGCGCCCGCACGGCGGCTGAATTTGCATAGTCCAGCGTCAGCTCGATCCGCGTCGCCTTCGCCTGGATGGAATTATTCAACAACTCGCAAAACGCCGCGAAGGTATCCTTGTACTTCGTTAGTAAGTCCTTGATGATCCGCGAGTTGGTCGAAAGCTGTTTGCTGTATTTCATAGCATTCGAAGATACTAATAAATTTATCAAATCAGCCCAATAATACTAACATTTTTGGTTTTTGTCACACCCGATCAAAAGCCGCATCTAACTTAAGAACAACATACGCAAACGCATAAAAACACAACACCATGGAAAAGAACTTCTCCAACAAGACCGCCCTCATCATCGGCGGATCAAGCGGCATGGGCAAGGCCACTGCACGATTGCTCGCCGAAAGCGGCGCCAACGTCCTCATCGCCAGCAGATCTCAAAAAAGCGTGGATATGGCCGTCGAAGAACTAAAGACATCTGGCGCCGTCACCGGCTACAAACTCGATCTTACTAACGAAGTCGAGGTCAATACCTTCATCGCCGACATCGCCAAACAACACCGCATCGACTTCCTGGTCAATGCCTCCGGTTTCTTCGCGCCAAAGCCCTTTCTCGACACCACGCCCGCGGAATACGAGGCCTACCTCGAGATCAACAGAGGCTTCTATTTTGTCACCCAGGCCGTTGCAAAAAAGATGAAAGCAAATGGCGGTGGCGCCATCGTCAACATTACTTCCTGGTGGGCCACCGCGGCAATGAAGGGCACGCCCACTTCCGCCTACTCCATGGCAAAAGCCGGCCTCGAAGCCTTTACCCAGCACGCCGCAATGGAACTCGCCGCCGATAATATCCGGGTCAACGCCATCGCTCCCGGCGTCGTCGAGACCGGCGTCCTTGACGAACTTGCCGGATCCCCCGAGAATGCAAAAGAGGTGTACAAGTCGCTAAGTGGTCTGCACCCTCTCGGCCGCAACGGGAAAGCAACCGAGATCGCCGCAACCATCGCCTTCCTCCTCTCCCCCGAAGCGGCCTGGATCACAGGCGCCATCTGGGATGTTGACGGCGGCATGGGCGCGGGCCGCAATTAAAAAATCCGTAATATCGCCACATGCATCCCCTCTCGGACAACTATGATGAGGCCGGAGACCTCGCCCTTATCAGCGAGGCCTGCGCCGGCTCCCGCCAGGCCGCCGGACAACTCGTCCGGCGCCACCAGCGTTTTATCTACAACCTCGCCTTAAAGCTGGTCCGCGACCCGAACGACGCTGCCGATCTCACCCAGGAAGCCCTCCTCAAGATGCTCACCCGCCTCTCTCAATTCCAATCCAAAAGCAGCTTCCGCACCTGGCTTTACCGCATCGTCCTGAACCACTTCCTTTCCACCCAACGCCGCAAACCCGAAAAAGAGGTCTACTCCTTCGATGAACTCGGCGCCTTCATCGACAACACCCATAACAGGGAAGAGATGACCCCGGACGAAAAAGCAGCCTACGAATTCCACATCCTCACCGTCCGCAACAAATGCATGGCCAGCACCCTGCTTTGCCTCGATCGGCAGCAACGCATCATCCTTATCCTCGGCGGCGTATTCAATATCCGATCGACCGTCGCCGCCCAACTCCTCGATATCACTCCCGAGAACTTCCGCAAACAACTCTCTCGCGCCAAACACGATCTCTTTCAGTTCATGAACGATAAATGCGGCCTCATCAACCCCGGTAACCCCTGCCGCTGTCATAAAAAAACAAAAGGATTTATCAAGGAAGGGAAGGTCGATCCGGAAACCGTCCGCTTCACCCGCGAGACGCGGGAGACCATCGGCTCCGTCGTCGACAGCAAGAACCAACAACTCGATCACCTGATGGAAGGGAAATATCTCCGCCTTTTTACCGAACAACCCTATGAAGAAATGCCCGAGGAGGAGGACAGCCTCATCCGCTTCCTGCTCATGGATGATGATATCAGGAATTTATTTCTGCTTAACTAGGCTCTCCAGATAACTCAACACGCCCCTTATCACCTTTCCTCCATCCCGGTATTCGGCATGTCCGAGTATCCTATCCGCCGACTGCACAAACCTGTCCTTGGTCAATTCATGCCGTCCCTCCGCTACCATCTGCTCTAAAAGTCCCGGCGTGATCTCCGGATGGAATTGCAATCCCACCACGCACTCATTCAGCACGAATGCCTGGTTGTCGTTTGCCTCCGTCATCGCTAAATTCGTCGCTCCACCGGGGATCTCGAACCGATCGCCATGCCAGTGGAACAACACCGGCTTCGGAGCAAGCAACGAACAGAGCCACGGAACCGCCGCTGCCGCCGGCGACGGAGCGACCGGAAACCAACCGATCTCCACATGCGGAGCGCGCTCCACGCGAACCCCGCAACATAGCGCCAACAGCTGCGCACCCAGACAGATCCCGAGCACCGGCTTCCCCGTCGCCAGAAAATCCCGGATAAACCTCTTCTCCGCAACCAGCCATGGGAACAGGCCGTCGTCATAAACGCTCATCGGGCCGCCCATGATCACCAGCAGATGGACCCCGGCAAGATCAGGCAATACCGCCGAAGGCATATACAACGGCGTCACGCTCATGGCGTGTCCATTGGCGAGACACCAGTCTTCGATCGACCCCGGTCCCTCGAAAGATACATGCTGTAAGATGTGTACGTTCATGTGGTTTCCCTGGTGATCCATTTGGGCGCTGACGGAGCCTGGTAATTGCGCATCTGCTCCAGCAATTCGTCGAGCATGTCGCTGAAAAGCAGAATCCGCTGGTTCTCCGCTTTTAAAAAGCCTTTGTCCACCATCGTTTGCACGAGGGCGATAAGTTCGTCATAGAACCCGGCGATGTTCAGGACGCCCACGGGCTTCTTATGAAGGCCCAGTTGTCCCCAGGTCGTCATTTCGAAGAGTTCTTCCATTGTTCCGAAGCCACCTGGCAGCGCGATAACCCCATCCGCCAGCTCCTGCATCTTCGTTTTCCGCTCGTGCATATTGTCGACAAGAATAAGATCGGTGAGCCCCGCATGACCGATCTCTTTTCCACTCAGGAATCGCGGTAGTACTCCGATCACTTCTCCGCCGTTGGCCAGTGCGCCATTGGCGACCGCGCCCATCAGACCGACCTTGGCCCCACCATAAACGATGCCGATGCCGAGCCGGGCCAATGTAACGCCGGTGGTATATGCCTGGGCTTCGTATACCGGGTCGACCCCGGAACTTGACCCGCAAAAAACAACGATTCTTTTCATATCCTCAAAGTACGGTGAAAACCACAATTCAGAAAACCACTGCGCAACCAACTAATAATCAATCCCTAATAAAATCCTTTAAAAAAGCCCATTTTGTAGTTACAAAACTACACCTGGCTAGTACTAAATAATGAAGGCCGGCAGACAGATCGCAAGCCGGCAACCAACAAAAAGATATTTCGGGTTTCATCTTCATAAGCACACACAGTTCTTTAGTTCTTTGGACTTTCGGTCAAAAAAAACCCGCCGCATTTGCGGCGGGTTTCCATTGCTTAGCCCCTGTTATTTTATCAACTCCACTTTTTCAGTATATCTGCCCTTGTCGGTCTGGATGGCCAGGATATAGATCCCCGGCGTCGAGGTCCCAAGGTCCACCGTCACGGTGCCGGTCACTCCCGTCCCATAAGACAACGACCGGACGGGCGCCCCAACGGAACTATACACATCGATCCGCCTGATCAGCGACGGTTGTACCGTGCCCGCGATAAGCCCATTCCTCGCCAGACCGATCAGTACGCGCCCCGAAGTTGGATTGGGTGTGATCTCGAACCGGCTTACAGCCGCCGTAAATGCGGAGTCTCCGCCAATTCCCTGTTTGCTGTCGGCAGAAGCGGCGCCGGCGAACATCGGGCATGTGCCTCCCCCTCCTGTCGACAGGGTTACGGTGTACGGATTACTCTGGCTGCTGGTGCCGCAGGCATTCGTGGCTGTGATCCATACATTGTACTGCGTCGGGTTGGGATTGAACCGGATCGTGACACCGCTGTTGTTGCCACGCCCGCATCCGGCAGTTCCGGCTTCGGAGGTAATGGTTGCCGGATTCGAGGTGGTCCAGGCTATATTCGTGATCCCTTCGGCACCGAAATTGGTGCAATTGCCGGCATACCGTGCGCCAAATCCGATCGGTACGTTCGCGCAAAACGGCGGACCCTGGCTTACGATGCTCAGTTGCGACCAGTTGGGAACGCCGATACCCACGGTCATCAAACTTCCCGCCTGGCCTGTAAAACAAGGGTTCGTGATGGTAGCCTGAATAGTGCCCTGTCCGCTGCTCACCGATGCTTGCACCTGGATGGAAGAAGTACCCTGTCCACTGACGAGCGACAAATTCGAACTCAACGTCCAGGTGATAGTCGAGCCGGTCGGGATATTGGCGATGCTATAGGTCTGCGTCCCGCCGCAGATCGTCTGCGGACCGGTTATGTTCAGGTTGGGTGTGATCAGCGTCACCGTGACCGGCACCGTATAAGTATCCGCCGTCACGGGTGTGCCGTTGATGACGTAGGTCACGGATACATTCCCCGGTGTCGCGCCCGGCTGCGGCGTCAGTGAGATCGAAGGAGTCGATGTGGTGAACGGTCCGGTCACGGGGTTGCCGTTATAGAGCCAACCGGTCGTGTTCCATTGATAGCCTGTGACGCAAGTGCCAACATTACTTGCTGTGAACGTCTGGGCCGTCGTGCTTCCACAAGGGATGGAAAGAGAAGTGCCGCCGTTGACGGTAAGAACCGGCGATTGTGTAGAATTGGCGCGGTAGACAAGTGTTTTGAGATGATCGCTGGGTGACAGGGAGCGATTGCAGTCGTTCAGCACCCATACTTCGACGGCACTACCGGCGCCGCTGATGGGATCCGGGATAATGCCGACGCTATTGGTGGATGTGGAGATCGTATTGCTTCCGGTGGAAGCGGTTGTGGTAGTGCCGTCATTGAGGCTCCACCCTTTTGGTATCTTCCATTGATAGGCGGTCATCATAAAACCATAGTTCTTCCCATTGAACTGGTAGAACACAGGCGGCGCAATAAAAGGAATCGCGTTGGTATTGCAGTAATCCACCTCGATTCCGTATTTGTATCCTGTAGGAGGAGTTCCAGGCTCCGTCATATTGGTCGGGAACAAAGGCGGCCCATTCGGATCGACGGTCGGCGCGATCCCCACCAGCGTGGAGACTGCAAAGTTCGCCTTGTAAGTAACACTCGTAACAACATCCGTCAGCGTGACAGTGTGCGGATTCTTCGTGTCGGTAAATACCAGCGAAAAATTGCCGTTGCCATCCACGTTTGAATTGATGGTACATCCAACACAATTGGAAAGAGAAAGATTGGCGTAGTCATTTGGGGATGTCAGTCGATAAAAAACGGCGGAAGTGGAAGGGCAATTGGCAGTTGCGGTGTCTGGAGTGACGGAGATTTGTGCATAAACAGGAACGGATAGGACAAGCGCTATCCCGATAAGGCAGGACGTAGAAATTCTCATATAAAGGAAAGGTTGGTTACAAGAGATAAGGTGATAAGGTTTCGGTATTAAATATAGGCACCGCATTCGAATTAGAAAATAAATATTTCGGTTTCTGTAACCTTTATCCCTTTCGGGAGTATCCTATAGGGGCGCTTAAAGCGATCCAAAGGACATAAAACAAAAAACTATGAGCCCGAAACTTGCCCTGGCATCCATTCTTGCCATTACCGCCAGCCTCGCCAACGGCCAGACTCCCGGTGCCGATTCCGTCCGCGACAGCTATCATATCTTTTTCCCTGCCATGGGCAAGGATATCCTCGCGGCGCATATCGGCGCCCACAGCTATAAGATTGTCAATGTATTTGATCAGCCGAGCGAATTCTATGTCGACGACAAAAGGGTAGGGGAGAATGAGCGCACAAAATACGACGCCTTCTTCGAAAAGGTAAGGACCTCCGTTAAGGACGACGAAGAAGAACGCGAAATGCGCGAGATGGCGCGCGATCGCCGTCAGGCCCAACGCGAACGTGAACAGGCCGATCGGGAGCGTGTCCAGGAAAAACGGGAGCGGGAACAGGAGAAACGCGACCGCGTTGAGGAACAGATCCAGCGGGTACAGGAAAAGCGCGAACGACAACAGGAGAAGGCCGAACGCGAACAGGAAAAGCGCGACCGCAAGGTGGAAAAGGCTGACCGTAAAGTGGAGCAGGCCGATCGGCAAAGCGAAAACGACGACCGTGTGCGCGTCTCCGTCGAGATCGCCGACCCGGGCCAGGCCGATAGCGATCAGGGCGACTGGAACGACGAGCAGATCAACATGCACCGTGAACGGTCTTCACAAGATAGAAAGATGCTTCGCAAAGGCATCCAGGTATTGGTCGACGAACACATCATCGACAATCCCCGCAGCTTGAAAGCGATGGTCCTCACCGACGCCGAGGTCTCCGTCAATGGGGTCAGGCAACCGCAGAATATCTACCAGGAGATACGCTCGAAAATCGGCGACTGGGCGCATAATGGATTCTCTTACGATGTCAGCGGGGACAATTATTCGATCAGTATCAACGACTGAATACTAACTGACTTTTTCGAATACGGTCTTCCAGGAACGATCGCCGCCCGATAAGGTTGATTTTGCATTGGCCTGAACGGAAATAGACTTGCCATCATTGCTCAACTTCCAAACCTCTGTTACGTAAACAATTAGTTGTTCCTGAACATCTACATGGTAAGGAGAGGCAACCATCAGGTGTACAATTGAGTTCACAGTCATCGTTTGTCCATCATCTGACAACTTTACGGTAGACTTCTTTCCTCTTTCCCGGCCATGATTAACTTCACTTGCTTTACCGTCGAAGGTCAGTTTCTCCAGGCTTGTAACCGGCGCTGTGCCAGGAAACGAGCTTGATACCTCTATAGTTAGAAAATTTGCCTGCTCTGCTATTTTCATTGTTTTGGCCAGCATACGATCACCCGAGTTATAGCAGCAAACAATATTTCCGCCCATACTTATCGACTCTTTGGATTTCCATTCGCCGGAAAAGTTAGCCCGATGAGTATCATTTTTTTGTTGAGCCTGTATGGCAAAATAAATTACTCCTGTTAACAGAATAATCAGGCAGGGCAAAAGGGTTCTTTTATTTTTCATATCCTATTAAAGTTTGATACAGCGAACCTACTTTAATCCTTTCAGCTTGAAGGGTCAGGAGTGTAAATTTAAATGTAGACTTTGTAAATTATTGTAAAAGTACCAACGAAGCCTTCGCACCAATTACAACATCTTCCCCACCTCCCAGTGCAACCCAAACGGATCGACCAATCTCCCCAACCTCCACCCATGCTCTTCACCCACCGGGAACACCTCCTTCGCACCCGCCGCCAGGGCTTGCGCAAACACCCTGTCCGGGTCCTCCACCGTCAGGATCATCCGTACTGACCCGCCACCAACCTCCCCTGACGCACCGACGGGCGACCCCGCATCCGCAAGATCACCTGTCGGCCCACCACTGATCCAAAACTCACCTGCACCCACGGATAATCGGACGATCAGCGATCCATCCGGCATCTCCAGCCGGTAAACCTCTTCCGCGGAAAAGGCGGTTCGATAGAACTGAACGGCCCGGTGACCATCGGCGATCGTCAGCCAGGGTGCAAGTGAAGGGAGCATAGTGTTAAACTTTGCCCCAAAATAACCAAATCGGACTATAGGTCAGCTCATCTCACGCGAAATATTTACACACTGCTCCTTCTTCCGAAAATAAAGGACACAAGGAAAAGCACGATGAAAATAAAGAACAGCAGCTTAGCGATCGACGCTGCGCCCGCCGCGATCCCAAAGAAGCCAAAGGCTCCCGCAATGATCGCGATGATCAGAAAAATTAATGTCCAGCGTAACATAACTTTAGTTTTAAGGTGAATAATATAACCCTAGCGATGCCAAACCCATGCCATGCCCGTGGGCCAAGTTAACTCCTTATATTTCAACTTCGAAGAAATTTTCCTATCTTCCAGCGCAACAAAAAATGTTCATCAAGTTTCCGTTATGCTGAAAAAGGTCGCACTTGTCTTCCTGGCTGCCGCCATCATTCCGTCCTGCCACTTCTCATCCGCTCCCGACCAATCGGCGCAGACCGACACCCCCCTCGCAAAACGGCGGGATCTGCCTACATTCAAACGCAATCCCGAAACGCGTACCCACGTCAAAAAGGAACCCATCGCCGAATACAAGGTCCGGACCGACAACGCGCTTAACGATCTGTACTTCTCCGTCCGGCTCTACGAAACGCCCCTGACCATGAAATACCTTGCCAAGGTCGACTTTGAAGGACTCACCGGCGAAGACACCGTCAAGCTCCCCGATGTCGGCATCCCACCGCACCCCGTGCTGAAAAAAGGGGTGGAAAAATATTCCTGCATCATCGGTCTGATGGACAACAACAATACTTTTCGCGAGCTGAAAAAGGTCTACGTCACGGCCCAAGGCTCCGAACTAAAGATCACCACGCTGAAACACTATGCGGTCACCGAAGGCTATCGCCTGGTGGCGGAATAAACATCAGCCCCTTCATAACCCGCACCTGCATCCCCAATTTTCCCTATATTCACCCCATGAATCTACTCGGCAATCTCATCTGGCTGATCTGCGGCGGCTTCCTCGCAGCCATCGGCTATGTCGTCGGCGGCATCGTCCTGTGCATCACCATCGTCGGCATCCCGTTCGGCTTTCAATGCTTTAAACTTGCACGGCTCGAACTCTGGCCCTTCGGCAGCCAGATCGTTTCCTCCAGAAGCTCCATGGGCTGCCTCTCCGTCTTCTGCAATATCATCTGGCTTATCTTCGGCGGCCTCTACACCGCCCTCGTCCATCTGCTGTTTGCCGCGCTGCTCATGATCACGATCATCGGTATTCCCTTCGCACGCCAGCACCTGAAATTGATGGAGCTGTCCCTGATGCCGTTCGGCAAACAGGTCCTTTGACCGCATGCAAAAGCCCCTCAACTCTCGTCAAGGGGCTTTCCAAACAGCACAAATCCCGGTCTATCCATGTGTGACCCGCACGTGGTCCGTACCCGTCGAAACGGCCTCCCATTCTTCGACTTCCTTCATCATCTGCGCCGTCTTTTCCCGGAAATTATTCACAGCATCCCGCCCCACCGGCAGATGCAACGGCGGATTGGCGCTGGCCGCCAGGCGAACGATCACGGCCGCGAGCTTTGCCGGATCCCCGGGCTGGTTGCCGTGAATATGCTCGGTATTCGCCCGGATCGTCCCCACCGTATCCCGATAGGCATCGAGGATAACGGCTGAAGAGATATAGGAGTCGGTGGACACAAAGTCCGTGCTGAAGAGCCCAGGAGCCACCGCGGTCACTTTGATCCCGAGCGGCTGCAATTCGATGGCAAGCCCTTCGGTTATTCCCTCCACGGCGTACTTGGTGCTTCCGTAAAGCCCGAAGCCGGGCACGTTGTTCCAATATCCAAACAACGAGGAGATATTGATGATATGCCCCGACCCCTGTTTCCGCAATTGCGGCAGCACCGCCCGCGTCACATTCAAAAGGCCAAAAACATTCGTATCATACTGCTTGCGGACCTCTTCGGCGGAGGCTTCTTCCGTCGCGGCCAGCAAGCCGTAACCCGCGTTATTGACTACCACATCGATCCGACCGAAACGTGCAACGGCTGCATCCACGCCCGCCTTCACAGCGGCTTCATTGGTCACATCCAGCATTACGATCAGCACCCGATCCGCACCGGCTAACCGGGCGGCCAGGTCTTCGGCGTTCTTTCTCACGGTGGCGACTACCCGGTCACCGCTGGCCAGCACGGCCTTCGCGATCTCGAAGCCAAACCCCTTGGAGGCTCCGGTAATGAACCAAACTTTGGTGTTCATAAAATTTCTTTTTAGATGATATTATATTCGACATCTACATTGCCCTTGATAGCTTTCGAGTAAGGACAGATCCCGCTGGCGGCGTCGACCAGCGACTGCGCTGTTTCCTGATCCAGTCCAGGAAGGTGGATGTTCAGCCGGGCCCGGAGAAAGAAGCTGTTCCCGTTCAAGGCAAGATCGACCTCAGCGTCTATGAATCGGTCCTTTGGCAACTCGACCCTTGCTTTTCCCGCGGCAATGCCTATCGCGCCATCGAAACAGGCCGACCAGCCGGCTGCGAATAATTGTTCAGGATTGGTGCCGGGCTTGCCGGTACCCGGCACAGCCAGCCGGACTTCGAGATTTCCATCGTTACTGCGCGAGATCGCATTCTCCCGGTTACCATTTGTATGGGTCTGTGCGGTATACAACACTTTGGTTGCAGGTAATGACATCGTTTCCATTGTATTAATTTCTAAAGATTTGAATGTTTAGTTTTTGAGAAAATTCCCGGCTTCCTGTACGAACAGTCCCGGATACTGGAAGAAAGAAGCATGGCCGGCATCAGGCAACAGTACAAGCCGGGCATTGGGCAGCGCCTGATACAGTTTCACGGGATTGACCACGGGGATAAAGAAGTCATACTGACCGCCAAAGATCAGCACGGGATTGGTGACGGATTTCGCGCGTTCGAAGCCGGCGGGATCGGGTTGGGCCCAACCGAGGACGGCGGTAAATTCCGCAGTAAAGCTTTCTTTAGAGAGGGGAGCGTCACGATTGTCTTTTTTCGCCCGGATGCGATCGAACGAAGCCTTGCCCAATTCCCTGCTATGAGCGGACGGCGAGAACAAGCCGGCCAGGAAAACTTCTTCCGGGCTGAGCTTGGCTGCGCCCGACAGTTTCTGACCTATTTCCGAAAGGCCTTCCGACCCCTGGGGACCCGTGCCGACCAGGATCAATTTGCCGACCAGTTGAGGTTCCGTCTCTACGATCTCCTGCGCAACAAATCCACCCATCGAAAATCCTAAAATGTCTACTTTGGGATAGCCCAACGTCTTGATAAAGGATACGGCATCGTGCGCCATCCCCGCGATTGTCGTGGGTGTCTTGCCTGACGAGCTGCCGACACCCTTATTGTCGAATACGACGACGGTGGAATATTTTGCCAGCCCATTGATCACGGCCGGGTCCCAGTCATCCATGGAAGAGCCCAGCGGCGCTAGAAGCACGAGCGGGGTCCCACTTTTATCACCGTACGTGCGGTAGACCAATGTCGCGTCATCCACTGTGACGGTCTTTGTTTTTCCACCCTTTCCTCCATCACCGGCAAAGCCGAAAAAAACCATCATTAATGCGGCAGCTGCCAGGAGCGCGCCTTTGAATACCTGTTTCATGACTTGTATATTTTACGTTTTTGTTTGTATAAATGACCGATCGGTCACTTTTTTGATAAAAAAAATATCAACACAACTGCCCCTCGATCATTTTCTTAAGGTTACGATTGATGATCATCGCTTTGTCATTCTTTTGTGTGGCGCGGCTGATAAACACTCCCCCTTCGATCATCGCGAACATCATCGTCGCAAACTCCTTATAATTCCAGTCGGCTTTGAAGACCCCCTGCCGGATCCCATCGGCGATAATATCAACGATCAATTGCTGCGCTTTGTTTACCCGATGGGCCACCATCTTCCGTACCACTTCGTTTTGATCATCCGCTTCCATTCCGAAATTCATCATCGGGCAGCCGCCTTCCACCGGCGGATTCAGAGGGTTCCCATAAAGGTCGATATAGGCAAAAAGCCTTTCTTTCGGGTCTTTGAACCGGTTGATCGCCGCCTGTGTCTTTTTCGACAGCTGCTCCATATTATAATCCACTACCTCCTCAGCCAGCACATCCTTGTTGTCGAAATGGACATAGAGACTCCCCTTGGACAACTGCGTCGCCTCCATGACATCGCTCATCGCCGTCGCCGCTATCCCTTTCTTGTTAAAGATCGGCGCGCTGCGCTCAATGATCATCTGCCGGGTTTGTTCTCCTTTACTCATTGTTTCGAATTGACAACACAAAGATAAGTGACCGATCGGTCATTTTCCAAATTTATTTTTGCCGCTCGCAATCTCCCTATTTCCGAATCGAATACCACAACTCCACCATCCCATTCTTATACCCTGTTACCTCCTTCAAATGCAACGCTTTCTCCAATCCCAGCTCCTCGAAGAACCGCAGCCCATCCCCCAGGATGACCGGCAACACCGACATCCGGATCTCATCCGCCAACCCCGCTTGGATAAAACTCCTGGCTAGCGCCGCGCCGCCGACTACCCAGACATTCCGGTATGCCGGCCGCAACCGTTCATTCACAAGCGTCTGCAAATCACCTGTAAAAAGTTCGACATTCGCCCGCTCGACTGGTAACGCCCTGCTGCTCATAACGATCGTCGGTGTATCCCCATAAGGCCACCCATACTGCTTCGAGAGCTCGAACGCATGCGCATAGGTTCGCGAACCCATTATGTAACAATCTATCGTCTTTAGAAACTCCCCCACATCGGGCTGACCAGCCCCCTGCTCGTACTCGTCGGCCGTCTCGAACCATCCGACACTGTTGTCTCTTTTCGCGATCATTCCGTCCACGCTGGAAACCATGTGGATCGTTACTGTAAATGGGGCTTCGGTCATAAAATAGGCTTTACCATACAAAATACGCCAAACTCCCGCTCAAACCCTCAACACCCCCCGGAAACCGCGCGCGGCATAATACGAATCCGCGCCATTATGATAGATAAACACATTATCGTAGCGGAAGTCCCCAAAGATCGCGCCTCCAGCCTTCCGGATATCCGCGGGCGTCTTCAGCCAGCTGGATGTCTTGGCATCGAACGGCGCAAGCCGCTGCAACTCCCGGTATTCTTCTTCGGTCAGCAGCTCGATGCCCATCGCTTCAGCCATGCTCATCGCATCGTTTGCCGGCTTATTTTCCTTCCTCGCGTTCAGGGCCACCCGATCATAGCAAACGCTTCTCCGCCCCTTGGGACTTTCCGGCGCGCAATCATAAAAAAGGTACTCACCCGTCTTCTTGTCCAGGCCGACAACATCCGGCTCACCGCCGGTGCTTTCCATCTCGTTTAACGACCTCAACTTGTCGGGCTGCCCTTCCAGCCGAGTCAGCACTTTTGCCCACTCGATCCCTTTATGGAGGTGCCCGTTCTTCCCGAAGCGGGTCTTCAATATTTCGAGCAGCGCTTTACTCTGCGCCGGCGTCAACGATTTGCTGGTATTTTTCATATTTCTAAAGGTAGCAAAAACCGTAACTTTATAGGGACTTCAAAAAATCGATCTATGCGTACCACGACCGTACTTGCCGTCTCGGCGATCACCTTGTTTGGATATATGGCCGCCTGCGCTCGCAACGAGATCCGGGAGGATCAGCCAACCGCGGCAAACCCAGTCTCCGCCGTAAACCCGAAAGACAGCCTGCCTCCCGTCGAGACAAAACCCGGATTCGCGAATTACAAGCCGGCCTTCGCCGGCCAGACCCGCATCGCCGGTGCGAAAACCACTACGCCCTATAAGGTGAAAAAGATCGCCAACAAACTCGGTAATCCCTTCGCGATCGTTGCGATGCCCGACGGCCGGCTCATGGTGACCCTCAAGTCGGGAACTATGGAGATCCATGATAAAAATGGCGCGCTCGTCAAGAAGATAACGGGTCTGCCGGAGGTCGTATACGCCGGCCAGGGCGGACTACTCGACGTTGCCTTCGATCCCAACTACACCAGCAACAAGCTTATTTATTGGTGCTATTCGGAGAAAGTATCGGGCGGAAGCGCCACGGCCGTTGCCAAAGGAAAATTGGACGAAGCCGCCGGCAAGATCGGCAATATAACGGTGATCTTCCGCCAGACCCCCGCGACAAGCGGCAATCTTCAATTTGGCTCTCGCCTCGTATTCGATAAGCAAGGCGATCTCTATGTCAGCCTCGGCGAGAAATTCGCGCCGGAGGTCCGTGTCCAGGCACAACAACTCGACTCCTATCTCGGCAAGATCATCAGGATCACCACCGCCGGCAAACCCGCTCCGGGCAACCCCTTTGCCAACCAATCGATCGCCAGGCCCGAGATTATCTCCTACGGCCATCGCAACCCCGAAGGTCTCGACATCGATCCCGCCACCGGCGATCTGTGGGAGTCTGAATTCGGTCCGCATGGCGGAGACGAGATCAATCTCATCCGCCCGGGCAAGAACTACGGCTGGCCGGTCATCACCTATGGACTCGAATACTCCGGTGACAAGGTGGGCGACGGCATCCAGCAACACGCGGGAATGGAACAGCCCGTCTATTACTGGGATCCCGTCATCTCGCCCAGCGGCATCTGCTTTTACAAGGGAACCGCTATTCCCGAATGGAAGAATAATCTATTTGTCTCCGCGCTCAGCGGCCAGCATCTCGACCGGCTCATCATCAAAAACAACAAGGTCGTTGGGGAAGAAAGACTGCTGACGGACAAGAATGAACGCATCCGCGATGTGACCTACTCGAATCAAATGCTCTTCGCGATCACCGATGACGGCGATATCTATCGCATCTCGAAGAAATAGACTTTAGATCAGGGGCTTCCATTGCGTCGGATCGAAACATACGCAAAAAAACATAATCGAACGATCATTCGATTATGTTTCTAAACTTTATTCCCTTTCTTTGGGCATGATCTCCGTAGTCGCCCTCTTGTTCGCTACATTCTGTCCCTGCGGCACAACCTATCCGCCTGGCACCCTCTGTCCCCCCGGCGACACCACGCAGGCCCCAAAGAAATATTCGTTCACCCGCCCCGAGATGGGCTCCCCCTTCACCATCACGATCGAAACCACCGACTCGTCCGCTGCCTCGAACGCAGCCGCGGCAGCTTTTCACCTCGCGGACTCGCTCAACACTATTCTTAGCGACTATATCGACAGCAGCGAGATCAATAGGCTAAGCGCCACCAGCGGTCAGGGCCGCTCTGTCCCGGTCTCGCCGCCACTCTTCGACATCCTCCGCCGCGCGCAGGAAGCTGCGGTTCTCACCGCCGGCGCCTATGATATCACCGTGGGCCCCGTCGTACGGCTCTGGCGCAAAGCGCGCAAGACCGGCGTCCCACCCACCCAAACCGACATCGCGCAAGGCCTCCAAAACACCGGCTATCATTACCTCCACCTCGACAGCACGAGCCAGACCGTCTTACTCGAAAAGCGCGGCATGCAACTCGACGTCGGTGGCCTCGGAAAAGGATTTGTCGCCGCGGCCGCCCTCGGCTTGCTCAGAAGCCGGGGTTATCCCGTGGCAATGGTCAACGCCGGCGGAAAGATCGTCACCGGCGACGCACCCGCTGGCCGTCTCAATTCCGCCGCAAACACGCCGACCGCAGACCAAACCCGCCGTCCCAACCCCGCCGCAACCAGGCCGGCCGCTGCCGGGCCCGGCTGGATCATCGGCATCAACGCCCCGGGACAAAAAGAACAACTTCTCTCCCTCTACCTGTCCCTCCACAACAACTCCGTCGCCACCTCCGGCGACCTCTACCAATACATCGAATGGCAGGGCAAACGCTACTCCCATATCATCGATCCCCGCACGGGCATCGGCCTTACCCGCCGCCGCAACGTCACCGCTATCGCTACCGACGGCACTACGGCCGACTGGCTCGCCACGGCCTGCAGCATCCTTTCCTGGCGCGAATCGCTAAAACTACTAAAACGAATTCCCAACGCCGCCCTCCTCGTAACAGAAATAAAACGAGGCAAAATAATTCAGAAAACTTCCGTTAACTTTAAAAAATACCTCCTACCTGATGCATCTGCCAGCCATCGCTCGCCGCTTTAGATCGTTGATCGTCGTGGTCCTTTTGACCACCGCCGCATCGACGCAAGCACAACCCTTCGCGCCTTTCGCTCAATCCATCCCCAACGCTGACGTAACCTTCACCATGGTCCCCATTCCCGGGAGCAAGACCGTCGACTCCTTCTGGATGGAAGAACACGAAACCACCTACGAAGAATATATCCTCTTCCAGGACGAATCGCAGGATCACGGCCCCACCGTCGATGGCGTTACCCGCCCAAGCCCGCCCTACATCGACTTCACCCTCGGCATGGGTAAGAAAGGCGGCTTCCCCGCCAACAGCATGAGCCGCTACGCCGCCATGATGTACTGCAAATGGCTTTATCGCCGCACCGGCGTCTTTTATCGCCTTCCCACAGAAGCGGAATGGAACTACGCCTGTAATGCCGGCGCAACGACCACTTATCCCTTTGGTAACAACGCCGGAGACCTGGCACAATATGCCTGGTACAAATTCAATAGCGACAACCGGTATCATGCCGTTAAACAAAAGAAACCCAACGGCTGGGGACTCTACGATATGTTGGGCAACATCGCCGAGTGGACCCTCGACTCGGAGACTCCCGGCACCACCTGGCCGCTGATCCTGAAAGGCGGCTGCTTTCATGACGATGCCGCAAACCTCCAGCCGGCCGCCCGCCTCCTTTCCGACAAGAAATGGAATGCCCGCGACCCCCAGATCCCCCGCAGCAAATGGTGGAATACCGACGCCCCCTTCATCGGCTTCCGGGTCATCCGGCCGGTAAAACAACCAACTGCCGCCGCCGCGGAAGAATTTTACAACAAGTATTTATAAACATTCATCTTAAATTGCAGTTAACATGAATCAACAATCATCCTCCCGCCGTGACTTCGTGAAAAAATCCACCGTCATCACGGCCGGCGTGCTTGCCGCGCCGTTACTGTCAAAAGCCAACCTTTTCTCCGGTGCCGACGACACCATCAAGGTCGCGCTCATCGGTTGCGGTGGCCGGGGCACCGGCGCCGCCGTCCAGGCCCTCAGCACGAAGCAGAACGTTCAGCTCGTCGCCATGGCCGACGCCTTCAAAGACCGGCTCGACGGCAGCTACAAGAATATTCTCGAAGCCCTGGAAGACAAGAAGGGTAGGGTACAGGTAAAGGAAGAGAATAAGTTCGTCGGGTTCGATGCCTACAAAAAGGCGATGGCCCTCGCCGACGTCGTCATCCTCGCTACGCCCCCCGGTTTCCGCCCCATCCACTTCGAAGAAGCCGTGAACCAGGGCAAGCAGATCTTCATGGAAAAACCCGTCGCCACCGATCCAGCGGGCATCGCGCGGGTCCTGGCCGCCGCGGAAATTGCAAAACAAAAGAAACTGAATGTCGTCGTCGGCCTGCAGCGCCGTTATCAAACCAGCTATCGCGAACTGATCAAACGTGTCCACGACGGCATGATCGGCGAGATCGTCAGCGCCCAGGCCTGGTGGAACAACGACGGCGTCTGGGTGCATCCCCGTCAGGCGGGCCAGACCGAGATGGAGTATCAGATGCGCAACTGGTATTACTTCGTCTGGCTCTGCGGCGACCACATCTGTGAGCAGCATATCCACAACCTCGACGTCATCAACTGGGCCCTCGATGGCTATCCCGTGAATGCCCAGGGAATGGGCGGCCGCGAGGTCCGGAAAGGCAAGGATTATGGCCAGATTTTCGACCATCATTGCGTCGAGTTCCACTACGCCAATGGCGCCATCCTCAACAGCCAGTGCCGCCACCAAAAGGGCACCGCCAGTAAGGTGGATGAAATGCTGATCGGCACCAAGGGGAAGGTGTTCTGCGACCAGGCCCGGATCACCGATCCGAAGGGCAATACCATTTACCAATTCGATAAATCAAAGGAGAACCAGCCGTATCAGAACGAACACGACGAACTCTTTGCCGCCATTGCAAAAGGGGAATATAAATTCTGGGATGCCGAACGCGGTGCCAAAAGCTCGATGACGTCCATCCTCGGCCGCCTCGCTACCTACTCAGGTCAGGAAATGCAATGGGATACCGCCATCAAAAGCGGAATGAACATCATGCCGACAGCATACGCCTTCGACGCAACCCCGCCGGTGGTGCCCGACGCGAATGGAATGTATCCCGTTGCAGTCCCCGGCCAGTTCAAGCCCTTTTGAGGCGCCCCGTCGCCGCAGCCGCGACGCATTGCCTCAGGCAAAACTATCACTATCCCGATAGGCCTTTATCAGCGCGGTCTCTCCCTCCTTACCCGGGAGCGAGAGGCCGTGCTCCATTCCCAGCATACCCTTGTATCCCTTCCCGTAAATATGCTTGAAGATACCCTTGTAATCCATCTCGCCCGTCGTCGGCTCGTTGCGGCCGGGGACATTGCCTATCTGGAAATACGCGATCTCATTCCAGCACAGATCCATATTGTGGATGATATTCCCTTCGTTGCGCTGCATATGGTACATGTCGAAAAGGATCTTGCACACGGGGCTATGGACAGCCTTGCAGATGGCATAGGTCTGATCCGAGTTGCGCAGGAACAGATCGGGCGTGTCACTGAGCGGCTCGAGCACCATCACGATGCCGTGCGGCTCGAGGATCTCCGCGCCTTTGCGTAGCGCCTCGATCACATTCCCCGTCTGGATGCCCATGGGCAAATGCCGGTCGAAATCCCCGGGCACCACGGTCGTCAGCTTGCCGTTGACCCGCTTGGACACGTCCACTGCCTTTCGGCAACCGGCTAAAAAGATCTCCAGGAACTCCGGCTTCCCCGTCGCCAGTGAATTCGCGCCGTTGCCGCCCTTGTCAAGGACAAAGACGCCCATCGACATGCCCAGCTTCGCCAGCGCATCGCCGATCTTCTGCTGTTCTTCAGGAGTGCGCCGCATCATCCCGTTGTCCTCTATCGCCCGGAAGCCCTGGTCGTACGCAAATTTTATCTGATCGATAAAGTCTCCCCCGGCACTGTTCTTGAACATGCCGTCATGGATGCCATAGTTCAAATGGAAGGGGCTGCCTGCCGCCGCGGCGGTCCCGCCGGAAGCACCCCCGGCTGAGGTCTCATGGCCGGCCACCGACTGGCCGCCGGTCGCAGCCGAAGCGGCGCCGGCTGCCAGCAACCCCGCGCCGGCAAGAACCGAGTTTTGGATAAAATTCTTTCTTTTCATGGCCTGAATTTAGGGATTTTCCCCCGGAGCGCCCGACAACCGGAAAATTAGTAGAATACTCCTAGCCAAATCGGTTCCTTCCCCTAATTCGGGATCAAACCCGTTCTACAACCGAATAAATAAAGCGCGACCCAGTTATACAACTATGGAAACAATCGACGCCTTTGCCGCCGCCTACCCCCTCGACATCCTCATCGCCGACTATGACGTCGACGACCGGAAGGCGATGAAGACCCTGTTGACCCAATTAGGTTATGCTCCCGATGAGGCTACCTCCGACAGTGAGGTCCTGCGGCTGGCCGGCATTCGCCAATACGATGTGATCCTGATGGATATCCGCATCCCGGGAATCGAACGCGTCATCGATGCCCCCCGGTCACAAGGCCGGATGGGACGGGAACCGGCGGGCGCGAGCGATGTACGCCCCATCCTCATCGCCGTCGCCTCTGTCGCCGCAAAGGATTTCCGCACGACCTCCCTCCAGGCCCGCATGGATAGCTCAATCACCCGGCCCATGGATCGCCAGGAATTGCTGTTGCAGTTGAAAGCCTGCTCGGTATTGGCTGGTAAATGCTGTGTGAAATAAATTATTCGATTCTTGCATCCGCCGCGCGCAACTGCTCGCGCAACCGCCGGACGTCGATCTCCTGGATCGCGCAATGCGCATCGATCGCGGCCACCGCAGCCAGTGCCGCCGACTGCCCCAACACCATGAACACAGGCTCCATCCGGATCGATCCATATGCGATATGACTCGCCGAAAGACATACCGGCACCAACAGATTACTACATTCTTCCTTCCTCGGAACGATCGCGCCATAGCCGACGGGGTAGGGGCCGAACCCGCCAATCTGCACATCGCCCTCATTCTTCACCATTCCGTCTGCCACCAGCCTTCGGCAATTGTGCGAATCCATGGTATAGGCCGCCAGCCCGACTCCATCGTCCACCCTTGCCCGGCCCTGGCAATTCGCCTGGGTCATCACATACTCGCCGATCATCCGCCGGCTCTCCCGGATATAGAGTTGCGGCGTCCAGTGGCCGCTTGTCTCATATTCATCCTTCGGATAGCCCCAGTGCAGCATCTCCTTGCGCAGGTGCTCAGGCATCCGCGGATCATGACCGATAAAATACAGTAATCCTTTCGTGTAACGCTCATGCGCCTTCCAAATGGCCTCCCGCCGCACATACCCGGCCTCGGGATAATCATAGTTCATGCCGATCAGATCAGTCGAAAATCCCCCATTGTTATTGATATCCGTCTTGTGATTGGGCATGGAGTCGATCTTCATGATGGAGTTGAGATCCTTCGCCGGCCGTTTTTCCAGCAGCCGCAACAACAGTAGATAACGGTCCGCGTCATAATCCGCAGGCCGGGAGATGGGAAGCCGATCGGCCGGGTCGTCCGTCAGGCAAATTCTGAAATTATAGGCCTGCACCCGTTTGTCACCCGTACCCGGGCTGTCCGGCCGGGAATCGCCGATCCCCCAGAGCAGACCACTCGCGGGATCGCCGGGTGTCTTATAGGGCGAGACCCCGTCGGGGAACTGATGTTTATCCCGCAATTGCGATCCGTCGTACGTCTCGTTATATACGCTGTTGGCTTCCCGGCCTACAAAATAGCTGACACCGGCTTTCGCCATCAGGTCGCCTTCATAGGAACAGTCGATGAATTCTTTCGCGGTCACGCGGCGACGGGACCCGGCTCCCGGATGGGCGGCATCCTCGACAACGATCGCGGAGATCGTCGTACCCTGCTTTTCCACCGAGACCAGGCGCCGGCTGTACCGTACCGTTAGCCCTGCTTCCTGTAATAATTTTTCAAACACCTCCAGCGCCACATGCGGCTCGAAGACCCAGCTCTCCGTCTGGCCGTAATGTGCGCCGATGCGGCGATAGAAGTCGCGCGCCATCCCGCCGATCGCGAATTTGTTGCCGATATCCGTATAGCCAAGGCCACCGGTGCTGAGCCCGCCGATCCGGGTTCCCGGTTCGAGCAGGATCACCTTTCTGCCTGCGTGTTTTGCTGCGCAAGCCGCGATCACCCCGGCCGAGGTACCGCCATAGACACAGATCTCAGCTGTTTCGGGTTCCTGCGCCGCCAGGCAAAGCATTTCGACGAGAAACAGGAGTGTGAGCAATGAACGCGGGATCGTTATCATTGGCACTTGCAGATTTAAGATTGCAGACTGGAAAATAAAAATAAAAGGTGGCGCCTTTGCCGGGTTCGCCTTCCGCCCAGACCCGGCCTCCATGAGCAATTGTCGCCTTCCCGTAGAATAAAAGTCGCTCCATCGGCTCCTGTCAGCCGCCGCGCCGCCTTCTTCGCCGCTAATGGCCTCCTGCATGGCAAAATTATTTCCTTAAAGTTAAAAAAAAGAGACCACCCGGCAACGGCGAAATAGGGGCGGTCTTCCTTGTATACGTAGCCGCTTTTCAACCCGATACCGGGGAAACACCACTGCAATGGTTCCTGAGTGCTCCGCCGGCGTCCGAAAATGGCGTGATGCAGGCGGCGGATTGTAACCTTTTTCGGATTTTCTGGTAATCATGAGGATACAGCGGGATCAAACAAATCGTTCAAAAACCTATTCTCATGATTACCAGAAATTTGAAGATGGCCTTCCGCAGCGGGTGGAAAAACCGCCTCTCCACCTCCATCTCCGTCACCGGCCTGGCCATCGGCCTCACCGCCGGCATCCTGATCCTCCTTTGGTGCCAGGACGAAAGAAGTTATAACGGGTCTGTCAAAGGCTCGGAGAACATCTACCGGACGGTTCCCCGCTTCAACTCCAATGGAAATAAATGGTATTTCCCGACCGTGCCGCCTGCGCTGGCGTATGGCACCAAACAGATCGCCGGGATAGAGAAGGCGGGTCGCATCGTGCCCAACGGGGACGACATGGTCCTCCAATACAAGGAGAAAAGCTTTTCCGAAAAGAAGTCCGCCCTCATCGACCCGGAACTGTTCGACATCCTCGATGTTCCCTTCGTCGAAGGCGCCAGGCAAACGCCCTTCCCCAATAACCAGTCGATCGTCGTAACGGAACCGTTTGCAAAAAAATATTTTGGGAACGAAGATCCCCTGGGGAAAGTGATAACCCGGGAAGACAAAAAGAAAAGCTATGTAGTCTCGGGCGTCGTCAGAACCTCGCATAATTCCCAGACGGAATACGATTATTTCCTTCCCCTGAGCAGTATCGATGATACCACCGGCGGCAGAAAAGGACTGGCAGGCGACTGGGTCGACTATGACCTGGAAATGTATGTCCGGATAACCCCGGGGTCATCTGCAACGTCGGTCGCCGCGCAACTCACCCAACTGCAAAAGGCGAACGTCGCCGACGATCTTACCAAGGCCCTGGCCTATAGTCTTCAACCCCTGGAAAAGATCCATCTCTACAATCCCGACGGCTCGGATGGATTGATCACCATGGTCCGGATCTTTACGGGGGTGGCCGTTGCGATCCTCCTCATAGCTGCCGTCAACTATGTGAATCTTACTACGGCAAAGGCCGCCCAACGGGCAAGGGAGATCGGGGTGCGGAAGATCATCGGCGCCGCGAAGCAGCAGCTTTTTTTCCAATTCATCACCGAGTCCTTCCTTGTCTTCTTTCTGGCCATGCTTCTTGCCTTCCTGCTGATCGTCGCGGTCTTCCCGTTGTACAACTCGCTTACGGGGAAAGCCCTTTCCTTCAATTTATTGGACGCCGGCATGTGGAAGGTGGTGGGACTCACTATGACGGTAACGCTCCCCGCCGCCGCGGTCTATCCGGCCATTCTGCTTTCTTCTTTCAAGCCATTACAGGCCATCAAGGGAAAATTTTCGATCGGCAGGGGCAATCATCTCCTGCGGAAGGTCCTGGTCGTCGGCCAATTTTGTTTTTCCGTGGTTTTCATCATTTGCACGATCGTTATCGGCAGGCAACTGGATCATATCCGGGCGATGAACCTCGGTCTGGACAAGGAGAACGTATTCAAATTCGAAGCCCGGAAAATGCGCGGAAATTATGAGGCCGTCAGAAATGAACTGCTGCGGGAACAATCGATCGCGGGGATCACGGCGACAGGGCAGAACGTGCTCAACGTCGGCTCCAACACTTCCCAGAATGACTGGCCGGGAAAAGACCCGGGAAAGACCTTCATGATCGCGACGCTCCCCGTGGCAAGGGACTTCCTGCAGGCCATGCATATTCCATTGAAAGAAGGGAAAGGTTTCAGCTCGACGGCCGCCGACTCCGGCTACTATCTTTTGAACGAGGCGGCGATCAGGGAAATGGGGTTGAAAGATCCGGTGGGCAAATCCTTTACACTCTGGGGCAAACAGGGCATCATTGCCGGTATCGTCCAGGACTTTCATTTTAAGGATCTGCATCAGAAAATAGGCCCCTGCATCCTGTTCTGGAAGCCGGAGTGGATGAGCCAGATCTATATCCGGACGACCGGCGGACATACCGCGGAAGCGATTGCCGCGGTGGAAAAAGTATGGAAGACCTATAATCCCGACTATCCGTTCGAATACAATTTCCTGGATGACTCGTATAATAGAATGTATGCTACGGACCGGCGTACAGGATCGCTGTTCAAAGTGTTTGCCTTTATTGCGATCTTTATCTCCTGTCTTGGGCTTTTCGGATTGATGACCTATACCGCCCAGCTAAAGACCCGGGAAATAGGGATAAGAAAGGTTCTCGGCGCCTCCGTCATATCCGTCACCGGCCTGCTCGCCCGGGATTTCATCGGCCTCGTCCTGCTGGCTGTCCTGATCGCTTCCCCTGCCGGCTGGTATTTTATGGATCGCTGGTTGCAGGACTTTGCCTATCGCATTCCGGTAGGGTGGTGGGTGTTTCCCGTCGCCGGCCTGAGTGCCTTGCTCATAGCCGCGTTGACCATCGGTTTCCAGGCCGTCAAGGCCGCGATGGCCAACCCCGTGAAAAGTCTCAGGACGGAGTAAGATCCTCCGCCACCCGCGTCCGCCGTCGCCCGCGCCCGCCACCCGCGTCCACCGCCATCGCGCGCGCATCCTCCGCCGTCGGCAACCTTAATTCCGGCCTCGGTCAACTTGGCGTCAGCCGACCGAAGCTAATTCGTAACTTAAGAAAAACCAACTACCATGCTTAAGCTACCTGCCGGCCGGCGCCTCCTCGCCCTGCCATTATTCCTGCTCGTATTGACGTCCCACCCATTGATAATACACGCCCAGATAACCACCCCACGGACCCCAAGCCCTGCCGCCACCGTGTCCCAAACAATCGGGATCTCCACTGTGACGGTCAGCTATTCCCGGCCTTCCGTCCGGGGCCGTGTCGTATGGGGCAACCTGGTTCCCTACGGCTACAACAAACAGGCCTTTGGCGCCGGCAACGATGCCCCCTGGCGGGCCGGCGCGAATGAGAATACGGTGATCCGGCTTTCGCATCCGGCCATCATCGAAGGACAGGCCGTTCCCGCCGGCGAATACGGGCTCTTCTTCGTCATCAACCAGGACAATACCGGCGAGGTCATCCTGTCGAAAGACAGCCGGTCCTGGGGCAGCTTCTGGTATGTCGCGGACCACGATCTCTTCCGCGCGAAAATAACCACGCGGGAAGCCCCCATGACCGAAATGCTGACCTACGATTTTCAGGGACTCACAAAGACCAGCGCGGAACTGGATCTCAACTGGGAAAAGAAACAATTTCCCGTGAAGATCGAATTCGATGTCGACAACATCGTGATGGCCAATGCCGTCGAAGAATTGAAAGGGACCGTGGGATTCAACTGGCAGGGTTATGCCAGCGCCGCGAATTACGCCCTGGCCAACAAGGTCTATCTTCCACAGGCCATGACTTGGATCGATCGGGCCATTGCCGCCAATCCTAACTTCAACATGCTTTCCACCAAGGCCAAACTGACCCAACTGGCCGGTAATTCGACGCAATCCGACAGCCTGATGCGGGAAGCCGTAGCCGTCGGCAGTGAAAATGATCTCAACCAATTCGGCTACCAGCTGCTGAACGATAAGCAATACGACCGCGCCATCGAAGTCCTTTACCTGAATACCCAGAAGCATCCAAAAAGCGCCAACACCTTCGACAGTCTCGGCGAGGCCTATGCCATCAAGGGCGACAAGAAAAATGCCATCCTCTATTTCAAAAAATCGTTGAGTCTGAATCCGCCCGGACCCACCAAACTCAATTCCGAGAAATACCTCAAACAACTCGGCGCAATGTAACCGGGCAAGGACCATCATGCGCGTGCAGGTTAAGGCCCGAGCATCTTCAAAAACGCCGGCTTGATCCTCCTCGACACCTCCACCTCGGCGCCGTCACTCAACACGACGACCCCTCCTTCACCTTTTATATATCGGGTAATGTGCCGGAGGTTGATGATCGAGGACTTATGCACCCGGAAGAAACCCAGCCGGCTCAGCAGCAGATCGGTTTCCTTCAGGGTCATGCACGCCACCATTTTCTTCCCATTGGCCAGGTAAAAGGTGGAATAGACGTTGTCGCCCTGGATGCGGATAATATCGACGACATTGACAAACTCGAGTCCGTTGGTCACCGGGATGGTGATCTTCCCGGTCTGGGCCAGGATCAGCTTGTGGTGCGAAGAGGCTGCCGCTTCCTGTTCTATTTGCCGCATTTGATCCTGGATGTCGGCGATGCGCTGCGTCAACCTTTGTTCGACGGTCACCAGCTCGCTGACATCGATGGGTTTCATCAGGAAATCGAGGGCGCTGACGCGCAGCGCCGCTATCGAATACTCGCTATAAGCGGTAGTGAACACCACCTGGAACCGGAAGGGCTGGCAGTGCTTCAGAAAAGCGAATCCGTTCATCCGCGGCATTTCTATATCGAGGAACACCAGGTCTGGCAGGAGTTCCTCCATTTCCAGCAGGGCTTGTTCCGGCCGGGTAAAAGACTTCAACACTTTTATCCCGGGGCAATGTGCCCGGATCTTGCCGCAGAGCGACTGTGCCGAGATCTCTTCGTCGTCGATTACGATGGCGTTGATCATATGTTGCTATTCGAAGATTATATTCCGTGGAAGTTTGATAGTCACCTTCGTCCCGCATCCCGTACCGGCATCCGCATCCCCGATGCTCACGTCGATCCGGCCTTTGTTCCGCTGCTGGAGCATCGCGATCCGCTTGCCGGTCACCTGCATGCCCATTTTCTCATAGGGTCTCCCGTTCTCCGCCTGCAGGGCCGCCGATCGTTCCCGGCCGATGCCGTTGTCCTCGACCACCGCGACAATACTCTCTCCAGCCTTGGTTATCTGCACCAACAGTCTTCCACCCGGCTCCTCTCTGTTACGCAGTCCATGCACGATGGCATTCTCCACATAAGGTTGCAACAGGAGTGGCGGTATCCACACATTTTCCTCCAACAGCGAGGGGTCTACGTCGAAATGATAGCTGAACTGATGGTCGAAGCGGATGGCCTCCAGCTCGGTGTAGAGCGTTAGGGCCTGCAGGTCCTTTTGCAAGGGGACCAGTTGCTCCTTCGAGTTTTCCAGTACCAGCCGGATGACGCGGGAGAACTTCTGAAGAAAATCGGCGGCCTCTGCATTCCGGTTGCCCGTGATCAGGGCGTCGATAATGTTCATGCAGTTGAAGATAAAATGCGGGTTCATCTGCGCCCGCAGCGCCATCATTTCCGTCTCCGCTATCCGGGTAGTGAGCGTCGCCTCCCGTCGGATCTGTCTGATGCGTCGCCTTATCAACAAAAAAAGGGTCGCCGCCACGATTGCGATCACCGCAATGTAGAAGCTCCCCTTTTGCCAAAAGGCAGGAACCACCACCAAATTGAATCCCGCGGATGGAGCGTGTCCGCCGCCATAGGGGATGATCGGTTGCACCGAAAAAGTATAGTTGCCGGGCGGCAAATGCGCATAGGTCACCGTGCCGGATGCACTGGGCAGACTCCAGTTCGTCTCGTCGCCGCCCTTTAGAAAATGGGTATATTGAATGGCGCCTCCACTGCTGAAACTGGGGCAGCAAAAGGACACCGTCAGCCCGCTGTTATTGTGGGCCAGCACAACCGGCCGGCTACCGTCGATAAAACTGTCCGGCCGGTCGACCGGATGGATGGCCGAGATCACCACCGGTGGCGGCTCGAACCGGGGCGCCTCGACGGCGATGGATGGGATACTGTAAACCCCGGCCTCCGTAGCCAGCAGGTAGCTCCCGGTTGCACCGGGCTTGATATTGTACACGGCATTGGTGATCTTGTAATAGGCCGTGATGTTCCGGATAGTAAAGCTATCGCCGCCGCCCTTCTGCCCCGCAGTCCCTGACCCGCCGAACACAATCTTATCGAGCCCATTCAGCGTACAGACCAGCAATATACTATCATTGATCCATCTCAGCGCGTTGACATAGTTGCTGCTTAATCCATTTGCCTGGCCGATCGTCTTTTTCCAGGCGATGCGACCGGCTTTTATACCGAGGATCGTAAGACCCGAATGACTCGTCCCATAGAGGACCTCGTCCCGCTTTCCTTCGGCTATGCAACGGATATAATCCTGCGGCCCGTCGACCGGCACCACAAACCGGGCATCCAACGTTGCGGCCAGGCCCCGCCCATCCATCTTTGCGGTCCCTCTCTGCGTATCGGCGACCACACCCCGGCCATCGGCGATTAACCGGTACCGGCAGATCGAATTGTCCAGGCCGCCCGTCCATAAAAAACCATCCCTGCTCAGGACCATCGCCTCGACCGCATGAACGCCCTCCTTCGTCAAAACACTCACCCGGCTCCGTTCGACCAGTAAAATACTGCTATCTCCACCCAACAGCAGCTTATCATCATCCAACGGGATCATACTCCTGAAATGGGCCGGCAGCGGGATCGATCGCATGGCCGACAACCTTCCTCCCGCGACCGAAAGCTCCAGCAACTTTCTCAGCGAAAGTCCGTAGATGCCACCGCCCTGCTGCACGAGGCTGAATACATATTCATCCTGCAGCGGTGGCTGCCAGGCCCGCGCATTGACGGCGCCGCCTGGGATGAACGACATGCCTGAATAGCCGCTGGTCAGGATATTCCCTTTTCCATCGGGAAGGATATCGAGTACGGCATCTGCGGGCAAGCCCTGCACGGCGGAATAGGAATAGACATTCTTATAGGCCAGTTTTTGCACGCCGCGATTACTCCCGATCCAGATATTGTCTTCCCGATCGCAGAAGACGGCGTAAAGCGTGTTGCTGGCCAGTCCCTGATCCGTCGAGAAATGCACGAATGCGCCGGTTCGGGGATTATATTCGATCAGCCCTTTTCCAATACTTGCCAGCCAGAGATTCCCTTCCCGGTCCTGTGTGATAGAGCGGAATTCGTTCGCCGAGAAAGGAAGGAGACAGGCGGGGACCGGGGCAAGACGGATGCGGTCCCCGGCGATCGAAGTCCCATCCAGCAGCATGACTCCATTCCCATTGGTCGCGATCCAGATGCGCCCGGCATCGTCGGCAAACAGGTCCCTGACAAAGAGCTTTTCCACGGAACTCGCGACAAGCCGCCAGCTGTGCATATTGTAGATCTGCAGCGGCTCGTAACTTTTCCCGACGACGAGCAGGCTGTCCCGCCATTGGATCACGCAATTGATCCCCTGAAAGACATGCCCGGGCGCGATGTTCAGGGAATGCAGGTGGCCATGTTCCCACCGGTATACTCCTTTATATCCCGAAAGGATCCAGTTGCCTTCCTTCGTCCGGTAGGCCCGCTTAAGGCCATCCGTCGCGTCGAAGGAGTCGGCCCGCAGTTTCCATCCGCCAAGGCGGTAGAACCGGCTGCTGCCTGTCAGCAACAGCATCTCCTTTCCCGGCAGCTCCCCGATGTCCGAGATCAGATCCTGGTGGAATCCTTTGGCTTCGTCGAAATTGCTGAAGGCAGCGCCGTCGAAGATACTCAGCCCGGAAGGGGTCCCAAAGAGCATGAACCCGCTGCTGTTTTGCCGGATACAATCCACTTCATTGCTGAGGAGCCCATTGCTCCGGTTGTAACTTTCAAAGTTGAATTGCTGCCCCAGGGCCCTGAAACTGCCCGCCGGCAGCCAGATCAATATAGTTATGATAATGATGCCCTTTGGCAAGACCCGGTGTTTAAGCAAAAGCTACCGAAATTTCAGGGAACTTAGAATTTTACTTTGACAAAAATACCCGGCAGGCGAGATCCCGCCGCCGACATTTAGGCAACGGCGCCAAAACGCAAGAAAGCGGCGGTTTTATTTCGGCGAATGATTACTGCTGAACGAATCCCGGTACATCTTCCAGCCGGCGGCGGTCTTCTTCCAAAGCACCAAAAACTTCCCATCATCAAAAACCTCCCCCTTTGCATTGATGGACTGCCACAAACCCTCCTCGGTCACATACTCCTTCCCATCCCCATAGACATTCGTAGTAATGAACTTGCCATTCCGCAGGCCATAATCCCGATACCCGCCCTCGAAGAACTTCGCAATTGCCGCCCGGCCGCAGGAAGCCGGCGCATTCGGGGCCAGGATACAGGCATCCGCCGCATAGCTGTTCACAAAGATCGAAGCATCATTCTTTACAAAAGACTGAAAATACCTCGCATTACTCTCCGCAATAGCCTTTTTGACTTCCTCCAATTGAGCGCTGGCCGCAAAATGCAGAACGGCAAAAAGTACCACAAGCAACATTTTTTTGCTGGTTGACATATTATTATATTTTTGGTAAAGGTAGAAGCGACCCGGGAGGGCAGATTGTAAAAAAGCGAACAAGTATGACCGACAAGGTTTTTTATCCGTCGAAAGTCCTGAGTCCATACGTAAAATACTACTGGACCTGCGCCCATGACCGGGACGTCGTCGAAGTCATGTACCCCACAGGATGTCTCGAACTCTGCATCGACATCTCGACCGGCGACACCATCCGCCACCGCGGCAACCAGTCCGTGGCGGTTCCCCGCCTGGAGGTGTTGGGTCATTGGAACATCCCTACCACGGCCACCATCAAAAAAGGCAATACCTGCCTGATCACCCGCTTCCATCCCTATGCCGGCGCCCTCTTCTTTCCGGATCAACCGTCCGGCTTCACCAACCGATCGGTAAACCTTTATGACCTCCTCACCCGGGAGGCCGACGAGTTTCTCCACCGCCTCATGGAACAACCCTTGCTCGGGCAAAAAGTAAGCATCCTCGAAGACTTTTTAATAGACAGGCTGGTCAGAAGCCAAATAGATCACCAAAAGATAAAGCTGGTGGAAGGACTCTGCGATTCCATCCGTCGCGATAAGGCGGTATTTGACGGCAAGCGGCTGGCTGCCGAGTTCGGATTCTCCGAAAGGTATATCCAGAAACTCTTTCTGAATTACGTCGGCATAACTCCCAAGAGCTATTTTTCCGTCGAAAGGTTCAACAAGAGCCTCCAGCTTGTTCGCTCGGCGGACATGTCGCTGACAAAAATCGCTTACGAATGCGGCTATTATGATCAGGCGCATTTTATCAAGGAGTTCAGATCCTACACCGGCATCCCGCCCTCGCAGATCTCCCGGCATTGATGAGTGGCACATGGAATTTTATTCCTATATTTGCCGCGCTAACCGAATATGTATGAAAAATCACCTGACACTCATCTGCCTGGTCGTGACGGCTATCGTCCTCTCCAATTGTAAAAGCGGCCTTGTCACCATGTCCAATAGCTGTTACGATCTCATCAGCCAGGGGCAGCAACAGAACAAAGCCGGCAACTATTCCACCGCGCTCGACGACTTCAACAAGGTGCTTCAGAAATGCGATGCTTATGATGCCAGGGAGAAAGGCTATGCCGGAAAAGCGGCGGCCCTCAATGGTCTGGGGCAATACTCCGAGGCTCTCGACGCCGCGACAAAGGGCCTGGCCGTCAACAAATCAAGTCTGGACAATCTTTTCGAAAAAGCCAGTGCCGAAATGGGACTGGGCAACTATACCGGAGCCCGGGCCGATCTGAATACGCTCTCGCAACTGACGGGGAAGAACCGGAATACCGCGCAACGCGCCACCCTCTATTCGAAAATGGCCGAGGTCGACACCCGCCAGCAGCAATATGATCAGGCCCTGCAGGACATGCAACAGGCGATCGCCACGGATAACACCAACCTGAAATTTTATATGCAGGTGGGGGATATCCACGTGGCTGCCGGCAACTATCCCGCTGCCATCGCCAGCTACCAGGACGCCATCGATAAGGGCAAGAACGACGCCGAGGCCTGGAAGGCAAAGACGACGACCCTCATCCGAATGTACCAGGGGAAATATAAGACCACCGATGCCGGCGTCCTGGGCAGAAAGATCAGCGCCGCCGATCGCCAAACCCTTTGCAACAGCATCAACGGCTCCAAACAGGCCGGTCTCCAGGACATGGGTATCGACCTGGTACAGACCTCCATTTGCAAATGACATTGAGCCGCCGGAAGCGGCCTGCACTATAACCTCAAATTCGCTAACACATGAAGAACACACTTGTATTTGTACCCGCGCTTCTCGCGGTCTTACTCACCGATTGTAAGAGCATGAACAACACCCAGAAGGCGACAGCCGCCGGTATGGTGGTTGGTGGCACCGCGGGGGCCCTCATCGGTCATGGCAAACATTCCGTTTTAGATGCGCTCATCGGCACTGCCATCGGCGGCGGAGCCGGCTACCTCATCGGTCGTCATATGGATAAGCAGGCCGAAGAGATCAAACAGGCCGTACCCGATGCCCAGGTGACAAGGGTTGGCGAAGGGATCAATATGACCTTCAATTCCGGGCTCCTGTTCAAGATCAACTCCAGTCTGCTCAGCGAAGAGGCTAAGGTCAATCTGCAGAAGGTGGCCGCCATCTTCCAGAAATATCCCGACGAGAACATCCTCATCGAAGGTCACACGGATGATACCGGCACGCCCGAATACAATATGGAACTCTCCAGGAAACGCGCCGCTTCCGTCAGCGACTATCTTTCTTCCAAGGGCGTATCCACCAGCCGGATGGAGATCAAATGGTATGGCGAGAGCCAGCCGAAGGTTCCCAATGACAATGAGGCCGACCGGGCATTGAATCGCCGGGTCGAGCTGGGCATCATGGCCAATGATCAGATGAAACAGAAGGCGCAGACGGGCTCGCTGAACTAAGCCCGGCCATTGCGGGTGCCCGGCGTACGGGTTATAAGCGAACATCGCGGTGTATCGTAACCGTACACTTTTCTGGAAGTCGGCCGGTCAACGGCTGAGTATCAATAAAGTAAAATCCGGCCCTATTTTGGTCGCCCAATCTCCATGCTTAAGAATTACCTGAAAATTGCCTGGAGAAACCTGATGAAGAGCAAGGTCTTCTCTTTCATCAACATATTCGGCCTGACCACCGGCATCACCGTCTGCCTGATGATCTTCCTGTTCATCATCAACGAGTTTAGCTTCGACAACTTCCACGCAAACGGCAAGGAAATTTACCGCGTCATGCGGTCCTTCGACGCCTCCAAGCCGGCGGCGCCCTGGCTTTCGGGACCCTATGCCCCGGCGTTGCTCAATGATTTCCGGGGTGAGATCAAACAGACGGTCCGGATCATGCCGGACAACGACCTGATCACGTACAACAACAGACCCTTTAACGAGAAGAATGTCTATATCGCGGACAGCAATTTCTTTACGTTCTTCTCCTTCCCATTGATAAAAGGAAACCCGGCCACCGCGTTAAGCGATCCCAACAGCATCGTTCTGACGGAGTCGACGGCAAAGCGCATCTTCGGGAGCGAAGACCCGATCGGGAAGGTGATCGACTGGAACAAGGAACGCAAGCTGACCGTCACGGGTATCGCAAAGGACGTCCCCGTGAATTCACATTTGAATTTCGACGAAGTGGTATCGATGGCGCCGCTGTATAATCTGCCTTTCTTTAAGGTCTGGATCAACAACAACCATTTCCTCTATGTCCAGCTGGATAAGCAGGCGAACCTCGCATCCATCCAACGGCGCCTGCCCGCTTTTATGGATAAGTATCTGGCCGAGACTGCGAGAATGACCGGCTATAAATTCCAGCTGGGGTTGGTCCCGCTGAAAGACATCTATTTTGGCGACGATTCAGCTTTCGACAGGGTGAGACACGGCAGTAAAAAGGTGGTGTATGTCTTTTTGAGTATCGCCGCACTGATCCTGCTCATCGCCTGCATCAACTTCATGAACCTGTCCACCATCCGGGCTGCCGAACGCAGCAAGGAAGTCGGCTTGCGGAAGGTCATGGGCGCGCTGCGCAAGAGCCTCGCCGGGCAGTTCATCGGCGAGTCGATCCTGCTTGCCGTTATTTCCTGCGTTCTTTCGGTCGGCTTGCTCCAGTTGCTGATGCCCCTGTATAGCGATCTGCTCGGATACAACTTAAGCGTACCCTACGCCTCGGGATCTTTCTATGCGTTTCTCATCGCGACCATCGTTGTCGTCGGATTATTGGCCGGGAGCTATCCCGCGTTGATCCTTTCCCGGTTCTCGCCGATCGAAGCGCTGAAAGGTAAGTTGAAAATGGGTAAAGGCGGATCGCTGTTCCGTCAGACCCTCGTCGTCGTCCAGTTCAGCATCTCCGTGTTTCTCATCACGGGCACGGTGATCATCGCCCGGCAAATGAGCTATATCAAGAACCAGGACCTTGGCTATAACCAGGGGCAGACCATGCTGATCCCCCTCGATAATAACGATTTCTTCAACAATATGAACAGGTTCAAGAAGGAGTTGCAGGCCAATAGCGGGATTGCGTCCGTGTCGATGATGTCGGGCGAACCCGGCGGCTTCTTCGATGAACACACGTTCGAGGTCGAGGGGCAGAATGGCAGGATATGGAAGGGCAGGACCGAATTCGCCGATTTTGAATTCGTCAAAACACTCGGCCTGAAGATCATTGCCGGCAGGGATCTTTCGTCGCAATACCCGACGGATACGACTTCCGCCGTGTTGTTGAATCGCATGGCCGCAACCGATCTTGGGTGGACGCCCGGGCAGGCCGTCGGAAAATGGATAAAGAATACGGTGCGGGACAGCCTGCGCCGGAGGGTGGTCGGTGTGGTGGAGGACTTCAACTTCACTTCCCTCAAACAGAACATCGAGCCCCTGGTCGTCTCGCCTGCGATGGATAGAAGGGTGGCCGTCGTGCGGATGAAACCCGGCAACCTGCAAAATAATATTGCGCTGGTGAAGAGGGCCTATGTTGGCGTCGCGCCTGCCTATCCGATGGAGTATACCTTCCTCGATAAGAAATTCGACGAGCTCTACCGGAAAGATCTCCGGCAGCAAAGCATTCTCAGCATCTTCTCGGGGCTGGCGATTGTCATCGCCTGTCTCGGTCTTTTTGGGCTGGCGTCCTTCACGGTCGTGAAGCGGACAAAGGAGATCGGCGTCCGCAAGGTGTTGGGTTCCTCGGTTCAGAATATCATCCTGCTGTTGTCGAAGGATTTGCTGAAGCCCGTCCTCCTCGCTACACTGATCGCCACGCCCATTGCCTGGTACGTGATGCACGGCTGGCTTCAGAATTTTGCCTATCGCACCGGCCTGCAATGGTGGATCTTTGTGATGTCGGCCGGGATTACCGTCATCATCGCGCTGGTGACGGTCTGCTTCCGGGCGGTAAAGGCCGCGACGGCCAACCCCACGAAAAGCTTGCGGAGTGAATAAAACCGGGTATAACAATTGCATAAGATGTCACCATGCTGTAGACCAAACCCATCTGTCTTATGCCCCCGGCGAAACCCCTGATATCGGTCGCTTTAATAGGATTGTGCGTCCTGCTTTTTGGCCAGGCGGAAGGCCGTATGAACCGGCTGGCAGCGCCCGGATTGATCTTTTCGCCCACTGTAGTCCCCAATGGAAAGTATGGGTCGCCCTATAGCGATCTGGATTTTAAGGTCACCGGCGGTAAAGCGCCGTATACCTTTTCGGTCTCCGGGGGCAAACTGCCCGGGGGCATGACCCTTTCCGCCACCGGAGTTTTGTCCGGAAAGCCTTCCGCGGCGGGGACCTATTTGTTTACTATCACCGCCGTGGACGGGACTAAACCCCCGAAGGAGGTCACGGGCTCGCAGAACTATACCCAGGTCATCGACAAGGCTTCCCTGACGATCACCGCCAACAATGCCTCCATGACCTATGGCGGCGCGATGCCGGTGCTGATGGCGGTCTATAGCGGATTTGTCAACGGCGATAACGCCTCCAGCCTGACCAGGCTACCCGTGATCATAACGACGGCCACAGCCTCCTCGCCGTCAGGGTCTTATCCTATTTCGGTCTCCGGCGCCACGGATCCGAATTACAACTTTACCTACAGCCCTGCGATTTTCTATATCGATGCGGCTACTCTCCAGGTAAATGCCACGCCGCAAACCAAGCAATACGGCGCCGCGGACCCGCCTCTTAGTTTTACAGTCAATGGTTTGGTAAATGGAGACAATACAGGCACGATCACCGGCAGCCTAAACCGCAATGCCGGTGAGAATGTGGGCGTCTACCCCATAACAAGAGGCAGTATCAGCGCGGGGCGCAACTATACAATCAGCTTCACGGGTAATTATTTGACCATTACCATTGCTCCGCAACATATAAAATGGACGCAAAGTCTGTTGGTGGGATGCAGCAACACAACGAAATTGCAATTGACTGCGACCGCGAGCAGCGGCCTGCCGGTGACCTATTCGATATCCGACCCCTCTGTCGGCACCCTATCGGGGAATTCCCTGACATTGCTGAAACCAGGTACTACGATCGTCACCGCCAACCAGGCCGGGGACATCAATCACAGTGCGGCGGCGGCCGTGACCGATACCCTGGTCTATGAGTCGGCATCGCTCATCCGGGAGCAATGGAACGATGTCCTATTTTTTGACAACAGCAGCGGTGACTATATAAAATGGCAATGGTATAAGAATGGGGATTCCGTTGTGGGGGCTACCAGTTCGTATTACAGTGAAACGCCGGAATTGAACGGTCAATACTATGTGATAGCTACCAACTCGTCGGGCCGGCAAATTCAAAGCTGTACCCTTTCCATCACGGCCGGCGCCGCGATCCCCGGGAAAATAGCGGTTCGTCCCAATCCTGTCAACGCAGGCGCCCTTGTAACGGTGAACAGCAACTACTCCAGTACCGCATTGCAGGGTGCCATATTGCAGGTGATAGATCTCAGTGGGAAGGTGCGCCAACAACTGACGGCCATTCAGCCGTCGACGACGCTGACGATGCCTTCAGAAGCCGGCATTTACGTTATCGATCTTTTCCTGGCCAATGGACAAAAGACAAGTATCAACGTGCTGGTCGTGAATTAGTACCTGGTGGCGGCCGAATAACACCTTATTGCTCCGAACTCTTACTACCTGTAGCGATCTGTTTTTTGTCCAGCTCAGATCCAGGCGGCGCAGCAACCGGGTTCGTCACCAGTTGGAATTTCAGTTGATCGTTCTTCTTCAAGGCAATGATCACGCCCTGGAAGGAGGGATATTTGGCGGCATCGTCGCCCTTTACCATAATGGTCATTTTCTTATTCGAAAAAGCGCTTACTGCCGCCCGGATCCAATCGATAAGTTCGTTGTTGCTGCTATCCTGCGCCGGGATCCCAGGCTGCTTATATTCCGTCATACGGTCCGGGCTAAGGTCCAGGTATGATTTGAGCAAGTTAAAAGGTACTCCGATATAAGCGTTGGGATTGGCATAGAAGTTCTTCTTCTCCGTCTCAGTCAGATTCACGCCCTTCGACGTGGCAATGCTCTCGATGATACTCTTTTTTTCCTCCGAATTCACGTCGCTGACACTGAAATACACCTTTCCATCATGGTCCATCGTCAGCAGCACCACATTTTTTTCCGGGACCGCGATCGACGAGACCGAACTCGGCGTAACGACTTTCAATGCCTCGGGCGGTTTGGGCTTGGCTACCAGGATAAAGAACGATAGCAGGAGAAAGGCGACATCGCACATGGCGGTCATGTCCACGGCGGTGCTCTTACGAGGTATCTTTGCTCGTCCCATTGCGGATTTAATTTAGTAGACACAAGACTCAACTCTTTCGTGATTCCATACACGCCGGACAATTTTTATCGCTAAATCCATCTATCTTTAAGCCATGATGCCATTAAGATCGATAACGAATGACGTCGATAGGAGGATCAGGCTCTTCTATTCCAAGCCCTTCTATTACAATTTCGGATTGATGTTCACGCTTTGCTTTGGGGTGCCGGTGGTCGGCTGTCTTGGCAGCATCGGCGGCTGGAGGATCTTCATCCCGCTCGCGCTCGTATGGGGTGGTATTTTCTATCTGCTCTTATCCGTTAAGGCCAAAAAGATAAAGAAGGCCCGGGAAGTATATCTGTCCGGGCGTGAAACGACCATTTATTTCCAGGGACTCGATTACAACTATAACGTCAAGGTGAATGGTGCCCCGCAACCCGTGGTTCTGCTTCGCATCGGCGGGGAAACCATCAGGGTTAAGTCCTTTAGCAGACGGGTGATCAATGCCTTTAGTGTTCCCGAACAAAAGGCCTACGTTCTTGATAAGTACCCCGACATCATCCTGCCCGAAGCTCTTGTCACCGGAGATCTCGCGGCACAGTCTGCTGCCGCCAGGTCCATAAATATGTAGGGGCCTGGAAAGATGCCGGCAAGATCGAGTGGAAGGTGAAATAACCACGGTCGGGGTGCAGTTCCGCCGCGCGGTGCCGCGGGTGAGATCAATCATCACCCGGCATGACTTCAATCATTGGAGCGGGCTTTTGCGCACGGTAACTTTTCCGAACTTTTACCCTTAACATTTTTGCTATGAAAAAATCCTGCTTCCTGTCCATTATATGGACATTGCTGGCGCTTTATGCCCATTCCCAGAACATCGCCATCAATGCCGATGGCTCCCGCCCCGACGCAAACGCCATCCTGGATATCAAATCCACGAACAAGGGCTTGCTCATTCCCCGGCTGACGACGGACGCTCGAATGCGGATCGCCAATACCAGGGGGATGATGGTGTATGATATCACGACGGATAATTTCTGGTACAATACGGGGAAAGAATGGAAATGCATTCCCAGCGACGATGATCGTGGTAAAAAGGAGAATGCCTGGCTGCTCACGGGCAACAGCCGTACCAGGGACAGGACCAATTTCCTGGGAACGATCGACAACGTACCGTTTACCATCCGGGTGAATAACCAATTGTCTGCAAGACTCGATTCCTCCCTGATGAACAGCTTCTGGGGCTACCTTGCCGGTAACGGCGATACCAGCGGGTTCGGCGGCGGAGTGATACCGCCAGGCATCAATAATACGGCGGTCGGGTTCAGAGCGCTGAGCGATAATCTCTGGGGGAGCTACAACACTGCCGTCGGGTCATCGGCATTCGCCAGGGGGAGCGGCGACCGCAACACCGCCACCGGCTATCGGGCTCTGGGTGGAAGTGGGCAGGGATTCCCGACTCCCCCGAGCGACGACGTAGCCAACGGATACCTCGCGCTCGGCAACGAGCAGGGTGGGGCTTATAATACCGCAATGGGCTCCCAGGCCATGTTCGCAAGCACACAAGGCGTCCATAATACAGCGGTGGGCTACCAGGCCCTTGGAAGTTCTGACGGCGCATATAACAACACGGCTGTCGGTTCGGGCGCGCTTCGTACCAATGGCTTCGGGGTTGGGAATACGGCGGTCGGCTTCGGTGCATTGTTCACAAATGATATTGGATATGGCAATACCGGCGTAGGCAGCGGTGCCGACGTCGCATCCGGCAATCTCCAGAACGCCACCGCCATCGGCGCGGGCGCTATCGTAGACGCTTCCAACAAAGTGCGGATCGGTAATAGCTCAGTCACGGTGATTGAAGGCCAGGTCCCGTTCACCACTCCTTCCGACGGTCGTTTCAAATTCAATGTCCGGGAGGACGTGCAAGGCCTCGCTTTTATCCTGCAGCTTCGTCCCGTGACCTATCAGTTCGATGTCCGGCGATTCGATGCCAGGATTTCACATCCCGGTGATCAGTCCCTCGCATCCGCCAACTATGCCGTTGCCACAGCGTACGAAAATGCCTCCCGCATCCGCCGTACCGGATTTATCGCGCAGGAGGTCGAACAGGCCGCGGCTGCATCGGGATATGATTTCAGTGGTATCATCAAACCCGGCGGTGGGCAGGATCATTACAGCCTCAGCTACGACGCATTTGTCGTACCGCTGGTCAAAGCCGTGCAGGAGCAACAGAAGATCATTGCCGGCCAGAACAACAGGATAGAGGAACAGGAAAGAAGACTGGCCGGTCTCGAACAACAGATCGCTGAACTGAAAAAAATGCTCAAATGAGAACCTCCATTACCGCTCTCCTCGTCTTCTCGGCCATGATCGTCGCCTCGGGCCGGGTCCGCGCGCAGGGCCTGATCCTGACGCCCGGCGCGCGACTCATCGTGACCGGGTCCGCCAGCATCACCTTCAATAATGCCGGACTCACCAACAATGGACTGCTGGACCTCGACAGCAGCACCGTGCTGATGACGGGCGATCAACCCGCACTTCGCTCCTTCATCGGCGGGCGCGCGCCGGTGGCCTTTTATCATCTCATCATCGACCGGCCTGCCGGTGAAACACACCTCGACAACGATGTTGCCGTTGTCGGCAATATCACCATGCTCCAGGGCAATTTGCAACTAAGCACCCACACCCTCGACCTCGGCCGGACGGGTAACATTCTCGGTGAGCGGGACGAAGCCCGTATCACTGGAGCTGCCGGTGGGGTCATAAAGGTTTCGGCTCTCCTGAATGCTCCCCAGGCCGCCGAGCCGGGAAACATCGGCCTCGCATTTACCAGTGACGCCAGCCTGGGCTGGACTTCGATCACTCGCGGACATCGACAGGCGATGACTGCCGGCATCCGGCGTTATTTTGATGTTACTCCCGAACAGGGAACGACAGCGAATGTGGCGATTCAGTTTCGGTATCTTGATAACGAGCTCGACGGTATGAACAAAGACAGGCTCGCCTTGTTCTCGGGCGATGGCCAACGTATCACTTCCGTCACAACGGGCAATTCGGTGGAAGGCCGGACGACCGGCGGGTTACATCGGTTTACGCTGGCCGCCGGTGACGGAAAGCTTGATGCCGGTTTGGTAACGCCCCTCTGCGGGTCGTTCGTCCGGGTGAGACCCAATCCATCGCCGGGTACTTTCACGCTAACCCTGGTCAGTACACAGGAAATGGACAAGCTCATTCGGCTATATGACGCCGGTGGTCGGCTGCTGGAAGTAAAAAGGGTTCATTGCATGGCGGGTGCAAACCCTGTGGAATGGAATATCACGGCCCGGGGCCAGGGATCCTATTTCCTCGCGGTCGAAGGCGCCAGCCCCATCCCCGTCGAGATCATCAAACCCTGACCGTATTCGGACGAACCGGCGACCATTATTATCTGACCCGACCAGCCATAATGCCAAAAGCCCCCAGGTTCGCCGGGGGCCTTTGACTGAATTGAAATATTCTATATCCGACGTTGGCCTTTACGCCATGCGGGTCTTTACGCCACATTCGCTTCGACCAGCTCAGCAAGCTTCACCTCAGCCGACTTGACCGTCTTGATGATGCGGGCAGCAACTTTATACGGATCGGCAGCGCTATTGGGCCGGCGATCTTCCAGCCAGCCTTTCCAACCCCTTTCGACGGTGCCGATCGGGATGCGGATCGAGGCTCCGCGGTCGGAGACGCCGAATTTAAATTCGTTGATCGCCGCAGTCTCATGCTTGCCGGTAAGGCGAAGATGGTTGTCGGGGCCATAGACCTCGATATGTTCCGAGATCACCGGGCGGAAGGCTTCGCACACCTGTACGTAGACCTCGCTGCTGCCGCATGTTCTGAGCAGGGTGTTGCTGAAGTTGGCGTGCATTCCGCTGCCGTTCCAGTCGAGATTGCCAAGCGGTTTACAATGCCAGTTGATGGAGATGCCGTATTTCTCACCGATGCGTTCGAGCAGATAGCGGGCGATCCACACCTGGTCGCCGGCTTCTTTCGCGCCCTTGGCGAAGACCTGGAATTCCCATTGGCCGGTGGCCACTTCCGCATTGATCCCTTCGATATTCAGACCCGCATCGAGACAGGCATCGAGATGTTCTTCGACGATATCCCGACCGTAGGCGTTGCGCGCGCCTACGGAGCAGTAGTAGGGTCCTTGCGGTCTCGGGTAGCCGCCTTCAGGAAAGCCAAGGGGCTTATCGGTCTCCGGATTCCACAGGAAATATTCCTGTTCGAAGCCGAACCAGAAATCATTGTCATCATCTTCGATGAGGGCCCGGCCATTGCTGGGATGAGCACTGCCGTTCGGACTGAGTACTTCACACATCACGAGCCAGCCATCCTTACGCTGAGGATCCTTGGCAAGATAGACCGGCTTCAGCAGGCAATCCGATGAACCGCCCGGCGCCTGTTCCGTGGACGAACCGTCGAAACACCACATCGGGCAATCTTCGAGTTTGCCGGAGAATTTCCTTTCGATCTTTGTCTTGCTGCGTAAACTCTGGATGGGTTGGTAACCGTCGAGCCAGATGTACTCTAATTTTGCGATGGCCATGTAAAAGTGTTTTATGTAAGTGAAACTTTCAAGCGGTGTAAAAATACTACGAGGGCGGCTTGCGAACAAATATAAATTTATTTAAATGTCAATAAATTGATTAATAATGTGAAAAGAGGCAGGCGTCGTGTTGGGTAATATTATATATTGTAAAATGTAATACGAATGAAATCGATTTACGCTAATCCCTTCGCTCAATCCCGGATTTTCAAGGAGATAAGCGAAGAGATCTCCACCCAGGTGAAACCCATCATGCAGGACAACGTCCTTGTCGGCTACCTAGCCTTCACCCGACTGGAAAAGGCCAGCGCCGACTCCTTCAACTACCGCCTGTCCATCATGGACGAAAACCTCAACGATATCGGCAAAGTAAACTTCCGCCAGGGCATCCTCGATCTCCAGACCGTGTCCTTCGAGCAACATGTCCTGTGCCTGGGTTATATTCAAGCTTCCCTTGCCAGCATCGAGACCATCAGGACCCAGCGGGGATACAACAAAGTCCTGGATGCCGCCAATTCCAGCCATCTCCTCCTGCAATTCGTCGATCTCGTCCGCACGATCCCGCACAAGAACGGAAGTGTGAAGATCAATGTCTTTCCGGCGAAGGAGGGACATATGATGGTGGCGGAATATGACCGGAAAGAGAAATATACCCGCTTCTCGATCGAGGCCCTGAATTAAGCGCCGGCCGCAGCTATAATAGCACGGCCGCGACTGTCTTAAACCACCCCGGATATTGGCGCATTCCACCCTTTTTTGCAAGGAACAGGCATCGTACTTTAGGAGCACAAAATTACTCACAACAAATCGCTTCTTATGCCTCGTTCAAAAGATCCGGCAGCGCGCCCGGAGGGCTTGCCATTGCCCCGGCTCGTTCTGCTGGCCGCCATCTGCTGTTCCTTCCTCTCCGTCCATGCTCAAAAGGTCAAAGGTTCGGAACTCGATAAAATGCCTGCCGACCTGGAAAAAGCCCTCGCTTTGAGCGCCCTGCCGGCTCATCTCCAGGCCGCCGCGACGGTTTACCTGCTGGATCCGGCAAAGGGTTACTATGTTGCGCAACAGGGATCCAATGGGTTTGTCTGTTTTATCGACCGGACCGATTGGGAATGGGGCGAGCTGAGAAAGGATGTTTTCGCACCCATGGGGTATGACCCTGAAGGCGCCAGGACAATATGGCCCGTGTACAGGGACGTGGCGGCGATGCGGGCCACCGGAAAGTTTACGGGACCGCAGATCAAAGATACGATGGCCGGCAGGATGCGCAGAGGCATCTACAAAGCGCCGGCACGAACCGGGATTTCGTATATGCTCGCGCCCGTCATGCGGGTGTATACGGGCATGCCGGGCGACAATAACGTGGCGACGATGAGCATGCCGCATTATATGTTCTACGCCCCCTACATCGCAGCGTCGGATATAGGCGTACTGCCGGATGCCCCTGAAGGCCCCTGGCTGATTAATCCGGGAAACGTGGTGCTGGGAAAGGGGAAGGGGCCGCATGGCTTTGTCGTGGTGGTCGCAGGTAAAGAGACGACCGCGAAGATCATCGCGGATGGCAAACCACTCCTGAAACGTCTCGCGGAATATAGCCCGTTTTTTAAAAGGGATGCCGGCATGGACATGCATCATTGAACTCTTGAAGGAATGTTGTAATTGATTTACTACAACCGTTATACATAAATGACGGTATCTTCACGCAACACTCCTTAATTAGTAGCAAATGAAGGCCAACAGAGCGTTGATCGCCGACGATCATGTAATCGTGAGGGCAGGGTTGAAGACCATTCTGAGGGAAATGTTCCCTTTTATGCAAACGGACGAGGCGACCAACGGCGACCAGGTGATCGACCTGATCAAAAAGCAGGACTATGATCTGATGGTAGTGGACGTGAATATGCCGGATACGGACGCGATCGCCCTGGTCTCGAATATCATCGCATATAAGGAGGATAGCAAGATCCTGATCTTCAGCATGAACGCGGAGGGGCTGTATGCGAAACGCTTTCTCAAACTGGGCGTCCTGGGTTATCTCGAGAAGGAAACGGATGCTGAGCAGATCCGCAATGCAATAACCAGCGTCATGAACGGATCGGTGTATATGAGCGTGAACCTGCGCCAGTTCTTCTTCGAGGAAATGATGAGCGACAGAAAAGAGAATCCCTTCGAACGGCTGTCCAACCGGGAGATCCAGGTTGCCAAGTACCTGTTGCAGGGCTATACCTATACCGAGATAAAAAATATTCTCAACCTGCATTCTTCAACTATCGGTACCCATAAGACGAGGTCATTCGAAAAGCTCAAGGTCAGGAACCTCTTTGAGCTTCGCGAGCTGGCAAACCTATACAAGGTGGATCTTTCAAAGTTATAGCCGGCGTTCCCCTTATATATGATATAATTATTTATATTTATGCCCTGACCCGCATCCAGGTTCGACAACTGCGCAATGGGAAGTCCAGGTAGAGGCCGTAGTCCGCGCATACCCGTCAGGATATGCATCTTACTCTGCGTCATAGCAGCGGCAACTCTTCCCGTGTCCGCTCAGTCCCCGGCGGGCTTCCCGATCATCGTCCAACACTACGCCGCCGCCGAACGCATCCCCAATTCGATCACGGATTTTATTTTCGATAGCAGAGGCATACTCTGGATCACGCCGAACAATGATAATATCCGGATGTTCGACGGAACCAACGTGCGGGTGATGGAGACGCCCTTTGCCAGAGGGATCCCCCAGTTCGAGTTCTCCCGGGTGTTGAAAGACAGCAATGGCAATCCTTGCTTTTTGAGCCTGGATCATGAAAATTTTTTCCGGCTCAACAAAGCAGGGCAATTATCGGAGGATTCCCTCACGGGCGAAGCCCGGCACGAGGCTATCCGCAGGATGGGGGGCGACAACAAAACGGTTGTTCCTTTCGGCGACTCGATAAAGCTGACGGGGGCGATCCTGGACGATAGTTTGTTCCGGGCAAAACAAGGCCGGCCCACTATGCAGCTCTTTCGGTCGGAATACCCCCATCTTCTTTGCGGCACCCGGCTTTATCGGATTGAATCCGGAAACGATACTATTCTCTCGACCGTTTTTGTGGGGGATCTCAGTTTTATCGATCGCCCGATCAGCAAGATAGCCTATGAACCTGTGAACAAGGTTACAGCCGTCGCCACCATGGGGGAGGGGCTGTATATCCTCAAGCCGAATCCTTTTTATGCCCGCCGGTTTGATGATGCCTTCCTGAAGCTGAAAAGGAAGATGATCTATTTCCCGATCACCCTGCTGGCGCGCGATACCTTTTTAACTCCCTGGGGTAAATTCACGGGAACCGGCAGTTACCGCGTGCTGGACCCGGCGCATGAAGGGCCGCGGGGGCTGCTGGCAGACGAGGCGGGCAATGTCTGGGAAGGATCCAAAAAGCGGATCGTACGCTATGACCGGAATATGGTGAAGCAATGGGAGACGGCAGTCCCTCTGCCGAGCACGGTCGCCATCGATTTTTGCGAGGTAGCGCCGGGAGAGTTGTACTGCCTTACCGACAAATCGATCCTGCGATATGAAGGAGGCACGTTTGTCGACAGGCGGCCGATGACCGACCGCCCGCCGGGGGATATCCGGTTCCAGCAGATGCGGGATCTCGGCAAAGGGATCTTCTGGGTGACGGCCAACAAAGGCGTCTATCGGTATGATCAGCATACGAACCGGCTGGACAGGATAGCCGGGGTCCCGGATGTCTTCACGCTCAATATTGCCAAACTCAGCGGCGGCGCGGTTCTGATCACCTGCTACCCCGAGAGTTATTATTACTTGTATTATAAAGACCGGTTCTTCAAAATACCGGTGGAAGCTGATCTGCCGTTGAAGGAGACCTCGTCCCTGCTGGAGGATGGGAAAGGGCGGATCTGGTTTGCTACTACCAGCGGTTTTTTCGTGACGACGGAAAAGGAGATCGAGGCCTGGTGCGACGGGAAGACGAGGTCCATTTATTATTACCGGTACGGTCGCAACGAAGGATTGCAGGATCTGGAGTTCAATGGCGGCCTGAACCGGTCAAATGCGTTGTCGGCCGACGGCTATCTTGCCTTCAATTCAATGGGCGGAGTGACGGTTTTTCAGCAGGATTCGGTGAAAGAGTTGTTTCCTGCCGGGCCGATCCTCATCGGCAAGCGGGGGACGCTCGGCGAAGAATATGCAGCCGGGGATTCCGTTTCCTTGCCGCATGACAACGAAGGAATGATCGTGCAGGTGAGGGTACCGTATTTCGGCAGCCGGGACAATTTGCGGATCGAATACTGCCTCGCACCGGAACAGGAAGGCTGGAAGGAAGTGGATCCACAGGTCCGGATCAGCCTCGGCCACCTGGTTCACGGTAACTATGTCTTGTCCGCGCGGGTGCGGACGGGTTTGCTGCCGGATGACTACCGGACACGCCGGGTGGTGGTGACGGTACCCTATCTTTTTTATGAAACTCCGGGCTTCCGGCTGGTAGCCGCCGCGATCCTCTTGCTGGTGTGTTTGCTGGTTACCGTAGCCATCATCCGCCTTCGGCGGGAGGTCCGGATGAAGAATGCCCGGCTGCATGATCAGAATCTGCAGCTCCAATCGACCCTGGTGCATCTGCAGGAGAATATGGCGTTAAAGGAGAAATTGATCTCGCTGGTACTGCATGATCTGAAGACGCCCTTGTATTTTCAGTCGCTGCTGTTCAACCAGATCATGCAAAAGGACTACTTTAAAAGCGAAGAGGCATACCAGCTGTTCCACGATCTGCGCAACTCGAGCACGGCTATTCTCCAGTTTACCAAGGAATTCCTCGCCTGGTACAGCAGCCAGCGGGAAGGATTCCAGGTGCGGAACACGGAATTCGATCATAAGGCGGTGGTCGACGACCTGTTCTCCGTCTATGCGGATATTGCCGAAAGAAAGGAACTGCAACTGCAATACCGCAACCAGGGAGTGGATAGACTGTATACCGACCGGAAGATCCTCGAGATCATCATCCGCAATCTGCTGGATAATGCGATCAAGTACACCGGACAGGGACAGGTATCGATCGCGTTCGAGCGGCAGGACGGGGCCGATTCGATCATGGTATCCGATACGGGCAGCGGCATGAGTGCGGAAAAGATCAGGCAGTTGGAACGATACGCCGATGCATCCGCGAAACAGACCTCTCCAACCTTTGGCTACCGGTTCATCTACACGATGTCGGAAAAGATCGGCGCCAGCATCCGGATCGTAAGCACGCCGGGAACGGGCAGCTGCGTAACGATCGTCCTTAAACGAGTCAAGGTTTTTGCGAACGCAACTGGCGGTTGAGCCGGTCCATCTCCCGGTTGCCCCTGAACAGGAAGATGGCCCAAAGGCTGAAGAAAAGCGCGGCCCCGGCGAATACGAAATGCCGCTCGCGTTCGGTTTGCACTTCTTTCTCCTGTAAAAGATTCCTTTCATTCAGCAGATCGATCTCGTACTGCTTCTTTTCCAGCTCGTATGCGGACTGCAGCTGACTCACCTTTTTGTCTTTATCGATGCCGTACAGGCTGTCCTTCAGGGATATTTCCAGGTTGCGGTAGCGTAGCGCAATATCGTACCTTTTCAGGGCGGCATAACTGGAGTAAAGAACCGAATAGCTTTTCCGGACGATCTCGGCGAAGGAAAAACGCCGGGCGCTCTTCAAGGCCGCATCCGCCAGTACGATACTTTGCCGGTAGCTATGCTGCTGGAGACTGACACCGGCCAGGGATAGATCCGCCCAGGCGATGTCCTGGTCATCGTGGATGCGGCCGGCGATCTCCCGGCAATGGCGAAAGCAGGCCGTGGCATCCCTCAATTTACCCATCAGGCTAAAGTCCTCGCCGGTGTTCAGGAGGATGGCTGCCAACAGCACCGAGTCGTGCTCCGCCGTTGCGATCGGAAGGGCCATGGAGTTGTAGTACAAAGCGGAGTCGTACCGGCCGAGATTCTTGAAGTTATCGGCAATATTGGTGAGCATAACGCCTTTTCCCATGACGCTGGGCTCCGCCTGCACCATCCGGTAAGCCCGCTGAAAATATTCGTTGCTTCTATGGTATTCGCCCATATTGGCATAGACGGTACCGACATCGTTGTAAAGGTTGCTGCTGAGGAACGGTAACCTGAGCTTCTCGCTGATTCTCAGCGCCCGCAGATAGCAGTCCAATCCCCTGACATTATCTTCCTTCAACACATGGCCGACGCCTTCGGCGAGCAGGGCATTCGCTTCGCCCAGGCTGTAGCCCGATCGTCTGGCGGCCTTCAACGAGAGGTTGGCATAGAACAGGACGCTGTCGGCGTTCTGTTGCCAGTAGCGGTGCGCCACTTTATAATAATAGTCTGCGCTTGCGGAGTCCGTGGCTATTACGACGCTGCCGCGTTTATCCCGGGATAGCTGGGCCATGGATGGCCATGGCGCCAGTGCTACTGCCAGGATGAGGAGGATATTGGAGTAAAAAACGGGGCCTTTCACCATATAAATTTAAAACACAGCATCGCCTTTCTCTGTAAGAATATTACTAATTGCTTATTCATGTCCTCTCGGCAGGACAAAGGAAAAAGTGCTTCCCTTGCCGGGCTGGCTCTTCACCAGCAATCGGCCCCCATTGCGGCTGAGGAATTCCCTGCAAAGCATAAGGCCAAGGCCCGAACCTGACTCATTGTCGGTGCCGCGGGTGCTGTACAGGATATTGTCTTCCATCTTTTGCAGGGCGTTGCTGCTGATTCCCACGCCTGTGTCGCGGACGAAGATCTCGACCGTGGCCGGCGTTTCGGTCGCGCCGACCGTGATCGTTCCCGACTCCGGCGTAAATTTTATCGCGTTGGACAGGAGGTTGCGCAGCACCAGGTTGATCATCTCTTTGTCTGCATAGACAAATACGGGTCCGGGTACATCGGTCTCTACCCGAAGCCTTTTATTGTCTACCTGCAGACGCAGGAACCCAAGGACATCCCCGATGAGTGCGCCGATGTCCAGCATCTGTGAGTCCACCGTTTCGGCCTGCATCTGGGTCCTGGCCCACTGGAGCAGGTTCTCGATGTTGCCCGTGGTCTCCCCGAGGTCGCGGGCGATCAGCGGCATGAGAGCCCTTATTTCTTCCGCCGGAGAATCGAGATCGACGATCCCATTGAATAGGGTCTGCATCGCATAGAGTGGTCCCCGCAGATCATGAGAGATCACGGAGAATAGTGTATTCTTCAAGGAATTGAGTTCGGTGAGCTGGATCGCCTGTTCCCGCAATTCGCGGTTCTTGTCGAGGATCAGGAACTGGTAGCGGCTGTTCTCATTGCGGATGATGAAGATGCCGTAGAAGATAAAGAAGATGGCCAGGAGTTGGTTGAGAAGATAGAAGTCGATATGTGAGGTCTGGATGTTGTGCCCGGCTGTTTTTACCAGGCCAAGGGATAAAAAATAGCAGGTAAGAGAAACCGAGAAGGTAAAGATGATCGACTGGATGTTTTGCAAAAAGAATACGGACAAGACCCCATAACAAATGAAGAACAGGTCTGTTCCGAGATCGATCTTCAGGATATAGATAAGGGCCAGCAGCAGCGGATGAAGCAGGAAGAAGGTTGTCCGGGCTGCTTCGTACCGGCGGTTCAGGTTCAGGAAGAGCGTGACGGCAGTGACCAGCAGCGGGCCGCCCGAGAGCAGGCACCATTCGGGAGCCGCCAGCGCTGTTCCTCCCAACGCTGTCGTGACAGGAATGAAAATGCCCAGCGTGATCCCAAAGGTCGCGTTGAGGAGATTGAAGATCCCCAGTTTTCTTTTCTCGTGGCCGCTGAGCCTTGGTTCATACCCGATCCGCCTGACAGATCGTTCAAGGGCGAAGAGGCGTTTTTGAATCAGGTTCATCCGAGGTTAGCTTTTACCGGTAAATTTAACGCCTGTCCGGGGTCATTTATTTATCGGGAGCTCCTCATTCCTGACTTATCCGGCGTAATTCGTAAACAAATTACGCCGGGTGTAATAATCTCTACTACACAAAGCGCGACCCAGTCCTCGCCCGCTCCCGGAATATTTCCTGTTTGACCCTTCTCCGTCCGCCGGGGTCGCGGCTGTAGTAATCGGGCTCGCATCAGGTAGTGGCGCGCCTAATTTTCCGGAGATCGGGCATACAAGTGCTAAAATCTTTGCGGCCCTGTTGGAAAATGTGGACGGGTTACTTATTATTGGCAAAATTTTACTTGCCCGCACAATCCCATTTATGAAAACCCTTCGCCCCACATCAGGAGAACAATTGCCTGACACGCCATATCGGGTGCTGTTGGCGGACGATCATGCTGTCGTGCGGATGGGGTTGAAGTCCATTATCGGAAGCATCGATAAAAACATCCACCTCGACGAGGCCGCAGGCGGCGATGCGGTGATCGCCAGGTTGAAGTCGAAGGTTTACGATCTGGTGATCCTCGACATCAATCTTCGCCGGACGGAATCTTTCAGCCTCATCGTCTATTTGCGTCGGGAATTCCCTTTGTTGAAAGTGCTGATCTATACCGCTAACGACGAAATGGTCTTCGGCATCCGGTTCATGAGATCGGGAGTCAACGGATATTTGAACAAGCAGTCGGACGAAGGAGAGATCGTCGAAGCATTCGAAGAGGTCCGCGCCGGCCGGCCCTATCTCAGCAAGTCCCTTTGCCGGCAGATGTATGGATATGGCCGGCGTGGGAAGCCCTCGACCCCGTTCGAGTCATTGACGGATCGGGAATTCGAAGTGACCCTACAGATCCTGCAAGGTAATTCCCCGGAAGAGATAGCCAGGATCCTGCATCTGAACAAATCTACAGTGGCGACGCATAAATGCCGGATCATGAAAAAGCTGGAGGTCGACAATCAAATGGATCTTCTGCAACTGGCCAGGCGTTATGGGGTTGTGCTGCGTTGAGCCCCGCATCGGCGCCGCGCCGGCCGAATCCCCTTCTTTATTGTTTTAGTATTGACCGGACAACGGGATCGTCCTTGTCGATTCGTATCGACAGGAAATAGATCCCCTTACTCAATCCGCTCAGGGAGATGTCTGAAAATTTGCTGCCCGCAACCGAACTCGCCTGGACCACCTGTCCCTGGCTGTTCAGGAGGCGAATATCGACGTCTGCCCCTGTACTGCTCCATTCCACATGCAGGCGGTCGACGACAGGATTAGGATACAGTGATAGCATGAGGTCCTCGCCGGAACCAAAACCAACGCTGAGGATCCGGGAATACGTCGTCGTTGCATCGTCGTTCAGTAATGCCAATCTGTAGAAATTGTTGCCGCTGGCGGGACTGAGGTCTGTATACGAATAGCTCCCGGCGCCGCCGGCCGGCACGGATGCAATGGACTTGAAATTCATGCCATCCGCCGAGCGCTGGACATCGAATTGATGGATGGCGGCAGACTGGTCGGTGTTCCACTGCAGGAGGGCCGAATGATCGAGCCGACTGGCGGTGAAGGCCGTAAGATTTGCGGGGAGCACGATCGCCGAGGCACTGTAGAGAATGGTATAGTATCCTGTGGACGTCCGTCGCATTGTAGAGAAGCGTATAAGTATTTGCAGAGGCGGGTGAACTGCTGTTGTAGTCTGCGAAATTGAAGACGACCGACGCGGCGCCCGGGCTATTGCCTGCGGAGGGCTGCAGATACCAGCTGCGATTCCAGCGACTGAGAGCGCTGCCGCTGACGATCCCGGGTACGGAAGCATTGGTGATGACCGTATTGCTTTGGGCATTGTGTGCTGCCATCAGGTAGCCGGTTGTTCCAAGAAAGTCCGCCGCCGTGGTTCCGCTGCTGAATCCCAGGCCGTCGGTCGAGCCCGCCAGGTCTGTGGCGAAATAATCCGTGCCCGAGTAGCCGATGCCCACCAGGTTAGTGGCATAGGTAGTCGAAGTGGGTGGGGTATACTTCCTGCTGCTGATGGTCTGGTTCCATTCCGCGGCAAGATAGTTCTCCAGGATCACGCGCTGCGTGTTGTTAAGTGCCGTGTTATAGATCAGGACCTCCGACAGAGTCCCAGAGAGATAGTTGTCTGCCGCCCAGTTGCTCCGCCCGAGGAAATTGCTGGTGCGGGCGATACTCGCGGGCACCCAGGTCTGGCTGGAACCTGCCGCTCCGGTAGCGGTCTGCGCCGTCCCGGCTAAATAATGAGCTACCGCCGTGAGAGTACCGGCCGTGCCGGCCTGCTGGATCGCCTCATAGGTGTTTTCGCTGCTGTTCACAATGGGGCTGGTGGTGGTATAGGTCTGATCACCGGTGGTTCCCTTCCAGCCTTCGTAGTAGTTGTTGGCCGTATTGGCATACCTCCCCATCATCAGGTTATCCGAGCCTGTCCCGTTGCCGAAGTCGAAGATCCCTTGCCACCCCTGGCTAGTCTGGGTGGCGCTATAGCTGGCCTGCGCAAACGCGCTGACTCCCGAAGCAAAGGACAGTGAGGAGGAGAGAGTGGCGAGACTGAGGTATTGGGAGCTGGTAGACGTAAAGGTCAAGGCAGGCATGCCATTGGGCGCGGCCGTGGCGCCGTATACCGGCTTATTGGCCGTAGTACTTTGCAGGAAATGATTGCCGCTTCCGCTGAGGTCCGACCATTGCGCCACCTGGTTCGACCCATTCATCGTGATGGAACTGCTCTTGTTGGCATCCAGCCAAAGAAACAGGTTGCTGTTGCCGAGCCCGCCCGGATAATACGATTGAGGGTATGCTGAAAGGGGGAAATGCTCCCGCTGGCGAGAGCCAATACAATCAAGTGGATGGGTTTCATGGAGTCATCGGACCGTTTTTTAGTTGACAGGGAACAATTGGGGGCAAAACTAATACGACGATTTTTGCGATGTTGTAGTAATCCGCTTAAATGATGCCGCCACGCCTTAACGGTTTACGACGCGGCTGATAAGCCTGGCATAAGCCCGGGCATATCGCATCATGCCGGCATCATTGGGATGCACCTGGTCGACGAAGCTGTCGCTGTCGAGGCCAATGGTTCTCTTTTCGAGCAGGTAAAGTCCTTTTACCTTTTTCCGGCGCAGGTCGGCAATTGCTTTTCGCAGGGCGGTATTTACAGCGGCGCAGCGGTTCCGGTTCGTTTCATTCGTCTGCTCGTTGCCGAATCCCGCGTGCTCGGCGAGGATGATCGGCGTTGCGGGATGGGCGCGTCTCACCTGATCAACGGCATCTACGATCTTTTTATACACCTCGTCCGGAGATCGATCGGTGAGGTTGGGCAGACAGTCTAAAATATACACGGTGGGGTCCAGTCGGGTCAGATAACCGATCACTTCCGGCTCCAGCCGGCCATTGCCGGAAAAGCCGAGATTGATGACATCGTAGCCCGTGATCCGGCCCAGCAGGTTGCCCCAGGAGAGGCCCGGCCTCGATGCACAGGCGCCCTGGGCAATGGAAGTGCCGTAGACCACAACGGTCGCGGAGTGGGTCTTTCGATAAGGCGTCAGGGCATATCCCTGTTCCACTCCGATGCGCAGCCACTTTACCGTGTTGTAAAGCGGCAGATAAAGCGAATATCCCATGGGGTTAGTCCCTGCCGGACCCGGCAGGCCGGCAAATCGGTAGCGGACCGTATCGCCGAACTGGTAGGTCGCAACTACCCTTTGTCCCAGGCTATCGTAAAGATCGACACCGCTTACTCCCGTCGCCGGCATATGGGGGAACTGGAGTTGGTCGCGCAGGGCGTACTCCACTACGATGGCCGGCGCATTGCTGGTGAAATGAAGGGTGATGCCGGAGGGTTGCTTCGACAGATCGAATACGTCTTTTCTGACGGCATGTTCGGCATCGGGCGGCAGCCGGCTGTAGAAATGGCTGCTATCCTGCGGCCAGCCGATGCCGTCGGGCGGAATGCCGGGCGTTTCAGCGGGATTCCACCAGGTGAGCGGTGCCGAAGACTGGGCGCACAACGATAGGGTAATAAAGGTAGCGGTGAAAAACAGAAGGAGCCTTATTCGCATAGTGTCTGGTGGGCCTGATTGGGTTAATGAGCCTGCCTTGCTTTTAACGCGTCGAGCGTCTGCTGCAACTGGTCGATCTGGGTCTGCTGTCGTTGCTGATCGGTGCTGTTCCCGCTGAGATCGGTCTGCGCTTGCCTGATCTTCTTTTCGAGGCTTTCCTGTTTGTCGATGAGGCTGTTCAGGCGCTTCTGATATTTCTTTTTCGTATCGGAGTCGGAGTTGAGGTTGTTGTTCAGATCGGTCGAAGCGGTGCTCTGCGCAGACTGATTTTGGGCGAGATCGCTCTGGAGATCGCGTAGCCGCTTTTGAAGACTGCTTTGATCGTTCCGCAACTTGTCCATTTTGCGTTTTGCATCGTGCAGCTGGTCTTCCTGGGTGCTGACCTGCATATTGATACTGGTCGCCCCGATAAATGGGGCCAGACTGTCGAGGAAGATCCGTGCCGGATCGAGGCTTACGCTATCGGCCGCGGCAGGTCTGTTGGCGGGCTGATCCTTTTGCACCGGCAGCAGGGACAACAGGGTGAGATCTTTCTCCTTCCGGCTCGGTGTTTCCAGCATGAAATAGAGATCCTTTGCATCCGGTGAAGTGCTGTTCAGGGGGACCCCTCTGAATACGATATACCCATGCGTGCTCGAGGACCGGTAACCTTTGGCGGAGAGATAGGCCTTCAGCCCCGTCTCGACCTCTTTCTGCGAGTGGGACAGCCGGATCGCGGCGACGGATTGAACCTGCTTGTCTTTCTGAAGTTGCCCAAGATAGGCCTGCGGAAGCGCCAGGAAGGGGGAAAGAAGGAAGGCGCCGAAAGCCAGCACCTGTTTGGCGGATGTCTTTCTCATTTGATCAGGGTTTTGGTTAGTGGATATTACTAAAGTTAAGCTAAAAACTGCACGATGTAAGAGTACCGGCTAAATAAAAAGCGCGTCCATTGTAAGGCTATTTTGCACCAATTGAAGAGAATATTCGTTTTGCCTTAGTCCGAATGTCGAGATAAAAGTAAGGTAGATAGCCTTCCTCGTCCCTGTATGCTCCTGGAATACGGCGATCTTATTTCTCAACTCGTCAAAATAGCTTTTGGTGATCACGAAGTCATTGATCGAAAACTTCATTTCACAAAGATTGATCACGTGGTCCCGCCTGTCGATCAACAGGTCTATCTGGGCGCCTTTCCCATTTACTTCGCCCGTCCAGGAAGAGGCAGCCGTTTGGACACCCGCAACTCCCAGCGCCTGCTTGATCGACCCGAGGTGCATCAGGCACACCTGCTCAAAAGCATAACCGCTCCATGCCCTTAAGGCGGGGCTATCCAGGCCTGCCGTCCAGCTACTCGCATCCAGCGTGGAGCCTTTCCGGATATATTTATGATAAAAAAGCGAATAGAAATCAGTAAGCTGATACAACGCATCCCGTTCTTTCTTGCCAAAAGGGGGATATTTCCGGATGAAGCCGCTTGCCTCCAATTCCTGTAGGATCCTCGTGGTACTACCAGCATCCGGCAGTTTCGCCTTTTTGATCAATTCTGATCTCGGTAAGCCCCTGGCTTTCGCGCTTAATGCCTCGATCACGGCCTCATGTTTTTCCGCCTTTTTGAACAGCGAGCTGAATAGATCGTCAAATTCGGTTCTTAATATACCTCCGTCTTCAAAACAAAGCCTGGCGATGTTTTGCGCCGCACTTTGACCCACATCCACCTGGTCAAGATAAAAAGGTATCCCGCCCATGACCATATAAAGTTGTATGATCTGGTACCGGTTGAAGGCAGCACCCCTGCTTTTAAAGAACTCCTCGCATTCTTTTAATGTAAATGGCTCCAGTCTGATTCGCCTTATCACGCGGTTATGCAGTCCGCCCCGGTTATGGATCAGTTTGTTGATCATCCACGAGGCGGCCGACCCACAAACGACCAATAGCACATCTTTCCGGGCGCTTGCAAATGAATTCCAGAAATATTCCAGTGCAGAGAGAAAGCCGGACTTTGCATTGTCTAACCAGGGAAGCTCATCGAAAAAGATCAATTTCTTTTGGTGGCCTTTTTCTGCTTCTATAAGACGTCGTAGGTGCTCAAACGCTATAAACCAATTGTCGGGTTTGGCGCCGGAAAACTTCTTGTTATAGCGAAGCATCGCTTCATGGAAATTGGCAAGCTGCTGTAGGGTAGAGGTATTGGCTACCCCAGTGAGATAAAAAGTAAATTGGTTCCCAAATGCCTCACGTATCAGGAAGGTCTTGCCGATCCGGCGTCTTCCATATACTGCTACAAATTCCGAGGTCGCCGCCGCCTTCGCCGACCTCAAAATCTCCAACTCCTTAATTCTTCCGACTATGGCGGCCATTCAGCATATTTGGCTGTAAGTTAGTAAAAAAATATAGTTACAGCCAAATATAATGGCATGCATGGGCAAATGCGGGCGCTTGTCATAAAAATTTGGCGCTAACCCTACAAAAATAGAAGTTAGCGCCAAAAATTATCTTCTTAAAAATCAATTCATTAACTCCGCGGTCGCCGATCCTTACCCCGCATCCTTTGTCAAAACATTATTCAGGATCCTCCAGATACCCAGCGGATTCCCCTTCTTCAACTCAGCCGGAAGCATCTCCTCGCTGAAATTCTGAAAACAAACGGGCCGGACCCAACGCTTGATCGCGCTGGCGCCGACGGACGTAAAGCGGGCATCCGTAGTCGCCGGCCAGGGACCGCCATGTACCATGCTGGCATTTACCTCGACACCGGTAGGCACGTTGTTCAGGATGATCCTGCCGGCCAGCCCCTGCATCAATTCGATAAGATCCATATTGGCACGAACGTCCTCCGGCGTAGCCATGATCGTGGTTGTCAACTGGCCGCTGAAGCTGTTAAGCACCTTCGTCAGCTGTTGTTTGTCGTCACAGATCACGCAGAGGGAAAAAGGCCCGAACACTTCTTCCGTGAAGTGCGGATTCTGCAGGAAATCGGCTGCGGCTACCGATGCGACGGTGGGCATGGCTTCGAGGTCACCTGTCTTTGCTGCGGCCTGGCCGAGGACATGGATGCCCTTCTGCGCCAGCATCGCGCACAGCCCGTCGGTGTATGCGGCATGGATGCCGGCATGGAGCATTTGCGCCGGCTGGATCGCGGCGATCTCGGCAGCCAGCAGGGAAAGGAAATTATTCAACGCCGCACCCCTGACCGCGAGCAGCACACCCGGGTTGGTACAGAACTGCCCCATGCCCAGGGTGATCGATCCCGCGTAGGTCTTGGCCAGCGCGGCGGCATTTTTCTCCAGCGTATCCGGGAAAAAGACGACCGGATTGATGCTGCTCATCTCCGCAAACACGGGAATGGGTACCTGCCGCTCGCGCACATAGTCGACCAGGGCCTTGCCGCCGGCGAAGCTACCGGTGAACCCTACACCTCGGGTATGCGGATGAATGACCAGCTCTTTCCCCGCGATCCTGCCGCTCCCAAGAACATGCTGAACGGTAAATGGCGGCATCCCCGATGCTTCCATCGCCTTCTGAATAGCCCCGAAAACGAGGTTCGAAGTCCCGGCATGTGCCGAGTGGCCCTTGACAACCACCGTCGAACCGGATGCAAGGGCGCTGACGGTATCGCCCCCCGCCGTAGAAAAGGCAAAGGGGAAATTGCTCGCGCCGAAAACGACTATCGGACCTACCGGCACCATCATCTTGCGCGTATCGGGCTTGGGCGGAACACGGTTGGGGTCTTCGGTATCGATAGCGGCCTCCACCCAGCTGCCTTCCCGGATGAGGGCGGCAAAGAGATTGGCCTGACCGATGGTGCGGTTGATCTCGCCGTTGAGTCGGGCAACGGGAAGATGCGTTTCTTTATGGGCAATGGCGACAAGGTCTTCCCTTATCCTGTCCATTTCCTTACCGATATTTTCGAGGAAGAAGGCACGGTCGGCCGCGGGAATCCTTTTATACAATTGGAAGGCGGCCTGTGCATTCTCCATTACATTCCGGATCAATTCCTGTTCACTGAGGGGCGTCGCCTGGACGGCGGGCGCTGTTGTTGCAGACATATAAGAGATTTTGAGGTGTAAAGATACTCGATGCCGGCCGATGGCCGCAACTGCAATTTACCTCGAAATAGGCGGAAATTAACCCCCGGAGATCTTTATGAGCAATTCCTCGGTCAATGGTTTTTCGAAGTAATACCGCACATTTTTGTATCCAAGGGCCCGTTGCATGTCCTCTTTCCTGTTGGAACTGGATAGAATGATGATCCAGGTGTTTTCGCACAAATGCTGCTTGTCGAGCGATTCCAAAAAGTCGAACCCGCTCATGCCGGGCATGCGGATATCGAGAAATATGATGTCCGGGCAACTTCCGTTCTTAAGCAGGCGGCAGGCCGCATAACCGTCCTCTACCGCCTCTACTTCGCGAGCGGCATGCAGATCCGCGAGGATCTCACTGTTGAGAAAATTGGAAGCCGGATCGTCATCGATAAGCAAAACTTTATTGAACATGGGCATAAGGGAAATAGATTTTGAATGTGGTACCCTGGTCGACGGCACTGCTAACTTCGATCCTGCCATCATAGGCTTCTACCATGGATCGGATGAGGTAAAGACCGACGCCCATTCCTTCTTTACGTGGATGAAATCGTTGAAATAATTGAAAGATCTTCTCCCGGTGGGATTCGAGATCGATGCCTATCCCTTGATCCTGCACCTCGAGGAGGACATACCGGTCGTCACGCCGCGTGGACAGCTGGATGACGGGTTGTGTGCCTTCCTTTGCATATTTGATCGCGTTGGTGATCAGATTTTGCAGGACGCTCTGCAGGTGCACCTCTGGAAATGGCGCATAGGTACATTGGGAAAAGTCGCTAAGGATAACCGCCCGGGAAGATAGAATGATCCCGATAATGCGGTTCTGCACTTCTTCGAGGGCGCCGGCAAGATCGGAATGCTCCTGTGGCAGCGTAAGGGTGCTTTTGAAGGCCATCAGCGAGTTGAGGACTTCCAGCGTCCGTTGCATCCTCGCAGTGGAGTCCCTGACCATTTCAAAGAGTTTGAGATGGGGTTCGGTCACGGCCCCTCTTTTTTCCATCAGGCGCAATAGTCCGATGAGGCTGGTCAACGGGGATTTCATATCATGTGCGCTGATATGGGCGAATTCTTCCAACTCCCGGTTCTTGCGTTCCAGTTGCCGGGCATACGCCTCCAGTCTCTCTTTTTGGGCCATTTCGGCTTTTGCCATTGCGAGTTCGTTGTTCTTATGCTGCACGTAGTCGCTGTGAGCGCGGCGTTCGGAGATCATATGCAGAAGGGAGCGAACCCGCGTTCGGAGCTCGTCGGGATGGAAAGGCTTGAAGAGGTATTCGTCCGCCCCGGCCTCCCATCCCTTCAGAACGGCTTCCCGGTGGGTCTGGGCGGTCAGAAGGACGACGACGGTCTCGGCTGTGAGCGGGTCGGCCTTGATGGCCGAGCAGATGGACATACCGTCAAGGCCGGGCATCATGACGTCCGTCAGGACAAGATCCGGCGACCAGGACCGAACCAGCCGCAACCCTTCCCGGCCGTCCCGCGCGATATTGACCCGGCACGAATCCTGCAGCAGGGTGGCAATGTAGGTGGCCAGTTCGTCATTGTCTTCACAGATCAACACTTTCATCGAATGGCCGGTGGTCGTCCCGGGCGTGTCAAACAAGAGTGAAAGATCGGAAGCGGTGGTCGGATAGGCCGGAGCGAAAACCTCCCGTGTGGCCGGAGCAGTGCTTTCGCCCGCTCGCGCGATCGGAGCCGGACATTCGACCGTAAACGTACTGCCTTCGCCCGGGCTGCTCTTGACCGACACCGTGCCTCCCAGTAAGTGTGCAAATTCCCTGACCATTGCCAATCCAAGTCCGGTGCCCTCGAACCTCCGCGTCGAAGAACCTTCGATCTGGCTGAACTTTTGGAAAAGCCGCGCCAGGTCTTCCTCCTTAATGCCAATACCGCTATCCTGAACGGCCAGCCGGAGTCTCCCATCGCCGAACTCTAATATAACCAGCACCCGCCCGCCGGAGGGAGTGAATTTGACGGCATTCGAGAGGAGGTTGAACAGGATTCGTTCAAACAGATAGCGATCGGTCTGGACCCAGGCTCCCGGCTCGCTGTCCTCGACGAGGTCGAGATTGATCTCCTTTTCACTGGTCATCGGTCCAAAATCATAAAGGATGGTTCGGACGAGGGCGCTAAGATCGGTGGGCTCCAGATGAGCCTTCATTTGCCCGGCTTCCGTCTTTGAATGATCCAGTAGCCCGGTTACCATTTGCAACAGGCGGACAGCATTGTTGTGGATGGTTTGAAGGAGACGGAATTGGGGGGAGGGGATAGCGCCTTGTTTACCTGACAGCAGGGTTTCCGTCGGCGCCAGAATAAGAGAAAGCGGGGTCCGCAACTCGTGGGAAACGTTGGCAAAAAAGTCCGTTTTTACCCGCTCGGCCTCCCTTAGCCGGACGTTTGCTTCCTGTAACTGTAAAGCCCGTTGGACGATGTCGCTTTCCATCTGCTGTGCGCGGGTTCTCAGCTCTTCGGTCATCTGCTGTTGAGCGGCGCCCTGCTGTCTGAGCCGGATCAGCTCGGTCACATCCTCGACCTTATGGATGATATATTCCAACTTCCCATCCTTCCCGGCAACTGGCGAGTTGAGCGGACTCCAATAGCGTTCTTCAAAACCTCCACCTTCCGACTCGGGGCGTTTGATATCATATTTTTGGACGGCCATGGCATCCGGCACGCGGTGATGAACCACCCGGTGCAGGGACGAGCGGAGATTGTTCACTCCGGTGGCCGCTGGGTCGCCGGGATTGTCCGGAAATACGTCGAAGATAAACTTGCCGATGATCTCGCGCGAAGTCCGTGTTGCCCGAAGATAAGCATTGCTTACCGCCACAATGGTCAGGTCGGGTGACAGAACGAGATACAGATCGGGCGCGGCTTCGAATAACCGGGCAAAATCCGGGCTGGACATCTCTGTGGATAAACGTTCCATGCCCGCTCAATTTAGGAGTCATTCGATTAATAGCCAAGGCCTGGAAGAAGAACTTTTATATTTGTGGTCAGGAACAGGGGATAGTGACCATTTGAGGGTAAAAAAAAGGTTCCAGGGAGCGGAGCAATTTATTCAATTCAGCGTCGGTGACCGGTTTGTCTGCAAATCGTGCGGCGCCGAGGCTCAGGCATTCATCGATGTCCTTCTTGCGCTGGGACGTACTCCAGACTATTTTTGGGATCGGAGCGTAACGCGAGCCGGGGCCTGTTGCTTGTAGAAGATCGGGACCCATGAGCCCGGGCATTTTATAGTCGAACAGGAGACAGTCGGGCAGATCCGACGCGGCGCAGTTGGCAAGAAAGTCCAGCAAATTCATTCCATCACTAAAGGTGATGAGAAAAATGTCAGGATACAGGCGCTGCATGCCCGATCGGAAGAAATCGCGGTCGTCGGGATCGTCGTCTGCAATCAACACGAGTGGAGAAAGAGTTTTCATGGCGGCGCTTTTTGGTGAGGATGTAATGGACACACCAAACTTCCACCTTTTAGCCGGTTGCGCGAGTTAAGCGCGGGTTAAGTGCTGGTTAACCAGCGCGCGCATGCAAGCCCGGCCCGGCGGGACAAACCGGCCTTTGCCCGTGGGGTTTTTTTATTTGGCCGGCAATTAATTGCTCTTTGAAAGTTATAACATTTGTTATAACTTTGCGCAAAACGATACTTTATGCGAGCGCCTTCCAACAAAGCCAAGCGGAATAAAGCGTCCGTCCCTACCCGGGTAAAAAAAGGACCAGGCAAGCGGGCGACCTACGAAATGCCGGGAGACAGTGATCAGGCAAACGAGCCAGCCGCCGCTTATACTTCCAAAATACGCGCTATCGGTAATTCCAGGGGAGTGATCCTGAACAGCCAGCTAATGGAGACTGCCGGGTTGATCCCGGACGAAGATATCGTTATCAGCGCCTGGGATGGGCTTATTACCATACGACGGGCAGAGAAACCGGCTGTGAATACCGATCTCTCCACCTGGGATAAGCAATTCAAAGCCGCTTTAAAGACGGGAGCTAAACCGGAAGGTGACCTTTTCCACGGAATAGAAAATGAGTTTGACGAAAAAGAATGGTAGTATGAATCAGTTTGATGTGTATTTGGTAGATCTGAACCCCATGCTGGGTTCCGAAATGAAGAAGGTGAGACCAGCTGTAATTGTTTCTCCCAATGAAATGAACAGGAATTTAAAAACGGTGATCGTTGCTCCGTTGACCCATACCATCAAAAGATACCCTTCCAGGGTCCCTGCTCAATTTGCCGGCCAGGCGGGAGAGATAGCACTAGACCAGATCAGAGCAGTAGATAAATCAAGATTGAAACAAAAACAGGGCAAGGTGGATGCCGGCACTTCAGCCAACATCAAAGCCGTCCTTGCAACCATGTTCTCCTGATTCTACAAAAAATTTCAGACATGTCTCTCGCACCCAGCCCTTTCTCTGCCGTCCGCAACTGGTGGTTGTTCATCATCGGAATGCTCTTCATGCACCCCCATGCAACCGCCGCCGGGACCTGGCCCCCTTGCGCATCAGACACAACCCCAACTGTCCAATTCGGCAGCACCGACACCGCCCTCACCCGCGCCTTCGCCTGGGCAAAATCCCAGGCGCTCCACTACAAAGGAAGACCCGGCGACCCCGTCGGTCCCTGGTATGAATCGGCCCTCCCTCCAAGGGACGCCTTCTGCATGCGCGACGTCTCCCACCAGGCCATCGGCGGCGCCATCCTTGGCCTCGACGCGGAAAACAAGAACATGCTGACGCTCTTCGCAAAAAATATCTCCGCGGCAAAGAACTGGTGTTCTTACTGGGAAATGAACAAACACGGCATACCGGCGCTGGCAGACTACCGTAACGACAAAGAATTCTGGTACAACCTCACTGCCAACTTCGACGTCCTCGATGCCACCTGGCGCCTTGCCGCCTGGACCGGCGACACCAGCTATTATCAGGCTCCCGTCTTCCGCTACTTCCAGCAACAAACGGCGGACGCCTATATCCGGAACTGGGTGTTGCAGCCGGATTCGCTGCTTACTCGACCAGCCCATCCGAATGCCCCGATACCCTTTAATGAAAAGGATGCCTTTCATCGTTGTCGGGGTTTGCCTTCCTATTCCGAGGGGATTCGCAACATAAAGATGGGGGTCGATCTGGTCGCTGCTCTCTATCGGGGGCTGACCACCTACGCCTCCATCCTGAACCAGCGTGGACAAAAAGCCGCCGCTCTCGCCGCCGCACAACGCGCGGAACGATATCGCCGGCATCTCGAAGACGACTGGTGGAGCGATTCCCTTGGCCGTTACCACACCTGGTACAGTACCGATAATCATTTTGGGGTAGGGGAGGGGGAGACCTTCCTTCTTTGGTTCGATGCGCTTCACGACACGGCCCGCATTCGTCGCACCATCGACCACCTTGCCTCCACGGGGTGGAATATGGAGAACAACTCGTATCTCCCCTATCTATATTACCGCGAAGGATTCTGGGACACAGCGAGGCGCGCACTCTTGCACGACGCCGACCCCGCCACCAAACGCAGGGAATATCCCGAAGTATCCTTCGGAATCGTCCAGGCTGTCGTCCTCGGCCTCATGGGCGTCGAGCCGCTACCCGGCAAACGCGAAGTAACAACCCTCTACCGCTGCCGCAACACCGGCACGGCGACAACCCCGGATCGGCAAAGCGGCCCCGACAGCGTCCGCGCTGCGACAACCTCCGACAGCGCCTGGCTCACCGATCTCCCCATCCTTGGCACGACCCTCGACATCCGCCATCACTCGCCATTCGAAACCACGGTCGCCAACACCGGCAAGCGGCATCTGAGCTGGCGGGCTCAGTTCTACGGCTCGTACCGGGTCGCATACATCAATGGGGATTCAATGGCGATGTCCCAACGGACGGACAAATGGGGGCGCATCATTTCTTACGTCAGCCTCCCCATGCTTCCCGGCTGGAAGGTAACGGTAAGGGTCAAGACCGACATCAACGCAAGTCCCACCCTCCACCGGCTGATCCAAACCTCCATCCGCACAAAAGCAAAATTGATAGTCCTCCCCGGTGGCCGTCTCGACTGCTGGCCCGACGGCGCCGAACAAAAAGAACTCTATATCTCCAACGCCACCGAAGACGATACCGGCTCGAAAAAGAAGTCGATCGCTCTTTGCCTCGAGAACGCCCACGATCTCACCATCGAAGGCAACAACACCTTGCTCGTCCTCCACGGCAAAATGGTTTCGTTCGCCCTGCTCAACTGCTCGAACATTACGATAAAAAATTTAAAGGTCGACTACGCCCGCCCCACCATGTCCGAAATGACGATCCGCGAGATCAAAAACGATCACGCCGACGTCGCGATCCATCCCGACTCCCGCTATCGCATCGATGACACCGGCCGCATCCATTTTGTCGGCGAAGGCTGGGAGTCCCGCGACCTCTTTGCCATCGCGTACGACCCCGCCGCCGAGACAATGCACTACTCGTCGATGGAACCCTTCCTCCAAAGCAGGGCCACCACGATCGCCCCATCCCTGGTCCGCTTCCAGGGTGATTTCAGCAAGATCGCTCCCAACAACGACACTCTCCCCGGCAACGCGCTCTCCGGTAACGCCCTCCCCGGCAACACCCTCCGCAACGACGACGTCCTGACCATCCGCGACCCCTACCGCGACAACGTCGGCGCCCTCATCGCAAACAGCCGCGACATCAACCTCGATAACCTCGACATGTACTATATGCATGGGCTTGGCATCGTCTCTCAATTCTCCGCGGACCTCCGCTTCAAAAACATTCAAATTGCTCCCCGCCCAGGCTCCGGCCGGATCGTCAGCGCCTTCGCCGACTGCTTTCACTTCTCCGGCTGCAAGGGCGAGATCCTGCTCGACAGTTGTCACACCATGGGCTCCCACGACGACGCGGTGAATGTCCACGGCACGCATCTCCGTATCGTCGCGATAGGCTCAGCACTCCAAACGTCCGCCGCTTCGCCAACATCCACCATCTCGCCAACTGCCACCGCCAAAACGCTCCGCGTCCGCTTCATGCACCCCCAAACCTGGGGCTTCCCCGCCTTCTTCGCCGGCGACAGCATCGCCTATATCAACCCCCAAACCCTCCTGCCCATCGGCTACGGCGTCGTGCAAAACACGCGCGAAATCAACCGGCGCGAGCAGGAACTCCAACTCGAACAAATCCCACCCGACTCTGTCCACATTGGCGACTGCCTCGAGAACCTTAGCTGGACTCCCGCCGTCACCATCCGCCACTGCCGCTTCGAACGCACAAATACCCGCGGTGTCCTCGTGACCACCCGCCGCAAGGTCCTCATCGAGGACAACATCTTCTACAAAACAGGCATGCACGCCATCCTCATCGCCGACGACGCCCTCGGCTGGTACGAATCCGGCCCTGTCGGCGACGTCACCATCCGCCGCAACCGGTTCATCGGCTGCGGCTACAACTCGGCCCCCGACGACTTCACCATCGCCATCGCCCCCGACAACAAAACCACCCTCCCCGGCGCCTTCATCCATCACAATATCAACATCACCGGCAACGACTTCGACACCCCCAACGGCCTCCTCCTCACCGCCCGCAGCGTCGACGGCCTCTCCTTCCTCGACAACCACATCATCGTCCGCAACAACGCCAGCCTCCGCAACAACGCCACCGTCCCGCACAAAGCGCCCGACACCTCCCCCTTCCGCATCACCGCCTGCACAAACGTGCACTTACAGAATGTGCCGTGAGGATTGAAGAAATAGCTTAAATTTCCATACCCATTCTATAATCCCGGAATAAAATGTGGCAACTATACCTAAAACCCGCCTTGCGCAATCTGGCGCGCAACAAAGCGCAGTCCTTCATCAACATCCTCGGCCTTGTGCTGGGCCTCACGTGTTGCCTGCTGCTCTCCATCTACATCCGGGACGAAATGTCCTACGACAAATATCACAAGCGCGCGAACGACCTGTACCGGATCGTCACCAATTTCCACTCGGGATCAGCAGTCGACAGGGTAGGGGCCACCTCGCCCCCCGTTGCAATGACCATCAAGGATGAAGTACCCGAAGTAGAAGCGGCCGTGCGCATCTTAAACCCCCCGGGCGTAAAACAATACTTTACGACGGGTGAAAAAGAAAAGGCGCGGAGCCTGCTGCGATACAAGGATAAACTATTTGATGAAAGTGATGGCCTTCTGGCCGACTCGACGCTGTTCGACGTATTTACATACGAATTGAAAGAAGGATATCCAAAAAACGCCCTGGCCCAGCCAAATTCGATCGTTCTCTCGGAAAGCCTTGCCCGCAAATTCTTCGGCGAAGAACCCGCACTTGACAAAGTCATCACCGTCAGTCAGGGCGGGAAACTGGACGACTATAAAGTAACGGGCGTATTCAAAGAAAGATCCAACAGCCACATCAAAGCAAACTTTTTCACCTCCATCACGAGCTCCGGATCGACAGCAGATGTCCTGAACGAAAGGGAATGGGCCGGTCAAAATTTTGTACCCTCTTACCTGAAGCTGGTGCCGGGTCATAACAAGGCGGTCGTGGAAAAGAAAATAAATGACGTTTTACTTCGGCACGGTGCAGCGGCAATGAAAGCCGAAGGTATTCAAAAGACATTGAGCCTTGAGCCAGTGGTAGATATCTACCTCAGGTCCGACATCGGGCAAAAACCGAGAATAAAATACCTGTATGTCGTAGGGGCGATCGCAGTTTTTATATTGCTGATCGCTTGCATCAACTTCATGAACTTATCGACGGCAAAGGCGGCCAAACGTGCCACCGAAATTGGTGTCCGAAAAACGCTGGGCGCACCCCGATCCACGCTCATCAGGCAAATATTGGGAGATGCGATTTTCACCGTCGTCATCGCCATCGTCATCAGCTTCATCCTCGTACAATTCTCTCTTCCCATTTTTAATCGATTGACGGAAAAAAATATCTCCATCGGTGCAGAAAACATCCCATTCCTCCTCCTGGCGGCCCTCTCGCTTACGATAGTTGCAGGTATGCTGGCAGGCGGCTATCCCGCATTTTTCCTGACTTCGTTTCAGCCCAGCCAGGTGCTGAAGGGGAAAGTAAACACGGGCAAATCTTCCGGCAGACTTCGACAAACCCTGGTTGTGTTCCAGTTTATGATTGCCATTGCCCTGGTATGCGGAGTATTTATTATTTCGCGGCAGGTGAATTTCATGATAGGGACAGACCTTGGTTTTAATGCGAATGCAAAGATCGTATTGCCCCTTCGCACCGACGAAGCGCACAGGCAATACGAAGCGTTGAAAAATCAACTGGCACAAAACGGCAGTATTGGCGCTGTGTCAGGGTGTTCCTTCATTCCCGGAACACCGATCTTCAGAGATATGGACTTCTATCCCGATGGAGGAAACCAAAATAACGCCGTCGATATCGACCGGGAAGTGGTCGATGTCGGATATCTCGAGCTGCTGAATATCAAGTTGATTGCCGGCCGGTCCTTCTCTGAGAGTCGAAAATTGGATAGCAACCATAAGTTTATTTTGAACCGCACTGCGGTCTCCAAACTCGGGTTTGCCCCGGAAAAGATCGTCGGCCAGTCCCTGCACTTTGACTGGCTGGGAAGAAGATATGATTTCCAGGTTATCGGCGTGATGGAAGATTTTCATCAGAACTCATTGCACGAAGCGATCAAGCCAACCCTGTTTGAAATGGAGAACAACAACAGACGTTATGACTATGTCATTGCATCCATTGCTGCTGCCGATGTTGAGCGGACGATAAAGGCGATCGAGGGCACCTGGAAATCTTTGATCCAGGATACCCCTTTTGAGTATTCCTTCCTGGATCAGACCATCCAGCGGCAGTACGATGAAGACCGGCGGGTCTCCGGGATTATTTCGGGTTTCGGTATCATCGCCATGATCATTTGCGTCTTGGGTTTGTATGGGCTGTCTTCCTATATGGCTGAACGAAGGTTCAAGGAGATCGGAATCCGAAAAGTATTGGGCGCGAGTGTATCGCAGATCGTGGTGATGATGTCGGCGGAATTTGTGAGATTGGTTCTCATCGGCTTCGTCATTGCCGTCCCGGTAGCCTATTACGGAATGAGCAAATGGCTGGAAGGCTTTGCGTATAAGGTTTCGATCGGCTGGACGGTATTCGCAGGGGCCGGATTTGTTGCTCTGGCCATCGCCCTGGTCACCGTCAGCTTTGAATCCATCAAGTCAGCGATGGGTAATCCTGTCGATAGTTTGCGGAGCGAGTGAAGCACGGCATCATTGAACGACGCGCCCGCCGGATTCTTATCCCAGGCCTTCAGCTCCTTCACCAGAAACGGAAGATAAATAAATCCCTTATCCACATTCTCCCTCATGATCGTGACCGCCCGCGCACTATCGCCAAGCTTTTCGGCGACGATCACTTCACCGGTCCTGACAAGATGCTCATTCAGCGACATCGTCCATGAAGTATAGGCTTGCGTGGACATCTGCTTTTTGATCGGCTCATACAACCGCGCCGTCGAGTCGATCAGGGCCCGTGGCAGCGCGGCGATCGCCGGATTGGCAAAGGAGTGCCCGAATTCGTGTACAGCCAGCCCTTTTATTTTTTCTGGATAGTCGAAACCCATGTCCAGGTGGCCGCTTTCAAAACTTTGAAAACTGAACGGCCCAAAACTATTGTAAATAGTGCCGGTGTTGCGGTCGGTCTGGCCGAACCCCATACCCGTAAGGATATTGAGGCTGGGCACAAGGTAATAGTGGTTGAACTTTTTACGGTAATAATCTTCCATCACCGGGAGCATATCCCCCGGCGGCAGGTTTTTCGCAACATTCGCATTGGCCAGATCGTAATATTCTTTGTTGCTGGCTAAATACGCGTCAAAATTGACTGCCCTGTAAAAATCATTAAAGGCGGCAAGAAAGGCATCCGCATTACGCCGGGCTTCCACGGAATCGCCTTTTTTCGAAAACCCGCGGACGACGGCCGCATCGGTAAAGGCTGTTATCTTCGCATTGGGCGCCTCATCCACCTGTAACAGAAAGCCGACAAAAAAGTCATAAAAATACCCGTCCGCCTCCATCTTCCGGTAGATACTCATGATCCGGCAGGTATCATACGGCTTGTACTGAAAATAGTTTTTCACCGGCAGCGTATACCACTGGCTGGCGGTAGCCCGCCTGCCGTCAAAAACCATGGTGTCCTTATGTTTGAGAATGTCGGGAACGTCGTCGAGATGCATCATCAGTCCGTACAGCTCGATGTTCTTGCTTGTCTTGACCGATACTTTTTTAGGCGCGGTCCCGGCATAATTGATATCGTAACCGCCTTCTGCATGATCGCCCGTAATATTTATTGCATACGTGCCGGCTGCCGGCGCAGTGAGGTAGAACCGGGCTGTATCATTCTGTGTAAACCGTTTGCGCCACAACACCCGTTTTTGTCGGGTAACAGACACGGTCAGCGAACCCCTGACCACATTCACCGCATAGTCGACAAAGAGCAACTGATCTTTATCAAGGGTTACGGCGTTGCCGTTGTTACTGTTGAAATAGCTAAAAGAGGCCTTTTCTTTTCCCGGTACACTGGTTCCCTGCCAGTTATTGATATGAAACGAACAGGAAGCGAGGAGGACGGACACCAGGGAACAGAGATAAGCGAGGCGCATGGGGTTGTCGATTTACCTGCAAAAATAAGCACTGGGTAAAAAGAACACTTGTATAAAATTGCTGTTTTAGGCCTGTCGGTATTGGCTGGGGGTTACGCCAAAGTACTTTTTAAAGCTATGGGTAAAATGGCTTGGATCATGAAACCCAAACTCGTAGGCAATATCGGCAAAGGGCCTGTTCTCCAGGATCAATTTCTTTGTTTTACCAAGCCGGTATAACATAATATAGGTTTGCGGGGAGATGCCCTTTGCTTTTTTGAAAGACCGGATGAAATGGAACTTGCTCATGCAGAACTGGCCGCACAGGTAGTCCGCATCCAGCGGTTGGTTGCCGTGGGCATCGATTATCGCATCCACCCTGGCAAAATTGCCTTCAAAAGTATTACCCTCGTAAGGTTGTGCGGCATGCCCGGCAAGCAAGCTAATGGCTTTTTGCAGTAGAACGGTATTCTCTTTTGCGCCATTGAACACTTCCAGCAGGCTGTTAAAAAGCCCTTTATCATAGATCACCCTGTCCAGCGCCTGCACTTTTTTCCCATTATTATGAAAGGCCAGGACATCCGGGTTTACATAGATCGTCTTATAGCTATACCCCGTTTCGCTTAAAGAGTAGTTGCGATGTACTTCGTTGGCCTGGGTGATACTGATCGTGCCGGAAGGAGCGATAAATTCCTGCGCCGTATTATGAAGGATCTCAGTGCCGTTGGTAATCAACGAGACACAATAGTAATCATGGAAATGAAAAGGAAAATACTCGCTTTCATTCTCTGATGTGAAGAGTTCCGTGTTGTCCAGCACGGCCAGCCTTTTATAATCAAATGAAGGCATTCGCCCGGCGTTTATGCTTCAATGATACGACTTTTGCCGGACAGCCGGGAGTTTATTTAAGATCTCCGGCCGGCACTATCCATAGACCAGGTCGGTGCTCTGTCCGACCTCGATAATGTAGCCGTCCGGATCCCGGATGTAGCAGCGGATCTCGCCGTATTTGGGGATTGGCTCGGTGATGAACTCCGCGCCCCGGCTCTTCCATAACTCATAGCACGCCTTAATATCCGCAACCCGGATATTCATAAAGCTATTGATATGGTCTGGGTTGGGGACGCTGAGTGTTACCGTCGGCTTGTCCTCGGTGGGTCCGCCTCCTACGTTGACCAGGAGCCAGGTATTCGCGATCTGGATATAAGCAGGTGCGCCGCTGCTGTCGCCGCTGCTTAAAATGCGCGCCCCGAAAACCTTTTCATAGTAACGGGCCGATCGGTCGATGTCGGCCACTGTGAGAAAATGTGCAACCGTAAATCCGGTTCGTGGCGGCATCTCATAACTCTGCTCACCCACCTGGATGGGGTTCGATGATGTTGTTGTGGTACTCATATTGCTGGTATTTGGATATAAGACGAGAACAAAAAAGAATGGAGAATTGTTTCTCGAATCCCGGAAAACCGGGAATGGAAGCCAAAAATTCTCTACAAATAATTACCTGGGATATAATAAGGGATCGGTGCGGTCCGTTTGATGGCGGCTTTTATTCCATTCATAATCAATTAGATAGACCCTGGGGTCTAGAAAGGACAAAAGGCCGACCCTAAAAATTGACCTGAGAATGACCTACCTCTCGCAACTCATGCGCATAGCGGTGCTCGTGCCTGCTATCGCCGGAATATCTATCGGCTATGGACAAACGAATTACTATTCCAAATCCACCGGCAGCCTTAACCTCGTCGCCTCGTGGGGCACGAATACCGACGGCTCCGGGACCGCTCCGGGCAATTTTACGGCCAATAATCAGGTCTTCAATGTTCGCAATAACGCGAACCCGACCATCGCGGCCAACTGGACGGTGTCGGGCGCCAATTCCAAAGTGGTCGTAGGGGATGGGAGCGCGGCCACCAACTTCCAGATCCCTTCCGGATTCAAGCTGACCGGTAAGGCGGATGTCGCCGCAAATGCAACCCTGTCCATCGCCAATACGACCAATCCTACCATGGGAACGCTGAACCCGGCGAGTACCGTAATATTCAATGGGACAAGCAATCAGACAATACCGGCGGCCACCTACGGCAATCTTACTTATTCGGGTTCCGCTACCGGAACGATGGCAGGCAGTTGCACCATCGCCGGCAACCTCAGCATCACCAATGGCAACGTTATCCTTGACAACGCCAACAACACCAGCTACACGTATACCGTAACCGGCTCCTTCAATGTGACCACGGGCGGCAATGTAGATTTCGGTTCCGGCAACGGGAGCGGCACGGCTACGGTGAACCTGTCCGGCAACCTTTCACAGACGGGCTCGGGATACATCCAAACTTCCGGTTCGGTGCCCAATGGGATCATCAATTTCGCCGGCACCTCCCAAACGGCCCAGATGGTGGATGGCGAATATATCAACTATAATATCAACAGCGGAAGCACGGTTACCCTGGCCGCCAATTTCACCTACGGCGGGGCAACGGGCTACTCCTCCGACTTCACGGTGAATTCCGGTGGAACCCTCGACTGTGGCACCTACCTCCTTATCTATGAGAACCTGGGTGGTACGCCGGCCACCTCATTCACCCTGAGTTCGGGCGCATCGCTGATCACCGCCAACACTGCAGGCATCAGCACAACAGCCGGCACCGGTTCTATCCAGGTAGTAACAATGACCTTTTCCAGCGGAGCCAACTATACCTATGATGGCACTGCCGCGCAGGTGACGGGCGTTTTTCCGACGAGCCCAACGGCTTCTACCCTCAATAACCTTACCATCAATAATGCTGCCGGTGTCACCCTCTCGCAAGCAGAAAGCGTTGCCGGGGTATTGACACTCACCAGCGGCCTGCTCACTACCACTTCAACCAATCTCATCACCGTCAACAACGCCGCGACCGTGACCGGAGCGTCGAACACAAGTTTTGTCAACGGCCCGATAACAAAACTGGGCAAACAGGCTTTCACTTTTCCTATAGGAGTCGCCGGGACTGGATATGTTCCCATTGCCATCTCTGCTCCCGCTTCCACGACGGATGCATTCTTTGCTCAGTATGTGCGGTCCGGCGCAAGCGCGCTGGGTTCCGTCAGCGCCGCCGGCCTCAATCATGTCAGCGGCTGCGATTACTGGACGCTAAACCATACTGCCGGTGCTTCGAGCGTGAATGTCACCGGCTATTGGAATGCCAACAATCCTTGTGGCAACGCTTATGTGAATGATCTTACCAGCATCGCCTTGGCGCATTTCAACGGGACCACCTGGAACGCCTACGGCAATAGCAGCGTATCCGGCACAACCGCCTCCGGATCGGTGACCTGGAACAGCGTAAGTACGTTTAGCCCTTTTGCCCTGGGCTCTACCAATAGCGCGAACCCGCTGCCGATCATTCTCGCCGGCTTCAATGCCAAATGGCAGGACAACGCAACGGTGGCGCTCTCCTGGGAAACGCAACAGGAATCGAACAGTAACCATTTTGCTGTCCAGCGTTGCTCCGACGGCGTGAGCTGGCAAACCATCGGAATGGTGCAGGCCGCAGGCTCCTCCCCGACACTTCGATCCTATGCTTATCTTGATAAAGAGCCGCAGCCTGCCCTCGACTACTACCGCCTGCAGTTGGTCGACAATGACGGCAGCATGACATATTCGGAAGTCAAATTGGTGTCCCGCTCCACCGCCAATACGATCCATGTCTTCCCCAATCCCGCCTCGGATCGGATAGAGATCAGCTTTGGATCTGCCGGTCTCCCGGGCATCGTCGGCATTCGTTTGCTGGATCTGCAGGGACGGTCGCTGATCCAAAAAAAACTGGTCGATCCGGCGGGTCAAACGATCTCCCTGTCCGTATCGGGGTATGCACCGGGCTCCTATATTGTCCAGCTGGTTACCGCCGCGGGGGTTCAACAGTCCAAGGTGATCGAGATCAAAAGATAGAGGATGACCGCCAAGGTCGGGAGGGCAGTAAGGCCGAACAGGCGCTGTATCGATAGCGGACATCCCAAAGCGCCGGCGCCCCATCAAATATTTGATCCTTAATCTTTTCCATAATCGGCACTCTTTTCGAGGCCGGTAAGCATGCTTATCACCTTCTTCAAAACCGCCTGGCGGAATATCCTCCGCGGCAAAGTATACAGCTTATTGAACTTACTGGGTCTGGCTACAGGCATGGCTGTCGCCTTACTCATCGGGCTTTGGGTTCACTACCAATTGTCTTATGACCGTTGGCTCCCCGGCTATAAGCAGGCCTACCAGCTGCGGTTCAACTACAGCGACAACGGCGTTATCCGGAACCAGGCCGAGGTCTGTCTGCCGCTGGGCACCGCGTTGAAGAAGGATCTCCCGGAAGTCGAACATGTCGCGCAGGTCTTCGACATCGGGCAGCAGGTGATGATCGTGCAAGACAAGCGCATCTATGGCGACGTGCAATACGTCGGAGAAGAGTTCCTGCAGGTCTTCCCATTCCCGCTCTTAAGTGGTGACGCGGCCACGGCGCTGAAAGGGTCAGGCCCTTCCGTGGTGATCACCGGGTCGGTGGCGCGGAGCCTGTTCGGGAAAGAGGATGCGTTGAACAAGACCGTTCGTTTCGGAAGCGATCTTTTGAAAGTGACCGCCGTCGTACGGGATCAGCCGAAGAACAGCAGTTTCCATTTCGACTACCTGCTGCCCTTCAGCGATTTTGCCCGGGATCCCGGGATAAAACAGGCGTTGACCAATTGGAATGACGCCTACTACCAGGTGTATATGTCGTTGCAGCCAGGAGCCGACGCCGCCGCACTCGAGGCCAAGGCCAGGCAGCTGGTAAGAAAATATGCGCCGCAGTCTTATACGACGTTCCATCGCGAAGCCATGTTCTTCCCGCTGAAGGACTGGCATCTGTATACGGACTTCAAGGACGGCCGGCCACAAGGAGGACTGATCGATTATGTGCGGATGTTCAGTATCGTTGGAATTTTGGTACTGCTGATTGCCTGCATCAATTTTATGAACCTGTCTACGGCGCGGAGTGAACGGCGGGCCAGGGAGGTAGGTGTGAAAAAAGTCATGGGGTCGCTGCGGAGTCAGCTGATCGTACAGTTCCTGGTGGAGTCCCTGCTGATGACGGTGCTGGCATTCCTGCTGTCGATCGTCCTGGTGCAGATGGTGCTGCCGGAATTCGATGCACTCACAGGGGACGCCCTCAATGTGCCTTACGACAGCGGCTGGTTCTGGCTGATCATGTTCTCGCTTATCCTCCTGACCGGCCTCCTCGCAGGGAGCCGCCCGGCCTTCTATCTTTCTTCTTTCCAGCCCGTGAAGGTTCTCAAAGCGTCGATGCGCATCGGTAAGGCGGCGTCCCGCCCAAGAAAAATCCTGGTCGTCTTACAATTCACCTGCAGCATCGCCCTGATCATCAGTACCATCATCGTCTATCAACAGATCCAATATGCGAGGGAGCGGCCGCGAGGCTATGACCCGAACCGGCTGATCGTAACGCGGGCTCATTCCGATGCTTTCGCAGCACTCAAGCAGGAGGCTTTGGCGTCTGGTGCGGTCAGCGACGTGACGCGATCGGCAAATCCTCAGACGGATCCCAACGCCCAATTGACGATCGACAACTGGCCGGGACGCCAGCCCAACGAACCCTTGTCGCTGGCGGTGAATGCCGTCGGCGACGCCGACTATTTCCGGACCCTGGGGATCGGCCTTGTCGCAGGCGAAAATTTCAAGGGTAGGGAAGGGGCGGATTCGGCCAGCGCGATCCTCAACGAGACGGCTGTACGCCGGATGCGGCTGAAGCAGCCGTTGAACCAATACCTCGACTGCTCGTTCCATGGCGAACCGCACCGGCTGCGGATCATCGGCGTGGCGAAGGATGCGCTGACGCAAAATCCCTTTGCCGCGGCCGAGCCAGGGATGTTCCTCTATCAACCCAGCTGGTCCTGGCAGTATACGATGCGGCTCGCCCCAACGGTCTCCACCTCGACGGCCCTGGCACGACTGAAAACCATTTGCGAGAAATATACCCCGGACTATCCTTTTGCTTATTCTTTCGTCGACGAGAGCTATGCGTCAAAGTTTGCCATGGAAATGCTGATCGGTCGGCTGGCCGGCATCTTCGCGGCGTTGGCGATCTTTATCTCCTGTCTTGGACTTTTCGGGCTGACAGCCTACACGGCCGAACAGCGTACCCGCGAGATCGGTATTCGCAAGGTGCTGGGCGCGTCGGTGAGCCAGGTGCTGGTCCTGCTGTCGGGCGATTTCGTCCTGCTGGTGGGCATCAGCTGCGCGATCGCGGCGCCCCTGGCGTATTATTTCCTGCATCAGTGGCTGGCCGGATATTATTACCGCATCAACATCAGCCCGCTGGTCTTCGTTGCGGCGGCCGTACTGGCCCTCGTAATTACCGCCATCACCGTCGGCTTCCAGTCAATAAAAGCCGCGTTGAAGAACCCGGTCAGCAGCCTCCGCAGCGAATAACCCCCCTATTTTCGGATTTGCCCCCCCTATTTTATCGATTTGACCCCCCAGTCAAACTGCAGTTTGCGTGCATATTTGCATTTATTTAACAATAAATACCTGCCATATGCACAAAACTTAAGCCAGCGCGTCTCTCCTCCGGATGCACCAAACTGACTGTTTTTTAACATCTTATAAAATGCTGTATGAAAAAAATCAAGCTACTGCTTTTAGCATGTTCATTATTATTATTAAATCTTGCCGTCTCCGCCCAAACCAGGACGATTACCGGCACGGTGAAGGACTCCAAAAGTGGCCAACCCATCTCCGGGGCAACCATTAAGGTCCTTGGATCCAAGATCGGCGTCTCGGCCGACGAAAAAGGCTCCTTCAAACTCCAGGTCCCTTCCTCCCTTTCAAAAGTGGTCTTGTCCATTTCCGGCGTTGGTTACTCGACAGTCGAACTTACTCCCAACGGCGACGATGTCACCATCGGGCTTGAGCCGGGAAACAAACAACTGGATGATGTCGTAGTTGTTGGTTACGGCACCGCCAAAAAGGCGACCCTGACAGGCGCGGTCAGTTCCATCAAGTCCAAAGAGATCACAGAAGCGCCCGTGACCAATGTGACCAATGGCTTGAGCGGCAGACTGCCCGGCCTCGTGGCCGTTACCAGCAGCAGCGAACCCGGCTCTGACGGCACCAACTTACGGATTCGCGGCAGCAACACGTTCAATGATAACAGCGTGCTGGTGGTGATCGACGGGGTGCCGGATAGAAGTTTGGAGCGCATCGACCCGTATAGCATCGAAAGTATCTCCGTGTTGAAAGATGCTTCCGCGGCCATTTATGGTTCACGAGCCGCCAACGGTGTCATACTGGTTACTACAAAAAGGGGAAAGACCGGGAAACCGGAGCTTACGTTCAACGGGAACTATGGCTACAACCAGCCGACAAAGATCCCGAAGATGGCCGATGCCCCCCTGTATGCGACCGCGCTGAACGAGATCGCCTATTACAATAACCCTTCCGGCGGACTCAATCAGACTTACAGTGCCGCGCAGGTCCAGAAATTCCGGGACGGCTCGGACCCCTTGCGGTACCCCAATACCGATTGGTTCAAAACCGTGCTCAAGAACAGGTCGGCTCAAAGCAATGCCAATCTTTCCATGTCAGGCGGTACGGATAACATGAGGTATTATGTTTCCCTGGATTATAAACACCAGGATGGGGTTTATAAGAACAGCGCCACCTACTACAATCAATATGGGTTCACCTCCAACGTGGACGGCAAGATAACCAAGGATATCCGGGTGGCTGTAGATGTCAGCGGCCGGCTGGAGGATCGGCACTACCCGCAAAAATCCGCGGGTACCATCTTTAATGATCTGGTATCGGCCTATCCCACTTCGGTCGCCTGGTGGCCCAACGGAGATCCCGGTCCTGCCCGTGAACACGGCGAAAACCCGGTAGTGATCTCCACCGCCGCCACGGGTTTCAACAACGATAAGTACTATGTCATCAACTCGAATTTACGATTGGATGTCAATATTCCCTGGGTACCGGGCCTGACAGTCAACGCAAACCTGTCTTTCGACCAGGGTTTTGATTTCGACAAGAATTTTACCAAACCCTGGCGATTGTATTCCTGGGATGGAACAACGGTCGATGCCAAGGGGGCGCCGGTTCTCACCTCCAATGTCTTCGGTGCGGGTACGAACAATTCGCCCACCTTATACGAATCGTTTACAAACAATTACTCGAAGCTGGCTTATGGGTTATTGAATTATCAGACACACCTGGGTGACAACCACAATTTCAAGTTCATGGTTGGCGCACAGACTTCCACCGGCAATACCGAAAGCTTTAATGCTTATCGCGATCTGTTCGCGTCCACCGCGGTTCAGGAAATGTTCGCCGGAACAACGGCCAACCAGGCTACCGGCGGTACAGGCACGGTAAATTCCAGGTTGAGCTATTTCGGAAGAGCGAATTACAGCTATGCCAACAAATACCTGATCGAGTTTGTCGGCCGGTATGATGGTTCCTACATCTTCGCTCCCAGTCACCGATTTGGCTTCTTCCCCGGCGTTTCGGCAGGCTGGGTGGCTTCGGAAGAGAACTTCTGGAAGGACAAGGTCAAATTTATGGACTATTTCAAACTGAGAGCATCATGGGGCAGAACGGGTAATGACCGGGTAGCCGACTTCCAATACCTGACCTCTTATTTGTTCGGCAGCAGCTATTATCCAAACTCGTCGAATCAGTACTATCCGTTCGTGGTCAACTCGGCTGGAGCGCTCAGCGAACTGCAGACCGTGTATGAGAGCGTAATTGCCAATCCGAATATCACCTGGGAGGTCGCCAATCAAAGCGATGTCGGCTTCAATGCCAATTTTTTGAACAACAAGCTTTCCGTTACCGCCGATTACTTCTATTATAAGAGAAGTAACATCCTGTGGCCCCAGAATGCCACGGTTCCTTCTTCGGCCGGTCTGTCCCTGCCGAGCGTGAACTATGGAAAATCCCAAAATCAGGGTTTCGACTTTTCCATTACTTATACCAATTCGACGAAAAGCAAATTCGACTATTCTATCTCGGTCAATGGTGGTTATGCGCAGAACAAAGTCCTGCAATGGGGTGAAGCGCCGGGCGCACCGACCTGGCAGCAAACGACAGGACACCCCATGGGTTCGGGATTGTATTATGTCGGGAATGGAGTGATCCATAACTCAAAAGACTCCGCGGACTATGCCAGCGGCTTCAAATCCTGGGGACTTAGCACGACTCCGGCGCCCGGGGACATCCGCTACGTGGATATTGCCCACAACGACACCATGGACTCCCGCCAGCAAACCAGAATTTACAAAAGCAGCATTCCCACCTTCACTTTTGGAACATACGTTTACCTGAGCTACAAGGGTATCGATCTGTCGATGCTTTTCCAGGGCGCGACAGGGGCTGTTATGTATCTGAACTCCGACGGGGGAACGTTCACCAACTTCCGGAAGAGTCTGTTGGACGGCCGCTGGTCGCCTACCAATCCTAATGGCAATATTCCGCGGACGCCAAACCGTGGGAACTATTACTGGGACAACACCGGCAATACCTTCTTCCTCCATAAAACGGATTATGTTCGCCTGAAGACCCTGCAGCTGGGCTATACGCTCAATTCGAACGAACTTCAAAGATCAGGTATCAAAATGCTTCGGGTTTATCTGAGCGGACAGAACCTCCTGACCTGGTGCCCCGGGATAAAAGACTTCGATCCGGAATTAGGGGCAAACGTCGTTCCCTCTGACCTGAAAAATTCGATCCCCGGTATCTCCGGTGGAAACTATCCACTGTCCCGTGTGATCTCGATGGGATTGACCCTGACATTTTAATATCCTGTCCTCAATGATGACTGAACAAATTAAAACGCAAAAAATGAAAAAACATATTGTTTACATGGCCTTGCTGATGGCTTTCATATTAGGCCCTGAAATATCATGTAATAAGAAAACCCTGGATCTGACGCCCGTGAGTGCGGTCTCCGACGATGCCGTTTTCAGTTCGACTGACCCCGGCCTGTTAACAGCATTCGTCAACAACATTTACCAGGGGTTGCCGCATGGCTTCGATTGGTCGATGCTTGCTTCGCTGACCGATGAGGCCCTTACCCAGGCCTGTACCTGGGCGGGTCAGCAAATGGCGATGTTGAGCCAGATCACCCCCAGCAATCTGGGCCCCTTCACCAATGGCAACTGCCCCGAATTGCAGCATTTTACCTGGTCGAATGAATATTCCTTCATCCGGGCTACCAACCTGTTCTTTTCGAGGATCAATTCGTCGCCGATCGATACCGCTACCAAGCACGCGCTGATGGGCGAGGTATTCTTCCAAAGAGCTTATTTGTATCATAACCTGGTGTCTTTTTATGGCGGGGTACCCCTCATCACAAAAGCCTATTCGCTGACGGATAGCTTTAGCGTGGCGAGGAATTCCTATGCTGACTGCATCCAGTTCATTTCCGACCAGTGCGATAGTGCAGCGCAATATCTCCCCTTACAACAATCACAGGTAGGCAGGGCCACAAAAGGCGCCGCGCTGGCTTTGAAATCAAGAGCGTTGTTATATGCCGCCAGCGATCTGTACAATGGCGGTAACGGTACCGTTCCGGATCCGTTCGCAAGCTTTGCTCACCCCGAACTGGTAAGATATACCACCTTCTCGGCCTCGGACAGACAAGCCCGCTGGCAAAAAGCAAAAGCCGCGGCACAGGCTGTCATCAATCTCGCGCAGTATACCCTGTACATGCCGACTCCCGCATCCCCAACCGAGGCGGCTACCAACTATGGCAACCTGTTCATCCAGGCAAGTACGTCGGAAGATATCTTTGTGAAATACTTCTCAACGAATACGGTTGCCAACTGGAACGACTATGGTAAGACCTATGGCCCGGGCCTGTTCCACAATCCCAATGGATTCTGGGGTTGGGGGGTAGATGCTCCCACGCAACAATTTGTCGACGAGTACGAGATGAACGACGGCACTGCCTTCAGCTGGAGCAACGCAACACAGGCCGCCGCGCCTTACAAGAACCGCGACCCGCGTTTTTACGGCACGGTTTTGTACGACGGGGCTCCCTGGCGTCAAAGAACATCGGACATTCTGCCGCATGAAGCCACCGGCAAGGTTCAAACCGGCTATCAGAACATCTCGGCTTCCAATCCGAATACCGACGACATCCAGTATGAAGTGGGTGGTTTCGACACGCATAATCCGCCTACCGGCGCCAATATCTGGAACTGGTCTCCCACGGGCTATTATCTGAGAAAATGGAGCGACCCGACCATCGACCCGTTGAAGGCGCTGCAGAACACCCCCTGGCGCTTTATGCGTTATACCGAGGTGTTGCTGAATTACGCCGAAGCCTGCCTGGGACTGGGTGATGCCGGAACCGCGACGACCTATATCAACATGATCCGGACAAGAGCCGGGATGCCCAATATCGGCACCGCGACGATGGCAAGCCTGCAACACGAACGGAAGATCGAACTGGCGTTCGAGGAACTCCGCTATTTCGATATCCGCCGCTGGATGATCTGCGACCCCGCCGTATACGGTCAAAAGGCCGGATTCAGCAACGTTTGGAGCATCCACGTCTTCTATCCCTACAACGGCTCCACGGCCTATGGATCGGGGACCCCTGTTTACACGCCCGTTGCCAACGTGAGCGGCGCAGGTAACTACGCCAACCTGGATTATTCCGGCGGCCGGGCCTGGAACCCCAAATACTATTTCCTGCCCATCGCCTATGACGAAATGAATAAAAACCTGAAGCTTATTCAAAATCCTTCTTATTAATCTACAAGCAATCATTAGTAAGGCTCGCCGTTTCTACGGTGAGCCTGTTTTTTCATGGCCCGCGGCATCACCCTAAATGATCAAATTATGAAAAGGATCTGTGCCATCCTCGTTACCATCTGTATTGCGTTCTGCGTCGATGGCTACTCTCAGCAACAACACAAGTTCGCCATCGGCGATTCGGTTTTTTTGCTCGATAACAAGCCCTTCCAGATGATCAGCGGCGAAATGCATTATTCGCGTATTCCCCGGGACGCCTGGCGGCAACGGATGCGAATGGCCAGGGCGATGGGATTGAATACCATCGGCACCTATGTTTTCTGGAATGTGCAGGAGCCGGAAAAAGGCAAGTTCGACTTCTCGGACAATAACGACATTGCCGCATTTGTCAGAGCCGCACAGGAAGAAGGTTTATGGGTTGTGCTTCGACCTTCCCCATACGTCTGCGCCGAATGGGAATTCGGCGGCTATCCTTACTGGCTCCAAAATGAAAAAGGTTTGGTTGTCCGTAGCAACGAAGGCCGTTATCTCCGGGAATATAAGAAATACCTCATGGCCCTGGGCAAGCAACTCGCCCCTCTTCTGGTGACCCACGGGGGGAATATTTTAATGATCCAGGTAGAGAATGAATACGGCTCCTACGGCAACAGCAAGGAATATCTGGCCACCAACCGGCGGATCTTCCAGGAGGCGGGTTTTGATGGCCTGCTTTACACCTGCGATCAGGCAGGCGATCTGCCAAAAGGCTATCTGCCGGGACTGTTTCCGGCGGTGAATGGGATCGACAGTCCGCAAAAAATAAAGAGCCTGGTGAAAAGATATAACAATGGCAAAGGCCCCTATTATGTCGCCGAATGGTATCCGGCCTGGTTCGACTGGTGGGGGGCATCCCATCATGTTATTCCTCCGGAAAAATATGCCGCCCAGCTGGATAGCCTGTTGGGGGCCGGGATCTCGGTCAATATGTATATGTTTCATGGCGGCACGACCCGGGCCTTTATGAATGGGGCCAATTACAACAACAAAAGCCCTTACGAACCGCAGATCAGCAGCTACGATTACGACGCCCCGCTGGACGAAGCGGGCAACGCGACCGCGAAATACATGGCCTTCCGGTCGGTGATTCAAAGACATCTCCCCCCCGGGGAAACCTTGCCTGAAGTGCCGGCGGCCAAGCCCGTGGTATCCATCGATCAGATTCAATTCACCGGAGCGACCAGCATCTTCAACATTCTCCCGGCTCCGAAGCTAAGCGCCCGGCCGCTGACCTTTGAAGACCTTGACCAGGCCTATGGATTCGTCCTGTACAGAAGTACATTGACCGGCGGAAGAAAGGGAGAACTCGTGGTAAAAGGCCTCCGGGACTACGCCCTGGTCTTCATCAATGGTAAACGCGCCGGCATCCTGGACCGGCGGCATGGGGACAGCAGCATCAAGGTCGAGATCCCCACCGGAAAAGCGACGCTCGACATCCTGGTTGAAAATCTTGGCCGGATAAATTTTGGTCCTTATCTTTTACACAACAAAAAAGGGATCACCCAGGGGGTGCTCTTCAACGATCAGGAATTGAAGAATTGGGAGATGTTCTCCTTGCCCTTCAACGATATCAATGCTGTCAAAACGACGGCAAGCGGCTACGGCAAAATTACGGCAAGCGGCACCGCCAAAACCACGACGGGCGGCGGTAGATATACCGGAGCACCCGTTCTTCGCAGGGGCATCTTCTATCTGGCAGAGACCGGCGATGCGTACCTGGATATGAGTAAATGGGGGAAGGGGGTAGTCTGGGTGAATGGATATAATTTGGGGCGCTATTGGAACGTCGGTCCGCAACAGACGCTCTATGTGCCGGGGGAATGGCTAAAGCCGGGGAATAATGAGATCGTGGTGCTTGAACTGACAAAGCCGCAACAGGACGTTTTACGCGGGATCGACCGGCCCCTGCTGGGCAGACTGACTGAAAAAAGATAAGCTATGGGAAAATGCAATGTTTTAGTGCAGGGCCCGGCCCGGGCGGCTGCCTCCATTCTGAGCATTGCACTGATCCTTTCCTGCAACCAAAAACACACCCTGTTCGAACAGATCCCCTCGGCACAGTCCGGCATTGCCTTCAATAACAAGATCGAGGAGAACGACTCCATCAATCCGCTTGCTGTCGTCAACATCTACAGGGGCGGTGGTGTCGGCATCGGCGACTTCAACAACGACGGGCTGCAGGATATTTTTCTTACCGGCGGGATGGTGCCCAGCAAACTATATCTCAACAAGGGGAATTTTCAATTCGAAGATATCACCGAAAAGGCCGGGGTAGAAGGGATGGGAAGATGGGCAAGAGGCGTGTCGATCGTCGATCTCAACAACGATGGCCGGATGGACATTTATATTTGCAATACGCTCTATAAAGATCCACTCAAGCGAAGAAATATCCTCTACATCAATCTTGGCCCGGATAAAGACGGCATTCCCCATTTCAAGGATATGGCCGCCGAATATGGCCTGGATGTCCATGTTCAGTCGACGATGGCCAGCTTTTTCGACTACGATAACGACGGCGATCTGGACCTGTATCTTACGGTCAACGAAGCCTCCAGTGGCTATGAATCATCCGTCTTTATCGGCCAGGACAGGCCGACGGCGGGACCTAACAGAGGAAGGCTCTATAGAAATGAGATGGACCCCCGCCTGGGCCATCCGGTTTTTCATGATGTTTCGGATTCCGCCGGCATCCAATTTGAAGGCTATGGCCATGCCGCCAGTATCTGCGATCTCAATAACGACGGCTGGAAGGACATCTACGTGTCCGATGACTTTATTTCCAATAATATTCTCTACATCAATAACCGGGACGGCACGTTTACCAACAGGGCCAAAGAATATTTCAAGCACACCTCCTATAACAGCATGGGGCAGGATGTCGTGGACATCAACAACGACGGGCTTCCGGATGTGGTAGAACTCGATATGAGCGCCGAGGACAACTACCGGAAGAAAATGATGTCCAACGCCAACAACACGAATACCTATCAGAACTTCGACAATTACGGCTACCAATACCAATATGTGCGAAATACCCTGCAGTTGAACCAGGGACGTGCGATAGGGAATGGCGACTCCCTGGGCAATCCGGTTTTCAGTGAGATCGGCTTCCAAAGCGGGATCTCGCAAACCGACTGGAGCTGGACACCCCTGGTCACCGACTTCGACAATGACGGCTATCGGGACCTCGTTATCACCAACGGGTTTCCGAGAGATTGGTCCGATCACGATTTTATCGCGTACAGGCAACAGTCGGCCGGCACCGTCAGCAACCGGAAAATGCTGGACATGATCCCGCAGGTGAAATTACACAACTACGCCTTTAGAAATAACGGCGCGGTGGGATTTGATAACGTCACGGACAAATGGGGCCTGAGCCTCCCTACGTTTTCCAACGGCGCAGCGGTTGTCGATCTGGACAATGACGGAGCCATGGACATGGTCATCAACAATATCGACGACCCGGCCCTCATCTATCGGAATACCGCCCGTGACAAGGATACCGTAAACACCCACTATCTCCACCTCCTGTTCGCGGGCAGCCCGCAGAACCGGAACGGACTCGGCGCCACCGCGGCCATCTATTATGATCACGGCAAACAACAGGTGTACGACAATAACCCCTATCGCGGCTATCTGTCGACAATGCAAGGAGGGGCTCATTTCGGGATCGGACAAACCCAAACGCTCGACTCGGTCGTCATCCGCTGGCCGGATGCCCGCAAACAGACCCTGCGAAATGTCCGGGCCGACCAGGTGCTGACCGTGAAGATCGCTGACGCGAACGAGGGCGACTCCAACCAACAACCGGCCGTCGCCGAACATTCTCTGTTCCGGGAAGTGACAAGCGAGGCCGGCATCAATTATATCCATCGGGATCTCCCCTTCATCGATTTCTCTATCCAGAACCTGTTACCCCACAAGCTTTCAGAATATAACCCCGCCCTGGCTGTAGCGGATGTCGACGGCAACGGCCTCGACGACCTGATCGTCGGCGGCAACTCCTCCACTCCTGCGCAACTGTTCCTGCAGCAAACCAATGGCCGGTTTGTCCAAAAAAACCTGCTGCCCAAAGCCCAACCGGCCACGCCCAATGCAAAAGACGAAGGCCTCCTGCTTTTCGATGCCGACGGAGACGGCAAGCCCGACCTGTACATCGCCAGCGGCGGCTATTCCAACGCTGCCGACAGCGGCAGCTACCAGGATAAGCTCTATCTAAACGACGGCAAGGGCAACTTCACGGAAGCCGCCTCCGCCTTACCCGTTGACCACACCAGCAAACTCTGCGTCCGCGCCTTTGATTTTAACAAGGACGGAAAATTGGACCTGTTCGTATCCGGCCGCGTCGCCCCGGGCCAATATCCGAAGCCTGTAAGCAGTTTCATCCTGAGGAACGATTCCGAAAAGGGCCACGCGAAATTCACGGATGTCACGGATCAGGTGGCGCCGGCGCTAAAGAAGATCGGCATGGTCTGCGATGCGCTGTTTACGGATTTCGACGGGGATGGACAGACCGATCTGATCGTAGTAGGGGAGTGGATGCCGGTAACCTTCCTGAAAAACAGGAGCGGGAAGTTTACTGACGTCACGGCCGCATCGGGTGTGGCCGGGAAAACGGGCTGGTGGAACAGCATTGTCGCCGGGGACTTCAGGCATACGGGAAGAACAGATTACATTATCGGAAACCTGGGTTCAAACAGTTTTTACCAGGGCAGTGATAGTTCCCCGGTAAATATCACCGCGAAGGATTTTGAGAACAGTGGATCCTATATCCCGATAACTTCTCTCTACCTGCCGGACCCGGAAGGCCAAAAGAAGGAATACCCGGCGCTGGGAAGGGACGATCTTGCCCGGCAATTCCCCAGCATCAAAAAAAGATACGCTACCTACAAGCCCTTTGCCCTCGCGACCATGAACGAGATCCTTCCTCCTGAACTGCGGAAAGGCGCCGTTCGCTTGCGGGCCAACCTCCTTCAATCCTGTTATCTGCGCAACGAGGGGGCAGGTAAATTCACCCTGATCCCCTTGCCGCGCGAGGCCCAGGTCTCCCTGCTCGATGCTATGGTCGCAGACGATTTCGACGGCGACGGGAACCTGGATGTGTTGATCAATGGTAATGACTTCGGCACCGAGGTCGCCACCGGGCGATATGATGCCTTGAACGGGCTGTTATTAACTGGGGACGGGAAAGGGAACTTTCTCCCCCGATCCATCGAACAAAGCGGGATCTGCATCCCTCACAATGGGAAGGCGCTGGTCAAATTGATGAGTGCCGCCGGCGACTATCTCATCGCCGCAAGCCAGCACCAGGGGGCGCTGAAGCTCTATCGGCTGAAGCGGAAAGTAAAAGGCCTGCGCATCGGCCCCGACGATGTCAGCGCGGTCATAACCTATAAGAATAACAAAAGCAATAAGGAAGAGTTTTACTACGGCAATTCCTTCCTGTCCCAGTCTTCAAGATTTATCCTGGTAGACAGCAATGTTCAGTCTGTTAACATAATAAATGTCAAAAGGACAGCAAGATCGGTTAATTTCAAAAAATAGCTTAGAGATATATAGGAAACTGTGTATATTTGAAACAGCCACCGACTGCTATATGAGATTTGCCATTTGTTTATGCTTCCTTTTTTGGATGGGGGATTGTGTTGCCTCCGATACACTCTCTGTAAGATATCTGGGCATCGACCAGGGCCTTTCCAACAATGCCGTGACCTGCATCTACAAAGACCACAACGGTTTTATGTGGTTCGGCACCTATGACGGACTGAATCGATATGATGGGTATTCTTTTCGCGTCTTCAGAAATATCATCGGGGACTCTTCCTCCCTTTCGGACAATCACGTCTATTGTATCAACTCCGATAATGAGAACAGGCTCTGGCTAGGGGCGGGGAAGGGCGCCAGCGTTTATGAACCCGGCCGAAGCGCGTTCTTCACTCCCAGGTTCAGAAAGATCAACAGTTCGGGTAGTGTTCCCCTGACGGATGCCGCATTGTCGATAAAGAACGCCGGCAGCGTGATGCTGGTCGGCACCTCCCATAATGGACTCATTGTATTTACCAATGGCAGGGAACCTGGCAAGCAGATCGCACTCCCCGGGGGAACCGACGGGATGTACAATGTTCCGGCAATTGAATATGATTCGATCCGGCACACCGCATGGATCTTTGTCAGCAATCTCGGCCTATATAAATATGATCTCAAAAGCGAACGGCTATCTCCCGTTGCTACGGGGTTGACGCAATGCACCCTCATTTTTGCAAGTTCCACCGGTGAGGTGTTCATCGGGAATGAGTCAGGCGTATTCAAGGTCAGCGAAAACGTATTTAAACGATTTGACCCGGTTCCTGAAATGATCGTAAGGGATATTGCAGAGGGGCCAAAGGGCGAGCTTTGGATCGCTACCGACGGGAACGGGGTGTGGCATGTGCCGCCGGGGGGAAGAAAGGCCCTGCCGCTTTCTTTGTCGGGAACCACCACCAACAGTAATGCCATCTACTCTATTTACATCGACAAGGAAGGTCGCCAGTGGATCGGAACACTAAGGGGCGGAGTGAACATCCTGGATAGGAATCGCAGCTTGTTCAAAACGATCTCCTATCACCAGGGCCGGACGGAAGATGTGAACGATTTTATCTTGTCTTTATGCGAAGATGACCGGTCAAACCTATGGATCGGAACGGATGGGGCGGGATTAAGGTACTGGGATAAGCAAAAGAACCTATTCACTAAATATGTTCATTCGGAAGCCCCCACCTCTGTCGGCAGTAACTTTATCACCGGCATTACCAGGGACTATAAGAACGATATCTGGATCTCCGCGTGGTTCGGCGGGATCAACAAACTAAACAGGAAAACTAACACTTTCAGTCACTACACGTGTTACAATCCGTTTCGAAATAGTGATGAACGCAACATTTGGCAGATCTATGAAGACGGGAAACGACGTTTATGGGCTTCCGCCAGCAATGTGGGCCATCTTTATTTGTATAACCGACCTGCCGATACATTCGAGCTTTTCGACACAGCCATCATCGATCTGCAGGTTTTGGCGGAAGACAGGTCCGGCGTTCTATGGGGCGGCAATTTCGACTGTTTGATCCGGATAGATCCGGAGAAGAAGAAGCATCGAACATTCTATATCGGTTATCCCGTGAGGAGTATTCACGAGGATAAAAATCATAATTTCTGGGTTGGCACCGAAGGTGGAGGGTTACTGTTATTTGACAGGGAAAAAGGGGTATTCCGGGAAATGACCACCAAAGAAGGGTTGCCTAATAATGCAATATTGAGGATCCTGGAAGATGGTAAAGGCAATCTTTGGCTCAGCACCTATTATGGTTTGTGCCGTTACGACCCCGTGTCGAAGACGCTCAGGAATTTTACGCAGGCCGATGGATTGCAAAGCAATCAATTCAGCTTCAATGCCGCGCTGATAGCCAAAAACGGGGAGTTCTTGTTTGGCGGCATCAAAGGATTCAATAGTTTTTTCCCGGATAGTATTTATGACAGGAGAAGTAGCCCCCGCCTGTTCCTCACCGGGCTGAAGATCGATAACCTTCCTGTCGAAGAAGACACGGCTCCCGTTACGGCATGCAACAAGGACATTGTCACAGGCATAACGGTCCCATTTGATAAGGCGATCCTTTCATTTGATTTTACCGCATTGCACTATTCGAATTCGGAATGTCTGAAGTACTCTTATTATCTAAGAGGGTGGGATAAGGATTGGAGTCCTTCCAATAATGTCAGGACCGCCAATTATAGCCACCTGCGGGAGGGCGTGTATGACTTTTATGTCAAAGTAATGAATGTGGATGGGGTTTGGAACAAGGAAGTACAACTACTGTCAATTACCGTGTTGGCGCCCTGGTACCGGACATGGTGGGCGTATTTGCTGTATTCGGCGGCAGCCATAGGTATTTTCTACGCCTTTCTTTATTATTACAGGCGCCAGGACCGGTTGCGATATGAGATCAGGCTCGCATTGGTGGAAAAGCAAAAGGAAAAGGAACTGACGGAACGGAAGATCTCTTTTTTCACGGACATCTCTCATGAATTCCGGACCCCGCTAACCCTGATCGTAAGCCCATTGAAAGAGATCATGGAGGAAACGACCTCCGGGCACATTCAAAAGAAATTGTCGACGGTTCACCGGAATGCCCGGCGCCTTTTGAGCCTGGTCGATCAATTGCTCTTGTTCAGGAAAGTGGAATCCATCGAGCACCAACTCCATCTTTCCAATTTTGACATGAGCGAAGCCTGTAACGAGGTCTTCCTGAGCTTTGTGCAGCGGGCCGCGTCCAGGAATATCGGCTTCAATTTTGACCGGCCGCTGGATGACCTCTTCTATTGTGGGGACAAGGAGAAGATCGAGATCATTTTATTCAACCTGCTGTCAAATGCCTTGAAGTATACTCCCGCCGGCGGTCGCATCTGTCTGTCCCTTGCGGACGAGGGGGGGCAGATCCGGATCGTTGTCAAGGATACCGGGTGTGGAATTGCCGCGAACGTCCAAAACCGGCTGTTCGACGAGTTTTACCAGGCAAACAACACCGAAAAGGCGTCGCAATCCGGATTTGGCATCGGGCTATATGTTTCGAAGCGGCTCGCTGTGGCGCACGAAGGGTCGTTGTCCTGCATCAGTACCGAAGGGGTGGGCAGCACGTTTACGCTGGTCCTACCCCAACACAAAGGGAATACGAAGGGATTTGTCCGGGAGGAAGGCAAGCGCGACCATCCGAGCATTCTTCATGAGTTGGTGGGCGAGGGTCCCGAAGAAGAGGGTAGGGGCGCTATGGACAATAAGTCAAAGCCGATAGACAAGATCATTTCCGGCCTGCCGACGATGGTCATCGCTGATGACGATGCCGAATTGAGAAGTTACATAAAAGAGATCTTCGCCGGGCAATTCAACATCTACGAAACCGACGATGGGGTGTCAGCCCTTGCTTCGATCAACAAGGAATTGCCCGACATCGTGGTCAGCGATGTGATGATGGGCAACATGGATGGGATCGAGTTGTGCCGAAGGGTCAAAGAGACCGCGCATCTCGCGCATATTCCCATCTTACTGCTTACGGGAAGTTCCTCTGAAAAGTCCAAGCTGATGGGCCTGGAATGCGGTGCGGAGGATTACGTGGTCAAGCCGTTCAACAAGGAGCTGATCGTTGCCCGGGTTCAGAACATCCTTAGATCGAGGAGCCGGCTGCAGCAATATTTCTTCAATACGATCACGTTGAAGGCGACCTCCAGCATCGAAGCCGACCACAAGGAATTCCTGGAGCGATGTATCGAGATCGTGGACCAGCATATGGATGATCCCGAATTTACTGTTCAATCCTTCTGCCAGGAGATCGGGATGAGCCAGCCTGCGCTCTACAAGCGGATCAAGGCTATTTCCGGGTTGACCGTAAACGTCTTTATCCGATATTTGCGTCTCCGGAAGGCGGCGGAGCTCCTGATCAACACCAGTAGAACGGTCGTAGAAGTGACCTACGTCACCGGGTTTAACGATATCAAATATTTCAGGGAGCAATTCACCAAATTGTTCGGCATGACCCCTTCGGAGTATATTAGGCGCTATAGAAAAACCTTGGGTAATAAAATTGTAAAGTGAACAAATCCCGGCTCATGAGATCCCGACTTCTGTTCTTCTTTTTTTCGATCGCAGTTTCTTCTTTTGGTCAGGCCGACAGGGAACTCCGGTTCACCCAGCCGGCACAGGCTTTTACCGAATCCGCTCCGCTGGGAAATGGCCGGCTTGGCGCAATGGTCTTTGGCCGGCCTGGCACTGAACGCATCGTTCTGAATGAGATCTCGATGTGGTCTGGCGGGGTGCAGGATGCGAACAAGCCTGACGCGCATCAATATCTGAAACCCATCCAACAGCTGCTGCTGGCCGGAAAGAACGTGGAGGCGCAGGCCCTCCTTCAGCAACATTTTATTTGTGCGGGACCTGGTACGGGACGTGGTCAGGGCGCCCATGTGAAATACGGCTGTTACCAGACGCTGGGGGATCTGATCATCACCTGGGCCGATACTGCGGATGCTTTCTCAGACTATAGCAGGAGCCTCCGGCTGGACAGCGCTAGCAGTCTTACCAGCTGGACCCGGAGGGGTGTCGCTTTCCGGGAGCAGGTGATCGTGTCGGCGCCGGCCAATGCCATCCTCATCCGGCTGACGACATCCAAAAAGGGTGGCCTTTCCTTTACTGTGGCGATGACAAGAAAAGAAAGGGCTGCAACGACCTTTACAAACAATAGCGAATTGATGAGCGGGACGCTGGATGGCGGCGACGGCCAGGACGGCATCCGCTATGCTGCCGGCTTGCGGATCATTCCCCGGGATGGGACGATCCACAAGAGCGCCGATGGGCTCGTGGTCACCGGTGCGAGCGAATGCCTGCTGATCATCACCGCGGCGACGGATATGCATTGGCCGGATGTGGACCAGCGGGGACCGGACCCGGCAAAAAAGATACTCGGGCAACAACAGGCCGCGGCAGTGATGTCCTGGAGCCAACTGCTCCACGAGCATGTGGCCGATTTTCAAAGCTATTTCAACCGGTGTAGCATCCGGCTCGGCAATGCGTCGGGCGCCAGACCCAGCGCCGGGAGCCAATCGACGGATAACCTCCGCTCCCTGGCCGAACGGCTTACGCAACTCCAGCGGGGGAAGGATGACGCCGATCTCGTTTCGCTGTACTTTAACTTCGGCCGCTACCTGCTGATCTCCTCTTCCCGTAAAAGTCTTCCCGCGAATCTGCAGGGACTTTGGGCGGAAGAATACCAGACCCCCTGGAATGGCGACTATCATACCAACATCAATATCCAGATGAATTACTGGCTCACCGATGTCGCCGGGCTACCGGAGATCGCGGACCCGGCTTTTCGTCTGCTGGAGCAAATGGCCCGCTTTGGAAAGGCCACCGCAAAAGCCTATTACGGCGCCGACGGTTGGGTTACCCATTCCATTACCAACCCCTGGGGATTTACCGCTCCCGGTGAAGGGGCCGAATGGGGTTCTTCACTCACCGGTGGCGCCTGGATGGCTACCCACGTCTTACAGCAGTACGAGTTCTATCCCGATAAGTCCCTGCTCCTTCGTTACTATCCCATCCTGAAGGGCGCCGCGCAGTTCTTCACCTCCATCCTGATCCGCGAACCTGCCCATAACTGGCTGGTCACCGCGCCGTCGAATTCACCCGAGAACAGCTTCCTGATGCCGGACGGTCAAAAGGCAAGCACCTGCATGGGTCCTACGATGGATCTGCAGATCGGGCGTCAGCTTTTACTAGGCACCGCGAAAGCTGCCCATACCCTCGGGGTAGACCGTGCCTGGGCCGACAGTCTGATCAAAATAGCGGCAGCACTCGCACCCAACAAAGTCAGCCCAAGTACCGGCGGGGTCCAGGAATGGCTCGAAGACTACAAGGAGGTCGAGGTCCAACACCGTCATGTCTCCCCATTATATGGGCTCTATCCTTACGATGAGATAACTCCCTGGAGTACTCCCCAGCTGGCAACAGCCGCAAAAATGACGCTGACCCGCCGGGGGGACGAAGGCACCGGCTGGAGCCGCGCGTGGAAGATCGCCTTTTGGGCGCGCCTCGGCGATGGCGACCATGCCTATAAAATGTTGAGGGCATTATGGAAACCCGCCGGACAGGACATCAGCGGCTTCGAGTTTTCAGATGCCGGCACCTATCCCAATCTGTTCGATGCCTGCCCTCCCTTCCAGATAGACGGCAACTTTGGTGCGGCCGCAGCCATCATGGAGTTTTTTCTTCAAAGCCAGGGCGAAGGGGAAGTGATCCGCCTACTGCCTGCGTTGCCCAAAGCCGAGATCTTCCAAAGCGGAACCGTCCATGGCCTTCATGCAAGAAATGGATTCTCGCTCGACTTTTCGTGGACCAACGGGACCGTCACCAAATTGAAACTGACTTCGAAGTACGGCCGGCCCTGCCATATCGCCTCGATGCACGGCGCCGTGGTCAGAGACGACCAGGGCCGGCGGGTCAATTGTTCATCTGCCGGCGGTATCCTGACATTTGCCACCAGCGCGGGGCGAACGTATATCGTAAATTGATCATACCGCGGCGTCCGGTATTTCTGAAAATCAATGCGAGAAGGCAACGCCGGCCGCGGGGATGGGCTTATACCCGAAAATTACTTTTATCAGCGTTCCATTCCTGGTCTCGATGCTGAAACTGCCGCCCAGATCATCCGTCAGGCCCTGAAGCAATTCCATTCCCATCGACGCGCCGGTCCGGGAATCGAAATCGTCGGGAAGGCCCCGTCCATTGTCGGAAATGCTCAACAGGATCTGCGAATCCGCGATATGAGAAAGGGAAATGGATATTTTCCCGTCTTCCGTCTTCGTAAAGGCATATTTGATGGCATTGGTTATGGCCTCATTGAGGATCAGGCCCAGGGTGATCGCGGATGCATGATTCAATTCAATATTCTCTATTTGTAGCGAAAACCCGATATTTTCCCTGATCGCGTAGCTCTCCCGCAGATATTCCACCAGCTCATAAATGTACTCGGGCATATGGATCGTGGAGAGCGTATCGGACTGGTAAAGCTTTTGGTGAATGATGGACATGGCGTGGATGCGGTGTTGGCTGTCCTGTATCGCGGTCAGGGCCTCCCGGTTCTTTAAGTAACTCGACTGGATCTCAAGCAGGCTTGAAACGATATGGAAGTTGTTTTTCACCCGGTGGTGAATTTCCTTGACAAGCCATTCCTTGTCCCTGACCAGCTGTTCCAGCGTCCTGTTCTTTTCGTTTATCTCTTTGTTCGCCCGTTGTTTGATGCGGTATTGCCCATAGACCAGCCCAATGACCAGCAGCAGGAGCAGGAGGCCCCCAAACGTTACCTTCTTTATCAGATCGGCCTGCCGCAGGGAAGCCTGTTGCGTTTTGTCTCTCTCTTGAAGCAGCTCGATGTTCTTATCCTTGGTTTCCGTCTCATATTGGATCTGTAATTCTGCAAATTGATTGCGCTTACGCAAGGAGTAGATGCTGTCTTCTGCAAGATGCGACAATTCCTCTTCGCGCAACGCCTTTAGATAATTCCCGTCGCTGGAATCTATCCGGTACAACATCCCATACTTTTTGCTGATGTTGAAAATTAGCGTCGGGTCTGCGAAGGCTATCCCTTTCTCATAATACTTCCTGGAAAGTTGGGGACGGCCATTGTCCATATAAAAGTCAGCCAGATCGAGATAGGCGGTGAACAACTTGTCTCTGTCTTCCGCCCCCTGTGGTACCGAATCCATCAAGGGAAGCATAGCCTCGAAATTCTTTTCAGCAAGCAATGGCTGGTTCAGCCGAACATAGGTGATCGCCAGGAAATGGTGAACGTGAAATTTCTGATCCGCGGTCACCGGCGGGTATTCCTTAATGACATTCAGGAGAGAAACAAGGGCCTCCCGGGGATGCCCGAATTTTGAGATATTGATCGAAGTATTTGTGAATTGGTGATACCAGATCCTTTTAGCCTTATTTACAGGTTCCTGTTGAAGACTTTTGGTTAACCATTCCATCGCCCGGTCGTAGTTGTCGAAGCGGGAATAGATATTCGCCATATTCCCATAAAAAAAATTCGAGAAGGCAAAGTCCCGATTTGCCTCCATAATGGAAATGGAGAGCTTCGCATTGTAAAACACTCCTGTATACTTCCCCTCCGTGTAATCCAGGTAGGAAAGAACATAATAGTTGTAGTGGAGATGCGTGAAGCCGATCGCTTTTTCAAGCTCTGTCACGTGCAATAATTGCTTCCTGACCGTGTCGTATTTCCGAAACACAAAATAGATCTCGTAGATACGGGTCAGCATCTCTATTTCCCCGACCGTGTCCCTTAGTCTACGGGACAATTGTAATGCCTCGTTGAGGTCCGGTTCTTTTTGCTGGTCATTGTATGCGGCATTGGTACCCCGGTTTGCCAGTGCCCGGAATAGTAGCTTTTGATTACCGGTACCCCTCGCCAGTTCCACTGCCGCCGAAAAGCATTGTTTGCTTTCCTTCGCATCCCGGGCCTGCAGCCAGTATTTACCCAGTGCCGCCAACGCCGCATGCTGAAAATAAGGATCTTTGATCCTTTCCGCTTCCTGCTTCGCCGACAGTAAAGGCGGCAAGGCGCTGTCGAGGTCTTTTTTATCCGAGCCCGCCCTGAAGAGATACCCGCTTCCCCTTTCCAAAAGCTCCTTTACCTTGCCGTCCCGGCCGTCGGCATAGTCCTCATCGTAGTACAACGTATAGGGTAAATGCTCGCCTTCGCTGACCATCCGGGCGCAGCTGTCCTGATCCAATTGCCCCACCAGGCTGAAAAAAACAAAAGAGGTGGTCAACTTCGATTGCAGCCGTTGCTTGGCAGTCGTGTTTTCGACGGCGGGAAGAGCTCTCTCCGATTGACCCCGCGAATGGATAGTGGCTAAAAGCCCTGTCGTGACCAGAACCAGGAATAAGATGTGAGAGTTGGATTTCATATATCCTTTTTGACCGGCATATATTGCTTCTCTATACCCAGCTTCTTCATTCTCGAATTCAATGTGTTTACATTGATGTCGAGAATTTCCGCCGCGCCTCCCTTTCCCGATATCTTCCAATTGCAGCTTTCCAGCACCGCCAGGATATGGTCCCGCTCATTTTCCATGATGGTCTTGAATCCCGCCTTCCTGGCGCCCTCGGCATTGGCAGATAATATTGAAACGGGCATTTCCAGCGTTTCGATCACCGCAGATCTGGTTAGGACGACATTTCGTTGCATCGAGTTCTCCAATTCCCGGATATTACCCGGCCAATCATATCTTAGAAGTGTGTCGGTTGCCTCTTTCGACAACGTGGGAACCTGTCTGCCTATTTCGGTGCTGTACTTTTTAAGGAAATAATTGGCCAACAGCGGAACATCCTCCTTTCTATTCCGCAGCGGCGGCAGCAACAAGGGAAAGACATTAAGCCGGTAATAAAGGTCGATCCGGAAACGTCCCGCCGCAACCTCTTCTTCCAGATCCTTATTGGTTGCGGCTATCACCCGTACATCTATCTTCTTTGGCTTCCCGCCGATCGGTTCAATTTCTCTTTCCTGTAGCACCCTCAGAAATTTTACCTGCAATTCCAGCGGCAATTCGCCTATCTCGTCAAGGAAGATCGTACCCCCATCTGCCAATTCGAATTTACCTTCTCTTTTTGTCATCGCGCCCGTAAACGACCCTTTCTCATGACCAAAGAGTTCGGATTCGACGAGGTTTTCCGGCAATGCCCCGCAATTGACAACGACAAAAGGCTTATATCGTCTCGGAGACAGCTTATGGATCGTCTGCGCGACCAATTCCTTTCCTGTTCCGCTTTCCCCCAATATCAATACCGATGTATCCATCGGACCCACTATTCTGACCTGCCCGAGCGCTTCCAGAAATCTCGGACTGCTTCCGATCATCCCGGTAAATTCCTGGGGTAATGCGGCCGGGAGCGACTTTTTCAATTCGGGCGTTTGGTCCCTTTCCAGGATCCGTTGTTGATGCAGATATAAGGCGACATCGAGCATGATCAATACGTCCTTTGCGCGGAAAGGCTTGACCATAAAACCATAGGGCCTGGTCGATTTCGCCGCGTCGAGGATCTGCCGGTTCGAATTGGCTGACAAGTAAACAAAGGCAATGTTTTTCTCGTTGAGCAGCCTTCCGAGATCGATACCCGTACCATCTCCCTGTAGAAATATATCCACCAGGATCAGATCGGGCTTTTCCTTTTCGATGATCGACAATGCCGAGGCGACCGACCGGGCGATCGAACAAGTGGAATATCCTGCATTGGTGAGAATGACATTGAGACTCTTTGCCTCGATAAATTGATCTTCTACTATTAATATTTTTGCTTTCACCCAATAGGTCTTTTATTACAAAGTCGCAGTTAAATTTACAACTGTAATTTATTTAAACCATAAATTATTGATCTCGAAATTTCCGCTGGCGATCTTTTTCAATAATTATTGATATAACAACAGTTTCGGCACTTCGCAAAAATCAAAATATTGCAAACCAAGTAACTGCGTTTTCGGCACACTGTTGGTTTCATTGAAAGGGCAAACAATAGATCAAACGTATAAATCAAATCGGCAGGGTTATGAAAATCGTAGTCATCGGTGGTACCGGCCTTATCGGCTCGAATCTGATAAAGAAACTTTCCCAACTCGGGCACACGGCAATAGCCGCGGCGCCCGCGACGGGTGTCAACACGATCACAAAAGAAGGGCTGAGCGACGTGCTGAAAGGCGCCGACGTTGTCGTCGATGTTGCAAATTCCCCATCCTTTGAAGACAATGCAGTACTTGAGTTCTTCAGGACCTCTACGACGAATCTCCTTTCCGCCGAGGCTGCCGCGGGTGTCAAACACCATGTTGCAATGTCGATAGTAGGGGCCGATCGTCTTCCCGACAGTGGTTACCTGAGAGCAAAAGTTGCCATGGAAGGGATCGTTAAGAAAGGAGGAGTTCCCTATACGATTCTGAGATCCACCCAGTTCTTCGAATTCGCCGCCAGCATAGCCCAGGCGGGCACTGTCGGCGATCAGGTTCACATTTCAACCGGCTTGTTCCAGCCCATTGCATCAAGCGAAGTGGTAACGGCCCTGGCGGACATCGTTGTCGGAAAGCCGCAGAATACTACCGTCGAGGTAGGGGGGCCGAATCCGGTGCGGATGTCTGATTTCATTGCGTATTACCTCACTGCCACGAACGATCCGAGAAAGTTGATGCCGGACCCTCACGCCCGCTACTTCGGAACGGAATTGACCACCGATGCGCTGGTCCCCGGAAAGAATGCCCGGCTTGGAAAGATCAACTTCCCCGATTGGCTAAAGACCCAGTTGCTCAAAGCCTGATTTCCCCATACTTCCCTATACTATATACAACTGCCCTTCGGAACGAAGATGACGGGTGTCAGCTCGTTGAGGAGGCTGTAAGGGGCGTGCACTTTCCACCCGTTCGTGCACGGGACAACCCACGTCGGCGCGGTGTCCCCGCGACAACCGGTCAGCTACGCAACGATACGAAAGGCGGCAGGCATTTTATTGTAAACAGCTCAAAATCTAAAATCATGTTGGCTATTAAACAATTCATCGTAGTCGCGTTGATCGCGACCGGCCTGGCATTTCTCCCGGCCCCAAAGGCAACCTCGCAAGAAATGCAAAAAGGAGTGAAAAATGTGGTGCTCGTGCATGGCGCGTTCGCCGATGGTTCCAGTTGGGCCCGGGTCATCCCGTTGCTGCAGGCAAGGGGATATAACGTGATCTCCGTGCAAAATCCCCTCACTTCATTAGAGGATGATGTCGCCGCCACCCGGCGTGCCATTGCATCCATGGACGGACCCATTCTGCTCGTGGCTCATTCTTATGGCGGAATGGTCATCACCGAGGCGGGCAACGATCCCAAGGTCGCAGGACTGGTCTATGTCGATGCGTTGATACCGAACGATGGCCAGTCCGTCGCGGATGTAATAAAACCCTATCCGCCGTCTCCCGGGAATAAGGAGTTCCGGCAGGATGCCGCCGGGTTCTTAAGTCTATCGTACAAAGGGATCAACTCCTATTTTGCCCAGGACCTGAATGCCGCGGACAGGAAATTGCTTTATGCCACTCAAATTCCCTGGGCCGCAAAGGCCACGGTCACCAGGATCTCCACTGCGGCCTGGAAGACAAAGCCCTCATGGTGCATCATCGGGTTGAATGATGAAACGATCCCACCCGTATTGACCCGGGCAGAAGCAAAAATGATCCGGGCCACCACCCTGGAGCTGTCCTCGAGCCATGTCCCCATGCTGTCTCAGCCGGATAAGGTAACTGCATTCATCATCCGGGCAGCGCGGACTTTGTAATAGATCCTCGCGCGGTTTTTTAGCATCTTAAAAATTATAGCATGAAAATCGTGATCATCGGCGGCACCGGCCTGATCGGCAGAAAAGTGACCGCCAGACTGCAGGGAAAGGGGCACGAGATCGTCGCCGCATCGCCCGGCACCGGAGTCAACCTGCTCACTGGCGAGGGGCTGGATGAGGTGTTGATCGATGCCGACAAGGTCATCGATCTGGCGAACTCACCCTACTTTGACGGCAAGGCTGCCATCGAATTCTTTACCACGGCAAGCCGTAACCTGCTGGCGGCAGAGAAGAAAGCCGGCGTCCGACACCACGTCGCGCTTTCTATCGTTGGTATCCCACAGATGCTCGAAAGCGGGTATATGCGGGGGAAAAAGATCCAGGAAGATCTTATTGTCCAATCCGGGATACGTCACACCATTATCCGGAGCACCCAGTTTTTCGAATTTATCAAAGGCCTTATTGATCAGGCTACCGAGGGGAATATCGTCCGGATGTCAGACCTTCAGTTCCAACCGATAGCCGCCGATGACGTAGCTTCGCTGGTGGCCGACGCGGTGCTGCAATTTCCTGTCGATGGCCTCGTGGAGGTAGCAGGCCCGGATCGCTTCCCGCTGCCCCGTGTCGTCACCCGTTATCTCCAAAGGACCAGCGATCCCCGAAAGGTCGAGGCAAATGATCTTGGCCGGTACTTCGGAGCCCGGATCGATCCTTTCGCCCTGGTCCCCGCCGGTGCGGCAATTCTTGGAGCGATCAATTTCGAGGCCTGGCTGGCCAGCCGGCCAGATATCGTCCTGGCCCGGACGGAAGAGATCGTTGCGTCGGGCGCCCCCGATCAGCTATTGTAAACATGAAAATACCAAGCAATGTATAGCGTGTCGAACAAGCCGGACATGATCCCGGTGCTAACAACGCTGACCGACCTCCTTCAAACGCAGGCCGCCACCACAGACCGGTTCCTCCGGCAAATGGAAGGGCAACGGGTGATCGATCCGTTTCAATATCACGGCGATCATCCGACCGGCGATCCGCTACCCGACGATCTTTGGAAAAAAAGCGGAATGCACAGGCTGGTATTGGATCCGATCCATTATCTGCCGATGCCGGCGACCCTTGCCACGCTGGTCGGCAGCAGTTCGATCATCGAGTTTGCCGACTGGGCAGCGATGGAGAGCGCCCCGGGGTACTGGGACCGTCTCTATATTGAAGTGATCAAACCCATTGACCGGCGCAGTTTGGAATTTATCTTTCACCTGGGAGATATCTCGGCTAAGCCGGTGTTCGAGATCGACGAAGTCCTGGATATCATCGGCGACTATTCCTCGCGCGGCAAAGTGACGCTGATGCTCGATAATCTCGAGGCGGATAGCCTTTGGCGCAGGCTTAACGGCAGGGATGCGACGACTCATACCTCCGTCAGCGGAATGCCGCCGCCCGGCCAACGATATGGATCGCTTTTTAACACAATGAGGATTGCCTCGCTGGTTGTCCTATATCCCTCCCTTGCCGTTCATTTCTCGCGGGCCGGCCTGTTCGACGTCGGGACACACGCCCCGTCCAGCCTTTCCGGAAGCGGCAACGACAGGCGCAGGTTCAGCATCGGCTATCAATTGGGCATATTGTTTCGGCTCGAGGTTCAATACTGTACAGCCCTTGGCCTGGCACTCTCGGGCCTCCGCCCCGGGCCAATATCAGCTGTCCCGCGATCATCATCGATACTTGAATTTATGCAGGACTGGCTGAGATCTTTATATTCCCACACCGCGTAGCGAATTATCTATCGCGGCTACTTCCTCCCGAACGCCTCCTTATTGAGCCGGTAACTCTTTGAAAAACTCTTCCGGTATTTCCGGATATACTCGGATGGATTCATCCCAAACAGCTTGAAGAACTGTTTCTGAAAGTATTTGACATTGCTGAAGCCCACTTCGAATGCGGCTTCATTGATATTCATATCCGAATGGATAAACAACTCCGCGGCCTTTCTCATCCGGATATACCGGATAAAGGCATTCACGGTGAGGCCGGAAACGGATTTTACCCTCCGGTACAATTTCGAATGGCTCATCCCGATGCCCGCGGCCAGCGAATGAACCGTGAAATTCACATCGTCGATGTTCTGCTCCACGATCGCCATGCAGCGCTCGAGGAATAGTTTGTGCTCCGCGGAAATTTTTATGTCGTTTTTCTGATGCGTGACTTCGTTGAGAAAATAATTCTGCAGCGCCGTCTTGTTCTTCAGCAAATTCGCGACCTTGGCGACCAGCAGGTCTTTATCAAAGGGCTTATTGAAATAATCATCCGCGCCGAGCTCCACCGCCTCCAGTCGCGATTCGGGGGTATTATCGGCCGTCAGCACAACCAGGGGGATATGGCTCGCGGCAGGGTCGCCCTTCAAAAGCTTGCAGAACGCCAGCCCGCTCATCTCCTGCATGTTGATGTCTGTGATGATCAGGTCGGGCAGGCTTTCCCTTGCCACTGAAAGCCCCTCTTCCGCCGAAGCCGCTTCCAGTACCCGGTATTCACCCGTAAAAATCCCCGCAACGTACGCCCGCATCTCGGCGTTGTCCTCGATCACCAGGATCGTGCAGTCGTCACCGATGAGCGACTCTTCTCCCGGCGCTTCCTCTTCCTGCGGGTCTTCGGAGCGAACATCTTCCCCTCGCGCTTCTTGAGCCCGCGCTCCTTGGCCCCGCACTTCCCCGACCACCGGCTCCACTTCTAAAGGCATGGCATCCGGATGACTCTTCGGCAGCACCACCGTAAAGACCGTGCCCTTGCCGCATTCACTCGTATAGCTGATCTTGCCCTGGTGCAGCTCCGTAAACGATCTTGCCAGAAAAAGCCCAATTCCAAACCCCGGCTTCGAAGCATTCTGCTGATTCGGCGCCTGGAAGAACCGTTCAAAGATCTTGTCTCCACCGGCAGCGGGTATTCCCGGACCACTATCTGAAATGATTGTGATCACTTCCTCCCCATCTTTTACCTCAAATGCGATCCTCCCCCCGGCCGGCGTATACTTAAAAGCATTCGACAACAAATTGATCAGCACCATCTCCAACTTCTGCCTGTCCCCGCAGATCATCAGTCCCTCCGGACACGCAAACACATACTCTATCTTCTTGAGGTGCGCATCCTGCTCGAAATACAGATACACTTCCCTGCACAATTGCGAGTAATCCATCAGCCCCAGCATCAGCGGGTCATCGCCCGTATTGGCCTTTTGGAATAACAACAACTGATCCGCCAGACTATGCAACCGCCTGGCATTACGATAGATACTTTTCAGATCGCCGTTCTCTTTGGCCGTGGCATCGCGACTGAGCAGATCCTGCAGCGGATTCATGATCAGCGTCAGGGGCGTCCGGAATTCGTGGGAAATGCGCGTAAAAAGCGACAGCCGCTTGTCGTTGAGCTCCTTCTCTTTTTGTCTTTCCAGCAGGGCCAGCTTCTTCTCCTGCTCTCTTTGCAATTGCAGGAATTGCATCTCATTTTGCAGGCGACGTTGACGGGCGCGGTATCGGCTCAACAGATAAATAACTCCCGCCAGAACGGCTCCATACAACAAGTACGCGATCCAACTCCGGTACCAGGGCGGAAGCACTACCACCTCCATGAGGACCTCTTTAGGATTCCAGATGCCATCCGTATTGGTGGCCTTGACATGGAGTTGATAGGTCCCTTCCTCCAGTCGCGTATAGGTGGCGGTTCTTATATTGTGGGCCGTGGTCCATCCCTTGTCCCAACCCTCGAGATAGTAGGCGTAAGTGATCTTATCGGGCGCGGCATATTCCAGCGCGGCAAAGTCCACGGTCAACATCCCATCCCGATAGGGGAGGGCGAGCCTGGTGATCGTGTCACCCACGGCCCCGGACACGTAGCCACTATTTGGCGCTACCGGTGCATTATTGACCAACAGCCGGGTCACCAGCAGCGGCGGCATCGCCGGATTGCTGCGGAGGCTATCGGGGCGGAAGATCGTAAACCCGTTGATCCCGCCGAACGCCAGCTCTCCCGACCGAAGCTTCAGGGCAGAATTGAATTCAAATTGATTACTCGGTAAGCCATCTTCCTTATAGAAATTACTGAACTGCCGGGTCGCTGGATCCATGCGCGACAGCCCATGAAAGGTGCTCAGCCACAGGGCCCCATGGTCGTCTTCGAGGATCGTAAGAATGGCATTGTTGCAGAGCCCGTCTTCTTCGATATAGTTTTTGGCGATCTTCCCCGCCGTCTCATCGAAAAGGAGCAAACCCCCACCTTCCGTTCCGACCCAGAGATTTTGCCGGCTATCCCGAAAGATAGAGCGCACCGGCTTGGGAACAGGATACAGCGTATAGGTGCGGTTGGCTTTGTCGATCCTGGTCAGTCCCGCGGATGACCCGGCCCAGAAAGTCCCGTTGCTGTCCTCGGCAAGGCAATAAAAATTCCTGGCTTCATAATTGAACGGTTGAAACCGGCCGGTCCCGCGGTTAAAGAAATAAAGCAATCCGTCGGCGAATGTAGCGGCCCATATGACCCCTTCTTTATCCTCGAAGACCTGCCACACATAAGCGTTCTCCTTAGCGGTATGATCGTCGTAGCAGGTAAAGTGCATGCGCTTGCCGCCTTTGGAATCGATCCTGTCCACGCCGCCGCCATAGCTGGCGATCCAGACATCGCCATTTTTATCCTGGATCATGCTCGGCACCAGGTTGGCCCGCAGCGGCAGCAGGACGCGCTCGTCATTTGTAAAATGGGTCGTTGGCCTGCTAAGGATGCTGATGCCGCCGCAATCCGTACCTACCCAAAGGGCTCCGTCCTTGCATTCGCACATCGCGGAAACGAAATTATTGGCGAGGCTGGTCTTGTTCGCGGGATCATGGCGGAAGGTGGTGAACCGGCTTTCATGTGGTTCGATGATGTCGACGCCGCCTTTGTACGTGCCTATCCACTTTCGGTTCTCCCGGTCTTGAAAGATTGAATAAATGACCGCCCCTGTCAGCCCTTTGCTTCCCGACGAAAAGGGAGTATACTTACCGGATGCAGGGTCATAGACAATGATTCCGCATCCTTCGGTTCCCATCCACAGCGTGTTACGATCGTCGAATCGCATGCAAAGGATATTGCTGGAAAAATGCCTCGCCGGCGGTTGGGGAAATAAGTTCGTCAGGGAATTCGCCGCGACATCATATTTATACAGCCCGTCAAAGGCGGCGATCCACAGATTACCCTGATCGTCTGCTTCCATGCTGCGGACACTTCGGATCTTGTCATTGATCAACTGCAGGGTTTTGTGTACCCGGTCGATCTGAAAGAGCCCGAGATTGGCTACCACACACCAGACCCGTTGCTGCCGGTCGATGGTAAAACACTGGATATTTTGCCATGGACTATTGAAGACAGGACAGTTCATCTGGATAGCTGTGTCCGATCCGGACCATTTGACCATCAGTCCGCCGCCATTCGTAGCGATATAGACATTTCCGCCGCTATCGGTCTTTAGATCATTTATATAAAAGCGTATCGGGTTAGCGCCTTTCATCCCGAAGGGATGGTAGTACCCCGTCGTAATCTTTTGTGTCAGACTGTTGAAGATACTGATCCCCTGGCCCGTCCCGACGAAGATTTTATAGTGACGATCCTCGCCGATGGCATTTATATAGTTATGCCGCAGGGAGTTGTTGTCACGGGGATTATTATGGAACACCCGGTAACGAGTCCCGTCGTAACACGTGAGACCATCATAGGACCCGAACCACATAAAACCATTGTGATCCTGATAGATACAGCGGACCGAATTATTGGAGAGCCCATTCTCGATGCTTAAATTCTTGATGCCGGAAGATTGCGCATGCATGCGGAGCGCAGAGATCAGAATGAAAACGCACAAAAACGCAGAATACCTGGAAGGGGATTTTAACATACGGCAAAGCAGCAGCAACACGGCTGTCAATCTAAGTTAGCATAATAAATGTAAAATTGACATAATTTTTTCCACTAATTAATATATAGGGCCGCCGTTGGGTCGGATAATAGCGAAAAAGTGCTCTTTTTCGAAGGATTTGTATCCCTGGGATACAAATTCCAATATCCATTTTTGTAGAGACAACGCCTTTTAACCAAAACTATGCTGCTATAATGAAAATCAAGTCATGTCTGATGGCAAAGGCCAGATGGCCGCTTTCCCTTCTTTTTCTCACTCTTTTTTCCCTGCAGGGTTTCGCCCAGAGTAACGAGATCACGGTCACCGGAAAGATCCGGTCCGACTCCGCAGAGCTCTCCGGTGTCTCGGTCGTCCTGAAAACCGATGCAAAAAGGGCAACCGCCACCAACTCCAAAGGCGAGTACACCCTGCGGGTCCCGGCAAACGGGACGCTCGTTTTTACCCATATCGGTTTTGAACCGCAGGAAGTCCAGATCAATGGCAACAGCGTCATCAGTATCACCCTCAAACACAGCGACGGGAAATTGAACGATGTCGTTGTCGTCGCCTATGGCACTCAGAAAAAGGCGACGCTGGTAAGCTCGATAACTTCCATCAATCCAACGGAGATCAAGGGCCCGACAAGCAATCTCACGACCATGCTTGCCGGCCGGATACCCGGGATGATCAGTTTTCAAACCACCGGGGAGCCGGGCAAGGACAATGCCTCTTTCTTTATCCGGGGTCTTGGGACCTTCGGGGCCGGAAAGGTCGATCCCCTGATCCTGATCGATGGTATCGAGTCCAATGCGACCGATCTCGCACGGCTGCAGCCGGACAACATCGCGGGATTCTCGGTGCTCAAGGACGCCACGGCGACATCCGTCTACGGCGCCCGGGGTGCCAACGGCGTGATCCTGGTTACCACCAAGACCGGGCAGATCGGCACTATGAAATTCAATATCCGGGTGGAGAACTCCGTATCCTCCAATACCCGGGACATCGGCCTGGCCAATAACATCGATTATATGAACCTGGCCAATGAGGCCGTACTCACCAGGAACCCGCTGGGCGCCGCCTTATACTCTCAGAATCAGATCGATCACACGATGCGCGGCGACGATCCCCTGCTCTATCCCAATAACAACTGGATCAAACAGCTGATCAAAGATCAGACCATCAACCAACGGGCCACGGCCAATGTCAGCGGGGGGACCGAAAAAGCCCGGTACTACCTGGCATTGAGCTATAATCTCGATAATGGGAACCTCAAGGAGAACTCATTAAATGGATTTAGCAACAATATCAAACTGCAGTCTTATTCCATTTTATCCAATGTGACCCTGAATCTGACCCGGAATACCGAAGCCTTTGTGAGCCTTAAAGGTCAGTTTGACAATTACAACGGACCCATCGGGGGTGGGGGAGCGGTCTATTACAGCGCCCTGTACAGCAACCCCGTTGCCTTTCCCGCCGTCTATCCCGCTTCTTTTTTGCCGTATGCAAAGCACCCCTTGTTCGGCAATGCCGTGATCCCCGGGTCGGCCAATCAGTTATATAATAATCCCTATGCCCAGTCGCTCTCCGGTTTCCAGTCCACGAACACGAGCACAATGACGGCGCAGTTGGGGTTGAAGCAGAATCTGAACTTTATTGCCACCGGTCTATCCGCCAGGGCCATGGCCTATACCACCCGGTTTGCCAATTTCGCGGTGAACCGTCAGGTGAGCCCCTACTATTATTCGGGAAGTTTGCAGGGTGGGAAACTGACCGGCATCTATCTGATCAACGATGGCAGCGCCGGCAACCCCTTTACCGCGCCTACCGAATACCTGACCTATGCCCGCGGGAACGATACGATCAACACGACGTTCTACAGCGAGGCAGCCATCAACTATAATCGGGTTTTCGCCGAAAAACACAGTGTCGGCATAATGGCCATCGGCATCCTCCGGAGCTATTTGACCGGCAACGCCCCGACGCTGCAACTTTCCCTGCCCGCAAGAAATGAAGGCGTATCGGGCCGGGCTACCTATGGCTACGATGATCGCTATCTGGCGGAGTTCGATTTCGGCTATAACGGGTCTGAAAGGTTTGCCGCCAGTCACCGCTTCGGTTTCTTCCCTTCCGTGGGCGCAGGCTGGGTCGTGTCGAAAGAGAAATTCTTCGAGCCGTTGAAGAACACGGTCGACAACCTGAAATTCAGATTCACCTACGGGCTCGTTGGGAATGATCAGATCGGCAATGCCAACGACAGGTTCTTCTACCTGTCTCAGGTCGCATTGGACGGCGCGGTTGCCGGCGGATTCGGGACGAATTTCAACTATAGCCGGAATACGGTTAATACGAGCCGATACGCCAACCCGGATATCACCTGGGAACAGTCCAAACAGCTCAATCTGGGAATGGACCTGACGCTGCTGCGGGATCTCAAAGTGACGGTCGACGCTTATCACCAGAAGCGAACCAATATCCTCATGTCGAGAACCACCATCCCCTCTACCATGGGGCTTCAGGCGACGCCCTCCGCTAACGTCGGCCAGGCTTCCAGCAAAGGCATCGACATCGCCGTCGATTATCTTGCGAAGTTCGAGAAGAACTGGTGGCTCCAGGCAAGGGGAACCTTCACCTATGCCGTCAGCAAGGTGGTCGTAAACGAAGAGCCGGTCTATGCCGCAAACAACAAGAACCTGTCCAGGGTAGGGCAGTCCATCAATGGCATTTACGGATTGGTTGCCGAAAGATTGTTCATCGATCAGGTGGAAGTGAACAACTCTCCTACCCAATTCGGAAACGTGCTCGCGGGTGATATCAAGTATCGGGATGTCAACGGCGACGGCAAAGTGAGCATCGCCGACTATGTGCCCATGGGATTCCCCTATGTCCCCGAGATCCAGTTCGGCTTCGGTTTTTCCGTCGGCTATAAGAATTTCGACCTCAGCGCCTTTTTCCAGGGCAGCGACCGGGTCTCCTTTATGATCGATCCCATAAAGATCTCTCCGTTCTACACCCAGCACGGGCTGCTGGATGTGATCGCGAAAAGCCATTGGTCCGAAGATAACCGCAACTCCTACGCCTTCTGGCCCCGCCTCAACATCAACAGCGACTTCGCGGGGACGCCCCCTGGCTTTACCGATGAAGCATCGCCTACCTATAATAATAATTACGCATCCAGCTGGTGGCTGAGAAACGGCGCTTTCATGCGGCTGAAGTCCGCTGAGATAGGGTATAACCTGAGCCCGTCCACGCTGAAAAGGATCCATCTCGGGAGTGCCAGGATCTATGTGAATGGCATCAATCTTTTAACCTTTAGCGCATTCAAAACCTGGGATCCCGAAATGGGCAGCTCCGGACTGGGTTATCCCATCCAAAAGGTGGTCAACGTCGGGATGCTGCTCGGATTTTAATTACTTCAAAACTGCTTGTTGTTATGCAAAATATTCGCAAATACTTTTTTCTTTTCGTCCTTTGCTGCGGCGCCTGCAAAAAGAGCTTCTTAAGCGTCGTTCCGGACAATGTCGCGACCATCGACAATGCTTTTTCTTCAAAGGTGCAGGCGGAGAAGTATCTCATGACCTGTTACTCCTACCTGCCGTACGAGGAAGATCCCACCTATAATGTCGGCCTCACGGCCAGTGATGAGACCTGGATCGAAGACAACGAGATCCATATCCGGTCCACCAACGTAGCTCAGTTGCCGCGGGGCGGTCAGAACACGTCCGACCCCATCTGTAACTATTGGGACGGAACGCGCGACGGGGCGTTGAACAGCAATGGCGGTGGCATGTTCAAAGCCATCAGGGATTGTAATGTGTTCCTGGAGAATGTGGGCAATCTGAGCGAGGTGCCCGATCTCGATATCGATACCCGGAACAGGTGGATCTCGGAGGTGACCTTTCTCAAGGCTTACTATCACTATATCCTCTTCCGGGCCTATGGACCGATACCGGTCGTCGACAAGAACCTGCCCATCAGCGCGTCTCTCAGCCAGACGCAGGTCAAGCGCCAACCGGTCGACAGCGTGGTCAATTATATCGCCCGCCTGCTGGATTCTTCGGTTCTGCATCTGCCTGCTTTCATCAGCAATGCCGCATCGGAGTTGGGTCGCGCGACAAGCCCCATCGCCCTCGGTCTCAAAGCAAAATTGCTGGTCTATGCCGCCAGTCCGCTCTATAATGGCAACCCGGACTTCGCCAGTCTGAAGAACACCGATGGGACGGCACTCTTCAACCCGACAAACAGTGTCGCGAAATGGCAGCGGGCTTCGGACGCTTGTAAGGCGGCCATCGACGCTGCTACGGCACAGGGTGCTACCTTGTACAACTTCACGACCCCCGCCGGGGCGGCGCTCTCGGATACCACCATCACGCAGATGAGCATTCGCAACGCCATGAGCGAGCCCTGGAATACCGAATTGGTTTGGGGGCTGACCCATGCCGACATGAGTTATAATAGCTTCTTCCAGGCCATCGGCGGCGCAGCGTATGACCGCACCTATGTTCAGAACGGGGGCATCACCTATGGCAATGCGCTGATGGGACCGACCCTGAAGATGGCCAAGATGTTCTATACCCAGAACGGCGTGCCCATCGACGAAGACAAAACACTCGACTTTACCAACTACACTGCGCTTCGCGTCGCTTCGCACGATGAACGCTTCAATGTAAAAGAGGGGGAGACCACAGCCAGGTTGAACTTCGACCGGGAGCCGCGGTTCTATGCGAATATCGGGTTCGACCGCTGCATCTGGTATATGGCGAACAGTCCTTCGCATTCCGATGAGAATACCTTCTATCTTTTTTGCCGGGCGGGTGAGTTCGGACAGAACTCTCCGATCCCGATCACGACCATGTACATGAAAAAGGTCCTCAACTGGAAATTCGACTGGAATACCCGGTTGTACACCCCTTATCCCTATCCGCTGATCCGTCTCGCCGACCTCTATCTGCTGTACGCCGAAGCCCAGAATGAAGCAAACGGCAATCCCACGGCCGATGTTTACAAGTATATCAATCTCGTGCGGGCTCGTGCCGGCCTGGCCACCGTGCAGGACGCCTGGACCAATTACAGCATCAACCCTACCAAGTATACGACGCAGGCCGGGATGCGGTCCATCATCCAACGGGAGCGGGCCATCGAGCTGTGTTTCGAAGGCCAGCGCTATTGGGATCTGTTGCGTTGGAAGGCCGCCGCGCAGGAGTTGTCGGGGAATGTGACCGGCTGGGACCGGACCGCAAAGGCCGCCGATCTTTTCTACAGGGAACTGACCTTTTATTCCCGGGCCTTCGTGGCGCCCCGCGACTATCTTTTCCCCATCAAGGACAATGACCTTCTTAATAATCCTAACCTCGTACAAAATCCCAACTGGTAAGGCTACTATTATTAATACTCTCTCAAAATGCTCTATATGAAATTATCAGGATGTCGATATTTCGTTTACTTTCTGGCGGCGATGGCGCTTCTCCCTTCCTGCAAGCAGGAGGTCCTGAACGCGCCCAACGTCACCAATACCAATCCTCCGGGCGTGGTATCGAACGTTACCGTGACAAACCTCAACGGCAAAGCCACGCTCACCTATTCCTTGCCATCCAATACCGATCTCAGCTACGTAAAGGCCGTATATGAGACTTCCCCCGGAGTTTCGGTGGAGGTTAAAGCGTCCCGGTACACCAATACGATGACCGTCGATGGGTTCGGGGATACGCTGGCTCACCCCGTAAAATTGTACGCCGTCAACAGCAGCGAAGTAGCCTCCGCGGCGGTGGCTGTGACGGTCAATCCGTTGACTCCCGGTTATATCCTTGCCCGGCGGTCATTACAGGTAGCGGCTACATTCGGCGGCTTTACCGTGCTTAGCAAGAACCCCGTTATGGATAACCTGGCCATCATCCCGTTGGTGGATACCGCGGGCACGGGGCAGTGGGTTCAGACCGTCGGGATGGATAACATCTATAGCGCCGACACGCTCATTACCGGGGTCATCCGGAATCAGCCTTCTGTTCAGCGGAAATACGCGTTTACCGTCAGGGACAGGTGGATGCATTATTCCGACACGATGGTCATTACGCTGACGCCCTGGTTCGAACAACAGTTGGATAAAAGCAAATGGAGTACGTTGGTTCTGCCAAACGATGCAACCGTGCTGAACAATGGCGGGTACACCTGGCCTTACTATATGTGGGACGGGAATTTCCATCCCGGCTGGCCGGCTACTTATTTCACCGTCGAAAGCGCTATCGTTCCGCAAATGGTGACCATCGACCTCGGCGCTGCTCATACGTTCAGCAGGTTCCAGGTCAATCCGTACCTGGAGGTTGGTAACTTTTACTATGTCCGTGGCAATCCCAAGGATTTCGAGGTCTGGGGTTCCAACAATCCCAGCATGAGCGATCCTGTCGACGCCACCAATACTCCCGGCGCTTCCTGGACCAAGCTCGGTACGTTCCATGTGATCAAGCCATCCGGCTCTCCTTATCAGACAGAGACAGCCGGCGATCAGACGGCCGCTTATAATGGATGGCAGTTCGATTTCCCGGCGGGCATTCCTTCTTACCGGTATATCCGGCTCCGGCAATTGTCCAACTGGCAGGGAACCTATTTTATCTGTATCTCAGAATTTACCGTGTGGGGTAATTGAGTGCTTCACCCTTCAAATTAAAAAAATCATGAGTAAGAGTATCTATATCATCGCTTTGTTATCACTGCTCGCTGCGTGCTCTAAAATGGATGCCTACAAATCCAAATACACGCAGGGCGGCGCTATCACCTACGCGGGAAAAATGGATTCGGTGAAAATATTGTCGGGTAAGAAGCGAGTTAAGGTGACCGGTCTGTTTACCTCTGACCCCAACATCGTAAAGTACCGCGTCTTCTGGGCCAGCCGGCAGGATTCCGTGGAAGTAGCCGTTACCCGGACTTCCGGTGTCGACACCGCCAGCCTGATCATCCCCAACCTGGCCGAAGGAGTACAAAGTTTCGAGATCAGGACCTATGACAAATTGGGCAATTCTTCCGTGCCCGTGTATGTATCGGCCAGCGTGTATGGCGATCTGTATCAGGCTTCCCTCGTCAATAGGGGCGTTGCCGACGCATCTTATCAGTCCGCCAGCGCATCGGCGTTGCTCACCTGGGCCGATGTCAACAGCGACGCGGGGGTGCAGAATATGGAGATCACCTATACCGATACCACCGGCGCAGCGCACGATACCACGGTCGCTTCCGTCCTGACGGGTCAGAAGACAACATTGCCGGCGTACAAGCTCGGATCCACCTTCAACTATCGGACGGCCTTCCTGCCCAATGCCACCGCCATCGATACCTTCTATGTCGCCTTTCAGTCGCATTCCGTGAAGGCCGATGTTACAAAATTGTATCTCGCCAATGCAGGCCCCAATTTCACCGGAACCTATGGCGCCGGCGACGGCCGGTTCGGAACGCTCAATGCGCCGTGGATCAGCAATGCCGGGGCTTTGAACAAGGGCAGTGCCGGCGCGATGTACGGCGGGTACGAACATGCCGGCTGGCAATCGCAGGGGTATATCACTTGGGAGACCTGGGGGAGTACGCCTGTCGTGGATGGAAAGATCTACCAGGTGACTTCCTCGCCGCTCCCCGCCGGAAGCTATACCGTTACCTTTAACTATTACTCGGAGATCCAGCAGAACTCCTCGATGTATTGCATCGTGGCAGCGGGCAGCAGCGGACTCCCGTCCCTCGCCGGTCTGTCCACCGCCTTGGGCTCGGTAGCCTTGTACAACGGGGCAACCGTAGGCAGCACCTCGCCCAATTTAAGCGAGACAAAGAGCTTCAACTTTACCCTGAGCTCCCCGCAGACGGTTTCCATCGGCTTTTTGGGGAATCTCGTGGGGAATGGTAATCCCGGTTGTTATGTTAATGTCAGCTATATCTCCCTGATCCAAAATTAATCCGTACGAGACCATGGTGCCGATGATGCCGATGAAGGTGCGAATCCTCTTTTCTATATTTCTTGTCGGTCTGTTGCCGGGTTGGGTAAAATCGAACGCCCAACCCGGTATAAAACCGCGCTACACCGGCTACCTCTTTGTCTATTTCACGGGCAACGAGGGGGTCCAGGAAGCGATCAGGTTCGCCATCAGCGGCGACGGCTTTCATTACCGGACACTCAACGGCAACCAACCCGTCCTCTCATCGGAAAAGATCTCTTCCAGCGGCGGGGTGCGCGATCCCAATATCATCCGCGGGCAGGACGGCAAAACGTTTTATATGGTTGCCACCGATATGGTATCGGCTAAAGGCTGGAGTTCCAATCGTGGCATGGTCCTCCTCCGATCAACCGATCTTCTTCACTGGACCTCGGCCGTAGTCAATATCCAAACCCGCTACGCCGGTCAGGAGAATTTGGAGCGGGTGTGGGCGCCGCAGACCATCTATGACGATTCGGCCAAAAAGTATATGATCTATTTCTCGCTGAAGTACCAGGGCGAGGCCGACAAGATATGTTATGCCTATGTAAACCGCAATTTCACCAATCTCGAAGGCCCTCCATCCCAGCTTTTTTTCAAGGCGGATGGAGGGTCCTGTATTGATGCCGATATTGCGAAGCGCAATGGGCGGTACTATCTTTTTTTCAAGACCGAGGACAGCCGGCCCGGCATCAAGATAGCCGTGTCCGATCATCTCACCCACGGGTATGTCCTGCAAAGCGACGACTATGTGGAGCAGACCGACAAGCCCGTCGAGGGGGCGGGAACCTTTCGCCTCAACAATGGAGAAGGCTATATCCTGATGTACGATATGTATACGTCCGGCGCGTACCAGTTCACCAGGACGACGGATTTCCGGAATTTCGCGGTGGCGGATTCGGAGGTAGACATGGACTTCCATCCCCGGCACGGCACGGTTATGGCGATTACCGAAGCCGAGGCCCGCCGCCTTACCGCCCGTTGGCTGGCTCCCGAAATGTCGTTGCTCACGCCGTCGAACAAAGCGATCGTTGGTACGAACAAGGCCGGGCCCGGTCGGGATTCCCCAACCGAGGGTGGCAACGGCAGGGATACGACCATCGGCATCGACAGCCTGCTTCTTCACGTCCGGCCCCGAACCGATCTTCATCATTTCGATCCCGGGTTTATTACCTACCCCGGCGTTTCCATCACTCCGCAGGGCGCCCGGGATTTTTCTGCGGGGCCGGTGCAATACACTATTCGTGTTGCGGGGCGGAAAAAGAAATATTTTATAAAAATTATGCAGTCCCCGTAATACCAGATATTCTAAAATTTTCTCATACGCGAATATCACCAAAATGGTCGCATTCATCCCCGAATTTGACACGGCGATCCGGATTTTGACACGGCAGCCGGTTCCGAAATGAAACTCCCAGCGAGCCATGGGCGGCAGTTTCAGGCCGGCCATCAATGCTTCCATCTATCAAAATATAAAAGTTTTTTCTTTTCTTCGTGCCGTGCAGCAACTCCCCAGCCTAAACGGACTCAGAACGGTCAGCATCGCTATCGTACTCATCGAACATTTGATCCTTTTTAATTTCGGCCACGGCTCGAGGTTGTTGATCCTTCCCTTTTTCGAAGGCCAGTTTGGCGTGAACATATTCTTTGTCATCTCCGGCTTCCTGATCACCTCCTTGCTCCTGGAAGAGGAACGGGCAACCGGAAGTATTTCCCTGAACAACTTCTACATCCGGCGTAGCCTGCGCATATTCCCGGCCTACTACTTCCTGCTCCTGGTCTATTGGCTTCTCCAGCGAACCGGTTTTTTGCACATTCCCATTCAAAACTGGCTGACCACTCTCACCTATACGCGATACCTCAACCTTGGGGAACCCTATACAGACCATGCCTGGTCGCTGAGCGTCGAAGAGAATTTCTACCTGGTCTGGCCGCTGATCTTTTTGCTGGGCGACCAGTGGCGGAAGAACACCGCCAAATTCCTCGTCTTGATCGTTCCGTTAATTCGTTATTACGTCTTTTATGTCCATCGCTTCAGTTGGATAACCAGCATGTCACTTTTTGTCCGGATCGACGCAATTGCCCTCGGTTGTCTTCTCGCCCTGTACAAAGAAGAGCTGCTCCGGAAATGTGCAGGCCGTTGGAATAAATTGATGATGATCAGTCTCACCGTTCTGTTCATGATCCCCTGCCTGGAAATATTCGGAAAGGGAAATGTCCTCAAGGCCATCATGGTCTCATTCGGCAGCTATTGTGGACCATTGGCCAACATTGTGATCGCCTTTATCATTCTCTATTCGGTCTTTGGTCCCCGTAATGGATGGTTCCGGCTTCTCAATTCAAAACCCATGAATTACGTCGGAGTGATGTCCTACAGCATCTATCTCTGGCAGGAATTCTTTGTCATCAAAAAGGAATGGTGGGTGACGCACTTCCCTCAAAACTTAGTTTGCATCGCGCTGGCTTCGCTTTTTTCCCGGTACGTCATCGAAAAGCCGTTCCTGAAACTGAAGGCGCGGTTTTCAAATACGTTGTACGTATTTAGCCGGTAGGCAAAGGTCAACTTTCTTAAAATGCCTATATTTATTGTCTATTCGCCAATCATTTGTAAATGAACCGAACCGACAATTTTCCAAAAGTATCAACAGGGATCGAGGGGCTGGACGAAGTAATGAACGGCGGCTTTCCGCAAGGTCGTCCTATTTTGATTTGCGGCAGTGCCGGATGTGGTAAGACACTTTTCGGCATCCAATTCCTGGTAAAGGGGATTGTCGAACACAACGAGCCCGGCGTGTTCCTCAGTTTTGAAGAAAGGAGTGCCGACCTTGCGAAAAACGTCCTTTCGATGGGCTTCGATCTCGACCGGTTGAGCGCGGAAGGTAAGTTACGCCTCGACTATATCCGGATCGAACGTTCGGAGATCGAGGAGACCGGCGAGTACGATCTCGAAGGACTGTTTATCCGTCTCGACCATGCGATCAGGACCATCGGCGCTAAGCGGGTGGTCCTGGATACCATCGAATCTCTTTTTTCGGGAATGGAAAATGAAGGATTACTGCGGGCCGAGATCCGGAGGTTGTTTGCATGGCTGAAAGAAAAAGGAGTCACCACCATCATCACGGGTGAAAGGGGTGAGACGACCCTCACCCGCCAGGGCCTGGAAGAATATGTATCCGATTGTGTCATCCTCCTCGATTTCAGGGTGACGGAGCAGATCGCCACCCGGCGGCTTCGGATCGTAAAATACCGCGGCAGCACCCATGGCACGAACGAATATCCCTTCCTGATCGATGAAAATGGAATATCGGTCATTCCCATAACGTCCGTCAAACTGGACTATCCGGCCTCCGATGAGATCGTCTCTACCGGGCTGCCCGCGCTGGACAAGCTGTTTGCAATGGGTGGCATTTACGAGGGCAGCAGCAGCCTCATCTCGGGTACGGCGGGTACGGCAAAAACGATCCTGGCCGGCTATTTCGTGCTTGGCAGCTGTTTGCGCGGCGAACGGGTGCTTCTTTTTTCATTTGAAGAGGCTCCCGACCAGATCATCCGCAATCTTTTGTCGATCGGCATAAACCTGAAGCCATTTATCGACAAGGGTTTGCTGGTGATCCATTCCTCCCGGCCGACCTTGCATGGACTGGAAATGCACTTAGTGGTGTTGCAACGGCTATTGGCGGAGTTCAAGCCCAGATGTGTCGTCGTAGACCCGATCAGTAGCCTCGGCGCCACCGGTAGCCAGCCGGAAATAAAGGCCATGCTTGTCAGGCTGCTCGATACGTTGAAGATCCGAAAGATAAACGCATTGTTCACCTGCCTCGTGAGCCGGAGTGTCGCCACGATGGATGAGACCGGTCTCGATGCCGTATCATCACTCGCGGATAATTGGCTTTATGTGCAAAATGAATTGACCAATGGGGAAAGAAAACGATCCTTGCTGATCGTCAAGGCGCGGGGAATGGAACATTATAATAACTACATCGATTTCTCGATATCCAGGGAGGGGATCCGACTGGATAGCGTGGCAAAATTGACCCTTTCAAATTCGACGAATGGAAGATGATCAAAGATGGGAACTCAGATTGTATGTGGCAGGCCAGACACCGAAGTCCGTTCTGGCCCTGCAGAATATTACCCGGTATTGCAAGGAATATCTCGAAGGAAAATATTCGATCGAAGTGATCGACCTCCTCGTAACGCCGCAGTTGGCGGAAGGGGATCAGATCGTCGCCATTCCTACCCTTATCCGAAAAGTGCCGGAGCCCATCAGGAAGATCATCGGCGATCTTTCCAATGAGGAAAAAGTGCTGGTAGGATTGAACATCCGCCCGATAGGGTTTAAATTAAAGACCTGATGGAAAATGAAGAAACGCCGCCGGAAGCAGGTCAGAAGTTGTTCCTGCAGTTGTTCGTCTCCGGGATGTCGCCAAAATCCATGGAAGCGATCGAAAATGCGAAGCGTATCTTCAGTGAGAGCAATAACGAGTTATTCGAGCTCGAGATTATCGATCTGTATAAGAACCCCGAGGCCGCTCAGTCCTATCATGTTGTTTTCACCCCGTCTCTTGTAAAATCACTCCCACTACCCCGGAAGGTTCTGATCGGTACATTGGCGGACTCGGAAAAAGTAATAAAAGCCCTTGGCATCACCATCAAATAAAAGGAATGCAGGACCTCACCGAAAAAGCTCTCCGGGCCGAGATCGAGGAATTAAAGATGAGGCTTTCCGAAGCAAATCAATTGATCCAGGCCATCAGGGACGGCGAAGTCGACGCGTTTGCGGTGGGCACCGATGCGGCGCCGCAGGTATATACTCTACAGAGCGGGGATTATGCCTACCGCCTGCTGATCGAAGAATTCGGGGAAGGCGCCCTCAACGTCACAGGGGACGGGCTCATCGTTTACACCAATAAAGCATTCTGCGAGCTGGTAGGTCTGCCATATGAGAAGGTCATTGGAACAAACGTCTTCGATTATATTCATCGGGAATTTTCCGACTCTTTCGGGACGCTGCTTCAGGCCGCAACCGAAGCCCGCGCGAGGGCGGAGATCGTCTTTTGGGTCAGGGACAGGGAAGTGCCTGTATCTGTATCCCTGACGAGTCTTCAGCCGAACCTGCCTACCATCGGGATTATCGTGTCGGATCTCACCGAAAAGAAGAAGAATGAATCGGTCATCCTTCAATACCATGAAAGCCTCGAGGAAAAGAACCGGACCCTGACCCGAAAGAACGACGAACTGGCATCCTTTGCCTATGTTGCATCGCATGACCTGCAGGAGCCACTGAGGAAGATCCGGCTGTTCACCACTGCGATCCTCGAGAAAGTGGGACCGGATTTTTCGACTGAATTAACTGACTATTTCGCGCGGATCACGAGCGGAGCGCAAAGAATGCAAAATCTCATCCGGGCCTTGCTCGAATATTCCCGGTTGAGCGATACCCGGGTGGGCTTTGTTCGGACCGATCTGAATGTGCTCGTGGCGGATGTAAAGGCCGCGATTACGGACGCGATGGATGAGAACCGGGCTACCATCGCTATCTCCGCTTTGCCCGAAGCGACGGTCATTCCGCACCAGATGAGTCAATTATTCTCAAACCTCCTGCTCAATGCGATAAAATACAGAAAAGACGAAGAGGATCCTTTTGTCACTATCTCTACTCAACTGATAGATAACAACGAATTGCCGGTGAAGCTGCCGCATCGATCGCAAAAATTCTGGCAGATCCGGGTCGCCGACAATGGCATCGGGTTCGATCCGGCATTTACAGACCGTATCTTCGAGGTCTTCCAACGGCTCCACACCACCAAAGAATATACCGGGACCGGCATTGGATTGGCCATCTGCCGAAAGATCATGCAAACCCATGGGGGCTATATTTCCGCCGAAGGCCGCCCTGGCGTGGGAGCCGTGTTCAATATTTATTTACCTTTCAGTCAATAAGAGAACCGCTCACATGCTTAAAAACTACCTGCTCGTCGCCATCCGCAACTTCCGTAAAGGCAAAGCATTTAGCCTCATCAATATCCTGGGCCTTGCCGTTGGCTTGACCTGCTGCTTCCTGATCATGCTTTTTGTCAGGGATGAGCTCAGTTACGACAATTTTCAAAAAAAACTTGACCGGCTCTACCGGGTAACGTATACTCCAAAATTTGCGGGCCTCAATGGAGGGCTCCCGATGCTTTCGACAGCCGCCGCCCCCTTGCTCAAAGACTATTTTCCGGGCATAGAAACCTCGGCCCGTCTCTTCCGCCGGAGCGCGACGATCCAAAAGGACCTGAATAAGACGGAAGAAAAGCAATTCTTCTTCGGCGACTCCACTATTCTCGACATCTTTACCTTTCATTTTCTGCAAGGAGATCCCAGGCATGCCCTTAGCAACCCCTCTACTGTTGTCCTCTCGGCTTCCGCGGCGCGAAGATATTTCGGCGATGCCCCGGCAATAAATCAATATATCCGGCTGGACGGCGATTATCCATTATTAGTCACGGGTGTATTTGCCGACTTTCCTGGCAACTCACACCTCCATATCGACCTTCTTGCGAACTACCAGACCATGTTCGCGACGATTACTCCGGAAGCCAAAGCAAACCTGGATCACAACTGGATCATTAGCCACTCCCTTACTTACCTGTTGCTGAAGCCCGGTCAGGCAGCCGCCCGGATCGACGCAGGATTTCCCGGTTTCATCAATGCCCATGCGCCGAAGGAATTTGCGAAGGGCATTATCTATCGTCTGCAACCCGTTCGGGATATCCATCTCCGGTCGGACCTTCTTAGCGAGATCGAACCCGTGGGCAGTATTACACAAGTATATATATTCGTTGGCATAGCTCTGATCACCCTTCTGATCGCGGGCATCAATTTTGTAAACCTTAGTACTGCCCGCTCTCTTCGCCGCGCCAGGGAAGTGGGGATGAGAAAGGTGCTGGGTGCGGAACGCAAACAGCTGATCCTGCAATTCCTGGCGGAATCGCTCGCACTCAGCCTCCTGGCCTTTTTGGCTTCGATCGTCCTGCTTGCTGCTTTTCTTCCGGCATTCAACGAGCTTACGGACAAGCATTTTCAGTTCTATGCCCTGTTAAAAGATGCCCCGCTCTGGCTGGGTTTCGTGGTGGTCTTCCTGCTCACGGGACTGCTGGCGGGTCTTTATCCGGCCTTCTTTATCTCGGCCTTTGAACCGGTGACGACGCTTAATGGGGATATTTCCGGTAATAAGGGTAGGGGTGGGTTGTTGCGAAAAGCACTGTTGGTTGTTCAGTTCTCCGCCTCGATGGGATTGATGATCGCGACGTTCATCATGTTCCGGCAATTGGATTTTATACAAAGTAAACCCCTCGGTTTCGAAAAGGAAAGTACGCTCGTCGTCCCGGTCCGTACCTGGAGCATCAATTCGATCTTCACTCAACCCAATGATAGCCTGTACCACCGATTGCAGGCCTTCCGTGAAAAAATCCTGACGAACCCGGATATTACGGGTGTGACACTGTCCGACCAACAACCCGGGCTGGGCGTGCTGCGCAGAGGCGTGCTCCCGCAAGGCTTTGCGGCCGGCGACAATGTCTTCGCTCTCAATATGCGGGTCGATTATAATTTTATCCCTACCTATGGGATGGAGATGGCCGCGGGCCGGAATTTCTCCGAAGCTTACGGATCCGACAAAGACCACGCCTTTATCATTAATGAGACGGCGGTGAAGCATTTTCATTTCGGCACCCCCGCCCAGGCCCTCGGCAAAACCATCAGCCTGATCGGCAAGCGCGACGTCAAAGAAAAGGAAGGGATCGTCGTGGGCGTCGTCCGCGACTTTTATGCGGAATCGCTTTATACGCCGATCGATGTCCTGGTCATGGATGTCGACTACCCAAGTCTCACCAACTTTTCGATAAAAATGCGCGCCGGCCGGACAAAAGCGGCCATCGCTTTTCTGCAGAAGAATTGGGATGCATGGTTCCCCGGCAAAGATTTTCAATATGACTTTTTGGACAAAGGACTCGGGGATCAATATACGCGGGATCAAAAACAGGGGAAAGCCATCGGCTATTTCTCCGCGCTGGCCATCTTCATTTCCTGTTTGGGGCTGTTGGGAATGATCGCACTGGTAGCCCGTCAACGCACCCGCGAGATCGGTATCAGAAAGGTTCTCGGCGCAAGCGTCCCCAGTGTCATCGTCCTGCTCTCAAAAGATTTCATCCGGCTGATCCTGCTTTCGATCGTGCTATCCACGCCGCTTGCCATTTGGGGCATGCATCGATGGTTGGAACATTTTGCCTATCGCATCGATATTAGCTGGTGGATTATCACCTTGTCCGCCATGGCAATGATCGCCATCGCGATGGTGACCCTCTGTCTTCAGGCCATCCGGGCCGCCCTGGCCAACCCGCTGAAAAGCCTGCGGGCAAAGTAGCGATATTGATAATCAGGTCATTAGGCTTTGTCTAAAAATAATTGACCATTTTGTACGGAAAGTTGGTTTCCGGTTGTCTTAGAATAAAACTGTTTATGAAACCGATTTTACTGGCCATTGTGCTTTGCGGCATCGCCATAGCCGGCAAGGCCCAGTCTGCCGCAAAAGTCATCAAGACTTATTTTTCGGGGTACGAGAAGAAAGACTGGAGCATTACGTCCAGCCAGCTTGCCGACGGGTTTACATTCACAAGTCCCGCCCCCGATGACCACATCCCCCTTGCCGTTTACAAGGAGAAGTGCTGGCCCCAGTCGAAATTTATTAAAAAGTTCGATCTCATTAGCGTAGTCCAGGAGGGGAACCATGCATTCGTCCTCTATAATTGCACCACCACCGACGGTAAAGTTATCCGGAACGCAGAATATTATACCTTTAGCAATGGCAAGATAAAAACCATCGAATGCTTTTTCGGCGGCTCGGGGGCGGGGTATCCCACTAACGCCAGGTAAATCGAAACATTATGGAAAAATTCCTGTTCATTATCCGGGAGGACCTCAGCAAGCTCAGGCAGTGGAACGAGGAAGAGCGATACAATGCCATTCGCGAAATGGATAAGTGGGTGAGATCCCTGATTGAAAAGGGCAAATACATCTCCGGCGATGCGTTACGCATCTCCGGGAGCTACGTAAACAAATCTCAGGTACTTTCCGACGGCCCGTTTATCGAGGCGAAGGAAGGGATCAGCGGAATTATGTTCATGGAGGCAGCCGACATGCAGGATGCTATATCGCTGGCGCAAACCTGTTCCTTTGTTCAAAACGGAGAGATGGCAATTGAAGTCCGCCCCCTGATGGGCGTCAAAGATATAAGGGAATTTGGCGATGAAGGACGAACAACAGGCAGTTGACAACTTATACAAATCCCATTTTGGAAAAATGGTCACAGCCATGCTTCAGTTTTCAAGGGATCTAAGCCTTGAAACAGCCGAAGACCTGGTTCAGGACTCCTTTTTTTCGGCGCTATCCACGTGGAAGCTCACCGGCATCCCGGCCAATCCCGCGGGATGGGTGTATACGGTCTCCAGGAACAATGCCCTCAATTTCCTGAAGAGAAATAAGTCATTCAAAAACCCTTTTGAAGAAGATCATGTGATCGAGGTCAATGCCGAATCGAATGATGATCCCTTCGACGATCGCAAAATGTACTTGCTGTTTGCCTGCGCGCACCCCCGCCTCTCCTCGAAAATGCAGGTGGTCATTACTTTAAAATATGTCGCTAACCTTCGTGGAGAATCACTGGCCAGGGCGATGGGCATGACGGTCGACGGGATCGACAAGATCCTGTCGCGGGCCAAAAGCCTGATCAGGATGGAGAACATCTTTTTGAAGGAACTCACCCCTCAGCAGTTGAGAACAAGATTGCCGGTGGTACATAAGATCATTTATTTGATCTTCAATGAAGGGTATCGTGCCGGAAGTGGTAAGGAGATCATCAGGGAGGATCTGTGCGAGGAGGGCCTGATCATGACAAAGTCGTTACTGGACAATCACATTTGCGATGGAGATACGGCCGCATTATATTCTTTGCTGTTGTTCAATGCGGCAAGACTCGATGCGCGACTGACTGCATCGGGAGAATTGCTGGATCTCGAGGAGCAGGATAGGGGATTGTGGAACAGCGACCTGATCACCCTTGGCCATTATTATTTTAATCAGTCACAGCTCTCCGGGGAAACTTCCTCCTACCATTATGAAGCCGCCATCGCCTATATTCATAGTCATTCCAAAAGTTTTGCGGATACGGATTGGGCAGCCATCACGCAATTGTACACGGCGTTGTTACACGGCAATCCCAATCCCTTCATCTCGCTCAACTATGCTATTGCGCTATACTATGATGGTCAAAAGCCGGCTGCTTTTGCCGTGCTGGAGGATTTACGGAAGACGTTTCTGGAACAGTATTATCTTTTGCATGCCGCGCTGGGAAAATTATATTTGTTGGAAGGAGAGTTGGACAAGAGTGATTTTTATTTGAATAAGGCGCTTTCACTGGCTTCTTTTCAGGCGGAGAAGGATTTTGTGCGGAAGATGCAGTTAAAAAATTAAATTTGACCTTACCATTAAACCAGAGCTATGGACCAGGGTTTGATGCTGAAGATTAAGCGGCTGTACGAGGAAAAGACGGGGTGGGGCGACAGCGATCTTTGGAGCAACCAGGATTTCCTGGAGCTAAGCGAGATGATCTACGATCAGACCGGGATCGCGCTGAGTCATGTCACCCTGAAGCGGATCTGGGGGAAGGTGCGGTATGAGAGTCTGCCCCGTACCAATACCCTGAACACGATCGTTCGTTTCCTCGGGTACTGGAACTGGCGGGAATTTCGAACGAGAAATGCATAAATTGGTGGTGATTGTGGGATTAAGGAAAATTCGGTATCTTCAGCATTACTATCATTAACCTCTAAACTTCCTATTATGACAAGGGACGTTGTCTGCAACGTAACCAATAAGACAGGCTATACGTTTTATAAGACCGGGCTCGACCTGAGTCATGGAGAGTACTCCAGCGGCGGGCAGTCCCCAATACCCATCACGCCGAACTGTTCTTCTCTCAAGATCTTCCACTTTCATAAAACAACGTTGTCAATATACGGTGTTACCGGCTCTGTCACCTATAGATTGCAGGATGGCACGCTGATGCAGATGTCCTTCAATTGCCCATTCCATCAGGATGGCACTTCCGGAACTTCCAACTGCTGGTTCTATGTGGGATTTTCCGGGGAGCTGCCGGTTGGAGGTACGGCTTTCTATACAGAATGTGAAGTCACCATTGACGGCCAGCCGATGGACCCGAACACGCCCGTAAATGGTTCACATATCGTCGCGAACATCACCATCTTTATCAAAACAAATTGATTTTATGCAAGACCCTTCTCCTACCGTAACATACGCCAGTATCATCGTGAATATAACCAATAGCTGTGGTCAGGGGGCGATCGTGTTCGGCACTTTGAATTTCCTGACGGCCGGAGGCGGATATGATCCAAGTACTTATCCGCCAGTCGTAACCAACACCGTGCAGGATGGACAGGCATCGGTTGCTGTTCTTACTGCTACGGCGGAGTCGAAGATTTCGTATGTGCCCATACCTGGTGGCGGATTTATGAACGAGCAGGATGCCAATCCGGTTACCCAGGGTTCGGCTACCTTCTGGCTGCCGAATGGAGACTCCCTGGAGATCGACTGGGACCTGAATGCGGCCGTGGATAATGGCAATGTCCCGTCTATTACTCCCTCATCGAATTATTATGGGATCAGCGGCATTGGAGATCCAACTGTAAATGGTCCAAATTATATCTTTGACCTAATTGTCGGGCCTCCACAAAACTGATGCCTAGAGGATATTTCCCATGCGGTCCGACGAGGGTGGGTACATGACATCGAAAAAGACGAATTCCCCTGGATTTCGTTCGCCGATGTTACACCAAAGGTCGAAAACAAAGAATCCTGCTTCCCGGACTTCCCACCAGGTTTCCATGAACCAGCGAAAACAGCGTCGCTCCGGACCCTCCGGGTAGAGGGTTGAGAGGAAATTGAGCTTTTCTTCTTCGAGCCGGACAATCGGGAAAGCCTTTCGTCCATAATAATCTCTCGGCTCGCCGTTGTACTCAGCCGGACAGCTGGCGATATCCCGGTAGGGCCCCTCATGGTGGATGATCCCTGGAAAATAGCCGGCCTCGAGACCGGCGTTCATCTCATATGCCACTGGCTCTACCTTTTCCCGGACGATCCTGTACTTCCCATCGTCGAGCCGCACAGCGTCGAATACTGAGCATGCCCAGGGCTGTGGCCTCGCCAACAGCGCAAGAGCAGCATTGAATTCCCAGACACTTCGCGTGATCTTCATGACGGCGTCGCCGACATCATAGGCTTCGCCAAAACTGCCTTTGCCCAGCAGACGGGCTGTCGATCTATTGTTCAATATCCTGATTTTGTAAATCTGATCGCATCAAAATTGAGCCATCCCTTATCCTTCATCATCTGCCAAAATGGTTCCGACATCTTTAGCGATTTGACGTTTGGAAGGTAATGTCCACTGAAATCCTGAACATCCAGAACGATTTGCCCGCGGACATTCAACCGCTGGACGTATCCGGCTGTGTATACATCCCGGCCGTTTCCTTCTATTGCGGGATGCGAGACCTCCCATTCAAACATCCGTTCGTCGTCAGGGTAGGCCCCGGCACGCAATTTGAAATCTTCGACGGAAATAGTGAATTTATATCGCATTCCGGGCTTTGCTTTATCTCCTTCGTTGAGGCCTTGACCGATCTCTTTGAGGTCCTCCAGCCGTTTCCATTCCGATGTCCGGAGTAATTCATCGCGTTCGCCGATCTCTTTTTCCAAAAGCGGGATCTTGGAATTTGAGAATATTTGATTGCCGTGGATGTCTTCGCCGGGGACCGCTTTTGCAGGACTGGTGCGATACCGCTCAAAAACCATCTTCTTGGCCCCGACGTCGCGTTGCGCCTTGTAGATATTCCTCAGTTGTGCCTCTCCCTCCGGACCTGGTGTCCGGTTTTTCTTGAGGGCGCTAAGAAAATCTCGCCCGACTTCTTTCTCGCCCTGTTGGTTGATCATCTCGATCCTTGCCTCGCGGGTGGCAGCTTTTATTGCGGCATCCACCTCCAATTCACCTACTGCAAAGGTGCCATCCGACGCAACATCCATGGCGACGTCGCCGATAGTGAGGAGGATATTGATTGCCAAATCGGAAAGAAAATGCCCCGAGGGATCGTAGTACTTAATGGGATTATTCAGGGTGTAGGCGTACCTGTTGAGGGCGTCTGACTCGGTGAGTTCGGCACCCGGCTGATCGTCCGCGGTAATAAACCGGCCCATTACAGGATCGTAATAGCGGGAATCGAAGTAGTACAACCCGCTGCGATCCTTTTCCTTGCTTCCGAAACGGTACCGGAAATCGTCGCTGCCGACAACGGTGTCGGTGCCGCCAAAAGGCCGGTACCGCAATTTCGCGCTCAACTGTCCTTCGGAGGTTGTGGTGACCTGGGTGCTATTGACAAAGTCCTGATGATAATAGAGCTGGGCGGCGGGCGTCGCACTTTGCCGGCTATGGCTTACAGATGCGATAATAGCCGATTGTGACAGCAGATACTTCGTCTTTACCACGCTGTCGGGGGTGGTCTCCACTTCCATGCGGGGAGAGATGTACCAGGTGGTGACCTTTAGCTGGTGATCCTTTTTCATGATCCTTCGTCCGAGCATGTCGTATGAGAAGCTGAAAAGAGTGTCGGTCCCCCGGATGATCGAAGTAAGATGGTTCAGGACATCGAAACCAAATGACAGGTGGCTGCTGTCGGGACCGGAATAATTCTTCCGCGAAGTGAGATTTCCGTTCCCGTCATAGGTTGCGGCAAAGACCGTGTCCCCACCGACGATGCCGGTAGTTACCTGGTAGTTGTTGTACCGGTACTGGAGGGAATCCATGCCGACCAGGTTCCCGGAGGGGTCATATCGAAAATTTATCCGGCCGTAAGTGCCGGATGCGGTATCGAGCCGACCATTGGGGGTATAATGAAAAGTTTGGGAGCTCTCGTTGTCGGCGCTGTCCGTAATTGAGGATAATTGGTAGACATTGTTCCAGCTGTACGCGCGGTTCAGCAATGGCGTGCCGTTTGCACTGGCGATCTTGTACCCGGCCAGGCTGCCATAGGGATCGAACTTTGCCTGCCGCACGACGCCGTTGCCGTAAAGCAGGTTCAACTCGTCGCCGAAAGCGTCATACTGCCGGTACGAAACCATTGACCTCGCGCCCTGGGCGCCTGTGTCGGCAAATTGGATATCGCGGAGGGCTCCATTGTCGTAGTAATAATAGTTTGCGAAAGAGGAATCAGCATAGAGGACCCCGGCGACGGATTTGTCCGGGTTGTAAGTAAAGGATTCGGCATAGGATTCATTACCCCGGTGAAATACAGTCTCTGTCGGTTGGGTGTTTGGATCGTACTGCCAGGTATAAGATAGGGTAGTATCAGGCAGGATCGCGCGGCAGAGATTTCCAATGCCGTTTTGATGACCGGGATTGTCGAACTGAAAACGATATTCGGCAGTGCCTGCGAGCAGGCTGACCCGCCGGTTGAGGGCGTCGAACGTGGAGGTGAGGGTATCTCCGGTATTGTTCACGGTTCGGATGATCCGCCGGGGATAGTCATACAGGGTGTTACGAGTTCCGGAGGAGGGATTGAAGTTGCCGATAATGTCATCGACGGAATTATAGACCCATTTTGTGATTTGGTTTCCCGGATCGGTTGCCGACAGCAGTCTTCCCATCAGATCATAACTAAATCGGGTAGTTTGGCCGGCCTGGTCTGTGCGTTGCACGACCTTCTGTGCGTTGTCGAAATAATCAATAAATTCGGCGGAAGTGACGGAGTCGGGCGTACCCACTCCCTCTTTGATCAGGGTCTGCTTTCCCCGATATAGAAATTGATTGGTGACGTACCCGCCGTTGGCGCTCGGATATTGTACAGCTGTAAGCCGCTGGCAGGGATCGTACTGGTGCAATTGATATAGCGGCTGGACACCGGCAAAGGCAGGTAATCCTTCGGTCAAAACCTGGTCGCAGCTGTTGAAGGTCTTCGTGGATTGGATCCGTTCATGCGCCTGTCCGCGCCAGACGTTTTGATAAAGCCGCCCAAGGCCGTCGTATACCATCTCCGTCGTGTCCCAGATGGTGCCGGCCCAGTTATTTCTCGTGATGTGCTCTACAGTGTAGCCGGCGGTGGCGTTTGGGTAGTACATCATCCTCGACAGCACGACAGGTTTGCCGCTGCTGTCGGGGCCGATCCGCAGACTGTCACGCCCAAATTGATCGGTGATGACGGAAAAGGCGTTGTTGTTGGCGTCAACGGCTGTGACAAGGTTTCCATAGGCGGGATCGAATGTCGACGTGGTGGTCAGCCGCCGGCCCCATTGGTTGGGGGGCGAGATCATCCTTACAGGATAGCAGTGGTCGACGGAATCGATCTGGATATAGGTGGTGTCGCCCGCGACATCGGCTTGCGAGATGCGGTTTCCAAATTCATCGTATCCATAAGAGTGGGTAAGCCAGCTGTTGTTTGTGTTCAGCCAACGGGAGTCGGCGAGCAGTTGCAGGGTATTGGTATCGATGGTGTAATGACGGTCCTCAAGGACAGTAACACCAATGCTGTCGGATGATTTTAGTGTGGATTTGGTAAAGCCGATATGCCAGGCTGAGGAGGTGTCGTCGTAAAATCTCTGGAGATAATAGATCGGGTGGCTTTCGGCAGTGTCGTTGAGAACGGCCTTTAGGGTCATGTTGCCGAAACCATCATATTTGTAGTCGATACCGGTGGTATAGGCAAAGCTTCCGCTGTCAAAATAATCTTTTCTCGTCCGGGCGAGGTTTACCTGGTAAACAGTAGAGCCCATCGACGGATTCGAAAACGCATCCAACTGATAGTCATTCCGGGTGCGCCGCCAGACGGCGCCGTTGAGATCGGTCTTGGTCACATTGCTGACCCGGCCGGTGAGTGGAAACAATTGCTGATACTGCATGACATATTTATTCCCGGCGTTGCTGTCTGTTTCGATAACCTGTCCAAATCCAAGCCAGCCATAGCCCAACAGGTCGGCCAGGGAACCGGAGTAGGTATACCCGTAAGAATAAGCATCTCCCAGGCCGTCCCGGTTGACGTATGAGGATACGAGATAAGTACAGGTTTGTGTTTGCACCAATGGATAAGGGGTGATCTGGGTAGGAGCAAGCGGCACGGAGTTGTACTTGTTCTGTAATCGCCGGCCTGTGACGGCGCCGGGACAAACTCCGCCGCCCGAATAAACCGAGCTATCGGTCATCGGTTTATAAACGATGCTCGTGGTGCCGTTGATGCCGTTATCGATAGCGACTAACAAATGCGGCACCTGGTTTGCCGTTTGGATACCAGCAGTATTGGCCCCGAAATACATGTTTCCGGAGTTAGCGGCAAAGAGATCGGCAATTCCATCGCCGTTGAAGTCGCCCGACCAGGAGGAGGTTGGCAGCAGGGTACTGGCTGATATTCGTTGAGCCTGAAATCCGCTGCCGGCGAAGTAGTACACCCAGGCGGAATCGCGGGCAAGCGCATAGAAGTCGATGGCTCCGTCGCCGTTGAAATCGCTAAGCCAATTCTGGGTGAGATTGAGATTGATGTTGGAAAGACGCCGGGACGAATCGAACCCTTGTCCATTTCCGAAATACAGCAGGTATTCCTGGTTGGTATGCGTAAGTAGATCGGCAATGCCGTCCCCGTTGAAATCAGCTATCATGTTGTCAGCCTTCTCCGGACTTAGGTTCATCCCGATCGTCCGCATGGCGGGTAGGAATGAGTTTGAGTGGGAAATATCCGACAGATAGAGCGTGCCGCCCAACGTTCCGGGGGAGAATAGATCGGCCTGGCCATCCCCGTTGAAATCGGCGACAAAGAGGTGCTGCGGATCGAGCCGGAGATTGGAGAGGGTGAGATCCCGCTTCAGCCCCGTACTGTCCGCGAGATAGAGATAGCCGCCGGAGCCGGAGACCGTCAGCAGATCGGCCTTACCGTCCCCGTTGAAGTCAGCTGCCAGATTACAGGCGGTGCAGGTGGGGTTGAGCGCCAGCGGGACAGTCACATAGTTGTCATTAAACCCCTTGCCGTTGCCGTAATAGAGTTTTCCGGAGATATTGTTTGCCGTCAGGAGATCGGGCAGACCATCGGCATTGAAATCAGCAACGAAAGTATTGGCGGCGGCGACGATTCCCTTCGACAGCGGCTGTTTTGTGAATCCGGCGCCGGAGGAAAAATAAATGGCATTCAATGCTCCATTTTCCAGCGGCAGGAGGTCCGTCTTTCCATCTCCATTGAAATCACCCTCAAACCCCGCGTTGCCGGGAGGCGGTGCGTTCCAGGCTCCGGCGGACGCGATCATGCCGTCGGCGCCGTTTGTCCAGGTAAATCGCAAGGCGCGGGTGCTGTCCCCCTTTCGCCCTTGCTGGCAAACGGATAGAAGCCGGCTTATATGCTGAGGAGACTGAGGGTCATATTGAAAAACGTAGCGCGATACACGGCCGGAGTCGGAGCCCGTGAGGATATACGTATCGATGGCTTTGAGGCGCAGGTATGTCGAGACCCGCGCTCCGCCGGCATAGGCGGTCATCGTATCGGGCCGGGGCTCATAAAGGAAGCGGACGGTACGTGAAGCCTTTGTTTTACGGTTGGCTGTGTACCAGATCACATCGGGGTATGCCATGCTGCTATCGGAACTTCCGACCAGCGGATTTCCCTGCAAATCGGAAGGAGTATAGGAGTAGGTGTAGTTGATCCTGTTGCTGTCTGCGTCCGTGATACTGCTCATCAGCCAGGAACGTAAGGAGGCTGTCTTTGGACCCTGGCTGAACAAGGGGCCACGTGCGAAAACCGAGCTATTCCAGGTATCCCCGTATTGCGCGACCGACCCGTCCTTAAAGAATGCAGTGAAAGAAGCGGGGCCTATGCCTGAGGCGCCGTGCGGAACGATGCGGGTCCAGGATTGAAGTTCGGTCATATAAATGGCAGAAGAGGAAAAATAGTTGGTTGCGGAGGGGGTTGTGTTCATCAGGCGGTTGCCGTCGACAGAAAGCCGATCGTTATAGTCATAATTGACGCCGCTTCTGAAGCCGTCCTGGGGAAGGGTGGCTCCGGTTCGGCTGATCGCCGACAGGCCGCTTAAGGCAAATCCGATACCCAGTAGTCCGTTACCGCTTTGGCTGTTGTACATGACCGAGAGGTCGGGCTGCCTGCCTGCGATACCGGGTGGTATATCGATCGGGATAGAAAGTTCCGCGGCGCCATTAGGATTGACTGAGAACGAAGTCCGCAGGATACCCGTGTACGTCTGAGCTGAGCTTGAACGGGAATGAACGGCGGGCTGGAAGATACGGCAGGCAGAAATAGAGGCAAGGAGGAGGAGCAGGGGCCAGGTTTTTGTTGGCATGGAATAGAGGTTATTGCTACAATGTAGGACTTTGAGGGCAGGCAGCCATACGTAAAAACACCCATTTTCGGCAGGGCGACCGGAGTCGGTGCGACGAATCGTCACATCTGCCTGCGTGCCAGCTTGCCAATGGTCATGCCCTGTACAAGAATGGAAAAGAGTACGATAACATAGGTGACAGCGACGAAGACCTGGCCGTGCATGGAAGCCGGTACCGATAGGGCCAGAGCAACCGAAAGGCCGCCGCGAAGACCGCCCCAGGTAAGGAGTCCGACGGCATTTTTTTCGAAACAGGTGTGATATCGCAACAAACCAATGGGCAGGACTACTGAGATGTATCGGGCGGCGAGTACGATGGGGATGGCACAGAGACTCAGCACCAGGATGGGCATGGAAAAGGGTATGACCAGCATTTCGAGGCCGATGAGAAGAAAAAGAACGGCGTTTAGGAGGTTGTCGGTCATGCCCCAAAAATTATCCAGGTAGTCCCTGGACTGCTCACTCATGCCGAAAATTCGTGTCTTATTTCCGGTAATAAGCCCGGCCATAACCATGGCCAGCGGACCGCTGACATTCAGATATTCGGCGATAAGGTTGCCACCCATGACCAGCGCGATCGTGATCAGCAGCTCAACCTGGGCGTAATCGACACTGCGCAGCAACAGGAACCCTCCATAGCCGAGGATTGTGCCCAACAACAGGCCACCGCCCGCCTGCTGACAAAAAAGCAACAGGACCCGAAGCACGGATAGGTTCTCGATCCCGGCCTCCGCCACCTGGTAAATACAAAGGAAGACGACGATGCCAACTCCATCATTGAATAGGGACTCACCTGTGATCCTCACCTCCAACGATTGTGGAATACCGGCTTTCCTCAGGATGCTGAGCACGGCGATCGGGTCGGTCGGGGAAATGATCGCTCCGAATAAGAGGCAATATACGAGGCCGATAGGCTGACTAAGAAGGCCGCAAAGAAAGTATAAAAGGCCCCCAATAAGCGTAGTGGAGATCAGGACACTGAGGGTGGAAAAGGTCAGAACCGAGGTCCTTTCCTTCCGAAGAGCATGTCCATCGATGTGGATGGCTCCTGCAAATAACAGAAAGCCAAGCATTATTCTGACCAGAATGGTGTAGAAATCGATGTCGCGAATAAATCGCGTCGCTTCCCGAAACAGGGTCGGGTAAAGATATCCAAGCGCGACGATGCCGAGCGAAGTGATCAGGGACATTAGCATGATGCCGATAGTGTCCGGAAGCCGGAAGAATCTATAGTTGAGGTAGCTGAACAGGGCAGCGAGAATGGTAAGAAGTGCAAACGCGTGGTAAAGCGGCATAGTAGGAAAAACAGTTGTGTCTGGGCCGTAAATTACCCAAAATTTCGGGCATAAGTCGCCGACCGTTGCCTCGCCAATCCTACCGTTGTCTCGCCAATCCTGCCGTTGTCTAAGTCCTGCCATAACTTTACCGTCTCGCTTATACTTTTATTGTATGAGAGCACTTTACCCCATTGCCATATTGGCAAGCCTTACCTTCTTTGTGGCTTGCAGAAAAACCGGTGGCGGCAACCCACCCCCACCTCCACCTCCACCTCCTGTTCCCACTATTGCGTCTATCAGCCCAACTTCCGGACCGGCAGGTACCTCTGTCACGATCAGTGGTACGAATTTCGATGCCACTGCCGCCAACGACATCGTGAAATTCAACGGGCTGGCGGCCACCGTCAGCAGCGCTACGGCTACAGCCCTGGTGGTTACCGCTCCGGCAGGGGGCAGCACCGGCGCCGTCTCCGTTACCACGTCTGCCGGCACGGTGGTGGGACCGAATTTCACTTACCAGCAACCGGTTGTACCGGATATCTATGTCGCGGGTTTTGAAATGAACAGCGCTGCGAACAGTGTGGCAAAATATTGGAAGAACGGGACGGCGGTTGCGCTTACCGATGGAAGCAAGGATGCGATCGCCTATTCCATCTTCGTTTCCGGCAGCGATATCTACGTGGCCGGAGAGGAAGATAAGACGCAGCGTGGTCCCTCGAATGTGGCTATAGCAAAATACTGGAAGAATGGGGTAGCGACGGCATTGACGGATGGGACTAATTTTGCTTATGCTACCTCGGTCTTCGTGTCGGGAACGGATGTGTATGTTGCCGGTTACGAGTCTACAGGAACTATCTACAACGCTAAATACTGGAAGAATGGAACACCGGTGACATTGGGGTCGGCCACGAATAATTCCTATGCTACCTCTATTTTCGTGTCCGGGACGGATGTGTATGTTGCCGGTTCCGAAAATACGAATGGGACCAGTGGACAGATCCAGGCCAAATACTGGAAGAATGGCGTAGCCACGAATTTGGGGGGTGTGCGGTCCGCTGCGCTGGCTACAGGGATATTTGTGTCAGGCAGTGACGTGTACGCGACGCTTTACTATAACGTTGGCAGCGAGGAGTTCTCCGCATATTTTAAGAATGCGACTCCCTTTGATCTGCCGGGCTCCGGGAGTGGTCCGTCTGAGATACAGGCAAGCTCCATCTATGTTTTAGGAAGCGATGTATATGTGGCCGGGACCGACAATGTGACCGCCAACGGTGTGACTTCAAGTGTTACGAACTACTGGAAGAATGGCGTCGGAGTAGCGCTTGCCGATGGCGGAGCCAAAACGCTGGCCCAGTCGATATTTGCGTTGGGTAATGACGTATATGTCGCCGGGGATTATTTTGTATCGGGTCAGATCTATGCGGCAAAGTATTGGAAAAATGGTACGGCCACTGCTTTGACGAATGGGACATTTAATGCGGGGGCGAGAAGCATTTTTGTAAAATGATCAAAAATATTTGAATTTCTTTAATCTACATATATACAAATTATTCTTGCAATGCAATGGTGGCTAATTGGCGGTGTTGAAGCTGTAATAGGATTTCGGTGAAAATATGTTAAGCGGTCGGCTATTGTCTCGACTTTGGTTTATTTTTGGCGGGCAATAAATTGCTAACCAAAACTAACACCTACACATGACGCGAAATCTATTCCTGACGTTATGGATATGCATGTCCGTATGTCAGCTAATGGCTCAAAACCGGACCATCACCGGAAGGGTGACCGACGAAAAAGGGACGCCTGTTCCCCACGCAACAATCCTCGTAAAAAGTAGTAAGCCGCTTTTCGGCAGTGCTTCGGCAGAAGACGGGACTTTTTCCGTATCGGTCCCGCCGACGGCAAAATCGATTCTTGTCTCAGCCGTTAATTTTCAATCTCTTGAACTGTCCATTGGGGACCGGGGCATTATCAATTTTACGCTTACCGCTTCGAACGCGAGCCTCGATGAAGTGGTCGTGACAGGCTATGGTACCCAGAAAAAATCGGCTTCCACAGCCTCGATCGTCAAGGTCGGCGGCGACAAACTGGAAGACAGGCCGTTCACCTCCGTCGATCAAATGGATAGAGTCGGCGGAATACTATATTACCGAAACCGGCAAACGTTACATTAACTGCACTCCAAACTGTCGATCGGATGGAAAATATGGGAACAATTTTTTAAAGACATCGCTTCCTATGCTACTGATAAGCAAGAAGTACAATTGACCTTTCGGTCTTGCGCATACGCCGTGGAGTTATAGTGATGTTCACGCGAAGAGTTCCACCAGGAACGTGCTGAAAAAGACAAAGAAAAAAGGCTTTCATAATCGATTTGATTGTGAAAGCCTTTTGATGTGCCCAGGACTGGATTCGAACCAGCACACCTTACGGCGCTGCTACCTGAAAACAGTGCGTCTACCAATTTCGCCACCTGGGCAGGTTCCCCATTCGGGGGTGCAAATATAAGAAAAGATCAAAACACACCCAAAAAACTTTGAACCGCACCCTTTCACACCCGCGAAAGCATCTTAACAACCGTACCTTCGCGCTATGCAACTCTCCCCCGACATCATCAAAGAAATGCTCGTCCGCCTCCGGATCGACGAACTCAACGATCTGCAGCTGGCATCCCTCGAAGCCGCACAACAGGACAAAGACCTCATCCTGCTGGCCGCAACAGGCTCCGGCAAGACGCTGGCATTCCTGCTCCCCATACTCACCCAGCTCGACGAGCAGCAGTCCGGTACCCAGGCGCTCGTCATCGTCCCTTCCCGCGAACTGGCGATCCAGATCGAACAGGTGTTCAAGAGCATGACCACGGGATTCAAGGTCACCTGCTGCTATGGCGGTCACCTCCGGGAGACCGAAGAGAACAACCTCATCGAAGCGCCGGCGCTCATCATTGGAACACCGGGCCGCCTCGCCGATCATCTCCGCCGCGGAAATATCCGGCCGGGCGGTATCAGGACGCTGGTGCTCGATGAATTCGACAAGTCCCTGGAACTGGGCTTTTCGGAAGAGATGTCCGAGATCATCACGGCCTTGCCCGCGATAAAGCGGCGTATCCTCACCTCCGCCACCGACGCCGCGGAGATCCCCGATTTTGTAGGACTACAGGAAGTGCAAACGCTGAACTTCCTCACCGGTGAACCTGCCGAACGGCTTACCCTGCTGCAAGTGGAAAGCCCGGACAAGGACAAGATCGACACGCTTTACCGCCTCATCTGCTGGATCGGAAGCCGTTCCGCCGTCGTCTTCTGCAATCATCGTGAATCGGTCGAACGCGTCAGTGCCCTCCTCAAAGAGAAAGGCATCGTCAACGTCTTCTACCACGGCGCCCTTGAACAGCCCGAAAGGGACAGTGCCCTCGCAAAGTTCCGCAATGGCAGCTCCGACGTCCTTGTCACCACCGACCTCGCTGCCCGCGGACTCGATATCCCCAACATCCGCTATATCATCCACTATCACTTGCCCCCCACGCCGGAGGTCTTCACCCATCGCAACGGCCGCACCGCCCGGATGGAAGCCAGCGGAACAGCGATCCTCATCCTGGGACCGGAAGAATCTCTCCCGCCTTATATCGATTTAATGCCGGAAACCATCTTTCTTACCGGGACCGCCGTGGCGCCGGACAAACCCAAATGGACGACCCTCTTCATTTCAGCGGGCAAAAAGGACAAGGTGAACAAGGTCGATATCGTGGGGTTCTTCACGAAGGCCGGCCAGCTCAAAAAAGACGATATTGGTCTGATCGAGGTAAAAGACTTCCTCTCGTTCGCGGCCATCCGCAAGTCGAAGGTGAGCCAGACACTGCAGCTGATAAAAAATGAAAAGCTAAAGAATAAAAAACTAAAGATCGACGTCGCGAAGTAAATGGTTAATGCCGTGCCTCGGCCTCCACTTCTGCCGCAGCCTCGGCCTGCCGTCCCTTCCAGCCGATCCATAGGACTCCGGCGATCACCAACAACGTCCCGATCACCTGCTCTGCAAAAATCGGATCGCCTAACAGAAAATGCGCCTGCAATATCGTGGACACCGGCCCGATGCTCGTGACGATCGCCGCATTGTTCGGACCGATGATCTTCATTCCCGCCGACAGCATAAAGGAGGGGATCACCGTCGCCACCAGCGCCAGCAGGATGCCATAGGTCCACAACGGCGCGCCGCCCGAGAAGGGCAACCACTCGTCTCCCCGCACCGCCTGCCGGACAAAATAATGGAGCAGGATCGCCGTCGTCGCCGACAACATGCTATAGGTGGTGTATTTCGAAGCGCCGATCACGGGAACCATCCGCCCTGTGCCCGAGAGATAACAGGCATAGGTGATCGCACATAAAAAGATCAGGAAGCTCCCCCAGTAGAAATTCGGATTCCCCGTATCGATCTTCAGCTCCCCAAAATAGGCGATGCCGATCCCCACGTAGGTGAGGACCAGTGCCCCGATCTGCACCTTGCTCAACTTCTGGCGAAAAAGAAAAGAATTGATCAGCACCGAGAAGCTCGGATAGAGGAACAGGATCAGCCGCTCCAGGCCCGCGGAGATATACTGCAATCCTACAAAATCGAAGAAGCTGCTAAGATAGTACCCCAGCAGTCCCAAAACCACCACATAGAACCATTGGCGTCTCGTCATCCGCACATTGCCTTCCTTGCGGCTGTTCCAAAAGGCCGCCAGCAGATAGAAGGGTAGGGACAGCAGCATCCGCAACATGAGCAGGGTGAGTCCATCCGTGTGGGTATCCCGAAAGGCCAGCTTGACCAGAATCGCTTTCGTGGAGAAGATGATGGCTCCCGAAAAAGAGATCAGAAACCCTATTTGCTTAGACCGATACATTAAAGTCGCGCAACGCGTCGTTCAAACTCGTCTTCAGATCCGTGCTGGGCTTCCGCTGGCCAATGATCAGCGCACAGCTGACGCCATACTCGCCCGCGGGGAACTTTTTCATGTAGCTACCGGGGATGACCACGCTCCGCGCGGGGACCCGTCCCTTATATTCCACGGGCGAGGAGCCACTCACGTCGATGATCTTTGTTGACTGCGTCAGCACCACGTTGGCGCCCAGCACCGCTTCTTTTTCGACGATGACCCCTTCCACCACGATGCTCCGGCTGCCGAGGAACGCGCCGTCCTCGATAATGACCGGCGCCGCCTGTAAAGGTTCCAGCACTCCGCCGATGCCGACGCCACCGCTGAGGTGTACGCCCTTGCCGATCTGTGCGCAGGAGCCCACGGTAGCCCAGGTGTCTACCATCGTGCCCTCATCGACATAGGCGCCGATATTCACATAGCTGGGCATCAGTACTACATTCTTCGCCAGGAAGGCGCCATAACGGGCCACCGCATGCGGCACAGCCCGTACACCCAGGGATTTATAGTCTTTCTTGAGCAACATCTTATCGTAGAATTCGAAGGGGGCGAGATCCCAGGTCTGCATTTGTTGAATGCCGAAATACATCAGGATCGCCTGCTTCACCCATTCGTTCACCGTCCATCCGCCGCCTTCTTTTGCCTGGGCGCCGGCGGCGTCCTTCGCTACGCCCGGATTCGCAACGCGCAGCCGGCCCTTATCCACCTCTTCGATCACGGCCCGAACCGCATCCGAATACTTACTGTCTTTTAATAACTCCCGGTTGCCCCAGGCTTCCACGATAAGTTGGTTCAAATCCATTGCATCTTTTTTTTGACGGACCCGCGGTCCATTTTTGAGAACGCAAATTTACAAGTATTTTCGCACCTTCAACAATGAACTTCGACAACGATATCGACCGCTCGCTGGCCGTGCTCCATTCCGGTGGCCTTATTCTTTATCCCACCGACACCATCTGGGGCATCGGCTGCGACGCCACCAACCCCGCCGCCGTCGCCAAAGTCTACGATCTCAAACAGCGCGAAGCCGCCAAAAGCCTCATCGTCCTCATGGCCGACAAGCGCGACATCCTCAAATACACCAGTCAACCCGATCTCCGCATCTTCGACTTTCTCGACACGGTCCAGAAGCCTACGACCGTCATTTATGAAGGCGCCATCGGGCTGGCCCCCAATCTGATCAATGCCGACGGAACCATCGCCATCCGGCTCGTCGACGACCCCTTCTGTCGTCACCTCATCAAGCGCTTCCGTAAACCCCTCGTCTCCACTTCGGCGAATATCTCCGGCGACCCCGCACCCGCGTTCTACCGCGAGATCGATCCCCGCATCCAGGCCGGCGTCGACTATACCGTCGAACACCGCCGCGACGATACCACACCCCGCGAACCCTCGGCCATTATCAAATGGAACGCCGCCGGCGAGCCCACGGTCATCCGGCCGTGATCCTACCGAAAAGGGTAGGGGCGAAAAGCCCTAACTTTGCCCCGTGCAAAAATTCCTGGTCATCCAAACCGCTTTCATCGGCGACGTCGTCCTCGCCACGGCCCTCATCGAAAAGCTTCACGCCTTCTACCCCGATGCCCGGATCGACTTCCTCGTCCGCAAAGGCAACGAAGGACTGCTCCTCGGCCATCCCTATTTGCACGAAGTCCTGATCTGGGATAAGAAGCAGAACAAGCTGAAAAACCTCTTCAACCTCATCCGCCGCATCCGCAAGGAACACTACGACAAGGTTATCAACGTGCAGCGCTTCGCCGCCACCGGCCTGCTCACGGCGTTCTCCGGCGCGAAAGAGACGATCGGCTTCGACAAGAACCCGTTGAGCCGCTTCTTCACCCATCGCATCCCGCATATCGTCAGCGCGCCCGCCCGTCGCGGCGCAACAACGCCAGCCGCCGGTGCACCGCTGCATGAGATCGATCGCAATCAAACCCTCATCGCCGCCTTCACCGACGATCAACCCGCCAAACCGCGCCTCTATCCGACAACCGCAGACGAAGAAAAGGTCAAACCCTACCAAAACACCCCGTATATCACCATCTCCCCCGCCTCCGTCTGGTTCACCAAACAATACCCCAGGGAAAAATGGGCAAGCTTCATCCAAAAACTCCCCGCCGGCCTCCAGGTCTACCTCCTTGGCGCCCCCTCTGACAAGGAACTCTGCCAGGCAATCTTCGCCGCCAACCCGACGCCGCTGACAAGAGACCTCTCCGGCCAGCTCAGCTTCCTGCAATCCGCGGCCCTGCAAAAAGGAGCCGTAATGAACTACGTCAACGACTCGGCCCCGATGCACTTCGCCTCCGCCGTCAACGCCCCCGTCACGGCGGTCTACTGCTCCACCATCCCCGCCTTCGGTTTCGGCCCCCTCAGCGACAACCGCCATCTCGTCGAGATCGCCGAACCCCTCGACTGCCGGCCCTGCGGCCTCCATGGCTACAAAGCCTGCCCCCAGGGGCACTTTAACTGCGCTTATAAAATTCAGGACCAACAACTTCTGGCGACTCTGCCGGCAATTTAATACCTTTGCCGACCGCCCACAGTATGGACATCAATTGCACCGAAAAGGAACTCTTCGTCTTCGATAAGATCGCCCGGGCGGCCGCCACCCTCGGCGTCCCGGCCTATCTCATCGGCGGCTTTGTCCGCGACAAACTCATCGGCCGCAAAACAAAGGACGCGGACATCGTCTGTGTCGGCGACGGCATCGCCCTCGCCCATAAGGTCGCAGAATCCCTCAAGCCAAAACCCTCGGTATCGTACTTCAAGAACTTCGGCACCGCCCAGATAAAATACGAGGACTGGGAAATAGAGTTCGTCGGCGCCCGCCGCGAAAGCTATCGGGCCGAATCCCGTAATCCAGAGGTCGAACCCGGTACTCTCGAGGACGACCAGCTTCGCCGTGACTTCACCATCAACGCGATGGCCATCAGCCTCAACCTCCCGGTTGCTGATTCACCGCCTTCGGCCTCTGAATCGGCGCCTTCGGCTTCCGACTCACCACATCCGGCTCCCCAGCCGCCCTATGGCAAACTCATCGACCCCTTCGGCGGGCTCAATGACCTGGAAGCAAAGCTGATAAGGACACCGCTCGACCCGCTGCGGACCTTCAGCGACGACCCCCTGCGCATGCTCCGGGCCATCCGCTTTGCCACCCAGCTCAACTTTACCATTGCCGGGCCGACGCTCGACGCCATAAAAGAAGACGCGCCCCGCATCGCGATCATCTCCCAGGAACGCATCACCGACGAACTGAATAAGATCATCCTCAGCGCAAAGCCGTCCATCGGCTTTGACCATCTCTATAAGACGGGTCTGCTCAAACTCATCTTCCCTCAAATGGTCGACCTCGCCGGCGCGGAATACATCGACGGTATGGGTCACAAGGACAATTTCTATCATACCCTGCAGGTGCTCGACAACATCAGCCGCAACACCGACGATCTCTGGCTGCGCTGGGCCGCCATCCTGCATGATATCGGCAAGCCCGCCACAAAGAAATTCGAGAAGGACCAGGGCTGGACCTTCCACGGCCATGAGGTCGTCGGCGGCCGGATGGTCCCGAAGATCTTTACAAAGCTCAAACTGCCGCTAAACGATAGGATGCGATATGTCCGCAAACTCGTGGAGTATCATCTGAGGCCGATAAGCCTGACAAAGGAAAATATTACGGACTCGGCCATCCGCCGCCTGCTCTTCGATGCGGGCGATGATATCGACGCTCTCATGACGCTTTGCGAAGCGGACATCACCAGCAAGAACAAGCAAAAGGTCAAACGCTTCCTGGAGAATTTCGAAATGGTCCGCCTGCGCCTCAAAGAGGTCGAAGAGAAGGATCATATCCGTAACTGGCAGCCCCCCATTACGGGCGAAATGATCATGGAAAAGTTCGGTCTCACACCGGGCCGGACTGTCGGCGATCTCAAAAACGCGATCCGCGAGGCCATCCTCGAGGGGATCATCGACAACAACTATGACGCGGCCTATGAATTTATGATGAAAAAGGCGGCTGAGCTGCAGTTGACCCCCGTCAAATAATTTTACTATCTTGTGAACTCAAAATTGCGTTGTAGCCATGGCAGTATTGAAATTCAGGGTATATTTTGAAGAAGATGATAGCGTATACCGGGATGTGGCGGTGAAACCGAAACAGACCTTTTTGCAATTGCACCAGGTGATCCTGAAGGCGTATGAATTCGACAGCAAGCACCAGGCCACCTTTTTCCGGAGCAACGACCACTGGCAACGGGGCCGCGAGATCTCGCTGGAAAAATATGATAAACCCTACAAGGCCGAACCGTTGCTGATGGCCGAGACCGCCATCGGTACCGAGATCTTCGATCCGAATCAAAAATTCATCTACGTATACGACTTCGTTAAGAACTGGAGCTTCCTCGTAGAACTCATCAACGTCAGCAAGGAAGCCGACGCCAAAATGGACTATCCCGCCGTTATCAAGACCGAAGGCATCGCCCCTTCCCAATACGGGACGAAAGGGCTCGTCGGCGACAAGCTCACCGAGGTCGAAGAAAAGTACGATCTGACCAAGGGAACCGAAGGCTTCGGCGTTGAAGGCGTCGCAGATTCCGACTCCGAATCCGAATCGGAATCGGAATCCGAGGAAAGCGAAGAAGAGGGCACAAGCGAAGAAGAAGTCTAGTTATGACACCAACGGTCGTCATCATAGTCGGACCCACCGCCGTCGGCAAAACAGCCGCCGCCGTCAGGCTCGCGCGACACTTCAAAACCCGCATCATCTCCGCCGACTCCCGTCAATGCTACCGGGAACTCAATATCGGTGTCGCCAAACCGTCCCAGGCCGAACTCGACGCCGTCCATCACTATTTTATCGACTCCCATAGCATCGAACACGAGGTCAACGCCTCCACTTTCGAAGAACTGGCGTTACAATGGACCGACGAGATCTTCCGGACCAGTCCCGTCGCGGTCATGGTCGGTGGCACCGGGCTCTATATCCGCGCCTTTACCGACGGCCTCGACACCATTCCGCCCGTGGACCAGACGATCCGAAGCCAGATCCGCCTCGACTATGAAGAGCACGGTCTGCCCTGGCTGCAGGAAGAGCTAAAGAAATACGACCCGGAATTTTATGCCCGGGGCGAGATGCAAAATCCTCAACGCGTCATGCGTGCGCTCGAGGTGCGCATGTCCACCGGTCAGTCCATTCTTTCGTTCCGCCGGGATCCTCCTGACGGAGGCTCCCGGAAAAGACCATTCGACGTCAGAATCATCGGCCTTCAGCTTCCAAAAGACCAGCTTCACCAGCGGATAAACGATCGCGTCGACGCCATGATCAAGGCCGGCCTTCCCGATGAGGTAAAAAGCCTGGTGCCCTGGCGCCATCACAATGCGCTGCAAACCGTAGGGTATACCGAACTATTCAAACACTTCGACGGCCAGCTCACCCTCCCCGAAGCCGTCACCGCCATCAAGACCAACACCCGGCATTATGCCAAGCGCCAACTCACCTGGTTCCGCCGCGACCTCTCCGTCCGCTGGACCGAGCCCGGCACCCCGCTGGAAACGCTCTTGTAGGATATTGTTGTAAGTCGTACATTTAAGTCATGCAACGCATCCTGGCCACCGCGGCCCTCATCCTGTCACTGTCACACTCCAACGCTCAGGGCGTGATCAACGTAAACTCGTCGGATGGAGCCGAGACGATCGACAGATCGGTCGCCAGCGCCATCACCGGCCAGATCTATATGGGGACAAAATATGTCCGCGTCACCGAAGGAACGCCATTCTTCAAAGAGAAATTCATGCATGCCGTACTGTACGACCGGGCCGGCGCCCGTTACCGGGCCGGGGACGTCCGCCTCAACCTCCTCGACAACGAGATCAACTTCCTCGGCGCCGACGGAAAGGAAATGATCGCCTCCACTCCCATCCACCAGGTCAACCTCACCGACAGCACCAGCGGAGAAAAATATTACTTCGTCCAGGGCGACGCCATTGGCGTAACCGACAAGACGCTGGACCAGGCTTGGTTCCAGGTGCTGGTCAACGACCAGACCAGTCTCCTGGTCCAGTTGAAGAAAAGGATCCATGAACAGCCTTCATATGGCACCGCCACCCACGAGCAGGACATCATGACCATTGAATACTATTATTTACATAAGGGCGGCACACTCACCGCAATCAAGAACTGGCAGGACCTGCAGGATCAACTCAAGGACCAGAAGCCGGCGCTCGATCAATTCATCAAGGACCATAAGCTGAAAGGAAAGAACTTCGCCGACTACACCCAACTCGTCACGGCCTACAACGCCGCGGCTGCAAAGAAATCCTGACACCGATATGCGTAACTTTTTACTCCTCCTGCTGCCTGTTGTTTTCTCCGCCGCTGCCGCATCGGCGCAAAAGGTCGTCGACATCACCGATGGCGACAACAACGCTTCCTACCGCGAACAGCTGAGCACCTTCGTCGGCGGGACGATCTTCCCGCTGGACAAATACATCAAGATCAAGGAAGGCTCCCCCTACTACGTGGCCGATTGGTCCGCGGGCAGCATCGTGACCGAAAGCGGCAAAACCTACCAAAACCTGCAGGTTAAGCTCGATCTCCTCAATCACGAGATCCACTACAAGGATAAGGATGGCAACGAGATGATCGTCACCGTGCCCATCCGCGAGCTCCTCCTCTCGCCGGCCGGTTCTGCCAACCGCATCTTCATCCCCGGCAAACAATGGGCGGATATCGATAAAAAGCTCGCCGACAGCTGGCTGCTGGTGCTGGTCAACGATACCGTCAGCCTCCTCTGCGATATCCGCAAAAAGGTCACCGAAGGCCAGGCTTATAATTCTGCGACGGCCGAGCAGACCATCGAAGACAAAGAGGTCTACTTCCTGCAGAAGAACGGCCGGCTCAACCGCATCGGCCGCTGGTCCGAACTACAGGAATTGCTCGCCGACAAGCGAAAGGAAGTGGCCAAATACATAAAGGACAACGATCTCCGTGGCAACTCCCAGTCAGAATATGCACAGGTCGTCACCTACTACAACACCCTATAAAACATTCTTTTGGTCAACCAGCTGCACAAACTGATAGCCGGAGATTTTGGAGAGGATTTTCAATGGGGCGTGGCGATGGCCGCCGCGCAGAATGAAGGCGCCTGGAACAGTTATGGCAAAGGGCCTTCCATCTGGGATACCTTCTCCCGCCGGCAGGGCAAGATAAAAGGCGGCGCCAAACCCATGGTCGCTTGTGATTTTTACCATCGGTACAAGGACGATATCCTCCTCGTCAAAGCCCTCGGCTTTTCCGTCTTCCGCTTCTCCATCTCCTGGGCCCGCGTGCTGCCCGAAGGCATGGGTCGCGTCAACAAGGAAGGGATCGCGTTCTATCACAAGGTCATCGACGAATGCCTCAAGCTTGGGCTCACACCCTATGTCACCATCTATCATTGGGACATGCCCGCGGCGCTCGAAAAAGAAGGCGGCTGGACAAGCCAGTTTATGTTGAAGTGGTTCACACGGTTTGCCACGCTCTGCGCGGAAGAATATGGCGACAAGGTAAAAGACTGGATCATTCTCAACGAACCGTTTGGCTTTACCAGTCTCGGCTATATGCTCGGCCGCCATGCGCCGGGTAGGGTAGGGCTCTCCAACTTTCTCCCTGCGATCCATCATGCCGCGCTCGCGCAGGCCGAGGGCGGGCGCATCATCCGCCAGCTCGTACCCGGTGCGCATATCGGGACCACCTATTCCTGCTCAGAGGTCGTGCCGTATACCAACAACCCCGAGGACATCCAGGCCGCGAAGCGCCTCGACATCCTGATGAACCGGCTCTTTATCGAGCCCGCGCTGGGCCGCGGCTATCCCCGCGAAGACTTCAAGTTCCTCGAAAAACTCGAGCTTCATAACCGCAGCTGGAAATATACCGAGCGGATGACCTTCAACTTCGACTTCATCGGCATCCAGAACTATTTCCCCATCGTCGTCCGGTATAATCCGCTGATCCCGATAGTCCAGGCCTCCGAGGTAAAAGCCACCACGCGCGGCGTCCCCTGCACCGCCATGGGTTGGGAGATCAATCCCGATAGCTTCTACCGCATTCTGAAACGCTTCTGGCTTTATGGTGGAGTAAAAGAGATCTTCGTCTCCGAAAGCGGCGCTGCCTTCAAGGACGAGCTGGTCAATGGCGCCGTCAATGATCAGGGCCGGATCGACTACTATCAGGGATATCTCCGCGCCCTGCTCCGGGCAAAAAGAGAGGGCGTGAATATAAAGGGGTTCTTCGCGTGGACCCTGATGGATAATTTCGAATGGGCCGAAGGATACCGCGCGCGGTTTGGGCTTATCCATGTCGACTTCGCTTCGCAACTGCGGACCATCAAGAATAGCGGCTATTGGTTCAGGGATTTTTTGCAAAAGAAATAGGGTGCTACGCGCTACGTAAAAAATGAGTTGTGCTTCGCGCAACCGCCGGGCCGTGCTTTCTCGTTTCTTTTTCCAGTCACCATGCGTCACCAGCTGCTTCGTCATTCCCGACGGAATGGGATACTCTTGTCCCTCGTCTTGCTTGTCTGGGGAGCCAATACTTTCTGGCTCGCCCCCGCCACCTCGCCGCAAGCCTCCGCCGCGGCAAACTCCGGCTGGCAACTCACATCCGCCGCCACAAGCGCCGCCACCTGCACCCCCTGCCACGCCTCCATCGCCGCTTCCCATCTCCACACCGCCCACTGGTTAAGCAGCGCGGAAGCGAACTCCACCACCATCAAAGGCAGCTTTAAGAATGGCCGCAACCGATTTACCTATAATGACAGACTCGAAGTCATCATGGAAAAAAAGAAAGGCATCTACCTTCAATCCGCCTGGTTCAACGGCAGCCTCTACGAAGCCGAGGCCTTCGATATCGTCATCGGCTCCGCCCGCAAAGGCCAGACTTATCTCTACTGGGACAACAACCGGCTCCTCCAACTCCCCATCTCCTACTATACTCCCGCCGACGCCTGGTGTAACAGCCCCGGCTACCCGATGAACATGGCCTACTTCAACAAACAGGTTCCCGGCCAGTGCATGGAATGCCACGCCACCGCCGCCCAGCTCTTCACCGACGGCAGCGGCGCCGTCACCTATGATAAAAGCAGCATCGTCCTCGGCATCGACTGCCGCCGCTGTCATGGCGACGCCACCCAGCATATCGCCTGGCACCAGGCCCATCCCGCGGACAGCGTCAAGGGCCGGTATATCGTCAACGCAAAATACCTCAGCCGCCAGCAGCGACTCGACGCCTGTGCCCTTTGTCATTCGGGGTTCCGAAAACAACTCACGCCGAGCTTCTCCTTCCAGGTCGGCGACACCCTTGACAAATTCTCCACGGCGGTCTACGACAGTACGGCCGCCGCCAACGCCGTACTCGATGTCCACGGCAACCAATACGGGCTGCTCACCTCCAGCAAATGCTTTATAAAGTCCGGAACCCTCGACTGTTCTTCCTGTCACAACGTACATGTCGACGAGGCGGGTCAGCTGAAGACCTTCTCGCAGCGCTGCCGGTCCTGCCACAACCCGCTGCCTCCCCATCCCGGCCGGGACACCGCCCTCCTGGCTGCCAACTGCATCGACTGCCATATGCCGGCCCTCGCCTCCAACAAGATCCTCCTTCAGCTTAGCGGCGGACCCAAGCCCGTGCACGATCTGGTCCGGACACACCACATCGCCATTTACCCCTGAAAACCACCACTCCACCTCAAACTTTCCAGCTAAAAAAATAAAACTCAAAAAACTTTTGTTATTTTTTTAAGAAGTTCCCTATCTTAGCCTCGAATTACTACTACACATACTAACTGTGATGGAGAAAAAACGTTCCTTTCAACGGGATATCATCAAGCATCTATACTTCTCCACCTCCCTTTCCTGTGCTGAATTGAGTGAGCTGACCGACAAGAGTCTTCCCTTGGTCACCGGTATGCTCAATCATCTCATCGACGAAGGGACGGTTGTGGAAACGGGGTTCGCACCCTCCACGGGGGGGCGGCGGCGACTGATGTACTCGTTGAGACCCGATTTTTGTTATGTAGTAGCGGTCGCAATGGACCAATTTGTCACCCGGATCGCCATCCTGGACATGAACAATAAGCCGGTGGTGGCGGTCGAAAAGCTGTCCCTCCGCCTGAACAAGAGCCAGGAACCGCTTTCGCTGCTGACCGCAGCCATCGGACGGGTGATCAATGAGGCAAACATCGACCCATCGCGGATCGTTGGCATCGGCATCGGCATGCCGGGCTTCGTGGATATCAACAAAGGACTGAATTACTCCTTTTTTGATCCCGCCGGCGGGTCCATTGCGGAATATATCGAAGGACGGCTTGGCCTGCCTGTGTTTATCGACAACGACTCGAGCATTATCGCGCTGGCAGAATCGAGATTTGGCGCGGCCCGGGGCGCCCGGACAGCGATGGTGATCAACATCGGCTGGGGCATCGGCCTGGGGCTGATCCTTAACTCCGAACTCTTCCGGGGCGACAAAGGGTTCGCCGGCGAGTTCAGCCACTTGCCGCTGTTCGTCAACGGAAAACTCTGTACCTGTGGGAAACGGGGTTGTCTCGAAACAGAATCTTCGCTGGCAGTGGTCCTTGAAAAGGTGCGGACCGGCCTGGCGAGTGGCGCCCAATCGCTGATCAAACAGCCGTTAGCTGAGGATCTCGAACAGGCGATTGATGAGATTTTCGCGGCGGCGCGCAGCGGCGATCAGTTCGTCATCAGTTTCCTGTCGGAAGCCGGGTACACCATCGGCCGCGGCGCGGCGGTGCTGATCCACCTCCTAAACCCCGAACTGATCATCCTCAGCGGAAGAGGAGCGGCACTGGACAGACTCTGGCAGACACCGATCGAACAGGCTTTGAACGAACATTGTATTCCCCGCCTGGCAGCAGGCACCGGCATAAAGATCTCGACCCTGGGCTATGACGCGGAACTCATCGGCGTAGCATCCCTGGTCATGGAACAATATCCTTATCTCAGCGGCGTCCCCGCACAGTAACCTATCCACGCGGCGTTCCCGCGCAGTAACCGTTTTCACTTTTTATTAAATACAACCTGTTATGCGAAAATTGCAACATTTCGTCATGCTTTCTATGCTCCTGCTCATAGGTGGCGTGACCGCCTTCGGGCAGGAAAAAAGGACGGTCACCGGCACCGTCCACGACAGCACCGGCGCGCCCCTTTCCGGCGTCTCGGTCAGTGTTAAGGGATCAAAACTCGCCACGGCTACGAAGGCCGATGGTCATTTCACGATCGATGCGGCACAAGGCGCCATACTCGAGTTCAGCGCCATCGGCTTTGCCCTGCAAGAAGTCCCGGCCTCTTCCAACATCAATATTACCCTGTTGGGTACCTCTAAAACCATCGACGAAGTGGTGGTCACCTCGCTGGGTATCAAGCGGCAGTCCCGCAGCTTCGGGTATGCCGTGAGCACGGTCACCGCCAAGGACATCACGGAAAGCGGGAACACCAACTTCGCCTCCGCCCTTTATGGCAAGGCTGCCGGTGTAAAGATCGCCGCCGCACCCGGTGGCGCCTCCAGCGCCGTCGCGGTCCAGATCCGCGGGGTGTCCTCCATCGGCCTCAACACCCAACCCCTCTATGTCGTCGACGGCGTACCCATCCGCCTCTACAACGATCTCTCGGGTAACCTCGGCTCCGATGCCAACAACGGCGGCTACTGGAACAACCAGCGTATCCGCGGTAACGGCGTCCTCGACATCAACCCCGACGACATCGAGAGCATCTCGATCCTCAAAGGCGCCAGCGCCTCGGCCCTCTACGGTAGCGAAGCGACCAACGGCGTAATGGTCATCACCACCAAGAAAGGCACGAAGGCAAAGGGTCTCGGCGTAGACTTCAACTATGTCTACAACCAGGAACGCCTGGCCTATAGCCCCGACTATCAGAATGACTACGGTCCCGGCTACGATGCTCAGACCAACGTGGCCAACGGCATCGCCGACGCCACCGGCTGGTCCACACAGGACTCCTACCATCATCCCTACTGGCGCTCCTATGCGGAGTTCGGACCCAAATTCGATGGCTCCGACGTTCGCTACTGGGATGGCACAACGCGTAAATACGTCGCTCACCCCGACAACTACCGCGACTTCTTCCAGACCGGCTACAACTCCAACGCCAATGTGGCCGTGTCCAACGCGACCGACAAGGGCAACTACCGTTTCTCCTACACCCGCACGGATTACAAGGGCATTATGCCGGGTAGCAATCTGAACAAGAACAATTTCAATTTCAACGGCACCCTCAAGATGAGCGATCGGGTCAGTGTCGACCTCGTCTCCTCCTACAATTACAACTACACCCATAATCGCGCTTACCTGATGGGCCAGATCTTTGGCTCCTACGGCGGCTTCTTCAGCCGGGCCGATGACATGAAGGCTTACTTCAATAAATACCAGACCTCCGACGGCTACAAGTACGTCCTGCCGTCCAACAACTCGTATGATCAGTCGGAAAAGCTGGCGTACAATATCCGGGCGACCAACCTCATGGACTACCTGTACACCGCGCTGCGGGATAACTACAACGAGACGCAGAATCGGTTCATCAACAGCGTTACCCTCAATGTCGGTCTGCTCGACAACCTGAAGCTTCGCGGCCGGGTCGGCGGTGACTTCACCAATCTGGGCATCGTCGAACAGGATCATAATACCCAGCCCGCCGCTCTTGGCTATACCGGCTACTATGGCGTCACCTCCAACAACTTCAATATCTTCTACGGAGATGCGTTGGTGAGCTATAGCCCCAGGATCACGAAGGACCTCAGCCTCGTTGCCACCGGTGGTTTCACGGGTCGCAAGCAGGTCTTCCGTCATCAGCTGTCCGGCACGACCAACGGGCTGCAGAACGAGAATTTCTTTAGCCTCAATAACTCCGCAGGCGCGCTTTCCACAGAATCCTGGCGCCAGGAGCAGGTGGACGTAGCCGGTTTCGGTACACTGGACTTCAACTACAAGAACTTCCTCTTCCTCGAAGGAACAGGCCGTTATGAGTCGACCAGCACCCTGCCTGCCGGAGCCAACAACTACTTCTATCCCTCGGTCAACGCCGGTTTTGTCCTGTCCGATGTGGCTAAGCTGCCGCAGGCGATCAGCTATGCGAAGATTCGCGCGTCTTATGGCATCGTGGGTAATCATCCCAATATCTACCAGGCCAACGTCGCTTACCACCAGACGGGTCTGGCGTACAACAACAGCAATGTCCTGTATCAATTCGCCAACAGCTCGAATTTCGGGAACAACGGCATCCAGTCCGAAAAGAAACGCGAGTCGGAAGTCGGCCTCGAGACCCGTTTCTTCAACGATCGCGCCGGCCTCGATCTGAGCTACTATAACAACAAGGTCAGCCGTCAGATCCTGACCCTCAGCACCGCCTCTTCCGTGGGCGCCGGCAGCGTATTGGCCAACGCCGGTGACCTGTCCAACTACGGGATCGAAGCAGCGCTCTTCGCCAACGTGATCAGCTCGCGCAACATCCGCTGGACTACGCGATTCAACTTTGCTATCAATCGGAATAAGCTCACCGCCCTGCCCAACGGTCTCACCAATCTGGACCTCAGCAGCCAGGACGGTGGCTATCTGATCATCCGCGCCAAGGTCGGCGATCCCCTGGGCAACATTTATGTCCACCCCAAGGCTACGGACGCAAAGGGCAATCCCATCATCGACGACTACGGCCTGTATACGGTCAACACCGATGCCTACCAATACAAGGGCAATATCATGCCCAAGGTTATCGGCGGTTTCTCCAACTCGGTTTCCTACAAGCAGTTCACGCTTGATTTTACCATCGACTATCGTTTTGGCGGGAAGCTGGTTTCCATCCCCACCTACTACCAGGTCGGCGCCGGGATGTATAAGAACACCCTCCAGTATCGCGACGCGGCCCATGGCGGGATCGCTTACAACGTCAACAGCGACGCCAATGCAGACTACACCGCGTCTGCGAGTGGCTCCCGTCACGACGGTGTGATCCTGAAAGGCGTTAACTCGAATGGCCAGACGAACACCAAGGTCATCACCGCCGCGATGTATTACCTCAATACGTACAACTGGGAGACTAATGGTCTGTATGAGAATGCGGTCTATGACAACAGCTATATCAAGTTCCGCGAGGCGACCATCACGTACAACCTGCCGTCGGCTATCAGCAGCAAGCTGCATTTCCAGGGTCTGCAGGTATCGCTCATCGGCCGCAACCTCTTCTACTTCTACAAGACCCTGCCGCATGGCCTGGATCCTGAAGTAGCCGTGGGTTCCAGCTGGCTCAGCCAGGGTATCGACGGTGGCTCGGCTGCCCCGACCCGGAGCTTCGGCGCCAGCATCCGCGCCCGTTTTTAATCTGAAACATTCATGAATCAACACATAACAATGAAAAAATACTTGATAGGTTCCGCCCTCGCCTTTACTCTTGCCGGCGCGTTCAGCTCCTGCAAAAAGACGATCGAGGCTGACTACCTGAATCCCGAAGTGACCACCACCGGATCGCTGCCCAAGCTGCTCTCCGGCATGTTCCTCAATCCGCGTATCCATCCGTCTTATTACGACTACGCCACCTTCGTACTGCCCACCACCGCGGCCTTCTCGCAACTGACGGCCCTGGCCCCGGCGACGCAGATGTATGTGCCGTCCATCAACTATGTCCAGTCCCGTTGGGACCATTTCTACTCCGGCTCCATGCCCACCGATGGGTCCACGCCCGACTATAACTACAACGGTCCCGGCATCATGAGCAGCTATCGGGAGATGCAGACCGCGTATTCCGCTTTGTCTGCAGCTGACCAGGCCAAACAATTGGTTTTCCTGCAGTGCGCGAAGGTGATCCTGTATGACCAGACCGCACAGATGGTCGACCTCTACGGGAATATCCCCTTCTCGCAGGCCAACTCGCTGAACAGCTCCGCCCGGTCGATCAGCTATGCGAAGTTCGACGACGCCGCGGCGATCTATGATACGCTCATCACGGGCCTGAAGGATCTCAACACGTGGTTTGCCTCTGCCAGCCTCTCCGCTGAGATCGCGGCCAGCCTTACCCAGCAGGATATCCTGCTCGGCGGCAAGCTCGACGCCTGGCGCCGGTATGCCAACTCCCTCCGGCTTCGGCTCCTGATGCGCATCTCGTATCAGAATGAAACGCTGGCGAAGACCGAAGTGGCTGCCATGCTCGCTGACGCGGCCACATATCCCCTGGTGTCCGCCAACAGCCAGAACGTGACGCTTGCTGAGAGCCCCACCACGCTGAAGAGCGACCTCCGGGATGCCTTCACCGGCAGCCCCTATGCACCCGCTTACCTGGCGGATACCCTGATGGCAAATAATAGCGACCCCCGCCTGGCTGTTCTGTTCGACTCCGTCGCCGGCAGCAGCACCTACACCGGTTTCCCGTCTAATGGCACCGTCAGCCAATACGAGAACGGCGGTTATGCCACTTATGACAGCGTCACCTTCATGTACAACTATAATATTCCGGGAGTACTCATGACGGCCGCCGAAGTAAGCTTCCTGACGGCCGAGGCCAACGAACGCTGGGGCGCCGGTACGACGACCGCGGCTACCGCCTATGCCAATGGCATCAACCAGTCCGTCGGCTTCTATTATGGGATCAATCAGTCGAGCATCCTGCGTTCGGGCAGCTGGGCAAAGCTGCCTTCGCCTTCTTCGGCTGCGATCAATGCTTATGTTGCCAACGTCGCCTATACAGGTACGCAAGCGCAGAAGCTGAACCTCATCGCCACGCAGAACTGGATCAACTTCTTCGTCCTGCAGGCCGGTCAGGCCTGGGCTGAACAGCGGCGCACCGGCTATCCCGCGCTGCACTTCGCAACCGCGACCTTTGCGGGCGCCTCCCAGCCTCCCGTCCGGCTCCTCTATCCCGCCTCGGAAAAGGAATACAACGCCACCAACTATGCGGCGGTATCCGGCTCCGACACCCGGGACACGAAAGTCTTCTGGCAAACGAAATAAAAAAAGGCCCGGCGTCAGCCGGGCCCTTCTCATGAGGCCGGCCCAATAGGCCGGCCTCATCTATTAATGAAAGTCGCGATTGATCGCGTTACTGAACGTCTTCAAACTCCAGCCGCCGCCAACGATGATCCGGCGGACGGTCATCAGCGGATCGGTCGGATCCATCTTATCGGCCAGCTGAAAGGCCATCAAAAAACCTCTCTTGCGGATCTCCGGCAATACCGGGCGCTTCCAAACCCCAAACGGAAACGCAAAATACTTGATGGGCGCGCCGGTTATCGCTTCCAGCTTCTTCGTCGGCTTCTCGATCTGAACTTCCCAATCCTTACCTGCATATTTGTCTACGCGGTGATGGTCCCAGGTATGACTGCCGATGACATTGCCCGCGGCATACAGCTCTTTCACCTGCGCTTCCGTCATGTAATGCGGCAGCTTGTTCAGGCTGATGGTCATGATAAAGAACACTCCCTTGAACCCATACTTCTTCATTTCGGGCCAGGCTACCGTGTACTGATCTTCATCCGTATCGTCGAAGGTCAGCATGATCGGCTTGCTCGGCAGGGCGGCGCCCTTGGTCAGATAGGCGTAGAGCTGATCCGGCAGGATCGTATGGTAACCGCTGTCATGGAGCATCTTCAGCTCCGCCTTCAGATCGGCCGGCGGCATGATATAATCTTTGGAGACCTTCGAGTCCGTCGCCTTCCAGTCGCGGATCTGGTGATAACACAGGATGGGAACTTCTTTCTTTCCCATCACGACTGATGACGCAACCGGTTGCGCCATTGCCCCAAGACCAAGTACACTCAACGTAAAACTAAAAAGTTGCTTTTTCATATTTAGACTTATAATAAAGTATTTTGCAGCAAACGGACCTTCTCAAATATTATTGTTCACCCCCGGGATACTCTTAACAACTTCCTCCAACCAAATCTGATCCTCCCCGTCAAAAGCACCCAATTCCACGCTGTCCGCATCCAGCACCCCGACAACTTCAGACCCCGAAAAGACCGGCACCACGATCTCGCTCCGCGACAGGCTGCTGCAGGCGATATGCCCCGGGAATGCCTCCACGTCCGGTACGATCAGCGTTCGCGCCTCCGCCCAGGCCGTTCCACAGACTCCTTTACCTTTCCGGATGCGGGTACAGGCCACCGGTCCCTGGAAGGGGCCCACCACTAACTCCCCGTTGCGGACGAGGTAAAACCCGACCCAAAGCCACCCGAACTGCTCCTTCAGGGCCGCCGCCACATTGGCCAGGTTGGCTGTTGCGTCGGTCTCTCCCTCCATCAGCGCCCTGATCTGGGGCAGGAGCGCAGTATACTGCTCGGCCTTGGTACCTTTTGCGATCTGTAAGTCTTCTGACATGGGCGCAAAATTACGACAAGAATAGATTATCTTAGGCAATGCTACAACGTTTTAACGTCGATCCTGACATTGCGAAAGCCAGAACGCCGTCCACGGCCCTTTATACCGACGAGCACATCTTCCGGGAAATAAAAGATAAACTCTTTGCCCCTTCCTGGCAATTCATCGGCGACACGGGCGCCATCAAGAGCCCCGGCGACGCCCATCCCTTCACGTTGCTCGAAAATTATCTCGACGAACCCCTCGTCCTCGTAAACGACAACGGCGCCCCCCGGCTCCTTTCTAACGTCTGTACTCATCGCGGCAACCTGGTCGTCAACGAACCCTGCCGGCTCAATCATCTTCGCTGCCGCTATCATGGCCGCCTCTTCCATCTTGACGGCAGCTTCCGCAGCATGCCCGAATTCAAAGAGGTGCAGGACTTCCCCAGCAAGGCCGACGATCTCCCGCAATTGCCGCTCCAAACCTGGGGGCCCTGGTGCTTTACCAGCCTGAACCCGGCGCAACCTTTCGAAGCCTATTGGGGCGATATCATGCAGCGGCTGCACTGGCTGCCCTTCGACAAATACGTGTTCCGGCCCGACCTCTCCCGCGACTTCAACGTCCAGGCCAACTGGGCCCTGTATTGTGAGAACTATCTCGAAGGTTTTCATATTCCGTTTGTGCATGCCGGGCTCAATACAGTCATTGACTTCGGCAATTATACCACCGAGCTCTTTGCCAATGCCAATCTGCAGCTGGGCATCGCAAAAGAGAACGATGAGGTCTTCGATCTTCCGCCCGACTCGCCCGACTATGGCAAGCCCGTCGCCGCCTATTATTTCTTTGTCTTCCCCAATCTCATGTTCAACTTCTATCCCTGGGGGCTCAGCGTCAACATCGTGAAACCCGAGGCGCAGAGCCGGACGAAGGTGAGCTTCCTCACCTATGTCGCCGACGAGGAGCGATACAACAAGGGGGCCGGTTCCGGGCTCGACACCGTCGAACACGAGGACGAAGAGGTCGTCGAAGCCGTCGCCAAGGGCGTCCGGTCGCGATTCTACACCCATGGGCGGTACTCGGTGACCCGCGAGCAGGGGACGCATCATTTTCACCGCATGATCGCTAATTACTTAGCATGAGCACCCTCAAAAAAGCCCTTGGTCTCCGCTCTGCCATCGCCCTCGTTATCGGCAGCATCATCGGCGCGGGTATCTTCATGCGGCCCGCCTCCATGGCCGAGCGGCTCGGTTCGCCCTATATGCTCTTTATCGTCTGGATCGTCGCCGGAATCATCTCGATCATTGGCGCCATGATCTATGCCGAACTCGGCGGGATGTACCCCGACACGGGCGGTCCGTATGTCTATCTGCAAAAGACCTATGGCGATTTTGTCGCCTTCCTGTTCGGCTGGGCCAGCAATATCGTCATCAACACCACCTCCGTCGCGTCCATGGTCTTCGTGGCTGCGCAATACCTCGGTTTCTTCGTCCATCTGCCGCGGCTGGACCCGGCCGTCGAAACCGCTGTCAAACTGCATATCCCTTTCGTGGCCGACATTTATCCCTTGCAGGACATCGGCGTCAAGACCCTCGCGGCCGGTATGATCGCCGTTCTCACGATCGTCAACTATTGCAGCACCCGGAGCGGCAACGGCCTGCAGGTACTCGCCACGACGGTGAAGACGATTGCCCTCATCCTGCTCGTCGGCGGGCTTTTATTCTCCGGGAAAGGGCATCTCGCCAACTTCGTCACCAACAGTCCCGGTTTTCATCCCGGCGGCTGGCTGCTGCTCGTGGGCTTTATGGCCGCGACTTCCGGCGCTTTTTCTTCCTATGACGGCTGGTACAACATCAATATGGTGGCCGGGGAACTCGAGAATCCCCAGCGGAATATCAGCCGGAGCTTACTCATCGGGGTGGGGGCCTGCATCGGCATTTATGTGCTGACCACGCTGGCCTATAATTATGTTTTGCCTGTCGACGCCATGGCTCACTCTTCGCTTGTCGCTGCCGATGCGATGGAGAAGGTGGCCGGGCATGCTGCTGCCGGATTGGTGGCTGCCCTCATCGCGCTGACCGCCTTTGGCTGCGCCCAGGCCAACCTCATGGCTCCCGCCCGCATCGTCTTCAAGTCTGCCGAGGAAGGTAATTTCTTTTCGTTCACCGGGAAGATCCATCCCCGTTTCGGCACGCCGGGGAATGCCATCATCTTCATGGGCGTCATCACCACCCTTTTCATCTTCAGCGGCAGCTTCGACATCCTCGCCGATATGTTCGTCTTTCTCAGTTGGGTCTTCTACGGGCTCACCGCCCTTGGCTTCTTCCTCCTGCGTCGCCGCGTTCCCGATGCGCCGCGACCCTGGCGCGCCAAAGGGTATCCCGTGCTGCCCGCCATCTTCGTCGCCTTCACGGCCTTCTACCTGATCGTCACGCTCTACAACGATATTCACAACTACAGTACCGGCAAAAGTCCCATGATCCAGTCCGTTTTCGGCCTCCTGCTCACCGCCACGGGTATCCCGTTTTATTTGTACTTTCAGCGGCAAAAGCGGAAAAATGCGAAATAGCCTGCTGCCCGCCCTCCTGCGGCCCCGCCACATCGTCATCCTTCGTCCGGTCCTCCTTGCGGCCTCCATCCTCATAACCTGTGCTCTCCACGCCCAGTTCCCTGCCGACACGACGCGCCACACCTACCTGTTGCGGCCCGACCGCGTCTTCGACGGCGAGCAAATACACGAAGGGTGGGTCGTCCTCGTCCAGGGCCACAGCATCGCCGCCGCCGGTCCCGCCGCCTCCATCAAAGCTCCTGCCGGCGCCATCGTCCTCGACCTGAAAGGCGCAACATTGCTCCCCGGGCTGATCGAGGGGCATAGTCATCTCTTCCTCCATCCCTATAACGAAGTTCCCTGGGACGACCAGGTGCTGAAGGAGTCCCGCGCGGAACGGACAGCCCGCGCCGTGGATCATGCCCGTAAGACCCTGCTCGCCGGCTTTACCATGGTCCGTGACCTGGGCACCGAAGGCGCCATGTACGACGATGTTGGATTGAAACAGGCAATAGACAAGCAAGTCGTACCCGGTCCGCGCATGCTTTGCGCCACCCGCGCCATCGTCGCCACCGGCAGCTATGGCCCGAAGGAGCTCAGTTACGATCATGAGTCGCCGCGCGGCGCCGCCGAAGCCGACGGCCTCGAAGGAGTCACGAAGGAAGTGCGGACGCAGATTGGCCGCGGAGCCGATCTGATCAAGGTCTATGCCGACTATCGTTGGGGTGTCAACAAGACCGCTGCCCCCACCTTCACCGTGGAGGAACTCAGGAAGATCGTCGAAGTCGCCACCAGCAGCGGCCGTGAGGTCGTCGTCCACTCTTCCACTACCGAGGGGATGCGCCGGGCTATCGAGGCCGGTGTTAATACCATCGAACATGGCGAAGGGGGTAATCCCGAATTTTTCGCCGAGATGAAGAAAAGAGGCATTGCCTTATGTCCCACGCTTGCCGCCGGCGAGGCCATCCTTTCTTATAAGGGTTGGAAGAAAGGTGTCGATCCCGATCCGAAGCAAATTGTCGAGAAAAAAGAGAATTTCCGCCAGGCCCTCGCCTCCGGCGTCACTATTTGTATGGGCGGCGATGTCGGCGTCTATACGCATGGCACCAATGCAAGGGAGATGGAAGACATGGTCGAATATGGGATGAAGCCGGTGGAGGTGTTGAAGTCTGCTACGTCGGTGAATGCCGATGTCTTCCGCGTCGCCGATCATGTCGGCCGGATAAAGCCCGGGCTGTTCGCCGATCTGCTTGTCGTGCAGGGCGATCCCGTAGCAAACATGCAACAGATTCGTAAAGTCGTATGGGTAATGAAGGATGGGATCATCTATCGCCCCGACTAGCCGAGAGAGCCGGGCGCAATTCCTACCTGGTCAGTTTTCCGATGATGGCAGCGTGTTCCGGATACTGCTGGATCAGCGCATCGCGCTGAGCCAACTCAAAATCCGCGAAATCAAATCCTGGCGCTACGGTGCATCCCACCAGCGCATACTCGCTTTCCGGCGCCGGAACGGATGCAAACCAGCTCCCCGCTTTCACGACAGTCTGAAACACTTCGCCGTTCTCAAAATTCGAGCCCAGCCGGTGCACGATCATCCGGCCGCCGTGCGTGATCTCATAGACCAGCAGGGGATCCCCATAATAAAAATGCCACAGCTCATCTGACGCGATGCGGTGGAAGGCCGAAAACTGGCCCTGGGCGAGGAGGAAATAAATGGCCGTCGAGACATTCCTGTCGCCCTGGAAAAAAAGCGGGAGATTACTGCGTGGGATCATCAGTTCCGAGCGATAGACCTCGCGGAAGGCTCCGCCTTCCACATGCGGTGTCAGGTTCAGCCGATCGATCCAGTAAGAAGCGGGTGGGCGCTTGTCCATGAGAAAAGGGTAGAAGATCAGTGTTGTTCGATGGTGATCCGGGAGGCGTAGACATCCGCCAGCGAGTCCCGGATATGCGTCGTGTCTTTGATCGCCGCGGCTATCGGGAAGTAGAGCTTGAAAAAGCTGGAGTCCTTTGTCTCCATATGGATATTCAGCTGGTATCCAAGCAATTGATTATAGCGACGAAGTGCGTGATTCTTGTTTTCGGTGCGCAGGATCACGAAATGATATAAATTCTGTCCCGTCCCGGCCGTCACATCGTGTTGGCCGCCGGGCGCCGCCGGCGTGGTGGCCGGAGTCGTCGCAGGTAGGGTAGCCGGCGTCGTCGCTGTGGGCGTCACTGGTTTTGTTACTACTACTGTATCTTTCTTGGCCGCCGCGCTGCTGTCGCTGGGTGGAGCTCCCGCCGTCGAACTCGAATCCCTCGTCGGCTGGGTCGCGGCCTCCGGTACTACCTTGGCCTGGCTTTGTGTCGAGGGTTCCGGGTTATTATTTCTTTTATAGAGGTAGTAGCCGCCGAAGGCGATGATGGCGATGCCTACGATGATCCCCAGGAGGAGCAGGGTCTGCTTGCCGTTGTTGCTGCGCGGTTCTTCGCGGGAGGGCTCGTCGTAGGTGGTCGACGCTGCAGCCGTGCCCCGGGCCGTACCCCGTTCGCCCCGTTCGGGAGCGACCCGGCGTTCCGGGTGGCTCAGATCTTCCAGCTTGGGGACCAGGTAGTCGCCGGCGGTAAAATCCAGCCGGCCTTCCTTGTTCTTCAGGAGGGTGCCGATCCCTTCTAGGTAGAAGGGTTTGCCGATATTGAGCAACTGGCGGCCGGTCGTGAGGAAGAAGTCCAGGTCCGCGGCGGCCAGGGACTTCATCTTGCCCGTATGTTCTTTGATAAAATTGACCAGGGCGTCGTCGGGCGTGGGGATATTCGCGTTCTTGAACTGGATGCCCGAAGCGGGTACTTGTCCCATCCGGTCCGACTCCTGGGGGATGACGGCGGTGGCGTCCAATGTGAAGCTCCCGATTCCCGGCAGATCGAGCTTTTTTGTCTGATACAAGTACTGAGACAGAAGTTGTGGTAATTTCAAACCATCGGATTTTGCGGTGCGCTAAAGATAAACAACTTTGGCAACTTGCGCGTAACTTTGTGGGATAAAGGGAAATAGCAATGTTGTCGAAGGAGGAGAGTGCATTTATCGAATATTGGGAGAAGAACCGGCTGCGCCGCAAAAAGGTCGTCCGTCAATTCCTGCTGGGGGTTCCGCTGGGGCTTCTTTTCGTTATCCCCATCGTCATCAACCTGGCTACGGGCTGGTACAAGCGGGCCGATATGGAGGCGAATAGTTCTGATTTCGATCCGCGGGTTCTGTTTGTCGCGCTGCTCCTCATCGTCGGGTTCACGGCTATTTTCTGGCAGCGGCATCAATGGGATCAGTATGAGCAGCGGTACCGGGAGCTCCTCGCCCGCCGCGATCGGGATGCCCGCGCCACGGGCCAACCGGCGACCGCCCAATCCGACGAATCCGCCCAGGCCACCACAGAACAACCAGAATAAAAAAGCCCCGGTGGTTGCCAGGGCTCTTAGCAGGTAGTTCATGGTTACTGCACATCAAGCAGATATAGATATAATTAAGCAGTGAGAGAACGGAATAAAATGGTCAGGGCGATGGTTCATTGGCGGGTCAATCCCGATAAACAGCCATCGATAAGGTTAGATTGGTAAAAAAAGGGAGATAACGATCAGATTTTTAGCGATTTGGAACTTTTCTTTCCCCTCATTGCCCCGTTCGTCACAAATAAGTCCCGTAAATTAGACAACTCCTTATCCGGGATTGCTGCAACAGAATTAAAAAAACTTCAAATTTTTTTAATTTCTTTTATCGAAACTGCGCTCATTCTTCAGCGAGCAGCCCTTCGGGGCCTTTTTGTCCCTTCAGCGCTTGGATCTCAGCTTCCTGGTGGTTAACTTTTTCTTCAAGATGAGCTATCCGGCCTTCTAAAGCTTTCATCCGGTCCTTTAGGGTAGGATATGCTTGAGGGCTCTCGTTCACTTCCATCTCGGCCTTTATTACTTCGGAAGAAATACCCTCTTTTTTTCGTTTCACCACTTGCCCAAGCTTTTCGTAGAAAAGATGATGAAATCGCATGGTCAACTTCAAAGTGCCAAGCATTAATTTGCTGAAATTTCCCTTGTTCAATCCCAACCACTGTGCAAGGAGGACCCTGTCAAAAGCGTTATCTAAAAGTTCGAGATCACGCTTTAGTGGAGCGAAAACTTCCGGTTTGAGGTCTCTCCCGCGTTTGGGATTAAAGTCAGGCATAAAACCTGTAAAAAGATTTTGTGTTGTTGTAAAAAGTTGTATCTTTGTCAAAGAAGTAGGTCGAAAAAGACCTCTTCCTTTGATCCTCAATTGATATGACAATAATTATGTCGGTAAATTCCGGCATCATGTCCTTATTGCAGGTTGCAATATAATCCTTTTACATTACCCGGATAGGCGGCTAATACATTCGGCGAGGAAGCCATTTTTTCACACCCGTGCATATCTTCGGACATTCATCTGGTGATTTTGTACTTTTGATTTGGCGTCCTTGCTATAACCAATCTTTTACGCATGACTCAGGAACAATACGAGCAGCAGATCGATGCCCTCGATAAAGTTGCTGTAACTATTTTGTCGTCTCCCGAAGCTGCCCGTCAGTTCATGAAGGATGCAGGGATCGTTTTGACACCAAAACAAAAGAAAAAACGAAGATCTATAACTAAAAAGAAAGAGTAAGCATGGCGTTTCAGCATCCTTTCCAGATCATAGGTTTTCACAGTTGCGATAGAGAAGTGGGATTGAGGATCATAAATGGAAAAGATCACCTGAGACCCAGTAACAATCCGTGGGATTGGTTAGGCCCTGGCGTTTATTTCTGGGAAGACAATCCGCATAGAGCTCTGGATTATTCACGAAACTGCGCCACCAACAAGCAGAAATTTAGCGGCAGGATCGCAAACCCTTTTGTTATTGGTGCCATTATCGACCTCGGTAATTGCCTAAACCTTATCGAGCATAGATCCCTTGGCATCGTTAAGCGTGCATATGATATTTTCAAACAAGCTACTGAAGAGGCTGGCGGCAAAATGCCCACCAACAAGGGCGCAAACAGGGCCCTCGACTGCGCGGTGATAAAATATTTGCATGAAACCAACATAAAGAGCGATATCGCTCCCTATGATACGATACGTAGCCCTTTTCTCGAAGGTGGGGCAATATATGACCAAGCCAATTTTACGGATGGTCTCCACATGGAGGTCTGCGTCATCAACACCAGAATGATCAAAGGCTATTTCTTGCCGCAACCCATTGCGGAATTTAATCCTTGGCTCAGCGCCGATTTTGTTCCGTAGCCATGCTAGCCATGGTTATGCTGATATTTTGTACCCTGCTGTGTATCTTGTTCATTTTCAGAGTTATCCAAAATAAGTGATATCAGCTTCAAGCTCAAACTCCTATGGAATTGGTCGGCATTAGCATTTTACCGAGATGAAAAAGACCTTCCAATATATTTTACCAGTAGCGCTTACCCTGTTTATGTGCGTGAGCGTCGAAAGAACGGTTGACGGCACTGATGGCGGATATGACCGGTTGTTTGGATTGCCGCTGCCCTGGGTTACTGTCGGGATGCCATAGGGATTTTGTGTTGATTTGCAACCGTCTATAAGCCAACGTGGAATTTGCTAAGCAAACCATTACTTTCAACCAATCAATCGCATGTCAAATCCCTTCGGCTATATCACAGGCACCCTACTCCTTGTCTTCTTTTTCTGCCTCTCCCAGTCAGCCCGGCCGCAAGCAAGTGAGCACCCGACCCAAAAAACGGTCGTAACCGAAAGCTTTGCCCTTGATAAGGTCTTACTATTATCCGAGGTAAGGCACACCGACGCGGACATCCGCCGAAAATCGAACGGCAAAGGACACCTCGCCAGCCTCCTCTCCGCTAAACCTAATCATATCCATCCCTACTACTGGGTCGCGATCGGCGAAGACAATGGAGGTTCTTTCGTCACATACTTCAATTTCTACGTCTACAACCACGAACGAAAAATCCTTTATCTTGACACCGATACGGGCAAGGCCATCGATCTGGCCGCCTGGCGCAGAAGGCTCATTAAAAAGTAGGAACCTATTTAAGACCGGAAATGATGAGACGACTATTGACCCGTATCCTTTGCAGGTATATATCTCGTATAAAAGGCACCTGTCCCTTTCGCATCTAGCCTTCCAACTATTACTCGATCTGAACTTGTACTTAACCCATGACCTGGTCGAAGATGTATGTGTTCTCTTGCTCCTGTGGGAAGAGTAACGTTGTAGTCCTGCTTGGTGTCAGCCAATTTTATCAATAGTGCTGCCAGCGATTTCAAGCCCTGAGGATCGCCATGAATTAGAATTTCTTGCCATTCTCGCTTTTCCCCAGCAAACTCGTCTTCGTTTTTGATAGTGAATATGTCTAAATGTCCTGTTATCACCGATGCATATTTTTCCATTGGTTTACAAACCTGGGAAATCTTCGACCGGCTTGAGCGACGAAGGAAAGCCGTTAAATCTGGACGAATCTTACGTACCAACATTCTTACTCCTCCTCTCCAACAACACCGTATCCCTCCATCGATCCCCCATCTTCCCAATCTTCTCCCTCGTCCCAACAACACGGAACCCCGCCCTCTCGTGCAACCGCAAACTCGCCACATTCTCCGGAAAGATCCCCGCCTGCAACATCCAGATCCCCTTCTCCTCACTCTCCGTGATCACCGCCTGCAACAGCGCCGTCCCCACGCACTGTCCCCGGAACTTAGCATCGATGTAGATGCTGACCTCCGCCACTCCCGCATACACCCAACGGCTCGACACGGAACTCAACGCTACAAATCCGATCACCCGGTCGCCACTCAGCGCGACAAGCCGGCATTGCGCCAGATGGCTGGCATTCCATTCGTCCCAGGAGGGAGCGGTAGTCTGAAAGCTGGCGTTGCCCGTTGCGAGCCCCGCCTCATATATAGCCTTTACGGTCGGCCAGTGGTCCGGAAGAAGGTCGGTAATGGTCATTGAAGTCGAATTCGGCCGGAAGGTAATTAACCTCTAGGATATAACCAACCGGTAAAAGTCAAGGTTTTTCCCTTACTTCGTTCCAGTCGATTTGAAATAACCTGCGTTAGTCGCACTAACTTCGCCGATATGGAAGAAACCGTTCAAATCCCGATCGAATACAACGGAACCGAACAGACATTCGAAGCCCGGGTCCAGGTCTGGCAATATGGCCACCGTTTCTTTGTCGCGGTCGGAGACGTGGAACTGACCTTCGAACAGGACGACTCCGGCGACTACCGGGCAATGACTCCCGAAGGCTACACCGGAAAGCTGCCCGACAAAGGGCTCGTTCAGGCCATCATCGACGTCCTGGACGGACTGCGATAGTTGAACTTTTATGATTCGAAATACTGCCATGAAAATATTCACCCTCCTGCTATCGATGCTTGTCGTCGCGGCCCCCGCAAACTCCCGGCAACAGCCCGCCACAGCACGCTCCGCGGTTGCCGCAACCACCGACCCCTTCCATCTCACGATCGACCCCGCCGGCCGCATCACCTCCATCAAAGACGGCGCCACCGCCCATGAATACGTCCCCGCGGACAGCGCGGGCTACCTTCTTCGCCTCGTCGTCGACGGCAAAACCCTCACCCCCCTCTACGCCCGCCGCGAAAAGAACATCCTCATCCTCCACTTTCCCGGCAACCGGTCCGCAAGGATCCGCGAAGACAACCGTAACACCTACCTTCGGTATGAACTCCTCGCCATCACCGCCGATGCCGACGTCATCAGGGGACACGTCGACGCCATCCTTTGGGGACCTATCAACACCACCCTCCACGATACCATCGGCAACTCTGTCGGCGTTGTCCGCGGGACAAACTATGCCATCGGTATCCAGGGCCTCAACCTGAAAACCTCCGGCGGCCTGCTCACCAACGCCGAAGGCGCCGTCTTCGACAACGGCAGCACCGCCACCGCCCAACCGTTCGGCTCCTCCCTCCAGGCCTTCACCGTCAACCGCAGCATCCCCCGGAAGATCACCGTCTGGGGCCAATGGCCAAAAGCCCCCGTCCCCGCCATCCCCGGCGGTGAATGCGCTGGCTCCGCCATCGCCATCTTCGCCTGCACCCCCGGCGAGGTACTCACCACCATTGAAACCATCACAAGGCAAGAAAACCTCCCCTATGCCAAATGGGCGGGGACCTGGATCAAAACCTCTCCCGCACCCGGCCGCCCCTACATGATCACCACCTTCACGGAAAACGATGTCGACACCTTCCTCCACCTCGCCAAACGCATGGGCATGGCCGGCGTCTATCACGAAGATCCCTTCGACACCTGGGGGCACTTCCAACTCAAAGCAAAATACTTCCCCCACGACCGCGCCGCCTTCAAGGCCTGCGTCGCAAAGGCCCACGAACAAGGCCTCCGCCTCGGCTTCCACGTCCTCAGCAACTTCATCACCACCAACGACCCCTACGTCACACCCACCCCCGACGCCGACCTGGCAACAGCCGGTATCGACACCCTCGTAGCAAACATCGAAGCCACAACCGACGAAATACAAGTCAAAGACACCACCTACTTCCGCCTCCGCAGTGATCTCAATACCGTCCGCATCGGCAACGAACTCATCCGCTATATGGACGTCACCACGACACCGCCCTTCAAACTTACCGGCTGCACCCGCGGGGCATTCGGCACCACTGCCGCCGCCCACACTAAGGGTCAAACCGTCAGCCGTCTCATCGATCACCCCTACAAGGTCTTCTTCCCCAACTGGCAACTGCAACAGAAGATCGCCACCAACATCGCCCGCTTCATCAACGAGACCGGCGCCGACCAGATGGACTTCGACGGGCACGAAGGCACCTACTCCACCGGCATGGGCGACTATTCTCTCAACAGCTTCGCGGAATCGGTCTTCCGCCAGGCCGACCATTCCGTCGTCTTCGGCTCCAGCCGCGCGAATCACTATTTCTGGCATATCAATGACTATTTGAATTGGGGTGAACCCTGGTATGGCGGCTTCCGCGAAAGTCAATCCGATCTGCGCATAGCCAATCAACGCTTTTACGAATCCAACTATCTCCCCAACATGCTCGGCTGGTTCCTCATCACCGCTCAGACCACCCCCGCCGACATCGACTGGATGCTCGCCCGCGCCGCGGGATTCCATGCCGGCTACGCCCTCGTCGTCCGCAAAGAAGCCCTGGCCAATCCGCATATGGACGAGATCGTCGCGCATATCCGCGCCTGGACCGATGCAAGCGATAAAAACGGCTTCACAGCAGAACAAAGAGCCTGGCTGCGCGATCCCGCCAACGACGCGGAGCTCGTCAACACCGGCACCGCCGCCTGGAGCCTCCAACGCTTCCGCAAATTTCAATTCACCTACGAAGCAAAAACCTTACAGCCGGGTCAACCTACCTATGAGCAATACCGGTTTGAAAACAGCGGCTCCAAACAATCCCCGCAATTGGTGATCACCGCCAACGGGGAAACAGGCTCGGTCGTCCGGCCGGTGATCGAATTGGATAACTCATTTCGATTGGAAATATCGGTGGATCTCGGCGCGGGCCAAACCCTTGTTCTCGGTGACGCTTCCGAAGCCGAACTCTATGATCGCAAAGGCCGGCTGGTCCGCAGGGTCCCATTGCAAAGCCGCCTTCCGCAACTATCGACCGGCGCCCACCTGCTTTCTTTTGACGCGACTATGGATGCGGCTTCGCCGCTCAAAGCGCTGATCACCGTCAAACTGCCTGAAAAGCGGGAGCCGCTGCAAGCTCCATAGGCCCCTTGCCGCTCGTCATAATCCGCTTTCATATTCAAAAAAATAGTCAGACCTTAATCCAGGTTCATGGTCCGCCGCCGGTCACATGGGGAACGATTGTTCATCAATAAAAACACCCCCATGCTCCGCAACTACCTTCTCATCACCCTGCGCAATTTCCGTCGCCAGAAATTGTTCTCCCTCCTCAACATCTTCGGGCTCGCCCTAGGCCTCGCCAGCGCGATCCTCATCTTCCTCTATGTCAGTGACGAACTTCGCTATGACACCATGCAGCCCTACTACAAGAACACCTACCGCCTCGGCTGCGTCTTCACCAACCCTGACGGCCAGCACTTCGAAAATACCGTCGCCCCCGGAATGTTCATCCGGTATCTAAAAGTCCACCGTAGCGAAGTCCTCTACACGTCCCGCATCGACAACGTAGGTTATCCTACTTCGCTAAACTATAAACCCACCGACAAGATCGTCCTCACCGAAAAGATCGTCTGGGCCGAACCCGGCTTCAACAAATTGCTTTCCTTCCATCCCGTTAAAGGCGATCCGCAGAACATGTTCGCCGACTTCAACACCATCCTGCTCAGCGAGACCGGCGCCCGCAACCTCTTTGGAAAGGAAGACCCCATGGGCAAGACCATAACCCTCAAACATATCTTCGCCACGCAGGGCAAAGAGATCGATGTACGGGTCACCGGCATCTACCACGACTATCCCGCCAATTCCCATTTCAAGCCCGACTATATCATCAACCAAAATGCCCTGCACGCCATCTACGGCGACCATTTCTCGGAATACCTCGAAGGAACCCGTTTCAGCCAGTTCACCTCGTTCTTCGAAAGCTATATCGTTCTAAAACCCGGCGCGGACATAAAGCCCATCAACGTCCTCCTAAATACGCTCGCCGCCCAGATGCTCAAATCCAGCGCCGGCGTGGCGCCCGACGGCTCGAAATTCGAAGCCACCTCCATCCGCCTCGCCGATATGCACTTCGACCCCAAGCTGCTTTGGGAGGACAATTCCAACACCCATGGCGACAAGGTCTATCTGACCATCTTCGGCATCATCGCCGTCATGATCATGTTCATCGCCTGTATCAACTATACCAACCTCGCGACAGCCCGATCCGTCAAAAGAGCCAAAGAAGTTGGCCTCCGCAAATCCTTTGGCGGCACCCGGTCCGAGATCGCCGTCCAGTTCTTCCTCGAGTCTTTTCTCATGACCCTCTGTGCCCTGATCATGTCTATCCTGCTCGTTCTCGTCTTCCTGCATCCCTTCAATCAGATCGCTCATAAATCTTTTACCCTCGCATCCCTCCTCGACCCCTTCATGCTCCTGATCGTCGGCGCCGTCGTCCTCTTTATGGCCTTTGTCTCCGGCTTCTACCCAGCATTATTCCTGAGTGCATTCCTGCCGGTAAAGGTCCTGAAGGGACAGATCGCAAAGGGTAGGGGAGCGGAATTCCTGCGCAAGACCCTCGTCACCATCCAATACAGCGTCTCGCTTGGACTCGTCGTCTACACCCTCATCGTCATGCAGCAAATGGATCAGTTGAAGACCACCAAGCTCAATGAACAGGGCAACCAACTCATGGCCATCCGCTTCGGCGGCATCGCCCAACAAGAACACTTCGAAACCTTCCGGCGAACCGTACTCGAAGACCCCGCCCTTCGGCATGTCACCATGGGCAATCACCTGCCGCGACTCGACTACTTCGGATTCATCGGCCGGACCTTAAAATTCCCCGCATTGGGCAACAAAGAACTGCAATGGAATCAGTTGAGCGTCGACTATGATTTTCCTGCAACCTTCCAGCTAAAGATCCTCGCCGGGCGCGATTTCCAACTCGGGAATCTCAGGGATAGCAACGCCCTTATCCTCAACGAGGCCGCGGTTCATGCCTTGAACAAGCCGCTCAGCGACGTGATAGGCGCCACCGTCAGGGATACCCGCGATACCGTCAGGCTGTTTACCGTCATCGGCGTGGTCAAGGATTTCCCCTTCCGGTCCATGCATCAGCCCATCGAACCACTGGTGCTGAGTGCGCGGCCTGATCCGATCGACAAGATCGTCTATATAAAATTACCGGTGGGAACGTTTCAGGAGAAGATAGCCGCGATCGAAAAGAAATGGAAGGCTGCCTTCCCCGGCGCCGGCTTCGATCACTGGTTCGTCAGCGATGAGTTCAACCGGATGTACCAGGTCGAGACTACGATCTCGTCTCTCGCCCGCATCTTTGCCGTCCTGGCGATCCTCATCACCATTCTCGGCGTGCTGAGCCTAGCCACCTACACCGCCGAGCAGCGCACAAAGGAGATCGGCATCCGCAAGGTCCTCGGGGCGGGCGACAAAGACGTCGTATTCCTCTTTGCGTCGATCTTTGCAAAGATTGTCGTCGTCGCGAGCCTCATCGCAGTCCCGCTGTCCTGGTATTTTGCCGACAAATGGCTGCAGGGTTTTGTCTACCGGGTTTCTATCAGCCCGCTGATCTTTATCTTTAGCTTGGTGGGGCTGCTGGTGATCACGGGGCTGACTGTCAGCTACGAGATCTGGAAGTCGGTGAGGGCGAATCCCGTCACCGCCTTGAGGACGGAATAAATCGGTTTTTCGGCAGCTTCGGGGTAAATACGAAAGTAAAATATTTGCATATAAACCGATAGATAATCGGTTTTAATAAGATAATTTGACAAATAATGCCAAATAATTGCTTAATTTTGACAGCATAATCGATAAAAAATCGGTTATGCTGTCATTTTTTAGCATTCATAGATGGAGTTAACCAAGGCCATAAGGAGGTACGCACCCATTCCCATTCCGCATCACGTAATGAGCGGACTATTAACCGATTATAAGGAACCGAATGATAAGATCCGGGACCTGATCGCCAAGGGAATACTCGAACGCATAACCAACGGTCTCTATATTGCCGGGGCGGCTCTCGAGGTAGACCGGCCACACCCATTCCTTCTCGCGAATCAGATCCTGGGACCAAGCTATGTCTCACTGGAAAGTGCATTATCTTATTACAACTTGATTCCTGAACGGGTCTACACCATCACGTCGATGACCATGAAGGCTGCCCGCGAATACCGTACGCCTCGAAGCACCTTCACGTACACCCGGCTGCCTTTACCATATTACAGCTACGGGATCCAAAGCGTCAAACTGACGGAAGAACAATCGGTCCTGCTGGCTTCCCCCGAAAAGGCTCTCACCGACAAGATCATTACTACCCCTGGGGTCCAATTTCGAAGCAAGACAAATGTTCTCTCCTACCTGGAGGATGATCTCCGGGCCGACATCGACAGCCTGAAGCGGCTCGATTGGTCGTCAGTGACGTCGTGGATACCGCAAGCACTCAAGAAGAGAACGTTATCTTTATTACTCGAAACTCTTCAAGACGCATGATCAAAGAAAGATTAGCAGCCTACTCCCCGGCCAACCAGCAAGAAGCTACTGCGGCCTTGCGCGAAATCATGCAGGAGGTCGCCCTGGCTGGTCTGTCTCGCTCGAAGTTCTACGAAAAAGCGGCATTTTACGATGGGACTGTCCTGCGCATCTTCCATGGCCTCGACCGGTTCTCGGAGGATCTTAACTTTTCTTTGCTGGCCGATGATCCCGACTTCTCATTCAAACCATACATCGACGCCATTGTCACTGAGTTCCATTCCCAGGGGATGGAAGTATCCGTCAGGGAAAAAGAAAAAACGAACGAAACGAATATCGAGTCTGCCTTTCTTAAATCAGAAACCATCTGGAAGGAACTTGTTCTGGAAGGGATTGTCCCGCAACAGGGGCTGATGCAGGTGCCATCGATCAAAGTGAAGATAGAAGTGGACAAGCATCCCCCATTGGGTTTTGCCACCGAGGAGAACCTCCTGACGCAACCTTTTTCCTTTTATGTGAAATGCTTCAAGTTGCCTGATCTTTTTGCCGGCAAGATGCACGCCCTCTTATTCCGCAAATGGAAGGACAATGTCAAGGGGCGGGACTGGTATGATATGGAGTGGTACATTCGAAAGGGAATAAAGATGAGCCTTTCCCATTTTCTTCAGCGGGCCATTGACAGTGGCGATTGGACAAAACCGACGATAACGGAGACAGAATTCAGGGACCTGCTGACCAAAAAGATCGATACCGTCAATATGGCCCGGGTAAAAGCCGACATCAGTCGATTCATCAGGGATCAAACAAAATTGGACATTTGGTCATCCAAATATTTTCACGACCTGACAGCCAAATTACAAGTGGATATCCAGGAAGTCGGTAATTAGCGCTTATGAATAAACGCGATATTGATCCCCACAAAACAATCATCCTGGCAACCAACCTCCCCATACCCGCACGAAGAGATCATCCCATTATTCTTCGCTTCGAAATACGTCGTACTATTCCTTCTCTCGATCAGCCATTCCGTCCTGGCCTTGTCATAGATCTGATCCAATGTGAGCGTCGCCGCCGGACCTAATGTCGTATGCGTGTTGAGCTGGCTCTCATTCTCCGTCCACTCCAAATCCCCAGGCGGGATATTTGTGGGAGATCCCGGTGGCGGGATGAACTTGAAATATCGCTGTGTCACCTTTCCGCTGGTGACGGTGATGTTCGTGATGGAACTGAAACCGACCCAGGAGCCCTGAACCACCTGGTATTCATACGAATTGCCCGAGAATTTCTTAAAACCCAACCAAACCAACCGGCTTCGTTCATAATCACTCCAGTGGTCGACGCTTTTGCTACAGTCGGCAAAAACAGTACACGCCAGGAACAGCGCTCCGAAAAGGATAGTCTTTTTCATAAAAGGTTAGCAACGGCCAGGTTCGGTCGTTTGCCTTTGTGACAAGAAAAGTCGATCGACCGTTGCATCCTGCCCCGCCGCCGTGCCCCACCGCCTACTTACCTAAAATTCCTCGCCCCCGCAAACAACCCCTCATCCCCGGAACCCTCCCCCTCCAACCGCCGAAACAACGACGACAAATTATAACACGCCCGCACCAGCACATGAATAACCTCCCCCTCCACCTGCAACTTCCCCTCGACCATCAACAACGTCGACTGCAGGATCGGCTTGCGATACGCCGTAAACACATTCGGAAACACCACCAGGTTGGCGTCGCCGGTCTCATCCTCGATGGTAATGAACAGTACCCCCTTCGCGGTTCCGGGATGCTGCCGCACCCGCACGCGCCCCGCCACCTTTACGATTTCGCCATCCCGACCCTCGCGCAACCGCGAAATAGGCCAGATCCCCAACTGATCGAAGGTCGGCCGGATAAAACTCACGGGATGCGCCTTGAGCGATAACGACGTCGCCGCATAGTCGGCAGTCACCTGCTCGGGCAACGGCATCGCCGGCAGCGCGATCTCGCCCTCGAAGACACTTTCGGAAGACTGACCCGCAAAGACGCCGACCGGGTTATCCTTCAACGCCGACACCTCCCACAAGGCCCGGCGACGATCGAGGCTGAGTGAGCCGAATGCATCGGCATTGGCCAGCAGTTCCAATGCCTTCACCGTGACACCCGCGTCGAGCAGTTCGTTGACGGAAGCATAGCCGCGGACCCGACCCCCGCCAGACCCTTCACCCGCCGCGCTTACACTCGCACCCTCAGCCGAACCACCGCCAACACCCCCGCGCAACCTCCCCGCCACCAGCGGCCCCACCTCCGCCTCACTCAACCCACCGACCTGCCGAAACCCCAACCGGATCGCACACAATTCTCCCACCTTCTCCTCTAGAATATTATCCCATTGCGAATAATTCACATCGATCGGCCGCACGGTCACCCCATGTCGCTTCGCATCGGTCACGATCTGATCACAACTATAAAACCCCATCGGCTGACTGTTCAACAACGCACAACTGAACACATCATGCAGCCGCCGCTTCAACCATGCCGAGATATACGCCAGCAACGCAAAACTCACCGCATGACTCTCGGGAAACCCATAACTCCCAAACCCCTCCAGCTGCTTGAAGATGCGCAGCGCATACTCCTCGGAATACCCCTTCGCCATCATTCCTTTCACCAGCTTCTCCCGGAAACGGGAGATCATCCCATGCGCCTTGAATGTCGCCATACTCCGCCGCAACGCATCGGCCTCCGCGGGCGTAAAACCCGCCGCCACGATCGCGATCTTCATCGCCTGCTCCTGGAAGAGCGGGACGCCCAAGGTCCGGCCGAGGATGTCCTCCAATTCCTTCGAAGGGAACTCCACCGGCTCGAGCCCCTGCCGCCGCCGCAGATAGGGATGCACCATATCCCCCTGGATCGGCCCCGGCCGAACGATCGCCACCTCGATCACCAGGTCATAGAACTTCGAGGGCCGAAGCCGTGGCAACATCGCCTGCTGCGCCCGGCTCTCGATCTGGAACACCCCGATCGTATCGGCATGACTGATCATCTCATAGACTGCCGCATCGTCCTGCGGGATACCCGCCAGCGTCAGTTCCAACCCATGATGCTCCTTCGCCAGCGCAAAAGCCTTCCGGATACAGGTCAGCATCCCCAGCGCCAGCACATCCACCTTGATAATGCCCAGCGCATCGATATCGTCCTTGTTCCACTCGATATTTGTCCGGTCCTCCATCCGCGCATTCATCACGGGACAGAGATCGGAGAGTTTATTCTGCGTCATCACAAATCCACCCGTATGCTGCCCCAGCTGCCGCGGAAATCCCATCAGCTGCGAGGTCAACTCCAACACCCGTCGCAGCAGCGGATCGCTCTCGTTCAGTCCCGCGGCCGCGAGTCCCTTTCCCTCGAGCCAACCCTCTTCGACCTCCGCCCGGGACCTGGACAGATGGTCGAGCATGTCCTGGCTAAGGCCCATCGCCTTCCCCACATCCCGCACCGCTCCCTTATAATGCAGCTGCGTCACCGTCGCGACGATCGCCGCCCTCTCCCGCCCATATTTCTGGTAGACATACTGGATCACCTCCTCGCGCCGCTCATGCTCGAAGTCAACGTCGATATCCGGGGGCTCATTTCTCGCAGCCGACATGAATCGCTCGAAGAGCAAGTCGAACTTCGTCGGATTGACGAACGTGATTCGCAGACAATAACAGATGGTGGAATTCGCAGCCGATCCGCGCCCCTGGTAGAGGATCTGCTGTTCGCGGGCAAAGCGGCACAGATCGTAAACCGTTAAAAAGAACGGCGCATAGTTCCGCTCTTCGATGAACACCAGCTCATGGCGGATAGCCTGGCTGACCTTCTCCGGGATCTCCTGACCGTAATAGAACCGCGCTCCCTCCCAGGCCAGGAATGTCAGCTCCTCCTGCGGACTCCTGTCGCCCTGCGTCAACTCCTCCGGATAGATATATTGCAGCGAGTCGAGCGAGAACCGGCAGGCCTCCGCCAACTCCTGCGTTCGGCTGATCGCATCCGGATATTGACGGAAAAGCCGCAACATCTCATCGATAGGTTTCAGAAACCGTTCAGCATTTTCAAAAAGCCGGAAACCCGCATTATGGATCGTACACTTTTCCCGCACGCAGGTGAGCACATCCTGCAATGGCCGGCGATCGACCGAATGATAATACACATCATTCGTCGCCAGCAACGGGATGTCGAGCCGCCCCCCCAATTGCGCAAGCCGGTAAAGTTGCTCCCCATCTTCGTTCCGGTAACCTCGGGACCCGCCGAGATACAGCCCGCGGCCCAACGCCTCGCGATA